>Ga0265592_1000003_pt1 | contig 408252 bp, 382 predicted proteins | sample saktaG_7_FD_190141 | JGI IMG/M metagenome (GOLD analysis project Ga0265592, IMG submission 190141) | Saline water microbial communities from Sakinaw Lake, British Columbia, Canada - sak_2010_1_5_120m | ecosystem: Environmental > Aquatic > Non-marine Saline and Alkaline > Saline ... | reverse complement strand
CACCGACCGGCTGTGACCAAGGTGTATGACCTCGGCGCCGCCGGCCTGTATCAGCCTGCGCATGATGTTTATGGCCGCATCGTGGCCATCGAAGAGGGCAGTCGCTGTGACTACCCGGACTCGGTGTTTCAGATCATAGCGTCCGTGCTTGCTTTCACCCATGGCTACCTCTTTTTATATGTGAATTCGGCCTTAATTCTGCAATATTTTAGTCTAAACCGCGGGAATTAACCACACGGATCTATTTGTTTAGCAGGTCGTTGATAACGAGAATGGCCGGGCTTTCTTAATGCACGGACAAATTATATCATTACCATCTGCGTAATTGTGTTTCATCCTGCCCATAACGGGAGCAACTTTATCCTTTCCGTGCACAGGGGGAATCGCGTTTTTTAAAACCTATCCGCTGAGCCAGTTGCCCGATATCAATGAGATAATCGCGACTATTAGAAGAATGTAATGAAGATATTTAGCTTATCCCGGTCGATTATTGTTACAATACCATGATTAGCGTTTTCAGGGCTGCCATGTAACAGGAGGTGTTCGATGAGAAATATTTTAATTGTCATTGTATTTATTACAGTCCTGGCAGCAGGATGTGTGACCATAGTAGCGCCTCCGGCGGCGCCTGCTCCGGCGGAGACGCCGCCTGCATCTTCCCCGGCGGCGACCACACCGCCCGCGGTTACACCGGCCCCGGCACAGGTTACACCACCGTCCTTTAATCTGCCGGAGGTGTCAACATTTAATGTGACGCCCGGCAATATCGTGTCGGGCAACTATGCGACCCTAACGTGGGACGTTCGTAATGCTTTCGATGTAGCTATTGAACCCGGTCTTAGTATCATCCGTCCACGGGGCTCACAGCCGGTCAATCCTCCCTTTACCACAACATACAGACTGACAGCAATCAACGGTCAGGGTTCCATACTGGCTACAACGACTCTGACCGTATCAGGGGTTCCTCCCACTATCGACACACCGGTTATTAAGTCATTCGCAGCCAGCCCCTATGTGATCCGCAGCGGAGGCTCATCGATACTGAGCTGGCAGACGACAAACGGGTCTTCTGTTTCTATCGATAAGAATTTGGGAACGGTTGCCGGCCAAGGCAGTACACAGGTATCGCCGACTGTGACAACCACCTATATGTTGACAGTTACCAGCCCCGAAGGCGCCCAGTTCCAGACGGTAACGGTCAACGTCAAGTAGTTGCGCCGTACTCCCTTAGCTGATCCAGCCGGCGGTTGATTTCGGTAAAAACATCGGCTCGACCTCCGCGGAAGGTCCGCCGCGATTGCCTCTGACGGGCCCACCGGTCGAAAATTGCCAGGCGCGTATATATTTCTCTGCCCTTATCATCGGTGATCACGCTCCTCTGAAGGTTCCCTCCCAGCTTCAGTATCCCTTTCTCCATGGCGCTGTCACGGCCCGGATCACCGACTACCCAATGTCCAAGCCACGCTTCGCAATCCACGTGGTCCCGCTCGTCTCCCAGTTCCTCCAGTCGTCCAGATTGGCTGCTTGCATTGCCCAGTTGACCCCATAACGCGCTGTTTGCTCTGATGCGGTATACGCGATAACGCGCAGGTATCCCGGCCGACCGCAGCATGGCGACCAGCAGGTTGGTCTTGCCTGAACACATGCCCCATCCTTTGTTCAGAACATCGGAGGCCCTCAGATCCCAATCCTCGAAACCGTAGGGCAGTTCTTTGACGAAGGCAAATATTTTGTCGAACCTCCCCTGCCGGTTCCTGCAGCCCCTGGTCAGTTCCCGGACTTTTTGCTTTATCCGGTGGCTGGAGTCGAAATCACACAGTTCACTTGGTTGGAGGTAAGCGCTCCGGTTGGGGATCATACCTGGGCCGTCCTTATCTCGATTATTTTGTTGCGGCCACTAAGGCCGCTGGTGATGCGCACCGATGATCTGGTCACCCCGAAATACTCTGCCAGCAGCTTTATCACAGCGTCGTTGGCCTTGCCCTCCCTGGGCTGTGCTTTGACCCTGACCAGGTAATCGTCGCCCGTTTTTACTACCTCATCCCGGGACGAACGAGGAGCAACCCTGACTTTAATCTTCATTCTAATAGTCTTCCCCACAGCCCGCCATATCTGCGCGTTTTTGACCTGCTGATAAACGCGGGTCCAGAACTCCCGGCGTGGTCGAGCAGCCGAACTTCAGAAATCGTATTAGCAATAACACGGCTGCTTCTCGCGTACGTGCGAATGTAATTATCTGTCAGACCCGAGTAAATTCCCGACCCCTGTCGGACCTCTTTTTCCCAGAGTACCTCCCCGGTCCGTCCCATGAATCGACCGGCGAACTCATCGGCGGAGCTGGCGGCCAGTTCCAGCATGATGCGGCTGCGTTCCTTCTTAACCATTTCGCTTACCTTTCCGGGCAGCTGAGCTGCTAAAGTACCCGGCCTAACAGAATAAGGGAAGATATGCAGGGCAGCAAAGTTCATACGGCGGCAAAATTCGAAGCTCTCCAGAAATTCATCCTGCGACTCACCGGGGAAACCCACTATTATATCAGTGGTGATCGAGGCATCGGGGACTGCTGCGCGTACCATTTCCGCCGCCTTCCTGAAGATATCCGTAGTATAGCGCCTTCCCATTCTTTTGAGGACACCGCCGTTGCCGCTCTGCAGCGCCATATGGAAATGGCGGCAGAGGCGACTGTCCCGCCATAGGCCAAGCAGGTCGTCTGTTATCTCCTGCGGTTGCAGTGAGGAAAGGCGCAACCTCGCAATAGACGTTTCACGCAAGATGAGTTTAATCAGCTCTATCAGCTCCAACCCGTTGCTGCAGTACGAACCGATCTCAGTGCCGGTGAGCACGATCTCCCTGCACCCGTCCCCTAACCTTGCCCTGATCTCTCTGATCACGCTGTCAGCATCTTTGCTGTATAACGTAGGGCGGAGGAAGGGCACTATACAATAAGTGCAGAACCTATTGCACCCGTCCTGTATCTTGATAAAGCTGCGCACTCTGCCGGCCCCTTTGGCAGCAGCGCCGGATGATTTTTGTGGTAGTCCGGCCGCAAGTAAGTTTGCAAGCATTGCTTTATCTCTATTGCCGGAGACAATGTCTGCGCCGCACCGGATCAACTCTTCCCCGGCCCGTTCCGCATAACAGCCTGTGACGGCTATGACAGACTCTGGGTTGAGTGCACGCAACATCCTCACCAGATGACGGGATTTGCTGTCAGAGACATGTGTAACGCTGCATGTGTTTATTATGAATATATCAGCGGTATTGCCGGTCGTTACCGTTAATCCCCGGGCTGCAAGGTCTGCTGCCAGGGCCTCTGATTCCGCCTGGTTCAGCTTGCAGCCCAGAGTGTGTACGGCGGCCGAGCATGTCTTTCTCATATCCACTGCGGAATTATATGGACGGGCATGATCAGCGTCAAACTGATCGTTATACCGACAGCTTCTTGTAAAGCATGGGCAGGCGGTGGGGAAGAGTCTCGATATCGTCCAGGACCTCGTAGCCGATGTCATTGCACATAGTGCGCAGATAATCGTTGCCGGCGGAGTCGACGGTCAGGCAGAAGGGGGTGATGTTCTTCTTTGCGGCTTCCATCAGCGCCATCTTCGTATCGTTGATGGCGTATTCCTTGTCGTCGTCATCATAGCCGTACAGGGAATCCTGGGGATAGCCGTCACTGACCAGGAAGAGCAGTTTGAGCGTGCTGCCACACGCATCCAACCTGGCTATGGTGTGGCGTATGGCCGGGCCCATGCGCGTGCCATGGATGGGGGCTATCTGGTCCACCCGTCGCTTGATCTTCTCTCCGAAAGGTTCGTTGATGTCCTTGATTACCAGGAATTGAACATTGGCGCGGCCGTGGCCCGAGAAGCCGTAAATGCCGTAATTGTCGCCCAGCGTCTCGATGGCATGGCATAGCAGGACGATGCTCTCTTTCTCGAGGTCTATAATGCGGCGGCATGGCTGCATGACGAATTTCATGAAATTGTATTTGATTGACTCATCGTACTGCATGGGCAAGCGGTTCTTGCTTATCAGGTCGGCCGTGGAGCCACTCATATCCAGCAGGAATGCTACGGCCACGTCGCGCTGAATTTTCTTCTTCTTCGTGTAGACATTGCCGGAAGGTGTGTGCCCGGCCCGCCTGTCCATAAGTTCACCGATGACCTGGTCGAGGTCGAACTCGTCCCCATCATCCAGGTTCTTGGCTTTGTAAAGCATCTCGGCCGGCAACCTTTCGAACTGCCGTTTGATATCGGCAGCCAGAATCCTGCGGCTTTCCAGAGTCTTATCATAGAAATAACTGCTGCCTTCTCCCAACACCTTTTCTCGGACACAGCACCAGGCGCTGACGTAGCGTCTTTCGCGAAAGTCCCACTCATCATAATAAGATAGTCGTTCATCGGCTTCAGCGGCAACGGGTTTGCCGGGACCTGCAGGCTGATAGCGGTCGACCTGTGAATACTTATCATGGGAGAACTGGTAAACGTGCACGCCCCGCGGCAGGGCGGATGAAGACAGGCCGCTTCCGGGAAGGAACTTAACGTCCTTGATATCCGTGATGCCAATCTTCTGATTCTCCAGCTTCTCCATATCTTCAGCCGACATAGGCATACTGGACTTCTGGCCCGTGTTGGCCTTCATTTCCATGTCGAGCTTCACCCTGTCCGTCTGGAAATTGCCCATAAACTCCTGGCCTTCGAGGTCAGATGAGTTTGGCGCCCTGTTCTCAGAACCATAGCCGCCGGAACCTGATACGACTGCTTTTTTAGGCACTGTCAGCGCAATCCGATAAATACGGATGGCAGCCTCGGCCGTATCCTCAATAGCGGCAGGAGGGCTGCATAACAAATCGAGGATATCCTTGGAGGCATTCAGCGGCTCGTAGAGAGCATCTTCATCGATAGCCAGGACGGCATCTATCTCCAGGCCCTCCAGCAGCTCGATGAAAGCGCGTCGCAGCGTCATGCCTTGCATGCGGACCAGCGACAGCAGATTATACTCCTGCATACGACGGTAGCTACGTTTGAGTCCCGGGTAATGGCGCTTGACCAGATAATTGATGCGGACATTCTCGACGGCCACAAAGACCTGCATAGCCAGCTTAGGGTCATCGAAAAGGGCGAAATATTTTTCGAAAGCGGAGCTGCCGTGCCCCGTCTCACCCTTCAACTGATAGCGCATATCTTCAAATAATGTGGATTCCCTGTCGAAATCAAAATCAAAGGAATTGAACTCGCTGTGCGCGATCTGTTGCGTTACGGCCGCTTTGTACCAGCCGAAGTTATCGTCGTAGCTTGCATATTCCATGAAGGAGGCCGGAACCAGGACGTTGACATGTCCATCCGGCGGATTACCTGAGGCAAGCTGGCTCCACCAGGTGTTGCGCAGTGCGGAGGGAGCAACCTTGCCGGTTTTGAAATCCACCTCTTTGCCGGTCAATGCCTCGCAGTAGAGCTGCATGACCGGTTCGACTGAGGCAAACTCTATACCGTGGTAAATATCGGCTGTGTCTGCCTCTGGCTGTTTGACTTGATCACTGGACCCGCTCATGGTATCTCATGAACCTTCTACTCAAATATGGCTGTAACGACTTCCTTGAGGGACTTCTGCACCTCGACGTCGTCTGTGATCGACCAGACGGCCGCCACCTCGCAGGCCCGCCTGGCGGGGATGCCCTGCCGGATCATGCGGGCGGCGTATATCAGAAGGCGCGTGCTGATAACCTCGGAAAGGTCCTGCTCCTTCAGGTTGCGTATTTTCTCACCCAGCAGGGACAGCCTACCGGCTGTCTCAGCGTCGACACCGGCCTCGTGCGCTATAATCCTGGCTTCGATGTTCTTGGGCGGGTGTGTAAACTCTATGGCGATGAAGCGTTGTCGGGTGCTGTGCTTGAGGTTCTTGAGAATGCTCTGATAGCCGGGATTGTAAGAGATCACCAGTATGAAGCTGTCGCTGGCTTCGAGCATCTCCCCTTTTTTCTCGATATAAAGCGACCGGCGATGGTCGGCCAGGGGGTGTATGAGCACGATTGTGTCCTTGCGCGCTTCCACTACCTCATCCAGGTAGCAAATGCCGCCGCTCTTAACAGCACGGGTAAGAGGGCCGTCCACCCATCGTGTGGTGTCGCCCTCGAGCAGGTACTTGCCCACCAGGTCGCTGGCAGTCAGGTCCTCGTGACAGGCTATGGTAATAAGTGGTATGCCGTCGCTGTGCCTGCCGGACCCCGGGCGCCTGTGCTGCTTCTGGCTCATGCGGTAGGTCATGTACTCGAGGAAACGGGTCTTACCGCAGCCCGTCGGGCCCTTGAGCAGTACCGGGATTCGCTCAGCGTAAGCGGCCTCAAAAAGGGACACCTCGTCCTTGAGAGGCAGGTAGAAGGGCTCCTCTGTGATGTAGTATTCATCGATGATATGGGACTTGTAATCGTGTCGCTTAGCTTTGAGAGGCATGGATATGCTCCGGCTGTTTAATTCAGGTTCCAAGTGATAATTCTATGACTTGCAGGCGAAGTTGGCAATTAATGAACTGAATTGAGGGCAAAAATGCGCCTTTCGGGATAGATGGATTTGCTTAGAGCCTGCCTCTCTCCTGTCCGTCTTTCCTGCCGATGATGCCGCCCTTATTCTCCGCGGGTGGGACTGCGGGAACCTGACGGATAAGCCGCCCTTTGTATTGAATGGGCGGATTCGTGTCGACGGTATGGTGCTCGACAATTCGCACCGGCTTTACTATGTTGGCAGGGTTGCCTCCCCTGGCTGCCGTGGATTCCCTGAGGCTGTGATGGATAATACCGGGTTGTGGGCCAGCATGGCTGTCGCCCGCCTGCGCCCTGAGATAGCCCGGGCTGGTTTCAATGGTATGGTGAATACTTGTGGATGGTTGCGCCCTGCCGCTTTGCTGCCCCGATTGGGGCATTTGCCGCAATGTGTGATGAATGGTCTCGCCAGGTATAAAGGAAGCCTGGCTTTTGAGCGGCGCTGGACCAGGGCGAAAAATCTCGTGGCGCACCCTCACTCCGGGGGGTAAATTCTCCGCAATCTTCTGTCCCGCGCTCTTTTCGGGGGCTGTTCGCGACCGTATGTATTGTTCGCGGGGCTTAATCTGCATTGCCGGCCTGTTGAGATCCTTGAGCGGGAGTTGGCCGGACTGGACGGTCCTGACTTCCCAAGTTATCTCCCTGCCACGGATGTTATCAATCTTGTAAACATACTCCGGGTATGTGCGTACGGGACGTCTGGGCTCGGGTTCCGACGTGCCCCTCTTGCGAATAAGCAGGCCGATTCCGATCGCCGTTGAAGCAGGCTCCGGCGCCAGAATGAGCGCTACGGCCATGATATCAAGTACAGCGTCTTTAGGAGTGTAAACAGTAGTCAATTCTGGCGCCTGATGTTAAATTTAATATTAAACCTTCTCCTGGAGCCAGACTATCCTTTCTGCAACAGATTTTGCGGCCTCTTTCTGATCCTGACAATTCACCAGATCGTGCGCCAGCTTATCGTCACCGAGCACCTCGCGCGCCCAGCGCGCGAGGTCGTTCTTTTCATCGGTGACATGATGCCGGTAGGCAGAGGCATGCATCTTGCTGAGTGCAGTCTTTAAATCATAAATGTTGTTCAGGATCTCTCCGTCATGGCAATAGAACCGCTTTACATCGGGCACGTGCCTGAGTACCCTTTGCGCATCCTCTTTCTTTCTTATAGCCATATTAACCTCCTTCCCCCGGTGAGTTCGCCTATTCTAATTATAATCATACCGTCATATAGTAGCTAAATCAACCCTCGCTGCCCGGGCAATAAAGTACACGGCTACCTGGCAGCCGGGATGATTATGGTACGCTCCTCAGTAACGTTGCTCACATTTTTCTGTACCCTCAGGTAGTCAGCCATGGCATCCACGTCCCTTATATTCAGGTTGTTATATTTCACGTAATCCTTAAGCCAGGATTTAAAATTATCAGCGAGGGGCCCCATCCAGCTAACCTTGTTGATAAGCGGCTGAATCCCCTTGTCCGACAGGTAATCGGTAGTGACCATAGTGTATTCGGCATTCATGTCCATGTCGGCGTAGCTGCCGTCGGGCTGCCTGACCTGCAGCGCTGTAATACGGTCACCGCTGTTACGGTTCATATCGATCGTCATCTTAAGGCCGGCAATATCGAAGCATGGAGGCGGGTCGTTAACTTTTATATGCGAATCGATGCCCATCTCCAGCAACATCTTGATCAGGCGCCCGCTTGTCTTTATAGTGGCCAGGTTCTGACGCAGCGCCAGCGCCATTTCGATATCATTATTCAGGATATTGCCCTTCAGTATATCCGACCGGATATTGTAGCTGTCGTAGATGGCGAAGTTCACATCGGGATTAATCCTTTTTGAACTCCACAGGAAGGCGTCGGCAATAAGGGGCCCGGGGCCCTTATTCAGCCCCCGCAGCAGGTTCTGATCGGCCGTGGCAACCACGGTATTGAGCTCGCTGGATACCTGGTTTACATAGGGTTGCAATAAGGCGTCCATATCCGGGCTGTTCCAGCAAAGCTTGAAGCCGGGAACTTTAGCCACGGCGTTCAGTATCTGTGCATATTCCGGCCGGCAGGGACAGAGGTGGCTCCAGCCCCATTCGTCCTCGATCGAAAAGCTGTTTGTTGAGAAGATGAACGGCTGCCCGTTGTAGCTTACTACGTGTCCCCGGTCATCAAAATCCAGCTTGATTTGACCCAGCAGTTGGTTGTTTTCCCAGGCGTGAACGATCAGTACTTTATTGCCGTCAGGGCCGATCATTTCGGTGGGATAAGGCATCTCCGGCTTGAGGCCGATCTGCTCGAACTCGTGCCCGCCCATGAAGGTGTGGGTATGGCCGCCCACGATGACATCGATGCCGGCCACCTCTTGAGCCAGCTTGACATCATTCCCATAGCCCAGGTGTGAGAGGATGATGATCTTATTGACGCCCATCTTATTGAGCTCGGCAATATATTTACGAGCAGTATCGGCGGCCGGCTGGAAGACGATGTTCTTGCCGGGGTTACTCAGGAAGGCTGTATCGGGTGTAATCAAGCCGATGATGCCGACCTTTTCACCCTCCAGGTCAGAGATAACAAATGGCCTGACGCCCGATAGCAAAGGCGCCCTGGACACATCGATGTTGGCAGCCAGCACAGGGAACTTGGCGCGTTTCACCAGCGCTGCCGCCTCCTGTACATTTTTGGAGAAATCATGGTTGCCCAGCTCAAGGGCATCAAACCCGATGGCGTTCATGGCGTCAATGTCAGCCATTCCCTCGAATTTAGGTGTCCAGATAGTGCCTTCCAGTACATCACCTGTATGGAGCAGCAGTACGTTCTTCTCCCGGCTGCGTATGTCCTCCACAGCCGAATTGAGCAGGCTGTAGCCGCCGGCTGTCGCTACCGTGTCCGTGCCGTTGATCCTCAGCAGTACGTTATGCGGAATGACGTATGAATGTGTATCGTTGACGTGCAGGATGGTCATCGACATGGGAGAGGTGGTTATCTCCGCTAACGGCATGGTGGAAGGAGCAGCAGGCGAGCAGGCAACCACCGGCATCAGCATGGTTATCATTAACACGAGGGGAATGGCTAGCGACCTGCAGCTTTTAAGGGGTATCATCTCTGCCTCCTGCTTGCCGGGTTGCGGATATTATATGCCTTTCAGAGGGCTTTCCAAAATGTCTCTTTGTTGTCGCCGGGATTGTAGAAATCGGGGATGGTACTGACATGCCTGTAGCCGAGTGTGATATACAGTGCGCGGGCTGCCTTATAGTTGGGATTAGAGGAAGTTTCGATCAATATTAGCCGCCCGCCCTGTTTCTTGATGTCATCGGCTGCCATGGTGAAGAGCGTGCTGCCTATGCCCTGGCCCTGCAGTTTCGGTGAGACAGCACACCAGTACATGTCCCAGGCGCCGTGCGTGAGCGGTGTAGGGCCGTAGCAGAGGTAGCCGGCAAATTCAGCCCCTTGTTCAGCTATCAAAAAGTAGTAACCGGCGCCTTCGGGATCATTAAAATACTCGTCGATGATTTCGCCAAGCACCGTCAACTCCTCAGGCAGAAAGGCCCTGGTTTCATCAGTGACCCTGATGATGTGGGACCTGTCAGACAGGAGAATACCTCTTATTTTGACGGACATGGTTTTACTCCAGTGCGAGATCGACTATTTTCTGTATCAGATCAGGATACGTTATACCCCGTGCCTCCGCCTGCAGTGCTATCCCAATCTCGGGTGAGATGTCAGGATTAGCATTGACCTCCAGCACCTTTATACCACCGTCTGTGTCCTGTCTCATGTCTACCCTGGCGTAACCCCGGCAGCCTGCCGCATGGCAGGAGGATAGCACAGCCGCCTTGATGGTTTCCCTGAGGCCGGCGTCGACCTCTGCCGGGCAGCACACCTCGGTGCCCTTGTAATAAACGGTTTCCTCGGACCACTTGGATTCAAAGGTCAGTATACGCGGCAGCCCCGGCGGCAGAGTATAGACGATCTCGGAGATCTCCACCAGCTCGTGCAGCGAGTTACCCAGTATAGAAGCATTGAACTCGCGGCCGTCGATGAATTCTTCTACCAGCGCATGTCCTCGGAAGCGGCCGCTGATTCGTACAACCTGCTCTTTGAGCTGTCGCATATCGGACACCACATTTTCCGGCGAAAGCCCATGGCTGGCATCCTCGTCTCTCGGCTTTACGATGCAGGGAAACCTGAGCCGGAAATCATTCACGTTGTCCGGGGCAAGCACCATATAGTCGGGTGTATCCACACCGGCCTGCTGTAGAACCTTCTTGAAACCGGCCTTGTCCAGGGTCAGGTCCAGAACGCGGGAAGGGTTGCCGGTGAAGTGCAGCCCCATCTCTTCCATCATATGCGCAACTACCGGCTCAGAATGGGGCTGGTCTTCGAAGCCCTCGAACAGGTTAAAGATTACATCGGCCCGGATGTTACGTAATACACGGGGAACGGTATCCAGCGGGGGTTGGAGTGGAACTTTTTCAACCTGGTGCCCCTTAACAACAAGAGCCTTCTTAACAGCCACCACCTCCTCCAGGACACCGGTTGTGGCCTCTTCTTCTCCGTTGGGAATAATGACCTCGCCGGGAGGATCGTTATACAGGATTGCTACTTTTAAAGGCATAATCAATATCTCTCCAGTGCGGCCTCCAATACTGTTTTGATCAGCTGTTGATAGGTCCAGCCCATTTTGTAGGACATAATGGGCAGGTCTCCTGAATCCGGATTAAGCCCGGGCAACGGGTTGACCTCCAGGAAATAAGGTGTGCCGTCCGGCGCAACGCGGAAATCAACGCGTGCGAAGTCGCGACAGCCCAGTGCCTGATAGGCTTTGATGCTGGACTCGCTGATAAGCTTTAGCGTTGCACTGTCAAGCTTGGCCGGGCATTCGTAATCGACCAGGTTGCGCCAGTCGCGCTTAACTTCGAGCGAATAGACGAATGTCTTGAACTTTTTTTTAGGCACCACTCGCATGATGCTCACGATGGCGGGTGGCGAGTTGCCCGTTATACCCACTGTAACCTCCTCCCCCTCTATGTACTTCTCGATTATCACGGGCTGACCATAAGTTTCCAGTAAAGCCCTGGCGGTTACCCTGGCCCTGCCGGCTGTATCTATGCGGGATGTCAGTCGGATACCCTTGCTGGACCCTTCGAAGGCGGGTTTGACGAAAGCTGGCAAAGGTATATCCTTCGCGCCAAATGTCTTCAGATCGCCCTTAGATTTTATCGTCACCCAGGGAGGAGTTAATACACCGGCAGATCTCGCAATATGTTTGGCCAGGGGCTTGTCCAGGGTTAAGGCCAGGGTCAGCGGATCGGACCCGGAATAGGGAATGTTCAGCATCTCGAGTACAGCGGGCACCTGGGCCTCGCGGCTGCGCAGGCTGCCGCGCCCCTCGGCTATGTTGAAAACGAAGTCTACCCTGGTCTTGAGGATGTTTAAAAGAAATTTACGGCCTCCACCGAGGTTGACAGTGCTGTGACCCAGGGCGCGCAGGCTGTGCGCGATAGCCCTGACTACTTTGATAGAATCGTATTCTTCGAGCGCATCTTCAGGTATGTCCCGGCTCACCTCTATGTCGTCCCTGAGGTCGTAGGCAAGGCCGATTCGCATGTCGTCCTTTTTACGCTGCTACAAGTTCCAGCGCCATCTGCAGGTCGTTGGCCTTACGCTGCCCGTTGCGTCCGGTTGAGGCTGTGGCGGGCCTGGGATTGTGGTAGCTGTACGTTTTGCCCAGGTAATTTCTGAATACGAGATGGCCGTTTGCCCGGGATACAAGGTAGCTGGCCTGCAGCGGCACCTTGCCCCCGCCGCCCGCCAGGTCGATCACATAGGTAGGCACCGCCAGCCCTGACGTGTGCCCCCTCATGCCCTCGATAATGCGCAGGCCTTTTTCCACGGTAGTGCGCAGGTGCTCTGTGCCCTCCACCTCGTCCGCCTGAAAGAGGTAATAAGGCCGTATTTTGGCTTTTAGCAGGCCATGGCAGAGATGGATCTGATCCTCTACGGAATCGTTAACGCCGGCCAGTAATACCGACTGGTTGTTAACGGGTATACCATGGCGCAGTATCTTGTCGCAGGCGGCTTTGGCCTCCTCCGTCAGCTCATTGGCGTGGTTGAAATGGGTGTTCAGCCAGATGGGACCCAGGCGGGAAAGCATGTTGCAGAGGTCATCATCGATGCGCTGGGGCAATACCACAGGTACGCGGCTGCCGATACGAATGATTTCGACGTGAGGTATATCGCGTATCTTTTTCAGGATATCTTCAAGGTGCCTGGTGGAAAGTGTCAGCGGGTCGCCGCCCGAGATAATAACGTCCCTGATCTTCGGGTCGTTGCGTATATAGGCAATCATGCGGTCGATCTCCTGGGGCGGCCGTACCCAGCGGCCGCGTCGCCACTCACGCTTGCGCGTGCAATGTCGGCAGAACATGGGGCAAATATCTGTTACGACCATCAGGACGCGGTCGGGGTAACGGTGTACCAGCCCGGGAACTACCGAGTCCCTCTCCTCTTCCAGCGGATCTTCGGAAAGTATGCCAGTGAGCGCTATCTCCTCGAAAGCGGGCATTGCTTGCCGCCGGACAGGATCATTGAGATTGTCGTGGTCGATCAGGCAGAAATAGTAAGGAGTGATGGATAGGGGGAATTTTTCAGTGACCAGCCTGAGGCTGATCTGGTCGTATATCGATAGAAAGATGAGTTTAGATAGCGCTTCTATACTGGTGATGCGATTGCGGAACTGCCACTTCCAATCGTTCCAGTTTTCATCGGGCACGCTGCTGAAGAACTTTTTCCTGTTCCTCAGCAGACGCAAGCTTGGAGGCTCTTCTACTTCAGAAGCGGGACGGCCTGGAGGCTCCTCCTCTGCGGAGAATTCGAATAAATCTTGTTGCTTAGTTGTTGATGCTTGTGGCACCTTGGGCTGCGCCTCCTTAGAAATTAACATTTTTTCCTATTTGTTGCAATCGTATTTTTTTATCCTTTCATTTTTTATAGCATGTATAAAATATCATGTCAAGTATTTTTGGCAAAAATCTGCAAAATTTTTTTGAATTATATCTACGATGGATTTTTCAGGCCGGTTTTTTGGGGCAGCTCGACATATAGGCGTATACGAAATTAGTAATTAAAATGAAATCGGAGCAGGCTTTTTTAAAGCGGTCTGTATTTTCGCCTGTGAAGAGATTATAAATTTATATGTTGGTAGGGTATACTCTAGTGGTAGTAAAACCGCCGGATGACATCCACTATTGAGATATGCGTGATATTTTTGCAGCAAAATTTGATCCCAGGAATATCATAGATAATCCGTCTGAAGAAAAGTTGAGAGAGTGGTCTCTGGAGCAGGGGGGCATTATCTCGGAATTCGGCAACCTGACAGTGACGACGCGCGTTCGTAGCAGGATAGCCAAGTTCACCGAAGTGGTACTGGGTGAGATGGAAGACGAAAATGTGAGGCTTGTGGACGATGTGCTGAAATATCTCAATCACCGGGACATGATCATGCTCGACCGCGTGATGTGTCAGAGCAATGGCTATAAGAAAAGGTGCAGGGTATATGTCGATGCTCAATACGCTCGCATACCGTTGATGTGGGGCAATACGCTTTTTCCCGCTGAGGCGGGCGAGCCTGATTTTATCACGGTTACCGTGGCGGACTGGCCTGAAAGAAAGGTGCTGGTCTTCCCCGAGGCGGGCATAACGCTGATAATGGGCAGCGATTACAAGGGGGAGAACAAGAAGGCCATGCTGCGCCAGGTCATGTACTGGGCTAAGAAGGAAGGCAACCTCGGCCTGCATGCCGCCAGCAAGATCCTGCGCATTATGAAGGATGGTAAACTTTGTGAGAAGGGCTTCCTGCTCTTCGGGCTGAGCGGGACGGGGAAGACCTCGCTGGCCTGTCATTCGCACTGGCTGAGGCCGCCGGAGCGGGTGATCATCCGGCAGGACGACGTGGTCATACTCAAGTCTGATGGCAGTGCAATCGGCACCGAAGAGTCCTTCTATATGAAGACCGAAGGACTTGAACCTGGCGCCCAGCCGCTGCTGTACGCGGCGGCCATCAGCCCGCGGGCTATACTTGAGAACGTGCACGTTGACCCATTAACCGGCAAGGTGGACTTTTTCGATTCCACGCTCACATCGAACGGCCGCGCCATGGTCAAGCGCCGGGACATAGCCTTTACAGATGGCGAAGTCGATCTTGAGAGGGTGGATTACCTGATATTTATCACAAGGCACAACGAAATCGTGCCTCCGGTCGTCAAGCTCTCGCAGGAATGGGGAGCGGCCACCTTTATGCTCGGCGAATCGGTCGAGACTTCGGCCGGCGACCCCGCCGAGGCCGGAAAGCAGCGCCGCGTCGTAGGCACCAATCCTTTCATCGTGGGTTCTGAGGAAGAGGAAGGCAACATGTTCCTTAAGATCCTGCGCGATAATCCCCACATGCAGTGCTACCTCCTGAATACCGGCAGGGTCGGTGGCCTGACGGCCGGACAGAAGATAACCGTGGTGGACTCGGTTAAAATCCTGGAAATGATAGCCAGGGATAAGATCACGTGGAAGAAGGATGAATTCTGGGGCTATGACGTGCCGGCCGATATCCCGGGTCTGGATATAAGCCGCTTCGACCTGAATAATTACTATCCGCGTGAGAAAATAGAATCGCTCAGCAAAACTTTAAAGAAAGACAGGTTGGCCTGGCTTTCACAATTTGAAGGCATTGACCCCGACATCATAAGCGCCCTGAGGCCATAGCTCCATGAAACCCGCGTTACTGAAGTATTCGCTATGCATTTCCCTTCTACTGGGCATGGCGTTGTCCTGCGCCGGGCCATCCCTGCCCGTTCAGCGCGAGGCTATAACAAGTTTCGATAACCAGACCGCGCCGGCGATAACGCCGCCGGTCTTGATCGCCGGTGATAATAGTTCATCTGGAAATCCCTACCCGGCTTTGCTCGCGGCCGACGACTACGACCGGGTGATCGGGACGGCTAATGCGGCACTGGAAGGTAATCCTGAAGACCTCGTCTTAAGGGAAAAACTGGCAGACGCCTATATAGCGCGCGCCTGGTATTACAAGGTCAAGCGACTCAATCCATATACGTTAAGCGACCTGAGTAAGGCCGTGGAGATTGCGCCGAAATATTACCGGGCTTACTATGAACTGGGACGCTTCCACAATAATCAGTGGCAGTTCAGCATAGGGCTGTCGGACCTGAATAAGGCGCTGTCGCTCAAATCTGATTTTGCCCCCGCCTACAATGAAAGAGGCTACTCGAATTATAAAAACCGGGAGTACGAGGTGGGACTGGATGATGCCAGCAGAGCGATTGAGCTCGATCAAACGCTGCCCCGCTCTTACTGTGTCAGAAGCCTTATCTATGCAGCTCTGGGCAAGCCTGACCTTGCCATACAGGACGCTAATCAGGCCGTACGCCTGGCGCCGGATGACGCGGCGTCATACTACAACAGGAGCCTGGTATATACCGCATCGGGTGAGATTGCACTTGCCGTAGCTGATCTTGAAACCACCCTTCAGCTTTCGCAGGATGACCTGCTCACCACACGGGCCTGCGCCGACCTGCGGGCTCTTAAGAGATAGGGCTTTTACAGAGGACTTATTTACCTATTCGTGTCGCAGCGATTCGATAGGGTCGAGGCGGGCGGCGCGGAAGGCCGGGTAGGTGCCGGAGACCAGCCCCGTGCCGATTGATACACCCAGAGCAATGAATACAATGCCCGCTGAAATGACAGGCGTTATAGTGGTATTTCCAAGTGAAATATTGCCCATCAGCGTAGCCCCCAGCATGGCGAGTCCCAGGCCGATAAGGCCGCCGGTCAGGCTTAAAGCAGCAGCTTCGATAAGAAACTGCAGCAGTATATCGCGGCGTTTAGCGCCGATGGCCTTGCGGATGCCGATCTCGCGCGTTCGCTCGGTGACCGATACCAGCATGATGTTCATGATGCCGATGCCGCCCACGATAAGGGATATGGCGCCCACCGCACCCATGAAGAGTGAGAATCCGGCAAGGGTTGCCTGCATGCTGGCCAGCGTCTCGCGCATATCCGTAATGGTGAAATCGTCGGCCGCGCCCGTCCTGATGTAATGACGGTTCCTCAGTATGCTGGTTGCCTCGGAGATGACCGAGTCCACCAGGTCAGAGCTGACAGCTTTGACGGCGATCTGCTGCACGTTATTGCCGCCGCCGGTCAGCTTCGACTGCATGGTGGTTAATGGCATCAGGATATAGCTGTCGCCGCCGAAGCCGCCCATTTTCTGAAGCGTGCCTACCACCTGGTACTTGCTCCCCTCGACACGTACGCTTTTGCCGACCGGGTTTTCCGTGCCGAAGAGGTCGGAAGCCGTCTGATAACCCAGCACGATATAGTTGCTCCTGGCCGTCACATCCTGGTCGGTGATGAACCTTCCCTGGTCAACTTGATAATTCCTGATCTCAGTTATTACGGGCTTCACCCCGGTGGCCTGCACGCTGGCATTATTGTTGCCGTACTGGATGGTCACCCTGCTGCTGAGTGTGGGCGAGACCACGCTTATCGAGGGCGCCACGGTCTTGTCACTCAAAGCCTCCGCATCGTCGAGCGTAAGAGGCCGAAGGCTGACCACCGCTTTATCGGTGGAGCTGGATATATAGAGGGCGCTGGCCCCCATGTTATTGAAGGTCGTCGTCATGCTGGCCTGGAAGCCCTGCCCCAGGGAGACCAGCAGCACGACCGCGCACACGCCTATCACGATGCCGAGCATGGTGAGAAAAGAGCGCGTCTTATTGGAGAAAATGGCCTGCCAGGCCGATTTGAGGCTTTCCCACAGGCTCATCGCTTCTTTTCCTCGATAATATTGCCGTCACGCAGGTAGATAGTACGCTGTGTATAGGCGGCGATATCCTCCTCATGAGTGACCACGATAATGGTTATGCCCTTTTTGCTTTGCTCGACCAGCAGCGACATGATGTTGTGGCTCATCTGTGAATCCAGGTTGCCTGTCGGCTCGTCGGCCAGTATGACCAGCGGGTCGTTGATCAGGGCGCGCGCGATGGCCACGCGCTGCTGCTCGCCGCCCGACATCTCGCTCGGTTTATGAAATGCCCGCTTACCGATACCCACCGCTTCCAGCGCCGCGAGGGCGCGCTGCCGCCTGTGGTTATTGCCGGAATAGATAAGTGGTAGTTCGACATTGGCTATCGCGGTCATCTTGGGTAGCAGGTTATATGATTGGAAGACGAATCCCAGCTTGCTATTGCGCATAGAGGCCAGTTCGTCGTCCGCCATGCCGGCGACGTCAACGGAATCTATAATGTAGCTGCCCGAGGTGGGACGGTCCAGGCAGCCCAGTATATTCATCATGGTGGATTTGCCCGAGCCGGAATGGCCCATGATGGAGATAAACTCGCCCTTTTCACAGGTGAACGAGACATCGTCCAGCGCTGTGACCTTGACATCTCCGATGTCGTAAATTTTACTGATATTTTTAAGTTCAATCATATTACTCTACACTCTGTATGTTATAAAGCCTTTATCGCAACACACGCATTGCATTGCCTGGATTTGACGATTGCCTTTGCTGGGTCGAACCCGTTGCCGCTTTGCCGGGCAGCTGGACCTTATCTCCCTCGTTCAGGCCGGATGTGATCTCGGCGTACTGGAAATTCTGTAGTCCAACGGTTACGGGCTTAGGTTCAGCCTGGCCGGTTTCACTGTTCACCAGCATGACCATCGAGCCGCGGGGCGTGGTGATGATATAGGATACGGGCGCCAGCAAGGCATCTTTTACGCTGGAGGTCATTATCTCGGCGGTGGCGCGCAGGCCGCCCCTGAGCTGGATATCAACCGGGTCCATCTCCACAAGAACGGTAAATTTAATCACCTTGCCGACCGTTGTCCCGTACGGGGAGATGAAAGTCACCCTTCCCGTAAAGGTCCTGTCCGGCACGGCATCTATGGTAATGTCCACCGGCTGGTTGGGTTTGACCTTTACGATGTCGATCTCGTCGACGGCGCCTTTGAAACGGATGGCGCTGGTATCCACCAGCTTGACCGCCGTCTTGGATGAGTAGTCCTGTGCAGAAAGCACGTATGACTTCTTCAGGTCCACGCTTACCACGTCGCCGTCGGAAGGCGCGATGATGGCAGTCTTCATTATGTCCTGTTTGGCTTTGTACAGCGAAATCTCGGCGGACTGAAGGCTGAGGTTATATTGCTGCAGGGTTTTCCAGTTGATACTGCCGCCGCTCTCAAATATAAGGGTCTGGTTCTCAAGCACATCGCGCCCTACCAGCAGGTTGAGCTTGGCTGTATATAACTTCTTGGCGGCCTCTATGGCGAGCGCGTCGGGCTGTGCCATGTAGTCCTGCAGGTCTTCGAGGTATCTGAGTGACGACTGAAGAAAATCCACGCTGGTGGGTGTATCGGCGTACCTGTAAATCATCCTTGTTTTGATTGTCAGCGTGCCTTTGGCCGTAGCGGCTACTTCAAACATCTCCTGGCGGGCGCTGTCGAATGCGGGTGTGATTTTATCGTAGAGGCCGAGTTTCATATCGCGGGCGATGGCCAGCAATTTCATCCGATATTGCTGCAGATAGGCGATGGCCGCCTGATTATCCTGGGATATGGACACCGAGCTCCCCGCATATATATCGGGTGACCAGACGGAGTTGTTCTTGGCGCCTGCAAGCTCGGCGGCGTCGGGGCGGGTGGCTATTAAATCCTCGCATACCTGGATATCGAAGTATGTCATGACCAGCCAGTAGCCGGCGTCCTTATACTGACCCAGTTTGTAGTAAGCGTCAGCGGTCTCCATATCTTTTTGTGCTTCATCAACCATGCGTGATACGCTCATATCGGGGTAGTTGTACGGAAGGTGGTCCGTGCTGCATCCAAAAGTGATATTGTTCCGGGCTGCCTGGACACTAAACAGGGCGGATTTGATTGCATTTACTTGCGACGAGTTAACCAAGGTGGCCAGCAACGCCCCCTGTTTGACATTATCACCCTCCTCCACCAGTATCTGATCGACTTGCCCGGACGCTCCGAATTTTAGATCGTATTGATTGGGCATTTCGAGATTGCCGTCGGAGGTGACGATGATGCTCAGGTCGCCTTTTTTAACATCGATCGTCTGTCCCGCCGCAGGTGTTTGACTGCTGCCGCATGCGGCCAGCAACATACCCGGTATGATCAGTACGGCTATTAAGATGGATGTCAGATTCTTTCTCAGCATGCTTACCTGCCCGGTGGCGGTCCCCCGCCGGGTGGCGGCGCCCCTCCCGGAGGTCCCATAGTGGTTGACACCGGGGCGCCGCCCGCTTTATCGACTATTATGACCCTGTCACCCTCGTTCAAACCCTTCAGTATCTGTACATACTGCTGGTTCTGGATTCCGAGGGTGACCTCCCTTTTCTCGGTTTGATCCTTCTCACCGGTAACCACTGTGACAAATGAATCTGTGCCTGTGGTGGTTATCGCAGCCAGCGGCAGGAGGAGGGTGTTCTCCTCGGTTGAGATCCCGATATCGGCTGTAGCTGTAAGGCCGCCCTTGAGGTCAACGTCTGTCGGATCGAGCAGGATGGTGATATTGAATTTGATCACGTTGGATGTATCCGCTGCGCCGAAGGGTGAAATGAAAGATACTTTGCCGGTGAAAGTCCTGTCCGGCATGGCGTCCACGGATATAATAGCCGTCTGCCCGGTCTTAATCTTCATGATATCGATCTCGTCGACCGTACCCTGGAACTTGATCTGCGAGATATCCACGATCTGGATCGTGCCCTTGGATGAATAGTCCTGCTGGGACAGCACGTCATTCTTCTTCACACCGACGCTGACCACGATGCCGTCCACCGGCGCCAGTATCACGGTGTTCAGAAAATTGTCCTTGCTGTTGCTCAGGCTGACCATGGCTTTTTCGAGGTCGAGCTTGTAGCCCTGCTCCGCTTTCAGCGAAAGGCCGTGTTGAAGAACATACTCGTTTGACCCCAGAACGCCGTTGCACAGCTCCATGTAGTGGCGCGCGATGCGCAGGTTATCGTTAAGCTCGGGTGCGTTCAGTCCACCCTTCTGGATGCCGGCCAGCGCGGCGTTCAGTTTCTCCTCGGCGGCGCCGTACAGGTACAGGCTGATATCTTTGCCGTAGATGGTGGTATCGTTGCGCTGTTTAATCAAATTGACATTCATGGTTATTGTTTTACCGATTGCGTCGATACGGCCCAGAAGGGTTTGGAACAGTATGCCGGCTTCATCGGATTTGCCCTGCGCTATAAGTTCGCGCAGCTTGCCTATGTCGGCCTGACCCTGCTTGATGGAATCTGCATGGTTGCGCAACTCCACTATCAGCGGCACTGAGGCCGGCGCATCCTGCTGCACTTCGAAATAGACCAGGCCGGGTATATCGGAGGGCACGTAAGGCGCCGTGTTGCCCAGGCCCGACTCGGGATTACTGACGGCGTCCTCGTATATCCTGACGCAGGCCTCCAGGTCGGAGAAAGCCACGTACAGCTCGGATGCGGCCGCAGAATAGTTCTCCGACTGGAAAAAGGCATATGCCCTGGCCACTTCATCCATTGCCCAGTTATAAGAAATCAAAGCTGTGGAGTTGGGGTAATACATCTGGTAAACGGGGTTGTTATGCACACCTTCCGGATAAAGGTAAATTACCTTCAACCCTTTTGGATCATCTGGATCCTTTATGGTCCCGGTATAATAAACACCCGGAAACTGGGGCAGCCGCGGCACTGTCTCGTAGAGGTTGCTGAGTGTCTGCTGCACCGCGTTGTTGGCCGATTTCACGTCCAGCCGTTGCGCTGTGTCATCCAGCCGTGCCAGCATGGCGCCGGCCTTCACGTGGTCGCCCTCGCTGACCAGCACTTCTTCGACATCACCCGGCGCGCCGAAATGCAGGTCGAAGGCCTGTGGCATGACCAGGTTGCCGTCCACCGACACGCTTACCACCAGGTCGCCGCGCGTAACAGGGACCTGCCTGCTGACGGTTGCCGCGGCGCCTGTGGTGGATGCCGCGGTACAACCTGACGCTATAAGCAGTGTGATGCCGGTCAGGAATGTGATCAGGGATTTCTTTGGGGAGTTGATGAGCATATCCGTAAAATTTTACACGTTAATTGGCTGTTAACCAAATTCTTGATTTCAATGTATCAACTGTAACAGTGAAATGTTAAGATTTTATTTAGATAGCATGCGTTTTAAAGCTGAAAATGGCGCCTGCTATATCCGCTGAAATGCTTATTTTACCACCGGCAGAGTGAAGCTGAAACGGCTGCCTCTGCCAGGTTCGCTTTGGGCCCATATTTTGCCTTCGTGTTCCTCGACGATATACCTGGCGATGGTTAATCCCAGGCCGCTGCCGCCGGTCGACCTCGACCTGGATTTATCTACCCGGTGAAAGCGCTCAAAGATGTTGTCGATCTCCTCAGCCGGGATGCCTTCCCCGCTGTCCGATACACTGATCTCGACGAATCCGTGATCCGATTTTGCCGCGATATTTATCTGGCCGCCCCCGGGCGTGTGGGCCAGGGCGTTCTCCAGCAGGTTGAGCAGCACCTGCTTGATGCGCAGGAAATCGATATTCACCCGGGGAAGGTCCGCAGGGATGTCGCATGACACCCCTAATCCCTTTTCTGATGCCTTGGACTGTATGGCAGTAATGGATTGCCGCACCAGCTCCTCAACATCTTCGGGCTGGCGGTAGAGCTTCAACTCACCGGACTCGGCCAGGCTCAGCTCCTGCAGGTCGTTTATCAACCGGGAGAGCAGCACCGTCTCATCATAGATGGATGATATGGTTGCTTTATCGGGCTGCATAACGCCGTCATTGATAGCCTCGAGATATCCCCTGACATTGGTGAGCGGGCTCCTCAGTTCATGGGCGATGTCGGATACCATGTGCTGCCGCAGTTGTTCATCGCGTTGAAGATTGCCGGCCATGGAGTTGAAAGTAGAGGCCAGATCGCCTATCTCGCTTTTATCTGTGATGTCAACTCGTTGTGAGAAATCACCCTTTCCCAGGCGCTGGGCCGCTGACGTCAGCTCTTTAACGGGCGACAGGATGCGTCGTGACAGGAATAGTGTGATCAGAAAAGCGACAACCACGGCCAGGCATGCCCCGAGTAAGAAATAACTGCCCAACTGGATATACATTAGCTGCAGCGCCGCCAGCCCGATTTCAGACTGGGTTAACGGCATAATAAATAGGAACCCTATGATTTGTGATTTGCCGGACGTAGTTACAGCGGGTTCCGCAGGCGCTGGTGGGGGCGGCATGCGAGGTTCGAATGATAAGATGGTCTGAGGCTCGGCCGGAGGCGCGCCTCCCACCTCGGGGGGTGAGAGATCCCGGCGTGATAGTGAAGAAGTCAACGTTTTGCTGGCAAAGCCCTCGAGGTTTACCTTTTTATCGGGTGTTGCCAATGTTGAATCTGCGATTATTATACCGTCGGCATCGGCCAGTATAATCCTGTGGCGGAACTGCTCCCCGATTTGTTCGAGCAAAGGCTGTACACCATCCCAGCTACTATTGGCCAGGTAGTATTCTGTGATTTCGAATTGTATGCGGCTGGTGACCATGCGCTCAACACGATCTCCGAACTGCTGAATTTGTCCTGTAGCAGCGTGCCACATCATGAAGAACACCGTGCCTGTTGTCAGCAGGATAACCAGCGTGAAGGCAAGCAAAAGGCGGAACTGCAGGCTAAGCTTCAAATCATTCCTCTGATAGTTTATAACCCGCCCCGTATACGGTCTTTATATATCTGGGGTGCTTGGGGTCGAGCTCAATTTTGCGGCGCAGGTTGTAAATATGAACGTCGATAGCGCGATCAAAACTCTCAAAGTCATAGCCGAAAGCCTTGTCTATGATCTCCACGCGGTCAAACACGCGGCCCGGCTCGCGCAGAAAAGTGGCCAGTATTTTGAATTCGACCGAGGTCAGCGTCAGACTCTTGCCGTTTAGTTGCACTTCCCGCTTGGGAAAGTTCAGATGAAAGGCGCCGTGCCTTATCTCAGCAGGTCCTCGTTCAGCCGGCAGCCGCCTGAAAATAGCCCGCACCCTGGCGGCCAGCTCTCCCGGGCTGAAAGGTTTGGTTACATAATCGTCGGCGCCGGTATCCAGCCCGGTCAGCTTGTCTTCATCACGTGTACGCGCGGTCAGCATGATGATCGGCACATCTGACTCGGACCTCAGTGTCCGGCACACCTCCACACCGTTAAGCCCGGGCAGCATGACATCCAGCACGACAAGGTGTGGCTGCTGCTCCCTGAAGATGCGCAACGCCTCAGGACCATCGTAAGCGGTCAGCACGGAATGCCCGTCCCGCTCAAGGTACATTTTGACCAGGTCCACCGTCTTGGTGTCGTCATCTACGACGAGAATTCTCCTGCTGCTCATTTATGATTTTACCTGTAAATACTATAAATCAAATTGTTGTGGCTGCGCCACTGCAATGAAAGCTAACAGAAGATTATTAAGTAATTATTAAGCGCAAGTATATGGCTTTGCCTTAAAAGTCTCATTTTCCAATTACTTTTGGGGCAACTGATGTTTTTGCCTCAGAAGTCCAAAATGTAGGTTCTGAGCCAAGTTCATAAATAGACTGAATATGATCGAACCAGCGACGGTAGGTGGATGTGGAAAAACCAGAAGAATCAACCGCAAAATCGGTTTCTACGGCTTTCTGAATACTAGTACTGACAATACTTTGAAAAAACGAACTTTAACTAATTTGTATAACGCATTGGAACATTATCGAGTTAACTTTAAATCTATCACACACAAGTGTAAAAGTTCCTATCGGAATGTCAAGCAGCAAAAACAATTAACTGAAGATGCCAGAAAGGGTTGGCAATAGATATTCATATAACAGATTGTATATGATTCTTTATTTGGTCTACTTTTGGTATTAAATCTTTATTGATATTGTTTTTAGTGTACTTATGACATTGATAGCGAGCATTTTCGCTGTCGAATTTTAATTGTTCCATATCCCCTGAAATTGGATGCAATATTACATCCTGTCTCATATATCTCATTCGCTTACCATGATCTATTGAGTGAAATGAATACTTTGATAGATATGCTTCAACCCAATGTACTCCCTCATAGAATATACCTGTCACAGCCCAATCAAGGAAGCTAGAGGTATCCAAGTCTATGCTCCCCCAAAAATCTCTATTATGTTGCGCTTGGGCTAAATGAACATCTTTTTCGGGCATCACACCTTCAAGCGGATTTGGAAATCTTTATTGAACTTGTAGGTATAATTTCTGCTTCATTCGCCTGGCATTGATAAAGAACATGAAATTCAAATAAATATTTTGTTTGGCCATCGGTAATAAACCTGTCAATAATCATATTTTCTTTATCAATTATTCTATTTATTAAATTAGTATCTCTATCAGGTATTAATATCCAAACATCTACAGATTCTTCATCGATACTGACATAAAATGAGTTGACCCCCAGTATTGAGAACATTTCTTCTTTGACCAATGCAATACACTCATCTTTTGTATGAATGAATTGACTTGTCCATGTATGGATGAATTGACTTGTCCATGTTAAGTCGGGGTCTTTTATTTCATCTTTTGTATACGTGATCGGAATTAAATGTATTTCAAACGATGTTGTTTCAGATTCAAGCTTTCCTTTTCTGCCATTACACGACTTTATCCAAGTACGAGTAGGTGTTGTGGTCTCTCTATCTTTTAAATATAACATTTTACAGCTACCTCTTCGGAGGCTTTTTTATATGGTCGGGGGATTTAACATTTACCATATTAGCTGATTTTACAATATAAGCAGGATTGTTCTCTTGGTCATATGCCTCAGGTATTCTTAAGACTTCAGATACCACACACTTGACTCTAAGACTTGTCCCATCCTCTAATAAATATTCATTCCATTCTTCACGTACAGTCTTAAAACTCGTGTCAATCGCATCAACCTCTTTCCCTTGCCAATTAATTTTAGGCATCAGTCACCTCCGTTGTCGCTATGTGGGTAAGTAAATCCGGTGATTATAACAGTTATTAGAGAATATGCGAAATCCACTATCTATTATAACCATACCGTCAATATCATTGCTCAATTATTTATCTCACGGTGATTCCGGCTTCTCATTCAACTTTATATCTATACTACCGTGTAATTGAGATGCTTTGTCATTAACCACGAGCTTTGACCCACCCGTTTTCAACACCTAATTCATTTTCAATATATAATGCTTAGACAAAACCTCTGCCATCTCCCTCTCTTTCATTCTCTCTGTAATTTCTTCTTGAGTGTCACTAATTATTTCAGGGATATGCATAGTCCCCGATTCCAGGGTCATAGCATTGTAAGATAACATGCGCCCTTTGGGTTCATACTCGAAGTTTAAACTTCCATCTGCTGCACTAACCATCCTGTCAGAGACAAACACCAATCCTTGTCTGTTGTCATATGCAGCACAAATTATTCGCGTCACTTTCTGCCTCCTTTTGAGGCAAACGGTACTTGTAAGGCAAAGCCCAAGTATATGAAGACCATGGCATGCCGGGGGTTGTGCAGACGGGGTTAATGGCAGGTTAACAGGTTTGACACACACACATATATATAGGAAAATAGCTTTAATGGTGTTAATAACTAAATAATATCAGGTACAGGTGGGGGTGGCGCCGGGGATATCGGCAGAACCACGGCTATTAAATATCGGGAGGTAGAGACATGGGGAAACAGGGTTTGGCAAAAATTCACAAGTTCAGTGGCATTTTCAGGTTGTGTATGTGTCTTGTATTGGTTGGAATCATCAATTTTGGAGCAGCCGAAGTTACCATCGCGGCGTCTGCTACAGGAAGCCTCCCGGTGATCAGGGTATTTACTGGTGATCCCTTAACGTTGCCGGACGGCGGTCACGTGGTATATATATTTGAGGTGTATGACGCCACGAAAATACAGGTGGTAGAGGCCGGCGAGATCATCAATGAGTATAACGGCCCTCCTTCAACAAATAGTAAAGGGAAATCCATAGGGAGGACGACCTATCAAATACGGACGGACGGCATGGATACGTTCGATACCGTCCTGAGAGCAAACAACCCGAGTGGCCAGCAGGAGCAAAGACTATCTATATCGTTTGCCACTAAGTCTAAGCCGGCGCCTGCTTCCCCGATCCCGCCGGTATCTGATAATGAGACTGGTAAAAGAAATAAATGGGGGCCGCAGACTTCATCGCCAGTTTCTTTAACTTCCCCTACTACATTACCTCCACGTACCGGGTCTCCCTTTGTACCTGCGTATGCGGAATGCCCCAGCGGATGCAACTGCCTGACACCCGACCAGGCAGCACAATATGGGTTCGAACAGAAATGCTCGGAGGAGCGCTGCTTCTCTGCTGATAAACAGGTTAACAGCTTTTGCTACAGCAAGTCGGCAGGCTGGTGCTGCAAGGACGGCAAGGTCATCTCTGCCGCCGAGGCTGAGTGTAAAGAGGCCGGTGGCGCCTACTGGTCCACTGACCAGATACAGGTAATCGAGGTCTGCCAGCAAGAGTCAGGATGGTGCTGCGTGGACGGTAAGGTTTACCAGGCTACTAAAGATAAGGCTGACCAGGCGGGAGTTACCTGGTATGCCACCGAGGCGGAAGCAACTAAAGCCTGCATATCGCCAGGCTGGTGCTGCAGAAACGGCCAGCTCACACAGGCCACACAGACCCAGTGTGTCCAGTCCTTAACCGCGGCCGGAGGCGTCTGGTACGCGACAGAGGCCGAGGCGGCGAAAGCCTGCGGGCAGGCATGTTGGTGCTGCACAAACGGAAGGTATGGCCAGACTACCTCGGATGCTTGTGCCAAGATGGGAGGCACATGTTACGCCACCCAGGCCCAGGCGCAGGAACGCTGCCAGCCGCCGGGCTACTGCTGTATCAACGGCAAGATTACCACGTCCACCGAGGCTCAGTGTAAAGGGTTGGGAGGCACGTACTGGTCCACCAACCAGGCGCAGGTGATCGAACGCTGCCAGCCGACGTACTATTGCTGCAGAAACGGCCAGGTTTACCAGTCCAAAACACCTGGCGCCGGCTGTTACGCCACCCAGGCTGAGGCGACCAGAGCCTGCCAGCCGACGTACTGGTGCTGCAGCAATGGGCAGGTTTACCAGTCCACGACACTTGGCCGTGGCTGTTACACCACTCAGGCAGCAGCGCAGCAAGCCTGCCAGCCGACGTACTGGTGCTGCAGCAATGGGCAGGTTTACCAGTCCAAAACACCCGGCGCCGGCTGTTACGCCACCCAGGCTGAGGCGACCAGAGCCTGTCAGAAACCGCTGACGACGCCCCTACTTCGATAGCGCTGACGGTTGATATTTATGCAGTAAAGGGAAAAAGGGGATCCTTTCAGTGTGAGTAAATACGGAGGTAGTGAAATGAGGACATCGAATTTTGGAGCGGGCCGGCGGGCAGCGGGCTTTTTCAGGCTATGCCTTGGCATTATAGTTACATTGACACTGGCCATGGGAGGGATGGCGTTGAACACCCAGCCTGTACAGGCGGTGTGGGTCCTTGTTGCTCCCGCTATACCTGCTAACTTGCCTGAGTGCGTGCCTTTTACATATACATTTACAACTACCGGCGCAACGTGTGATCCGGCGGGCCTAAACTATATGACTTGGCCGGGTACTACGGGCGTTCCGTATTGGATGAATATAGACCCGGTTACCGGGGTACTTACAGGTTGCCCTCCGCAAGGGAGCGCTGGGACTCTCGTAGACTTTTGGGTTATTGCCTACGAGTTTGATCCTTCGCCTTGCGGACTCAATTGGTTTTTGCCTTCGTATAATGTCAACTTCACTGTCGGACCACCTCCCGTCACTACCCCCCTGACGATAACTCCAACGATTTACCCGGCGGCATGGGAGAACATGCCGTACTCCATAACGCTGACCGCCACCGGTTGCTCGGCAACACCAGTATATAACTGGACCGCAACGGGTTTGCCCACAGGGCTTACTTTGGACCCCAACAGCGGGATCCTCTCCGGCACACCTGCGCCGGGCGCCTGCGGTCCCTGGACCGTGATGGTTACCTGCGACGATACAAGCATGTGCCCTACGGCGGGCTGCTGCCCGCCCGTCACCGCCCCCTTATATTTTTACGTGGATTGCTGGGGCAATTACTATGGCATGGTCACCACTTACTACATCACCGCCTGCGATTTCACGGTTAATATCGGCCCCGGCCTTGCGTATGGCACGACAGATGTGGTAATCGACGGCAACCCGGAGGCCACCCTTGCAGGGAACGGATATGAAATCTTTACATCAGTGCCGTGCGAGAGCCATTTAGTGGTCGTCGATCAAATTGTGCAGGGACCGGACCCCAAAACCAGGTATACGTGCATCGGGTCAAATCAAAAATGGGTATCCGACATGGACAACATTGCCTATTTCGATTATGCGCCCGATCTGTGGATTGATACGGGAAGCAATCCTGACGGAGTCGCACAACCGCCGAACGCCGGCTTTTATGCCATGGGCGCTAATTTCACCAGCAGCGCACCAAGCCCGGTTCAATCCACCGGCCAACAAGGCACAAAGTACATCTTCCGGGCATGGAGCCTGCCCGATGGCGGAACGGATCTGAACAGGGAACTCTGGTTTACGGTTAGCAGTGCAGGGACTGCCACGGCTCTCTACGACACCTACTACGAGCTGATACTGAAATCCGATTTCCCGCCGGTCTTAGAGAAATCCTGGGAGCCGGCAGGCAGCAATGCCACCTGGAAATTGGCGCTGCAGCCGGTGCCCTTTCCCAACTTCTTCGGCGCGGTCGGGGGCGTGTATGAGCCGACAAATGCTGAGGGCAGCCACAATATGACCGGCCCCTATACCCAGGAAATTGTGTGGCGCGAGAACTGGTTCTGGCCGATATTCTGGATAGTAATTACGCTGCTGGCCATCGCCGCGGCTATCTTTTTCATCGTGCGCAGCAGTAAGAGGCGTGTAGGTACGGATGGTACCGCAGTCAAGACAGACTCTTCAACCCAACCCCGTGCGGAGGCGCCGGTAGAAACTTCGCAAGTAAAGCCGGCAGTGAGCGCCACACCTGAGAAGAAGGCTTTGCCGGAAGCTGAGGCTAAGGATAAGCCAAATTTCTGCCCGAAATGCGGCAACCCGGTTGACGCGGGCGCCAGCTTTTGCCAGAAATGTGGTAATAAACTATAACAAGGTGTAAACAAAATTCTGCCGGTTAACGGGCGGTTAAGGAACAAGCGTTTAGCATCAAGCAAAGGGGGCGGACTTGAAAGTCCGCCCCCTTTAATATGGCTTAACGATAACGGGCGCACCTGAAGGTACGCCCTATAGCTTTTTACTCGGCAAGTGGTGTGAGCGTCAGTAGCCGCCTGATGATCTCGGGGTATTTGGCTATGAAATGCAACTCGTCCTTTGTGAGCGGGACCTGCGCCTCCACGTTGGCGAAACGCACAAGCTCGAGTATCTTACGGGCCTCGCTGGCGTTGGCGAATGAGACCTCCATCTTGCCCATGATGTGGCTGAAACCGGAGATGCCCGTATATTCACCCGAGCAGATCATGCGGCCGGTCTCGACCAGTTCAGGTTCACCTCTGCCGAGTTCCTCGAAATTGTAAAGCTCGTAGTTTTCAGGGTCCTTGAGCACGCCGTCGGCGTGGATCCCCGAGGCATGGGCGAACGCGTTATCGCCCACTCCGGGCTGGTTGAGCGGGATCGGCACGCCGAAGGCCATGCTTGCGTACTTGGCCAGTTTATAGGCGCGGTTGAGCTTCACCGGCCTGCCCAGTTTGTATTTATTGGCGAAACCCTTGGACTTGAGCAGGGAGAGGATGCAGGAGAGCAGGTCCGCGTTGCCGGCGCGCTCTCCTATGCCGTTGATGGTTGTGTTTATATAAGCGTCCTGTCCCGCGTCCACGGCAGCTTTGGCCCCGGCAATTGAATTGGCAACCGCCATGCCCAGGTCGCCGTGGCAATGTATTTCCACCGGAATATCGGTGGCATCGACGATCTTTGAGACGGTGTCGTAAATGGTGAACGGGTCATCGTAGCCGAGTGTATCGCAGTAGCGGAACCTGTCGCCGCCCGCCGCCTTGGCCTCCCTGGCAAATTCGACCAGAAAATCGCTGTCGGTACGCGATGCGTCCTCGGCGTTGACACCGACCGCCTTTGCTCCCAGCTTTCTGGCCATTGTTACCGCTTCGACCATCTGCTCCAGGACGTCCACACGGGATTTTCGTCCCTTGAATTTGCCCTGTATCATCTGCTGCGAAGTCGAGATGGACAAGTTCAGGTACTCTATCTCCGGCACCATATCGAAGGTTTTCTCAACGTCCTCGACGGTTGCCCTGATCCATCCGCTGAGGCGGATGGGCTTCAGCACGCCTATGATGGCCAGTTCGAGGTTGGCGCGCAGGTAATTGGTCTCGTGAGTGGTCGTTGGGAAGCCGAACTCCGACTGGAAGACCCCGAATTCGTTGAGGTACATGTTGATCATGGTCTTCTGCAGCTTGGACAGGCTCAACCTGGCGGTCTGCACTCCGTCCCTGTTAGTTACGTCGATGAAAAAAATTTTACCCATATTGCCTGTATCCTGCGCTTAAGATTGATTAGTTATTATATCATCGGCCATGCGGGCATAGGTAATATTTTCCACATCGGGATATGACGCGCAAAGAAAAGCCCCGGTGCAACCTTATCTTGCACCGGGGCTAAATGGCGCTGAGTACTGCTTACCTGCGGCTGGTCAGCAGGATAATGACTATGATAATGACGATGACAAAGCCGCTGATGATCAGCCAGACAAAGATCGGCACACCCGGGACAGGAACAGGCGTTGGCCCGCTTCCCGGCGTTACAAACGAGCTTACGGTACCGTTGACCGACCGACCGCCTCCTGTGGGATTAAGAGCGACTGCGCGGTAATAATATGTCCTGCCCGGCGCCAGACCCGTCACGACAGTGCTGAAGGCGCTGCTCCTGTTCAGCATCTGCATATTAGTGGTGTTGCCGAAATCTGCGGTGATGCCGTATTCAAACCAGACCTGGGCCGTGGAGGTGTTGCCGATATCCTGGAGATAACCGTTCAGTATAGCGCTGGAAGCTGTCACGGACGTAGCAGGATAAGTGGCTACAGCCAGGGTCGAGTTGGACACGGTGCTGAATATATCTGTGGCCCCGTAGATTTTGAGGTTATCAGGCGTCTGTGCGACAGCCTGGAAATAATAGGTTGCGCCCGGGGTCAGCCCCACGGTCTGGTACGACACCGTGCCGGGAGAGGCCACGGTTTGCGGAGCGGTCACGTTGCCGAAGTCCGTATTCTTGCCGAAATTGAAATATACCTGGACCGAACGCTGGCCTCCCAGCGAGTTGACGTAGGCGTTCAGAGTGGCAGCCGTCGTGCTGATACCGCTGGCTGCGCCCGTGGTCACCGATACCGGCGACGAAGGGGTGGTCTGGAATGTGCTGTACTGCCCGTAAGTGTTATATCCGTTGGAGAACGCGGCTGCGCGGTAATAGTAGGTAAGCCCGGGCTGCAGCCTGGTTACGCTGTAGCTGAAGCTGCCCGGCATGCCCTTATTTTGCTGGGGTGTCGAGTTGCCATAGGTGGTGTCGGTCCCGTATTCAAACCATACATACGATGTACTGCTGGCGCCCATGGAAGTCAGATAACCGTTAAAGGTGGCAGACTGACCTGTGACATTTGACGCAGCGCTGGTGTTGACCTTGATCCCCGGAGCGGCTGTAGTAGTGAAGACGCTGTCGAACCCATGGACCGTCATGCCGCCCGCTGCCGTGGGCACTGCCAGAGCGCGGAAATGATAGGTGGCGCCGGGGTTGAGTCCCTGCAGGGTGTAGTTGAAAGTGCCGGGCGAATACATCGTCTGCATGGAAGTGGTCTGCCCGTAGGCGGTCGTCGGGCCCCATTCGAACCATACGGTGGCGTTGCGGTATCCCCCCAGCGATTCGAGGTAGCCCACCAGTGTCGCGGAATTGTTAGTCACCCCGGATACTGAGCCTGTGCTGACTGCCAGGCTGGATGCGCCGGGAGTGCTGAAGCTCTGCGGGACGCCGTATACGGCGGAGACGCCTATTACACCCGGCTTGGCGACGGCGCGGAAATAATACATGCTGTTGGGGCTGAGCCCGGATACCTGCATGCTGAAAGGCCCCGGCCCGTAGACAGTCTGTTGCACGGTGTTGTTGCCATAACCCGTAGAGCTGCCCCACTGGAACCACACGGTCACGCTGGTATACGGTCCCATGCTGGAAAGGTAACCCCGCAGCACGGCCGAACCGGACGTGATATCCGAGGCTGATGACGTTGAGACCTCTATGGGGGCCTGCGGAACTGTGTGCTGGGTAGTGAAGCTGACAAACGCACCCTCGCTCTGCTGGCCACCCAGCAGGTTCGAGCTTGCCTTGGCCCTGTACTGGTAGGATGTCCCCGGCTCAAGCTGGCCCAGGAGGGTTGTATAGAAGCCCGGCGAGCTCATAGCCCGGTGTGTCGTTTCACGGCCGTCGGAAGTCTCGAACCATACGTCCACTATGCTGTAGGGGCCCATGGACTGGAGATAGCCGTTGAGATTGGCCGATGTCCCCGTTATGCTCGTGGCGCCCTGGGTCGTAACCAGCATCGGCGTAGGCGGCAGGATGACCCCTCCGCCGCCAATAGGTAACCCCTCTTCCTCGGGTGGCAGCAGACCTTGAGCCGTGGCCGGAGCAACAGTCAGGGTAATCAATGTCAGAGCGATGATTATGCCGATAATTCTATATAACATAATAACCTACACAACTACATACTCGGCCAGCTCGGACTTTACCGACTGCCCGGCTAAGGTTTTTTATCCAAAGACCCCTTACTGTGTTATGGTGACGTTAAAAGTCTCGCTCTTTAACGAGGGATTGTTGGGCTCGAAGGACCTCTTGTAATTGAGATAAATATCGCTAGTGCCGGGCTTCATTCCCTCGAACTCAAAGTTCTCGACGCCGCTCGCTCCCATCATTCCTGACTCGGATGGTGTATAACGCTTAACCAGCTTGAGCAGGCTCTGGTCAAACCCGGCCTCCCAGCTATAGCCGGTCGATGGATTGGAGCTGACGCTGATGGTGAAGCTGACCCCTACAGGCACGGTAATCGGCTGTGCTGAGTTGCTATATGTGGAGGGCGTCGGCGCCGGGGTCGGTTCCGGGGTTGGCGCCGGGGGTTGGACGGCTGGAGCGCAGCCGCACAGCAGTACTGCGATGAACAGTACAGCCAGTGTTACCTTCACAAATTTCATGACTTCCTCCTCCTGATATTTCATGCATACAGGCTATGTGCCTGCGGCGTGTCGCGCTAATATTCTGCACTGAAAGCCGGTTTATTTCAAACTGCGCTTACGTTCGCGGACAATGTTACATTACACGTACTTATGTGTCAATGGCTCTTTAGTGCCAACGGTAAGCCTGTCTGCCGGCTATGCGATAATTTACTTGCAGTGGGTCCGGTGCTACAATTCCGTGATAAAATCATGCAGGATAACGTTTATAATAGAGCTAATAAGGAATATCTATGAAAAAGCGCGTTACGATTTATAAAGCGACATGGTTTCAAGCAGCGGCGCTCATGCTTATGCTGTTTTCGCTGGCGGCCTGCCAGACGGGCAGCCAGGGATACAAAAGCAACCCGGAGGCTATTGCCTTTAATGAACAGGGAATAGACCTGTATAACAAGGGGGCATTTGAGAAGGCGTTGCTCAATTTTGACCGCGCGCTTGAGAAAGACCCCTCCAATCCGGCGGTCTACTTCAATAAAGGGCAGGCTCTGGACGCCATGAAAAATTTTGACCTGGCCATTGACAGCTATGACCGGGCCGTCCGGCTCGATCCCAATTTCGCCGATGCCTGGAATTACCGGGGAGTGTCTTACTTCAACTTGAAGCAGTTTGACAAGGCCATTGAAAGTGTGGACAAGGCAATCGCCATCATCGGCAACAACGCATACTACTGGGAGAGCAAGGGTGAAATATTACGGGTCCAGGAAAAATTCGAGGAGGCTGTCCCCTGTTATGCTAAAGCAGCTTCACTGGACCCCGGCAGTGTGGAATTATGGGACAGGTTGACCTACGTCCAGATGAAGAGCCAGCTCTATGAAGATGTGCTTAAATCGACCGACAAATCCATCTCGCTTGATTCTACAAACGCGTTTCCCTGGGGCTACAAGGCCAAAGCTCTGCACGAGCTGAGGCGGTACGACGAAGCGATCGTAGCTTTCGACAGGGCGCTGGCCCTCGATCCCGGTAATCCGGCGCTGTGGTACAGCAAGGGGCTGACGCTTGAGACGCTTCAACGTACCACAGAGGCTAAGAAGTGTTACGACAAGGCGCGTGCCCTGGGCTACCAGTTTTAAGTCCCATCTTATCCCGTACGGTCTATCGCCGCGCATACGGGTCATGAGTCACCAGGAGGATATATGAGCAACAACGGCGCTGCCGGGCAGCGTGATAACGGTGAAAAACATCATCCTGCTGCCTTGCCTGATCACGAGGAGAACGGCGGCAGGAAGAAGATGGATATCGAGATCAGGGAGATGTGTGTCGATGACATTCCCGTCGTCTTTCACCTGGGTGAGCAAGTGTTCACCGCCGATAAAACGCCTACTCTTTACCGCACCTGGGACGAGTTCGAAGTCATATCCATGTTTAACGAGGATACGGAGTACTGCCTGGTGGCGGCGCAGGAGGATCAGATTGTGGGCTTTGCCCTGGGCAACGTGGTAACCAAGAAGAAGTCGGCCTGGAAATACGGTTACCTTGTCTGGCTGGTGGTGTCGCCGGAGTTTCAGCGGCTGGGCGTGGCCAGCCGCCTTTTCAATAAGTTCGAGGACAAGATGATAGAAGCCGGCGTACGCATTTTCATGGTGGATACGGAGGCGGATAACCTGCCGGCCCTTCATTTCTTCCGCGCCAAGGGTTTTGTCAATCCGCAGCAGCACATCTATATGACGTATAATCCGGCGGCTACGGAGCAACAGAAGGAGAAGAAACGCAGCCTGAGGGGGAAAAAGAATGGCACCGAGCACAGGCGCAGCGGCTGAGATAAAGCCCGAGAGACTTAAAAAGCTCATGCATGACCTGGTGGACATATACAGTCCGTCAGGCAAGGAAGAGGAGATACTGCTCTTCTGCGAAGATTATCTGAAGGCGGACGGGCTAAATGTGAAGAAGCAGGTGGTGGATGAGAACCGCTATAACATCGTGGTATTGCCCCCCAAGACCGACGAGGTAGACCTGTGTTTCGTTGGTCACCTGGACACCGTGACGGCGCACGACCTGGATGATTTCGGGTTTCACGAGGAGGACGAGAGGGTCTTCGGGCTGGGTAGTTCGGATATGAAGGGGGGCTGCGCCGCCATGATCGAGGCCTTTACGGTGCTGGCGGCTAAAAAAGGCAGGTTCCCCTCGGTGGGCATGGCGCTGGTAGTGGGGGAAGAGGAGGAGAGCGACGGCGCCAAGACGCTGGTGCGTGAGTACCGCTTCCCCTGGGCAGTGGTGGGCGAGCCGACCAATATGATGCCCTGCCTGGGTCACTACGGATACCTGGAAGTTCTTTTACGCACGCGCGGCAAGAAGGCGCATTCGTCCATGCCCGAGCTGGGGCAGAACGCCATCGAGAACATGCTCAAGCTGCTGCTGCAGGTTACAGGCTATACCACGACGGTCTCCAGCGGGCTGGTATATAACATCAGGCAGCTTTCAGGCTTCCCCGGCGGTTTCGTGGTCCCGGATACCTGCGAAGCCTGGCTGGACCTGCACCTGCCTCCCGATTCACGCATGGATGTGCTCAAGGCCGACCTGGAGCATCTTGTTGAGGATGCCGGCAAGGTCATACCCTCGCTCGATGCTTATATCAGGTTTGAAAACACGCAGTCGGGCTACCGTATCTCGCAGGACAGGCCGCTGGTGCGCAGGCTGCGCGAGGTTTGCAAGGGCATGAAGGTCCCCTGGGAGACGCAGGATTTCCGCAGCCATTCGGATGGCAATGTGCTGTGGGGGGCCGGTGTCGATCCGATCATATTGGGGCCGGGTCGGCTTGAGACTGCGCACACGCCTGAAGAATCGGTTGTTTTCAGCCAGGTGGTGCAGGCTGCCCAGCTTTACCTCAACTTCGCCCTGGCGATCTGATGAAGGCTATTGTGATATCAGCCGTTGCCTGCTGCGGCAGCAAGTAGTAATCCGGCGGAAAAACCGGGGATGAAACGGGCAAAATAATAGTCTAATATAGCTCGTCAGCGACTTTGCGCAACATCTCCAGTCCGTTTATCTCGTGCGGGAAGAGGGGAAGCATGGAGATTTGCAGACGCCTGTATTTATCGCATAGCTGTCTGACGTATGTTTGCTGCTGGTCGGCCTTTTGCTGCAGGAAATCGGAGCCGGAGGGCTGAACGATGTTGTTTATTATCAGCCGCCTGACATTTAAATCGTATTTTTCAAGATCGCTCAGTATCCCATCGAGCTGATTGACTGCCAGGGCTTCCGGTATGGCCACGATATTGAATTCCACCCCGCTATGCAGAAACACCGTATCGGCGGCCGACAGCTCTTCCCAGCGCTGTATTGTATCCAGGATCGTCTCCCGGGCGCCTTCCCCTGCCTTGATCCTGGCATAGATGCGCGGCGCCAGCCGGAGGTGGCGGGTGAGCAAGGCCGGAGTCTGCAGCAGCGCCATTGTCTGTCCCAGCGGCGCCGTATCCCAGACAATGGCATCCCATCCTCCGCCGGATGAAAGCTCGCGGATGTAGTCGACCATGAATTCCTCGGCCAGTCCAGGCAGCACGGAGGACATGAAATCCACGTAATCGGGGTATTCTATTTCCACGAAGGAGGAGAACACGCGATAGACGTCGCGCCCGAATTTTTTCTCCCACATCCGCCCGGCCTGGCCTGTGCCGATTTCCAGGAAGAAAAGCTGTTCCGCCACCCGGGCCGGGCCCTCTGCCGGTGTTGTCTGGAAGATGTGGGAAAGCGAAGGTGTGGCATCGGTAGATATGGCGAGCGTTTTGCGGCCGCACGATGCGAAATGCACGGCTGTAGCCGCCGCGCAGGTGGTCTTCCCCACGCCGCCTTTACCGGCGAAAGCCATTACCGGCGCCTGCTTCGCTTCTGGCATGGGGTTATTCTAAATAAATTGCAGAGTAAATGTAAAAGGCATCCTCTTTTCAGCATTTTCTCCATATAAGAGCGGTTACCTTGCAACCAAATCTGCTCCGCTGGTGTAAAATTGAAGTCTATGCAGGAAGTTATCCCCGGGGTTTTCCAGCTCAGCCGCTGGTGGGATCAGGCCGACCTGGGATCAAATGTGTACCTGATCGCTGCCGGCGATCAGCTCATGCTCGTGGACGCGGGCTTTAAAGGCAGGGAATCGCTGATTATGAAAAGAGTGCGCAGCCTGGGGTACTCCCCATCCGGCATAACAACGATAATAATTACACACCATCACCCGGACCATGTCGGCGGGCTGGCTGGCCTGGTGGAGATTACAAAGGCCAGGGTTGTTGCCCATGCGGCGGATGCGCCGTTTATAGATGGAAGGATGCCCCAGCCCGGGCCGTCGCGTCCCGATTGGCTTCGCCGGGCAGCGCATCCTTTTAATCGGATGTTCGCTACCCGCCCCGTCCATGTCGATATCGAAGTAGTCGACGGCGACGAACTGCCTCTGGCCGGCGGGATGCGCATACTACATACACCGGGGCATACACCCGGCAGCATCTGCGTCTTCCTCAGGCGGAGTGAAGCGGTCTTTACAGGCGACCTGCTGGCGCAGCGTTTTGGCCTCAAGTGGCCTTCTATCCCGTTCACCGCTGATGTATCGCAGCTAAGACACTCTGTTAGAAAGCTGGCCGGGCATGAATTCAAATCGGCCTGCTTCGGCCACGGCTCACCCATCAGGGTGAAGGCGGATGCCAGGGTCAGGCGGTTTGCCGGGCTCCCTGCGTCCGCTTCGGCTCTGCCCGGTATCAAAACTTTTTGAATAGCGCCGCTCCGCTCATCGACTGAAGTCGGTTTCAACGCCGCTTCTGCTGAAGAGAGTCACAGGCCGCTTCTGCCTCCGATATAATGCGGTCCATCAGTTCCCGGACGCCCGGCAGGTCATCTATGCCACCGCAATCCTGACCCGCGAAAAGTATGCCCTCTGCGACATCACCGTCGTTAATGGCCCTGAGGTGCCTTCTCATGCCGACGGCCTGGCGGGCTTGCGACCAGATGGGGGAACCCTCCTCTGCCCTCCACATTTGCAGGCTCAATCCGATGAACTGCCAGTAAGATAGTCGGAGCATTTTCCTTATCTCGCTGGCGCCCTGAAAGGCTTCGGAGAACTGTATGCCGCTCTTCATCATCTTTTCGGCCGCTTTTGTCTTGAGCACACGTCCGGGCATGCCGTCGAATGCATTGCTATAGAGCGTATCCTGCTCCGTGGCTTTGAGGCAGAGCTGCTTGAAATTGTCATGCACCAGGCTCTCTTTAGTCAGTGAGAACCTTGTGCCCATCGATATCCCGTCGGCTCCCAGCGCCAGGGCCCCAGCCAGTCCCCGGCCGTTGAAGAAACCGCCGGCCGCTATCAACGGGACTTTTACCTGGCTGGCAACTATGGGGATAAGCACCAGAGAGGTGGCGGCGGTGCCGTGCCCGGCAGCCTCATTTCCCGTTATGATAATGGCATCGCAGCCGAGCTGCTCGGCCCTGACGGCGTGCCTGACCGTGGCGGTGGTGCCCGTGATTTTGCCACCGTAGGCGTGCACGCGGTCGATAAACCACGGCTTGCCCAGCGCGTAATTGATAATCGGCACCTTTTCTTCGATGGCCACTTCCACATTCTCCCGTGCCCCGGGCAGGATCAGCGCCTGGTTGACGCCGAAAGGCTTATCCGTCAGCTTCCTGACTTCGCGTATGTTCTGCCGCGCCTCATCCGGGGCAAAGCGCGCCGTAGCCAGCATGCCCAGCCCGCCCGCGTTGCATACAGCTGCCACCAGCCCCGGCTCTGTGATCCAGTTCATGCCGGCCAGCATTATAGGGTGCTGGATGCCAAAGAGCTCCGTCATCCTGGTTTTGAACATCTAAAAGTCCTCCTTATTTGCTCATGCAGCTTGTCGACCGGCGCAGGGGTAAACACCTGCAGGTTTTTTCAGGCCTATTATGTTACCATAGTTACCGTGCAATTTTTCAGACATAATTCCGGGATAATGGCACGAGGGTCCGGAGGATTGATTTGCTTAAGGAGGCCAGAAAATGTGGAACGCATCGAAATGTGACCTGTGCGGTGATTGCCTGACAAAGTGTTTGTATGTTGATTACGACAAAGAAAGGGCGGCCGGTGACATCCGGGACCTTATGGACGGCAGGCCGGCTGCCATATTGAGCAAATGCGTTACCTGCTGCGCCTGCAGCGAGTATTGCCCCACGGGGGCGGACCCTTTCGACCTGATACTCAAGATGATGGAAAAGCACAAGTCGTTTCCCATCAAGCCGGAGGCCGTGGAATTCTTCGGCATGGCTTCCTCTGTGCCCAACCAGGTTACTAAAGGCCAGCAGGGCAAACCCGTCCTCTCGCTTTGCGTGATGGAGATGTCGCTGCCGCCGGATGCCATCAGCGGGCAGTTGTTCGACGGCCTGACCATCGCAAAAGGTGGCGATTATTTCTGCTATTTGGGCTATGTGCATGCCGGGATGGAAGCGCCGCTGGCCGAAAATGCCCGGAAGTTTATCGACAACGTCGCTACACTCGGAAACGAGATAATCTTCCTGCATGACGATTGCTACGCCATGGTAGATGCCAAGGTGAAGGATTACGGAATCAAGGTACCCTTCAAATACATGCACCTGTTTGAATATATGCGCAACTACCTCAGGGACAACCGCAGCAAGATCACGAAGCTGGGTAAGAAGGTCGCCTACCAGCGTCCCTGCGCCTCGCGCTACACCCCGGCCAAGGATGTATTCTTGGACGAGATCTTCGAGCTGATCGGTGTGGAACGGCCAAAGCGCGAATATGAGAGAGAAAAGGCGCTGTGCTGTACCGGCGCCTTTGTCAAGGTGTACCCACCGCTGGCCGCCGAGGTGCAGGCCAAAAACGTTGACGATGCCATCCGGTGCGGCGCCGATGCGCTGATTACGCTCTGCCCCATGTGCGACCGCGTGCTCAGACGTCCCACGACCGAACGTGGCCTGCACAAGATATATGTCACTGACCTGGTACGCATGGCGCTGGGCGAGAAGGCTTTTCCTGCATAAATATCCTGTTGAGATGCAGGGGCATAGCTTTAGCTGCGCCCGCAATGACAGACTAAAAGAGTGGGTCTTAAGACCGACCCCTATATTTAAATTTTCTTTCCCGCGATCTTTGCCTTGACCTTCTCAAACTCCTCCTCGGTAAGTTTGTATTTGCTGAATGGCAGGAAGCTGAGTAGGATCATGGCTGCCGGGAAGAGGCAGAAAATGATGCGCACGCCGGTGGCAACGCTCTCAGGTTGGACCCCGTCGACAACGAAACCCGAGAGGGCCAGGGCGAAGCCCACGATGGGTGGGCCCACCGAGTAGGCGATCTTCTGGCCGGCCGACCACATACCGGAGAAGATACCCTCGCGGCGTATTCCCGACTGTATCTGGTCGCATTCAATCGTGTCGGGCAGCATGGAAAAAGGGAAGAGCTGGAAGCTTGAAAAGCCAATCCCTGCTACGAACACCTGGGCATAGAAGATCAATAGCTGGGAAGCGCTGGTGAAAAAGAGCGAGCCCATTGAGACGGTAAATATGGCCAGGCCGATGTAATACGACTTTATCTTGCCCAGCCTTTTGCCCACGGCCAGCCAGACCGGTATGAAAATGACGCCGGTCACCATGAAGATGGGGAAGGCGATATTCATTGCCGTCTCGGGCAGGGCCATGGCGTATTTCACGTAGTAGACGAACCCGGCCATCATCACACCGATGGCCAGCGCCTGCAGGAAATAACTCGTCATCAATACTGTAAACGGATAATTGCGCGCTGCGATCTTGATCTGCTCTTTTATGGGGGGCGTATCTTTGTGGGGTGGCAGGGAGGGCGCTTTACGCGTGCCGAAGAAGCACCACAGGCAGGAGACGATAATTGCCAGCCCGAAGATGCCGCCCATATAGCGGAAGCCGTCCGCGCCTCCTCCGCCGGCCGTGACCAGCGTCATGGTCAGGCCGCCGGCCAGCAGGGCGCCGATGGAGGCGAAGAACATGCGGAAGGAAACTATGGACAGGCGCTCATTGTAGTCATCGGACATCTCGGGTACCATGCTGGCATAGGGGACATTGACCACCGTGAAAGCCGTGCAACCCAGTGCAAACAGCAAGGATATCTGGAGTGCGTTGGCGAATTCGGTCTGGAAGCCGGGTATAAGGAACAGGATAAAAAAGCATATGCCGAAAGGCGCCGCGCCGTAGAGCAGGTACACTCTCCTCCTGCCGAAACGGGAATGCGTGACATCCGAGATGGCCCCCATGGTGGGATCGGAGACGACATCCCACAGCTTGGGGAAAAGAAGCATGGCGCCGGCCAGCGCCGGATTTATGCCCACCACGTTTGTCATGAAGAACAGCAGGTACATCCCGGTGGTCACGATGAAGATATTGTTGGAGATGTCGCCGATGCCGAAGCTGAGCTTTATCCCCAGCGGGAGTTTAGAACGTTTTGCCGGTGCTGCTCGATTCTCCTCGTCATTTCCCATGAGTCCCTCCTTTTAACCCGAACTAATATCGATCGATGATAGTGGCAGTGATATCGTCAGTAGACGCGCCTGTCGATAATTCTCTTCCCGTCCGGCTGTATGCTGCCGGCAGGCAGCACCTCCAGCGCGTCGAACCTCACCTTGCAGGCGTTCTGGAATTCCTTTCTCAGGGATACTTCCCAGGCGCCCCGGTCCGCCGGCTCTGCTGTAAACTCCACCTGCAGCAGCATCTCGTCCCTGTCGGCCGGCCTGGTTACGGTAATCTGGTAGCAGCCTATCTCAGCGAACTTTGAAATGACTTCGTCGGTCTGCCTGGGGTGAACGAACATAGCCCGTACCCTGACGGCGTCACCGCTCCTGCCCATGATTTTGGGCAGGCGGGGAGTGGTGCGGCCGCATGCGCAGGTCTCGGTCACCAGTGTGGATAGGTCGCCCGTTCCGAAGCGGATGAGAGGATACACCTGGTCGAAGGGGGTTACCACGATCTCGCCGACCTCGCCGGCGGGCAGGTCCCGGCCTGTTGACGGGTCTACAACTTCCACGATTACGTTCGTGTTGACGTGCATGCCGGCGTTCTTTTCGCAAGAGCCTGCGATCGGACCGATGTCGGCGGTCATATAGTTGTCCCCGCCCACGCAGGTGATTCCGTATTTCTCGCTAAACATCTTTCTCAGGGGGTCCCCGCCCATCTCGCCGAACACCTGGGCGTACTTGAGGTTGAAGTCTTTTTTAATATCATATCCCATCTCCTCCGCCCTCTTGATGATGGCTGACAGGAAAGAAGGAGTCCCCACGAAGTATGAGGCCTTAAGATCGCGCATCACCTGTACCAGCAGGTCGGTATTGCCCGTACCTGCCGGGAAGACGGTGAAACCCATGGCCCTCAGCATGCGGTCGATCAGCAGCCCCGCCGGTGTGACGTGGTAAGACCAGGTGTTGACGGCTACCTGCCCCCTGCCCAGGTCCGGCGGGAGAGTGCCCTGCTTCATCCTTCTCTGCGGATCATAGATGGGGCCCGGCGACTGGTAGATGTGGTCGATCTCACCGAGCGGCACGGCCAGGTAGCCCCCGAAGGGCGGCATCTCCTTCTGCAGCCTGATCAGGTCGTCCTTGCGCAGTACCGGTATTCTCTGCAGGTCTGAGAGTCCCTTGATATCACCCGGCTTGATCCCCGCATCGTCCAGGCGCTGCTTGAAGCCCGGGGCCTTCTTGTAAGCATAGGAAACGAGGCGCTGCAGCTTCACGGACATCTTCCTATCTCTTTCGGCAGCGGGCAGACGTTCAAGTGAGCCGTCGTGAGGGAATAGGTCCGCTTTCTCCTCCATGGTCAGTGCCTCCCTGCGTGTTTTGGGGCATTATATCACAGCTTTAACGGGCAGATTAAGGACGCTATAGCGATTTCGATGCCCCATATGGTACAATTCAGAAAAGTAATATGGGAGGCAGTTGAGCCTCTGGAGAGATAGGTGAACGAGGTTCCGGAAAATAGCGCAATAACTTAATCAGACCCGCCTGGACTTGTATGCGCGCATACAGGGATTGAGCGGCGATATCTTTTGGTAAGGTAATAGGAGTGTGCCGTGGACTATGAAGGTTTGTTGCTCGAGATTAAAGACAAAGTTGCATTGCTGACGTTGAACCGGCCTCGGAGAATGAACTCCCTGACCAGGGAAGTTGCTTATACTTACTTGCCGCGCATCTTACGCGAGCTAAATTCCGATGACAACGTACGTGCAGTAGTTATCACCGGTGCGGGCAGCAGTTTCTGTACAGGCGCTGACGTAGTAGAGCTGAACAAAGGGCGTGAAAATGGCACTTTGCAGGAGATACTCGAACCCGGTAGCGTACCGATAGGAATATTTGCTATGGATCTTTATAATCTGGAGAAACCGGTAATCTGCGCTATCAACGGGGCTGTGGCAGGTGGTGGCCTGGCCATAGCCCTGCTTTGTGATATACGATATGCATCCGACCAGGCTTTATTCACAGCGGCTTACGCAAGCCGCGGCGTGGCGCCTGATTGCGGCGCTTCATTCCTGTTGCCGAGGCTGATCGGTACAGCAAAGGCTTTTGAATTGATGTATACAGGGGATATCATCTCGGCTGCTGAGGCGGAGCGTATAGGCCTGGTCAATAAAGTTGTGCCGCATGATAAGCTCATGGAGGAGGTGATGGGCCTTGCTGGAAGGATAGCGGCGGGTGCTCCGATCGCCATGAGAATGACCAAGCGCTCCGTTCATGCCGGCATCATGAATAATCTGGAGCAGCAGCTATTCCTGGAGACCTACGCGCAGAAACACTGTTTTAACACACAGGACTTTGGTGAAGGGTTGAAGTCATTCCTGGACAAGCGAGCTCCTACGTTCAAAGGCAAATGAACTGAATAACCGGAGTTACATAATCTCAATCAGGGACGTCTGGCGGTGATAAGGCCGCTGCCCCTCCGCGCATCTCTGGCGATCAGGGAAACATCGCTGAAACCGGCTTTGCGGATGATCTCGAGTATCTCGCTGACCGTGTATGTCCCCAACCACAGGTTGAAGAGCGATGCCGGCAGGGGACCCGATTTGTCGTTGTTGAGGAGGAAATCGTGCACGATCAACAGCCCGCCCGGCTTTAAAGCCCGTTTACTTTGTTTCAGCCTTGTTTCCCCATGGCTTCCCGGCCCGTGCAGAATGTTGGACATAAGCAGGCAGTCATAGCCGGATCCGAATTCATCTTTGCTCCAGTCGCCTTTTTGCATTTTGACCCGCCCGATCATGCCAAAGCGGTCGATCACCTCCCGTGCGATTTGCAGGGTCTCCGGCAAATCCCACACTACGGCTTTTAAGTTCGGGAATCTCTGGCACAGTGCGATGCTATAGGTGCCCGGGCCCCCGGCCACATCCAGCAGCAGGCTCCTGTCGCTGAGGTCAAGTTGCCTGGCCAACCATTGCGCCGGGCCGTTTGCGGCGATGCCGTGCATCGCCCAGATCCAGTTGTCGAACATATGCTGCTTGAAATGCTCGGGCGGCTCCGGCGCCGATTCGCGTTTACCGGTCCGCACCACTTCGGGGAGCCCTGTGGTAGCCCACCACAGGAGTTCATAGTGACCGATAACGCCGCCGATATAGCGGGGGCTGTCCGGCAAAAGCATGTCCGATCCCAATCCGGTCAGTGCGAAGCGGTCGCCGTCGCGCCTTAATACGCCCAGGGCGCAGCAGACTATTAGCAGCTTCTCCGTCATCCGCGGATCGGTATTGCATTCGCCCGCCACCTCGGCGGCCTTCTTCGGCTTTGCCAGCGCTTTGAAGAAGCCTAACTGATGCGCGGCCATCAGGGCGCGTGATGAACGAAATTGCCAGTTAAGTTCCAGTAAAGCCGATGCCTCTTCCAGGTTGTCGGCCTCAAACAGGTCCACCTGATCCCTTTTCCCTCTCTTCATATATAATGGAGTATGCCCAAGCGGTGGATACCTGTCAATTTAGATGCCACGCTCTTCCAGTATGGATTTATTGGCCGCCGGGAAGAGCTGGCGGACAAGTTGGTGGCATTGGCCGAGCGCCATATCCCGGGCCTGCGCCAGCACACCAAAACCCGTCTCATACTGACCCCGGAAGATTTCCGCCTCCGTACTCACCTGAAACACCATTCGTTCGGCGGAGTGCCCCCCATCATCGGCAACAAGCCGCCTGCCCACAAAACGCCCATCAGGGGGCTATGGTTCATCGGCGCCCAGAGCGAGAGCGGCGGAGGGATTGTAAACGTTATGACCGGCGCGCAGAAAACAGTCAGGCAAATCTCAAAATTTAAAAGTCAGAGTGATTAAGATTGCGAGAACCGGGACAGTACCCTTTCCGTCGCAGACCGCGGCAGAAACTTTGGCAGCATAACAGCCGTCTTCAGGTGATTGGGAAACAGGTATTCCTTACGTTCCGACCTCAACGCATTCATGATATGTCCGGCTGCCTCATCCGTGGTCATCGTGAGGGAGTGAGGAATTCCCGGGTGCTTATTTCTCTCCGTAACCACGAACCCGGGACATATCGTCAGTACCCTGATATTGAACGGCTTCAATTCGATCCTGGCGGTATCCAGGAACATACGGCAGGCCGCCTTGGCGGCCGAATACTGCCCCTGCGTCGGAAGTCCCAGGAACCCGGCCAGTGAGTTGGTATTGGCGATGACCCCACCCGCATCATGGGTTTTCATTTGCTGGACTAGCGGGCAAAAGAAATTGATCATCGTGTCATAGTTCACCCGCATGTTCTGCTTGATATCATCGGGAGCGGCCTCTGCGATACTGAGGGAGGGGCCTGCGCCGATATTGAGCAATGCGATGTCGATGCGTCCAAAGCGCTGCACGGCCTGATCCACGACACCTGCCGCCTGTTTTTCATCCAGCGCGTCTCCGGCGATTGCCAGCGCTTCGCTGCCGTTCTTTTGAATGGTTTCAGCTACATCCGACAATAATTCTTTGCGGCGCGCGGTTATAACGATGCGGTTATGACCGTGGCTCAGCGCCAGCGCTACCGCTTTACCTATGCCCGACGAAGCGCCTGTGATTAAAATAACCCTGTCTTTCAATTCCATATTTAAATCTCCCTTTTCATAATTATCGTAAATATCCGCCGGGATAACATGGCCGGTGGGCTCGCTGCCGGGCCGGGCAAATAGGATTTCTACCAATACTTTTGTCAATTGTATGGATCACAGGTGTTAATACAGGTAAAGTGTATTTAAGAAAGGAAAACAGGGTGTGCCGCGTCCTCTCATTTGCTCGAGCCAATAAAATGGGGATATGTGCTGAATTCACGATAACCGAAGCAGTTCAGATTCTTTCATACTCACGACAGCCGCTTATAGCTACTCCAAAGACAAAGAGTAAGTATAGGTGAGGGGAGACTATTTAATTGGGAGTATGTGTATGCCTGCAATCCTGCCTTATCTAAGACCGCTTACGCGCTATTTTTGTGAAGTTGTCGACAGTGAGCGCTACCAGTGTTTCCGTATGGGCAACGCCTTTTCCCGAGAGGTTCACCGCTGCCTTAAGGATGGTCTCCTCGTTTTTGGCCTCGAAAATGTTGACAAAATCATACTGGCCGAGCGTGATATATTGCCCCAGCACCTTGACTCCCATGGCCTCAAGCGCAGCTTTATTGGCCTTGATTTTCTTGGGATTTGTCTTGATGGCCTCCCTGCCGTTCTCATTGAGGGTGGTCAGTGCAATATAAACCGGCATAACAACCTCCTTTAAATAGGTAATCTTCCGCTCAATCTGATCAGGTGACTGACGCAAATTCAATTATATCATTACTGTTGTTCCGTAAACAGCCGGTCGGATCATATGAGAATACTGGACAAACTCATTTACAGAGGATGAATTTGCAGACCTTTGACGCCAATGTCATAATACCATTCGTAACTGCAAGCATCTCGACCACACTGCGAATAGGAAACGGATGCCGGATCTCAACCAGGCCTATACCTCCGTGTGTGCCTGTTAAGAACTGGCCTGAGATGTCGATATACGCTGAGAGGGAGACTATTATTATCCATAGGCAATTTGATGGCAGGAGTTGAAAAATGAAAATATGCGTTATTGGAACCGGCGACGGAGGCTCTACGGCGGCAATGCAAATCCGCCGTCTGGTCAGCGATTCTCAGGTTGACATGTTCACCAAAAGGTCCAGCCTGGGTTGCCCGCCCTGCGAGATGCCACTGGTAATCGGAGGAACTATAGCTACCTGGGGCGAGCTTGTTCGCGGCTTCCGGCAAGATTCCTTCTGGGAGAAAAGAAATATAGCTGTTCACCTGAACACTGAGGTTAACGACATTATCAAAGATGAAAAGTACGTCATCGCTGATGGCAAGAAGTTCAGCTACGACAAGCTGATTCTGGCCCTGGGTAGCAGCCCCCTGATTCCCGCATTTGCGGCATCGAACGGTAAGAATGAGTTTTCACTCAGTACTGACATGGCTGATGGGATAGCTCTTAGTGGCGCCGTGGCACAATCCAAGGAAGCAGTTGTTATCGGCGGAGGTTTTATTGGGCTGGAGATAGCCGTCGCCCTCAAAGCAAGAGGCTACGGTAAAGTATACCTGCTGGTGAGACGGGGAATCATGAGGTCGTATCTGGACGAAGATGTAGCGGAAAGAGTCAAGGACGTGCTCACACGGAATGGGGTAGAACTGATACTGCCGGCCAGGATAGAGAATATAGCCACCAGAGGCGACAGTAAGTACATAAGTCTATCCGACCGGGAGTTGAAAGCGGATTTCGTCTTCTTTGCCACCGGCGCTAAACCTAATATAGAACCGGCCCAAAAAGCCGGGCTGGAGATAGGCAAGACGGGTGCTATAGCAGTTAACCAATTCCTGCAGACCAGCGACCCCGACATCTATGCTATCGGTGACTGCATGGAAAACTGGGATATAGTTACCGGCTCTAAGCGGCGGCATCTATTGGCCGCCAATGCTATTCGAACCGGATATATTGCCGGCAGAAATGCGGCAACGGGTAATCATCTTACGTACGAAGGCACGGTAATGCCATTTGTCACCAGGGTATTCGGCCTGCAAATCGGAGCAGTTGGATTTACGGAGAGAGGGGCTCAAGAAAAAGGGGTGGAGGCTGTTTCCGTTATGGTTGACACACCCAGGCTCAGGGAAAGGTTTAACGGCAGCCCTGCACGCTATAAGCTGATTGCTGATGCTAAGACAAAGACACTTATCGGGGCTCAGATAGTCTCAGAAGAAATAGTATCAGCGACAGTAGATAAGCTTGCAATAGCAATAGCCTGCCGCATGCCTTTATCGAAGCTGGTGCAAATCGACAGTTGCTATTCTCCCCATGTCCAGGAGGACCAGATTGCCGTACCCCTGCATCGGTTGATCGATAAACTTAACTCAGCAGGTAGCTGAGGGTTTTGGACATTAATAATACAGTGGAGATGTAAATTGGAAAATAAGGATGATATAAAAGAAAAGATAAAGAAAATCTATGAGGTTCTGCCCAGGTTAGATGATAAGCGGTGCGGATACAGGACTTGCGGAGAATTTGCCAGGGCGGTAGCTGAAGAAAAGGCGCCATGTGACGGATGTATTACTGGTGGGCCGGAGATAGCTGTAAGAGTATGTGAAATTATGGGAGCCCGGGTTCCTGAAGGAACGGCCCCTAAATTGAATTCCAGTCGCGGGGTTTACCAGCCCGGATTAGTTGGAGGCAGGGGTATGGGAAGAGGCATGGGCCGTGGCCGTGGTATGGGCCGGGGTTTCGGCCGTGGTCGACGGTTAAGATAAAAAAGGGATAGGCCGGCACGAATATCAGCACAAGCAGCCATAACGGAAGTGATCTGCATTCAATTTTGTTTTAAATCTGTTACAATGGGCCCAACATATATCCATTCAAATACCTGATTCATGTGGTTGCCCGGGTCGCTGAAACTGGTCATGTGGTGGTCAGGCCGGAATATTCCGGTTGTCATAAAAAAACTGAGGAGGCTGTTGCACGATGGGTGATCATTACGATCAGAAACCCTGGCTCAAGCACTATGATGCGCATGTTCCCGCCAATATCGAGTACCCCGAACTTACCTTCTGGGAAGCCGTCAAAGAGGCCTTTCAGCGTTTCCCTCAGCGCAAAGCCCTGTGGTATGTGGGAACACCATTCACCTTCGGCCAGTTCGACGCTATGTCCAACCGCTTTGCCGCGCTCCTGCAAAAATCCGGTATTAAGCGGGGCGACATCGTCGGTGTGAACCTGCCCAACCTTCCGGCTTATTATGTTGCCGCGCTGGGCATTCAAAAGGCAGGCTGTGTACTCAGCGGCGTCAGCCCTCTGCTGACGGAGGAGGAGCTCAAGTACCAGCTCAAGGACTCGGGGGCCAAAGCTCTGCTGACGCTGGACGCCCTCTGCCCGCGTATCAAGCGGGTGGCGCCGGATACGGAACTTAAGCTGATCGTCTTCACCGGCATACTGGATTATTTCCCGCAGCCCATCAAGACGCTGGCCAAACTCTCCAAAAAGGTACCCACCGGCAAGGTGGAGCCCATCGAAGGCAAAGAGGTCTGGCAGTTCACAGAGGTGATGAAAAAGCTGCCGGACGACAAGATCGAGGTCAAGGTCAGTCCGGATGATACCTGCGCCATGCAGTACACGGGCGGCACCACCGGCCTGCCCAAGGGGGCCGAGCTCACGCACCGCAACATGGTTTCGCAGATGGTACAGATCACCCGCTGGCTGGATACCCCCATGGGAGAGCAGGTGGGTTTGACCGCCATGCCGCTATTCCATATCGCTGGTCTGGTGATGTCGCTGGCCATGTTCTCCAAGGGACTTACCCAGGTGTCCGTGCCCAATCCGCGCGACCAGAAATTCATTATCAAGTGGATGAAGAAGACCAGGCCACACCTCATCGGCAACGTCCCCACCGTCTTTCTTGAGTTGCTCAAGCAGCCTGACTTCCGCGCTTATGATTTTTCAGGGGTCAAATACGTGGTGAGCGGAGCCGCGCCCTTCCCGCCGGAGTATATCAAGGAATTTGAGAGCGTCGTGGGCGAAAGCAAGCTGGTCGAAGTATATGGGCTGACGGAGACCAGCGCCATTGTAACGGCCGGGCCGCTTTACGGTGTAAAGAAGCCGGGTTCGGTCGGTCTGCCGCTATCCGATACCGAGATCAGGATAGTCGACCCTGCCACGGGCGAGGCCATGCCCTTCGGCGAGCCGGGTGAGATACTCATTAAAGGGCCCCAGGTATTTACCAAAGGCTATTTCAATAAGCCGGAGGAGACGGCCAAGGTGTTGCATGACGGCTGGTTCCGCACGGGTGACATCGGCCAGATGGACGAGGATGGCTTCCTGTTCGTGGTGGATCGCCTTAAGGACATGGTCAACGTATCCGGTTTCAAGGTTTTCACCCGCCAGCTTGATGATATTATCTGCGAGTTCCCGGATGTTGACCTGGGCGCCACTGTTGGCATCCCTGATCCCGACCGGCCGGGCTCTGAGATGGTGGCCTCGGCTATCGTGCTCAAGCCGGGCATCGAGAAAAGCGACGAGGAGAAGAAGAAGATCACCGAGTACCTGCGCGGCCGGGTTGCGCCGTACAAGTTGCCTAAAAAGATCGTCTTCATGGACCAGCTTCCCATGTCCGCCATCGGCAAGGTGCTGAAGCGCGAGCTGCGCAGCCAGATGGCCAAAATTACTGAGAAGTAGGGACGTACCCTAGTACTAATTGGCTATTGTGCTAACCGGGTTTTCAGTGTAAGATAACTGCCCAACGATAACAGATGGAGGTATCTTTTATGAAGCATTCTCGGTTGTACTCATTCCTGGCATTAATAATTGTCATATCAGTGGCAGTCGCATCAGGCTGCAGCCAGGTAACTACACCGCAAGAAACGCCTGCCGTGCCTGAAGTTCCGGCCGCGCCGGGTGTTCCCACGGCTCCTGTGACGGCGCCCGTTGCCGGCGCCTCTGACCTGGTTATAACCAAGGTCTGGCTCGATGGATTGATGGTTAATTATACTATCAAGAACGTCGGAGCTGTGGACTCGCCGCAAACATACACTTATATCTATGTGGATGACATCCAGCCGGCTATGGGCGGCTCCGGCTTTGTCGACGTTTTGAAACCGGGCCAGGAGGAGTTGCTCAATTTCTCCAACTACGAATGGCCATACGGCAAAATCTCTAGTGAAGGTCAAGGTCAGGTTCAAGTTAACGCTGCAGGTTACGTCGATCTACCTCTGCAGAGTAACAAGGTCAAAGTATGCGCCGATGGAAAGAGCGAGGCCAGCGAGGCGGTTGAGACCAACAACTGCAAGGTTACGCTGGTTGGCATATTGTGGGATTACGACCTGCTTCGCGTGGCCAACATGGCCACCTGGAGAAACGGTGATGGAAACTATCCAGAGCCCGGTAGCGAGAACAACGTAAATGGCGCCCATTTCCAGATACCCAACACTGATATGGAGGTGACGCCGCAACTGGAGACGATACCGCAACAGGCGCCACATGGTTGGATGCAGGGAATCTGGGGCTATTTTTATTCCGACGAGCATGGTTCTCCCAGAACCGCGGCCATTAAGATCCCCGCCAAATTGCATTTTGTGGGCAGGGTTGGCCTGGCGCGCAATGCAACAGGAAGTGACGGTGTGACTTTCAAGTTTGGCCTTAAGGATCTCAACGATACCGTGACCTGGATAGGCAGCAAGAAGGCAACTACGCCGGGAGCCTTCGAGGACTGGGATATCAACCTGAGCGACTACGAGGGACAGAAGTATTCTATCGTCCTGCGTGTGGAAGCCGGTGATTCCCCCGTTAATGACTTTGCCATCTGGAATCAGGCAAGGCTAATTCAGGTAAACGACTAGCCCTCTTTAATACCGGGGCCGATGCCCTTGCGGGCAAATAATATAAATGACATTGCGAGTCCAAAAGACTCGCAATGTCATTTATTAATCGCTTTAAAAATCCTTGATAACCAAGATATTTCAGTCCCCTTAAACATCAGAGGTCATATCGTAATTAACCACCGGGCTGCGCCGGAAGCCCAGGTTTTCCACAGCCTTACGAAGCTTCTCATTTTTTTCCGGGAATATGGCGCGCACGATATATATGCCCTCGTCATGGCATTTATCCAGTATCTCATTGACAAGCCGCCTGCCGACACCCTGCCCACGATGCTCTTCAGCAATATCGATGGCATTGATAACACAGAACTCGCTGAAAGGCATCCCCATATACATCAGGCGGGCGAGCACAAACCCTACAACTTTATTGCTAATCTCCGCTACAAAGCTGAAGTCGAGTGGGCCACCGGGATCAAGGGATACCATATCCTTATAGGTTATCTCGCTCTTACCTCCACCAATTTTTTTATCGAGATCTATAACAACTTCGATGTCTGTCCTGGTCATGCGGCGGATCGTGACCTTTTCATTCTCGATCGTGCCCATTGCACCACCTCCTCAAACAATAATCAAGATCGCATGATAATACCCTGTCGCCACGTGACTGTCAATTACTTCTTGAAGCTCTAAAAGCCCGGTGGGTCATTCTTACAGGCGGTGACTATGAACCGGCAAATCCGGCTTCCGTCTGAGCAATTTTTATCGACAAAATGTTGCCCCGCGGCGCTCTTTCAAGATAACATGTGTACCTAAGGCCCATATATCCCGGATATTGGTAAGGGGGGTACTTACACGACATGAAAGAGACATGGTTACCATTAATTTCTGCCATATTAATGGCTATGTTAATCGTAGTGGCCGCCGGCTGCGCCGGCCCTGTGAAAAATGAAAAGCAACTGAAGTCAGCTACGGAAAACCTGCAGGTTATTATCCAGTCCAAGCTGCTTAACCTGGACAACGCCGTTGCGGACGCCGCTGAAAAAATCGCAAAAAGCGGGCTGCAGGGTGAGGAGACGCGGGGAATATTGAACGGGCTTTGCAGGAAATACCCCTACCTGACGGACTGCTCGACCTCCGATCCTCAGGGCAGGATGGTCAGCGTGGCGACGGAGGCATACCGCCGTTACGAGGGAACTGAGACCGCCACCACGGAGGCCTCGATAACGTTCTTCGAGGATTTCGCTGAAAACAGGAAGCCCATGCTGAGCAATGTCTTCAGGGCGGTTGAGGGTATTGATGCCGTGGTGCTGGTCCGGCCGGTGATCACAGACGATGCTGAATTGCTGGGTATCGTCAGCGCCCTGTTCAAACCCGGGGACTTGCTGGCAAGGACCATTGCTCCCGCTGCAGAGACAAGGGCCATAAAAGTCAATGTCATGCAACTTGACGGCATGGTAATTTACTGCTCGACGGGCACCGAGACCGGCAAGAACGTGCTGACCGATCCATCATATAAAAATTACCCCGAATTGATCTCACAGGCTGAGATAATTGCGGCGCAGAAGACAGGCACGGGCGGCTACATGTATCCCGACGCTGCAACGGGAAAGATAGTGAAAAAAACGGTATACTGGACCAGCGCCGGATTGCATGGCACTGAGTGGCGGCTGGTATCGATCGTTGAACTGGGAGGCTGAAGTCTGCGGGAGTAAGAGTATCGCCATCAGGATACTCTTTTTAGCGTTTTTCTAAATCATCCAGCGTCATTCCCTGAGCTTTGAGATGTATGTTCAGGCGGTCTATCGGCTCAAGCCTGGTTGGAGACTCAATCGTATATACCAGGTCACTATTGTATAAGCGTGCATAGTTAGCCAGGCTGAGTTGACCGGTAGTGCTCATATACCACAGGCCCCACATTGGGGCGTCAATAAGGCCATCGTCCGTTTTAAGTATGACCATATTGACGTTTTGCTCGGCCTGGTAGCCCATATCTTTGAGGGATTGGATTATCTTCCTGCTCAGCTTCTGGTCGGGCATTGCATACTGGTAAAGGTAGAACCCCGTGGCGTCAGGATCTTCATGATGGTCGAGAAACAGGTCATAGCGGTTTTGCTTGAGGTAGCCGGACATTATCCTGGCTTCCTGGGTTGCCATCGTGGCAAAATCCCGGTGAATGTCTTTGCCATCGCGATTGAAGCGGATGTCGTGGCTCCATCCCCAGGGATTGGCGATGGGCACTATCTCAAATGAAATATCCGGATATAAGGATGGGTCATGAGCAATCGATTCTATGAACTGTGCCAGCGCTTCCGCCCCGGCTGGTTCGTTGCCGTGTATCGCCCCTTCGAGGAAAACCTTGTACTTAGATCCGGAGCGGTTTGCTATGGAGTACAGCTTCAGCGGGGCTGTAAAGTCGCCGTATGCTACCTGGCCCAGGGTTTTAACCTGTATAAATGATTGAGGCGCGACGGCATCGTCCAGCCGCTGGTAAAAAGCAGCGATGTCGCGCACTACAGGCGTATTCAGGGACAGAGGCTCCCTGCCTCCACTGGCGCAGGAAAGCGATATTGCTGCACAAAGTATGAAAGCCAGTGAAAAAGTGAATCTCGGTATCCAGTGCCTCATGACTTCACCATTCCTGTTAATATGGGATTCCGCATTTTAAATAACGATGATGCATCCTGATCATGATCGCTGTTGCCACTAAGAGTAGGTCAATCGCGCCTGGCTGTCAATCTTCATCCCGGAGTTACTTCTTGAAACATGACTTCTTGTGGCCCTCGCAGCATGGTGGGTCATTCTTACAGGAGGTGACTATGAACCGGCAAATCCGGTTTCCATCTGAGCAATCTTTGCCGTCAAAATGTCGGCAAACCGGTTGGTTTGGATACGCGCCTGGAGGGATTCGAACCCACGACCCCCGGTTCCGAAGACCGATGCTCTGGTCCGCTGAGCTACAGGCGCATGACGAAAAATGAAGCTAAAATCGGGCTATTAGCGTTTTTTACAAATTAACATAAAGTTAAAAAGCTAACCGATAGCTAACCAAATTATTTAATGGCCTCATTTTTAATCGAAGTATACGCGTTGGTAAAAGCATCGTCAAAGCTCTGCGCTGCCGCTTGCTGGAGTCCCGGCGCCACGTGGCTGTAGGTATCCAATGTCACCGATATATTTGCGTGCCCCAACCTCTCCTGTACTATCTTTGGATGCACCTGCTGCTTGAGCATAATCGATGCGTGCGTATGCCTGGCGTCGTGCAACCTGATAGGTTTTAAACCGGCCTTGCGTACTATCTTTATCCATGCATGGGTTATCGAGTTCGGCAGGTAAGGTTTCCCGTCAAGGTGGCAAAAAACCAAGTCCTCATCTGATAGCTGTGAATTTAGCAGCATCCTGTCTGCAACGCATGTTTTGTGGTGCTCGCTAAGTACCATGAATGTCGAAGGTGTTAAGGCAATAGCGCGCCTGCCTTTGGCGGTCTTGGTTGGCCTGTAGATAATCTTTCCACCCTTGAGGCAATGCAGGCTGCGGCTCACGTATATCTGGCTTAATATGAAATCTACGTCGCTCCACCTCAAGGCCAGTAGTTCCGACCGCCTCATTCCTGTGAATAGGGTTGTATAGAACAGCGCATAATACGGCGTATGCTTGGCTTCTTCCAAGAATCTTGTCACTTCACTTTCATCCCACGTCTGCATATCCTTACGCTGTATGCGTGGTGTTGTCACGGAGTCGGCCACGTTACGCGGCAATATATCCCATGAAACAGCGGTTCCTAATGCCTTGTGGAGTAAAGTGTGATGGTGTCTTATGGTCACATTGCTCAGGCCCGATGAAATTTTCTCGGAATAATATCTCTGCAGATGCTCGGCTTTAAGCTGTGTCAGGGTTATATTGCCCAGAGCCGGCATCAGGTGCTTACGCATGATATGCTCGTAGCCTTCAGCGGAGCGTGGTGAGAGGTTGGGTTGCACATAATCTTTCAGCCATCTCTCCAAATAATCGTGCAGCGTGGTCCGCGCAGGTTTGATAAAGGCTCCGGAATCAATCTGGTGCAGCAGCGCAGCCAACCGCCTCTCGGCGTCCTTCTTAGTCCCTTTGACTGCAATCCACTGCTGTTTGCGCTTGCCAGTAACTGGATCACGGCCAAGATTAAGTACGACCGAATAGCTGCCCTTGTATCTTTTTATTATGTGCCCCCTCATAGCTGGCCTCCTTTATTATCACTTTTCTTGTTTTTCTTATTCTTAGATATTGTTTTCAGTGTATTCTCTAATGCTGCCATATGTATTCCGATTCTAAACGGAGAGGGCATCTGCCCCTGCCCCACTCTTCCCATGTCATCCAATAGCATGAGATCGAGTTTCGTGGAGCTAGGTTCCACATCAAGAAGCTCGTTAATTTTTTGCTCAAGTGCGAAAGCAATAGCATATCTCTCGAGAAAATGTATGCCTATTAAATCAATCAAATTGCATAGTCTAGCGACCCACAGGATTTCTCGAATGGAAAGTGGTTTGGTATTTGATTCTGCAATCTGCGATCCTGACACATCTGATTGATTGTCAGTTTGTTGTACAGGATGCTTGTAATAAACAGCCAGGACTATAGGTAAGGCAGCTGGATCAATGTGGTGATTTACAAGGCACCCGATGGACCATGGGCGATCAAGCTCAACGGGGGCATGATTTCTCGCTTCTGATATTATTTTTATTATCGTCTCTTCGTGTGGAGGCTTGTCCAAACTTTCGAACAGTCGCTTAGCCAGAACGTTCCTGTTTACCCATCTGTTTCCCAAAGCTTCTTGATAAATTATTTTCTTCGTGGCCACTGATATTTTGGGGCCTCTTTTTCCAGCCATTTTTGAAATGTTCCTCCTAATACGACTATTAGTTCCTTGATACGGTATAAATGTACTTTTACTATTAATATAAACAATTTAATTATTGCTGTCAACAGGAGGAACGTATGTTTACCAATAGGATCAAGGAATATCGAGAGAAGTTAGGCATCACGCAGGTTGAACTTGCGCGCAGGGCTCGTGTGGCATCGTCCAATGTCAGCAGCCTTGAGAGGGGGCAAATTGCACCATGGCCGAAGATTAAGCGCGCGCTGGCTAGAGTATTGAAGACAACGCCAGAAGAATTATTTCCGGAGGTTAATGAATAATGGTCGCTGGCAGCTTAACAATGACAATACCAGAAGTAGCCAAAGCCCTGGGGATAAGCAGAGGCCTGGCATACGAATTAGCTAAGCAAGGCAAATTACCTGTCAAGGTGCTGAAACTTGGTGAAAAGCGGATGGTAGTCCCGAGACAGGCAGTTGAGGCTTTGCTTACTGATTCAGAAGGTAATAAGGATCGGTAAGATGGCGCAAGTATCAAGTATCAAGACCCGAAAAATCCGCACCTTTGATGATTTCCTTGAACTATTGCAGGACGTCACGCAGACGGGGGCCAGAAAATTTACGTCCAAATGCCCTGCACATAATAACAATAATAAGCGACTCAATATTACACCTGAAAAAGGAAAGATTTTCCTTCGATGCGAGGGAGGGTGTCTGCCTGAAAATGTTGTTAGCGCAATGGGATTGACAATGGATGACCTGAACTTGAACGGTCACGGCTTCGGGGAAATCGACGAAAACTGGATTATGCCGCAAGAAAGCGCGAAGCCAAATGGATTGGCAAGTGGATCAAAGGAAGCCAGGCAACCTACAACCACTCAGAGTACTGGTAAAAAAGCCAATAAAACCGCTATTAGACCTAGTGTGAACAACGATGAAACACAGCTTGAGGCGCGGGCCAACACCTATCAGGACCCGACGCCTTCAACTTCCGTTGGAACCGATGGGACGGTGCCTGATAAAACAATACCGTCCGAACTCATACCGGGCGATAAGTTATTAGACATGGTTTCTGAGTTTCTACTCAAATATGTGGTTCTGACCAATGCGCAGGCAAATACAGTGGCCCTGTGGATTGCCCATACACACGCCTTTAGCGCTGCGGAAACTACGCCATATCTGCAAATCACATCACCTGAGAAGCAATGCGGGAAAACCCGGCTGCTGGAAGTCTTAGTGTTGATGGTTAAACGGCCCTGGTTCACAGGGCGCGTTACATCCGCAGTGCTCGCACGCAAGGTAGACAAAGACGAGCCGACTTTGCTGTTGGACGAATCCGATGCAGCCTTCGGTGGCGATAAGGAATACGCCGAAACCCTGAGAGGCATATTGAACACAGGCCACAGGCGTGGCGGGAAGTATTCGGTATGTACTGGCCAGGGTGCGAATATCAGCTTCACAGATTTGAGCACATTCTGTCCCAAGGCCATCGCCGGCATCGGGAAGCTGCCGGATACAGTCAGCGATCGTTCAATCCCTATCATCCTGAAACGTCGCATGTCTACGGAAACGATTGAGCGATTCCGCTACAGGAAAGTAGAACAACCAGGACATTTATTGAGGGACAACCTGGTCGCCCTGGCAGCGACTCTAAAATTGACAGGGGCCGAGCCGGAGCTGCCTCAGGAATTAGACGACCGCGCTGCCGATAGTTGGGAACCGCTGCTGGCCATCGCCGATGCAGTCGGTGGTGATTGGCCTGAGAAGGCAAGGGCAGCAGCCATCGAGTTGTCCTGTGGCGTAGTAAAGGATGACCAAAGCCTGGGTATCCGCTTGCTGACTGATATCAAGCATATCTTTGAAGAGAAGGGTGCGGACAGGCTCATATCTGCTGATCTATTGCAGGCACTCAACGCCATAGAAGATGCCCCCTGGGCAGATATTGACCACAAGCCACTGACCGCAAATAAGCTGGCCCGGTTGCTAAAGCCATACGGAGTTATGCCAAAGAATATCCGTCAGGGGAAAACTGTCCCAAAAGGCTATATTGCAGAGGAATTTGCTGATGCCTGGAGACGGTATGCTCCCGCTGTAACCTCCACTTCAACCGCTACAGCCGCTACATTAGCTACAAATCATGAGCGGAAAAATTCCGCTACAAATTCGGATAATTCTCAAAATGTAGCGGATAATCCCCAAATACAGCGTACACTCGAAAGTAGCGATGTAGCGGTTGAGAATTGGAGTAGAGAGAGGGTAGCGATTAACACCAGCAATGACGACCGCGGCCATCAGCCGAAGCCTCTTCCCTTGATTGCGCCTGCAGAGGATATCATCAAACTTTGGAACCGCCGAGGGTGTCCAGGTGACTGGAAAGAAGATGGCACGGATAACATCAGACTGCCTGAAGAATTGGAAGAAAGAAATATTCCCCAAAATACGATCGATGCAGTGAATAAATGGTATCTAAGTAATCTCAAAAAGGTAGATACTAATGATGAATAGAGCAACTTCTCCTAATGAATTACCTTGCTATGCGAATTGCGATGCTCCCCTATGCCCATTAGACTATGCCAATAATTCGCAGTGGTTCCCAGATGAAGATATTTGCAAGCTGCGTAGCTACAAACAGCTATCATGGATAAGGACGCAGCGCAAGATAAAACGTCTGCTTCTGCAAGGCAGGATATCAGGTGATGAAATCTGTTTCACTGTGCCAATGCTTCAGTCCGTAAAGGCTGTGCGCCGTCCCAGGGGCATGCGCCCGGAGGATATGTATAGAAATGGCGGCGGCCGGCCGTCTACAGCACGTCAATTTCGCGCGGACCTGCCAGATAACGGCCTTCGAAAAGAGGATGGCAGCAACTACCCTACTGATTCATCATCCGCAAATCTTTGGGTTAAAAATCAAGGCCTGTTGTAACCAAAAATACGGTAACACGAGGAACCGGATATAACAACAGTATTGACACATTTGGGACCAGATTAATAATGCGACAATATATCTCCTTACTGTGCACAGCAACGTGGCTTATAACCGTTTCAAGCAATAGCCTGATCAAAAATCAATCAATAACTGTAGTTGATTTACCTGTATCCTAACTCAGCTGCTTTATTGAAATCAGATATTGCCTGTTCAAATTTCCCTATCATTTGATACGCATTTGCTCTATTTGCGTAGGCTACCGCTATTGTAGGATCGAGTTCTATTGCCGCAGAAAAATCATCTATTGCTTTTAAATAATCTTGTTTAAAATAGCGAAGAGAGCCTCGACTTAGATATGCAGCAGCAAATTTCGGATCTATTTCCAATGCTTTTGAGTGGTCAGCCATTGCTCTGTCATAATCCCTATAATAGTAATATATAGCAAGTCCACGATTATTGTATGCCTGAGCTAATTCTGAGTCTAAAGATAGTGCGTGATCGTTATCAATGATTGCATTATAAAAGTCCTTTAGACCAATGTAAGCGCTGCCCCTATAGAAAAAAGCCATTGCATTCATCTGATCGAATTTAATTGCCTCAGATAAATCATCAATAGCCTTACGATATTCACCCCGTTCATTATATATGATTCCGCGATTAAGATATGCTAGTTCAATTGTTGGATCAAGTTTTATCGACTCTGTAAGATCACCAATAGCCATATATATCTGGCCTGTTTCAATATATGCAATTCCACGCCTATAATAATCTGCTGCAAGCTGTTTATTGAACTCATTCGTAGCAAGATCAGGATTTAAAATTGTTGCTTTAGTATAATCTGCGATAGCTCCGGTATAGTCACCATTTAAATGACTATCGTATCCACGACCCCGATAAGCTTCCGCAAGTTTGATATCAATCTCAGTCGTATTCAGTTTTAAACCTGGATCAAGTTCCTGTGCCGTTGTATATGCAATAATTGTAGCGTCCCATCGCTCTTGTTTTAAGAAGTTATCACCCTTTGCCACTTGCTCTTGCGCTGGACTTATGCAGCCCAATACTGATATCACAGATAACAGGAAACTACATAATGCCAGTGTCTTCAGCGCATAATATCTCATCATTCCCTCCGCGTATCAAGTACATTTTGGGGCATGAATTCAAAGTAATACTATTGCGGCGCACTTACTTGTGCCACAGTTCATCCCTCTTATCATAATCGATCAACGCCTTGCTGTAGTCCTCTTTGTGACCATAGGCCATCCCACGGTTGTGGTAAAACGTACCATCGTTTGGATCTAATTCAATAGCCTTAGTGAAATCAGAAATAGCTTTGTCGTAATCTGCCTTCTTGTCGTAGGCAAGCCCCCGGTCATTGTAAGCTATTGCAAACTTCGGATCTATTTCAACGGCCTTGGTGCAATCAGCTATAGTTTTGTCGTAGTCCCTAATATTGAAATACGCCCAACCACGGTTTTCGTAAGCCAATGCATAGTTTTGATCCATCGCTATTGCTTTACTATAATCAGATATGGCTTTGTCATATCCGCCATTATCACTGTAGTCGCTGCCACGAGTGTTGTATGCAGAGGCATCTGCCAAATCTGAGTCGCAATAGTAATAAATATCCTCAATATATTTCAATAATTCGGCAGAATACACATCTGCTGGCTTGAATTGAGCAAGTGCTTCGTGGTAATACCACTGCCCGTAAGAAGGTGCGGTGTTATATAGTCCGAGACCATTACCTCGAATTAATATCACACCCTTTTGAATCTCCGTTACATTCCATGAAGCATTTTCTTTATCCCAAACATTCTTAAATGTTTGTAATACTGGTAGTCCGGCATTGAGTTTTTTCGATATGCTAGCGCATTTGGTTGACCATTTAATTCGATCCTCAATGATTGCTATCTCGTTTCTTAATCCCTCCATTTTTTCAAACGAATATGGATTACCGTATTTATCAAGCATATCCCAACCTGTCCTCCAAGAACCATCTCCCAACTGTATCTTTTCAGCAGAGCCGTAACGTGGACGTATTTCGTCCTGTAATTCAAATAATCTATTTTGATGTGTGCCAATTTTGTTTGCTTCCAGCGAAAACAAATTCATATTTATTTTTAATACGGTTATATTATCGACAGTGCATAGATAGTTATACATCTGGCGGTTAATATTCTCCGGACTACATCCCATGAAGAGCAGCAATATTAGAATTTGATGCAATAGTATTAATCGGGTTCTCAACCGGCTCATTGATTACCTCCCGCATTGATATGAGTTGATCCGAAGCTCGATAATAGCGTGGCTATTACTCCCGTACATTCACTCGGTTTCGCATGTCAATTGGCACCTTAGCGATTTTCAATACTCATGAAGCTTGTATATGTTAGTATACTCTCGTTATTGGATTGTCTAAGCGTCGTTCCAGGAGGCTGGTCTCTTATTATTAATCGGTTTTGATAGTGGGCACAGCCCTAACCACAGCCATAGGCCCATCATATCCGATATTGTACATAATTTTAAACCCAAGTACTACTCAAAGTGACCTACCTATATGAGCCACGTTCATATATAGTTAACATTATTGAAAAATTCCAGAGCCGAGTTTGGGTTAAATCTGAATATTATATACTAAGATAATAAGATTTTACGTGTAGTCTCTCGTCGTCTGTCTCCCCTCTCTCCGTGCGCGCCGCCCCTCTCTCTCCTCTCTCCAGTTCCTACGTGACTATTACTACTAACTACTACTACTAACTACAATTGGCATTGCTCTGGTACATGCCAATTCCTATTTCATTTCCTGCTATGACTGATTTAAGATTGAGTTCGTTGTCGGGTACCAGCCCCCTGTTTATACCTGCTGATCATAGTCTACATGAGTCATATGTCATGGGTAACTGCGCCAACCCCCATGCACGTTGTATGGAAGGACAGCGGATAATATGCACCTTACCTGAAATCCACTTTGTCCGGCTCCGGCGGGCTTCGCCGGAACAAAGAGCATTTCATGGGGCGGTTATGAGGTAACTCGCAGCCGTCGCTTTGCAAATGTATACCTGCAAATTATGGTAAATGTCTTCATCGGTATACCATTGCAGCTCCGGCATGCTCGACATCTTCCGGTGCATATTATCTACTGTCATTTTATCGTGCCCCCACCTACCGTCCTACCGGATGGACGTCGGGTTACTTATCTTTCCAAGAAACGTACCCCCCGGCCCCCTCCCCACCTACGGGTTACTACCCTATAACACGTTCTTGTGATAATAGGAGTGTACGTTTTTTAGAATAAAGAACTGTTCATGCCAACCCCAGTTGGCATAATATACTGTAATTATTAAATTATTTGGATTGTAGATAAGAACGTTTACTGTTCTAATCGTGTGACTATTGATAACTTATTATATTGCGAGTGTAACGAGCTAATAATAACGTTGAATATTATGTTGATCCCCGTAGGGGATATCTTATTTATATCCGTAGGATATATATATTTAATACGTTGAGTATTAAATATATTTACGCGCGCGCACGTGCGCGAGATCCTGACTCACGCGATTTAATCTTGGTACCTGGTCTCAGGCCCTGTTGCGCAGGCGGTATCTCTAAATAGCGGTAATGCACAGGCACGCCGCGGCTTGCCATTGCTATATAATCGTACTGCCTACGTCGACAACGAGTCATAAGATGTAGGTGAGCATGGACGATATTATTCGTATTGCAACGGAATAAAAAGTCGAAAATTATCAGATATGAAACGTAGCTCAAAGCACCCGTTACCTTTTCCAGCTACGCATTATATCCCCGCTGTCTTGATGCGCAAGGGGCAAGGGCTGCGCCTAAAAGCAAAAATATTTTGGTAATGAGATAAATATTTGTTGCTTTTACCCCTTGCACTCATGGCTGCTGCCAACGACTGGCGGTTATGGCGTCCCGTTAAGAAAAAGTAAAGAGGAAGCTGAAAAGGAAGAACAGAGTGACAATAAAATATGTTGCTATGAGTAATAATTATGTTAAAACATTCAACGATGTGGCCCGCGTGTCTATATGTTGATAAGCAAAGTTGAATGTACTGTGGTAAATGGGTTATGTGTGCATGCTTTAATACTTATATGAAGAAATGGTAACATTGTAATTTAGAAGCGGTTGTTAAGAAGATGTCGATAACTGAGCACACGATAAACGACGCTCTCGCAGAGGCTCTTTCAGAGACCCGTAGTTTATGGCGTACAAAGGGCATCGTTAGATCTGAAAACCTCGGTTGCATCAAAGGCACCGCAGAGCAGCCGGACATCCTGGTAGTCGAACCGAGTGTATCCCCGGTCGTCGTCGAGACGGAGATCCTGCCGGCCCGGAGTTTGGAGAAAGATGCACTTCAACGGCTTGGACGGCAGCTACTACCTTCAGGTCGTCGCATATTGTCCTCTTTGGCTGTGATGCTGCCAGCCAGGCTGCGTAGATACTCAAGTGCCGCCCTCAAGAGGGAACTGTCTTCCGCTTCGGACTATGAAATGGCCCTCTATACGGGCGAGAATTCGAGGACGTATTTACGTTGGCCTCAGGCTGGCTGGTTACGCGGAAATATAGTCGATATGTCGGTTCTCATTCAGTCTGCTTCCATTCCCCCGGTGGTTATCGAGCAGGCGGCCGATAGTTTAGTCAGTGGTGTTAGCGAGGCTGCGGCATTATTGAGCGATATGGCTTATACCCATCCCGCAGCGATTAAGAAAATATGCGAGCAGCTTCGCCAGCAGGATGGCGAGCAAACATGGAGGATGGCCACGACTATACTGGCGAATGCCCTCGTATTCCATGAGAGCCTTGCCCGCGGTCCGGGGGACCTGGGCGATGTTCGAACATTGGATGAGATCAAGGCAATGGGCTTGGCAGCCATCAAGTCCGCCATCATTGAAGAATGGTACAAGATTCTCAAGGTCAATTATTGGCCGATTTTCGATATAGCCAGGCGCATCCTGGAGGTGATTCCCGCTGATAATGCAAAACCTTTGATTCGCCGCTTAATGATGACGTCAAGTGAGCTGATAGAAAACCGTTTAATGCGCTCACATGATTTGACGGGTGCTGTGTTCCAGCGCCTGATCGCAGACCGGAAGTTCCTTGCTGCTTACTACACTACCCCCGCGGCAGCAGCTCTGCTAGTAGGTCTTGCAATTCATCCGGACCGTACACCCGGACAGGGTTTGTGGTCGAATCCTGACGACGTTAAAAACTTGCGCATAGCCGATTTTGCCTGTGGTACCGGGACTCTTTTATCTACCGCGTACCAGCGCATTAGCCAATTGCATGAAGCGGCCGGCGGCAATGCTGAGGAGTTGCATCCGTCAATGATGGCTGCAGCTCTCGTAGGCTGTGACGTATTGCCTGCAGCGGCCCATTTGACTGCCTCCATGCTGGCCGGTGCGCACCCTACGGTCAATTACAACCAGAGTTCAATCATGACTGTGGCATATGGTCCACAGATGGGTGGTGGCGTGGCGCTAGGTTCTCTTGACCTATTAGATCCTCAGCGTCCGTTCGAAATAATCGCAATCACCGCCAAAGCTGTTGAGGGTATGGGTGAAAGAGAGCAAGAGCTTTGGTCATCCCTCCCACATGCTTCATTCGACCTCGTCATTATGAACCCGCCTTTCACAAGAGATACGGGTCAGGAAGCTGATAAAATCGGAACACCAAACGCAATGTTTGCTGCCTTCGGCTCCACTGCTGAACAACAACGAGTGATGGCATCAGCTACCGATCGTCTTCTACAAGGGACAAGCTACCATGGCAATGCTGGCGAGGCCAGTGCATTTCTCGTTCTTGCGGATCGTAAGCTAAAGAGAGATGGTGCTCTAGCGCTTGTAATGCCGCTTAGTCTATTGTCGGGTGATGCTTGGGCTGCCTCGCGGAAATTGCTCCGCAAATCCTATGGCGACCTCATCTTCATCTCGATTGCAGGTACCCATGACGACGAACTTTCCTTTTCTGCCGATACGGGTATGGGTGAGTGTTTGGTTATAGGTCGCAAGATGCAAAAGGAAAGCACGCGTGCCACATTCGTAGTGTTGAATGAGCAGCCCGCTTCTCCGCTTGTTGGCGCCAGCGCCGCGGTTCAGATAAATCTTGCCAGAACTGGAAACCTACGCAAATTGGAAGATGGGCCCGTAGGTGGAACTCCACTTCATTTTGGTGATGATTTAATCGGTTACGCAATTGACGCACCCCTCGCACCTGATGGTCCATGGCAGTTGGCTCGCATATCAGATGGCTCTCTCTCCCAAACAGCTTATCAGCTGAGTACCAATGGGTTAGTTTGGTTGCCCGGCTTGAACCAACGCAGTGCGAAAACAGTGTTCATTTCAGCTGTATCTAAAATTGGACAAGTCGGCCCTTATCATATGGACATTAACGCCAATACGTCGACCGGTGGAATTAGGGGTCCCTTCCAGATCGAGCGCCTAAAAACAACGGTAGCGCCAACGTATCCGGTTCTATGGTCTCATGATGCCAAGCGTGAGCGTTGCATGGAATTCGAGGCGGATAGTGAAGGAATTGTTCGTCAGGGTGCTACGGCTGCAGAAGATACCGCCGTGAGGAAAAAGGTAGACTACATTTATGGGACAGCATCTCACAGTCATTTCAATAGAGACTTTCGATTTAACAGCCAATCAACAGCTATACAGTTCACCAGTAGGCCTACCATTGGCGGCCGTGCCTGGCCATCAATTCTCCTCAATACCGCCGATCAGGAGAAGGCTCTTACATTGTGGGCAAATTCGTCCTTGGGGCTGCTATTGCATTGGTGGCATGCTAATAAACAGCAAGCGGGTCGGGGAAGCATTGGTGTATCTGCGCTGGGCTCGCTTCCGGTATTGGACGTTTCTAAACTCTCCAAAAAGGCGCTGTCAAAGGCAGTTGCCATCTTCGATGAGATGAAGAGCCGCGAGATGCGGCCAGTCAACGAGATAGACCACGACCCTGTCCGACATGAAATTGACTCCAGGCTTTGCACTGACGTGCTCGGTTTACCCGTGGAAATTACTTCTCCCGACGGTCCCCTGGCTTTACTTAGGCGGAAACTTGCTCTCGAACCATCCATACATGGCGGTAAGAAATGAGCTTTATTCGGTCGCGTGCAGTGTTATCAAGAATTATGCGACGTAATATTGTAGCCTTTATCATTTTATCTGCGGCAGTTTTTCTTTTGTCATGTAGCGACGCCAATATTAGTGCAGGCCTTTACAGTTACCTCATGGCTTTAACAGATAATCAGACTAGTATGTTGAAAGAAGGCATTGATAAGTACGAACCAGGAGCTGCCAAACTATCTGAATATCAGAGCGAACATGAAAGACTCACTCGATTTCTCTATTATGATCATGCAAGAGTGATACAGGATTTCATTAGGGATAAAGAAACAGGTGAATTAGTGGGAGTTACGGCTGGTGGGGTACCTATTGAAACATGGAAATCAAATGGCTTTGATTTGGAATCCAGGGTGACAGATTGGCCTATGAGATATTATTATAGACTGCATTTAAAGCCTGATTTTCGCGAAAAATACTCCAATGAAGCAATACGATTGAGTTATCTTATTATGAATGCTAAATGCTGTAATGACAGAGTAATTTACTTCAAAGAGGAATTAAGATTTATCAATATGACGTGCGGAATATGGGAAAGGGTAAAAGATAAATGGTCGGTGTCAAAATGTCAAGGTGGATATCTTGTATCTGGAGAGCATTTAGGTATTGATGAAAATCGTTTTGTTAAAGGTGCATGGTATTTTAACGCAAATACTAATGATTACTCGCCTGCGGATCATCTTTCTAACGCTCTGTATGTTAGATTAACTCGATCGACTGATTAAAGAAAGATGAAAATTATGTCTAATCAATATGGAACATACGTGATATATTAAATTCGGGCTGTCTTGAAAGTTTAATAACCAAGCACAACGCTATAGCATTGTCAGGTTATCTCAATGGCTCAATTATTTATTGGTTAAGGATTCTAAAAGGTCTTTTCTTAAGAGTGCTTTATTTGTAATCAGGAAAAAGCTAACATTTAGCTAACCAACTAAAAAGGACTGGCCATCACCAGATGGCACTCTACGAACAAATATCCTTTACCGCGATTAACACAGAAGTTCTAATTTGAACGTAAAATTACTGGTTGTGACATTCACTGTCAAATCCGAAGACCGATGCTCTGGTCCGCTGAGCTACAGGCGCATGATATTGAGGCCTCCATGGGCTGACGCCCGTCTGGCGCTGGATCTACAGCAGGAGGCAGTACGAAGTCTACATATTCTACCAGTTTATGAAAGAGCGCCTAATTTTTTGGCAAGCAATTCCCGTATTATTTTGGGATTGGCTTTGCCGCCCGAAGCCTGCATCACCTGGCCGATCAGAAAGCCCATGGCTTTACCCTGGCCGTTGCGGAGATCGGCTAAAGCCGCCGGCTGCTCGCTTAAAACCCTGTCAATCAGCGCATCGAGTGTGGCAGCATCGGAAACCTGCCGGAATCCACGGGCAGTGACGATCGCTTCCGGCGATTCATCGCTGTCAATTAGATGCGCAAGCACATCGCGCGCCGCGTTGGCGTTGATCTCGTTTTGCGCTAGCATCTTAAGCAGCACGGCCAAGCGGGCTGGGGTCACCCGCGAGTTGCCCAGCTCCAGCTTCCGCTCCCTGACCGCCGGTACCAGTTGCGTGGTCAGCCAGTGCATGGCTGTGCGCGGCGCAATACCCTGCCCGACCAGCGCTTCAAAATAGCCCGCGACCTCCCCATCGGAATTCAAAAACATGGCTTCTTCATTCGTCAGTCCGTACTGCTTCACAAAGCGCTCGGCCTTTACGGCGGGCATTTCAGGAAGACGCGAACGCATCTTCTCGATCCAGTCGTGCGATAATTCGATGACCGGGACCGCGGGGTCGGGGACACAGGGGCCTTCAAACTTGGCGCGCATCGGCAGCGTAACCTTTTTTTCAGGGTCCCACAGACGCGTATGCAGTATCACCGTTTCCCCGGCCTGCACGGCCGCGCTCTGGCGGCTAATCTCGTAGGCGATAGCGTCGCCCACGTGACGGATGGAATTCATGTTTTTGACTTCCACTTTGGTGTTCATCTGGTCGGTACCGCGCGGACGTATGGATATGTTGGCATCCACGCGCATCGTGCCGTTCTCCATGCTGCAATCTGATGACCCCACGGAACGCACCTGCGTGCGCAGCGCCCTGAGAAACTCCATCGCCTCATAGGGCGTGCGGAAATCAGGCTCCGTGACGATCTCCACCAGCGGCGAGCCTGCGCGGTTGAAGTCCACCAGGCTGATAGGAAGCCGCCCCTCCATCTCGTGCACCAGCTTGGCAACGTCTTCCTCCATGTGGATGTGATGGATGCGCAGCCTTTTGGGCTTGCCACTTTCATCCGTTATCTCGATGCCGCCGCCGCGCGATAGAGGAAGGTGGGCCTGGGATAACTGGAATCCTTTGGGCAGGTCGGGATAATAATAAACCTTCTGGTCGAAGGCGCTCCTGGGCTGGAGCTCAGCCCCCAGCCCCAGGCATAAAAGCGATGCTTTTTCCAGCGCCTCCTGGCTGAAACGCGGGATGGCGCCTGGAAACCACAGGCAGGTCGGACAGGTATTTACGTTGGGTTCGTCGCCGGGACGGTTGGGACAATCGCAAAACATTTTAGTTGCGCAGTTGAGCTCAGCATGGATTTCCAACCCGATGACCGCTTCAAATTCCAAGCTATTTGCCTCCCCGGCGCATATTCAGAAGATATTCGCCCAGCGCCAGCAGACGCCCGTCGCTCAGCCTCGGCCCCGCCAGTTGAAATCCTGAGTGCGCCGCGCCTGGCGCCGGCGGCAGGTATAGCGCTGGCTGGCCTGTTACGCTGGCAAAAATCGTTGATGTGAATTGAGCGTAAGTATCGGCGAGCGATGCGGGGGTCCCGGATGGGTCATGGTCAACCAGCGGAAGTACCAGGAAGTCCGCTTGCGAAGTGAGACGCTGCATATCATTGAGCAGGCGCGCGCGGATGCGGCAGGCATCCTCGTACGCGTTGTAGCGCTCAAACTGAAAAAAAGCGCCCTGTAATAAATAGCCTTTCAACAGTAGGCCGAAGGCTGCGCCACGCGAGAGCAGGTACATGTCGTTCCAGTTTTTAGCGCCCGCTGCGCGCTGGCCGTAACGTACCGAATCATAGCGTCCCGCGCAGGATGACGCCTCCACGGAGCCGGCGATTTTGTGCACCAGGGAAAAGAGCGAGAAGTCGGGCAGTGACAGCTCCCGCAGGGAGAAGCCCGCTTTTTTCAGGTCATCGACCGATGCGCGGAACATCTTTTCCTGACCGGCGGGCAAATCAGCGAGCGCTTCAGTAATGAGGCCGATGGTTGTTTTTTTAGGGTCGACTTTTTGAGTGGAAAAATCCGGCGTCCCTTCATTGGGGAGCGAGAAATCCAGCTCGTCCGGGCCCGCAACTGCCTTCAGGATGTCCCGGATATTTCTCAGGCTGCCGGAAAGCACCCCGCAGCATTCCATGGACGGGATCAGGCCGATAAGGCCCAGGCGGGATATCAGTCCGTAGCTGGGTTTGAAACCGCAAACGGACGCGCGCTGAGCGGCCAGGCGGCTCTCGCCCATCAAGTCCAGAACCAGCTCCAAGTCGGCCTCCTTCTGTCGCAGCGCTTCGCCCGCGCTGCTGTCCTGCAGGCCGAAACCGAACTCACTCATGCGGGTCGAGCCGCATATATAGCCCCCGGCCTGGCGCAGCCGCTGCACAATGGTGGCGTCTTCCAGCGCTTTAAAATTGACCAGCGCGTTCGAGCCGGCCTCCGTCGGCCAGCCCGCCGCCGAGATATTGGGCTGGATGGCAATTCTCAAATCCTTTAAAAGGCCGCCCCCGGCGGCGGCCTCGGTATTGCGATAAACAAAAACCGAATCCTTCAATACGTTTCCCTTTATTCCAGTATGCTGGAGACCTTATAATAATTGCCCTTGACCCAGGGCGTGCTCTTGAGCAAGCGTCCTGTCTGTGACAGCTCCGAGCGTTTCTCTTCGGTCCCCGGACGCGTGCGGTTGGCGATAGGGGCCACCCCGTAGGCCGGCTCTTCTTTGCCAGCCTTTTGATGGGCCAGCGAAGCCAGATCGTCGGATTGTTTCAGTACCTCCTCTATTACGGGTCGCTCCCCGGCTGAGATGCCGATACGCGATACCCATGACAGGTGATCAATCTTATCTTCCTTTTCAGCTGTCCCGGGCAAAATGTCCTGGCCGCCCAGGTTCAACAGCCCCAGCTCGGCCAGCTGCTCGCGTTTCACCGTGGAGGGCGCGCCGGTGAGGGGACAGGCGGCGCTGCGGTTCTTGGGGAAAGCGATCACCTCGCGTATGGAGGGGGTTTGCAGGATCATCGACACGGTGCGGTCCATGCCCAGCGCCAGGCCGCCGTGCGGCGGCGCGCCGAAATCGAAAGCCCGCAGGAAAAAGCCGAATTTCTCCTTTGTTTCTTCTTCAGTCAGTCCCAGCGCGGCAAATATTTTACGCTGCAAGTCGCGGTCGTTGATGCGGATGCTGCCTCCGCCCAGCTCCTCACCGTTCATGACCAGGTCGTAGGCCCGTGAACGCAGCGCCAGTAGTTCTTCGATATTCTTAGGATCAAAATCGATACGGTCCGGCGCTGTAAACGGATGGTGGCTGGAGGTTACGCCTCCATCCTCGGTAGCCTCAAACAGCGGAAACTCTGTGACCCAGACCGGACAAAAGCTATCGGCGGGAATCAGGCCGAGACGGTTGGCCAGATGCAGGCGCAGCTGGCCGAGCGACGATGTGACAACGGCATACGAGGGATCGGCGATCATAATAAGGACGTCCCCGTCGGCGACGTCGAACCTTTTGCGCAGTTCCGCCAGTTCCTGGCTGCTGAAAAACTGGACTATATTGGATTCGAGTTTATTGCCCTCCGCGCGCATCCAGGTCATGCCCCTGGCGCCGAATGACGGCGCAATTTCCTTTGCATACTCATTTTGCAGTACGTTCTTGCTGAGCTTATCGGACTGGCCTTTAAGGTTGATGCCCTTGATGCAGCCGCCGCGCTGAAGTATCTGCTTGAAGATAGAGTAATTCGTTTGGGCAAACATGTCAGTCACATCGACAAAACGCAGGTCGAAGCGCAGGTCGGGACGGTCCGAGCCGGTGGCGTCCATGGCCTCCGCATAAGTCATGCGGGCGAAAGGCCGGTGCAGCGTGATTCCGCCTATCGCGAACATCTTGACGGTAAGCTCTTCAACCAGCCCATAGAGAAATTCTTCATCTATAAAAGACGCTTCGATGTCGAGCTGGGTAAATTCCGGTTGCCGGTTGGGACGGAGATCTTCATCGCGGAAGCAGCGCGCCAGCTGAAAGTAGCGTTCCATGCCGCCGATCATGAGCAGTTGTTTGAAGAGCTGCGGCGACTGGGGCAGGGCGTAAAAATTCTGCGGATGGACACGGCTGGGCACCAGGTAATCGCGCGCGCCTTCCGGCGTGCTCATCGTCAACACCGGCGTTTCGATCTCTATAAACCCCCGCGAATCGAGAAATTCGCGGACACATTGAAAGATGCGGTGCCGTGAAATCAGGTTATTGCGCATCGAAGGGCGGCGGATGTCCAGATAGCGGTACTGGAGCCGCGTATCCTCAGACACGTCGTCACCGCCTGCAGATGCTGCGCCCGCTACCATGGCCTTGTCGGAAATGGCGAAAGGCAGCGAGTCCGATTCCGCAAGCACGGTCAATTCGGTGACCAGGACTTCAATATTTCCGGTCTCGATATTGGGGTTTTCCGTACCCGCAAGCCGCTTTTTGACCTCGCCCCTGATCGCAATGCAATATTCAGCGCGCAGGGAAGCCGCCTGCTGGCAGACATCGGTTGGCGCGACTTCCGGGCTGAAAACAATCTGCACGATGCCGCTGCGGTCGCGCAAATGAATAAACAGCAGGCCGCCGTGATCCCGGAAGGCATCCACCCAGCCGGCAAGAAGCACCTTGCATCTGACATCACCCGAACCCAATTGCCCGCAAAAAACACGTTGAGAAAAAAGCATGAGATAATTCCTTCTTATTTGATCAGTTAAAGAACAACTTTATATTTACTACAAATATGTGATGCTAAGTGTATTAAAAACTTTCTGATTTTTCTGCCCCGCCCTCCATAGTGTGCCGATATCGAATTTTACCTGGCTCAGGACCGAAGACCGATGCTCCGGCCCACTGAGCTACAGGCGCATGAATATCAGGCATCCATGGACTGGCGTTCGTTTCACACTCGAGCTATCCCCGGGTACAGCACGGAGTCGAGCCTTTTAATAGCAGTCACCTCTCCGCACTTCTGCATATTCTACCAAAATTATGCGTCACTATACTGGAATGTACAGTTAAATAAATTATATCAGGTTACACAGTGTATATAGATATTGTCCTAATGGTGGGCTAAAATCACCCGAACATGTGAGGTTTGATGCATTTTGCTTTATTCGCCCACGCGGACTTTACCCCAGATAGCCAGCGCTCGTGCTAAGGCATCAATTTCTGAAGGCCCCTTCTCTTTCGCATCGGCAAGACAAAACCTAATATAATTATTTAATACCAGCGCTCCGACGTTTTCAGTGGCTGAACGGACGGCAGCCAGTTGAGTTAATATGCTCTCGCAATCTCGGCCGTCCTCGATCATTTTCTGCAAACCTCGCGTCTGCCCCTCAATCTTCTTAAGGCGATTGATTATTACTTCCTTCGAAATCTCTTCTTTTGCCATACTATAATCTTCATTTTATACGTATATTTACATACTATACCCCGGTAAGGTATAATCTCTCCCGGTCTGCAACATTATTTTATCATGAAATATTAATGGAGGTTTATTAAATTGAAAAGACACGAGCTTGTTATTGTAGGAGGCAGCGCAGGGGGCGTCCAGGCTGCCATTTGCGCGCAGAAACATCATGGATTAAAGGACATAGTTGTTATCCGCATGGAAGAAAAAGCAATGGTGCCATGTGGTATCCCATACATATACGGGACTCTCGGTGCAGTTGAGAAAAATATATTGCCGACAGGCCTTCTCGGGGAAGCTAAACTGAAAGTTGGAGAGGTAGTATCCATTGACCGAAAAGAACAAACTGTTACACTGAAAAATGGTGAAGCGATAGGATATGAAAAGTTGATTCTGGCTACAGGGTCTAATCCTCTTCAACCGCGCATAGAGGGCATTGATAAAAAGAATGTCTGGTTTGCGTGGAAAAATACTGATTATCTGGGTGATCTGGCCAAAGCCATTGATAAGATTGGCGATATCGTTGTGATCGGAGGCGGTTTTATAGGTTTGGAGTTTGCTGACGAGTGCCGTAAAAAAGGACATAAGGTAACCATAGTAGAAATTTTGGAGCATTGTTTGCAACAAGTATGCAGCACCGACCTGTGCATCCGGGCAGAGGAAACTCTAAAGGAAACTGGGGTAACTGTAATAACAACGAATGGCGTGACATCTATCAATGGTTCTGACAAGGCTGAGTCAGTCACACTGCAGAACGGCGATAAAATAAAGTGCGATATGGTGATAGTTGGCATTGGCGTTGTCCCCAATGTAAAAATAGCCAAAGACGCCGGACTGGAAATTGGACCTACGGGAAGCATCAAAGTCGATGAGTTCCAGAGAACTGCCGATGCCAATATCTTTGCTGTCGGAGATTGTGCTGAAAAATACTCTTTCTTTAACGGGTCGCCGGTGCCTATCAGGCTGGCGGCTGTGGCAACCAGAGAGGCAAAAATAGCGGCAGCCAATTTATATCAGGCGCAATGGCGTAATATTGGAACGATCGGTGTATTTTCTACTATTGTCAGCAATACAGCAATCGGTATGGCAGGGTTAACCGATACCAAGGCTCGTGAGTTGGGCTATGACATTATCACGTCTGAAGCTCAAGCCCCTTCCAAACATCCGGGCACAATGCCTGAAGCGCATCCCATGAAAGTGAAGCTGGTATTCGACCGCAGGTCAGGGAAAATTCTCGGCGGCTGTGCATGCTGCGCTCAAACTGTTGGGGAGGTAGTGAACATAATTGCAGCTGCCATAGTAAATGAAATGACCATGGAGCAGATCGCGATGTTCCCCATGGGTACACATCCATGGCTGACTGCTTCACCTCTGGTGTATCAAATTACAGATGCTGCCAGCAATGCGATTCATAAAGTTAAAGAGCTGGCCAGGGCATAGACTTAATCCTTTAATATTTGGCACGCTGAACTACAGGTGCATGTGAACCGGCACAGGTTCAAGAAAAAAGGAATGGGGTGAGTGGAGGGATTCGAACCCTCGATATCCAGGGCCACAACCTGGCGCCTTAGGCCTCTGGGCCACACTCACCACAACGGGAGAGATTATAGCCTAATTGGGATGGTTTTTGCCAATCGACGAGATTGATTAAGGCCTGCTGTTTCTGTAGATGATGACCTGGATGGATATGCCGAAAAGGATGGTGAAGACGAGCGCTACCAGTAGGCCGTTTGTAGTATTGTCTGAGTGTATGCCCGCAGTCGAAACCGCTGGCTCTGCGGCCGTGTTGAACGAAAATACGGGGCTGCTGTCGCCGGGCACAGGCTCAAGAGGCGTAACCTGCCAGAAATATGAGGTTGCGTAGTTGAGCCGCCAGGGCAGTTTAAAGGCCGCAGCATCGACCATCTGATCGACGACGGGCTGGCTGAGATCAGAGTCCCCGGCAAGCACAAAATGGTAGCGGGTCGTACCTTTTACGGGAGACCAGGAGAAACCCAATGGATAGGCGGGAACATCACAGGCATTGTGACACGGCTGCAGCGATTCTATACCCGGGTAGGACGGCGCCGATACCGGATAGCCCGGCCGGACGGTGAAGCTTAAGGCGGGCGACCAGCGACTGCGCATGACCTGGCCGGTGGCCGCCCTCCTGACCCGCACATGCCAGTAGTAGGTCTGCCCGGCCTCGGGAAGCACACCTGGCTTGATATAGCAGGCAGGATAAAGCGAGTTCTCTGGTATGAAGAAGGGATTGGCTGGCGGCTCTGCCTCTGTAACTACCAGGTCGAACCACTTGTCCTTGCCAACCTCTACCTGGTAGGCCTCGGCCAACGAAAGCTGCTCCCATTTGAGGTCGACCGGTGCGTTGCGGCCGGTAACAGGGTCGCAATATACCAGGCTGTTGCCCCGCGGAGAGATCAGCCAGGGGGAGCGGTTGGCCAGCGTATCCCTGAAAGCCCACAGCAGCCCGATGCCATGCGCATAATCGTAATCGCGCGCGTCAAATGCCCACAGTGTATCGTCGGCATAAACCAGCGACGTCGGCTCCAGACGGAAGACGACGCCATTGGCCAGGCCTGTTGACAGGCTATCGTAAAATACTCCGTCCTTGGGTATGCCGCCGCGGGAGTATGTGGTCCTTGAGACACCGGTCGCATTGTTGGTCTGGCTGAACGCAGCATAAAACATGCCCCGTGCCGCTGCCACCAATCCGTAGTAGCTGTTATCGGGCGGGACCATGTCGTCCCAGCGGTTGCTGTTGCCTACGGTCCAGCGATAAAGGCCGCCGGCATCGTCGCCCAGGTAGATAAGATGGTTATCCTCGAACTCTTCATCGAAGGCCACGTGACGGTTGCCGTTGCTGTAAGCCGGCTCAGTTATCAGCACCCAGTTGTCGCCGCTGTCCAGCGAATAGGATACCGGGCACTGTTGCCCCAGCGCCGCGCCGGCCATGACGTTGTCGCCCTGCACCGCGATATTGTGTGCCGATAGCAGGCCCGTGTCCCTGAATTTGTCCCAGGTCCAGCCGCCCGGTTCATACCTGCCACGCCTGATCAGCGCATCGGCCTGGATTACATACAGTTCATCGCTGCCTCCGGCAGCCATATCCTGAATGTATGCGCCGGGCAGACATTCGTACCAGGTCTGCCCGCTATCACGGGATTGAATGATGCTCGTGCTGCCCTGGTTGCAAAGGAATATGACCGAACCGTCCTCGTCACCGGGCGCCAGTCTGAGCAGCGGAGCGGAGAAGTCAGGACAGGCCACGCGCTGCCAGGCCTCTCCGATTACAGTTGTGCGGCTGCGCCAGGCGCTGTCCAGCCCGTTATCGTTCACTGACGATATATAAGCGGTTTTGCCGTCCTCAGCCACGGCCAGCGCGCGATAGCGGTTGATCTGCGTGTCAATCAGGCTTAACTGATTCCAGGAAACGCCCTCGTCCAGGCTGAGGGAGAAGGCGGACTCGTCCAGCGGCATCGATGCCCAGGAAGCGCCGTTGATATCAGCCCACTGGGACGGGCTGCTGCGGTTGCCCGAACCGGTGCCGGCACAGGCGGCAGACCCGTCCTGCGTCCAGGCCACCTGAACGTTGCCGTAACCGGAGTTGTATCCGCCCGTCGGCGGCTTGAGCGGCTTTGTCCATGTGATGCATTGCACCAGCGGACCGGCTGTGAAGTAGACGTGGGCCTCTCCCTTTAGACTATTGGATTCGACACATCCGGCCAGTAGCTTTCCTGATGCGGTGGAGCCGCTGTAGGCGATCGAACCGATGCGCGGTTTGCCGGTGGGGATGTTGAGACGAGTTACAATCGTATCATTGAGCCGGTAGAGATCGTCCAGAGGCCGGGAGGCGCCGAATGCCGTCCCGTTGGAGTCACAGGCGGCGAATATGATGCGTTTCGACCCGGAATTTCCGTCGAAGTCGTCAGGCAGCGCCAGGCTGCCTGTGATAACCCTGTCCTTGCCGCTGGTGGATCCTCCGGCCTGGTCGGCTGCGCATAGCTCCACCGGGTAGCCCGCGGCCGTGTTCCAGTAGCACGCATTGGCGCCCGTATCCCGAAAGCCCAGGTTGATGCAGGTGCGCTGTGCGGTGCAGGCCGTTATCACCAGCGAGGCGTCAACGCCGTAGGAAGGCGACGGCTGCAGGGCGAGGACGTCACCACCTGTGAAGCCCAGCGCCTGCCAGTTCGCAATGCCCGGGCAACGCAGCACGTAAACCTCACCCTGAGCAAGGGCGCTGCCGGGATTACGGCTTCCCACAATGATGTCGTGCACCTGTGTCTCACGGTAAGCATAGGGCGCCGATATGGCGATGCTGCCTATTTGCTCAGCGGGGCCATACAGGTAGGGTATGGCCCCGCTGTAGTTCCATGCGGCGCCGCCATCCTCGCTGTAATAGACCTCTCTCCTCCGGTCTCCCGCCGCATTCATGCAGACGGCCGCCACAAGGTCCGGATCGTCGGGCGCTACGGCCATGGCCGCTACAGGGAAGACGGGTGCTGGTGAGCCGGTGGTCCGCGCCAGCCACTGCGTCGGCCGCTGGCTCCATGATATACCGCCGTCCCCGCTACGCCAGATGCCGGCCCTGGTAACCAGTCCCGAGCTGGAATCGGGTATATCCAGCGCATAAATGATCATGCCGTCCGGCGAGACGGCCAGCTCGTTGATCTCGCAGGGGCGTCTGATGTCGTTGCGCTGCGGGAAGCTGCCGGGTGTATCGACCGTGCCCCACTTGAGGACACAGGAGGAGGGTGTGTCGGCCAGGACAACGTGCTGATGAAAAAATGGGATTATCAGCGATATGGCTGCAGCTAAAAAGATAACGCGCAGGCAGAACTTTGAGCTTATCTGTCCTGGATGAGGGCCGGCTCTATCCACGCAGCACTTCCCTGCCTCCACGGTCCGTCGGACTCAACTCTGAAAATAAATTCGATCTTTTGCCCGGCCAGCTTGCCCAGGTCAACGGTGTAATTAGCCATCTTATTCATTTACCAAAAGTGCGCTCAAAACAGTTATTCGACGGGTCGCTCTCAGCGCAAGACCCGTCGCTGTTGACGCATACGCGCATATTCACCGCGTCGATGCCGGCGTCCTGCCCGCCCTGGCCGCCGATATAGTTGAAGCGCGGAGAGAAATGATACTGCTGGAAGGCCTCCACCCGCTCTTCGCCGGCCGCCAGCGGCGCCATGTAATCCTGGGACACTTCCGTATCGTTTTTATAGAGTCGCGACATGGTCGCGCAGGAGGCCAGGTTGCCCGTGTTTTTCACCCGGTAGGCCAGGATGTTGCCGCTGGTCCATAACTCCGTGACCTGCAGGTCCGGCTTCTCTTTGACCGCAGGTGAGACATTTACGCTCAACTGACTGGAGCTGACGCCGCCGCGGTTGACGGCGTACAACGTGTAGACGGTGTCTTGAACCGGTGTGACGGTCCGGCTGCCCTCCGCATCCACCGTGCCGGGCGCGGGCTGGATATTGATCCTTGACGTGTTTGAGGCCTTCCAGTTGAGCAGCACGGGCTGGCCGGCGATTATTTTTGACGGGCTGGCCGTGAACGTTACTATTTGGGGCAGTGGTTGGGAAGAGTCGCGCCTGATGGAAAAGCCTGTACTCGGCCCGGGCCGGCCGTCGACGGAAAACTCTACGCGGTAGTCACCGCCGATAAAGCCTCCGGCGGGCGCCGGCAGTGTGAATCCGACATAGCAATCCGTGTCACAGACGGCCTGGTCACGGCGGATCAGCGGATCGGCCTCCTTGGCCATGTCGCCCTTAATATAAATCCAGTCGCCCTGGACCCGGGTATTTTCACACGCACCCGTGACCCTGGCGGAGCAGCAGACCTCAGGGCTGTCCATGTAGAAGTCGCTGCTGCTGTCGAGCGGGCGGTAGTCGGATGCGAAGCCTGTGGTCAAAGTGAGGTCGGCTATCGATGGAGCGTTACCAGCAGGGACTGAGCAGGACGCCGCCAGCAGGGACAGCGCTGCGGCAATCAGAGATGCAAGGTTATAGTGTATACGAAGCTTCATAGGGTAATGTCACATATTACATATATTAGCTTAGCGCTGTCAACATTGCGGCTTCAATCTTTCTTCAGATTCCTGAAATATCTCCTGGTCATATATGAGATCCAGGCCCAGTGGGTAATGATGTGGGCGCTGAAGAAAATCAACAGCCCCACGGCCAGCCACTGGTGCAACTGCACCCACGTACGGCGGTCGAAGAGGGCGGTTTTATCCGCCGCGCTGCCCTCGGGAAGGGCGAACCAGAGTAGGAACCCTGAAATAATCAGCAGGAGCAATACGATTCCCTCAAGGGCATCGAGTATATAATGCATGGTGGCCTTGCGCATGTATTCCTCCCTGTATCAGTTATTATAGCTCGGACACTGACTACTGATAATGCAAAGGCCGCAGAGCGGGTTGCGTGCTCTGCAGGTACTCCTCCCGTGCTCGATCATCAATACGTGGCAGCGGTAGGTGTCCCCCGGCCGCACCAGGCGCTCCATCTCAAGGTGGGCTGAGGCGGCCGTGATTTTAGGCGCCACCAGCCCCAGCCTCCCGGCCACGCGCAGGACATGGGTATCGACGGGGAAGGCAGGCATATCAAGCGAGAACAGCAGGACGCAACTGGCCGTCTTCATGCCCACGCCGGGCAGGCGCATCAGCCAGGCCCGGGCCTCTCCCAGTTCCATGCCCTTGAGAAAGCGCAGGTCGTAGCCTCCTGCCTGCTTTGCCAGGCACTGCAATGCGCCCAGGATATACCTGGATTTTACGTCCGCCAAACCGCCGGCGCGAATGGCCTGCGCTACACGCGCACGCGGCGCATGCGCAACCCGGTCCCAACCGCCCGGCGAGCCGGTCAACGACTTGAAGGCGCGCCGCGAATTGATGTCCGAGGTGTTCTGCGAAAGGATGGTCAGGACAAGCTCGTCTATAGGCGCCAGTCGCCGCGCCGGGACGCGGTCACCGTAAGCGGAGATAAGCAACTTCAATATTTTATCTATCTTATTCATTTTTGCTGGCTTCGGGCGCAGCTAAAGCAACGCCCCTACATATTTGTATTTGTTTAAAAGTTATTATTTTATCCCGGCGCATAACCTTATGACGATATCTTTATAGACTTCCACACCTTTATTCATGCTCTCCACGCCGATCTTTTCGTCGGACCCGTGGATGGATTTAAGGTGGTCGGCTGGTATGACTGCCGGGCAGAAGCCGTATGAGATCACTCCCTTTTCCCTGAAGAAGCGGGAGTCGGTGGCGCCCAGCATCAGGTAGGGAGCGGCAATGGCGCCGGGGTAGTGGTCCAGCAGCGCCGCCTCGATGGTCCGGTAGGCCTGCGTGTCCATGGTAGAGGCATTGCCCTCACCCTTCATGATGAATTCGATCTGTATCTCGTCGTCCGCAAGCTGTTTTTTTACATGGGCTATCCAGGCTTCAAGGTCCCGACCCGGCAGCAGCCGGGTATCGACCTCGGCCTCGGCGTATGAGGGGATGACGTTAACCTTGTTGCCGCCGTGCAGCGAGTTGAGGCTGACGGTGTTTCTGAGCATGGCGTTGACCTGCGGAACGGATAACAGGCCGTTCTCCTCGATGATCTTTAGCAGCGTCTCTTCCCTGCCGTCCTCAATATAAGGCCCGAGGAAATCCCAGGCCTGCGACATCCGCCTGAAATACTCCTCCACAATTGGGGTTACCCTGGGTCGATCCTTGTAATTCAGTAGCCTGTTGACCGCCGCGCTCAACCGCTCCAGGGGGTTCAGTCCGTGGGGCGTGGAGCCGTGGCCGGCCTGGCCCCTCCTCTTAAGTCGCATCCAGCAGGGCCCTTTCTCCCCGGGGGAGATCATGGCCAGCAGGCGCTCCGGCACGACTCCATCTGTTACGTAGCTGCCCTCGTTCAGCGCCAGCGTGGCGCGGAATTCTTCGGGATGCTCCCTCAGCAGATATTCCACACCGCAATCGGCGCCGGACTCCTCGTCGGCCGTGGCCAGGAATATGAGGTCCCGCTTCAGAGGCAGGCCTTTTTGTTTGACTTCCAGAAATGCCAGCAATTGCATGATCCCCAGGGACTTGGTGTCAAGTGCGCCGCGGCCGCAAATATGGCCGTCTATTATCTCTCCGCCGAATGGGTCGAAGCTCCATTCGGCCCTGCCGGCTGCGATTACATCGGTATGGTGCAGCAGGATGAGCGGGCCTTCCTGCCCGGACCCCTTGATCTCAGCCCTTATGGAAACGCGACCGGGCCTTGATTCATAGAGCTTGTAGGTAATGCCCGCGCTGATAAAAATATCCGCAAAAAAGCTTGCTGCCAGGTGCTCGTTTCCCGGAGGATTGGACGTGTCCAGCCTTAAATACCGGCTGAGCAGTTCGGTGGCGCCTGAATTCATATCTGTTAATTCTCCGCAGTATTTCCTTCCTGAAATTATACCCTATTTATAGCCGTTCCTATTGCAGGCTGCTCTTACCCGTCCTGCAGAAAATACTGTGTTTGTTATGGGCGGTCGCTGAGTTGATGCTATAATTATCGTGCAATCAGCTTGGAGGTAATATTATGAGGCAATTCGCTGGCCAGGATGAGATCAAGGTTTTCTGCGGCAACGCCCACCCGGCGCTCGCCAGCTCGGTCTGCGATTATCTGGGTATACCGCTGGGCAAAATCGAGGTATTCGAGTTCAGCAACGAGAATACCTTCGTGCGCATCCTGGAGAACGTGCGCGAACGCGACGTATTCATCATTCAGCCGATCTGCTCGCCGGTAAATAAGAACCTGGTTGAGCTATTGATCATGCTCGACGCCTTCAAGCGGGCCTCGGCCGATCGCATCACTGCTGTAGTACCTTACTACGGCTACTCGCGCACTGATAAAAAAGACCAGCCGCGTGTGCCCATCACCGCACGCCTGGTAGCAGACCTGCTGTGCACCGCCGGCGCCAATCGCATCCTCACGGTGGATCTGCACGCAGCGCAGATCCAGGGCTTTTTCAACATCCCCGTGGACGAGCTGACCGCCCTTTTCCTGGTGAGCGATTACTGGAGGACCAAGAAACTGAAGGACGTAGTGGTGGTGGCCACCGATATCGGCATCAGCAAGCGCGCGCGGGACCTGGCGGAGAAGCTCAACGCCCCGCTGGCCATCATCGAAAAAAGGCGCATGGGCAACGACGACACCATTGAGACGCTTAATATTATCGGCGAGGTGCGGGGCAAGCGCGCTATCACGATGGATGATGAGATCGATACGGCAGGGTCGCTGGTCAGCGCTGTGGACACGCTGCTGGAAGCAGGCGCTAAAGAAGTCTACGCCTGCTGCACGCACCCGGTATTCTCCGGACCGGCCATAGAACGCATCTCTAAATCCAGGGTAAAGGAAGTCGTCGTGGCCGACACCATCCCCGTCAATGGGAAGAAGAAGATAAATAAAATCACCGTGCTGCCGACGGCGCCCCTGCTGGGCGAGGCCATACATCGCATACACACTGGCATGTCTATCGGCGCCATGTTTGAAGATTAGGAAGGATTATGCCGAGCTGGTTAGGCAAACTATTCGATTCCAACGAAAAAGAAATCAACCGCCTCAAGCCCCTGGTAAAACTGATAAGTGACCTCGAGCCGCAATTCCAGGGCCTGTCCGATGACGATCTGAAGGCAAAGACCGCGCAGTTTAAGCAAAGGCTGGCTGAAGGTGAAACCCTGGATGACCTGCTGACAGAGGCTTTTGCCGCGGTACGGGAAGCATCCCTCCGCACCATCGGCCTGAGGCATTTCGACGTCCAGCTTATGGGCGGTATGGTACTGCACCAGGGCAAGATAGCCGAGATGAAGACGGGCGAGGGCAAGACGCTGGTAGCCACGTTGCCGCTTTATCTTAACGCGCTCGAGGGCAAGGGCTGCCACCTGGTGACTGTCAACGACTACCTGGCCCGCCGCGATGCCTATTGGATGAGCCCGATCTATAACGCGTTGGGGGTAACGGTAGCCAGCATTTATCCTGTACAAAGCTCCGCCGAGCAGTTACCAGCCCTGATTTATGATGCAAACTACCAGGACGAAAAGGACAAACGATGGCCGCATTTCAGGCCGGTTACGCGCCGGGAAGCATACGCAGCGGATATAACTTACGGCACTAATAACGAGTTCGGCTTCGATTACCTGCGCGATAACATGGTGCTCGATATGTCACAGAAGGTGCAGCGCCCGCTGAGCTACGCCATCGTGGATGAGGTGGACAATATACTCATCGACGAGGCGCGCACACCGCTCATCATCAGCGGGCAGGCCGAGGAGGCCGCCCAGAAGTATTATACCTTCGCACGGCTGGTGGCGCAGTTAACTCCCGAGGACTATAAAATCGAGGAGAGGGAGAGGCAGGTTTACCTTTCGGAGGCGGGCATCAACCGCATGGAGGGCATGCTGCGCCGCGAGGGGCTGCTCAAATCGCCCAGCCTTTACGATCCCTCCAACTACCACCTCAGCCAGTTTATGGATAATGCACTCAAGGCGCAGGTGCTGTTCAGGCGGGACAAAGACTATATGCTCAAGAACGGCGAGGTCATTATCGTCGATGAGTTTACCGGCAGGCTGATGTTCGGCCGGCGCTACTCCGAGGGGCTGCACCAGGCCATCGAGGCCAAGGAAAAGGTCAAGATCCAGAAGGAGAGCATCACGCTGGCCACCATAACCTTCCAGAACTACTTCCGCCTTTACAGCAAGCTGGCCGGCATGACGGGCACCGCCGCCACCGAGGCCGAGGAGCTTTTCAAGATATACAAGCTCGATGTGGTTGTTATGCCCACCAATCGGCCCATGATACGGGGGGACCACCAGGACCTTATCTATAAGGACGAGGACTCCAAGTTCAAGGCCATCGCCAACGAGATAGAGAAATTGAGCAAAGATGGGAAGCCGGTGTTGGTCGGCACGGTATCCATCGAGAAATCCGAGCTGCTGGACGACCTGCTGATGCGCAGGGGCGTGCGGCACGAGGTGCTCAACGCTAAAAACCACGAGCGGGAGGCCGAGATCATCAAGCAGGCCGGCAGTGTGGGCGCCGTTACCGTAGCCACCAATATGGCGGGACGCGGCGTGGACATCATACTGGGCGGCAAGCCGCCGCAGAGAGAGGATTTCCAGGACGAGAACGAATTCCGCAGGAAGTACGATGAGTGGAAGCTGGAACATGACAGGGTGGTAGATCTGGGCGGGCTGCACGTTGTCGGCACGGAAAGGCATGAGGCAAGGCGTATCGATAACCAGTTGCGCGGCCGCGCCGGCAGGCAGGGCGACCCCGGCGCCTCTCAGTTCTTCGTGTCGCTTGAGGACGATATAGTCAAACGCTTCGGCGGGGACCGCGTAAAAGGGGTGATGGAGTGGGCCGGCATGGATGAGGACACCTCGATAGAGCATCCCATGATCAGCAAGGCCATCGAGAACTCGCAGGTCAAGGTGGAGGCCTTCCATTTCGACATCCGCAAGCACCTGGTCGATTACGACAACGTGGTCAACAAGCACAGGGAAGTTATATACAGCGAGCGCGATAAGATACTGGCGGGGGCGGACCTGAAAGGCAATATCCAGGACCTGGTCGAGAAGCAGACGGAGCAGATAGTGGAGGAGCATTGCCACAGCTACGATGCGCCCGACCTGGAGGGCATACTGCAGGACGTGAAGGAGATATTGCCGCTGCCCGAGAACGTGGCAGACATGCAACTGGGTAAGCTGGGAAAGAAACAGCTTGCCGAGAGGCTTGTCGACTATTCACGCCAGGTATACGAGATGAGGGAGAAAGACCAGGGGCCCGAGCAGATGAGATTACTTGAGCGCCTGGTCATGCTCAGGGTGATCGACGACCACTGGAAGGAACACCTGACCGCCATGGACCACCTGCGCCAGAGCGCGAGCCTTCAGTCGGTCAGGCAGATAGATCCACTGGTGGTATATAAGAAAGAGGGCGGCGCCTATTTCGACAGCCTCATGGCCGGCATACAGCACGACATCGTGCACACGATATTCAAGGTCAGCATTGAGAAAAGGGAGGCGCCGGCCAGGCGGCCTGACACCGTCCCCGGCCAGAAGGTCGGCCGCAACGACCCCTGCCCCTGCGGCTCAGGCAAAAAATATAAGCATTGCCACGGAAAATAGGCCGCCGTTGTCGCTTTTTATCATGGCGTTGCGCCTTGCCTCGGGCGGGTTTTTAAACCCGCCCCTACATCAATTCACCCGTAGGGGCGTACCCTCAGGTGCGCCCGTAACCGTCAATAAAACGGTTAAAAACCGCTATTCCTATTTCTGCTTTTTTGTCTCCTCTTCCTGCAGGATGCGGCGCATCACCTTGCCGACCATCGACTTGGGCAATTCGGTCCTGAACTCAACATGCTTGGGCACTTTGTACGCGGTGAGGCGCTCCTTGCAGAAAGCCTGTATATCCTGCGCAGTGCATGTCTGGTCCGGCTTAAGAATGATCCAAGCTTTGACGGCTTCTCCCTGCACGTCGTCCCGGATGCCGGCGACGCTGACCTCCAGTACCGCCGGATGCTGCGTGATTACCTCTTCCACCTCACCCGGGTACACCTGGTGCCCGCTCGGTTTGATCAGCTCCTTCTTGCGGGATGTGATAAAGAGATACCCGTCCTCGTCCAGGTGGCCGATATCCCCGGTATACTGCCACTCGCCGCGGAACATCTCAGCGGTGGCTTCGGGCTGGTTCCAGTATCCCTGCATGAGGTGCGGGGCCTTTACGATGATTTCGCCGTCCTCACCCGTTTTTAGATCCTGTGTGCCCGTGTCGATATCCACGATCTTCATGGCTACGTCGGGTGTGGGCATGCCGACCGAGCCCTCCTTCCACTTGCCTACGACGGGGCCCATCACCAGTATGCCCGATTCCGTCAGTCCGTAGGCTTCCACTATCTTGCCGCCGGTCAGGGCTTCCCAGCTTTTCTTGGTCTCTACCAGCAGGGGCGCAGCCGCCGTTATACACATCTTGAGATTGCTGAAATCTATCTTGCCGGACTTGACATCGGGATGGTTCATCAGCGCGATGAAAAGGGTGGCGACACCCGGGAAGAAGGTCGGCCGGGTCTTCTTAAAGGTGGCCAGCAGGTCCTTGATGTCGCGTGGGTTGGGGATAAGCACGATCGGCACAGGCGGGTTCACGATGGTTGAGATCAGTATCCAGTTTCCCGCGCCGTGGAATATGGGCATCAGCGATACAGCTTTATCGACCCAGCCCTTCATTATGGGCGAGCACCAGGCGCGAATCTGCATGGCGTTCATGACAATGCCGCGATGCGAATGCATCACCCCCTTGGGCGCACCTGTTGTGCCCCCGCTGAAAAGGATCAGGGCGGTATCCTGGGGGCCGATCGAGATGGGGGGTAGCGGCGCCCCGGCATATTTCCGCAGGATCTCTTGAAACCAGAGGTCGCCCGGCTGCAGATCTATCCTGTGGCCCTGTTTTTTCTCCATTAAAAGGGTGAACATGGCGCGCATCAACGGGCTCAGGTATTCCTTGATTGAGGTGGCTATGACCCTCTTTATGTTCGTTTGCGATTGTATCTTCTTGACCTGATTGTAAAAGGGCGTCAGCACAATCACAGTCTCGGCGCCGCAGTCCTTGAGGGCATGAATAAGCTCTTCCTCGGAGAACAGAGGGTTGACCTGTGCCGCGATGCCGCCCGCCCTCCATACGGCAAACTGGCTGATGATTATCTGGGGACAGTTGGGCATCATCAGCGCGACCCGGTCGCCCTTTTTCACGCCGGAACCGGCCAATGCCCTGGCCAGCAGTTCAACGTATTCAACAAATTTCTGATAGGATATGGTATTGCCTTTGAACCAGATCATCATGCGATCCGGGCCCTGGGCGGCGTTTTCCTTAATAACGTCCAGCAGCGTGATGTCCGGATATGGTTCCAGGGTATGTGGTACACCTTTATCGTAGTTGTTTAACCAGGGATAGACGGCCACTGCTTACCTCCTTCGTCGTATTATTTCAAAGGCAGACTTTAACTAAGATATCGATTATAGCATGAACCAATTCGTGATTCACATGGTAAAATATTTCCTGTGAAAAACGCGGACATCGCCACTGTTTTTGAGAACATAGCCGACCTGCTTGAACTCAAAGGTGAAAACAGGTTTAAAATACGCGCCTATGCGCGCGCCGCCGAGACTATCAGACACCTGTCCGAAGAGATGGAATCGATGCACGAAGAGGGCAAGGATTTCAAAGACATTGCGGGCATCGGCGATGCCATAGCCGCTAAATCGATGGAGCTGATAACCACCGGCCGGCTCAGGTATTACGAAGAGCTGAAATCACAGTTCCCTGACGGCATCATCAACCTGATGGATATCCCCGGCATCGGCCCTAAAACTGCTTACCGCCTGGCTACCGAACTGGGTGTCGGCACGGTGGACCAGCTCGAGGCGGCCATCGGGGACGGCAGGGTGGCCAAATTAAATCGCCTGGGAGAAAAAACCGCCGCCAATATAATGCGCGCCATCGAGGCCTTCAGACGCAAGGACAGGCGTATCCCGCTGGGCGAAGCTTTACCTGTGGTCGAGGAGATTTTAAGTGTATTGAAAACGCTGCCCGGCGTGCTCAACCTCACGCCGGCCGGCAGCCTGCGCAGGTTTAAGGAGACCGTTGGCGATATCGACCTGATGGGCGCCGCCGATGACCCTCAGTCAGTTATCACGGCGTTCGTCGCGCTGTCGCAGGTAAGGGAGGTGCTGGCGCAGGGACCGACCAAAGCCAGTGTGATTCTTCCGGGCGGTTTGCAGGCCGACCTGCGCATGGTGGAGCATGCCGATTTCGGATCGCTGCTGCAGCACTTCACCGGCAGCAAGCAGCATAATGTCACCCTGCGCACCTGGGCGCAGAAGAAGGGATTCAGCCTCAGCGAGTACGGAATTGCTGATCTCAAGACCGGCAGGGTTGAACGGTTTGGGCGTGAAGACGATTTCTACGCTTATCTCGGTCTACAGTACATCCCTCCCGAGATCAGGGAGGACATGGGAGAGATAGACCTGGCGGAGAGGAACGCCATACCAGCCCTGATCGAACTGGGGGATATTAAAGGAGACTTTCACACGCATTCTACCGGAAGCGACGGCATAGACAGTATTGAAGATATGGCGGGAGCGGCCGGGGCATTGGGCTACGAATACCTCGCCATCACCGATCACTCCAGCGGACGCAATATCGGCAGCGATAGGAAGCTGGAGCGCGTCATGAAGCAAACCGAAGAGATAAAAAAGCTCAATAGTTTATCCGACGGACCTTTTCTCCTGAACGGTGTTGAGGTGGACATAAAGGCGGACGGTAGCCTGGACCTTCCTGACGAAGTGCTGGCGCAGCTGGACATCGTAATAGCCTCAGTGCATTCATCTTTTTTACAGAACAGGGAGGTTATGACGCGCCGCATTATAGGCGCTATAGAGAATCCAAATGTGGATATGGTCGCCCATCCCACCTGCCGCAAGATTGGCGAGCGGGCGCCGGTGGATGTGGACCTTGAGGCCGTTTACAGAGCGGCCGCCAGGTATGGCAAGGCGCTGGAGATAAACGCCATCCCCGACAGGCTGGATCTCAAGGACATTCACGCCTACCGCGCGCGTGAGCTGGGCGTGACACTGGCCATCGGCTCGGACGCGCATGCCGTATACCATCTGGGGTTCATGAAATTCGGCATCGGCGTGGCGCGCCGGGCCTGGTGCCAACCGGGTGACATTTTGAATACCAGGCCATTGAAGGAAGTACTCGGTTTCCTGCGCAGGAGTTAGATCGGCATGTCGAAAGCGCTGACCGGTCAATACGGGGGAGTGAATGCCGCAGGATAAATACGAAGGGCAGCGCGCGGCAGCCCTGGCAGGAGATGCCCGTGCCATCAGGCATCTCAAGGACCAGGTCAATGCCGGCACAAACTGGTATACCGCTCTGCTGGAGGCTATTAGAATATGGCGCAGCCCGGAGGAACAATATGACGGGGAGCGTTACCTGTACCTGGTGGGAGGGCAGGCCTTTGACTGGCTGCGCCTGGCCGAAAGGCTTTGCGATGAGATAAGCGGGCAAATACCCGAAGACGAACTGATCAACCTGCTCTTCTTCGATCGCCCCCCCATTGAGATTAGCGAGCCGGAATTCAAGGCGGCTCTGGGTCCGGCCAAGTACCGGGCTTACCTTAACTACCTTTACGGCGTGCTGACCGAGCAGGCTTTGCTGCTGGCCACTGTTTACGAAGTGAGAAAGGCCAGTATCGTGCCCTTAAGCCCTGAAGAAGAGGCGGCCAGGGCATATAAAATAATCTATCGGGCGGAACTGCCCGAATTGTTAATCGCCTTTCAAAAGGAGATGAAATACCCGCAGCGCAGATCACTGACGCTGACCGAGTCGAAGGAATTTACTTACTGGTTGTTCCGCCACCGCGTCAAGACCAGCGAGAAACCCCGGCTGGCCAGCGACACCAAAAAAGCGCTGTTGCTGATGTACCGCAAGATGTCCAGCCGCAGCGCTCAGTCGAGCTGCTGAAGCTCGGACTTCATGCGGTTGAACTTGTCCCCGTATTCCTTTAAGCGTGATCTCTCTTTTTCTATCACCGCGGCCGGCGCCTTGGAGGTGAACTGGCCGTCATCCAGCCTCTGCGTAAGGCGCGATATCTCACGCTCCAGTACGCCCATCTCTTTCGATAGGCGCGCCCTTTCGGCTTCGATGTCCACCATCCCCTCCAGGGGGATGACCACGTCGGCGTCCTTGAGCACATAGACCATGTCTTTTTCAGATTTAGACGGTCTCTGATCTCGTGGGAGTATGTATAAAGGCCGTGTTTTGGCCAGTATCTCGATCACGGTAGCCTTGCCCTTGAGCTCGGCCTGATGGTTGCCGGCATAGACGCTGGACTCGACCCACTTGCCCGGATCCACCTTATATTCTGCGCGCGCATTGCGTATGGTGCGCACTACCTCCATGACCGTTTCCATGGTTTGCTCGGATCCCGGGTCAAGCAGTTTCACATTGGCTTGCGGGTACGGGGCCACGATGAGGGCCGGCTTATCAAGCGTTCCCTCCGGCAGACGTTCTCTCAGGTTCTGCCATAGCTCCTCCGTGATGAAGGGCATGAAGGGGTGCAGCAGGCGCAGGGACGTTTCCAGCACGGAGGCCAGTATGGATATGGGAGAATCTTTACTGCCCAGCCGTTGCTTGGATATCTCGATATACCAGTCGCAGAACTCGCCCCAGAGGAAATCGTGGATCTCCTTCTCGGCCTCGCCGAACTGGAAATCCTTTAGCAGCCTGTCGACTTCCTCGACCAGGCGATTGAGCTTTGAGACTATCCAGCGATCCTCGATTTCTTTCTGACTTTTCACACCTGCTTCAGCAAAGGCGCTGGCAGTTAACGGCTCCGCCTCAAGCGCCTTCAGCACGAAGCGCCCGGCATTCCACAGCTTGTTGGCGAAATTACGGCCGGCCTCGAGGCGGTGCTGCCCCATGTTGAGGTCATTGCCCGGGGCAGTGCCCGTGGTCAGTGCGAAGCGCAGGGCATCGCAGCCGTACTGGTCGATGGCGGTCAGGGGGTTCAGCACATTGCCCTTCATCTTGCTCATCTTCTCGCCTTTCTCATCGCGTATCAGGCCGTGCAGGTAAACCGTGCGGAAGGGCACATCCCCCACGTCCTCTATGCCCATCATGATCATGCGCGCCACCCAGAAGAAGAGGATATCATAGCCCGTCTCCATGACTGACGTGGGGTAGAAATACTTGAGGTCATCGGTCTGGTCGGGCCAGCCCAGCGTGGAGTGTGGCCAGAGGCCGGAGCTGAACCATGTATCCAGCACGTCGGGGTCCTGCTCGATGTCCGTGCTGCCGCATTTGCCGCATTTATCCGGCGTATCTACTGCTACTGTCATCTCCCCGCATTTATGGCAGTACCAGACAGGTATGCGGTGTCCCCACCATAGCTGGCGGCTGATACACCAGTCGCGGATATTCTCCATCCAGTTAAGGTAGATTTTGGTGAAGCGCTCGGGAATGATACTTATCCGGCCGTCCCTGACCGCTTCAATCGCTGGTTTAGCCAGGGGCGCGATCTTAACGAACCATTGCTTGCTGACCTCGGGCTCGATCACGGTGGAGCAGCGGAAGCAGTGAGGTATGGCGTGCGAGTAAGGCTCGATCTTCTCCATCAGGCCGGCCTTCTCGAAATCCTCTACTATCTTTTTGCGCGCTTCGAACCTGTCCAGTCCGGCATAGGGCCCGGCGTTATCGTTCATGCTGGCATCGGGATTGAGTATGTGTATAACTGGCAGCCCGTGGCGCTGCGATATCTCGAAGTCCACAGGGTCGTGTGCAGGGGTGACTTTGACCATGCCGGTGCCGAAAGCCCTGTCGATAGCCCCGTCGGCTATGATGGGGATGGCCCTGTTGATAACGGGCAGCACCACATTTTTCCCGATCAGGCCGGTATACCGCTCATCTTCGGGATTGACGGCCACCGCGGCATCGCCCAGGTAGGTTTCGGGGCGTGTGGTGGCCACGGTTATATAGCCGCTGCCGTCCGCGTAGGGATATTTCATGTGCCACATGTTGCTGGTGAGGTCCTTGCTCTGCACCTCCAGGTCTGAGAGGGCTGTCCTGCACCTGGGGCACCAGTTGATGATGCGCTCGCCGCGGTATATCAGCCCCTTGTCGTAAAGACGTACAAAGGCTGTCTTGACCGCTTTGACAGGCCCGTCATCGAGGGTGAATTTTTCTCGCGACCAGTCGCAGGATGCGCCCAGGCGCTCGTGTTGCTGGGTTATGGCGCTGCGCGACCTGTTTGCCCAGGCCCAGGTGCGCTCCAGGAATTTCTCACGGCCTATCACGTGGCGGTCCAGGCCCTCTTTTGCCAGTTCCTTCTCCACCACCACCTGGGTGGCGATGCCGGCGTGGTCTATGCCGGGAAGCCAGAGCGAGGGGTCGCCCTGCATCCTGTGCCAGCGCGTCATGATATCTTCCAGCGTTGCCGTCAGCGCGTGGCCGACATGCAGCTCGCCGGTGACGTTTGGAGGGGGCATGATGATGGTGAAGGGCTTCTTCTTCGGGTCGATCTTCGGCCTGAAGTATTCACCGTCGAGCCAGAATTTATAACGGCTCTGCTCCACATTTTTAGCTTCGTAGGCTTTCGGTATGTCAGGCATGTTTAACCCCGTGTTTATTAAATATCCTCATCGGATTTCGGCAGTTTGAGTATCCTGTCGGCTATTCTGTGCCCGACAAATATCAGTATCCAGGAATAGGATGCCAGGTCTGCGTTTATAAACGCCAGCCCGATCGACAGCGTGAATATAACCGGCGCAACCAGGTTCATTATTATACCGCGCCTGGCCTGCGCCGAACCAACCTGCGCGTCAACCAGCTTGCTGCGTACCGCGTATATCCAGAGCCCGGTGGCCATAAAGCCGGCGCAGGCCATATTCGCCGCATAAAGAATGACGCTGGCAGTCCCCTGAAAATTGCTCAAAACGTTGGTAGAAAAGGTGATGAGTACTATGAACATCAGGAAGATAAGGTTGAGCCAGAGCAATCCCGTATTGTACTTGCAGATAACGCGGAACTGTCGTACGTGGACAATCCAATAGAGCCCGATGACCAGGAAGCTGATGAGGAAAGCCAGGTACTTGGGCCATAGCGCTATCAGAGCTTGCGGAACCTCTGCCCTGGCGGTGCTGTCGGGCAGCACGATATTCAGTATCAGCAGGGTTATGGCAATGGCGAATATGCCGTCGCTTAATGCCAGCAGGCGGCCGAGGACTTTTTCACGGGGTTGAGAGGTCTTTTCATCCGAGTCCATAGTCAGGTTATTTGAGCTTGTGGTATTCTCAGCCCTTAAAGATTCTGTTTACCGCTGTTTCAGCAGAGTAAGTAGTTTGTCAAGTATCCTCTCCGCCACTTGACCCTTATGCAGGAGGGGCAGTTCATCGACCTTGCCCTTGCTGTCGATGATGGTCACGCGGTTGGTTTCGGTGCCGAAGCCGCAGTCCTTCTCGGTAATATCGTTGGCCACGATTAAATCCAGGCCTTTTCTCTTCACCTTTTCCCTGGCATTGGCGACCATGTCGTGGCTCTCGGCAGCAAAGCCGACGCGAATGAAACTGCCTTTGACCTGTGCCAGTATATCGGGGGTTCTCTCCAATTCAACAGTCAGTTGACTTAAATCCTGTCGCTTGATTTTCTTAGAGGCAGCCTCGACCGGACGGAAGTCGGCTACGGCGGCGGCCATGATGAGCGCATCGGCCGTTTTCGCAGTATCCTGGACGGCCTTCAGCATCTCCTCTGCCGTTCTGATAGCGACGACCTTAATTCCCGGCGGCACGGCCAGGCTGGTCGGGGCGCTGATAAGGGTAACCTCAGCTCCGCGGTTGCGAGCCGTTTCGGCGACGGCGTAGCCCATCTTGCCGGACGATCGGTTGGTCAGGCAGCGAACGGGGTCCACAGGCTCCTGCGTTCCCCCGGCAGTGACCACGATGTGTTTGCCCGCAAGGTCGCCCTTCCTGCCCAGCACCTGCAGGGTGATGCCGTATATATCGTCCAGCGAGGTGAGCCGCCCCAGGCCTATCTTGCCCGAGGCCAGCCTGCCGCGCGCCGGGCCGACAAAGGTAACCCCGCGCTTCGAGAGCCTGGCCACGTTCTCCCGGGTAACCGCGTTGGACCACATATTATCGTTCATAGACGGGGCGATAACGACCGGCGCCTTTGTGGCCAGCACGGTGCAGGACAGCATGTCGTCGGCTATCCCGCAGGCGATTTTCGCGATGATATTGGCAGTGGCAGGGGCGATCAGGACGACATCGGCCGCCTCGGCCAGCGCAATATGTTCGACGCTGAACTCGGATGCAAGGTCCCACATGGTCGTGACCACCGGGCGTCCTGTAATACTGCGGAATGTGAGTGGCGCGATAAATTGCTGCGCCGACTGTGTCATGATGACGTCGACGCGGAAGCCCTCCGCGGTGAAGCGGCTGGCAAGCTCGGCCGCCTTGTAAGCGGCTATGCTGCCGGTCACTCCCAGTACGATGGTTTTTACTTTTTCTGCCATAGTATTTTCCCGGGCGCAGCTAAAGGTACGCCCCTGCATATAACTGTAAAATCAGTCCCTGTTCATATTATAAATCAATCGAAGGCCGATAAGGGTCAGGTCCGGGTTGACGATCTCTATTACGCTGGTAGCCTGAGGAGCCATGCCGGCGAAGCCGCCGGTAGCGACCACCATGGCCTTCTCTTCCAGTTCGGCCTGTATACGCCGTACCAGTCCCTCTATCAGGCCTATATACCCGAACACGATGCCCGATTGCATGGCGGCCACGGTGTTGCGGCCGATGGCCTTCTTGGGTATTGCCAGCTCGATCCTGGGCAGAACCGCCGTGCGGGTGAACAGCGCCTCGGTGGCGATGGCTATGCCGGGCGCGATGGCCCCGCCGATGTAGCGTCCGTCCTTGGATACGACATCGATCGTCGTGGCCGTACCCATATCGATAACGATGACCGGCCCGCCGTAGAGCTGGTGGGCAGCAACGGCATTGACGATGCGGTCGGGGCCGACCTCGCGGGGGTTGTCCATATCAATGCGCACGCCGGTTTTGACGCCGGCCTCCACTATAAGCGGGGCCTTCTTGAGGAAGCTCTTGCACACTTGCTCAAATACTATCAGCATGGGAGGGACCACGCTGCAGATGACCACGTCCTTGATCTGCGTTCCTGTCACGCCATGACGTTCCATGAGTGACAGTATGAGATGCGCGTATTCATCGGATGTACGGTGGATGGCGGTTGAGACCCGCCATGTCGTCTTGATCTTCTCACCGTCGAAGACGCCGAAGGTCACGTTGGTATTGCCTATATCAATCGCCAGTAGCATGGCAACTCATTATGACATAAATAAGCCTGTCATTGCGAGTGCTTATTCCCGCTTTTCCTTCAATTCCTTGATTACTCTGGGCAGGGACGGCAGCAGGTCTGTGGCCAGCATGCCGGCATCCCCAAGTTCGTCTTTCACGCGTTCGCCCGCTGCTGCATGCAGGTATACTCCCAGGACGGCGGCATCGAAAGGCGATAGCCCCTGGCCGGCCAGACCGGCAATCGCGCCGGCCAGGACATCCCCGGTGCCGGCCGAGGCCAGGCCTGCATTGGCATAAGCGCTGATTCGTACGCGGCCCGCGGGATCAGCAATCACTGTGAAGGCCCCTTTGAGCACGACGACCTTGCCCCAGTGAACTGCGGCCCTGCGGCACATCTCCAGCCTGTTCCCCTGAAGCCGCTCTATAGATACGCCCATCAGCCTGGACATCTCGCCGGCGTGGGGAGTTACGACTGTGCTGGAAGGAAGCTGTTTCCACCACCCGTCTATCCCCGAAACTATATTCAGGGCGTCTGCATCCAATATCAGCACGGGCGGGTTCTCCGGCAGGCCTAACAGCACGTTTCGTACGAAATCCCTGGTGTGCGGATGTTGTCCCAGCCCGCAGCCCATCAGCAGTACCCGGTAATACGGCAGTATGCTGAGAATGGCAGCCGATGCCTTTTCTGAGAGCATCCCTTTTGCTGCCTCCGGCAGAGGCGCGTAAGTGGCTTCGGTAAGCTTGGAAGCCAGTATAGGCTGAAGGCTTTTGGCCGTTGATAGCGTGACTACACCCGCTCCAACCCGGGCGGCGCCCATGCAGGCCAGGTATGCTGCCCCTATGTAGTTTTCCGATCCCACCACGGCCAGCACCCTGCCGAAAGTGCCCTTATTAGCGCTGGCCGGCCGTGCCGGGAGCGCTGACTGGGCCCACCTGCCGTCTATCAACTCGGTTTTTATGCTGCGGCTCAGCCTGTCGGGTATGCCGATGTCAGCGACGATCACTTTTCCGGCCATCCCCGCGCCAGGAAAAGTGTAAAGGCCAGGCTTGGGCAGTCCCAGCGTTATCGTCAGGTCTGCTTTCAGACAGCTCTGGTCTGTAGCGCCGCTGTCCGCATTCATCCCGGTAGGGATATCTACTGCCACTGTGATAAGCTGTGGCCGGCGCTGTTTCTCAAGGTTGACCCTGCTGAGTATCTCCTTGAACCTGCCCTCGATCGGGCGGGCGCGGCCTGTACCGAGGATGCCGTCGATCACTACTTCTGCTGTAGCCAGGACGTTCTTCAGTTTAGCGTACCTGATGTCCTTGTGGAGAAAAGCCAGTGATATGTTGCTCTGCTTTGCCAGGGCCAGGTTTTTATCTCCGGGCGCCCTTTCGCTTGTCAGGTATATGCTAACGTCTGCCCCCCATTCATGGAGGTACCTTGCTGCCACAAGGGCGTCCCCTCCGTTGTTGCCGGGCCCGGCCAGCACAAGGACGATCCTCCCCGCTATATAATCAACGAAGCCTCGCGTCTCCTCTGCCACAGCCCGTCCCGCGTTCTCCATGAGGAAATCCGTCGCTATGCCTGCTTCCGCCGCCCGGCGGTCTATGGACCTCATCTGATCAGAAGTTACGACTTTCATCGGTTCCTCCTTGCACTGTCCGCGGACTGTTCTTGCTGAGATCATCCAGCTTCCTGTTCATGGCGGCCCAGTGAGTGCCGCGCCAGTAGATTCGCCGACAGGACGGGCATTGCATATATTGCTCCTGCAGGCCGTATACCCTTTTCGGCACGGACCCAATCACCTCATTTTTATCCCTGCGGGAAAGCTCGGCGTTGCATTCAAGACAGCGGGTAAAGGGCCTGTAACCTTTATCGAGGCCCAGCACTGAGATCGCCGACTGCATCTGTGCAGCAGGGTCGTCGCCCGATACCAGCAGGGCCCTGACACGGCCGCTGGAGACGGCCCGCCTTTTCATGAACTCGGTGTCACGGGTGATAACGGTCCTGCCCTGTGCCAGCGCCAGTTTAACCATGCTCCCGTCGTCCGTCCCATTGAAAAAGAGCGTATCGTAACCCATCATGCGCAGCCATTTGGCGAGCTTACCTGCATTGGCATCCACGATAAACCGCTGTTCCACTTTCCCATCAAATTTTAGGTCTTAATCAATCAGTCCGCAAGGGGTTGAAATCAGTTCCGTAGTCGTAAGTGTCCAGCTTCTCGGCCTTCTTGAGATGTCCAACCAGTATGTAGGTCAACGGCGTGGCCAGGACTTCATAACCGGTTTTGAGCAGCCAGTGCCAGAATATCATACTGAAAATGATCGTGGCTGGCAGCACTCCCCAGAAGCCGATTAGAAGCACGATTGTCGTGTCGACGGCCTCTCCGGCTACGGTTGATGCGATGGTGCGCGTCCATAACCATTTACCTTTTGTGAGCATCTTCATGCGGGCCATTATGTAGGAATTAACAAACTCTCCGGCTAGGTAAGCGGTGAAAGACGCCAGCAAGAATCGCGGGGTGCTGCCCAAGATCCGCTCATAGGCGGCCTGAGCGTCGAAGACCGATGCCGATGGCAGGATGCCCACCAGCCATATGAAGATGATCAGTATAAGGTTGCAGAAAAAGCCCAGCCAGATCACGCGCCTGGCCTGGCTGTAGCCGTACACCTCGGTAAGCACGTCCCCGAAGATGTAGCTGAGCGGGAAAACGACGATGGCGGCCGGGAGGGTCAGACCGCACAGGTCGATCTGCTTGACGATAAGGATGTTCGAAGCCAGAATGGTCGTAATGAAGAGACCTGTTATTAAAACGAACCTGTACGAGTAAGACAATCTGCCGGTTACCCCCATCTAACCGCGTCTAAATCCAGTTCTTGCGGTGAAAATACCACAGCATCGCGCCGGCGGTAATCAGCATGAAACCGATGACAAGGGAGAAAGCAAGGAAGTCACCCGCACCATTCCCACCCGGTAGATGTATATTCATTCCGTAGATGCTGGCAATAAGGGTGGGCGGCGCCATCAGCGCCATGACTATCGTCAGCACCCGCATCACTTCTTGAATGCGATGCGATGTGAGCCAGTTGCTGGTATCCGCCAACCCGTCCACTACCTCCTTGCAGTCCTCCAGTCCGTCCCAGATCTTGCGTATATGGTCGGCTATATCGCCGAAATACACGTCCTGATCCTCTTTGAAAAACGGGTATTTCTCCTTCTCCAGTTCTTCCAGCACGGATATCTGCGGGTGGACAATGCGGCGGAAGGAGATCAGGTCGCGCCGTATCATGGAGATCTCGCGCACCGTCTCGGGAACGGCACGGGTGAATATCAGGTCCTCGATTTTATCGATGTTATCCTCGATCCTGTCCAGGATGGGGAAGCAATAGTTTACCAGGCGGTCAAGCAACTGGTAGAAGAGGAAACTGGCGCTCCGTCCCATATACTTCTGGCGGATCTCCTCGTCGATCATGCACTCGTTGAACAGCCTGGAAAGAGGCTTGAGGTCACCCTTGTGGCTGGTGACCAGGAAGTTCTCACCTATGAAGATGTCAAGTTCGCTGGGCGTGGTTACACGGTTGGTCTTATCGAAAACGGGGAAGTGGAGGACGATGAATAAGTGGGTATCGTAGTCGTCGATTTTGGGACGCTGGTTGCGGCTAAGCACATCATCCAGCGCAAGAGTATGGAAGTGGAAGTTATCGGCCAGGTACTGGACCTCGCGTTCAGTGGCCTTTTCGATATAATGCCAGGTCAGCTTGCCGTTGCAGCAAACCGAGTTGATATTGCAGGTATCTGTTGTGCTTGTTATCTGCATTGCTGTTACCGCGGAATTGCCCCGTGCCCGGTGTCCGGGCGAACGACTTTTAATTATAAATCTTCCGCAGTTTTATTAACAGGGCAACAAGGTGGACAGACTTGTAATCTGGATTGTAAACAGCTATATTGATACCCATCATGGAAGAAAATAATAAGCAGCTAACTATCGGAAAAATAAGGGGTCTGCAACAGATAGCCACTCCGTCGGGGTTGCTGGTCATGTGCGCCATGGACCATCGATCCGGGCTCGTCAGCATGATGGAGGAAACACAGCATGATAAGCCGGATTACGTTGAGATCGTGCAGATGAAGCTGGACATGTGCTCGGCGCTGGGACCCTACTCCAGCGGCATATTACTCGACCCGGAGTACGGGGCCGCGCAGTGCATAGCCTCCGGCGCCCTGAGAGGGCAGACAGGCCTGCTGGTGAGCATCGAGGCTACGGGATACCAGAAGGACCCTGCCGGGCGGCTGACCGTACTGCTCAGGGACTGGAGCGTGGAGAAGATCAAACGCATGGGCGCCTCGGCAGTGAAAATGCTGGTTTACTACAGGCCTGATATCAGTAAACTGGCGGCCAAGCAGCTTAAGGTCATAGACAAGGTTGCCGGTGACTGCATTAAATACGATATTCCATTTTTAGTCGAGCCCAAGACTTACCATGTTGAAGGTGAGGATGTTGATTCAGCCGACTTCGCCCGTAGTTTGCCGCAAATGGTGATTGAGACCGCGCGGCAGATAACAGCGCTGCCCATCGACGTGCTGAAGGCAGAGTTTCCCGCTGACATGAAATATGAGCAGGATGAGGACAGGCTGGCCGGGTACTGCCGTCAGCTGGATAAGGCTTCATCTGTTCCCTGGGTGATACTCAGTGCGGGTGTGGACTATGATACTTTTAAAAAACAGGTGACCATAGCATGCCAGGCCGGCGCTTCCGGATTCCTGGGAGGGCGGGCGATATGGCAGGAGGTGACTGAGATCGATTCGAGGGGCGGCAGGGTCAGCTTTTTATCAGGGGTTGCGGTCAAGCGTATGCAGGAACTGGTTGAGATAGCCGGCCGCTATGGACGGCCCTGGTACAGCAAGCTTGATTTGAGTGCAGAAAATCTGGCCGGTCCGGGAGCAGACTGGTACACCGGGTATTGAGTTTTGAGATGGCCAAGTTGCCGCGGCAGGGTGTGACCCTGCGTAAAACCAAGATTGTATGCACTATCGGTCCCAGCAGCATAGCGCCTTCCGTGATCAAACAGCTGCTCGAGTCGGGGATGAACGTCGCCCGCATCAACGCCTCGCATGGTACCATGGAGGAACATGCCGAGTATCTTGAAGTGCTGCGCCGCGAAGCAAAGAAGCTTAAACTATCGCCGGCGATGTTGCTTGACCTGCCCGGCCCAAAGGATAGGACAGGGAAGGTAAAAAAAGGCGGCATCAAGCTCAAGGAGGGCGCTGCCTTCATCTTGACTACGCGGGATGTTCTGGGGGACGAATCCCAGGTCTCAGTCGACCTGCCCGATCTTCCCCACCATGTAAAGCTGGGGCAGACCATTTTGTTGGATGACGGGTCGATTAAACTGGAAGTTGAATCGATCAAGGCTGATTCAGTCAACTGCAAGGTAATTACGGGCGGCAGGCTATTTGACAATAAGGGAGTTACTGTGCCGGGGGTGACATGGGATATAGACGCCGTGACGGAAGAAGACTGGGAACATATTGATTTCGCCGTAACGCAGGATATCGATTTTGTGGGGTTGTCCTTTGTACGCAAGGCTGAAGATGTGATAAAGGTAAGGGAATTCCTGCTGGAGCGGGGCTCAACGGCAAAAATTATTGCCAAGATCGAACGCGTTGAAGGACTCAACAATTTCGATGAGATACTTGAAGCTGCGGACGGCGTCATGGTGGCACGGGGGGACCTTGGTGTACAAATACCTATTCAGCGCGTGCCAATTGTTCAAAAAGAGCTTATCAGGAAATGCAACCACGTTGGTAAGCCCGTTATCGTGGCTACCCAGATGCTGGAGTCGATGGTTGATTCCCCCATGCCTACACGCGCTGAAGCCACTGACGTGGCCAATGCCATCTTCGACGGCTCGGACGCCATCATGCTCTCTGAAGAAACAGCCATCGGGCATTACCCTGTAGAGACTGTGGATATGATGTCGCTGATAGCCTTGGAGACTGAAAACGCCCTGCCCTACGATGAAATCCTGGCCAGCCGTGGCAAGGACCTGCAGCCGCTGACCGATGACGCCATCAGCTATGCAGCCTGCCACACGGCGTATCAATTGGGGGCCAGGGCTATCATTGCCTTTACGGCTTCGGGCAGCACAGCCAGACGCGTATCAAAATACCGGCCCCGCACGCCTATACTGGCCATAACTGCCATTGAATCCACCCGGAGGCAGTTATCGCTTTCATGGGGTGTGACCGCTCTGAAAGTGCGTCAGCCGAAATTGGTTCTGAATATGTTCACAGAGGCTGCGGATGCGGGACGCAAGTGCGGACTTTGCTCTGCTGGAGACCTGGTGGTTGTGACTGCGGGAGTGCCCATGGGAAAATCCGGGACCACCAACATGCTCAAAGTGGAGAAGATCTGATTGATAGCGACCGTAACACTTAATCCATCGCTGGACAGACACGTGGCGGTTGAGAATCTCGTCCTGGACGACACCAATCGCTGGGTGAGTTTCAAGCGCGAGCCCGGAGGGAAAGGCATCAATGTTTCCAGGGTGGTAAAGGAATTGGGTGGTGAGACTACAGCATACGGCTTCATGGGTGGATTTGCAGGGAGGGCGCTAAAGGCTATTTTAAAGCAGCAGGGCGTCACATGCGATTTTACTCCCATCAGGGCGGAGATCAGGAGGAACTTCATCATCACTGATCTCAAAACCCATTGCCAGACCAGGATTTCTGCGCCTGGCCCCAGGGTATCTGCCGGTGAGCTCGAAAAGCTGGTGGTTAAGATAACGTCCATTAAGCCCAAACCCCGCTATATTGTGCTGGCCGGCAGCGTGCCGCCGGGTGTGCCCTATTACATCTACAGGGACTTGATCCAGAAAATGAAGGGATTGGGCATTACCACGGTGCTTGATTCGGCGGATCTCTGGCTGCAGGAGGGGATTAAGGCGAGGCCGGACGTGGTCAAGCCCAACGCGAGGGAGGCGCAAACCGCCATGGGTGTGGAGCTCGCCAACGAGGAAGATATCATATATGCAGTAAAGACATTAATCAGTGGTGGCATCGGCATCGCAGCGATATCGCGCGGGAGGGAAGGCATGATTATCGGCGATAAAGATGCGGTTTACAAAGTCGTGCCGCCAAACGTGGATGTTATGAGCACCGTAGGCGCAGGGGATTCTACCGTGGCAGGGCTGGTATTTAAGCTCAGCAGTGGTAGCAGCCTGGAAGAGGCCTCGCGGTTTGCCGTTGCAGCCGGGACAGCAGCCACACTGACGCCAGGCACAGAGCTTTGCCACATGCGCGATGTGGAAAGGATGCTGCCCCTGATTAAGATTGAGAGGCTTCTGTTTTAGCCTGGAGAATTAAACACTCACAAGTACGTCGATCACGCCGCTATCATTTGACACACGATTCAGGGGTGAGTAATAATAAAACATAAATATGTTTTTATGCTTTTATGCATGTATGGAGAAAGCGAATGAGCCGAAGGATGACAGTTATATTCCATGATGAAGACCTATATACCGGTTTGAAGATTGAAGCGGTGAAACGCCGTCTGTCGGCCAGTGATTTGATAGCAGAAGCAGTTAAGGAATTGCTGGAAAGCCGGGAGGACTTCAAGTTAATTCCTATTATTGAGGAATCCCGGGCAGAATATAATAAAAAGGGTGGGCGAACGTGGGATGAAGTATCCGGTGATTTAAAACGGGATATTGAAAAGCGGGCGAAGAAAAAATAACTGCTTTTTAAAGCTATGAATAAACCCGCAAAATATACCATAAGGGTTACACCATCCGCAGAAAAGGATATAGAGAAACTTAAAAAACACATTCAAATCACGGATTTTCATCGTATTGATACTACGGTGAGACTACTTGCGAGCGATCCCAGGCCAAATGGCGCCCGTAAAATCAGGACAAGGGCCGCAGAATACCGTATGAGAGTCGGAAAGTTTCGAGTCGTTTATGAAGTAGACGACGCTAAAAAGCTTGTTCTCATACTACATGTCGCAAGACGAAGTGAAACTACATACAGTTGATCCGTCAATGTGAACAAGTGATTTTTGCCAACTGCATCACTGTTTTAATGCCGGCGAAATTAAAGAAGAATGCTGCTTGTAATTCATGGGTCAGGATGGTGGCGGGCTTGAGGTCGGTGAAATGGGAGACGCCGAGTTTCCTAATGTTGGAGCTCTTTACAGCGTCGTTGGTCGGCCGCGTCATAAAAAAGGAACTTTAGATGGTTTCCTCAATTTCCGATAGCGGTGGCAGGATTTGTTCCTGCGACCTTCGGGTTATGAGTTAGAGCATCAACTTAGTGGAAGGGGTTTTTATACCTGCATCAGCACGCACGTTCTAATTTAAGGAAAACCGTCCCGAGTGTGAATTGGTGGTAAACAGTGGATGGTGTTTTTTATTTCGTTACCCGAATGTTACCCGGAGAGTAACATAATAGTTATACAAACCAGTAGTCTCTAACCTTACCCACCCAATTATAGGAATTCAGTCCAAAGAGAGCTTAAAATAGCGGATTCTATTCGTGTGTTAAGGTTAATTCTTAGTTAAACTTACTTGCCCTTTCCAAGTTTCTTCCATTGGGAAAGAAAGACCTCGCGGCGCTGGTAGATGTGGATGGCGATGAGGGTAGTAAAAGCCCAACTCCATACCCACATAGGGAAGATTATATAGTGACTTGTCCCGGATATGGCGCTGACCCATCCGCTTGAAATGTCCATAATTCCAACGATTACCATGGAAATGGTGACTGCGAGCCTGTTCGCCCGGTAAGGTTTCTTTGTTTTAAATAGAGCCAGCAGCAGTCGCCAGTTCTGCATAAAATGAATTATCAGGAAGACTAATACGATGAAAGCTATGGGGCAGCACACCCATACCGCCGTGTCGAAGTTCATCCAACCCAGAAAGAAAGGCTGCAGGCTGATCACGAGAATTGCAGATGATATGGTCAAAGCCACAGTTGTGACGGCCTTCCACTTTTGAGTATAAATGTTCATTTCATGTCTCTAATTATCCATGACTTAAATTGTCATCATAAATTATTGTGGTTTATAGCATTTATTTACCCATACTTGGCCAACATGAGTTAGTTTCCATTTATGATCAACAAAACCCACGCTATTTAGCATTGCCTCCCATTCATCTTGCTCTAACATAGTATAAAGCCCACTATCAGCTTTTTCTCTCAATTTTCTCCCATATTTAACCAATTTGACAGCTTTATGTGGCAAATCAGGAATATTTTTTATTATATCCTGAGCGACATCCAGACAAATATCAAGAGCAACAATTCTATTTAAACCTTTCCCTGATTTTTCCCATAATAGTTCACTCATATGACCGGGGCCGCAGCCAGCATCTATCCAAGTCTCACCAGCTTTAGGATCGGCAGATTCCCTCATTGTTTTCACCAATTGTTGAAAAGGCCCGCCAAGCTGCATAAAACGATAAATGGGGTGCGATTCCTCCCAAAACTCAAATTCGGACTTCAATCGTAAAAGTCTTTCCTTCATTTCAAGATCTGTTGAAGGATTTTTATCCAGAAATTCGGAAATAGTCTTAGAATTTATATCCTTGTTCCCCCCCCCCAATTAGTTCGTATAATCCTTTAGCCATTGATAATCCCTCCCTCAGCCTTTATTGCCGTTTTATCAAATTGAATCAAGCCATGGATTCTGCCATAACCACGTCTTCATGCCCATCTTGTCCGATATTATACACTACCTGCATTGAATAACAATGGCCGAAAAACACGTGTTCGGGAAACCACCGATTGCCGGGGGTGTTTTGCATATTTCAAGGGATCTTACAGTAGACTATTAATTATACCTACCATATAGCCTATAGCCTTCACGCTACCTAAATTAAAAAGGGGGGAATGTTACAGGCAATGTTACCCGGTCCGTTACCTTCACGAGTGATTTAACCCAAAGTCAGATATAAAACCGGCGGGCTATCAATTTGAATGGAAGGTTGTTGAAAGATGTTCTTATTTGGTTTACAGTTCTGTCTTCGTTCCGGCGCTGTTAAAAAAGAAAGACTCACTGAATTCATTTGCCAGGATGGCGCCGGGTTTCAGACCGGTACAGTGCGAGACACCCAACTTGGAAATTTTGAAATTCTTCAGTGCTTTGATTGTTTCATCCATCTGGATTTTACTGGCGCTGACAAGGTGCGTGCCGCCGATCACAGCATAGATCTGATTAACTCCTGTAATTTTCTGCGCATGCAAGATAGTATTGATCAGACCCCTATGGCCGCATCCCAATAAAATGATCAGTCCCTTCTCCGTTTTAATAACCATGGACAGGTCGTCAGCAAGGAGGTCGGGGATATAATCCTCTGCGTCTTTAACATGCAGATTAGCATCGATCTGCTCGTAATCAACGCTGATCTGCACCTCGCCGGTCGTCATGATGTTCTCCGACAGCCTGACGGGGTCCCTTGAGAGGTTAAAACGTGCTCCCAGGGCTTCGAGCTCGGCACGTGCGCATGGCATACCTATGTCCCTGGTAACCAAGCCTTTCAGGTGAAAGTATTTCTCCTGAAAGATGTCAGGGTGAGCGATGACCTCGATCCCCTCCGGTCGGTTGCCTGAACCTTTTATCAGGACCAGGACACTTTCGAGGCCGCCGGTATGATCGTAATGCCCGTGGCTGATGACTATTTTATCTATAGTGCTGAGATCGATACCCAGTTTCTCCGCGTTGTCAAGGATGTGCCGGCTCGGGCCTGTATCAAAGAGGATTCTCAGGCCGTCCGCTTCTACTAAAAGGCTCTGACCCCATTCGCCATAAAGCGATGGGACACCCGCGGTATTTTCTACCAGCGTCGTGACTGTTATCGGCATTATCCACCTCCGTAATTTAATTATGTGCCTGCTAACAGGCGAGTCAGTTCACTCAGGCTTTGAAGCGATTTCGCAGCGCCCGCTTTTCTATCGCGGTCGAGATGGAACGCCTTTATGCCGATGCTGGCTGGCTCAATGAAGTCGAACTGCATGTGATCGCCCACATGTATTACCTGCCCGGGATCCACACCCAGGTCACGGCACATGCAGGCCCAAAAATCAGCGGTCTTGACCTGCTGGAAATCAGTCGTTGAGGAATAAATTGCGCTGAAATGATGCGCTATGTCCCGCAGCAGGTGCTTTAAGAATGGCCTGGGCGACCCCGATGCCACACTCAGCGTGTACCGGCCCTGCAGCCGTTTGAGCACGTCTTTAGTATCGGTGTAGTATTGCACCCTGGGCTGCAGTTCCTCCATGGCGATATCTGCGTCTCCCAGATCGAAGCGGGTGAACCAGTACTGCACGTCGTACCATTCCAGGCGCTGATCGCCCACGCTGTCGTAGGCCTGCCTGACCTTTGTGGTTGCCTCTTCAAAACTTAATCCATACCTATGGGCATAGCGTCCCGGTATCAGCTCGAACCAGATCGCGCTGCTGAAATCAGTGGTCACCATGGTTCCCTCCACATCGAAAGAAACCACGCTGATGCCGTTTGCTGTCTTGCGCATGGTATGGAATTTTACCACTTTAATCGTTATGGCGCCTGACGGCGCGTGATTTCCCCCGGTAATACTTAAGCGTTAGAATTATGGCAATATGGATCTGGAAAAGCTGAACGAATACTATTTTGAGATGGGCCCAATCCGGCCTCCCAGCGAGGCTTATTCACTGCTTATCCGCGCCACGCGCAATTGCCCCTGGAACAGGTGCTCTTTCTGCCATACCTACAGGGGGCGAAAATTCGAGCTGCGGCCTGCTGAGGACGTGATAAGAGATATAGAAATGGCCAAAGCAATAGTGGAAGGCATTAAGGAGTTCGGATGGCAAAACGGCTTTGGCAACCAGCCGCGCGAGGTGGCTGCCTATATACATAGCCTGCTCACCAATAACGACTCCGTCAGGCAGGTGTCGCTGTGGCAGTGGGCAGGGGGTAGGGCGGCCTTTTTACAGGATGCCAACAGCATCATCATGCGTCACGCAGACCTGCTGAGGGTCGTATCAGCCCTGAAAGACAACTTCCCCGATCTTGACCGTATTACATCATATTGCCGCTCGAAGACCGCGGCCAGGAAAAGCGTGCAGGAGTTTATCGAACTGAAGCAGGCCGGGCTGTCGCGCATTCATATCGGTATGGAGAGCGGCTCGGACGACGTGCTCAAATTCGTAGACAAGGGTATGACTGCCGACGATCATGTCAGGGGCGGCATCAATATAAAGGAAGCCGGTATTGAGCTGTCCGAATACTACATGCCGGGATTGGGTGGCAGGCGCTGGTCGAAAGAACATGCCGAACAATCGGCCGCAGTCCTCAACCGGATAAACCCGGATTTTATCAGGCTGCGGACGCTGATGATGGGCGAGACACTTTCTCTCTGGGCAAGGGTTCAGTCGGGTGAGTACGATATGCTGGCCGAGGACGAGATCATAAAGGAGATAGGTGAGTTTATTGCGAGGCTGGATTTCACGGGAGAATTGAAGAGCGACCACATACTGAACCTCTTGCCGGAACTGGAAGGGAGATTTCCTCAGGCCAGGCAGTCTTGCCTGGACGCAGTTGAGCGTTACCTCGGAATGCCCCTCAAGGAGAGACTTAATTACCGCCTGGGAAGGCGTGCCGGGCTCTACGAAAAGCTTAACGATATCTATGATGCTGCGAAGTACGATAAGATAGCTACGGCCATGCAGCGTGTGGGAGCTGATACCGCCGAGAAGGTGGATGAACTGATAGAGGGTATGAAGAAACGCTTCATATAGATGTGAAATTGTGTTAATATAATCTGCCACGGTCAGAGGGACCATAGTTTAGACTTCCCGCACTCATTAATAAAAAGCTGCAACCAATTTGTGGTTGCAGCGTTATAAGACGAAGAAGTTAAAGGAGAGAAATGAAAAAGATAATAATCGTAGCCATGATCATTGCTGCGTTCACCATGCTTTTGCCGGCCTGCACATCAGTACGACCGCAATTGCACCAGGTGAAAGGCGCATTCGTCGAATCACATCTTGGTGAAAGCGCGCAGACGCTTAACTGGATAATTGCCACTGATGGCGGAGCCTCCCGGAGGTACGCCAGCTTTATGGTAGAACCTCTGGCCGTTTTCGATAATCAGTACAAGCTCCAACCCAGGTGCATGGCTAAAGCAGTGGACGTAACACCCGACGGTCTGCTATATACGGTTACCATCAGGGATGACTTGAAATGGAGCGATGGGACGCAGGTGACGGCGGATGACTATGTATACACCATAAACAATATCATGTTGGCGGACTGGCTGGACTGCGCCGACAAATCCCGCTGGCAGGAAAAAGTCGATGGCAATTTGATGCCGGTTTCCGCAGAAGCCGTAAGCGGCACGGTGTTCAAGATCGTCAGGAAGACTGCCGACCCCAACTTTGAATATGCCGTATATGACCTTATGCCGTATCCCAAGAATATCGTTCGTCACTACGAGAACATGGCCGATGAATTCATCTCCGCGCCGGAGTTTAACAATATGAGCTACTGCGGCAACATGGGGCCTTACAGGCCGGTTGCCTGGACCAGTACCGAGGGACTGATGATGGAGCGCAATCCGGGTTACTACCTTGGCGAAGACAATGGCGCCCCTTATTTTGAGGGATATATCATCAATCAGCCCGGCCTGCAGCAGTCCATCAATGAAGGCCTGAACAGCGGGCAGATATCTTACGCATTTATTGAACCCCAGGATGCCAATACTTTCCGTAATAACAAGGATCTTAAAGTTGTTACGGTTCCATCGGGGCAGTTCTTGATGGTTGCCTATAACCAGCGAGACAATGGCTGGGCTGGTTTGAAAGATCCCAGGGTGAGACAGGCCCTGTCGATGGCCATCGATAAGACGGCCATCGTCAACGACATCTTTGGCGGCTATGCCGAGCCAGCTCATAGCGTCATCCCTCCTTATTCACCCTGGTACAACGAGAATGCGGTCCAGAAATACGGTATGAATACGGCCGCGGACGCTCAAAAGGCCATTGACCTGATAAAAAGCGCCGGCTTCGAGATGAAGGATGTCGACGGCAAGCAGCGTTTTGTGGACAAGGATGGCAAACTTATAAAATTGATCTTGCCGGTTGCCATAGACAGCGAAGTGCAAAAGGCGGCGGCCTACATCATCGGCCTGAACCTGGGGGATATCGGGTTTGAAGTTGAACCCAAGTACCAGGTGCAGGATTTTGTCGCACGCGAAATTTACATGAACAAGATGCCGGGCAGCGACAGGGACCCGGATTATAACAGCGGGCAGGGGGCGGTGAGTAGCCAGCCCTGGGATCTTGTCATTCTGTCATCATTCGGAGATGCCCTGACCATCGGCCACAGCGAGGTTTTCTTCTCGCCCACAGGCAGGTTGAACATCTTCGGCTTTTTTGATGATAAGGTTGATGCCCTTTATAAGAAGACAGCCTCCGCGGAGGCCATTGACCCTGTCAACAGGCAGAAGATATACGATGAGCTTGCGCAGGCTATATCCGAAGCCCAGCCTGTGGATTTCCTGGTCTATTACAAGGATAATTTTGCCCTGTCCGACAAGATCAAGGGAGTTGAACCCGGGGTCAACCTGCTTTACAACTACCAGTTCTGGTACGAGGAGTAAATCAGGCGGGACGGATAAGCGGGGGTGGCAAAGATTGAATAGCACGGTATTAAAATGTGGTATCTCTGCTGTTATAGTAGCGGCGCTGTTGACTTTGTCGCTGTCGGGCTGCGCGACGCCTGCTACCAGGGGCAGCTTCATCGAGGGCGACGTGTCCGGGGGTGAGGCCGAGACCCTCAACTGGATACTCGCTGCCGACGCTTCCTCCTTCGGATACGTCGGCTACACGTTGGAATCGCTGGCAAACTACGATAACAAGTTCAATATCGTGCTTCGTTGCCTGGCCAGGGATATCGAGGTCTCCCCAGATGGCCTGGTTTATACTATAACCATACGTGACGACCTCGAATGGAGCGACGGTTCGAAGGTGACGGCGGAAGATTACGTCTACACTCTTGAAAATCTGATGTTTTCAGACTGGCTCAACTACAATTACAAGGATGATTGGCAGGAGGACGTGGGCGGCAAGAACGTTTATGTTACACCCGCCGTGATTAATGACACCACTTTCACAATAAAGCGTCAAACGGTGCAGCCGGAGTTCGTCTACACGTTATACAACCTGATACCCTACCCAAAGTATATTGCGGTCAAGTACGAGGGAAACGTGGAGGCCTTCACCCAGGCCAGGGAGTTCAATGACCTCTCGTATACGGGTAACCTTGGACCCTACAAATTTAAACAGTGGCTGAAGAACGATAAATACGTGCTGTCGAGGAACCCGGGGTACTTCCTGGGCAAATACGACGGCGCGCCGTTTTTCGAGGAATATGTAGTAAAAATGTTCGGTACTTCGGCGGTCATGCAGGCTGCCCTGGAGGCAGGTGATATCACATATTGCGGTATCGAGCCGCAGAACGTGGCCAAGTTCAAGAAAATGCCGGGCGTCAACGTATACACCGTGCCTACGCGCGGCTATAACATCATCGCTTATAATCAGAGGGAGAACGGTTGGGAAGGTCTGCGTAAAAAAGAAGTCCGGCAGGCGCTGTCCATGGCGATAGACAAGGAAACTATTGCCAGGAAAATTTTCCTGGGTTTCGCTGAACCGGCTTATAGCTTTATTCCATCCAGTTCACCCTGGTATAGCGATAACACGGTGATGAAGCTGGGTGTGGCCCCGCTTAACGGTAAGCAGGAGGCCATGGAGATGCTCAAAGCCGCCGGATACGAATACACCAGCAGCGATGGCCGTGACGTCCTGCTCGGCAAAGACGGCAAGCCGGTTAAGCTGCTCATGGTTACCACACCGGGCAGCGATGTGGTGGAATCCATGTCGCTGCTGATTAAACAGGAACTGGCGGCAGTCGGTATCGATGTTGAGGTCAAGTGGGTTCAATGGCCAACTCTCTTGCGACAGTATATGATGAACAGGGAGCCCGGCACTAACCAGGAACCGCGATATAACAACGGGCTTCGTGCAGTGAGTGACGAGGCCTGGGACATGACACTGATGGGGCATAATACGGATCCCCTTGCGCCGTCGGGGAGCCGCGTTTTCTTTGCATCAGATGGTGGGCTCAACTCATTCGGCTTTTTCAACGACGGTGTTGATCAGCTTTTCCAGAAAGTACGCTCCAGGGAAGGTATGAATAAAGATGACCGGTCGGTGATGTATGGGGAGCTGGCACGTGTCATATCGGAGGAGCAGCCGGTGGACTTTATTACATATACGAGGGCCAACCGGGGATTCCAAAAAAATGTCAAAGGCATCGAGCCGGGCATCAATATGGGTTATAATTACTACCTGTGGCGCTTTGAATAAAAGACCATAGCAAGTGCCTGCTCACTGAGCGCTGCACCAGGCCAATTTAGATGCGCAGCTATATTATCAAGCGTATTATCTACAGCGTTATCATCGCCTGGGGCATAATGACAATCACCTTTATCCTGCTGCGGCTTGGCCCAACATCTCCCGTGGACAGGTACATTCTCAATATTGCAGCCAGGGGCCAGGATGTAGAATCCGTGCGCCAGTCCATTGAAGCGCGCTACGGGCTGGATAAGCCGATTATCGAGCAGTATTTTATCTACATGGGGAACCTGCTGCAGGGAAAATGGGGCTGGTCTTTCAGTACATCGCAGACGGTCTATGATCTGATTGCGTCACATTGGATATATTCCTTCCAGCTCATCTTGCTGGCCACTATTTTCGCCATAATATTTGGTGTCGGCCTCGGGATGCTGGCCGCAGTCAAGCAGAATACCAGGATAGATTACGCTGCATCCGTCTTTTCCTTCATCGGCATATCCATACCGGGGTTCTGGCTGGGGCTGATGCTGATAATGGTGTTTGCAGTGTACCTGGGGTGGTTCAAGACATATTATGATACAGGCTATTCGATCTGGTCGCTGGAAAACCTCAAGCAACTGATCATGCCTGTGCTGGCGTTGGGCATAGGGGAATTGGCGGGCTACCTGCGTTACACGAGGTCCGCCATGCTGGATAACCTGCGCAAGGATTTCGTTACCACGGCGCGCGCCAAGGGCTTGCCGGAGAAGACGGTCATCGGCAAACATGTCCTGCGCAACGCAGTCCTGCCGCTGGTGACGATCATTATGTTCGACCTGGGCAGCATCGTTTTCGGTGGGGCATACCTTACTGAGATTGTGTTCGGTATACCTGGGTTGGGACAGGTCTCTTTCAACGCTATTTTTGCCGATGACTATGCTGTCGTGATAGCCGTTACGTTGATCGGCACTTTCCTGGTGCTCTTCATCAACCTCGCGACGGACCTGATCTATACCTACCTGGACCCGAGGATTAGATATGACTGACATTAAACAGGTTTGCTGCGGCAGACCGGCCGTTGATAAACGATTGCTGCATTACTATTGGGAAAGGCTGAGCAAAAACAGGATGTCTATCGCCGGCCTGGGTTTTATTGTATTCCTTTCATTAGTTGGCATATTTGGCCCGATTTTTATCCCGGACCCGCAAAAAACAGATTTTGAGATTAAGAACATGCCTCCCATCGGCTTTTCCATCGATGAATCGGTTTACGATATAAAGACCGGAGAATTCACAACCACGGTTATACTCGGAAGGCCGGATCACCCTCTGGGCACTGACAGCAAAGGGCGCGATATGCTTGCCATGCTGATTTCCGGGGCCAGGATATCACTGCTGGTCGGTCTGCTGGCCACGGGCATAGCCATTTTCCTGGGTACGTTTATCGGAGTTCTCTCAGCTTACTCGGGCGGATGGGTGGATAACGCGCTGATGCGCTTCACCGATATCATGATGACCTTTCCTTTTTTCCTGCTTCTCGTAATGATCGTTTTCATCTTTGGGCCAAGCCTGGCTATCATTGTGCTGGTTATAGGCCTGACGGGCTGGACAGGCGCAGCGCGTCTCATCCGAAGCGAGACGCTGTCTATCAGGACCAGGGATTTTATCACCGCCTCAAGGGCGCTGGGGGCCAGCGATGCCCGGATAATGTTTAATCATCTGATCCCCAATGTCAGCAGCCTTGTTATCGTAATGGCTACACTGTCCATACCTGGTGTAATAATGGCTGAGGCGGCATTAAGCTTCATCGGGTTGGGGGATCCCATGAGCACCAGCTGGGGAACGGTCCTGAATACCGGCCAGCACAGCCTGGACACGGCATGGTGGGTAGCTGTTGAGCCCGGCATTGCGCTCTTCTTCACAGTTCTTTCCTTCAATTTCTTTGGTGATGGGTTGCGTGATGCTTTCGATCCAAAAGCCAGTATATGAAATCAGTGTACGGGAATTATGCAAAAGTGAAGTCTGAGACCGTTCTCGAAGTAATAAACCTGAAGACATGGTTCTTCACACGCCGCGGCACAGTTAAAGCTGTGAATGGAGTAGATTTCGCTCTCAAGAGCGGAGAATGCCTTTGCCTGGTAGGCGAGTCCGGCTGCGGGAAATCGGTGACAGCCCTGTCGATCCTGCGTCTTTTCGATAGCCCACCGGGCAGGATAGTTCAGGGGGAAGTCATCTATAAGGGAACTGACCTTACCAAATGCCCGATGCCGTACCTCAGGAAGATCAGGGGCAAGGATATCGCCATGGTTTTTCAAAATGCACAGTCGTCGCTCAACCCCGTTTTTACTATAGGCGACCAGATTGCCGAGCAGGTTATGGTCCACGAACGGATCAGCCGGTCTGAGGCCCTGGATAGGGCTCGGATGCTGATGGAGGAAATGAATATACCGCAGCCGGGCCGCGCACTGAAAATGTACCCACACCAGATGTCGGGAGGGATGAAACAGAGGGCTATGATCGCCATGGGCCTTTCCTGTAACCCTGCGATTCTCATCGCTGATGAGCCGACCACGTCTGTAGATGTCACCATCCGCGCACAGATAATATACATATTGCAGGAGCTGAAAAACGGCAGGGATATGTCCGTCATTTTCATTACACATGACCTGTCACTGGTAAAAGAGATAGGCGACAGGGCGGCTGTAGTATATGGAGGCAAGATAGTCGAAGTTGCACCGGTTGAACACATATTGAAGAACCCTTCCCATCCTTACACGGTTGGACTGATCGATTGTTTGCCGGATATATCGGCTCAAAACAAAAGGCTGCCTTCTATTCCAGGCAATACCCCGAATCCCTTGGATATGCCGCCCGGTTGCCCTTTTCACCCCCGCTGCCCGAAGGTGATGGATATCTGCCGTGTGGTGGAACCCGCCACGGTGAACATTACCGATGTTCATGCGGTGTCCTGTCATCTATTTGTGAACATGGATGGAGGGTCCGGTAATGGTTAGCAACCTCCTGCTGCAGGTCAAAGGCCTCAGGAAATATTACAGGGTCACAGCCGGGTTGATGTCCCGAACGAGGGGCGAGATCCGTGCAGTGGATGGCGTTTCTTTGGCTATTAAGAGAGGCGAGGTACTGGGACTGGTTGGGGAGTCCGGCTGTGGAAAATCGACACTGGGCAAGATCATTTTGAGACTGGAAGAGCCGACTGCCGGTGAGATCAACTTTAATGGCATAGATGTGATCAACCTAAAAGGACGGGACCTCAGGGAGATGCGGGGGAAGATGCAGATTGTTTTCCAGGACCCGGATTCATCACTGGACCCCAGGATGACTGTCGGCGGGTCAATAGAGGAGGCGCTCGTTGTACATGGCATTAGCGACTCCGCAGAGCTGGAGGAGCGGGTTGCCCGCCTGATGGAAAAGGTTGGGCTGGAGGCAGGTTTTCGAGAGAGGTATCCTCACGAATTCAGCGGCGGTCAGAAGCAACGCATAGGCATCGCCAGGGCACTGGCCATGGACCCGCAGCTTATTATCGCCGACGAGCCTGTCAGCGCACTGGACGTTTCGGTGCAGGCACAGGTACTTAATCTTATGATGGATATAAGGGACAGGGATGGGCTGGCCTACCTGTTCGTGAGCCACGACCTTTCCGTGGTCAGGTACTTATCCGACCGCGTGGCCGTCATGTACCTGGGAAAAATAGTGGAGCTGGCAGATAAAGAGGAGTTTTTCAGGGCCCCGCTACATCCTTATACGGAAGCATTGCTGTCAGCAATAGCCAGTCTGCGTCCCGACGGCAGGAACAGGATATTGCTTACGGGTGATGTCCCATCCCCGCTTAATCCTCCGTCAGGTTGCCGCTTCCATACCAGGTGCCATCGCATGATGCCAGTATGTCAGCAGATAGAGCCTCAACTCACTGAAAGCGCGCCCGGGCATTACATCTCATGCCATTTATATGCCTGACCGCAGCTTCTTTGCCATATGGTGGCCTTCCAGTTCATAGCCGAAGCCATGGCGGAAATAGTCACGTGCGCCCACGCCGCTGATTACTGCAATCCTGTCTGCTTCGAATTCATCACGGGCGATACGCTCTGCTTCTTTCATTAACGCGGAACCCAACCCCTTGTGCTGGGCAGCGAGGTCATCCTGCTCGCCGATAGGTACCTCTGAGCCGAAAATATGGATTTCCCTCACCAGGGAGGGATAAATATCCTGGCGGCCGATGCGCAGACGTAACAGGCCAAAGAGCGTGCCTGAGTCATCTTCGAAGGAGAGGAATATCTCCTTGCCCCCTGAAGCATCGTAATCATACCTGTGCAGGCTGGGCACTCCGATCTTCCAGCCGTCGCGCCGGCGGTGGCCGTACTCACGGCAGCGCGTGCACTGGCATTGTGTGCCCCTTGTTTTCATCACCTCCCTGACTCCGGAACGTAAGGAAAGATCGCGGCATCCTGCTACGATGAATTTGGTGGGGATATCACGCATCACGCGCGGGATCCGGACATACCCCGGTATGGCATTCTTGATGTCTGCTATCAGGCCGACCATCTCGTCCATGGAATAAGGTATGTATCTGCCCTCATGGTACCATTTCTCAAGCTCGGCGCTGGTCACAACCAGGGTGGGGTATATCTTGATCCCGTCGGGTTTATATTTATCGTCATTAAAAAGCAGCCTGGTCAGCGCCAGGTCATGCGAGGGCGTTGAGCCGGGCAGCCCGGGCATCCAGTGATAATAGACCTTAAGGCCGTGTTTTTTTAATAATAACGTAGCTTCGGCTACATCTGCTGAACAGTGCCCTCGGCGTACCAGCCGGTATATGTCATCGTCCAATGTTTGCACCCCCAACTCTACACGGGTGGCGCCGAACTCGAGCATACGCCTGACGTCATCTTCACCGCACCAGTCCGGCCTGGTTTCTATACAGAGACCGACGCATCTGTACATGGCTGTCTCGTTTGAGCGCTTGGCGTCCTCCAGGCTGTTAGAGGGATGGCCGTTCAGTGCATCATAGCAGGACTTGACGAAACTGAACTGGTATTCCGGCGGGGTCGCCAGGAAAGTGCCGCCCATAATGATGAGTTCCACTTTATCGATAGGATGCCCCATTTTGGAAAATATGTTGAGGCGGACCTCCACCTGCCTGACCGGGTCGTATTCACAGGACAGGGCTCTTAAGACTGCAGGGGATTCCGGCGCATAGCTCTTGGGTGACCCTTTGAATGACGGACAAAATACACAGGAGCCTGGGCAGGGCATCGGACTGGCCATCACTGCCACCGGCGTGACACCGGAAATCGTCCTTGAACTTTTTCGCATAGTGGGATTCAAATGCACAGTTATGATATATTTAGATTGCGTCTCAAGTTTAGCAAATCAGGCAAATGGCCACCAAGGACAGTCACATTTCAAATACTTATGATGATATAGCGGAGAGCTGGTACCGCCTCCGGCACAGGACTCGCTTCAAGCAAGAACTTCAATATCTGGCAGACCGGTGGGGGCAGGGCAGGTTATTGAATGTCGGCTGCGCGCACGGACCGGATTTTATCCCTTTCAGCAGCAGGTTTGACATGTGGGGGCTGGATTCGTCGTCGCAGATGATCAGGATGGCGGTTAAGTACGCAGAGAAATTCAGGTATAAAGCCAATTTGCTGGTGGCCGATGCTGTTCAGTTGCCCTTTGACGACGACGTTTTCGATTACGTTTTGGCTGTGGCTGCCTATCATCACATCTCAGGCAGGCGGAACAGGGACATGGCTTTTCAGGAGTTAAGGCGCGTGCTCAAACCGGGTGGGGAAGCATTCATCACTGTGTGGAACCGTTGGCAGCGGGTTTTCCTGGGTAAAGGCAGGGAAGTACGCGTGCCCTGGAAAACCAGGGAAAAAGAGATATCGCGGTATTACTACTTGTTTACCTATTTTGAAATTGAGGCAGCGCTCAAGCAGGCCGGATTCAAATTACTGGCAAGCCGGCCGGAGAACGGCTACAGGCTGCCCTTGAAGTATTTTTCGCGCAACATCTGCGTTCTGTTGAAACGGGATTAATCAGGATCGCGGCGAACCCGCTGCATTTCAAGTTCGATATCATCCGGGGCTGTTGAAAGCACTATCGGTATGAACGCCCTGACAATGCCGGGATCGAACTGGGAACCGGAGCACTTTTCCAGCTCAGCTATGGCCTGTTTGAAAGTGAGAGCCGTGCGGTACGGCCTCTCCGAAATCATGGCTTCGAATGCGTCGGTAACACATAGTATGCGCGCTTCAACAGGGATGGATTCGCCCTTAAGACCCGAGGGGTAACCCGCGCCATCCCATCGCTCATGGTGGTGCCTTACGGCGGCTAGGCAGGCGCTCAGGCTCGGGACGTGTCCTATTATGGTGGCGGAGAGCCTGGGGTGCTGCTTTAGCAATTCCCACTCCTCGTCCAGTAATTTACCTTGCTTATTAAGCACGTTATCAGGTATCCCCACTTTTCCTATATCGTGCAGGAGTGCGGCCGCGCTAACCATGGCTACCTGCGCAGGATCGAGGTTCAGTTTTTCTGCCACGGCAACCGCATACCGGCTTACACGGCGTGAGTGGCCGTAGGTGTATTTATCCCTCGCCTCCAGGGTTGCCGCCAGTGCGTATATGGTGCTTAGAACTTCCGCTTCTGAGTTGATACTCACGCTGGGCTCATTGAGGGAGAAAAGAGTTCGCGAAGCTATCGAGGTCCTGTTCTGGCCGGTGCGTTTGGCATAGTAGAGTGCCATATCAGCAGCGTAGCAAAGTTCATCAAGCGTGGTGCCGTCGCCGGGCCATGATGCCACCCCTATGCTTACTGATAGATCAAGCTGCCGTGCTGACATTACTTCAGCTATATTCTCGCGCATGCGCTCGGCAACACTAAAAGAGTCCATGGTGGAAGAGTGCGGAAGTATCACTGCAAATTCATCACCTCCATACCTGAAGGCCTGGTCTGATGACCTGATGCAGCTTTTAATTATGCCGGCTACCTGGACGAGGAGGCGGTCACCGGCGAGGTGGCCGAATGTATCATTGTATTTTTTGAAGTTATCCAGGTCCATGAGCAGTATAGACAGGATATCACCGTACCTGGAGTGGCGGTCTATTTCCTCCCTCATCCTTTCATCAAAATGGCGCCGGTTAAACAGTTCGGTGATACCGTCGATGCGTGCAATCTCCTCCGATTTGGTGAACAGACGGCTGTTTTCTATAGGTGCTGCGATCTGCGATGCAAGGTGCTCAAGCAGGATTGTCTGCTCGGGGGTATAAGCTGCAGGCTTCATGCTCCCGACGAGTAAAACTCCTATCACCGCCCCCTTATTTACCAGGGGTACAGACAGCATCGATTTTATTCCTCGCTTGGCGTGATCTTCCCCCGTCCAGAATCGCCTGTTTTGAGAAAGATCCCGTTCATAAAATGACCGCTTGTTAAGAGAAACCCACTCAACAGTAGTACCGGCAAGTGGTATCTTTTGTCCCGTGTGCCACGTGGAGCCGACCTCGGACGATACCGCGGCAAAATAAATCTCATTGTCTTCTATCAAGCAGATTGCGGTGTAGTCTGCTTCAACCACGTCCTGCAGTTCGCCCGCAAAGGCGGCATAGACCTCCTGTATATTGAGGCTGGATGAGATAACGCCTGCCAGCTGGTTGATAAGCGAAAGCTCCTGCTCCCTTTTGCGCAACTGGTCCTGCAGGTACTCTTTTTCGAGGCTGGTGGCTGTATTATTGATTATTCTCTCGGAATAGTTGATATCTTCCAAAGAATACCTTTGTTTATTCTGTTTTTCACCGAGTGCCAACACGCCAATGACGTTATTTCTGCTGATCACCGGCACGAACATCTGAATATTCAATTGAGTAATAGATTCAAGCTCTTCTTTCCACAAACTCTTGAATTCGGGAGCTATATCCAATCTATCCTTGGGCAGATAAGTTTTGGACTTTTGAAGCCAATGGATTATCGGGCTGTCGTTTTTTACGGAGAGAGTCAAATTAGATTGTGATGGCCCAATTGAGAAACGGACATAAAAATCGCCGGTATCCTCACGGGGCAGCATCAGGTACGCTTGCCTGCATCTGATAGCACCGCATAGCAGGTTTAACAACTCATTGCCCATTTCGTCGAGGCTGAGCATCCCCTGGATACTATTCTCCGTAAAGTCCTTGAGTTTTTGGCGATATTCGTAAGCATCTCGGTAAAACAATTTATCTATCTGGCCGATTAATATATACCGCACCTGGTAAATTACGAAGACGATCAACAGGGCAGCAACCATTCCCAGTAAAAAGTTTATGCTAATTACATCGAAGTGGAATAGAAAGTGTCCGATGACATACAGTAACAGGTAGATTCCTAGACCGATGGCAATCATGGAGACAATGGCCAAACTGCGCCGCAGGACAATACGCAAATCGAGTAACTGATGTTTGATAACGGTATAAGTTAAAAGCAGTGCCATAATAAAATTGCCCACGTGGGCAAGTGGATAATCCTGCACCATGCGGCCCGTTGAAAAAACGATAATCATCACAGAAATAAATATAGATACAAGAAGGTATACTAATTGGTTACGTACTACCGGGTCTACAAGAGTTCTGATTTTCTTGATGAGAATGTACACATCACGTCCGATCAAGACTATATAATAAGCTAACAGAGGATATACCCATATTCCATATACCGGTGCAACGCCTTTATCAACAGTTACACGTTCAGGGGTAAACAGGATTATCCATATAAAGGCCAGGACCATGATGATGTAAGCCGCGGGAATCTTCGGCTTTTTCGCCTCATAGTATGTACGTAAAAAGTAGTGGAGTTGTGTAGCGGCAAAGGTAACGATACAGAGTATCGATATTGCGATAATACTTTTTTCGCTGACCAGGAAATCGCTGCGAAACAGGGAATCAGCGAAGCTCCACATCATAGCAGCAAAGAGGAACAATGCAAAGACCTGTTTCTGGCGCTGCCAGGGCCGATTAGCGTATAGGATGATAATCAGCGGAATATAGGCTATGCCTGCTATGAGGGGTATTAATGATTGTATGTTCATGTATTGGTTAATATATATACTTGTGACCATTATGTAGCTGTAACTATCAAATGTCAAGATGATGTAACCATAATGTCGCACCTAAGTAGAACCTTATCAACTCAGGTAAAAGAAAGCAGGGCAACCTTGCAAGGTTGCCCTGCTTAGAGTAGTAACTCGTGGAGCTTAGCTTGCTGCCGGTGCTCCCACGGATACCCGCTCTGCTTCGGGTGATGCAGGAACGGGTCTACCGAGAGTGGCCAACTCTCTATCGCTGGGATTCATGTGACGCGGCTTTAAATGTGCCAGGTCTGCGCCCTGGGAACGTCGTAAATTGATATGGTTTTCAAAAGCTCCTTTTGGCAGTAAAGTAACCTTTACCGGCACGCTGTTAAGCAGTGCTCCGGCGTCTGCGTAAATGAATCCTTCATCCATTTTTTTTAGTTCGGCGTAAATTGCGCGTGCTATGGTGTCTTCAGCGAGCTTGATATCACCTTTCAGTTCGAGATACACGTGCAGGGACGACTTATTTTCCTTTTGTTCCTCGCGGGCTGCCCAATCAACATAAGGTATAGCTGTGTTGCTGACAGCCTGCCAGATGACCTTCTCGGTCAGCCCGAAAAATCCGCCTGCATCAATTGCATCGTCTATTCTGCCCTCAAATTCCATCTGGGGCAGCTCAATGTTCAGCTTTTTATTGCGCAGTGAAGTGATCTTGATGATATCTCCTGTCCTGTACCGGATGAGCGGCGCCCCGTGGAAATTACTGATAACAAGTTCATATTTGCTATTTGGCTGCACTTCATCAAGCAATACGGTCCTGGGTATATACGACCTGTTCTCCTTCCACTTCTCATACTCTGATTCCGGGATGAATTCAAAGAAATTCATGTTAGGTATAAATGTCATGCCGTCGTAATCCCAGGTTTGTGTTGCAATCATACTGCCTTCGGTGCTGACATAAACATCCAGCGGGTATACACCCCAGGTATCTTTAATTACATTTTTGAAGATAGTAGCATCAGTACCGCTGCTTAAGATGCCCTTTATCGTCCACAAATCTTTAGGCATGAGCTTACGTCCGGCCAACTTGCTTTTGATTAAACCCCTGGCCAACCTGGCCAAAGCTTTCGGCTGAGATAATAACGATTTAATATTGATCTTGTCCATGTGCTGATTGATTTTCTCACCGATAGCCACCAGAGCTACTGAAACGCCAAAATAAAAATCCAGTCCCTGTGATAAGGCTTGCTTGAAGCTTAATGTGATACGTTCTTCAATATCCAGTTTTTCCGCAATTTCCAACGGAGGCATGCTGATGCCTTCGACCTCCTCAGTAGCTATGTAAGCATATGTTCCCGATGTATACGGCCTGGGAGCAACCGCGTAAATAAATTTCGCCCCGCGATTCAAGGATGATACATCACCCTTATTCTTGCAACTAGCCAGGATGGCAAGGCCTGCCCCAATTGCAGCTATTTCTTCGCACATCCTCTGGGTTACTGGTACCCACTTGATGCTCTCCCATTTGAAGGGATACTCAGCGGACCTGCCCGACGTATGCTGCCATAACAGCGGCTTAAGCGGCATGGCATCATCCCTTTTCTCGCTTAACTCGGGGCAATAATCCTGGTAAGTAGTAAGCGGCGCCCTTTTCCTGAACTCTTCCACATCCTGGGGTATAGTACCCCTAAATATTTTTCTTCCGATGACCGAGGCATTGAGCAACTCAATTTGCTCAAGAAGAAGCCTTTTCTGAATGGACATGAATTGTACAATGCTGAGATCTAGAAAACCGCAGCACATCTGCCAGAGGTCTTCTTTCCGCCCTGTGCGCAATAACTCTTTAACCGTAGGCATAGTTCACCTCCCTCATGTACGAACGATTACACTATGACACGATTAAAGTGAATATGGAAGTGATTATGTTCTAGAAAATAGTTCTATCTGATACGAAGTTTGAATGGATAAATGGAGGGTAAACGGCAGGTTAGTGCGAGTTAGTTATTACAGTTTCTTGGTCTTGCTGGACTTGGTCAAACCTTGAAGTTTGAAGCTTAATTTGTCCAATTCCCCATCGGTAGGCTGCTTTCCCAGTTCGAGGCCGTAGCTGAGGAAGAACTCGAGGAAGCTGCGCAGGAGGTCTCTGATCCCCTCCTCGAAATGGTGGAACTCCTCTTTGGTGACAAGGTCGCTTTGCTGGCCAGCAGCGGGTTCGTCCAGGTGGCTGTCGATAAGAATGTTGATAAACTCGGAGACGCTCATGTCGCCGCGGTTATCATCTATCTTCCTGACCGTTCCCGCATCCAGAATCAGCATCCTTTTTTCCGTCATACACGTCTCCTCCAGTTTTATTTATCTTCAGGTAAGTTGAACCTCAAGACTTCCAGAACGGTCTCGATACTGCGCCGCAGGCCATGGCCTTTTTCGGTGACAATAAAGGTGATCGAGGGGTTTCCAACCTCGATTTGATCTATAAGACCCTGCGACAGCATGAATTTAAGATATTTCTGCAACTGCCTGTAACTCATATTGGCGCTGTACATGATCTCGGTCTTACCCGCCCCTTCAGCACCAATTCTCAGCATTTCGCTGATTATTTCGATGTTGGACCGCCGCTGATTCATTTATCGGTCCGGCATACACTCTTATTCATGTTTTATGTAAGCTTGAGTAATATATAACGCTTTAAGGATATTGTCAACAGGAATGTTGTCATGGTACCCGGACAGGGGTATATCGCTTTCTCAGGGTTTTTTGAACAGATTCAGGAAGCGGTCCTGGTATGCGCTCCAGAGGTTCCAGCGATGGAGCTCGCTCACTAGCTCAGATGCGTAGGATGGATCTTTGCCGGCCATCTCGAAAAGCTCTTCAATATTTTCGCGCGCATCCCGAGGCACTCCCTGGTTATCAGCGATAAGCTTGCCGCGGCCGTAAAGCTCGGCGAAATTACGGTAGGCCGAGTTTCTGGTGAGTTCAAATGTAAATTTCATAAGGGAAACGTCCCACATGTCTTCTACGCCCTTGATGATCGCACTGAGCGGGTCACTGCGGCTGTCTATGCGACTGTTGATCTTATCCAGAATATTGCCCAGCGACTCGGTGACAATGTTCATTTCCCCTGTTTCGTTTTTATAAGAGTACAGTATGCCCGGCTCGTGCGGATTTTGCTCCGCCGCCATCTGGATGTAGCGCATGGCCAGTCCGCTAAAACCTTCAACATTGACAAGGTATGTGGGCGTGACTATCTTGGGCCGTGCCGCGATTACCCTTCCTTCCCTGACCACGTTCACCTCATGCATGAGCTCTGTGATCATATAATAGTAAACATTGGTGATCCCGAATGTGGCCAGTTGCTGCCTGGGCGGGCGCAGGACCATTGTGTTTTCAATAGCCGATCTTATTTTATCGTCAGCTTCCATCGATATCCGCCATATTAGAAAAACATCCTGACCGCCTGGAAATTGCGTTTTATCATGTCCCTGCCACGTATCACCCCGTTAGGTTCAGTATTATGCCCGGGGACAAGGAATTCCACGTCCAATTTCGACAGCTGTTCAATGCTCTTCTGCAGTAGTTTCGTACTTCCGCCGGGGAAATCAGTCCTGCCCACGCTCATGTAAAAAACTACGTCTCCGGTGATAAGGACTTTGCTATCCGGCAGATACAGGCACACAGACCCCGGGGAATGTCCGGGACAGAGCATGACCTGCATGTTGAGATCGTCCTGGCCCAACTTGGCGTCTCCCTCCTTAAGAAAAAAAAGAGGGGTGAATTTTGGGGCTCTCATGCCGAACATCGTGTACATACGCTCCCCGGCGGTTGTTCTGAAGGCATCTTCTTCCTCAGACATGGTCACTGCCGCTCCGCTGATATTTACAATCTCCTCGTTGGACTGACAATGGTCCGGGTGGCTGTGAGTATTTATGATCAGGCCTATATCTTTGATTTGAACATGGTCAGCTTTCATCGCTTCGGTCAGGCTGCCCAGACAGTCTTCATCGGCCTCATTGGTTAGATGCCCGGGATCGATGATAATGTGTGGTTTATCACCCTTGAGCACGTTTGTCAAAACGCAGGTATTGCAGTTGTTACCCATGCCGGACCATATGTAACAATATAAATCGTCCAGCAGCCTGACTGATTTATGATATTGCATTTTCACCTGCTTTATAAAAAATAAATGCCTTTAGATCAGGCCGATAAGTTGATGAAAAGCTGCATCAATATTTTTATGCGTGTCGTCGCCCAGCGTTTCTATTATCGATCCGGCCACTTTAAGCACCTTGTTTTCCTCGGCTTCGCCCAACATAGCAATCATTTGTTCCATCCTCACGCTAAGCTGCAATTGCAGTTCTGCGGGCGCTTTCTTTGATTTTGGCAGTGAAAGCAGTGGATCGGTCAAAAGTATCGGCCGCATCAGGGCACTCTCATAGACAAACTTTGTTTGCCGGTTTGTACGCGAGATATTCCAGGCGGTTTTATCGTCCTCGGTCGGCCTTATCCACTCCATGGCGTAGGCGAACTGGCAGTGGATGTAGTCATGCTGGATGAGGAACCTGGTGGCCTCGAAGTCTTTCACGCCCAGAGACAACTGAAAAAAAATCTCGTCCAGTTTCCCATTGTCGATGCCTTTTACAGTGGCAGTATGGCGGCAATCTTCCGGTATCTGGAAGATATTGTATTCCATAGCGCCGTGCAATATGGTATGCGCCGCTTCATGCCTCATCGCCCCCGCCCTGGCATGCTTACTGTACTTTAATAGCCGTTCCTGGCAAAGTAACAGCCGGGGGTAACCCCGCAGCACTTCGTGCGTGCAGGCAGACGTGTCATCAATGGTATTGAATGAGAGGCCAAGCTTGAATTTCTCATCGCGCAGGAAGCTGTTTAGATTGGCCTCCGTATCGAAGGCATATACCTCGATCTTATAGGGTACTTTTTCAGCAAAGCAACTGTAGCAGTCATTCAGGACTTCGGAGACTTCTTTTTTAAAACTGCTGGAGACGTCTCCCCGCGTAAAATAGCTTAAGTCGATCGATGCCATAGCCAGATAAAACAAAGATATCAATCTTGCGCGGTAAAGTCAATAATCGTGCTACAATGTTCAAAACTTACTTTCGAGGTATTTACCAGATGAAGAGAATATGGGCACCGTGGCGTATGCAGTACATACTTAGTAACAATAAGAGCGGCGGGTGTATATTGTGTGATAAACCGTCTGAAAAAAATGACGAGAAGAATTACGTCCTATATCGCGGCAGGCATAATTTTATAATCCTTAACGCCTATCCATACACGCCTGGCCATTTGATGGCGGCTCCTTACCGCCATATCGCAAATATTACTGAGGCCGATACAAAGGAAACAAAAGAGCTTTTCGAATTGATACAATTGTGCGTGAAGCTGCTCACACAGACCGTTAGGCCGGATGGTTTCAATATAGGGATGAATCTCGGCAAAGTGGCAGGTGCGGGGTTGGAAGGCCATATCCACATGCACATTGTGCCCAGGTGGAACGGGGACCATAATTATATGAGCGTAGTCGCAGATACGCGCGTACTTTCAGAGGGACTGGCAACGACTTACAGCAAGCTCAAGAAGGGTTTATCCCTCGTATCTGCCTGAACGATGCTTAGCTGAGCAGTATTTTTTCCAGTATTTTTTCGCTGTCCGGGGTAGTTAGAGCTATAACACGGTCGTTTTCTTTAAAAACAGCATCGGGGGATGGAATCTTGGGACGCTCGCCCTCGCGTATAATGAGTGCGACAGTTGTATCCTGCGGCAGCTTCAACTGACCTATGGATTTCCCCAATGCCGGCGAATCTTTGGTGATCAGCAATTCTATAACTTCTTCCATATGCCCGCTCATAGTCAGGAGGTGAATCAGGGGATGCACGGGTATCTCTTGTTCCACGTGTTCAAGTATAGTGTTGGTCACCGATATGGTGGCATCTATGCCCAGTTTCCTGAATGTGGCATCGTTATTGGGATTATTGACCAGGGCTATGGTGCGTGGCACCTTGAAGCGGTGTTTTGCCACCTGGCACGATACCAGGTTATCTTCATCATGGCTGGTGGTTGCTATCAGCACATCAGCCCGGTTAAGGCCGGCCTCAGTCAGTACAACTGTTTCGCAGCCGTCACCGCGCAAACAGCAGCTACCCAGTTCATCCTCCAGACGCTCGCATTTTTTTACATCTCGTTCAATGATGAGCGCCTCGTGCCCCTGGTTGAGCAGGGCCTTGCTCAGGTAATAGCCTATATTGCCTCCGCCAACAATCACTATATAAAGCGATTTCATAGTATTCAGATTTTCTCCAGCCTGTTGAAAAGGAGATCCGCGAATACCTCTGTCGGGCTGATGGATTCCAGCCCGAGTTGTTCATAGATGTCTTTCCGCAGCGGGTCATAAATACGGCAGATGACCCTGGGCACTTTGAAGACATGCTTTGCTATCTGGGCTGCCATGACGTTGCGGTTATCTCCCTGGGTGAGGGCAATAAAGGCATGGGCGCCTTCTATGCCAGCCTTGCGCAGCATCTCTTCATCGGTGCCGTTGCCGATGAGGGCTGTGCCGCTGAACGTAGGTGGGAGCCTTCTGAAGCTGTATGCGTCTATGTCCAGCACGGTCACCTTATGTCCGGCCGCGTCAACCATAGCCGCCAGCTTGCCACCCACGCGGCCGCATCCCATGATGACGATCGTCTTCCGGTTCTGTTTTAAGGCTTCCGTTCCCGGCATATGAGTACTCGGCAGGGCGCCTCTTCGAGGACATGCGGTACGGCATTCCCCATTGTGAAAGAGCCAAATCTTTTTTTATAGGTCAAACCCATTACTATCAAATCGACGTTGTTTTGACGGGCCACCTCGATTATCGCCGGCCCGACATCGCGCGCCTGTATGATCTCCGTCTCGACCTCAAAGTCGTTTGCCTGTGCATATTCTTCTGCCTCAAGAAGCACCTTCTCGGCCGCCTCGACATCAGGTTTTATTATAGCATCGACCGGCAAGCTCCGGTTAACTTCGAGAACGTAAACAATGAATATCTTGGCTTTGGATTTCTTGCCGATTTTACAGGCCAACTCCACCGCCACCTGGTCCACGCCGTTACCACGGGCGGCTACTAATATCCTGGCAAACTCCATTTAATTACTGTCATCTCTTAATTATTTTATTATCGAACAGCTATTATTATAATGTCGCTGTTCCCCTTAATCCAATCAGCATCAGTTTGCTGCCGTCCGGATCGTTCCGTTGGCCTCGTTGGCCTCTGACTTTCTGCGCCTGCTGGTATACCAGTATACCACCAGCCCGACGGCAATCCAGGCTGTTCCCACCCAGCGGCTGTATGGCTGCAACACAACTACCACGATCCAGATAGCCACGGTCCCGAGGAGGCCCAGTATCGCTGTCAGCGGCAGATCGCGGCCCATAAACGGTATATTCAATCCCAGGCGGAAGGGCCGCTCGCGCTTTGGTTCCTTTATTCGTAAAGCCAGTATCGAGGCGTGAGCAATGGCAAAGGACATCATCGAACCGAAGGCGTAAAGGCCGCCCAGGTGGGAATACATATTGGGGACAAAAAATCCCGGTGATTGCAGCAAGAGGGCAAGACCCGAGAAAATAATTATGGAAAAATAGGGGGTTTTGAACTTGGGGTGCACCCTGCCCATGATGGCTGGCACGAGTTTGAAGCGGCTGAGTGAGAACGCCAGCCTGGATATACCCAGTAACCCGGCATTGGTAGCTATGAGCAGGATGGTTGCCGCCAGCACCGCCACCAGCACCGGCAGGATAGCCTGGAGGCCGCTCAGCGCCCAGTTGAATAAGATCTGGTAAGCCTCCACAGTGAAAAGCTGGGCCGAAAGTTCAGCCGGATTCATACCCTGGGACAGTTTGCTGGCTATCCCGGCGATCGGATCTTTGGCCCAGTCGGTTGCCAGCTCGGTCGGGGTCATTGTGCTGAACGCCGACACAGAGATACCGGCGTAGACCACGAGTACTACGACGGTCATGATTATAAGCGCCCTGGGTGCACGCACCTCGGGACGTTTTGTTTCCTCTGCCATCTGCGATATTGTCTCCAACCCGGTAAAGGCAATGGCAGCGATGGCTATCCCGAATAGAAGATCCTGAGGTGAAGGCCAGTAGTTTAAAATTCTTTCAATAATAATCTGAGGGTTAAAGAAAAACATCAGGGCCAGGGCTATCAGAAGCGCCTGAGTGGCCAGGTCCAGGATGACAAGCGTAATATTCATGATGGATGATTCCCGGACGCCGATAACGTTGATTGTCATAAGGAACGACACGATTAACATAGCGCAAGTCGTCATCATAACCGGAGATGTCTTGAGCGGCGCCCAGAAGAAACCCAGGTAGGAAGGGATGGCGAATGCAGAAATGGAAATGGTGACAATATACCCGAAGATCAGGCCCCAGCCAGCTATAAACCCTGCAAAATCGTTGAAGCCGTGCCGGGCGAAGCTGGCAGATCCGCCTGATTCAGGGTACATGGCTGTGCCCTCGGCGTAGGAAAGGGCAGTAAAGACGAAAACTATGCCGGCAAGGCCCAGCGCCAGGGGCGTGGCGCCGCTGGCCGCCAGGACCACCACACCGAGAGCATAATAGATAGAGGAGCCGACGTCACCGTAGGCGATGCTGAAAAGATGTGTAGTGCGGAGGACCCGCCTGAGCGGTCTGACTTTAAGCCGTTGAGGGCGGACGAATTTGTCGCCCGGTTTAACCTGCCAGTTATTTTTCACTTTTCAGTCATGTTCAGGAACAACTGTTGGCAAATTGTATTCTTGGTATATGCCATTGTCAAGATAACAGGCATTCTCTGTCGGCTCACAGCTTGAAATCAGTACAACTTGGGTTTACAATGATCTACCAGAGGCAAGTTAAATCCGAGGAGGGTAGTAATTATGAACAAGTACCGCATAACCACCTTTATAACCGCTGCTATCTTGATGATATCGTTACTGGCCTGTACACCCGCGGCCACACCGGCTGCTACAGTCACAGTAACCTGCGACCAGTTCTCTCAGCAGGCCAACATCGTCCAGGATGTCACCGCTGCTGCTGGTTCTACCATCACCGTTACCCTGTGCTCCAATCCCACTACCGGATTTCAGTGGGGGGAGCAGGCCCAAATCGGCAACACACAGGTGCTGAAGCAGACGTCTCATAAAATGGTTGGACCTGCCAATACGGGTATGGTCGGCGCACCGGGCAATGAAGTCTGGGCTTTCCAGGCACTTGAAGCTGGCAACAGCACTGTCTCCTTTTCGTACAGCAGGCCATGGGAAGGCGGCGAGAAGGATGTGCAGACATTCAAGCTCAATGTGACCGTACAGTAGGCTGTTACTTCTTCAGGCTGAAAGTTTAAGAACAGGCCACTATCATGGCTGCCGCGAAGCCGACCCGCAATGTGGCCTTGATATAGGTCGGCAGCATAGTCACCGTATCGGCTATCGTCACCCAAGGAAGCAGGATCTTAAGTTGTCGGCGAATTTGGCCAGGTAATCGTCGGCAGGCAGTATGGAAGAGAGCACCTTGGCTGCCAGGGAGAGCGATTGCTCCGCCGGCAGGCAGTATTGCATAGTCAAGAATCCCTGGCGCAGTTTCTTGACCTTGTCCTTCACTGCCCTGTTCGATATAACGCATTCACTCAAGTACTCGGCAAGCTGCTCAAAGTCGGCTTCCTTCATGCCGAAGCGCGTCATCTCCTGTGTGCCCATGCGTATGCCGCTTGACGCTATGAAGCTGTCGTCGTCCGGCAACGCCTGATAATTGGTGACAATGTTGTTTTCCTCAAGCCTGCGTGCGATATCCTCTCCCAGACCGTACTGCCGCACGCGTATCAACACCTGGTGGGTCTCAGTGAACCCCTCTTTTGCATCACCCTCAACTGCTATGCCCCTGGAATTAAGGGCTTTGGCAAAAGCACGGGCATTCTTTATCACCTGTGTCTGGTAATCCTGCTTGAACTGGTTCATCTCGTATGTTGCCATCAAAAGGCCAAGCAGTGTGCCAAGGTGGTGGTTGCTGGTGGAACCGGGGAAAGCCCTGCTCTTGATCTCTACCCAGAGTTTCTCCAGGCCGGTGCCGTCAGCCATGTTGCCGGCGATCACACCACGCTGCGGGCCGAAGAAGGTTTTATGCGTGCTGCCCGTGATGATGTCGGCTCCCTCGCCGAACGGGGCCTGGAAGGCGCCATAAAGACCCAGCACGTGCGCCATATCAAACATGAGTATGGGACGGGGATTCATCCGGCCTGCAAGTTCAGATACAAATTTAACCGGCTCCCTGTATAAAAACATACTCTTACCGAAGATGATCAACTCCGGTTTTATAGATTCGATTATATCCGCGAGTTTGGTAGTGTCCGCCTTATAAGGATTATCTTTGAGAACGGGAAAATGATAGACGTTCTCCTTACCCGTTTCCAGGTTATCAGCTACGAAGTTGAACAGTGCGCCCATTGGCTGGGCGCTGAGGTGTCCGCCCTTGTTCAGATCGTTGTTGATAACAGCGCGCATTTTTCTCAGCGGCTGATTGGCCGGCTTCTCCCGGTTGAGAAATTTGACGATGCCTTTAAAAACCACCTCGTTGGCCATATTGCCGCTGACCGGACGCAGCTCAATATTGGCGCAGCCGAAATATTGCTGCAGCTCTTTTCTCAGCTCATCTTCAACATCCCTGATGAAGTCGGTGGCCTGGTAAAAATATATCTCCCTGCCCTTGATCGTCCTGTGTTCGGCGTAACGGCCAACAGGATCCGATATCTCGCACAACTTCACCAGCAGGCTCGGTGTGGATTCAGAGGGTATGAGATTAATGCATTCCCTCTGTCTCCAAATATTGTTGTTAATCGTTCTGTTAACAAGCTTTTCTATCTTATTTTGAAAATCAGCCATGTTATACCTCGGTGGAAATTTGTATAAAGCATACATGAAGCGATCAGGATTTAACAAACTCAATTTGCGAAAACTGACCTCCGAATTTATCATATATACGCTTACACCAATGACATTTCCGGAGAACGTGGATTGAAATTACGAAGAGCAGCCTGTTTTACACTGATGATTTTGTCTGCCGCTGCTATTGTCGGCAGCGCCTGCGCTGTGGGAGGTGATGTGAATCCCAATGCGCCGGTGATTTCGTCCCTGGTGGCTGAGCATATTGGTTTATATCCTCTGGGCAATACCAAGATCACATGTTCCGCCGTAAGCCCACAGGGTATACCTTTGAACTACAGATGGGTTTGCAGCGATGGCGTCGTCACTGGAAGCGGGTCCTCTGTAACTTACCAGGCGCCCAGGACATATGGTAATTTTCATATAATGGCCACGGTGGACGACGGCCTGGGCAATACAACCAGCGAGACGGTGACGGTAACTGTAATTGTGCGCAACCCTTCCAATTGCTGCAGGTAACAGGTGCAATGCGTATAAGCTGCCGTTTGATTCTATTGTCATTAATATTGATCCCCTGTCTAAATGCCTGCAGTTCTATTAATGTAGTGAGAGTGATCAAGCATGACATACTGGTTGCCGAATTTACGGCAGACGTATCGCAAAGCGCAGCCACCGTGGAAGGGCAGGCACAGAATACGCTGCTGTGGCCACTGGATAAATGCAGGATATGCGTGACGTTTTACGACTACGAGGGCAATAGTTTGGGAGTTTACTCGGATAGCATAAAACGGCTCGAGCCGGGGCAGGTGTGGAATTTCAGGGTGGCTCTCAAAGGCGATGACGCCTGGAAGGTGGCCAGGTACGATATATCAGTATGTAACTGACAGGAAGCGCAAATCGTTGTGAAAATAGTCATGTTTGTATATACTATGTGATGCAGGTGGAAGGGTTGTATAAGCATGGCCATTGGCTTATCTGCATAGCCTTATTCCTGGTTATCATATCTGGGGGCTGTAATAGGGGTAGCGGACTTCAGCTGATCAGTCACGATCTCACCGCAAGGCAATTTACGGGAGACCTGAATTCGACCAAAAGCATGGCAGTTGTTACAGGCATTGCCAAAAACGTTGACAATGTTCCAGTGACAGAATGCAATATTACCGTCCGCTATTTCGACGCTGATAAAAATGTAATCGGCGTTTCCTCGGCCTATAAGCAGTTCTTGGAACCCGGGGAGGTGTGGAGTTTTACTGTTCAGTTGACTGCGCCGGATGCATGGAAAGCGCGCAGCTACGACATCAGCAGTACAAGTCGCTGAGGGGACTTTGCTTTAACGATAGTGGTTAGCTATAATTCTAGAACTGTTAAGTGTGGAGGTTTGTGCAAAATATGAAAAACATCGGCTACATGTTACTGATCTTATCCAGTGTATTGTTGATCTCAATGGGAGTGCTGTCATGCGCACAGGTCGCGTCGCCCACAGCGGGGCAGCAGTTGACCATCCAGAGTTTAACTCCCGTGCAAAATCAGACCCTTCCCGGTGGGACCGTGGCTATTGAGAGCTCTGTGATCAATCCCGGGAATAGCTCTCTCACTTACAAGTGGTCGGCAAGCGGGGGTGGTTTTGGTGGATCGGGGCAGAACAACATCTGGCAGGCGCCGTCGCAGGTTGGTGTATACGAAATAACCCTGATTGTTGAAGACGGCAGGGGCGGCTACGCGCAATCCAGGACATCGGTTACGGTGTCGAGTAATAGGGCGCCGGCCATAACAAGCCTGTCCGCAAGCCCTGTAAACGTAATGCCGGGCGGAAGCACGGTAATTACCTGCACAGCCAGTGACCCGGATGGAGATATGGTCAGGTATAGCTGGAGCGCCGGGGACGGAACCATCTCTGGGACTGGCAACAGGGTATCATGGATATCGCCCAATAAAAACGGCGATATCAGCGTCACATGCACGGTCAGCGACGGCAAAGGCGCCGAGGCCAAACAGACAATTTTAGTCAATGTTTCACCGTCCAGCAGCGAGATTACCATCAAACAGGTCAGACCTGAAAGCGGGACGGTTTCCTCGACGGGCGACAAGGATACCACCTGGTACAGGGCGGGCGATGATGAAAAGAATCTGACATACCGGGCATTTTTCAGCTTTGACATCTTCGGCCTTAACAGGACCAACGTCAGGCAGGCCAAGCTGAAATTCGGAGCGGGCAGAATAACCGGTGACCCATTTAATGCCCTGGGCGGGTTGCGCCTGTGGAAGGTAAATTACGGAGAAGGATTGCCCGACTATAATATTACGGGGGATAATTTCTATTCTGCCGGTGCCCTGCTGGCTTCGTCTCCGAATGAGATAGACGTTACCACTGAGATAAAAAATCTTGTTGCCGCCGGGGCCAGCAGGCTGCAGATGGAGGCGCTCTTCTACAGGGCCAGCAATACAAATAATGCCATAGACTATGTCGAATGGCCGGAAGTTAATCTGCTTATAACTTTCGCGCCGTGACCGAAATAAATCAATCAGGAGGTTACTTATGAGGGAAAGCAGGTTTGTTTACACACTGGTACTTATCACGGTAATCACTTTGACGGTGGTTGCGGCCTGTGCCCAGCCCGCCGAGACACCCACCCAGCCGGCGCCTGCTGGCAATTTACCTCCCGTAATTGCCAGCCTGACCGCCGCGCAAAACCAGACTTATCCCGGAGGTACGGTGAATGTCCAGAGCGTGGTTTCTGACCCGAACGGGGACATGATTAATTTCAATTGGACAGCCACGGGCGGCGAATTTGTGGAAAACGGGAGAACCAACACCGCGTGGCGTGCTCCCAAGGGTTACGGCAACTACGAGATTAAGCTCACAGTCGATGACGGCAAAGGTGGATCGGCCCAGGCAACAACATCCATCGCTGTAAGCGCCAACAATGCCCCTTCTATCACGAGCCTTACAGCCGATCCTGTTGCGCTTCAATTCGCGTCCACGGCCGTCCTTACCTGTATTGCCAGCGACCAGGATGGAGATTCAGTCCAGTATAAATGGGAGGCCAGGGATGGTACCCTGAGCGGGATTGGCAATAAGGTATCCTGGACTTCGCCCAGCAAGGGCGGCAACTACAGCGTTTTTGTGGTGGCCAGCGATGGAAAGGGTGCTGAGACCAGGCAGGAGATCGTTATCCCGGTGGCGGCTCCCAGCGGAGTGCAGACCTTCAATATGATCCCGAAGGAGAGCGGCACAGTCACCTCTGAGGGTGATAGGGATAACAGCATGTTCAGGGCCGGAGACGATGAAAAGAACATAGGTTACCGGGCTTTCTTCAGCTACAATATTTTCCCGCTGATGGGGATGGATATTAAGCAGGCCAAGCTTAGATTCATTGATGGCAAAGTGGTAGGAGACGATCCTTTCGACCCGGTGACAGGCGTGGGAGGCTTTCAGGTGATGCGGATATCCTACGGCAATACCCTGCCCAAGTTCGGCACCGTGGACGGGTCACCATTCCAGCGCTCTGAAGCTTACCTGAACAAGCCGATAGTGGAAGTGGATGTGACGCCAGAGCTTATCACTGCGGTGGACAACAGGCTTGAAAAGTTCCAGGCGGAAGCCGGTTTTATGAAGCGTTCCTTTAACGGTAACAACATTGCCCAGTACGTACAGTGGCAGGACGTTGTGCTGGAGGTTACCGCTTCAGCAAAATAAGTGCTTAGTTCCAGCGCAGGGCATATAAGCATATAACAGGGCGGCCGAAAGGCCGCCCTGCTTGCCCTGTTTTGACTTGTTTTAAATCCGGTGCTACAGTATATAGTAAATTAGCAGTCTAAAGTGGAGAGTGCTAAAAAATGAGCAAGGCTGCTTATAAAAGACGAGATGCTGTCTTAAAGATCATAGTCAGTGAATATATTGCAACGGCAATCCCGGTAGCGTCGGAGGCCCTTCTACGTCATCACAGCCTTGGTGTGAGTCCTGCTACGATCAGGAATGACATGGCCTCCCTTGAGGATGAGGGTTATATCACCAGGCCATACACATCGTCGGGCAGTGTGCCTCTGGATAAAGGCTACAGGTTTTACGTTGAAAATATATCCGGGCACACCGAACTTCCGAGTGATGAGCAGAAACGTATCAGGCACTTGCTGGATGCGGCTGTTGACGAGTATGACAGATTGATGAAAATGGCTGCCGGTGTAATGGCGCGCCTGGTGGGAAATGCGGCCATCGTCACTTTCCCGAAATCCGCTGAATGCAGGTACAAACACCTCGAGCTGATTTCCTTGCAGCAGTATGTTGCCATGATGATGCTGATATTGGGTAATGCGGTGCTGCGCAGGCAGACTATTCAATTTAACGAGCCTGTCGAACAGGAGCAGTTGAGCCAGACAGCCGTAAAATTCAATAGGGAATATGCAGGCCGGACACGCAACCAGATCGCTGCCGCTAAACTGGAGCTGACCCCGCTGGAGAAAGTGGTTTCCGATACCATCAGCGATGTTATGGCCGGGGAAGACGCTATTGAATATGAAAGTTCATACTTTGAAGGTCTGCGCTTGATGCTGGAACAGCCTGAGTTTGTTCAGCGCGAACGGATGCTGGGCGTGCTTGAGTTGATGGAAGCCAAGGGCTGGCTGAAGAATGTCATAGACTGGCAGGTTACGGATGAAGGGGTCAAGGTAATTATCGGTGGGGAAAACCGCGAGTCCGCCCTTCATGACCTGAGCCTTGTATTCAGTAATTACGGCGTACCTGACCAGGTGCAGGGCGCGGTCGGGATTATCGGTCCCAAGAGAATGGACTACTCGAAGGCCATTTCCACAGTGAATTACATTTCAGGACTTCTAAGCGAACTGATTGCAAAGGTTTGCCGGGAAGGCAGCTAGTTATTTGAATCAGGAGGCTATTTTGGCAGAGGAACCGATTCAGCAGGACCAAGATAATATCGATGACCTGAAAAAAGCCCTGGCAGAGGCGGAGGAAAAGGCCAAAACCTACCTTGCCGATGCTCAGAGGGAGAGGGCCGACTATCAGAACCTTAAGAAGAGGACAGAGCTGGAGAAACAGGAGTATCAATTGTGGGCCAATGCTGAAATGATGAGGCTGTTGCTGCCCGTTGTGGACGATATGGAGCGCGCTTTCAATATGGTTGACCCCAAGTTTAAAGACTCAACCTGGGTTGAAGGCTTCAGGATCATTGAGCGAAACCTTCAGGATATCCTGTGGTCGCACGACTGCGCAGCAATCGAATGCGTAGGCCAGCCTTTCGATCCCAACTTTCATGAGGCGATAGCCTATGACGAAGGCGAGGAGGGAAGGGTCGTCTCCGAGCACAGGAAGGGCTATACCATGAAGGATAAGGTGCTCAGGGCCGCCCAGGTAACAGTCGGGAACGGAAACCATGCCGAAAACAAACCAAAGCATCATAAAGCACCGGACGAGCAAGCTGCTAAATAATCGTTTTTAATAAATATAATCTGGAACATAGGAGGATAAAATGGGTAGAACAGTAGGCATAGATCTCGGAACGACGTTCAGTCTTGTGGCGACGATGGAAGGCGGAGAGCCTGTAATCATCACCAACCGCGAAGGTGAGCGTTTGACACCGTCGGTGGTGGCGGTGGATAAAAAGGGTGAGAGGCTGGTAGGTTTGCTTGCTAAGAGGCAGGCTATTACCAACCCCGAGAATACCATCTTTAGCATCAAGCGACTGATGGGACGCAAGTACAAGGATACTGTAGTTCAGACCGATATCAAGAGGCTGCCTTATAAAATCGTCGAGGCGCCGAATGGTGATGCCAGGGTTATGATGGGCGGCAAAGATTACAGCCCTGCCGAGATATCGGCCATGATCCTGCAGAAGTTGAAGCTGGATGCCGAGGCTTTCCTGGGCGACAAAGTAACCGATGTCGTGATCACTGTCCCCGCTTACTTCAACGATAGCCAGAGACAGGCGACCAAGGATGCCGGCACCATTGCCGGGCTCAACGTTATCCGCATTGTTAATGAGCCCACGGCGTCGGCGCTGGCCTACGGACTGGATAAGAAAAAAGAGGAGATGATCGCAGTCTACGACCTGGGCGGCGGCACCTTTGATATATCCATCCTGGAGCTGGGTGAAGGGACATTCCAGGTCAAATCGACCAATGGTGACACGCACCTCGGCGGCGATGACATCGACCTTAAGGTCATGGACTGGCTTACCGATGAGTTTAAAAAAGAGCAGGGCATCGATCTGCGGCAGGACAGGATGGCCCTGCAACGTTTGAAAGACGCGGCGGAGAAGGCCAAGAGGGAGCTTTCAACGGTCGGGCAAACAGAGATAAACCTGCCCTTTATAACCGCCGATGCTTCCGGGCCCAAGCACCTCAATATCACGCTGACCCGCGCCAAGCTGGAGCAACTGGCGGCTGACCTATTGGAGAAAAGCATCGAGCCGTGCAAGAAGGCGCTAGCGGATGCCGGCCTTACGGCTGCCCAGGTGACTGACGTCATCCTGGTGGGCGGCCAGACCAGGATGCCCAAGGTGCAGGAGATCGTGCGCCAGTTCTTCGGCAAGGAGCCCATCAAGGGGATCAACCCGGACGAAGCGGTAGCGCTGGGCGCGGCCATCCAGGGCGGCGTCCTCAAGGGGGATGTCAAGGACATCCTGCTGCTCGACGTGACCCCTCTCACCCTCGGTATCGAGACACTGGGCGGTGTAATGACGCCGCTCATACCCAGGAACACCACTATCCCCACTTCCAAGAGCCAGGTGTTCAGCACGGCTGCCGATAGTCAGCCAAGCGTGGAGATTCACGTCCTGCAGGGCGAGCGCCCGATGGCAGGGGACAACAAGACACTTGGAAGGTTTATCCTCGATGGTATTTTGCCCGCGCCGCGCGGCGTGCCGCAGGTCGAGGTAACCTTTGATCTCGACGCTAACGGTATCCTCAATGTCCGCGCTCAGGACAAGGGCACAGGTAAGGAGCAGAAGATCACCATCACCGCATCCAGCGGCCTGAGTAAAGATGAGATAGAAAAAATGCGACGTGAAGCTGAAGCACACGCCGCCGACGATACGCGCAAGAAAGAAGAAGTTGAGACCAAGAATGTAGCTGAAGCTACCGTCTACTCTGCCGAAAAGACTATACGCGAATACGGCGATAAGATTCCATCCGACCTAAAGAGTGAGGTCGAAGGAAAGATCGCAGCTACCAGGTCAGCTTTGCAGGGCACGGATATCAGCTATATCAAGAGCTCGCTGCAGGCGCTCAACGATTCCATGCAGAAAATCGGCGCGGCCGTATATCAGAAGACCTCGCCGCCGCCGGGTGGAAGTCCGGGTGGAGAGGACGGTTCACAGGATGCCGGCGCGCCTCCCCCGCCCCAGGACGACGGGACCGTGGAAGGCGAATTCCACGAAGTATAAACAGGTTGTTTAAGATAAAGGCGGTGGATGTACATCCACCGCCTTCTTTTTTTGCTGAAATTGCTGCAAGCGATACGCTTCTGAGTCGAATTGACACTCCAACGTAAAAGCCTATAATATGTGGAACATTATTGATACAGGAGGTTTTTAACTGATGGCAAGCAAGCATTTCACAATGAGCAATGTAACCAAGGCAGTACTTGCGATTTTTGCCGGTGTTTTATGCATATTCTGGTTCGATATGGCAAGGTGGATAATCGGCATTTTCCTAATCGTATGGGGCATACTGACACTGGTCGAGCGCTAATACCCGAGAGAAAAGGCGGCCTCGTTTATACCTGTCGTTGGCCGCGGGCGGTGGGTTGTGTTCTATTGCGGCACCTGTGGCTTCAGCTATAAAGACTGGGTAGGCGTTTATTATCCTGAGGGTCTGCCCAGGAAGGGCTGGCTGAGCTATTATGCCCGGGAATTCAACGCGCTGGAACTGAACTCCACATATTACGCTTTGCCGGGACTCGCCACCATGGAATCCCTCGCCAGCAAAACCGGGGATGGATTTCTTTTCTCCGTCAAGGCCAATCAGGAGATAACCCATGTACGTCAGAGCGGGGAGGAAGCCAGCCGGGCTTTTATACGCATATTACAGCCGCTGGTTGAGGCCCATAAACTGGGGTGTGTGCTGGCTCAGTTTCCCTACAGCTTCGGCTTTAATTCCGCTAACCGGGATTACCTGCATAGGCTGGGCGACTGGCTGCAAGGCTATCCGCTTGTCATCGAGTTCCGCAATGCTGCATGGCTTAACAGCGAAACTCGCGACTGGATGACGGCCCGTCATATCGGTTTCTGCTGTGTCGACGAGCCGCAATTGCCTCGCCTGATGCCGCCCGTGGCAGAGGTTACCAGTGAAACCGGTTATATCCGGTTCCATGGCAGGAATACTGCCAAGTGGTGGCAGCACGAGCAGGCCTGGGAGCGCTATGACTACTCCTACAGCCGCCAGGAACTTGAGCAGTGGCTCCCCAAAATACGGCTGGTAAGTGGAGCGGCTAAAAACACCTTTATTTTTGCCAATAATCACTGGCGCGGACAGGCTGTGGATACTATCAGGCAGGTACGCTCAATGCTTGACCAGCTTGTCACGTGAGTTTTTGTAATATAGAATAGTTGCCTGTATGGTGTGTGGCCCGGGTACCGGCCATGCACGGGCAAGTTCGAGCAGGGAGAATAGTTGCAACATATTACCGGTTCACAAAAACACATCGCATGGTGGTACGCTCTTGTATTCCTCGGCATTATAGCGATATTACTGATACTGGATATCGTAACCAAGGAATGGATCCGCGCCAATCTCACACCGGGAGGATCATTGCCCGAGATATGGCGATTGAATATCGTGCATGTGCAGAATACGGGATCGGCTTTTGGCCTGTTCACTAACCAGGCCTTCCTTCTCAGTCTCGTCGCTATCGCCGGTCTGGTGGTGGTGCTGCTTTTTTTCAGGTACATCAGGGACCTTGGATTTTTAGGCGGTCTGGCTCTGAGCCTGATCTTTGCCGGGGCGATGGGCAACCTCATAGACAGGCTGAGGTTCGGATACGTCACTGATTTTATCTATTTCAGGCTCTGGGACAATGTATTCTGGCCAGCTTTTAACGTCGCTGACTCAGCCATAACGGTTGGAGCCATCTTACTTACTTTTGTTGCCCTGGCCGGCCTGGGAAAAAAACATGAGCCAAAACCGGGAACCGCAAAAAAGGACGTTTAAGGCCGGCATCGACGATGTCCGGCTGGATAAGTATCTGGCTGCTGCTCTACCCGATCTAACGCGCTCGCATATACAAAAGCTGATTAAGGCCGGACATGTTACGATAAATGGCTTTGCAGCCAGCTCGTCAAGGCGTCTAAAATCCACGGACCTCATCACCATTGAAATCCCATCGCCAGCGACATCGAGGCTCGAACCCGAGGACATCGCTATCGAGATCATTTATGAGGATCCTGACATGGCGGTTATCAATAAACCAGCGGGCCTGACCGTTTACCCCGCACCCGGGCATGCCGGACATACGCTGGTCAACGCCATGCTGCAACGTTTTCCCGATCTTGCGTGTTTCGGAGATTCGCCGCGGCCAGGCATCGTGCACCGCCTGGATAAGGATACCTCCGGGCTGATAGTTATAGCCAGGAACGAGAAGGCACGGCTCGATCTTGTTAACCAGTTCAAGTCCAGGTCGGTAAAAAAAGACTATTTAGTTCTGGTGCAGGGAAGACTTGAGCCGGAGAGGGGCGCCATCGATGCCCCTATCGGGAGGGACCCGTCTGACCGAAAGAGGATGGCAGTCGTATCGCGCGGCAGGACGGCCAGGACCGACTACCGCGTATTACAGTATTTTAAAAATTGTACGCTGGCCGAGGCGCATATCCAAACGGGCAGGACACACCAGATCAGGGTGCATATGTCTGCCATAGGGCATCCCGTGATCGGGGATAAAAAATATGGGAAGTCATCAACGCCGGCGGGACGCCAGTTCCTCCACGCCTGTTATCTTGAACTGAGGCTGCCCGGCAGCGGGCAAACACGCTCTTTCACCTGTGGCCTTCCTCCTGACCTGCGGCAGATGATAAAGTCCTTTGATAAGGGGAGGGGCTGACACCTGTTGCTATTTAGCCTGGGGGTATGATAGATTAAGTTTAAAAGCGAGGTTTCAAAATGAGACCACAGGATAAATTCGGGCAGTCAAAAAAGGATCCCTATAGCGGGCAGGGCGATGTATATAACCAGCTTGCCGGCACACCGGCGCCCGGCGCCGAGGATTTCACCAACTTTGAGGTTGATGCTGCTAACAGGCGCAACGAGTTACTCTTCAGTATCACCACCCAGATCGAAGAAACCAGGGGCAAGCTCAAGCAGGCTGAACTTTTGGTAGAGCGTCTGCGCCAGAACCTGCGGGAATACGAGGAAATGTACAAAACCCTCACCAAGGGCAAGGCAAAAGAAAAGTAAGAATAAATATCCAGCGCCGCCGCTTGAGCAAGCCTGGCCTCGGCAAGAGGCAGATGAACGGGTCCTGACATGGTGCTGATAAATATAATATCCCCCTTAGGAGTCAGCGTTGAAAGAGAAGCCCAAAGATTACGCCCTCGAGTATGCCGGTTTCTGGATCAGGCTGGCCGCAGCATTGATAGATTTCTTGATATTATTGGCAGGTTTGTACATATTGTACTGTGTGATATCCCAGTCCTTTTTCTGGATATTTCCCAATGTACCCGGGGTAATCAGCACTTTCGGTGATATCGCCGCTGGCGCTCCGTTGTCCGCGGGCACAATATGGCTGTCCGCCACCATATTGCTGGCCCTGATGGTGGCCAGCACCATCTATTTTGTAGTTTGCTGGGCAGCTTCAGGCCAAACAGTGGGTAAGCTCAGCCTGGGCATCAAAATAATTCGCACTGACAGCTCTTTGCTGGACCTGCGCTACTCTTTTATCCGCTTTCTGGGCGGTGTGCTCTGTGTTGCCACGCTGGGCATAGGTTTTATCGTGCTTGCTTTCGACAGCCATAAACAGGGGATGCATGATAAAATGGCCGACACTTATGTGGTGAAGCTGCCGGTTAAACAGGTAGTGTATAACCAGTCACTGGCGCGTGGGGGTATCAGGTAATATGCAAGCTCCGGTGAGGGTGCGCTTTGCGCCCAGTCCCACGGGTTACCCGCACCTGGGCAATATCAGGACCGCGCTTTTCAACTGGCTCTTCGCCCGCCATAGCGGCGGCACCTTTATCCTGCGCATCGAGGACACGGACCAGGCGCGAAAGGTGGAGGGCGCCGTGGAGAGCATTATTAATAGTCTGCAGTGGCTGGGGATGGACTGGGACGAAGGCCCGTATTATCAGTCCCAGCACCTGGATATGTACCTGGAGTACGCGGAAAAGCTGGTAAACGAGGGCAAGGCTTACTATTGTTACTGCTCTTCAGAAAGGCTGGATGCCATGCGGCAGGAGCAGATGAAGCTCAAGCAGCCGCCCGGTTACGACAGACACTGCCGTGACCTTGCTCACCTGGGTACCTCGGCAGATGCCCCCGGCGTTGCCCCCGTAATACGGTTCAAGTCCCCCCTGGAGGGAAGGACGGTAGTAACGGACCTTATCAGGGGTGACGTATCGTTTGAAAACAGCACCCTGGATGACTTCGTGCTGCTCAAGTCTGACGGGTACCCGACGTATCACCTGGCCAACATCGTCGATGACCACTACATGCAGATCTCACATGTAATGCGGGCTGAAGAATGGCTGTCCAGCACCCCCAGGCATGTGCTGCTGTATGCTGCGTTCGGATGGCAGCCGCCCCGCTTTGCTCACCTGCCCATGATTCTGGGTCCGGACAAGTCCAAGCTGAGCAAGCGGCACGGCGCCACTGCCATCAATGAATACCGGGACCGGGGATACCTGCCTGAGGCCATGATAAACTTCCTTTCATTGCTGGGATGGTCGCTTGACGATAAAACGGAGATCATGACATGCGATGAAATCATTAAGAATTTCACCATCGAGCGGGTCAGCAAGGCTGCGGCCGTCTTTAATCTCACCAAGCTGGAATGGATGAACGGGGTATATATACGCAACCTGAGCCCGCAGGAATTTAGCGACAGATGTATGCCCTTTGTTGAAAGGGCGCTTCCGGCAGGGGTGAAAAGGCCTATAGATGCGGCGTATCTGAAACAGATATCCCCGCTGGCGCAGGAGAGGGCCAAAACGCTCTCGGAAGTACCTTCCCTGGTGGATTTTTTCTTCACAGACGGGCTCGAATATGACAGCAGCCTGTTGCAAGGTAAGCTGGAGAAGGGCCAGGCCAGCGAAGTGCTCAAGAAAACACTTCATGCGCTGGACAGCATCCGGGAATGGCGTGCCGGCGACCTGGAGACAGCGGTCAGGCCGCTTGCGGACGGACTCGGCCTCAAGGCCGGCCCCTTTTTCGGTGTTCTGCGCGTGGCCGTTACCGGCCGGACTGCTTCACCACCCCTCTTTGAAACGATGGAGGTAATGGGCAGGGATCGCTGCATGACACGTCTGAAGGCAGCACTGGACAAGCTTGAGTCGGATAAGAAGAAGCCCGGCTGATTTATCATCATGTATTAAAACCGTATTAAACATAAGCTTGTCTTGTGCACAAAAAGTGTTACAATAAAAATGAATCTGACCGGCAGACCAAAATTCAAAAGATGAAAGGAGTCTGTTATGGCTTTGAAGACGGCTAACGAGTATATAGAAAGCCTACGCCAGCTTAACCTTAACCTCTACCTCTTTGGCGAAAAGGTGGAAAATTGGGTTGATAATCCCATCATCAGACCCTCTACCAACGCCATTGCCATGACCTATAAACTCGCCCATGAGCCGGAGAGTAAAGACCTGGCAGTCACAACCTCAATACTCACCAAGGAAAAGGTTAATAGATTTAATTCTCTTTTTAAAAGCCCCGAGGATATGGTCAGAAAGGTGAAGTTGCAGAGGGAGATGGGCCAGAGGACAGCCTGCTGCTTCCAGAGATGTGTGGGCATGGATGCTATTAACGCTGTTTTCAGCACTACCTACGAGATTGATCAAAAACACGGCACTGACTACCATCAGAGGTTTAGAAAATGGCTGAGACATATTCAGGAGAATGACCTCTGTGTTGCTGGTGCGATGACTGATGTCAAGGGACATCGTGGTCTGTCGCCAAGCCAACAGCCTGATCCGGACATGTTTGTCCACGTCGTGGAGCGGAAAAGTGACGGGATCGTAATCAGGGGGGCAAAGGCGAACATCACCGGGGTTGCCAATTCACACGAGATGCTCATCATGCCCACTCTCAGAATGCGAGAGGGTGACGAGGACTATTCAGTAACTTGTGCCATAGCTACAGATGCTCCAGGGGTGACGCTTATCTACGGTAGACAATCCTGCGATACGCGCAAGCTTGAGGAAGGGGATATCGACGTGGGTAACTATAATTTCGGCGGGCATGAAGCGCTGACTATTCTGGACGACGTCTTCGTTCCCTGGGAAAGAGTTTTCATGTGCGGTGAAATTGATTTCTCCATCATGCTGGTGGAGAGATTTGCCGGTTACCACCGGCAGAGCTACGGCGGTTGCAAGGCCGGTATCGGCGATGTGCTTATTGGCGCCGCCGCTTCCATAGCTGATTACAACGGTGTGCGGAACGCCCCACATATCAGGGAGAAGCTCGGTGAAATGATTCATCTCACGGAAACAATACACGGGTGTGGATTATCCTGTGCTTACGAGGGCTGGAAGACAAAAGCAGGCAATTACCAGTGCGACATACTTTTAGCCAATGTCTGCAAGCACAACGTAACCAGGTTTCCTTATGAGCTCACCCGACTTGCCGAGGACATAGCGGGCGGTATCCTGGTAACCACACCCTCAGAGAAGGATTTCCGACATCCTGTGATAGGCAAATATATTGATAAATACTTACGTGGTATCCCGGAGGTAACCACTGAGGCTCGCTACCGAATGATAACGCTTATCCACGCCATGAGCTTCGGTCTAACAGCTCCCAGCTATCACACTGAGTCCATGCATGGCGCCGGTTCACCACAAGCTCAAAAAGTAATGATTGAGCGCGAGTCAGATATGGCCTTAAAACAGAATCTGGCTCGCAGTATCGCCGGAATTGACAAGAGAGAAGACCCTCTCGATACAGCTTCTAAAGGTGGGTGGAAGAAACCGGCGGAGTGGAATTCTCGCACCTGGCCAAGAAGCGACTAGAAACTACGCCTGGTAGCTCTTAGGCATTCCCAGGACTCTTTCCCCGATGTATGCCAGGGTCATCTGCTGGGAGATGGGCGCCAGCCTCATCAGGTTAACCTCGCGCCACCATCTCTCGACGTCGTACTCAACCGCGTAGCCGTATCCGCCGAAGATCTGCATTGCCCAGTAAACCGCTTTGGTGGCATGCTCCACTACGATGGCCTTGGCCATATTGGCCGCTGCGCCCACCTCCGACGAGGGCTTGCCTGTGTCGTAAGCAACGGATGCGCGGAAGTTGAGCAGGCGTGCCGCCTCCAGGCAGGAGTACGATTCAGCCAGGGGGAACTGCAGCGATTGGTAGCTGCCGATGGGGACGTCGTTGAAAACCTTTCGTTTACGCGAGTATTCTACGGCTTTGGTTATGGCCAGGTGGGCTATGCCTACGCCGACCGCGGAGAAGCTCATGCGCTCGGGATTCAGAGTATCAAGAACATTATGCCATCCGCCGTCCAGCGGGGGCATCAGCGCGCTCTCCGGAAGCTTGAGGTCGTTGAACGTCACGTCGCAGGAATGTGAGTAGTTGACGGCGTGTTTTGCTATAGGTGATATCTCCACGGCCTTATTTGGCAGATCTGCCAGAAAAAGGCTCAGGCCCGAAGTCTTGCCTCCGGCGCTTCCGCAGGGAGATGTGCGGGCAATGATCAGCATACCGTTGGCCCGGTCAGCGCCGCTGATGAAGGTCTTATTGCCGTTTATGATCCAGTGGTTGCCCTCTTTTCTGGCGGTGGTACTGATATTGAGGGTATTGGTGCCGGCGTTTGGTTCGGTGAGAGCCATACTGAACTCGATGTCGCCCTTAGCCAGGGCCGGCAGGTATTTTCTCTTCTGCTCCTCCGTGCCGTGTTTCAAAATGCTCAGGCCGCCGAACACCTCTGACAGGATCAGATACCAGGCGCCTGCCATCCCGCAGCCGTGCGCGGCCAGATTCTCCATGGCGATGAAAAGCTCGGTCGCGCCGTTGCCAGAGCCCCCGAATTCCTCCGGTATCACTATGCCGAGGAATCCAGCATCGCATATGGCTTTCCAGAATTCCCCGCCGAATTCGCACTTCTGCTCTTTTTTGCGCCAGTATTCGGGGCCAAATTCAGACGCTATCTCTTTGGCGGAGTTGGCTATCATACGCTGGTGTTCGGTAAGTTCGAAGTCCATCAGTGCTCAGCCTCCTGACAATTATTTGCCTATTAACATGCCCGTAGGATCGATGTCCTTGCGCAGTATTTCCAGGTCGCGGTCGGATGGTTCCGGGCTGACCGTGTATTTGTCCGGGATGATGATATCGAAGCTGGAATTATCACGGACCTCTTCGACGCTGACGCCGGGGTGAAGAGATATCAGCTTCATACCCTTGGTCTTCTCATCAAAGCCATAGACTGCCAGCTGTGTAATCATCCTGAAGGGGCCTGTCCCGCTGGGCAAGCCGGCCTTTTCCCTTGCCCCGGGCCCGCTGAGGTAACCGGGGGTTGTGAGAAAATCGACCTTGTTGACGAATGTGCGCTTGGATTGTCCACCTACAATGATGATGGTCTTGTGGGCGAACGATGCGATATCGTTGGCGCCGCCGCTGCCCGGCAGGCGGGCTTTCGGCATGTCATGGTCACCGATGCAGGTGGTATTTATATTACCGTACATATCGACCTGGGCCCCACCCAGGAAGCCGTAATCGATGTATCCTGCCTGGCATGACGACATTACATCGTGCATGCTGGTGGCGGCTATACCCCTGTAGCAGGTTAAAGCCTGTCCCACCGATATTGGCAGTTCGGGTAATATAGGCCCGACACCCCCGGCTTCAAATATGATTAAGAGGTGAGGGGCGTGCGTCTTCTGTGCCAGCATGCCGGCGATCATGGGAAGGCCGGTGCCGACAAAGACAGACTTGCCGTCCTCCAGCATGCTTGCGCCCGTGAATGCCAGGAATTCACGCATGTTATATCTGGCGTTTTGATTATTGGCCATTTGTCATTCATTCTCCCTTATAATCTGGATCATCGTATACTACTGCTACTTGCGCCAGGGCGTCACCAGGGGTACCCTCATGGCTTCACGCTTCTGAAGGAATGCGATTTTCTTCAGCCCGCCACAGATCTCCAGGTATTCATCGAAATCCTTTACACCGAAAATATATTTATCTGAGTATTGCCGGACACCCTCATCGGTCTTTGACAGCGCCAGCCATTCAGCTATGTGCTCCTCGTCGAAAAAGTATTTGTCGTGCATTTCACAGGGATGTGAGCCATAGGGCTGCTCGACCACAGCGTCCACCACATAGAAGGGTATGGCATTCCGCCAGGGCTCCCTGCGAATTATCTCATTATCGACTATTTCCTCAGTCGTGATGATCAATTTGCGGGAGCACCGCGCCAGCTCGAAGTCCTCCACCATGATCCCGTCGATCTGGCAATTACCGTAGATATCACAGCGGTGCACGTGTATGAAAGCCACGTCCGGGTAGGCTGCCGGGATCAGGTTTATGGGCTTGCCGCTGAAAGGATCGGTTACCACCTTGCAGGAGCTGTATTTACCCGTATCCGTCCCCAGCAGGTTGCGGCTGGGGATAAAGGGCAGGCCCATCATGCCCGCCAGGAACCTCCACTGGTAGCCGGAGTTGCTGGTCTCACCGATAACCTTGCACTTGCCAGATTCCACCATGCGCCGGCTGGCCGGTGAGAGGCCGCGGACCTCGTGGCCGAAGCTATAGGCTACCTCCACCCGGTCGACGCAGCCGTTGCCTACCAGCAGGTCCAGGTCATGCACAGCCGTCTTGCCTGCCATAATCAGGTTGCGCTTGCGCTGGCGTATGATCTCATAGATGACGTTCATGGAGACACGGATGTGTCCGAATCCGCCGCTGGCGATAAAATCGCCGTCTTTGATAAATCTGGTCACGGCCTCCGACGCCGTCATGGTCTTGTCCTTGAGTTCACGCGACTTGTTGTGCAGGACGTACTCCCGGTTTTCGTCCGGGTCGTGCCATCCCACGAGTTGGCCTTTACCTTCTTGTAATACTTCCATTTGCTGCTCCTTTAGTCGATTTAAGATACCAGTTAACTTGCCGGGAAGCTGAATAGCTTTCAGCCTACCGGCAAGTTAGAGCATACGATCAATTATACGGGGACTGCCGTTACTATTTTTTTGTAATGCCGAGGATCTTGCGCGCCTCGGCCGGCGTGGCCGGCTCTCTACCCAGGAAGGCGGCTATTTTAACGGCCAATTCTACCTGTTCATAGCTGCCCTTGGCCAGCTCGCCGTCGGGCATCCTGGTGTTGTCCTCGAGCCCCACCCTCATGTGCCCTCCCAGCATGCATGACTGCATGATGGCGGGTACCTGCTCCGTGCCCACCGCGCAGGTGGTGAAGTTGGAGTCGGGCGGCAGGGCATTCACGAATGCGGCGAATACTTCGGGCCTGAATTTCTGGCCGCCGGCTATGCCCCAGACGAAGTTGAAGTTGTAGGGCTTGCGGAAAATATTCTGTTTGGCGATCAGTATCCAGTTATCGAGGCCGCCGACATCATAGAGCTCGGCCTCAGGCCTGCATCCGATCTCTTCCATTATCTTGCCGAAATCCTGCAGCATACCGAATGAGTTGACGAACACGTTATCGATCAGGATCTGCCCGGTTTTGCGGTCCAGGACGCTGAAGTTCATGGTGTTGGTATTGAGTGAGGCGCTTTCCGGCTTGATCGCCTGGATCGACCGAATCCTCGACTCCATGTTGAGCTTGATCAGGTTGTTTATCAGGTTGACGCAATCCGACTCGGGGAACGGTCCGACCTGGCAGGGGAAGCCCACCGAGGAAGTGACCTGGATGATCAGGTCGGGGCAGCGTTGTCTGATCGCGTCGTAAGTTGCTTTTACCATTTCCACATCCGATGTATGGTACCCGCCCATTTTTTCATCGCGGCCGTGGATGTGTACCATGCTGGCGCCGGCTTTGAATGCTTTCTCGGCTTCTTCGGCGTACTCCTTGGGTGTATACGGTGTTGAGGGGTTGTTGTTCTTGAAAGTCGCCGACCCTGCCAGTGCCGCTGTGATGATTACCTTGTTTTCCATATGTGCCTCCTCTATTTTGTAATTGCCTTATTACAGCTGTAACTATTTGACCGGCCGGAAATATTCGATATCAAGGATATGGGCTTCACGCTTATCCTTGAACACCGGTTCCAGCTTCATTCCCGCCTTAATAGCCTTGGCATCGACGTCCCCGATAAAATGCGTCATGGCCGTATCGGCGCCGTCCAGCTTGATCACGCCTATGGCATAGGGAGGTTTGAGCGCCTGAACGGCTGATTCGTAGTGGACGATAGTGAATGTTTCCAGCGTGCCTTTGCCGCTCAGATCGATCAGCTCTTCCACCTTGCTGAAGCATTTGGGGCAAACGGACCTGGGCGGGACATTGACGAAGCCGCATTTCGGGCATTTGGCGCCGCTGATCACCTTGCTGTCTCTGATCTTGATGAAAAACTTGCTGGCCATGGAGCCCACGGAGTATTTATAGGGCATGATGACGAAGCCTTCAAAAATGACAGGTTCTTTTTTTACTGCTTCCATAGCTATTTCCTTCCTATCTCTTCTTTAATTACTCGGTGATTGTCTTGAAGTGGACTATGTCGAAGATATTGCCTTTGCGCTCCGCCTTGGGCTTGATTACCGCCTCGACCCGCATGAAAGTTTTAATCTTACTCTCATCCGTCTCCTCGAGCTGGTGCTGCAGTATGACGGTTGCGCCATCCAGCAGAATGATTCCCACCGCGAAGGGTATCTTCAGCATCTCTCCTGTTGTCGGCAGCAGGAATGATTGCTCCGCCATAAAATAGGTGACCACTGTTCCTTTCGGCCCGACCGGGATCCACTTCGATCTGTCGGTGCATACTGTGTGGTCCCTGGTGCAGACCGACTTGGGCAGGCAGAACTGGCGCCCGCAGGTGGGGCACTGGTTGGCGTAGATGACGCCGTTTTCTTTCAGCTCCCTGAAGAACTCGCCCCAGACCTCCCCCGTCCTCCATTTGTAGGGGATCTTCATCGTCTTATTGATGTAAATTAACTCTTCCTGTACTTTTTGCTTCATATCAATCATTACCTCCAGTTAATCAGTGGTCTTGCTCAAAAGCAGCAGGTCGGACCAGTATGAGCCGCCGAATCCGCTGGCCAGGGCCTGCTTGACGTCCCTGGTCACCTGGTGCTCGCCTGCGTCTCCCCTGATCTGCAGGGCAGCCTCGGCTACCCTCAGTATGGCGGAGTCGCCGATGGAGTTGGTGCACAGCACGCCGCCGGACGGGCTGACCGGATATGGCCCCTCCAATTTGAGGTCGCCTTTCTCCACATGCTTCCATCCTTCGTTCGCCTCGCAGACCAGGAAATCCTCCAGCCACATGGGGATGGCGAAGGCGAAGGGATCGTACATCTCGAAGACCTGGGTCTCTACCATTGGTTTGGTGATATGGTTGCGCTTGAAAAGCTTGGCGCCGGCCTCCATGTGGGAGGTCCAGCGCTTCTCGCCGATTCCGAATTGCGCGCCGCCGTACTCCACGTGGACCGTCACGTGGTCTTTCATCCAGACCGGTTTCTTGCATATCTCCTTGGCCTTACTCTCGCTGGCAAGTACCATCGCGGTGGCGCCCAGGCTGGTCGGGCAGCACATCAGCAGATTCAGCGGGTACATCACCATCCTGGCGCTCATGACATCTTCCACGGTATATATCTCGCGCATATGCGCCATGGGATTCCTGTGTGCGGCCTGGGATGCGTTGGCGCGCACCATGGCGGCATGCTCCAGTTTGCATCCACTCCTCTGCATGTAGGCCACTGAGACCGTTGCCAGGCCGCCGATGGCGCCCACCAGGAAATGACGGTCTACCGCCGGGTCGGTGATGGTGGAGATAGCCGGTGTCGCCGGTCCCTCGTCATGCTTCTCCCATCCTATTACCAGCACGATGTCATACAATCCTGAGGCGACGTGATACCAGCCCTGTATGGCCGTCATGGTCCCGACCGTGCCGCCGGTGTTCATTTTGAATCCCGGCCTGCCGGCTGCTCCGCTATAAAGGTTCAACATGGCATCGTTCAGGTGATGCCCTTCGAAGAAGTCCATGTTCCCCGCCATTACGGCTTCCATATCGTTGATGGTAAGGCCGGCATCCTCCAGTGCATTGGTAACGGCGTCGTAAATCAGCTCGCCGTCATTGACGTAGGGTCTGCGGCCGCTATGGGTGGTCTGGCCGATTCCAACGATTGCAACCCTGTTTGCCATTCTATTTACCTCCCTTTTCGAGAACGAGTACACAGTGCATCTGGCCTGCCAGGCCGTCGCAGCCGTGGGCGACAGCGCGCTTGGCGCCCTGCACCTGGTGCTCCCCTGCCTTTCCCTGCAACTGCCAGACGGCTTCGGCCACCCTGGCCATGCCGGCCACTGTTACCGGCGCGCCTGAGAGCAGTCCGCCCGAGGGGTTGACCGGTATTTCACCCTTCAACTGCGTCTTGCCGCTGTCGATCAGCTTGCCCCCCTCTCCCCGTCCGCACAGGCCCAGGCCCTCTGTCCACAGCAGTTCCTGGGGCGCATAGTACTCGGAAAGTTCAACCAGGTCGAGGTCCTTGACCGGGTTGTTGATGCCCGCCATTTTGTAGGCCCTTTTAGCGGATTTAATCAGGGCATCGCATTCCGCCAGGTCACGGTCGCCCAGGTTGTGATGCTCATAAAAATTGCCGATTCCGGTTATCCACACGGGATTGGGCGTGAGTTTCCTGGCGACTTCTTCGCTGGCCAGAATCATGGCGCAGGCGCCGTCTGAGACGGGCTTCTTCTGCAATGCAGTGATGGGATCGGCCAGCATCTTCGACTTGAGCACCTGGTCGATCGTCAGGTCCATGGCCTCCTGCGCCAGTTTGTTCTTGCGCGCGTTGCCCTTGTTTTTCACCACGACCTTGGCGAACTGCTCGGGCGTGACCTTGTATTTGTCCATGTAGCGCCTGGCCTGCATGGCCGCGCCCATGGTGTAATCGAGGCCCAGCCAGCGGTGATAGATGTGGTCGATCGACCAGTTCTCTATCATGTTGCCGTCTGTGATCGATTCCTCGCAGTGGCTCACCACCAGTATCAGTTTGTTGTCGCCTGAAAGTATGTGCATGGCGCCGTAAAGCACCGCGTAGGCGCCGTCCCCCGCCACCTTGGATTCATCCTTCAGGTGCGAGCAGACGGCGTCGGGTATGGGCATGGATGAGATCGTCCTGCCGTCCCAGAAGTCCTGGGAGCAGCTGACGACGGCTTCCACGTCGTCTTTGAGGTTGATGCCCGCAGCCTCGACGACCTTGTCCGTGACCTCTACAACGAGGTCCATCAGGTGTTCGTAGGGTTTGGCGGCTTCGAACTTTGTCGTGGAGGCCGCCACTATTCCAACTCTGCCAGCCATTGTTGTATGCCTCCTTTAAAATTTAGATTCTATAGAATTCAGTGCGGTTGTTTTTAATGCGTCGTCGTCTTCGGGATTATCATACGGGTGTAATCCTTCTTCACTATCCGTGGAGGTTGATACTGGCCTTTGCATCACTGACCCGATTCCTGCTGGATAATATCTGTTCTCGGCCGCCCTAATCCTTTGGTTTCTTGGCCACCGCCACCTTGGTTACAAGCACAGCCACATCTTCGTCGCGCTGGTTCTTGATATGCCACTGGCTTGCGAGCACGCCAAAGTCGCCTTTATCCTTGAGCTCAATGACCTCGGTCTCCAGGTGAATGGTGTCACCCAGCCTGGTGGGTCCCGTGAACCTCACCTTATCCATGCCGTAAAAAGCAATGAGCGCCACGTCGTAGGGGGTGACGAACCCGGATGCTATGGAGAGTACCAGGAAGCCGTGCGCGATGCGCCCGCCGAAGATGGACTTTTTGGCAATTTCCTCGTTGATATGGAGGGGATACCAATCGCCGCTCAATGCGGCGAACATGGTGACGTCTGCCTCAGTAACGGTGCGTCCCCTGGTGACTTCCTTCTGTCCGACTTTGAAATCCTCAAAATATAACATGGCGCTCCCTCCCCCTGATGGCTTCCGCCTATTTTATAACAATTATACAATCATGTAAACATTAGATTAGCTGTAATTTCATAAAATAGTTTGAACGTAATCTGTATTTAGCAAAATGCATTGATTAACCGATTAGTTAACATTGATTACAAATATTTCTTCTGGTAAAATGTCGGGCAGCCCGGCAAGGTGATGTCCCGGCTGGTAGGGGGAGGGGTGACGCCGGTTACCAGAAGATAGGAGGATAACGCTATGGACTTCAAGTTCAGTGCTGAAGAGGAAGCATTCCGCAAGGAAGTCAAGGACTGGTTGAAGACCGCTATACCGCAGCGCTGGCGGGAGCTGCCCACCGGTTTCTGGCAGGAGACTGAAGAATCGTGGAAAATATCGCGCCAATTTCAGAAGAACCTCGCGACCAAAGGGTGGCTGGCGCCGGCCTACCCTGTTGAATTGGGCGGCGCCGGGCTGGGTCATATCAAGCGCCTTATACTGGCCGAGGAACTCACCTACCTTGATGCGCCGGTCAGCATCGAGGCCGAGATCACGGTCAACTGGGTGGGCATGGCCCTGCAGCACTTCGGCAGCGAAGAGCAGAAGAAAGATTACATCCCCAGGATAGCCAGAGGCGACATAATATTTTGCCTTGGATACAGCGAGCCTAACGCGGGTTCCGACCTGGCGTCACTGCAGACCCGCGCTACCGAGCAGGGGGACAACTATATAATCAACGGCCAGAAGATCTGGTGCAGCTATGCGCACTATGCCGACTACTGCTGGCTGGGGGCTGTCACTGACCCCGAGGCGTCCAAGCACCGCAATATGAGCATGTTCGTGGTTGACATGAAGAGACCCGGCATCACCGTACGCCCGCTCATCAATGTCATCGGCTGCCATTCCTTTAATGAGGTCTTTTTTGACGACGTTCGCATTCCCAAAGACAGCCTTGTAGGCCAAAAAAACAACGGCTGGTTCCAGCTCGCCATGGCGCTGGACTTCGAGCGCTCCGGCGTAAATATCGCTGCATACAACAAGCTGCTGCTGGACCACATGATCAAGTATGCCAAAGCCAACAAGAGAAACGGCCGGCTGATATCGGAGGATCCTATCATGCGCAGCCTGATGGCGGAGATGGCCATCGAGATCGAGGTGGCAAAGATGCTCTGCTACCGCATCGCCTGGATCTACAGCAAGGGCGGGCACTCCAACTACGAGTCGTCGCAGGCCATGATATTTGGCAGCGAACTGCTGCGCAGGATATCCGATGCCGGTATGAGGGTGATGGGCCAGTACGGCCAGCTTGCTTTCGGGTCCCCAAGGGCGATCGGGACGGCGGAGATGTACAGGAGCTACCTGGCGTCGCTGTCCATCGGCGTAGGCGGCGGCACCAACGAGATCCAGCGCAATATCATAGCCATGCGCGGGCTCGGGCTGCCGCGTAAATAACTCAGTTGATCGCCGGGCATTAGCATGGATTTTCATCTTAGTGAAGCTGAAAAAAAGTTCCGGGACGAGGTCGAGAGATTTATCCTCGCCGAGATGCCGCGCAGCTATGTGGAAAATGACCTTTACTGGCCGGGAGGCTACGGCGCCATCAGCGAATTCGAGGTCCGCGACCCGGAAGTTGAGGCGTTCCGCCGCAGGATGGGGGAGCTTGGCTGGTCCACCATGGCCTGGCCCAAAGAATACGGCGGGGGCGGACGTACATTTATCGAACAGGCTATATTCTGCGAGCGGTTCAGTTACCACGGCGCGCCGGGCATGGATATTTCAACTCTCATCGCAGGCCCCACCATCCTGCGCTTCGGCAGCGAGGAGCTGAAGCAGGAGTGGATTCCCCAGATAGTCAAAGGAAACCTCAAGTTCTGGCTGGCCTACAGCGAGCCCAACGCAGGCTCCGACCTTGCCGCTATACAGACCAGGGCGGTCGAAGACGGGGATTACCTGATAGTCAACGGCCAGAAGATTTGGGGCAGCGGGGCGCACGTTTCGGACTGCGGCTGGATGGTGGCCAGGACCGATATGAACGCCCAGCCTTACAGGGGAACCGCGCTGTTTATCGTGGACAACAAGACACCGGGCATCACTATCCGGCCCATCATCAATATCGATGGCTTCCACTCGTTCAACGAGGTGTTCTTCGATAATGTCCGCGTGCCTAAAAAGAACGTGGTGGGCGAAATGAACATGGGCTTTTACTACCTGATGGTAGCGCTTGATTTCGAGAGGCTGGCGATATCCATGGGCGGTTTCCGCAGGCGTTTCGAGGACCTGTTGCAATATGCCAGGGAAACCAGGCGCAACGGCAGGTTGCTGAGCGAGGACGCGCGGGTAAGGTCGAAGCTGGCTGAGCTTGCCATCGAGATCGAGATTGCCTACCTGCTGTATTACCGCACAGCCTGGATGATGGACAACAACCTCTTTCCCAATATCGAGGCCTCCGAGATTAAACTGGTCACGACCATGCTCAGCAGGAAGCTGGCCGATACCGGCCTGGAGATAATGGGACCCTACGGGCAGCTCTGGACCGGCTCGGCGCATGCTCCCCTGAGTGGCAGGTTCTCCCTCGGGTACCTCGATTCCCTGTCGGCCGTGATCGGCGCCGGCACCTCTGAGATACAGAGAAATATACTGGCCCAGCGGGGGCTCGGCCTCAAGCGTAAGTGAGACAGCAGATTATTATTAATAAAAACCGGGAGGGACAAATATGGATCTGGGATTGAATGAAGAACAGGAGATGTTAAAAAAATCGGCGCGCGAGTTCCTGAGCAAGGAATGTCCCAAGAAGCTCGTGCGGGAGCTGGATGAAAGCGACAGCGGCCTGTCGAAAGAGCTCTGGAAAAAGATGGCGGAGCTGGGATGGATGGGTTTGCCCTTCCCCGAGAAATACGGCGGAAACGGCGGCAGCTTGCTCGATCTCAGCGTCCTGCTGGACGAGATGGGCTACAACATAGTGCCCGGGCCCTTCTTCTCAACCATTGTCCTGGCGGGCTTCACCCTGCTCGCGGCAGGCAGTGAAAAGCAGAAGGAAATATATCTGAGCAAGATTTGTTCCGGCGACATGATTGTGACGCTGGCGCTGACCGGGCTGGAGGGGACCTATTCGCCGGCCTCGCTCGATACGGAAGCCAGGGCATCGGGCGGCGGCTATGCCTTGAACGGGACCAAGATGTTCGTGCCGGACGCCAACGTGGCCGACTGCATGCTGGTGGTCGCGCGCACCAAAAAGAGCGCAGACCCGGAAGATGGTGTGAGCATCTTCATAGTTGATGCAAAAAGCCCCGGCCTCAAGGTCACGCCGCTCAAAACACTGGGCCGCGATAAGCTGTGCGAGGTGGCCTTTAAGGATGTTAAAGTGCCTGCCGAGAACCTTGTGGGCAAGCTGAACGGCGGCTGGCCGGTCATCAAGTCCATACTGAGGAAGGCCACGGTTGCCAAGTGCGCCGAGATGGTAGGGGGCGCCCAGGCCTCGCTTGATATGGCGGTCAGCTATGCCAAGGAGAGGGTGCAGTTCAATCGGCCTATCGGCGCCTTCCAGGCTATCCAGCACTACTGCGCGAATATGGTCACAGACGTGGACGGCTCGCGCTTCATAACCTACAAGGCGGCCTGGACCGAGAGCGAGGGACTGCCTTCCGATATGGAGATCTCTATGGCCAAGGTATGGACCAGCGAAGCGTTCAAGCGTGTGGCTGTGCTGGCGCACCAGATATTCGGCGCCATCGGCTTCACCATGGACCACGATATGCACCTTTACTTCCGCAGGGCCAAAGCCGCTGAAATAGCCTACGGCGATGCGGACTTCCATCGGGAGAACGTGGCCGTGCAGCTCGGGCTGTAACTACCTATTTCAACGCATAAACAAGCGGGCGGCCGTGAGGCCGCCCGCTTGTTTATGCACTCGCTCCGCCGTATTCCGTCAGCAGCCTTGCGGGTGCTGAATTAATGCGTGTGAAGCTGGATTTTTGGCATTCCCATAGATTAGAATATAGCGTTTTAAAAAGGACTGCCGAGTTGCCACAGAGTATAAAGCGCCCTGAACTGGATTATATCTTTCATCCGCGGTCGACGGCGGTGGTCGGCGCCGTCCCCGATTCGCTCAACAAGTTCAAGCTGGGCAACCAGTTCATCAAGATGCTGCTCGAGTACGGATATAAGGATCCGCTGTACGCAGTGGGGTTGGGTGAGGGGGAGGTTTGCGGCCTCAAGGTCTATCAGAGTATCAGCGACATCCCCGGTCAGGTCGACTATGTGATCGTCGCTGTTCAGAATAAGTATGTCCCACTGCTTGTGGAAGACTGCGGCAGGAAAGGTGTCAGGGTGATGCATTTCTTTACCTCCGGTTTCGGCGAGATCGAGGACAAGATCGGGCTGGAGCTTCAATCGCAGATGCTGAGCACCGCCCGCAGGTACGGTATCCGCATCATCGGACCGAACTGCATGGGGATCTACTGCCCGGCGTCCAGCCTGGCCTTCGGTATGAATTTCTCCAAAAGACGCGGCAGCGTGGGATATCTGGCGCAAAGCGGAGGCCAGTGCATACTCGGCATCAGGGAGGCAAACCGGCGCGGCATCGATTTCTCAAAAGTCGTCAGCTACGGCAACGCGTCGGATATCAATGAGTGTGACCTGATAGAGTATTTCACGGAAGACCCGGGGACCGACATCATTACCGCCTATATAGAGGGTACCAATCACGGACCCCGCCTGCTGCGGGCATTAACACAGGCAGTTGCCAGCAAGCCGGTCATCGTCTTTAAATGTGCTGACACGGGCGGCGGTTCACAGGCGGCTGTATCTCACACCAGCGCCATCGCCGGCTCCAGCCTGACCTGGGATGCGCTGTTGCGCCAGACCGGCGCCATACGGGTTTTCAGCGTACAGGAGATGTTCGACGTAGTCACTGTGCTGCAGCGCTGCCCGGTGATCACCGGGCTGAAGACGCTGGTTGTCGGGCACGGGGGTGGCTCATGTGTGCAGGCTTCAGATGACTGCTGCCGGGCCGGCCTTTCCATGCCCATGCTGCCGCCTGTCTTGAGGCAGGCCCTGATGAAGGTATACAAGACGGACGCCGGCAATATCTTCAAAAATCCTCTTGACATAAACCCGTACTGGGGCATCGATAAGGCCAGGCAGGCACTCGGCGCAGTAGCCGGTTGGGATGGAATCGACCTGATCTTGCTCCACTCCACACCGGAGCAGGACCCCTTTGTGACGCGTGATTTCCAGTATAAGATCCACACGGAGACGCTGATCGAGTGGGGCAGGATGTCGCCCAAGCCCGTGGTGCTGACCATGACGACCAACACAGCGCCGGGTGATGACGGGGTGCCCGAGAAGTCGTTTAACCAGATGATTGCTGCCGGTCTGGCTGTTTTTCCTTCCGTCCTGCGCGCCTCCACCGCCGTTTTCCGCGCTTACAGCTATTACCGGCGTCGCATCCCTGGCAGCCGGGATCGCGCATAATTCCAGCCGTTGATTCCCCGCCCTAAAAATTCACACTTTTCACCAATCGGGGCAGGAACCTGGGCGCCTTTTGCTTATAGTCGAGGTATGCCTGCCCGAACTTGAGTTCCATCTCCTTCTCCTCGACCCCGGTGATCTGGAAGTAAAAGAAGAGGACGAAGAGCGGCGAGAAGAAGAAGGTCAGCGATATTGATCCTGTCAGGATGCCAGCACCGAAAAACATCAGGAATATGCCCATCAGCATGGGATTGCGGCTGTATGCGTAGAGGCCCGTGGTGATGAGCTTTTGAGGAGGGTTGATGGGCACAGGAGTGCCCCTTGCCGCGAGGAACTGTATCCACGTCCAGACGATAAACAGGGCGCCCGGCGCCAGAAGTAAAAGTCCCAGGACCAGGTTCCACGGCACGTAGATTACTGCGGGCAGATTCAGCCACCTGTCTGTGAAGTATGCGCCGACAAAAAAGAGCGATATGAAGCACATGAAGAGGAAGGCCACCAGCGGCGTGTAAAGCCAGCGTTTTTTACTGTCTCCCCTGGCCATGTGGAAGATTGCTCTGGCGATGCTATCAAATATTCCCATGCTGATTTACGCCGATTATACAACGGCATAGCTCTAAATGAAACAGGGGGCCGGAACCGGCCCCCTGTTTCAAATAAGGAGGGTTTATATTTGACCCTGTTAAGAACGCCAGTGTCTGCCGTACAGAGCGCCTACCGCCCATTTTTGCCATTGTGTGCGCAGGTCGCCCGGCTCTATCATGGAGGTATGATGTCCCGATGATATCATGACCTGCTTTGGCTCACTGGCCATGGCATAAGCATAAAGGAACCTGTTGTATGGCGATGTCGGGTCGCTAAGGCAGAAGACGAAGAGCTTTGCGCAGTCCTCCAGTCCGGCCAGCGCCTCCGATGGTTTCGTCTTAATCCAGAATTCAAGAAACCGCCTCCAGTCCACGCGTATCTTGACCTTGTTGACCAGGTTGAAATACTGGAATATCGACCTGGCTATAAAGCGCAGCAGCGGGTGGGCGAAATGATCGGGGTTTCTGACTACTTTGTTCTTGATCTCGCCGGGGCAGGCCAGGGCTATTAATACTTTGGCCTTTTTTAGCTTGCCGGCTGCCAGGATGGCCGAGAAAGCGCCCATGCTGTGCCCTATCAGGCCCATGCTTTTGTGGTCGACCTCCGGCCGGCCGCGCAGGAAATCCCAGGCGTCTATAACATCGTTCACAATGCTGCCGTCCAGCGTTCCCTCGCTGGCGCCGTGGCCCCGGAAATCAAATGTCAGGGCAACTATGCCCTCCGAGGCCAGGGCCTTTGCGCTGTTCTCGAAGGCTGCGCCTTCGCCGCCGTAGCCGTGGCACATAACTGCGCCGGGGAGGCGATGGTATTTGCTTGCGCCGGACGGCATGAAGAGGGTCCCGCTGAGCTTTACACCGTTGCTGCCGAAGGTCACGGTCCTTTCCGATACTGTGTGCGTTACCGGTTCTTGTATAGCTGTTTTTATATGTATCACTTAATAATCTCCCTTATATACACAGTATACCGGCCGGGCGGGCGCATGCCATCGGATGTAGGGACGGTTTTTAAGGTAAATGAAATTACAGGCGGCCATCCCAACAGGCTATTGGCGGGTCATACTTTTGGGGGATGGCAGACCGGCGGATCGACCTGCAAACAAAAGGGCCGCCGTTTGTAAACGGCGGCCCTTGCATGCCTGTGCGAAAATGCAGGTTAAATCCAGTTAAGGATGCACATGAAAACGATGATCGAGATGATATCGACGGCGCCGATGATGCCGACCGTTATCAGCTTGCTCTTGATGGTCTTCATATCTAACACCCAGTAGCTGACCAGGAAGAAGGGCAGGTAGCCTATCAGCCAGATCAGCCAGGGGGCGCCGAGGCTCCACCAGCTGTATTCCCAGGTCAGTGCGCCCACCCAGTTGAGCAGGCACTCTATGCCCACAGCCAGGATCGCGCCGACCACGGCGAAGATAAGACGGTTGTTTATGCCCAGTATCTTCAGGTTCTTGTCTGAAGGGAGCATCTTGCACATGACGATGCCCATGATGGAGAACATGAAAGTGATCTCGATATTGAGGCCGATCAGCAGCACCAGCGCGCTGCCGTTATCCGGCGTGCCCCAGACCGGTGCGAAGCCGTTGAAATGGAAGACCAGGCCGTTCCAGATCTCGTTGAACCAGTCCATCAGCCAGAAGGCCAGGCCGGCCAGCACCAGGCTCCAGTTCTTCTTTTCGACCTCGTTGGCGTAGACGTACATGACGAGCAGCAGAAGTGGAATGATATGCCACTGGAAGTGGCTGCCGTCCCGCAGTAATGCCAGGGCTTGTTGCGCCGATTCTGCCATTGTTTTCCTCCTCCTTTATATTATTATTGGATTGCTAATATAAACAGTCCATTGTCCGGTCATTTCCCGGATTCGCCCAATCCGATGCGCTTGAATACATTGAACTTTTTCAACAGCATATCGATTGCGACCAGCAGGCATAGCAAAACGAGGTTGTGTACAAAGCCCCAGTAAGGGTTCCAGCCCCACCTGTGGGCCCATTTGCCCGACAGGATGGACATGGCGATGAAAAATGCCAGTGTGCCGGCCGTTGCTATGATGAAAAACAGCAGAATGATTTTTTTGTTATAAAGGGGGCGGTAAAGATACAGCAGACCGATTCCCAGCACAAATGACCATACCAGGAAATCCCAGGGGACTTCGGGTACGGCCGATGATGTAGGGTTATACCAGATGCCGAGGACGCAGATGCCGTACCATTCGATCAGGAAAGCCGGCCAGCACCAGATGAATGCAGTCAGGGCCGCGCTGTAAAAAGTACGCTTGTTTTTTGTCCTCCACCAAAGGATGAGGGCAACGATTATTCCGACGATCATTGCGTAGAGGTATATCTGTGTCAGCGCCATTAAAAACCTCCCATATTAGCGTGTAGCTATGATCAGCAACAACTAAAAATGTTACATTTTACATTTGTCGTGCGTTATCATTCATAAATCGGCATATTATACAAGTACGACTAATTCGATGCAACACGGCACATGAATTCCCCTGTGCATACAGGACCGACAGGCTCGATATATGTTGGCCCGGGTGTTAAGCCGAGAATCCCAGGCGTTTCCTCATATCGATCATCATCTGTTCCAGGTCAACAGCCGCAAGCGGCTGGCTCCTGGCTGCCAGTACCTTGGCCGTTGTCTTCTGAACCGCCAGCGCCCGGGGGTTGATGCCCTTCTGCTTGGCCTCGCTGAGGATCTCCGTGGAAAGCGGGCTGAGTAAGTCGCGCAGCACCTTGAATACATCATCCGCGGTGCCGCCCAGCACGTCCACCACGCCCAGTACCACCCCTCCCGCGTTGGAGATGAAATCCGGCACCGCCATGATGCCCTTCTTGAATATAATAGTCTCGGCCTCGTCGGTCATCGGTATATTGGCGATGCTGGATATGATTTTGGCCTTAACGCTGCCCGCGTTCTTTTTGGTTATTACGTACGGCCGCGCGCCGGGTATGAGGATGTCCACCGGCAGGCTGTAAAGCTCATGGCTCTTGATGCGCTTGGCCTTTTTATATTCGATCACAGCCTTGTCGCCCGCCGTCTTGCGCGCCTCCAGCAGGGCTTTTACGTCCAGGCCGTCCTTGTTGTAAATGGCGCCGTCAACTGTTGAGATCGCCACCACGGAGGCGCCGGACTCGCTGATATAGCGGGCCACGCCTCCCCCTACCTTGCCGAAGCCTTCGATGGCCACCCTTGCGTTTTTGATATTGAGCCCTGCGAACTGGCAGGCTGCCAGGGCGGCCACGACCACACCGTAGCCCGTGGCATGGTCCTCCAGCGGTTCGCCCTCGATCATTTGAGTTGAAAGGCCGGTGAACCTCTTCGGCACCCCCGCCCCTTCGAAGAAAGTTGCCACATCCTCGTTGTCGGTGCCCATGTCCGCGGCCAGTGTGACGCCTGTGCCCAGCAGCGTCTTAACGGCCTTGCCGAATGACAGCATCAGCTCCCTGCGCTGCGGACCGCGGATGCCGGGCTCGGCCCAGATGCCGGCCTTGGCGCCCCCGATAGGGAAGTCGAGTATGGCGAACTTATGGGTCATGGCGCGCGCAAGCTGGAATATTTCCTCAGTGGTTATATCGGGCAGCATGCGTGTGCCCCCCGCCGAGCCGCCTATGGAGACGGTATCGACTACCACGACCCCCCTCAATTCAGTTGCAGGATCGTAAACGTGCAGTACTTTCTCGGGCCCGAGCTGATCTATCGTTGTAACCCACGCTGGCATAGCAACTACCTCCTTTACGCGGTATGGACATTTTTACCACAAACCATATGAGAATGCAACAGACGGCCCGTAATATTTCAACCCGACATCTAAGAGTCTATAGCTTTGAGCACCTGCTTGGCCCTGATGGGAATATCGAGTGTAAAGGTGAGGTCCTCGAGGGCGGCGATCAACGGCTTCAGGTCGTCCCTGTACCGGCTGGTAACGAGATCGTGTAAGACGTGATGCGCCCCTTCCCTTACCTCTTCAGATTCCGGGTTATCTACAATAGCCTGCAGGATCGGCTTGACCGATTTATCTCCTATCCCTATGAGGGCTTCAGCGGCCAGCCAGCGCACATCAAAGAGCTTATCCTGGAGCGCCGCCACCAGCGCATCGATGGATTTTGGGTCCCTGATCTGCCCCAGCGCCTTGGCCGATTCCCATCTCATGGTCTGGCTGCGGTCCTTCAGCGCGCTCACCAGCGCGGCCACCGCCGGCCTGCCGATATCGACCAGGGCCGCCCTGGCCTTGATCCTTGCGACGCCGTCCTTACCGGCTAAAAGGCTCACGAGAGAGCTGATATCGCTTTTATCGGGGGAATCATCCCGGCCGGGTGACCTGGCTGGCTTGTCTTTACTCATATCACGCTCCTGATGATGTATTTTGCGGGCCGGGCGGAAACCTGTACCGGCCAGCTAATGAGTATATTATACGTTGTTATTATGCTGTCAAGTGTTCTGCCCGCAGTTTCGCAGCAACAGTTTTGGGCAATGGCTGGCAGCGCGGGCAGAGGTAGGTGCCCCTCTGGCCTACCACGATGCGGGTCACTGAAGTAGAGCAGCGCGGGCAGGGCCGGCCCCCGCGGTGCGCCACGGCAAATTCCTCGTGCGCCCGCCCTGCCGCCCCGTCGGGGCGGCGGTAATTGCGTATGCTCGCGCCCTGGTTTTGCACGGCCTTTTTCAGCACAGACCTGATCGACCTGTGCAGGGCAGCGATCTCCTGTCGGCTGAGCGAGCCGGCCGGCCGCAGCGGGTGTATCCCGGCATGGAAGAGCGCCTCATCGGCATACATGTTGCCTATGCCTGCGATGCGTTGCTGGTTCAGCAGCGCCGACTTAACGGGCGTTGAGCGGGACCCCATGTATCCGGCCAGGGCAGAGCGGGTGAAGCGGCTGCTCAGAGGCTCGATGCCCAGCCCGCCCACAATATCCGCGGGGTTTGCGGCCAGGCAGAATGTGCCCAACCTCCTCACGTCGGTGTAAACCAGACTTGAGCTGTCGTCAAGGACGAACTCCAGACGCGAGAAAGGCTCGGGCCCGGTGGGGTTCCACAGCAGGGCGCCGGTCATGCGCAGGTGGGCGATCAGGTGCTCTCCCTGCGTAAGGCCGAAGATGATGTATTTACCGCGCCGCGACAGCCTGATTATTTTCAGCCCGATCAGCCTCTGGCAGAACTCCTCCGGCTTGACCTTTTGTACCGGCCTGGTGTCCCTGATCACGATGCCGGCGATGGTACGTCCCACGAGATGTGATCTAAGGCCGTTGACGATGGTCTCGACTTCCGGCAGCTCGGGCATCAGGCCATCTCACCCCAGTTCTGTCCCACCTTGATATCGATTTTGAGCGGCGCCACCAACTGCATGGCGCCGGGCATGATCTCGAGCACCATCTGTTTAATCGTTTCCATCTCGTCCGGCGGAACCTCGAAGACCAGCTCGTCGTGCACCTGCAGCGTCATCATCGTTTTCATCCTGCGCTTCTTCATCTCGCGGTGCAGGTTGACCATGGCGATCTTGATGATATCCGCCGACGTGCCCTGCACCGGCATGTTGATGGCCATGCGCTCGGCGGCCTCCCTGGCCAGCCGGTTGGTCGAGTTTATCTCCGGTATAAAGCGCCGCCGTCCCAGCAGGGTCTGCACGTAGCCCAGGGCCGCAGCCTGCCTCTTGGTGGCCTCCAGGTAGTTTTTGACCCCGGGATAGCGCTTGAAATAGGTGCTGATGAATAGCTCGGCCTCCTCCCTGCTCAGGTCGGTGGCCTGCTGCAGCCCGTAGCCACTCATGCCGTAGATAACGCCGAAGTTGATCGTCTTGGCGGCGCGGCGCATGCGAGGCGTAACCTCGGCGTCCGGCACGCCGAACACCTCCGAGGCCGTATGTGTGTGTATGTCCTCGTCGCGCAGGAATGTGTTGATCAGCTCGCTGTCCTGCGAGAGGTGCGCCAGCGCGCGCAGGTCGATCTGGGAGTAATCCGCCGACAGCAGCAGCCATCCGGGCTGCGCAATAATAGATTGTCGGATCCTTGACCCTATCTCCCCCCTCACCGGCAGGTTCTGCAGGTTGGGTTCGCTGGACGACAGCCGGCCCGTGGTGGTGCCCGTCTGGTTGAAGCTGGTATGCACCCTTCCCGTCCGGGGATTGATCAGCATGGGCAGGGCGTCCGTGTAAGTTGATTTAAGCTTGGAAAGCGTACGGTATTCGAGTATGAATTTGATCACCGGGTGGGCGTCTTTCAGCTCCTCGAGCGTGGCCGCATCGGTGGATAGACCGCTCTGCGTCTTGCGCCTGGCCTGCATCGGCTGAAGCTTGAGCTCGTTGAAGAGCACGCCCGATAGCTGCTGGGGCGAGTTGATGTTGAACTGGTGGCCTACGGCGTCGTAGATATCCTTCTCCAGCCTTTGCATGTCCGCGCCCAGGCTGGAGGACATCTCCATCAGCAGCGCCCTGTCGAGCAGTACCCCGTTCATCTCCATCTCGGCCAGCAGCGGGACCAGGGGCATCTCCACATCGTTGAACAGGCGCCATAATTCCTCGTTGCGCAGCTCCTGCTCCAGCGATTCCTTGAGTCTGAGGGTGATATCGGAGTCGTTGCCTCCCAGTTCCCCCACCTGCTCGATCGAGAGGCGCGCCGGCGATACCTGTTTGGCGCCGCTGCCTGTCAGATCGGACAGCTCACGCGCCTCGATTCCCAGCCTGTTGAACGCCAGCGACTTGAGCTTGAGCGACTTCTCGCCCAGCAGGTAGGCCGCAATCAGCACATCGAAGTTCACGCCGCCCATCTTCAGACCGTTCTGGGTCAGCAGTATGATGTCGAATTTGCCGTCGTAGACGATTTTGGCATAGCGTTCCTGCGTTATGCAGGCGCCCAGCGCCTTGATCGTCGTTTTCAGCGGCAGTTGCTCGACGTGGTCGAGCGACGTGTGCCCGACCGGGATATAGTAGGATTCGCCGCGGGCCGGTGAGATGGCGATCCCAACCAGCCCGGACTGCATGGCATTGTCGCCGCCCGGCGCCACCGCGACTGCGAAAGTCCCGGCGTAGGACAGGCGCAGCGCCAGTTCATCCATTTTTGCCGGGGAATCTACCATCGTGCAGTTGCCCTGTGAAGGTTCCTGCCTGGGAGCGGCCGCCGGCGCAACTCCGATTTCCTCGGGGAGGCGTGACAGCATGGCCGAGAAACCCAGCTCGCGGAAGAGGTCCACCACCTTGTTGCGGTCGTACGAGCTGACCGTGCAGGTGTCCAGATCAAACGGCATCGGCACATCCGTGACAATGGCGGAGAGCTGGCTGTTCTGCAGGGCGGTCTCGTGGTTTTCCTGGAGCAGCTTGCGGATCCTCTCCGGCTCGACCTCATTTATGTGGCTGTATAGATTATCTAAGTCATGGAACTGCTGCAGCAGCTTAACGGCCGTTTTATCTCCGATACCCTTCACTCCGGGTATATTGTCCGAGGCGTCGCCCACCAGTGCCTTGTAGCTGATCAGTTGCTCAGGATCCAGGCCGTATTTCTCCTTAACAGCGGGGGGGTCGTAGACCACCGTGTCGGCGAAGCCGCGCCGCGGTGACATGACGCGCACGCCCGGCTGCACCACCTGCAGCATATCGTTATCGCCGGTGACGATCAGCGTATCTATGCCCTTCGCGACTGCCTGCGCGCTGATAGTGCCGATTATGTCGTCGGCCTCGAAGCCGTCCATCTCAAAGGCAGGCAGGTTGAAGGCTTCGGCGAGCTGGTGTACGCGCTCTATCTGCGTGACCAGCTCAGGCGGCGTTTTGGGGCGCTGTGCCTTGTAATCCTTGGATATCTCGTGCCGGAAGGTGGGGGCGTGGCGGTCGAAGGCGATCGCCCAGTAGTCGGGCTTATTCTCCCGCAACAGCTTGAGCAGTGTGCTGGCGAAGCCCTGGACGGCGTTGACCATCTCCCCCGTCTTCGTGATGGACAGGGGCGGCAGCGCGTGGAATGCGCGGTGCACCAGCGCATTTCCATCGAAGAGAATAAGAAGGGGCTTTTCTTTAGACATCACCCATACCCATCTGCATTACCGCAGACTTCGACTATTATAGCATTAAACTGTGATGCTGAAAGTAATAAAATCTCTAATGCAGGTTGAGTTTAAAATGGATATCGATTCTAGAACAGTTGTAGATATCTTTTGCGAAGTTTATTATCTCACCAAGCTGATTACTCCCAGAATAATAGCGACACCGGATGCAGCGATACCTATAGTTATTAGTAATTTTAAACGATTCAAGACGATAAATGTCTGAGGAAGTTCTTTATTCTTAATTGAAGTAACTATCTCCCCACTATTGTTAACCACCCCTTTAAGATATTCCAATCTTAAAAATGTTTCAGGTAGGTCTTTTTCATTTAACTTCTGTAAAGAAATATCACTTTGTGTGACAATTCCCTCCACGTGGCCCAATTTTGTAATTATCTCAGGTCCATTTATCTCCCGTAGTGTCTTTATAGCATTATAGCTAATCTCACAGATTTCTTTTGTTGTATCGATTAGGGTTATCAATTGCTGTCTTACTGATTCCAAATCCTGCGCCGCAGTATCATAATTCTGGGCTTCTTTCTGCAAGTGTTTCAGAGTTTCCACTAATTTTACCGCAGTTTGCTCTGCATTCAAGAACCTCTCTACTTCATTTTCCATCGTATTTCCCCTCAATTATTTTTTTACGGCAAACTTGTCTATGATAGTTTGACAATCGTTATTTCGGTTCGATAGCAGGAACCACGCAGGTGTGCCGGCATAATTCTTACCAAGTTGCTGGATAATATTTCTAGCAAAATCATCGTACGGGATCTCACGCAATAGATCAATAATTAGCGGCTGTACAGATTCCCTGTTGAATTCGATAACACGATCTAAAGCCCATACAGCAATATCGTACACATCTTCTTGGAGAACAGCGTATTTATTTATTGCAGAAGCGATACCCGCAATAATATTCTGTTTCGCGATAATATTGTTAGCATCATTCGACTGTAGCTCTGACATAGCGCGTAGCATTAACAATATCGGATGATCTGGATAAGACTCAAGATATCTCGCTACCTGCCCACGTAATTCAGATGCGTCATTAGGTGAGATTAAATTGCCGATAAGATCCTTAACAGGTACAAAAGAGATTTCTTTAGCATTGATGATAGTTTCCAAATTTTCTGAGAACCGTGTCCACTCGAGATAACGATTAATACGCTCACGAATTAATCGATCATCCTTTGCATTTGCACACTCGAGCATTTCCAACAGTGCTCTACGTCTTCCGTTTTCAATTACATCATAAATAAATCTGAGCAGAGTGTCGGCCATGGACAATATGAACTCTTCTAAGGGTTGAGCCATATAAATACTTATCTTCTGCGATTCGCTTTCCTTCCTGCTCTGTAAGTACCCGCCCACATAGTTTAAATAGCTGTTTGCTATAAACTGTTTGCCTCCATTTGTTTTCACTATCCTGAATACGTTATTTGCATAATCTATGGTGTAATCATTAATTACACCCAGTATTAATAACCTATGAAGTGCTTTTTCTGTAGCTGATCTTGCATCTTTATTTGTATCAGTCCCTTTGTTATTAATCGCTCGTTTCTTTATCCCAACTGGTATAGTAATTGATATTTTTTCGCTCTTGTGAATGTTCCCCAGTTGCATCAACACATCTTTTATATCCGATTTTTCAGTTTCAATACCACGGAAGGCTCTTATGTGAAAATATAATATGCGGGTGATGTCATCATTATTCTCCCAGGAGACGTCTTTTAATTCTTTTGCTATTTGCTCAACACTTGTGCTCGGGTCCAACAACTTCTCTGTTCTATGTTGATCATCATTTGATACGAGTATAGTACAATAAGCTGTTTGCCTGTCTCTTCCTGCACGGCCGGCTTCTTGATAGAAAGACTCAATAGATCCAGGTAGATTGACGTGTAATGTATATCTGATATTTGGTTTATCTATGCCCATACCAAATGACTTTGTGCATACTAATAAACATAATCTGTTTCGCCTGAACTCATTGGCAACCTTAGTTTTTTTATCATTATAGCGCTCATCTGTATACTGCTTAGGTTGACTTCCGCTATAGAAGTCCGTGTGTATTCCGAGTGACTTATTTATATCAGTCGATACTTCAACCACACCGAATTCGCCACCAACCCATGGGCAGAATATTAGTCCTGCCCAGGTATTCCTCCCCCGCAACTGATAAAGTGAATTTGACGTGATGTTGAAAAACGACGGGATTTTTTTTGTCAGATATGTCTTGAGCACGACTCTTTTTTCAGCGGATGATACTTGTTCCGAGTAAAACAATAACTCTTTTCTGTCGAAGGATTTAGGTGTAATAATTGCGTCGAAGCTTTCTATTTGTAACTCCCTTTGAACATCTTTTAAGACTGACCGTGACGCTGTGCCAGTCAGTGCTAGCAATACTGGTGGTTTGTTATTTGATACGGAAAATTCGCGAGCAGTTCGCCCAATGTTAAGATAGGAAGTGCGGAAATCATGTCCCCACTCTGAAACACAGTGTGCTTCGTCAATAACCACAATTGACACAGGGGTATGGGTTGTAAGCCCTTTTAAAGAATTGCGAAAATCCTCAATCTGCAGTCGCTCTGGTGATATAAAAGTAAATAGATATTCGCCAAATGCAAACATTTCACTTAAAGTCTTACGCTCTGCTGCATCCGAAATACCAGTAATGGATTTGCACCTATCAATTCCTAAATGAGCAAGATTAGCTATCTGATCTTCCATCAAGGAAATTATTGGATCGATAACCAATGTTCTGCCTGGTAATAATAATGATGCGAGTTGGTACACTAGTGATTTACCCCCTCCTGTAGGCAACAAAATGAGCGAATCTTTACCCTGTAGTGCTCTGATAATTGACTGATATTGTCCTTCCCAAAATTCGTTTTTTCTAAATATATAATTTAAAAAGAATCGTAAAGTACGTTCTTCCGGTATACTCTCCATCCAATTCAGAGGCGAAACGGTAAGAAAGGCGTTGGTAATATGCCAGGGGAAATAGATATTCTGTATATAAAAAGTAGTGGATGCTGGCAGAGGGAAACCAGTAAAAGCGATATTTAATGAATTGTTTCCTATTGGTTGTGATTGACACTCTGCAGATATGTAGGATGTGACAACATCATTAATAGTATCGACATTGTACAAGGACATGATTTCCGATATCAGTTCTATAAAATCGTTCACTGCTTCTGATAAAATTACTCTTGATTCGGATGGCGAAAATAACCCCAATTGATCTAAATCACTGCAGATACGCCAATCACTCAATTTCTGAATATCCAGGAACCCGAATACTATAGATTGAAGTAACGTAAATTGTATTTGGTGTGCAATTTTGCAGGACAGTAAATATTTTTCATTCAGAGTTAAGTGCTCTTTACATCCCTCTGTTTGCTCAGATTTAAAAAGCTCTTTGCACATATGGGAAAGCTCATTTAGATTGCTGCTATTCTCAATGTTATCTATATCCCCAGCAGGAACTCTTATTACTCGAAAACCGCCCTTTTCCAATAGTTTATTACGCTCATTATCAATATCTTTACGATTTGTGTGGCCTTGGCCATCGATTTCAACGATAAATTTGATAGCACTGGCAGGATGGAAAATGCCGAAATCAGGTCTTCTTCTGTCAATATGGGTAATATCATCGGTAATCAGGCTGGTCATCTCAATTTGCGGTATTACAAACTGATAATTATCGCTAATTAGCTTGGGAAAAATAGTTTTATAGAACTTTGCCTCTTGTGGGCTATCTAGCCAAAAATCATTAGATTGGTTTTCATATTGAACAGTCGCTGCTAAATAAAGGGACTCAAAATCAGGTTTATAATCGTTTTCTCCAAAGAATAAACACATAAATGTTTTTTCCAGTTTGGGGGAAGTAAGTACCAATTTACCACGGTTCAATATCTTTTCCGCTACGGCTAATACTTGTTGAACAACATCGCTAAACTGAGGTTTTCTTGGAGATTGCGGGAAATCTAGACGCCACTGTGAAAATGCCTTGAGATAATTGGGATCACCACCGTCATAAACAATCTTCTCTATTAATTCGGATGGCAACGCTGCAGACTCAATGAATCTAACTTGGTAACCCGAATATTTTTCCCTGGAAGATAGATTGCGCGGGAATATTACTTGCGTATCACAATCAGGAGTAAGTGAATCAGAATTATTTATTTTGTTAAAGTGAAATTTACTAGTATGCCAGTCTAATCCATTTTTAGTACGGAATTCTTTGCCGCACGTGGTGCAATTAAACGTTCCAAAAGGTATGTCGCCTTTCTCTTTTCCCCGCTTACCCTGCTCTGCATTTTTTTCTTTATTATCTGGGGCATAAGACACAACATGCTTGCATGTCGGATATCTTTGGCATCCATAGAATTGCTTACCTGCGTATGGTCCACTTTTAGCAGTGCGCAAAACCATGATGCTGCCGCATTTGGGACACCGTTGGATTGTTTCCAATTACCACCACACTTATATGTATTACGAAGCCGAATCTTATCATTTTATAACGCATCTATCAAACATACTTCAAATTAGATTAAAATATTATCTGTAATGTAACAGTCGAGCCTACTACTAATTGTATTAGGCAAAAAGCGGGCAGGACTATGAATATAAAGTTCGGGGAGTACAGCATCAGGGAATGGGCGCCGCCGGACGAGGCCGCCCTGGTCAAATACGCCGATAACCGCCGGGTCTGGATCAACCTGGATGACATCTTTCCCCATCCCTATACGGCGGCTGATGCGAGGGCCTGGATAGAGGCCTCTGCCTGGAAGCCCGTGACCAACTTCGCCATCGCCGCCGCGGAGGAGGCTATCGGGGGCATCGGACTCAAGTTACAGAAAGACATATACCGCAGGTCGGCCGAGGTGGGCTACTGGTTGGGTGAGCCCTTCTGGGGCAGGGGCATCGCCACGGCTGCGCTCAAGAGCATCGTCCCCGTTGCCTTTAAGGAATTCGACCTTGTGCGCCTGTACGCCAACGTGTTCGAGTATAACTCCCGGTCGGCGCGCGTCCTGGAGAAGAACGGGTTCAGGCTGGAGGGACGTCTGGTGAAGAACATCACCAAGGACGGCAAGGTCATCGATTCACTGCTGTACGCGCTCACCCGCGATGACCTGTGATCGAGTCGTCCGGCGGCCTCAGCCCTGCCCGGCGTTTTTGCCCGGTACAAAGCGAAGCGAGAGGGAGTTCACGCAATGCCTGGTGTTCCTGGGCGTCAGGCGCTCGCCGCTGAAGACATGGCCTAAATGACCGCCGCAGGCGGCGCAGGTGATCTCGGCCCTCAAGCCGTCCGCGTCGGGCGTGTGTTTGACCCTTCCCGCTATCTCCTGGTCGAAGCTCGGCCAGCCGCAGCCGGAATGAAATTTGTCGGATGACCGGTAAAGCGGAGTATTGCACCTGCGGCAGACGTAGGCGCCGTCCTCGAACAGCATGTCGTATTCACCGCTGAAAGGCGGCTCGGTGCCCTTGCGCAGGATCACCCTCTCCTCGTCCGGGGTCAGCTTGTTGTACTGCATAGCTGGATATCAGACCTCCGCTGCAAATAAGTATAGCCCGCTGAAACCCGGCTACAAAACCCGGGGTGAGAGACTCCCCCCGCGCACTGCCGCATCCCGCCTGTTATAATATAGCAATAGTCTGTAAAGGAGTGACTGCATATTGGCTAAACGGGATATATTATCGGTGGCTGATCTCACACCGGGTGAAGTCGAGCAACTGGTAAAACAGGCAGTTAAATCCAAGAAAGAGTCATGGCCGCAGGCGCTGGCGGGCAAGAACATCGCCCTGCTTTTTGAGAAGCCCTCGCTACGCACCAGGATGAGCTTCGAGCTGGCCGTTCACCAGCTCGGCGGCTACGCCATCTACATGTCCCCCGACGAGGTCGGGCTGGGCAAGCGCGAGTCGGTGCCCGATGTCGCCCACGTGCTCAGCCGCTACGTGCAGGGCGTCGTGTCACGCACCTTCATGCATCACACGCTCGAGACCCTGGCCGAGTATGCCAGCGTACCCGTGATCAACGCGCTTTCAGACTACGAGCATCCCTGCCAGGCGCTGGCCGATCTGACCACCATCTATGAGCGAAAGGGCAAGTTCAAGGGGCTCAACCTGGCCTTTATCGGGGACGGCAACAACGTGGCCAATTCGCTGCTGCTGGCATGTTCCATGGTGGGCATCAACTTTCTCATCGCGTCGCCGCAGGAGTACAGCCTCAAGGATAAGATACTTTTGATCGCCAACAAGTATGCCGAGAAGAGCGACAGCCACATCATGCTGCTCGAGGAGCCTGCCATGGCGGCCAGTGACGCCGACATCGTTTACACAGACGTGTGGACGAGCATGGGGCAGGAAGAGGAGTACGAGCAGCGCTGTATCGCCTTTGCCGGTTACCAGGTCAACGAAAAGCTGATGTCCTATGCCAGGAAGGACGCCATCGTCATGCACCCGCTGCCGGCCCACCACGGTGACGAGGTGGCGGTAGGTATTATCGATAAATACCGCTCAGTCATCTTCGACCAGGCGGAGAACCGCCTGCACCTTCAGCGAACGCTGCTGGCCGAGCTGTATAAATAGGCCCGGCAGGGCGCTGATCTCCGTAGTATTACGTATTAAATAGCCTATTATTATGAATTAGAATGGTTGTGCACACATGAATCCCATAGTCAGCATAGTCGGCCGGCCCAACGTAGGCAAGTCCACGCTGTTTAACCGCATCGCCGGCGCCCCTATAGCCATCGTGGAGGACCTGCCGGGCACCACGCGGGACCGTATTTTCGCGGATGTCGGCATGCTCGATCACGAGGTGACGCTGATAGATACCGGGGGTCTGGAGCCCGCGCCCGGGTCCGAGATGGGCCGCAAGGTGAAGAAGCAGGTGGAGGCCGCCATCGCGGAATCCGATCTGATAATCTTCGTGATTGATACCAGGGACGGCCTGATCGCCGCCGACTCTGAGATAGCCGATAACCTGCGCAGGCTGGGCAAGCCGGTTGTGCTGGCAGCCAACAAGGCTGAGACTGAGAAGCAGAGGAGCTCGGCTGCGGAGTTTTACCAGCTCGGGCTGGGCGTGCCCCTGCCCGTCAGCGCCCACCACGGCCGCGGCATCCACGAGTTGCTGGAAGCTATAGTCGCCAAGCTGCCTCCCCCGGACAAAGCCGAGGAGGGAACGGGCAGGCCCGGGCTGGCTATCGTCGGACGCCCCAACGTGGGCAAGTCCATGCTGGTCAATGCCGTTGCCGGTTCGGACAGGACCATAGTGGACCCCACGGCCGGCACGACCAGGGACGCCACGGACACTGTGGTCAAGTACGGCGACAGGGAAGTCGTGTTGATCGACACTGCAGGCATACGCAAGCGCGGCAAGGCGGGCAGGGGGCTGGAATTTTACGGGCTGGTGCGCAGCCTGCGCGCCATCAACCGCTGCGACGTGGCCATGCTGGTCATGGATGCGACGGAGTTCATCACGGCGCAGGACACGCACGTCGCCGGCTACATCAAGGAAGCCTGCAAGGGCATCGTGCTTGTCATCAACAAGTGGGACCTGGTGGATCCTGAAACGAGGGACGACTACGTGGCTGCCGTGGACAAGCGCATGAAGTTCCTGGCGCACGCCCCCATACTGTTTGTCTCCGCCCTCACCGGCCTGGGCGTGAAAAATATCATCCCGATCGCCATGGAAGCCTGGGATGAGAGGCAGAAGAAGCTGCCGGACGATGTTATCGACGGGTTGGTCAAAGAGGCGGTGGCCGCGCACGCCCCGCCGCCGCGCGGCACCAAAAGGCTGCAGGTGTTCAGGGCCTACCAGGGTGGAGTCAATCCGCCCTCCTTCACCTTCATGGTAAACGACCCGCTGCTGGTGCATTTTTCATATGAACGCTACCTGGAGAACAGGCTGCGACAGACGTTCGGATTCTACGGGACGTCGCTCAAGCTTATATTCCGAAAGGGCTCCAGGAGAACAAGTAAAACCGGAGGAGTAATCTCGTGATACTAGTCTTCAAATACCTCGCCATAGCCGTCGTCGCCTACCTGCTGGGCGCCATCCCATTCGGGCTGATCATCGGCAAGAGAATGGCCGGTGTGGATATCAGGCAGCACGGCAGCGGAAATATAGGCGCCACCAACGTCTTCCGCACGCTGGGGACAAAACCGGGGCTGTTGACCGCGCTGCTCGACCTGGGGAAGGCCGCGCTGGCGGTGTGGCTGAGCATGTTGATCGTCGGCGACGATGTTTTAATAGTGGCCGGCCATGACATTCACGTACAGTCCGCCCAGTGCCTGGCTGCCATCATGGTCATGGTCGGGCATAACTGGTCGGCCTATATCGGGTTCAAAGGCGGGAAAGGGGTGGGTTGCTTCATCGGCGGGCTGCTCGTGATCAACTGGATGGTGGCCCTGGTCGGCCTGGCGGCCGGCGTAACCGTGATCCTGATTACCAGGTATGTCTCGCTGGGTTCGATGCTGGCGTCCCTCTGCGTGCTGCTGGCCATGGTCGTGCTGGCGCTGCTGGCCGTGGTGGCCCCGCTTTACGCGCTTTACGGGCTGGTGGCGGCGGGGCTCATCATCTACCAGCACCGGGCCAATATCACGCGCCTGCAGGCCGGCACCGAGCTAAAGCTGGGCGATAAAGGCGCTAAAGTCGGCCGCTGACGGCCGGAGGGGCTGCGCAGCAAGCGGGCGCATCAGCCCAGGTGCTGAAGCAGGTCTTCGCCGGGGCGTGTGTACTCTGAGGACCTGGGCAGGCTGGCCGACAGTTCCTCGAGAAGTTGGCGCTGGCGGTGGTCCAGTTTTTCGGGCGTAATCAGCCTGGTTATCACCAGTTGATCGCCGCGTCCGCGTGAATTGAGGCGCGGGAATCCTCTTTCCTTGATGCGGAAGACCTTGCCGTGGTGTGTGCCGGGCGGCACCTTGAGGCTGAAAACGCCTTCCATGGTGGGTACATCTACCGTGCAACCCAGCGCGGCCTGCGCGAAATTGAGGGGAAGGGCCATCACCAAATCAGATTGTCGGCGGATGAAGAACTTGTGCGGCTTGATGTCGAAGCGCAGGTAAAGGTCGCCGGGTGAGCCGCCGTAATAGCCGGCTTCGCCCTCGTGCTGCATCCTCATCTGGCTTTCCTCGTCGACTCCGGCCGGTATATTGACATGGAGCTTGCGTTTGATCCTCTCCCTGCCCTTCCCGCGGCATTGCGTGCAGGGGGAGTTTATGATGGTGCCCTGGCCGCTGCAGGTCGGGCAGGTGGAGGTCTGCACGAAGCGTCCGAAGATGCTCTGCGCTGTGCGGCGCACCTGACCCGCGCCGTTGCAGTCCGGGCATTTCTCGGGGTTGGTGCCGGGGCGGCAGCCTATCCCCTTGCAGATCGAGCATAGCTCGACGCGGCTGATATCGATCTCCCTGCTTGTGCCCGCGTAGGCCTCCTCGAAGGTCAGCGACACCCTGAAGCCGATATCCTGTCCCTTGTGCGGGGATCGCCTCTGGGTGGTGGAGGAGGCGCCGCCGAAGAAGGCCTCGAATATATCCCCCAGGCCTCCGAACTCGAAGGAGTCGAAACCCATGCTGTCGCCGCCGTTGCCGGGCGAGCGTCCCGTGCGGTCGTAGTAAGCGCGCTTATTGGCGTCCGAGAGCACCTCGTAGGCCTCGTTGATCTCCTTGAACCTCTCGTCGGCGCCGGGGCTGCCGTTGCGGTCCGGATGGTACTCCATGGCCATCTTGCGGTAGGCCCTTTTCAGTTGCTCGTCCGTGGCGTTGCGCGGTAGTTCCAGTATAGCGTAGTAGTCTTTGGCTGGCGGCATAATTAAAAAACCTCAATTAAACAGTATAAACAAACTGAGTTTGACTAATCAAATTTTAGCTACGGCTCCGCTGGAAAGGGCGGCAAATTTCCACCGGGGGTGCATTGTATTGACATTATTATTCGTCAGGATTAATATAATCTGAATTCAGCGCGAGAATAACAGGGAGGGACAGGCATATGGCAGGTAAAATAGCCGCTCTGGTTCTAATCCTGTCACTAGCGCTGGTGGCGCTGCCGCTGCAGCCGGAACATGGAGTCAGCGCCAACAGCGGTATGCCTGAGGTCTGGGTGGCCCCGCCTCCTGCGGGCGATGACAGCAATCCCGGCGCCGAAGCACAGCCCTTCGCCACCATCCATAAGGGCAGAGACAGTGTGGCTGAGGGCGGCACAATTCACGTTGCCGCAGGTACATATGATGAAAGTACCTGGTTTGACGACAATTTGACCATCGTGGGCGCCGGCGCTCTAACCACTTTCATTAACCATTACCCTGTTGGAGTCAATGAAGCGGTCATTGGAATATCAACTGGAGGTCAACCGAAGCAACTGGCTGTTACGATATCCGGTTTCACTATCCAAAACGGCAATAATCAATTTTTGGATGTACATCGTGGTGGGGGAGTTTTCGTTGGTGGTAATTGTACAGTCTATCTGAATAACTGCTCCGTAGTTAACAATACGGCTGATAACGGCGGTGGTATATCTAATAGCGGCACACTATATTTGAACGACTGCACCATAGGTAACAACGATGCCTCAGGTGGCGGTGGCATATACAATGACGGCCGGCTCATCATGAACCGCTGTGCAGTTAGCGGCAACTCTGCTGTTTATGGTGGTGGCGGCATATACAACATCCCGGGAGTAATTGTAGACAGCGGTACGATGTGGCTGACCAACTGCACCATCAGCGGGAATACGGTGACAACAAACGGTGGCGGTGGCGGCGGTATTTGCGGTCAGAATGATACTATCATACGTCTTGTTAATGTTACCATAGCCAATAATCGGGCGACCGGCACCGGTTCCCACGGAGGAGGGTTTGCCAACATCTCTGACAGCATTCCTGCTGTTGGGAATTATTACTTCAAAAATTGCATCGTATCCGGCAATACGGCAGGGGAAAGCATTTATAATAACGGATACGATACTTATAAAGGAGTCAGGATTCACACGCAGGGACACAATATAGACAGCGAGAATAGCTGTTATTTCAACGACTCCACAGACCAGCGTAATACCGATCCCCTGATCGGCCCGCTGCGGGATAACGGAGGACCAACTTTCACCCAGGCGCTGCTGCACGGCAGCCCGGCCATAGACGCCGGCGAAACTGTGGTTGACTTCAACACCGACCAGCGCGGCGTGCCACGGCCCCAGGGGACAGCCTGGGACATAGGCGCCTACGAGCTGACCCAGGCCTCCGTCGCCACGGCTACGGGCGGCGGGACAGCCTATTTTTCGGTCCTTAGCGGCTATTTTACAAACCTGACCGCGCAGAATGAATCAGCGCTTGCCTGCCCGCCCAGGGAGGATCTCAGCTTCCCGCACGGCCTCTTCTCCTTCACCGTCACAGGAATCACCCCGGGATCATCCGTAACCGTTGTTATCATCCTGCCTGCGAATGTGCCCGCCAATAGCCAGTACTGGAAGTGCATCAACGGGCAATGGGTGGACTGCACCTCGCTGCTGGGCAGCAACGACGGCGACAGCGTCCTGACGCTCACCATCAAAGACGGCGGCCTGGGTGACGCCGACGGGAGGGCAAATGGGTCCATCACCGACCCCGGCGGGCCGGCTTTAGCGGTAACCACACCGCCGGCTGCGCAGATCGCCGTGAGAACACCTCCACAGTCATCCTCGGCATACGTCGCGGCTCCCGTTTCCCAGGCGCCCGTCGGCCTGCCCAATATTTACGTGCAGAACGCCTCGCTGTCTGCCTCCAGGGTGGCGCCGGGCGCAACGTTGACGGTAAATGCCAGCGTGGCCAACCGGAGCACGGTTAACGGCTCAACCACGATCAAACTCTACGTCAACGGGCAGGAGGATTCCAGCCGGGGCGTCAACGTGAACAGCGGCTCGGTCATTCCGGTCACTTTCACCGTAAGCCGCAGCCAGCCGGGCACATATGCTGTCTATGTAAACGGCGCGCAGGCAGGTAGCTTCACGGTAGAGGAGAGCGTTGATTTAAACCTTATCCTGATCATCAGCTGCGCCCTGATCCTCATCGCCCTGGTATTAGGGTTTATCTACATATCAAGGCGTCAGAGATACACCAGTTGAAGCCATAACGGCCGGCCTGATCTCCCATGCAGCAACCATATTCATATGTGGTACTGCCGGGCGGCGCGATTTGTAGCCATTTGACATCGGATGTATGATGTAAAAACCCATGAAAGAGCAGATCAGGCGGGCGCTGGCCGCGCGTGAAAAGAAGGGCATCAGCGATATCGGGCTCACCCCGTCGGCTGTGCTGATTCCGCTGTTTGAGAAGGACGGCAGGCGCCATATCGTGTTCACCAAGAGGACGGGCCACCTCCACCACCACAAGGGGCAGATATCCTTCCCGGGAGGGGGACGTCATGAAGGGGACCGCTCCATACTGGAGACGGCGCTGCGGGAGAGCCGCGAGGAGATAGGGCTGAAAGAGTCCGACGTCGAGATACTGGGCGAGATGGACGACGCCGTTACGATAACCTCCCTCTATCATATAGTTCCCTTCGTCGGGGCCATACCCTATCCGTATGATTTTAAGCTGGACAAGTTCGAAGTCGAAGAGGTCTTCGCCCTGCCGCTGGACGACCTGCTCAACAAGGCTATTAAAAAAGCGGAGAACTATACCTTCGGCGATACCAGGATAGAGATGTATTCTTATGAGTTGAACGGCCGGTTCATCTGGGGCGCCACGGCCTGGATGCTCGGCCAGTTGCTTGAGATCATCGGGCCTTTGAGCGGACTGCACAGTTAGCTCCTGCCCCTATGGTTCCAAGCTTTTTATCCCCTGCCTTGTCTACCTTCGCCATAAATTGTATAAAACCTAATATAATTTGTAAAGTAGTATAATTAATAGTGTTAGAAATACTTGACTAATTTTGACAGAGTTCCGGCGATATCTCTATAATTATGGCCGGGGTGAAAAGATGGCAGGAAAAGATTATTACAGCATACTCGGCATAGCTAAAAATGCCCCCGACAAGGATGTTAAGGCGGCCTACCGCAGGATGGCGCGCAAGTACCATCCGGACGTAAATCCCGGGGACAAGGTTGCGGAAGCCAGGTTCAAGGAGATAAACGAGGCCTTCGAGGTGCTGTCCGACGCGGACAAGCGCAAGAAGTTCGACCAGTACGGGTCGGATTACGAGAATGCGGAGGCGTATGCCCGCGCCCGGCAGCAGTCCCAGCAGCAGTACAGGACCTACGGGCGCGGTGGTGGTGGCGCTCCGTTTACCACTTACGAGACCTCTGACATGGGCGACCTCAACGAGGTTTTCGAGAGCCTGCTCAAAGGTTTCGGCACGGGTGGGGCCAGGGGGGGTGGAAGGCGTGCGACCAGGCGCGGCCAGGACATCGAGCATCCGGTCGAGGTCACGCTGGAGGAGGCGTATAACGGGACCAGGCGTGTGATGGAGCTGCAATCGCAGCAGGCCTGTCCGGCCTGCCAGGGCACGGGGCGCACCAAGGTCGGTGTCTGCCAGACGTGCCGCGGCGCGGGACGGGTGATCAAGCCGCGCCGGCTGGAGGTCAAGATACCAGCGGGTGTCAAGGATGGCTCGAAGGTGCGCATCGCCGGTGAAGGGGAACAGGGCATGGGCGGATCGCCCGGCGACCTCTATCTGATCGTCAAGGTAGCGCCCCACCCCATGTTCAAGCGCGCGGGCGACGACCTGCTGGTGGACGTGCCGGTGTCGCTGGTTGCGGCCGTGTTGGGCGGCGAGGTGCAGGTGCCCACGCTTAAAGGCAGCAAGCTGGCGCTGAGGATACCTCCGGAGACGCAGAACGGCAAGATCTTCAAGCTGGCCAAGCAGGGCATGCCGCGCCTGGGCGACACCAACCGCGGTGATATGCTGGCCAGGATGGCGGTGGTGCTCCCCACCAGCTTAAACGATAAAGAGCGGGCCCTCTTTGAGCAGTTCAGGTCGATGAGGGCCGGTTGATATTGATGTTGAATCTATGAGGTGATAAGATAAAATGCCTCGAGAAATTAATGAGCCCAAGTACGTGATCAGCATCGCAGCCAGGATACTGGGCTGCGAGGTCCATACGCTGCGCTATTATGAGAAGATGGGTGCGGTCAAGCCCTACCGTTCGGGGGGCAATATCCGCTATTATTCTGAGGCCGAGATCGAGCGTCTGCGCCATATCAAGGTGCTGATGGAGGACATGGGCATCAATATGGCCGGCGTCGAGGTTATACTCAGGCTGAGCGAGCGCGTAGCTGAGATGCAGCATACTATTAATAGTCTGGAAGCCGAGCTGTGCAGTTGTGGGAAGGCAGCCCGGGCGAAAAGAAAAACAAAACAGGAGGTTAAGGATGGCTGAGGCCGGGACGGGCCCGAAGCCGGCCGGCTGGCAGATCACCGCCACCACCATATCCTGCGACAGGGTGGGCGACTACGTCACGGTCATGGTGCACCGGGACTGGACGTATTCGTGCACCTGGTGCAGCAGGTATAAGCTGGCGGCGGCGGACAATCCGCAGAAAAGGGTTGACCGCGATATCAGGACCAAGATCGCCGCATGCCGGGGTCCGGATTGCAGCATCGTCCTCGCTTATCGCGATAAGCTGATCGCCGGGGAAACAGCCGTCATTAAATAGACTTATGAGACAGGAAAGATTTACCGAGCAGGCCCAGGAGGTGCTGGGGTCTTCGCAGCAGCTTGTCAGCCGTTTCCGCAACTCCATGTGGGACGTCGAGCACATTTTCCTGGCGCTGCTGGAGCAGCAGAAGGGCCTGGCGGCCGAGATACTCAAGAAGATGAACGTCAACGTGACCGCCATGAAGAAGCGTGTCAGCGATGTTCTGGATAATTACCCCAAGATAGCCGACCAGCCCAAGTCGGCCATCGGCGGCATACAGATCTACCCCACGCCGCGCGTGGCCCAGGTGCTGCAGGCGGCGGTGGGGGAGTCGGACCGGCTCAACGACGAGTACGTGAGTGTGGAGCACCTGCTCATCGCCATCGCCAGCGAGGGCAGCGGAGACGCGGTCAGCATACTCAAGGAGTTCGGCATCGACCAGGAGAAGATCTACCAGGCATTGCTGAGCATACGCGGCAGCCACCGCGCGGACGATCCGCGGGCCGAGAATAAGTACAGGTCGCTGGAAAAGTACGGTCGCGACCTGACCGAGCTGGCGCGCCAGGGCAAGATAGACCCTGTGATCGAGCGCGACGACGAGATCAAGCGCGTCATGCAGGTGCTCATCCGCCGCACCAAGAACAACCCCGTCCTCATCGGTGAGGCCGGCGTGGGCAAGACGGCGGTGGCGGAGGGCCTGGCGCTCAAGATCGTGGCGGGCGACGTGCCCGATTCGCTCAAGGGCCGCAGGGTGATCGCGCTGGATATGGGCGCGCTGGTGGCCGGCAGCAAGTTCCGCGGCGAGTTCGAGGAGAGGCTCAAGGCGGTCATGGACGAGGTAAGGCAGGCCAAAGGCGATGTCATATTATTTATCGACGAGATGCACACCGTGGTGGGAGCGGGGGCGGCCGAGGGCGCCATCGACGCCAGCAACATGCTCAAGCCGGCGCTGGCCCGCGGTGAGCTCCAGTGCGTGGGCGCCACCACGCTTGACGAGTATCGCAAGCATATCGAGCCCGACAAGGCGCTGGAGCGCCGCCTGCAGCCGGTTTTTGTGGGCGAGCCCAGCGTGGAGGCCACCATCCAGATGCTGAAGGGGCTGCGCCCGCGCTACGAGGCGCACCACAAGGTCAAGATCTCCGATTCAGCCATAGAGGCGGCCGTTAAGCTGAGCAAGCGTTATATTACCGAGCGATTTTTGCCGGACAAGGCCATCGACCTGATCGACGAGGCGGCCAGCAAGCTGCGCATCGACATGGAGAGCCTTCCCCCCGAGATAAAGCAGCAGGAGCAGAAGGTTCAACTGCTTACCGAGGAGGAGGCTGCTGCCTCGCAGCGAGCCGAGTACGCGAAGGCGGCTGAGATCAAGGCCGAGCGGATGCGCATTGAGGAAGAGTGTAAAAAGGCCAAGGACAAGTGGATGCAGGAGAAGAAGCTGGACAATGAGGTAGATGATGAGACCATAGCCGAGATGGTGGCCAAGCAGACGGGTGTGCCCGTCTCCACCATGAAGGAGAGCGAGGCTGAGAAGCTGATGCAAATGGAGGACCGCCTGCACGAGCGCATCGTCGACCAGCAGGAGGCCATCGCCGCCGTGTCCGAGGCCGTCAGGCGCGGGCGCGCCGGTCTCAAGGACCCGCGCCGGCCCATCGGGAGCTTCATCTTCCTGGGTCCCACGGGCGTGGGCAAGACCGAGCTGGCCAAGGCGCTGGCGCAGTTTCTCTTCGACGACGAGGATGCCATGATCCGCGTCGATATGTCCGAGTACATGGAGAAGCACACCGTGTCGCGGCTGATCGGCGCTCCCCCCGGGTATATCGGATTTGACGATGCCGGGCAGTTGACCGAGGCCGTGCGCAGGCGTCCCTTCCGCGTGATACTCTTCGACGAGATCGAGAAGGCGCATCCCGATGTCTTCAACATACTGCTGCAGATACTGGAGGACGGACGGCTGACCGACAGCCACGGCCGCACGGTCAACTTCAAGGAGACCGTGGTCATCATGACATCCAACCTGGGCATGCAGGAGTTCCGCAAGCAGGCGCACAGGCTGATAGGCTTTAACGTCCCGCCGGAGAAGCAGGCTAAAGAAGAGAAGGACGAGTGGAACAAGCTCAAGATAGCGCTCGAGGGCGACCTCAAGAAGACCTTCCGTCCCGAGTTCCTCAACAGGATAGACGAGATCATCATCTTCCACCCGCTCAACGAGGCCAACCTCAAGCAGATCATCGACCTGCTGGTGAAGGAAGTCGACAAGCTGCTGGCCGACCGCGGCATCGTGCTCGAGCTGACGGACGAAGCCAAGGAATGGGTCTTCCGCAAGGAATACGATCCCGAGTATGGCGCGCGCCCCCTGAGGCGGGCCATCCAGCGTTACATCGAGAACCCGCTTTCCAGCAAGATCATCTCGGGCGAGGTCAGGGACTGCGACCATGTCAAGGTCTGGGTCGACAAGGATGCGCTGGCGTTCAGCGTGGTCGGCAATGTCGCCGGCGAGTCCGGCGAGGCCGATGAGGACGAGTCGGCGGCCGGTACCAGGAAGAAAAAGAGGGGCAAGGCTTCGAGGTAATTGGGCAACTCCTCCATGGTATTTGGACAGGTACAGCGGCGCCGGTCGGCGCGGGATTACGCGTTGCTGGCGGCCTCGATCGTCCTGACCGTGGCCTTCTGCGTATTGGTAATAGTCTACTGGCAGGAGTTCGTCAGGTTTTCCAAGTACGGTTACATCGGCGTTTTCATCGTCAGTTTTCTGGGCGATGTGACGCTGTTTGTGCCGGTGCCCAACCTTCTCATCGTGTTCACCCTGGGGGGCGTGCTCAACCCGGTGCTGGTCGGCCTGATAGCCGGGGCCGGGGAGGCCACCGGATCTATGGTAGTCTACGTGACCGGTTTAAGCAGCGCGAAGGCCCTTCACGCCCTGGACCATCTCGTGATGGACAGGTTCAGGGCCTGGATCAAGACCAGGGGGGCGATATCGGTATTTATCATGTCGGCCATATTTAATCCGCTCTTTTACCCCTTCACCGCCGTCGCCGGGATGATGCACTTCGGCTGGTGGCGTTTTTTACTGCTCTGCCTGGCCGGCAAATCGCTTAAGAACGTGCTGCTGGCGACGGCCGGGTATTTCGGGGTCAAGACACTGATAGAACTTGTGGGAGGGCATATACAGCTATGACCAGGGCGCCGTCTCCGCGGAGCTGGTACATCGCACTGCTGCTGGCCGTCTTCCTGGGCTGGTTTGGCCTGGACAGGTTTTACATCGGCAGGTACAAGGCCGGCTGGCTCAAGCTGATCACGCTGGGCGGGCTGGGCGTCTGGTGGCTGCTGGATATAATTTTAATAGCCTCGGAGTATCGCAAGGACCGCTGGTACCGTCCGCTGGTGCACGCGTGGTTCCCCAAAAAGCAGAGCGGTGTCAAATGACGGCCAGAGTGCTGATGGTGCAGGGCGCCGCCTCATCCGTGGGCAAGAGCATTATGGTGGCGGCATTGTGCCGCATATTGAAGCAGGACGGATACCGGGTGGCGCCCTTCAAGTCCCAGAACATGGCCCTCAACTCCTTCGTGACTAAAAGTGGCGGTGAGATAGGCCGTGCGCAGGCCGTGCAGGCCGGGGCCGCGGGCATAGAGCCAACGGTCGAGATGAACCCTGTCCTGCTCAAGCCGCAGGCCGACTCCACCTCGCAGGTCATCGTGCTGGGCGTAGCGCAGAGCGTGACGGATGCAGCGGACTATTACAAAGATAACCACAAATTGCTTCCCATCATTGCGGACTCGCTGGCCAAATTGAAAAGAGTCTACGACGTGGTGGTCATCGAGGGCGCGGGCAGCCCGGCCGAGGTCAACCTGATGGACAGGGAGATCGCCAACATGCGCATCGCCGAGCTGGCCGGGTCCCCGGTCATACTGGTTGCGGACATAGACCGCGGGGGAGTCTTCGCCTCCATCGTCGGCACGCTGGCGCTGCTGCCGCTGCGCCAGCGCAGGAGGGTCAAGGGGCTGGTCATCAACAAGTTCCGCGGCGATATATCCCTGCTCAAGCCCGGTGTCGAATTCCTGGAGAAACGCTGCCGCCGTCCCGTGCTGGGCGTTGTCCCCTATATCAGGAACCTGGCGATCGCCCAGGAGGACTCGGTCTATCTGGATGAAAGGCGTTCATATATAAGGCAGGGCTACCCGGACGTCTGTATCATACGCCTGCCGCATATCTCCAACTTCGACGACTTCGACCCGCTGGAAACCCTCTGTAATATGCGTTATGTGGCCTCTGTTGAGAAGCTGGGCGATCCCGATTTAATCATACTGCCGGGCACCAAGGGCACCATCTCCGACCTGCTGTTTCTTCACAAGACCGGGCTGGCGGCGAAGATAATTGAGAAAGCCAAGGCTGGCACACCGGTCTTCGGCATGTGCGGCGGCTATCAGATGCTGGGGTGGAAAATCACCGATCCGGTGAATGCCGAGTCGGAAGTGTCCGAGGCGGATGGTCTGGGACTGCTTGAGATGGAGACCGTATTCGGGGCCGATAAGATCACCTCGCAGGTGGAGGGGAAGGTCGAGGCCGGCAGGGGGTTGCTGGCCGGCATGCAGGGCATCGATGTCGCGGGCTACGAAATACACATGGGCCGCAGCCGCGGGCAGCAGTCCGGTTTTGTGTTCAAAATCACCGAATCCGTCAACACGCCCTCCAGCTACGACGAGGGAGGCATCGACCGTACAGGCATGGTGTTCGGCAGCTACATGCACGGGCTTTTCAACAACGGCGAGTTTACACGTAAAATGGTCCATAATTTGTGTTCGCTGCGCGACCTGCCGCTGCCCGAGGGCGCCGCGCTGGACCGGGATAAGGCCTATGACGAGCTCGCTGCGATCTTCAGACAGAGCCTGGACATAGACGGCCTGTATAAAATCATATTCGGAGGTTCGCATGGCAGAAGCTAAGGTGGATTACGGCAACTGGGTCTCGAAGAAGCTTATTTATTTTCCAGGCCTGCTGGCCGTTGCCTTCCTGGCGCTGAGCTTTTTCTCATATTATTTCCTCATAGTCGCCCTGCCGTTTCTCATCATCACCGCCTATTTCAGCTATGCCAATTACAGGTTCTCGCCGGCCGGTGGGGACATACAGGCGAAGGTACGCGAGTTCGTGTTGGACAGGCTTGAGTGGGACGGGAAAGGGGTGGCGCTGGATATCGGCTGCGGCAACGGCGCCCTTGCGATCGAGCTGGCTAAAAGGTACCCGGGCGCAGAGATTACCGGCATCGACTCCTGGGAGGGCAACTGGGACTATTCACAGGCCTCCTGTGAGAAGAACGCGGCAATCGAGGGCGTGGCTGATAGAACGAAATTTCAGAAAGCCAGCGCGGCGGAGCTGCCCTTTGATGACGGGACATTCGACGCGGCCATCAGCAATTTTGTCTTCCACGAAGTGAAGGATGCGCGCAATAAAAGGGACGTGGTAAAGGAGGCGTTGAGGGTAGTGAAGAAGGGCGGGCATTTCGCATTCCAGGACCTCTTCCCCGTAAAAGGGCTCTACGGGAACATCGACGAGATGCTGGAGGAGATCAAAGGCTGGGGCGTCGATGATGTCAGGTACGTGAACACCAGCAACGCCGACTTCATACCAAAGCCTCTCAAATTGCCCTTTATGGTGGGCTCGATCGGCATTATTTACGGCAGGAAGTGAACGGGCGGGATTTGCCTTTGTCGCCGCTTTTTGATAGATTAATCATCTGTCACGGGGCTGTAGCTCAATTGGGAGAGCGTCTGACTGGCAGTCAGAAGGTAAGGGGTTCGAATCCCCTCAGCTCCACCAGATTCATCCTTCCGCTTTTTGCTAACATCTTTGAAACATTCCCAATATTAGGCTTAAGCACCAATAGAGGTGATATAATCCGATTTAGTGCCAATAAACAATTATGCCTTTATAGATGGCAATAACTTGCATCTGACATTTGTCGGATTGGGAGTGCAGATTAAGTACGATAAATTACTATCGTATTTGAGGAAAAGGCATAATGTAACTGCCGCATACTACTTCATAGGTCGCATATCTCAAAACCAACATATCTACGATACTCTTACGTCGTATGGTTATACCCTGAAATTCAGGGATGTTACCAAAAAAGGAGGTAAGCCGGTTACCTGCCCGGCTTGCGGTAAGTCATTTGAGATCGACAAAGGTAAAACAAAATGCGATTGTGACGCTGATCTTGTGCTACAGGTTATGGACGAGATAAAGAACTATGATAAGGCTATTATCATCACCAGCGATGGCGATTTCGATAACCTGGTTAAGAAGCTAATAACACTGTATAAGCTGGATATGGTTCTGTCCCCGAGTCAGGTCGGCTGCTCTCACCTGCTGAATAGCGCAGCGCTAGGTCGGATTGCCTTTATTGATAAGCTAATAGGTGAGATAGAAAAATATTGAGGGAGAACCTTATGGGACTGAACCCACAAGATGCTCCCTCGTCGTGATGTATTTATTATATAGCCTTTGTCAATGCATTCCAAGTCCTCTTTCACTGGGTGCTGCTAAATGCGGGGGAAGGTCAATAGTATAAAAGTGAATACTGTGCTTTAGCGTTTGCTGCAAACTGCCCTGGAGTATAATTATCCTATCGCCACGAGGTTGAAAAGGAGGAGTTATGTTTGAGGTGTTTATGACCGCGGAGCAGAAGGTTCTCCTGAAAGAAGCACAGGACTTCGTCAAATGGGCACCACGCCAGCTTATTCTGGATATGGATGATGAGAAAATCAAATTCCCCAAGGAATTTATCGAGGAGGCGGGAAGAAGAAACCTGCTCGCGCTGCGGGCGCCCAGGCAATACGGGGGAAGGGCGCTCAAATATGTGGACGAGTTCATCGTCCTGGGTGAGGTGGGTAAACTCGGTGTCCCCCTGGCATGTGTTTTCGGGATTGTCGGACTCATTTCAGACGCTCTGAATGCCTACGGAACGGAAGCGCAAAAACAGAAGTATCTCAAGCCGTTGACGGCAGGAAAGATCTGGGCCGGCGAGGCGCTGACTGAGCCCAGGGGCGGTTCGGACTTCTTCGGCGCAACCACCACGGCCCATAAAGAAGGGAAGCATTACATACTCAACGGCCAGAAACGCTTCGTTGTAGGCGGCGAGGGCGCGGATTTCTTCCTGGTCTATGCCGTGACCAACCCGGGCGGGGGACACAATTCGTTGAGCACCTTAATCGTCGAGAGGGATATGGGTGTTGAAGTAAAGCACGTATACGGCCTGATGGGCAGCCACGGCACCGGAACGGCCAGGATCATATTCAGGGACGTTAAGGTCCCGGAGGAGAACCTGCTGGGTAAGGAGAACAAAGGCTCGGAGATCTTCTACCACATGATGGTGCCGGAAAGGATGGTGGGCTATATCAACGGCTCGCGCGCGCTCCTGGAGATCGCCGCCCGCTACGCCAATAAGAGGAAGGCGTTCGGACAGCCCATAAGAAATTTCGAGGCGGTCAGCTTCAGGATAGCCGAATGCATCACAAAGATAGACGCGGTCAATGCGCTGGCCTACGTGGTGGCGCGAACTGTCGATGACCAGGTCGGCACAGCAGGCTACCGCAGGAGGATGGTATCGGAATTGAAGAGATTTGCAACCCAGTCACAGTGGGAAATCGCCAATGAGACCATGCAGATACTGGGCGGCATCGGGTATACCAGGGTCTTTCCCGTGGAAAGGGCAGTGAGAGAGACCCGACTCCTCCAAATATGGACGGGCACCAACGATATCCAGAACCTGATCATCCAGCATGAATTTTATAAGGAATTGCTGTCCAGGACAGTGGATGAGAGAGATATCGAGGCAGACATCCACCTCAGCAGCGAGGAAGCAGCCGAGGAAAAGGTCTACGAGTAAGCAGGCTGCAGCTCGATCGTGAGAGTGTTCGACAGTTGGTTATATAACTACATGATCTGCTCCCGTTATATACCCTTGCCCATACCCAATGGTATAATTCCTTGTACGCTTGAGATATTCCCACCAACGTGATGCCAGGGTATACTAACCTAAAAATAAATGTTGTGCTGATAGAGCGGGGCAACATGGATTGATTAAGTGAAGGTATAGATAATGATCTTATACAGGAGGTCTGATCATGGCGGTCAGAGATAGTGGAGACAAACTGGGCCTCAAGAAACTCTCGATACAGGAGAAATACGATATATTTACAAAGACGCTGTATATCCGGGGCAAACCTGTTCTTCATGGATCACTTGCCGTGTGTATTGCTGATTCAGTCATGATCAGAGCATTCGGCATGCTGTTCAACTGGGGAAAGATGACAGCGAATAATGGAGAGGAGTATTACCGGCTGACCGGCAATTTTAAACGCATTGGCAACATTGCACGCAAGCTCAAGTTCCTCGGCCCCATCGACCGGTTTCTACTGCGCACGGTAATGCGCATGACCGTGAGCATGCTCGGTAGGCAGAAAATCTTCGGCCTTGATAATGAAAAGACTGACGTCCACACGGCGGCTGTCCGGTACTTCACCGCTACTGACATCTTCGATTTCAGGATCGAGGTGGATGACGTAAAGGAAGACAGTGTAAAGTTCAGGTTCCTTCAGTGCCCCATCGGGTATGTGAACGGCGACGATATGAAAATCTGCATGGCCACTAACAAGTGGGACCGGCAATGCGTACGTATGATGGGTGTGAGGATGCTCATCGAGGATCTCATACCCGAAGGTTCGCCTGCATGCTTAGCCCATATTGTTCCGGAAAAGGAAAAGGTGCCTGATAGGTGGCGTAGGTACCCCCGCTCCACTATCTGATGATCAGCGATATATTCTTGTTAATTGGCATACACGCCCAACAAATACATCCGGGCTGACGCAGCAGAGCCACGCGGCTGATGCGCTTACGCCGGCTGTTTTCTCCTCAAGAGAATTAGCATTCCCACGACCAGTGCAATGAAGATCATGGCAAAGCTGATATAGAGGATGATGTTGGAATCATCCGATTCCACGGTGAAGCTTCCTGCAGATACTCCACCCACATAGACTGCATAGGTGCCCGGCTCGTTGCGGCTGACCGTGAAGGAGAGGGGGGTATTGGAGCCGCTGTTGATTGTGACTCCCTTTCTGGTCTCCTCCTCCCCATTAATATAAACCTTTATTGCGGTCGTGCCATTAACGGTGCTCCTGTTAGCCAGGCTTGCGGTAATGATGACAGGCATCCCCGGCGTAACTTTTGTAGCAGACAGGGAGGCGCTCTGTACCTGGATGTTGGGCAGCTGCACCGGCGACTGCGGCCCTGCAGGCGCTGCAGATGAGCCTCCGCCATATGGGTGGTCGCCGCTGCCTATTGAACCGGAGGCAAAGCTGGCGCTGATCGTATGGTCCGCTGTTACATTGGTAAAGGTATAAGAAGATACCTCGCCGACTGAGCTTCCATCAACCAGCACATCTGCAACCTGGTAGCCGGTATCGGCTGTGATGGTGAAGGTCTGGCTGGCGCCGCTGCTGACCGTCACAACACCGGTCGGCGATATCGACCCGTTTGCACCGGCAGTTGCGGCGATTGTGAAGGTAGACGGCGGTGGCGGGATATACGGGCCGCCTGCTACAAAGATTTGGTCACTACTGGTAGGCGGGTTGACCAGGTTGGTGGCGCCGGAGGTAAAGGCGACAAAGTTGCCGTTACCACTGACGCTGGGAAAAGCGCTGTAGTTGTTGCCCTGTACACCGTTCGCATTCATGCTGATAAGGGTGGTCACGCCGGCCTGCGTGTCACGCACAAACACCTGGACGCCGCTGGTAGCCGGGCTGACGAGGTCAGTGGCCCAGGAATGGAAGGCGATGTAGCGCCCGTCAGCGCTGATGCTTGGGTTGATGCTGCGGTTGTCGCCCTCGGATCCGCTCGTATTAACGCTGACCAGCGTGACGGCGTCGGATTGCCTGTCGTACACAAAGATCTGGATGGTGCCGCTGGTAGCCGGGCTGACCAGGTTGGTGGCGTCGGAGTAGAATGCGACATAGCGGCCGTCGGCGCTGATGCTTGAGTATAAGCTATTGGCGTTTCCCTCGCCTCCGGGACCCTTGCTGGCCAGCCAGTTAGCGCCTGTCTGCCTGTCATGCACAAAAATCTGGCTGTAACTGTTGCTGGTAGGCGGGCTGACCAGGTTGGTCGACCAGGACTCGAAGGAGATGTAGCGCCCGTCAGGGCTGATGCTTGGATTGGAGCTGTAGCCGTCGCACTGGTCGCCGCTTGCATTAACGCTAACCAGGGTGGTGGTGCCTGCCTGCCTGTCACGCACAAAGATCTGATTGCCGCTACTGGCCGGGCTGACCAGATTAGTGGCGGGAGACTGGAAGGCGATGTAGCGCCCATCAGCGCTGAGGCTGGCATTGAAACTGTCATCGTTACCCTGGACACCGCTAGCATTAACACAGGCCAGCGCAGTGGTGCCTGCCTGAGTGTCACGGACAAACACCTGGTTGCCGCTGCTGGCCGGGCTGACCAGGTTGGTGGCAGGAGACTCGAAGCCGATATACCGCCCGTTACCGCTGATGCTTGGATCATAAGAGTTACTGTCCCCATATACGCCGCCTGGGCCGGCGCTGACCAGCGTGGTGGCGCCGGTCTGCCTGTCACGTACAAAAATCTGGCTGTTGCTGGTATCCGGGCTGACGAGGTTGGTGGCAAGGGACTGGAAAGCTATATAGCGGCCGTCAGCGCTGACGCTTGAAGCACCGCTAACGTCGTTGCCCTGCACTCCGCCGGAACTGACACTGACCACTTCCATGCCGGCAAAAGCCAGTACCCCCTGCACACCAAAGGTCAAGACGAGTACAATTGCAGCTAGCAAAAATATCAGTGGTCTTTTCATGCGGTCACCCCTCCCACAGGCGTAAAAAACGCTTGCCATTATAGTAACTATGAAAATGCATTGTCAAACGCAGTGCCGCCATTTCACGATCCCGCTTCCGCAAGGGCCACGGTGTACATCGGAGGCAAGTCCTCAATACCCTTGGGTGCATGTGATAATGTCGATGTATATTCAATAGTAATATTATGCCCGGAACTACTTGCTTCTTTTCAAGCAGAAGCCTAGTATATAGTGAGGTAACGATGTGGGGCTGTCATCCCCACATTATCAACGCAAGGTTTGCTTCAGGTCCCGCAGCACCTTTCTTAAATGAAGTTACCATTTTTCTAAGGAGGCTTGAAATATGGAATTTATTGACCTTATGAGTATATCGCACCGCCATATGGAGATACTGAATCCTTCCACTTCTGAAAAAATCATCAAACTTGGCAAACAACTTAAATTGAAAAAAGGAAACCGGGTCATCGACTTCGGCTGTGGTTGTGCTGAGCCCCTCACTCTCTGGGCTGAGGAGTTCGGTATTACCGGTATCGGCATAGATATTTGCGAGGATTTCTGTGAACGGGCAAAGAAAAAGCTGGACATGAGAGGGTTGTCAGACCGAATCGATATCGTTTGCTCCCCTGCGGCTGACTACGTATTTGAAGAAGGGGTTTTTGATGCGGCAACGTGCATTGGGTCAACGTTTGTTTTTGGCGGCTATCAGCAGACGGTCCAGGCAATGAAGAGGGCCGTCCATCAGAGTGGACGCCTTGGTATCGGCGAAACTCACTGGCTTGGCACTCAGATAAATCCGGAATATGCCCAGAAACAGGCAACAACCCACACAGAAGCCGAACTGGCTAGATTTACCCGGGACGAAGGCTTTGAACTCGAATACATCATCCGTTCCAGCCAGGACGATTGGGACAGGTACATTTCGGATAGCTGGTATGGACTGTTGCGCTGGCTTGAAGAAAATCCCAACCACCCTGACTATGACCAGGTATTTAAGCACTTTCGCACTGACCAGGATGATTATTTACAGTTCCAACGCCAATATATGGGTTGGGCTATGTACTGCCTGGCTCCCATCAAAGCTCATTCGACATAGGAAATCGCAAATTCACTCATTTAATGACAGAGTGGTAACTCTGACTTAAAAGATGGTACACTCCTTAGTTACGGGGGAAAAAGAAACCATCAAATGTCTCTTGAGCAGAGCAAGCATCTACTTAGGACAAAGTTTTATATCCCTGCACAATCTGAAATTATGTTTATGTATGGAATCTGTATTTTCTTTCACCTGATATGGGGCGCTTGTCTTGGGTTTGTAATATCATATTGCCAGCAGCATAAACTGTTCCGCTACAGCGGCGGATGCTACCAATCATGAGGATGGCCGGTCTGAAAAGTCTCTATCTCGCTGAACAGGTTATCGTGCGTGATTTTTGTCCCGTCCCTGGCAGACTTATACGACGCAAGGGTCCGGGCGAAAGTAAGGTATGAGTTTTCCGATTGTCAACGCCCCCTCATGCTTCATATGTAGCGTCTACGTCCTTTCCTTTAACCCGGGCTGCAGCTCCATGAGGAGAGCGTTTGACCGGCCAAACAGAATCAATAGGCCGTATAATCCGGCGTTATTTCGCCTATTTTAACGGGCCGTCCTTCCTGCGCCGAACGGATGGCTGCCAGTGTACACGTTACTGCGTGCATGCCGGCTTCACCTCCATAGCGGGGCTCGCTATCGTTCAGGATGCACTCAATCAGGTGATTAACATGGTTCATGTGCCCCTGCGGATAGTAGTTGATATCCGATTCCCATACCGCGTCGCTGCCTTCGTCGATGCGCAGCCCAATGGTCTCTTTTCCCTCCCGGTGCAGTAAAATGTGCTGCTGTTTGCCGTCCCACAACAGGTTGCTGCCTCCCTCGCCAAGCACCTCGATGGAGCCCCGCTCGCCCAGGATAAGGCTGCTGAAGCCTGTCATATGGTCGTATTTCCCGTTAAGCTTTTCGGCGCGCGCCCATAAGCCCTGCAGGTCGGTATCCTCGTATTTCCAGGTTATAATGGGGATATCTATATCGGGGATGCCGTAAACCTGGTAATCAAGAGGATGTTTATCGGGCATACACTTGGTCGTAGCTGTAACTGCATATACCTCATGTATGGGCACATCCTGCATGAAGTACTCGGCAGCAGAGAATAAATGCACCGCATGGTCAAAAATCCATGAATATTGTCCGCCGCAAGATTTCACGGGGTCCACCCTCCACTCAGGGTCCTTGCTGCTGGGCTCCAGTTTAAGCCCCTTCCTCAGTATCCAGTTCCCGAAACGCTGTCGTATCTGCAGCGGCCGGCCTATCTCCCCTGAATCGATCAGCTCACGGGCTTTAACGTGTGAAGTGAGAAATACATAAGTCTCACCCACCAGCAGCTTTACACCTGCATTGCGAACTGCCTGGCAGGCCTTTATTCCGTCTGAAACGCTGCTGCAGAACGGCTTTTCGCAGTGTATGTGCTTGCCTGCGCCCGCGGCCTGCCGCGTCATGGCGCCGTGCAGGTAGGTGGGTGTGCACAGGTCTATGATGTCGACGTCGCTCTTAAGCAAGTCTTCAAAGGATAAAATCTGTACATCAAGGTTATATTCATTTACGTATTGCCAGGCGCGGCGCGAGTCCGCGTCGCTCACCGCCACCAGCTCGACATTGGGATTAAAAATGTAGCCTGCCAGATGCGCCCTGCCCGCGAGTCCCAAACCGACAATACCTGCCTTTAATATACGTTCTCCCACCATTTACAACATCACCTCGGACCGAAACTCATGAACCTATATTAAATGAAAGCATACACAAATACAATCAGCGGTCCGCCACATTTCCATCGGTAAGCAATTTGTTTATAATCTCTACAGGGCGTTCCGACTTGATCGGGGTGATTTTAACCACTGATCTAATATAAAATTAATGGTGTGAAGGAGCAACGCTGTATGAAAAACTTTCTGCATAAGTTTCTGATTCTCGCTGTATTATTTACCACGGTGAGCACCGTATTTGCGGGATGTACTCCTGAGGTAAAACCTGTACAGCAATCCATCGATCCTCAGGACGCACAACAAATAGCCTATGATGCCACTGTATACGGATTCCCACTGGTTATAATGGACCTGACACGGCAGGCATTCACGGCGGTACCCGCACCCACGGAGAATGGGGCGCCGGTAGGCCAGTTCAGCAATAAGAAAGCATTCCCTGATGCGACATTTACCACCGTAGTCAGGCCCAATGCAGACACGCTCTATTCAACAGCCTGGATTGACACTGCCAAAGAGCCTGTTATCCTGTCAGTGCCGGATTCAAACGGCCGCTACTATATGATTTCCTTGCAGGATTACTGGACGGATGTTTTTGCCTCGCTGGGTTCACGTACTACAGGTACCGGCGCCGGCAATTTTGCTATCACCGGCCCGAAGTGGCGCGGTGAGTTGCCTGAGGGCGTCACAGAGATGAAATCTTTGACGAGGTGGGCGTGGATAATCGGACGTTTCGCCTGCAGCGGCTCTTCAGACTATGATAACGTCCACAAGCTTCAGGACCAACTGAAGCTGACGCCGCTTTCCGCCCGGGGCACCGATTATAAGCCGCCGGCCAATGTCCCGGTTGATCCCAATGTCAATCGCAAGGTCTCTCCTCTGGACCAGTTACTGGCTATGGATGCCCCAACCTATATCGAATATTTCTGCCAGGTGATGGTGGAAAACCCTCCCTATGAAGCCGACGCGCCAATCCTGACCAGAATGCTCAAGATAGGTACCAAGCCGGGCGCAGATTACCAGGCTTATTTTGCAGGGCTGGACGATGATGTTAAATCGGCAATCCAAACCGGCTATCAATCTGCTCTCGCCAAGATTCCTATGGCAAGCCCGGGCGATGAAAAGAACGGGTGGCGGATGGTATACGGCGCCGGCGATTATGGTACGGACTATATGCTTAGAGCAATTATAGATTACCAGGGGCTGGGCGCTAATCTGGACGATGACGCCTTCTATCCATCTTTATGCAGAAGTAGCGACGGGGAATGGTTATCCAGCGATAAGAAATATGTGCTCCATTTTGATAATGACGTGATACCACCGGTAAACGGCTTCTGGTCGCTTTCTATGTATAACGACAAAATACTATTCGCAGCAAACCCGATCAATAGATACAACCTGGGATCATTGAGTGACCCGCCTCTGATAACTAATCCCGACGGTTCAATTGATATTTATATACAGCGCGATGCACCCGACCCTGCCGGAACACCCAACTGGCTGCCCGCGCCTGCCAGTGGCAACTTTTCACTGACATTGCGGCTGTACTGGCCGAAAGAATCGGTGGTGGATAAATCCTGGGCGCCTCCGGCAATACAGATGGGCGGGCAATCAACCCAACCAACGCAGCAGACCATCAGCCCGCAGGACGCACAACAAATAGTCTATGATGCTACAGTGTATGGATTCCCGCTGGTCATAATGGATTTGACACGGCAGGTCTTCACAGCAGTGCCCGGACCCATGGAGAACGGGGCGCCGGTAAATCAATTTGGTAATAAGAAAGAATTCCCTGATGCCACATTTACCGCCGTAGTCAGACCTAACGCAGATACGCTCTATTCAGCAGCCTGGGTGGACACCGCTGACGAGCCTTTTATACTATCGGTGCCGGACACTGGGGGCCGCTATTATATGCTGCCCCTGATGAGTTACTGGACGGATGTTTTTGAGTCGCCGGGTTCTCGCACTACAGGTACCGGCGCCGGCAATTTTGCTATCACCGGCCCGAAGTGGAGCGGTGAGTTGCCTGAGGGCGTCACAGAAATCAAGTCTCCGGGCAGATGGGTCTGGATAATCGGACGCATTGCCTGCAGCGGTTCTGCAGACTACGATAACGTCAACAAGATTCAGGACCAACTGAAGCTGGCGCCGCTTTCCAAATGGGGTACCGATTATGAGCCGCCGGCCAATGTTCCGGTTGATCCTAATGTCAATCGCAAGGTGGCTCCTCTCGATCAGTTGCTGGCTATGGATGCCTCAGCCTATTTTGACAATGTCTGCCGGCTGATGGTGGAAAATCCACCTTATGAAGCCGATGCGCCAATCCTGACAAGAATAGCAGGGATAGGCATCAAGCCGGGCGCAGATTACCAGGCTTATTATTCCGGGCTGGACGACGATGTTAAATCGGCAATCCAGGCCGGCTATCAATCGGCTCTTAAAGATATTCCTCAGGCCAAACTGGGTGATATGAAGAACGACTGGCAAATGGTATATGGCGCCGGTGACTATGGGACGGACTACATGTTCAGAGCGTCTGTAGATTATCAGGGGTTGGGCGCCAACCTGGATGCCGATGCTTTCTACGAGTCATCATTCACGGATGGCGACGGACAGAGATACTCCAGCGATAAGAAATATGTGCTTCATTTCGATAAGGACGAAATACCACCGATAAACGGCTTCTGGTCGCTGTCAATGTATAACGACAAAATGGCATTCGCCGATAATCCCATCAATAGATACAGCCTGGGATCCTTAAGCAATCCCCCGCTGATTAAAAATCCCGATGGCTCACTGGATATTTATATACAGCGCGATGCGCCGGACCCGGCTACACCCAACTGGTTGCCGGCTCCTGCCAGTGGAAACTTCTCTCTGACATTAAGGTTATACTGGCCAAAGGATATTGTGGTAGACAAGGAGTGGGCATCCCCGGCGGTACAACCGGTTGAGTAGGGACCCTGTGGTATTCACTTAGATTGAACCGGCCTGGAAAAGGCAGGACTGCTATAGTTGTAGCAGACGATAGATCATGCGATGACGCGGAAAGACAGGACAAAAGTTCTTCTTTCCGTCCAGTAAGCCCCACCATTGAATCTGAAACAGTACCCTTTTCAGACAGATTTCGAACTCTCCCGTCTGCTGGCTATTGGCGCGAAGGGTTAATCAGGTTCCAGCTAACCATTCGGTCAACATTGACTGCATTTCCTTTGTGATACAATTCACGTAAACAATTATTAGGCGGTGATATCATTGGGCTTGAACTGGTATCTGGTATCGTCACTAATTGTCTGCGGCGCAGGGGTGCTGGGCTTTTCAATTTACCTGGCCTCACGCATTATTGCTGAATTGCCAGATGGTATTGCAAAGGGAGGATGGTATTTTCTTCGTATCCTGATCATACTTTTCGTTGCTGGTTATATTGTTTACTGGATTATCCTTGACGGCAAGGCCGCTTCAGGTAGCTTGATTGTAGGTTCTATATTCCTGGCAGGTGCTATTTTTGTCGTAGTAGTATGCTGGTTGATGCTGAAAACTGTAAAGAACATCAAGCGCATGTCGGAGCTCGAGCGCGAGAATATCACCGATCAACTGCTGGGCATCTATAACCGGCGTTACCTGGACCAGCGGCTCAAAGAAGAGATCGCCCGCGCTAAAAGATATAAATTACCACTGTCATTGCTTATGATGGATATTGACCACTTCAAAAATGTTAACGATACCTACGGTCACCAGGCAGGAGACAAGGTACTGATAAGCATAGGTAAAATACTCCTGGCCAATATGCGGGAGGCCGATTTGTCTGCACGCTATGGCGGAGAGGAGCTAGTCGTAGTATTGCCGCATACAGGAGAAGCCGATGCCCTCATCATGGCTGAAAGACTGCGTCAACTTATTGGTCAAATAAATCATTCCGCGAATTCTGATAATCAGTATTTTCATGTCACCATCAGCATCGGCCTGGCTACAATTGAGGACGTAAAAGCTGATGTAATCGATTTGCTATTATGTGCAGATAAAGCGCTATACAGGGCGAAGCATAATGGCCGAAACCAGGTAGTGATTTATGATCCAAATCTTAAGGACGACCTTAGTTTTACAGCAACCAGATAACTCGCTGTACCTGCAATATGCATTTGCATCCGGATCATTCTAAGTCGGTCATTTTATACTCCTGTAAGTAATTAGGCGGGGCTGAAAAGCCCTACTTTGTAATTCAGGCATAGTTAGCCTTAAGAGCATTGACATCCACGTGACAAATGAATATCATCATGACCACGTCTTGGGTGGGGATTTTCATATGACCGACAGGGAAGCTAACGAAATATCTGCACCGGCCAACCGATTTCTGAATGTATCGTTACAAATCCTGGTGGGGATTGCAGTTATAGGCGGGCTTTACCTGAGCAGCCTATACAGCTACTTGTTATTCCACAGCATCATCGAGATATTTTCCATTATAGTTACGTCGTGTATTTTCCTGATAGCCTGGAATTCACGGCGCTTCATGGACAGCAACTACATGCTCTTTCTGGGCATCAGCTTCCTGTTTATTGCGATTATAGATATCCTGCATACGCTGACCTACAAGGGCATGGCGGTTTTCCCGGGATACGACGCCAACTTGCCGACTCAGTTATGGATTATCATGCGGTATATGTTGGCTATATCTTTTCTCGTGGCGCCAATATTTATAAGAAGAAAGGTAAATGCGCCGCTGGTGTTATTTTTATATAGCGCAGCTACTGTGCTTTTGCTGCTGCTTATTTTTTACTGGGGAATTTTCCCCGCCTGCTATGTGGAAGGTTCTGGATTGACCCCATTCAAAATATACAGTGAGTATATTATTTCACTTATCCTGCTGGGATCTCTTATATACCTCATTTTGGAAAGGAAAGCCTTCGCCCGCCCTATTTTAGGACTTTTGATCGGGTCAATAGTCCTGAGCATAGCAGCTGAAATGGAATTCACAACCTATGCCAGCGTTTACGGTTTCTCCAACATGCTGGGGCACATGCTGATTTTCGTTTCATTTTATTTGATATACAAGGCGCTGATTGAGATAAGTTTAACTAAACCTTATGACTTGATGTTCCGGAACTTGAAAAACAGCGAGAAGAAAAACCGCATTATCCTTGAGCAGATGTATGAATCCTATTTTGAAGTTGACCTGGCAGGAAACTTCACCCTCGTCAATGAATCCACCTGCCTCAACCTCGGGTATCCGCATGAAGAACTGATTGGGAAAAATTATCGCCTTGCAGTACCTGGTGATGATATCAAGCCACTGCTACTTGCTTTCAACGAAGTATACCGAACGGGAGTGCCAAACAAGGGCTTTGAACATAAAATATTGCGCAAGGACGGCAGCGTAATAACGGTGGAATCCTCGATTTCCCTACTAAAAAACGAGCAGGGTGATGTTATCGGTTTTCGGTCTATCAGCCAGAACATCACCGAACGTAAACGGGCAGAAGAAGCTTTATATAAAGAGAAAGAATTTATAAAAAGCTTGGTTGATACAGCACAGACTTCGATAGTAGTACTGGATACGTCGGGGCATATCATTACAATAAACCCTTACCTGGAGCAAATTTCCGGATACCTACTTGAGGAAGTTAAGGGCAAAAACTGGTTTTCCACATTCTTACCTGAAGCTAAACAAACCAAATCACGAGAACTTTTTCTTAATGCTATAGATGATATCCAGACTAAAGGCAATATCGACGAAATCGTTACTAAAGATGGAAGAATTCGCAGTATTGAATGGTATGACAATACACTCAAAGATGCCAATGGTGATATTGTAGGCTTGATCGCTATTGGTCAGGATATCACTGAGCGCAAACAGGCTGAGGAAGCGCTGAGCAGCGCCGAGGAAAAATACCGGTTACTGGTAGAGAATATCAATGATATTTTTTACATACTGGACAGGCAGGGAATTTTCACCTACATCAGCCCGGCGGTTGAACGCGTTACCAGGTACAAGGTGAGCGAGTTAATCGGCACACCTATTTTTCCGCTTATTCACCCGGATGACTTGCCGGGCCTGTTAGACAGTTTCAACCACCTGGTAGCAGGGCAATTGGTGCCATGGGAATTCCGCCTGCTGGATAAAGACGGCAGATCTATATTTGTGCGGTCTTCCAGACAGCTGCTATATAAAGAGGGAAAGGCCATAGGCGTTACAGCCGTGGTGACGGATATTACGGAACGCAAGCTGATGGAGCGAAAGCTCGAGGAAATGGCGACCCATGACTTCCTTACGGGGTTGCCCAACAGGGTGTTGCTGTTCGACCGCTTCACCATAGCGGCTGCGCTGGCTCACCGCAATAAAGCCAGGCTTGCCGTCATGTCGCTGGACCTGGACAAGTTTAAAACCATCAATGATACACTCGGCCACGACGCTGGCGACCAGGTGCTTAAAGCTGTCAGCAAGCAGCTCATGGAAACAATACGTGCCAGCGACACATTGGCCCGTATCGGTGGAGATGAGTTTATCTTGGTGATGATGGAAACCGGCGATATTAAAGATACCGATGCCACAGCCCAAAAAATCCTAGATGCTTTTAAGGAGCCGCTCTCAATCGGCGGCCATCAGCTGCATTTGTCCACCAGCATTGGTATCGCCATCTACCCGGAGGACGCGGAGGACCTGGAAACCCTGATTAAGAAATCCGATGCTGCGATGTATTACTCCAAGGGCCACGGCCGCAACCAGTTCAAGTTCTTTCACGATGGCGATGTCTGGATAAGCGGAGATCATAAGAGCGCCGCCTGATTGTGGTTCAGTTCGATAATGGCGTCAATGGCATATGATTATCAACAAAACGGGCATAGCTTAAGTGCTGAAGCCACGCTTGCTGTTATATGGATACTGCCATGTACTTCGTATATAATAGGTAACCAATGCGACCGATCGTAATACCATTACCGAGGAAGTAGCTTTTTACTCTCAAACAGGAGTTCGGGAACTGTCCAGAATGGCCCACCATCCAGGTAATAATATCACCGCTGATTAGCTTCGATATAATCCACTGAAAGCGAAAAACCACCATTTAGCTACATGATTAGTGTAATTATGACCGTTGAACATACATCCCGATAACCACGTCGTTTTATCGGTATGATTTACCGGTTGCAATTCCATAAATTAGCTGCTGCGGTAATATACGCCCGATAGTTTATTATATGAAAATCTGGGGGGAGGCCAGGACCCCGTTGCTTTGACGTGAGGGTAAGTGATTAGTAAAATATGCACGTTCATATCTACACAGTTTATCGTTTCGATAGTCTAAGAACAATCTTTCCTCCCGGACAGGTATCGTTATAGCTGCACTTTGGACAGAAAAGCCTGTAGAAGAGGAATATGTGAATAAAGGTAAGAATAATATAGGCAATCAGATAATACCAGCCGTATACCAGCAGCCAGTAAGCCGGAAAGAGCAAAGTGATTACAGCTACTGCTGATGCTATTTCAGCGTTGATATTGAAGAAACGCTGGTCAAAAGAACGATTTTTATAAATTCGGGACGATATAAGGTTTCCCAGGTAGACTCCGAAAATTGCTGTGCAAAATCTGCCTCTGTACGGGCAACCAACGCACGCGCCAGCCTGAAAAATGCTGGTTATTATGTACAAAACTATGAATATCGACAATAGATAAACCGAGAAGGTTGCCAGAATATAAGCCGCACCTGCAAAACCCAATATGAACGGTATGAGAGATAGGAAATAGTAACACTTGTCCCTGTTGTTCCACTGGCGGCAGATAACATTTCGAACCATTTAAATTCCTCCCCTGAATGCTTCTCGTACTCTAACATCGTCGATATTAAAGTTCAATCCCCGCGTCTTTACCCCCGCCCTTTTTAATATAGTTGAGGCTGTTTTTATTTTTATACGTTTACCGGTCTCACAGGCTCTTCACAATCGTAAAAAGGTTTACGAGTAAATGCGCGGCAAATTGTCTGAGTTTTAGTAAAGGGATCGAGGCTGTCTACGCCTGGATCCTTTCGAAGAGATAGCTTCCCACTCCCAGTAATATCGCTGTAATCACAACGACCACGAGAAGGTCGAGGCCAATTCCAAAAGTGCTCACGCCGATTAAGGACTGTCTTATACCGTCTACACCATATGTAAGCGGATCAAACCTGGTAATCACTGCCATCGCCTGCGGCAGCCCCTGCAGTGGAAAGAGAGCGCCCGAAAGGAAAAAGATGGGCATTACCAGGAAATTCATGATCAATTGAAACCCCTGCATGTCCTCAAGCGTAGAGGCGATGGCAATTCCGAGAGCGGTAAACAGCAGCGCTACCAGGAAAACAAAGAGGGCCGCAACAGGCAGCATAAACAGATCATTGATTCTGAAACCGACGAGAAGCGACATGACAAAGACGATTATTCCCTGAAATGAAGCCACAGTCGCCCCGCCCAGCGTTTTGCCCAGCATAATATGCCAGCGGGGGACCGGCGCAACCATGGTTTCCTTCAAAAACCCGAACTGCCTGTCCCAGATAAGATCGATACCGGAGAAAACGGCTGTAAACAGCACGCTCATCATGATGATTCCCGGGGCCAGGAATTGAATATAGTCACCCTGGCCGGCCTTCGCGAAGATCGATCCGAAGCCAAATCCGAAGACCAGTAAGAACAAAAGGGGCTGCCCGAGCGAACCTATGATACGGGACGGTGTGCGGAAATATTTTTTAACCTGCCTGAGCCAGAGTATATACATCGTGCTCATCAGCGTCGCCTCCACATTTTCTGTATAGACCTCATTCGATCGGCGCCATTGGCCTGTTCCTCTCTGATGGTAGTTCCGGTGATCGCTATAAACGCCTCCTCAAGTGAACCGGTGTGCGTTTGATTTTCCAGCTCAGCGGAGCTGCCGGTAGCCACAATCCTGCCATGATCTATAATAGCTATTCGGTCAGCGACCTTCTCGGCCTCCGCCATGTAATGGGTCGTAAAAAAGACAGTCATATTCTCCTTTTCACAGATATCTTTTAAGTAACTCCATATATGGTTACGGGTCTGGGGGTCCAAACCGAGGGTGGGCTCATCCAAAAACATGATCCTGGGACGGTGCAGCAGGCCTCTGGCCACTTCCAACCTCCGTTTCATGCCCCCGGAAAAGGTCTTAACCATCTCATTTCTCCGGTCCCATAGCTCCACGAAGCGTAAAAGCTCCTCTATGCGTTTTTCCCGGATGTCTTTAGGCGCCTTGAACAGCACGGCATGATACTGCATATTCTCCAGGGCTGTCAGGTCACTATCAAGGCTGGGGTCCTGAAAAACAATGCCGAAAGACTTCCGCACCGCATCCTTGTTCTTTATGGGGTCATTACCGTTTATCATGAGTTTTCCACCGGTTGGTTTGAGCAGGGTTGTGAGCATTTTTATGGTCGTCGACTTGCCGGCCCCGTTGGGACCCAGGAAGGCAAAAATCTCTCCCTTTTTCACGTCGAATGAGATGTTATCGACGGCCACAAAGTCCTTGAACTTTTTCGTCAACCCTGAAACGGTAATTATGTTTCCATCCTGCCGGCTGAGATTCATTTATCAGGCTCCTTTATGTTCGAAGGGATGTTTGCTTTCTTCAATAGCGCGGTCAACTGAAGTATTTCTTCGTCACTGAGCGAACTGAATACCCGGCTGACAGTTGCAAAGTAGCCCTTCTTAAATTCATTAAATTTACTGCCGGCATAGTCAGTTAGTTTTATACGCAGCAGCCGTCTATCGTTCTGGTCCTCCTCACGCCTCACCAGACCCTTTTCTACCAGCGCATCGATGAACTGGGTCACCGCACCCGAAGTTACACTGAGTATCTCGGCTAAATCCTTTACGGAAACACCGTCCGGTTTGCTTGCGATATAGAACAGTATACGGGCCTGCGGAGGTCCCACTGTGAACCCGGCGAACCGGAATCCGTGACCGGAGTGCATACCCCTCATAACGGCACGCATCTCTGCAAGAAGTGACCTCAACAGCTCCTCTCTTGATTTACTCGTCATTTCCAGGGCCGAAAAATAATAATTACTTTAGTGCCTTATTATTTTAGCCACTAAACCTTTATCATGCAAATGCAGGGCGCCGATCTGGTAGCGCGTTCGTTTCCCGTCCCCTCCCCTCCACTCCCCTGCATACCTGATGGCGCACGCCGGTAAAAAGGGGCTGCCTGCGGTCTCTCGTTCTCTGATAAGGAGATAGGCGATATGTTATACGGCAGCGCCACACGGTTTTTCAACTTAAGGAGCGCTTCAAAATGAGCGTGGAATTCATAGTGAAGCGCCTCAGCGGCCCGAATTTAGTTTTTTATACTGAGCTTCGCTTTTATCTATTATGACTACGCCGCCCCGCTGTGATTTGTTTTTCGACAGGTACATCAGAATCAGGACTATCCCTATGATGGGGACGAGGAAAATAAATATCCAGACCGCATACGCCAGTACCCAGCTTATCAGCTTTAATACTCGTCCTTTTTCACCGGTAACCATAAATTGCTGTTTCATAAGTAAACGTCATAGCAGGGCAGTTTCTCCTTTATGCCCTTGAACTTGAAATCCCTCACAATCGCGTGAAATTTGCCGGGTATGCCGATTATTAACACTCCAGCGGTCGGCATGGCGTGGTGCGTCATGGCCCTTTCTTTCTGTATCAATGCCTTTGTTTCAGAATCATAGATATTCCAGTACGCGACTGTCTTCTTTTTCATGAATGCAGCACCATTAAGAACATCTTAGCACTGCAGCGTGTCGGATACCATTTCCTCGGATAGGGTGATGTGGGCCACGGACGGTCCGATGTACAGCCAGGTCATATTTTCCTGACCATCACTCCTTCCTCAAACCGATTGACGAGTATTACTGCTGCCGCTATAGTAAGAATAGGAGAGAGTAACTATTTACGACGAGATTTATGCGCTTCTTGGATTTGGATTTGGATTTCTTCCTGAACGAAAATGCTTACTGTAGCGAATGTGACAGAGGAAGGCTAGGTTCAGAGTATAAGCCATGGAGTGCCTCTAAGGTACGGCGCTTTCTTGAGGATAGATGCGGCCTTTCGCTGGATGCTCCCGTACAGGGGCGAACGGTAGAAAGTCATGATGGAGTACTCGACTTCTGGCGCACACTCATTGAATCCGGCAGGCTCAAAATACCATTTGAAGTGATACATATAGATGCTCACCCCGACCTGTGGGTAGGGTCCGAGATGTATCTCACATCGGAGTTTCTACATGTTTGCCCGGAACGTGGGCTGGCGATGCTCAAGAAAAAGCACGTTCATTCAGGTAACTACTTAACTTTTGCTATTGCCTATGGATGGGTAGGCTCTCTTGTATGGATTCCTCTCCTCAAGCACTTGAAAGATCTTCCCGAATGGGATGGTGATGCAAGGGCCGGTTTAATACAGCTCAAGAAGAGAAAAGGTGAAAGCTCTTACATCCGAGACTTACCTGTGCTAGAAAAGGAACCCGGTGTTCCCTTCAAGATATTACCCTGGCATGAGTTCAAAACAAATGAAACATTTGACTACATTGCGTTGAGCAAATCGCCAGACTTCACTCCGCCTGAAAGTGACGGATTGATCATCGTCATTGAAGGGTACATGAAACAAATATGATTTAACTTTTATTTCAATATAGTTGAAATTTCGCGAAACTGGAAATGGGCTGCCTATGTTAGTTGTTGTTATGCAACACGGATTGTCTGACAGGTAGTAGTGCGCTCAAGGCCTTCAACTTTATGGAAATGCCCGGTGATAAGCTTGCCTATGGACTCCAGGGAGTCTCCTTCCACCACAGCGATGATATCATAGGGGCCCATCACAACATCCACGGATTTAACGCCGTCAATCTTTTTCAGACCCTTGAGAACTTCCTTGGTCTCACCTATTCTGGTTGTGACCAGTACAAAAGCTACAACCGCCATATCGCCACCTCCTTATTTTCAGACTCAAACCCACGGTGTTATCATTATACGCGGTTAAAGCCGTCCGCGATCTTACACGTAAACATCGTAACAGGGCAGTTTCTCCTTTATGCCCTTGAACTTGAAATCCCGCACAATCGCGTGAAATTTACCGGGCATGCCGATTATTAATACTCCGGCGGTCGGCATAGCATCGTGTGTCAAGGCCTTTTCTTTCTCGATCACCGATCCTGTTTCAGAATCGTAAATATTCCAGTAGGCGACTGTCTTTTTCTTTTTCATAAATACAGAACCATTAAGAACATCTTAGTACTGCACTACGGTTTATGTTAAATAATTGGGGACGAAGATACGCGGCAGTCATGTCTTGAATAAACAGGCTTTGGCGCGGGCAATAAATGCTGCAGGCTGTTCCAAATCTTTCGACAGCTTGAACACAAGGCTGCAACCGGGGAAATCGATGCCGCAATCTATGAATAAGGTTTCCTGTTTCTCAACGATCTCTGTATTCGGGATCCATTTCGAACTCTCTCGCCAGAACTCGATGAGATTCAAATCGGCCACCTTGAGCAGTTCTGATTCATTCATATTTCACCCCAGCCGCTTTAAACTTCCCCAAAGAATAAAGCGTAAGTATATGGCGATGATAGTGTGAAGCCAATTCGCTGTCACCGATCAATGAATTGTAAATGTAACTATAATGGTAAAATCGATATATGTTGATTGAGGTACGCATAGGGCCCGGGAAACGGAAGCTGACGCAGTCTATTCTTCAGATCAACCGGCTAAGTGGGACGCCGATGGATAAGATGCATAGAGTTCCGCATATCTCCCTGTACGGCGGTTTCTCGGCTGACTACAGGCAAGTGGACCGTGTTAAGGAGGTATTGCTGTCCGTCGGCAGGAAATATTCGTTCCTGCCCTACCTCATCGACAGTTTTCGCTGGATAAACGGCAGGCACGGCAGGGTCATTTATTTCAACATCATCCCGTCGCCTGAGTTCCAGAAGTTCCGGCAGGAGCTGGCCCAGCGGCTGCTCCGGATAGTGCCCGAAACCAAGCCTTTTGATAAAGAAGAAGATTTCCTGTTTCATTCCACACTGGCCTATAAGCTGGACAGCAGGGAGTTCGAACGGATATGGTCTTACGTGTGCGCCGACAGGTCGTTAGCAAAGAAATTTTCGACTCATACGGCGGATGCTGAAGATCACCACATGCGGTATTTTTATTTACCGCTGAATGCCTTGAGAGTTACCTTCCTGAACGATCAATCCAAAATAGTCTGTGAGTATGATTTTCTTCAACAGAGGTTGCTTTCCCGATCGGAATCCCTGAGTTCGGACGAATGGGGCAGAACATTGAAGCTGTTCAGGATTGTAAAGGGCATCGAGGGCGCCCGACCCGGGGCTGATAGGACGCCGCCCTATGTTATCAGCGACCTGCACCTGGACCATTTAAATATCATCGAGTATTGCGCGAGGCCCTTTGTTGCCTCAAATGTAGATGAAATGAATAGCGTTCTCGTAGATAACTGGAACAACATCGTCGGCAATGATGACGTTTATTTTCTCGGTGAACTCTCTTTCGGACAGGGCTCGAGATCGGCAGGTTACTGGCTGAGTAGACTGAGAGGAAAGAAGCATTTTATCAGGGGTTGGCATGATGCGGATGCGCGGGATACAGACAAATACAAGGTGGTAAAATGCGGCAGGTACACTTTCCTGCTTACCCATGACCCCGACCGGCTGCCTATCGACTGGACCGGCTGGGTAATACACGGCCACAAGCACAACAACGACATGCAGAACTATTGTTTCATCAATGGTGACAGGAAGACGATCAACGTGAGCGCGGAGCTGGTCAACTACAGGCCAGTGAGCCTCGACTTCCTGGCCTCATTGAAGCTGAACTCTATTAAAAGAATGGACACTATAGACAGCAGCCCGGTGATGAGATAGTTGCAACCTGTTGAATTCATGCAGGGAGCGGAGTCTATACTTTGCCCGATCTTTCTATTATCATCTCCTCGCCCGGCAAATCAGTGGAATTCTATTCAAGTTGTACGCTGAATGGCCTTGCCCGTCACCGGGTCGAAGGCGTACATATTGGCCATGTTGAAGACCACCTCGATATCCTGTCCCGGCCGGGGCACGGCCCGGGCATCCACTCTGGCTAAAAACTGTTTTCCCCCGTTCAGCAGGTAGAGGTAATACTCATGGCCCATCAACTCAGTCACATCCACCCTCGCCCGCACCGGCGCAGCCGTTGTTCCCGGTGGCATGTACTCCGGAACATGGATATGCTCGGGTCGCATGCCCATGATGATTTTCTTCCCTGAATAAGGGAGCAACTCCGATGTCCTCGTCGCAGGCACGCCCGCGCTGAAGCCGTCCGCATCCAGGTACATCCCGTCCCGGTCGTTCCTGACCATAACCTCAAAGAAGTTCATTGCCGGGCTGCCGATAAATCCGGCTATAAACACGCTGTCCGGCCTATCGTAAAGCTCCTGGGGCCGGCCGACCTGTTGCAGAACACCCTCGTTCATCACGGCTATGCGGTCGGCCATGGTCATTGCCTCAACCTGGTCATGCGTGACATAGATGAAGGTGGTCCCCAGTCTCCTGTGCAGCTTGCTCAGCTCGGCGCGGGTCTGGACGCGCAGCTTGGCATCGAGATTGGACAGGGGTTCATCGAAGAGGAAGACAGCCGGATCACGCACTATGGCGCGGCCCAGGGCTACCCGCTGCCGCTGGCCGCCTGATAGCTGCCTCGGCTTGCGCCTGAGCAAATCTTCGATGCCCAGCGTGTGCGCTGCCTCTTTCACGCGGCGCTCTATCTCGGCTTTGGGTACCTTGCGCAGGCTCAGGCCGAAGGCCATGTTGTCATGCACCGACATATGCGGATACAGGGCGTAGGACTGGAAGACCATGGCCACGTCCCTGTCCCTGGGCGGCACGTCGTTGACCATGCGGTCCCCGATAAAGATGTACCCCTCGTCGAGCTCCTCCAGGCCGGAGAGCAGCCGCAGCACGGTGGACTTGCCACAGCCGGAAGGGCCGACCAGGACCAGGAATTCCTTATCGGAGACTTCCAGGCTGAGGTCGTTGACCGCGACCACATCGCCGAAACGCCTGGTTACATGCTCAAAACGTACTTCAGCCATACCTTGCTCTCAAAAAGGCGCCGATCTCACTCTAATCAATTTTACGCCAATTCCCAGTAACTACTTTAACCTTTCACTGCTCCGGTCAGTATGCCCTGCACGAAGTAGCGCTGCAGTGCAAAGAAAATGACCAGCGGCAGTATCATGGAGATGAAAGCCGCCGAGGTCAGCAGTTGCCATTGCGCGCCGTAGGAACTGACCAGGTTGGTGATCGTCACCGTCATCGGCGCTTTGCCCGGGTCCTGCAGAATGACCAGGGCCACCAGGAGGTCGTTCCAGACCCAGAGGAACTGGAAAATGGCCAGGGAGGCGAGAGCCGGCACGGATAACGGCAATACCAACCGGAAGAAGACACGCATATTAGAGGCGCCGTCGAGATAAGCTGATTCAAGGAGCTCCCTGGGCAGCGCCACAAAGAAATTGCGCAGTAGAAAGATGGCGAAGGGCAGGCCATAGGCGGTATGGGCCAGCCAGATAGCGGGGAAAGTGCCGGCTATCTTCAGATCGGTCAACAGCCGCAGTACCGGAATCAAGGTCATCTGGACAGGCACAATCAGCAAAGCAACGACAAGGATGAACAGGATATCCCGCCCGGGGAAACGCATCCAGGCGAAGGCAAAGGCGGCAAATGCGGCCACCAGGATGGGAATAACGGTGCCGGGGATGGCGATAATCAGGCTGTTGATAAAACCGGCCCCCATCCGGCTCTGAGTGATGACCTGTTGATAGTTCTCAAGCGTGAATTCAAAGGGTGGCTGGAATGCTGTCCACCAACCCGAGTTCGCCACCGCCGCGGCATCCCGCAGGGAGCTTGTCAGCAGGCCGAAGGCCGGAGTCATCCAGAGCAGCGCTATGCCGACAAGAAAAAAGTGCAAAGGAAAGCGGGACAAAAGAATTTTTAGCCTGGAGGCAAAATCCTCAAATCCGGCCCGGGGCTTCATCAGCTCTTTCTTCACCGGGTTTCCCCCTGGCTGCGGAAACGGCGGATGGTAATAAATATAATAGGCAGAAGGGCCACCATGAGGATAACCGCCATGGCAGCCGCCCGGCCGAAATCATGGTAATTAAACATCTCCTTGAACATCAGGGTAGCCACGACATCGGTGCCGAAATTACCGGCCGTCATCACCCATACCATATCGAAATTTTTCAGCGCTTGAATGACCAGGGTAGTCGCTACTACCGCGATGGTCGGGCTGAGCATGGGCAGGATAATGCGCCGGAATATCTGCCATTCACTGGCCCCGTCCACCCGGGCAGCCTCTATAACTTCAGTTGAAATTCCCTTCAATCCGGCCGACAGCACTACCATGGCAAAACCGGTCCACATCCAGATTCCAACCGCAATCAGTGCAAAGTTGTTCGTATGAAGCGGCGCCGGCAGCAGCAGGTCGATATAGGGAAGGGGCTGTTGCACCAGCCAGGCCGTGGGGTCCAGGCCGAGGTTGGTGGCAACGGCATTGACCAGGCCGATCTGGGTAAATCCTTCAGGCCGGAAGGTGTACATAAACCGCCAGATTACCGCCGCCGCGACAAAGGAGATGGCCATGGGAATGAAAATAGCTGCCTTGGCTACAGCCTCATAGCGGACACGATTGGTCAACACAGCAAAAATTAAACCGAGGCCGACTGTAAGAACGGTAAAGAAAACCAGCCAAAGGGCATTGTTCAGCAGAGCTGTCTGAGCGGCGCTATTGGTGAAAACGTACTGGTAATTAGCTGCGCCGGCACAGGCGCTGGAATCCCTGTTCATGAAGCTGATAAGAAGGGTATCGATGACGGGATAGATGAGAAACACCGCCATAAACAGGAATGACGGCAATAACCAGAGCCAGGGTATGAGACGTCCGCGCCTGTTAATCGATTTCCCTCCTGGTCCCGAGCGGAGCCATCCTGCCATAGGTCAGGGTAGCCTCACTCGGGTATCAAACCGGCCTGTCCATAGGCCTCAACCGCTCTGGACTCGATATCGGTAAGGCTGCTGTCCAGTTTATCCGGGTTTTGCAGGTAATTCAGCGTCCCTTCCCAGAAAGACTTCTGCACCGCTGATGGCATGCTGTCGTCGGCGTCGAAACGAAAGATGGTGGCCCCGGTCAGCTGCTCGGCGGCCTTGCGGGACAGGGCATCGGGGTAGGCGTCCAGGTCGACCAGTTTGTTCACAGAGGTAAATCCACCCCGCTTGACCCAGATCTCCTGCGCTCCGGCTGAGGTCAGATAGTTCACGAAGGAGCGTGTGGCCGGGGTGTCTTTGAAAACAACCACAATGTCGGCGCCGCCGGTAACCGCTCCGGCATAGCGTGAATCAATGGCAGGGAAGGGGAAGAAAGCATAGTCTTCACCGGCCACCAGACCGGGGTACTGGTCCGCGATAAACTCCTGTGTAAAGGACCCCAGACAGTACATGGCCGCCTTCGGCGGATCCTCAAAGGGTAGATATGACGCATCGATAAAACCCGTGGCCAGAGCACCGATAGCGCCGCCGGGAACATAGCCGGGGGTAAACACTATCCGGCCAAACTTTTCCCAGGCGGATTTAATCCTGGGATCTGTCCAGGGGATTTCATGGTTAATCCACTGGTCGTAGACTTTACCCCCCGACTCATGGAGCAGGATTTCACCGATCCAGTCGGTAGCCGGCCAGCCGCTGGCCTCACCGCTCTCTAATCCTACCGACCACGGATATGCGGGAGTCTTACCTTCGGTAACGATGCGGTCGGAAAAGGCTATTAAATCATCCCAGGTAGCGGGCTCTTTCCAGCCGTTGGCTGCGAATACTCGGGGATTGTACCAGATTGTGCCCTTGCCGGCGGCCTTCATGAAGATGCCGTAAAGCCTGCCATTTACGCTGCCGAGGTCAAGCCACCCCTGCGCGTATTCCCTGCGCATTCTGTTCATATCCAGGAAGGAGTCAAGGGCTATCAGTTTGCCGTCTCCGGCCAGCTCAACCATCTGACCGGGATTGGGCAAAATGACCACATCCGGCGGGTTACCGGCTTCGACCCGCGTCGTTAAAATGGCCATAAGGTCCCTGGTGCCGGTGAACTCCATGACGCCGCCCGTTTTTTCATGCCACGGCGCTACCATGGCCTGAAAGCTGGCCATCTCCTCCCCTCCCCAGACACCGAGCACTTCAACTCTGCCGATCCCTTCCTCAGGCGGTGGGGCAGCGCACCCTGCCGGGATGACAGTGACGAGAAGTACCAACGCTACGCAAAACAGGGACTTTCCACGCGCACTCAGGTCGCACCTCCTCTGGTTCTATTCCGGGCTTTCCACCGTTGGCTTTTTAATGTAATAGCTCCTTCCGACTTTGTCAATTAAATGTGGTGGTATCGCCGGTGAATGGGTTGAACAGGTAGCAGTCTATGATGGCAGCGGATAACCGCTGAATTCACCGGGCCTGCTTTCATCGTCAAAGATGTCTTCGATTTTAACGTTGAAAAGCCTGGCGATCCTGAATGCCAGTGGCATTGTATTGGCATTCAGATGTCATCTTATGCAAACGAAGGGGGGTCGAAGGTCATGAAAAAGGGAAAAAGCGAATCCGCCCTGATTTCAGAGGACGATTTTTCAGCCGTGGGAAGGATACCCTATAAATCGCCCAGCGTTGCAGGAAAAGAGATGGACCTGGAGAAATTCTATAAGAACTTGCAGGCTGTAAGGAAACTCTATACGGATGCGGGTAAGAAGGGGATAAGCTAAATGAGGCAAGGAAGAAAAAGTAGTTCTTTTAGGGCGCTATGCAGTAGACATGGATGTGATTTATACGCTTACTATGCTGCCAGCCCCATAGCCGTGCACGGCTATGGGGCTGGCGGAGGTTGCAGCCAGGTTCAGTTTGTCCGCAGTGCTGTAACCTATTTTCCGAATAGAGTTTTATACAGGGGTACTTCGGGCAGCTTGTGGTCCTTGTACTTTAACTTGATCGCGGATTTGTCAATCTTGCCCACGCTGGTTTTCGGGATCTCTTCCACGAAAAGGATTTGATCAGGCAACCACCAGCCGGGTACACTGGGCTGTATGAATATAAGGATTTCCTCTTCAGTGATATCCCCCTTGTTCGCTGCCTGGGGAACGACAAGTGCCAGCGGTCGTTCACCCCACTTCGGATGAGGTATGCCGACCACAGCCGTCTCAGCTACCTTGGGATGCGCGAAAATATTGGCGCCAAGCTCAATCGTGGAAATGAATTCTCCGCCTGTCTTGATCAGGTCCTTTTTACGATCCATGATGGTCATGTACCCTTCGGCATCAATCGTTATTAAATCGCCGCTGCGGAACCAGCCATCTTTGGTCCACAGAGTTTTAGATTCTTCTTCCATCGCATAGTGATTGCGTAAAACGGAGCCGCCTTTCAGACACAGTTCTCCGATGGTTGTACCGTCCCACGGGATCTCTTTATCCTTGTCATCAAGTCCCTTAACCTGGACCAGCGGAAGCGGCAGCCCCTGCTTTTTCATCAGCTCATAGCGCTCATCTTTTGAGAGTTTAAAGTATGGTTTGGGCCTGCTGGAGGTTCCGTGCGGGCCGTTCATTTCCGTCATGCCGAATACATGCAGCGGTTTAATGCCCATCTCCTCGAAATCTTTCTGCAGAGAGACCGGTGGCGCGGTACCCGCCAAAAATATGCGGTTCAGGCTGCTCAGGTCATATGTAATACCCTTGGCTTTCTGCATTTTCATGAAGTTCAATGCCATAGTCCACACCTCGGGTGTCCCACCTGTACAGGTCACCTTCTCCTGTTGAATCAGTTTCATCACCAGGTCGGGATCAAACATCGGGCCTATGAAGACCTGCTTCATCCCCAGTAGCCATCCGGCGAAGTGATAGAACCAGAAACCGTGATATGAAGGAATTACGTGCAAGATAGTGTCATACTGTGTGAATGCATGAGAATCTGTCTGGCACTGTCCCAGTATCTGGAGATAGCATCCTCTGTGGGAGAAAACACAGGCCTTGGGGGTTCCGGTGGTTCCGGTAGTGCATTGATGGAAAGCTGCTTCATACTCGTTAGTGTCAAATAACGCATCAAGGTCTAGGGTCGATGATGTGGATTTACACAGTTCGGAAAAGGAGTAGACAGGATTCAGTGTGGTCTCGACCTTGTCAGGTATGATGATATAATGCTTGATCGTCTTCAATTGCGGCGCCATCTTCTCAAACAGGGGCACCAGTAACCTGTCGACGATCGCAATGCTATCCTCCATGCGGTTGATGCCTTTCATGATGTAATCGACTGAAAAGCGCGGATTGGTGCTGTTCACAACGCCACCCGCCAACAGGATGGCCATATGGCTCTCGAATACTTCAACTATATTGGTCCCACATACGGTAACCCGGCCCCCTGGTTTCAGCCCCAGGTTCTTTAACGCGTTAGCCATACTGCAGGCCCGCTTATACAGGTCTGCATAGGTATACCTTTGCACGCCCTTATCGTAAGTTTGAAAGACTATCTCCTGTTTCGGGAAATAACGGATACCACGCTCTATGATCTTATACAGATTGAGCTGCCACTCCATAGATGATCCCTGAAATGCCATTTTATTCGCCATGACCTCACGCCTCCTTAATAATCTTAATTTTTTATAGTGACTTCGTCCTGCAACCTCATCTTGAGGACCTCGACGGTGCCCTGCACAAAGTCATCAACCACTTCTTTAGCGCTCCTGATCTTTTTTATCAGGCCTACTCCCTGTCCCGAGCCAACAAAGATCAGCTCTGGCTTGTTCCTCTCAAGCGAGTAAAAGAAATCCCTGACCAGATAGTTTTGATAAGGCATGGGCAGGGTGCGCAGCCCCGCCTTCTCCCAGCTTTCCGTGAACGGGTTGCGCAAAGTGCGCGCTGTTTTACCCGTATAAATTTTGGAGATTCGAGCACTCTCTTCATCGGCTTCCACAAGCTTCTGTTTGCCCAGTTCAGTGATTGGAGACTCGAAGGTGGCCTCGAAGGCGGTGCCTATCCATACTCCAACAGCTCCCATGGCCAGGGCAGCAGCGAGCTGGCTTCCGATCACTATGCCTCCGGCGGCTACTACAGGGACCGGGCTGACGGCGGCAACAATCGCAGGTAATAACGACATGAGCCCGATCCTGCCGGTGTGTCCGCCGGCCTCATGTCCCTGTGCTATTATCAGGTCCGCGCCCATCCTGGCCAGCCTGGCAGCCTGCCTGACGTTGCCCACCAGGCACATTACTTTCATCTCCTTGGCATGAGCTTCGGGGATGATCCAGTCCGGCGTCCCCAGGCCTAGGGCTATTATCTTAATGCCTTCATCGACCACGATCTTCCACTGCTGCATGGCCAGGTCTTCATCGAAAATCTTAACCTCGGGGCCCTTTTCGTGCGGTACCTTGTATTGCTCATACCATCCGTCTATAAAACCGGTTAGATCGGCCGGCAGTTTAGCCTGGATCTCGGATACTGTGCCGTCGATCGCCGGTCCGGCCGGAAATATCAGGTCTACTCCGAATGGTTTCTTGGTCAAGCTTTTGGCGTCTCTGATCTCGTGGCGTAATTGTGCTGCGCTCATGGTTCCACCGCCGATCGTACCCAGGCCTCCGGCGTTGGAAACCGCGGCACACAATTTTCCGGTGGATACCGTGTAATCCCTGATAACGTCACCCATCCCGGCCAATATGATGGGATACTCGATATCAAATAAATCGCATAGTTTGGTTCGCAATAACGCTTTAGTCATAATATTACTTCAACTGGTTATCTTCTCGATTTACTGCTTCCTCCTTATCAGCGAACTTGCTTCGGCCTCCATAGCCGGTTCACCCTTCTGGTTTTTCACGGTCCATTTACAGGTGACGACACCCCTCTCAGGGCTTTTAGTTTCCCGTTTGTTTACTATTTCCTCCTCAAGGTGGATGGTATCCCCGATCCTTGTTGGATTCATGAACTTCAGGCTGGATATACCCAGGAAGGCTATGATGGTATCCTCGGTATCTCGCAGGCTGCCGCCCCTGGCCGTGAGGCCGGAGGCTATCGCCAGTACCAGCAGGCCGTGCGCTATGCGGCCGCCGAATATTTTCTTGGCGTATTCCTCATCGGTGTGAAGCGGGTTCCAGTCCGAAGAGATGCCTGCAAAATTTATGATGTCGGCTGCTTCTACTGTCCTTGCCGGCGTCGTCCAGTGGTCCCCGACATTTATATCCTCAAAATATTTTCCCATTTGATACTTTCTCCTTGACGAATTAATTTGCTTAGGTATTGCCTGCCTGCATATTTTTTATTGTTGATTTCGCTCAGGTCAGCCTGTCTTTGGGTAAGTGCCTCTCTTCCGGGCCGGCATATTCATAGACCATGGCTAGCTGATAGACCAAGCCCATGCCGGTCTTCTCTTTCAACTCCTCATATGTGTGCGCGCATATTCCGGGGAGGTATGACAGTACCGCGATTATGTCGATTATGTCCTCGTCGAAATTCATTTCGCACATGATGGCGGCCATCATGCCATCAACGTTTATCACCAGGTTTTTCTTGCCCAGCTTCTGCAGATATTTTTGATGTATGAGCTCGAAAAGCTTGAGCTTATCCCCGATGAACCCGGTTTGAACTGCGATCTCCCTCAGCCTCGCCGCCCTGATATCCACGTCCTTGAAAAGCGGATGGCCTACGCCCAGCAGCCTTTTCCTGTTGGCAACATAATCGTCAACGATCTTGTCGGCCGCCTGCTCCGGTGACAGGTTTTGCTCCTTCATCATCCTGTAGGCGCCGTTGATGAAGCGCGCCGATTCCTTGGGCGATCCTGTGACGACGCCGATACTCAGGATGCCGGCACAGAGGCCCTTGATCGGATCGGGATTGCCCGCGCATACAATCCTGGCCGGCGGGCTTGCCGCGCTTACCAGTCCGTGATCCGTTATGGCTAAGAGCAGGGCATTCAGCATCCTGGCTGTATTTTTGTCAGGTAGTTCACCCTTAAGGCATAGGTATATCATTTCCCCATAGCTGATATTTCCTATCAGCTCCTCTAACGGGTAACCCCGTACCAGTATCTTTCCCGGGAGAAGGTTGGTTATGCTCGTCTTCAATTTATTTGACGGTAGGGATCCTGTTTCTGCACTGCTCATAAATTACCTCCTGTCGATATATTTTTGAACCACCCGTGACTGTACTAAACGATAGTCAAAGCGATATTTAAATTAGAGCCCCATAAGACCTCCTATTATATTTTTCATAATTTCGGATGCGCCTCCTCCCAGGGTTCCTATCCTGATGTCCCGGTATAGCCTTGAAATGATAAGGTCATCGTCCACAACGGACCCTCCGAAAACCTGGGCGGCACTGCTCACCAGTTCTTGAGCTGCGTCTGTGGCAAATAGCTTTGCCATGTAGCACATCTTTTTTGTAGTGGCGCTCTGCTTTCCCTCCTCGCCCTCGCAGAACATCTCGACGGCCCTGTACATTAGCTGCCTGGCGGCCTCCAGGTTGACCGCTATGTCTACCAATCGATGAGCTATGACCTGGAATCTGGATATCGGCTTGCCGAAGGCATTTCTCTCCCTCGCGTAGAGCACTGCCTCATCCAGCGCGACCTGGGCGGAACCCACCGCTGTTGCAGCCAGCGACAACCTCTCCCTTTCAAAGCCTATCATCTGGTTATAGAAACCCCTGTTTTCTTCGTCCAGGCGGTTCTCCACGGGAACGCGGACATCGTCCAGGTATATCGTCCCGGTATCTCCGCTTCTTAACGCCATTTTCCTGATGGGCACCGCCTTGAATCCCGGCGTAGATGTCTCGACGATCAGCATGGTAAGTCCCCGGTACCCCGAATCAGCCTCTCCGGTCCTGACCAGCATAATTCCGAAGTCGCCTTTCATAGCGTTAGTTGAGAACTGCTTGCTGCCGTTCACGATATAGTGATTACCTGATCTTATCGCCGTAGTCTTGATGGCAGCGACATCGGATCCGCAGTGTGGTTCCGTAACCCAGACCCCTGCCAGTTTCTCTCCTTTTATCGCAGGGGCCAGGTATCGCTCTTTCTGTTCAGCGGTTCCCAACCGTGCAAGATGAGGAAGGGACATATCAGTATGTGCGGTGATGCTGATGGGGATGCCCATACCGGTTGACCGGGCCAGCTCCTCGTGGAAAACCAGGGACATGGTCCAGTCCTCTCCCGCGCCGCCGCAGTCCTCGGGAAATGTGATGCCCAGACACCCCAAATCGCCCAATTTCGGCATCAGCTCTGCCGGAAAATACTCATCCCTTTCCCACTTGCCTATATGCGGGTTGATCTCCGTATCTACAAAACGTTTTACGTTTTTCCTGAAGATCTCGTGTTTCTCACCAAAGATACTCATCTTACCAGCCCTTTTGCTACGCAGGATTTGGATGCGCTGTCCCGTGTAAGTACTGTAGCCCGGTTGCAAATATATACAATGTTTACTAAAATTAAAATAAAGTGAGTGTTAATAAGTATATAAGCCTGATTCTACCTCTACAAACCCATAGTAAACATTGTTTACATTTAGCTAGGTTAGCACATAGTTTATATGCTTGTCAATACCTGATAAGCCATCCTATTGATTTGACAAGATTTTTTAAATATGAATAAACTTAACGGCTAAAAATCAGTCTGTATAAAATATCATTGTTTTTGTATCGGGAATACGAGATGAATCGAACAAAACGCAAGAATCCGCACGGGATAACCAGAGAAAGAATCATTGAAGCTGCCATTTCTGTTTTTAATAACGTTGACTTCACCACGGCTACCATCCGTGATATAGCCAGGGCGTCGGGCATATCTCCAGCGAGCATCTACAAGCATTTCACGAGCAAGGAGGACATGTTAGACGCTATCACCGTGGAGAAGATCAGGCAGATGGATAACGAGCTGCGGAATCACCTCGTCGGTATCAAGGGTGTGATCAATAAAATAAGGAAGATGACCTGGTTTTACCTTGATTTCTATGATCATAACAAGCCCATTGCCTGGACCCTGTATATCAGCACATCGCCCACTATCTGGAAAAAATCGAGGAGGGCATGGGAGACAGCCGTGCTGACCGGCAGATTATTCACGGCCATAATAAAAGAAGGACAGAAATCGGGCGACATCAGCCCGGACTTAAATATCCGCGTGGCGGAAATGATGTATTTCGGCGCGCTGAGACACATATGCATATTTTCATTGCTGGGGACTAAGTCGGAATCGGTCACCTGCATGTCAGATATGGCCGACGATTTGACAGAGATGATCTACGGGGCGATGAAGTCTGCGGATAAAAAGCAGGAAGCGTTCATATGTCCTTACTCTGCAAAAGTATCGAAGATACGCCCTGCCAGAAAGAAAGGCGCCAAATTATAAATTTCATCAGGGTGCTTTGTGTTTAGAACCAGGATCACCGAGAAATTAGGCATTCGCTACCCCATCATTCAGGGTTCTATGCTCTACTTGAGCCTGGCTGATTTTGTCTCGGCGATCAGCAATGCCGGGGCACTGGGAACACTGAACTCGGTATGTCTCGGTACAAAGGAAGAGCTCAAACGCGAAATCAGGAAGACAAAAATGCTGACCGGCAATCCGTTCGCTGTGCAGCTGGTCTATCTTCCGGCGGCAAGGGAAATACCGAACGACCAGTTCATTGAGGCCATAATCGAAGAAGGGGTTAAAATCACTGAGACCGTTGGCCCTGTACAACCGGCGGTCATCAGCCGTCTTCACGAAGCCGGCATCACGTGCCTCCATAAGGCAACTACCGTGAAGCATGCCCTTGCGGCTGAAAGGGCGGGCGCCGATGCTGTAGCTGTGGAGGGACTGGAATGCGCCGGACATGCAGGAATGGGGGATGTCACCTCTCTTATTCTAATTCAGCGGACTATTCAGGAAGTTGAGATACCGGTTGTTGCCGCAGGCGGCTTTGTCGACGGCAAAGGCCTGGTGGCTGCACTTGCCATGGGCGCTGAAGCTATTCTCATGGGCACACGATTTTTCGTGACCAGGGAATGTCCGATACACTCCAACATCAAGGAATTTTGCGTCAAGGCCCGGGAAACAGACACTGCGGTGTGCCTTCGTTCGCTACGCGACCCGGTTAGATACCTGCGAACCGATCTCGTGGAAAAAATACTGTGCATGGAGGCATCAGGAGCAGATCTCAAACAGTTGCTGCCGGTGATAAGTGGCGAAAAGATGAGACAGGCCGTGGAGCAGGGAGACCTTACTAAAGGACCTGTCTCGGTAGGTCAGTGCGTCGGTCTTATACACGATATTCCCACTATTAAGGAACTTGTTGACAGGATAATGAAAGAGGCAGAGGAAGCGCGCCAGCGTCTAAACCGCATGTAATGGACATTCGAGGAATCTGATCTGGAGGTGGGCCGATATGGATATATTTAACAAGCAGATACTGGAGCTTTTCCTGTCGCGCACGGGTAAATCGCGCGCACAGTGTTCAAAGCTCTACGATATCGACGGCCACGAATACGTCGACTTCTTCTGCAGGGCCGGCACGGTATTGCTCGGCCACAGGTCCCCGGTGATCCTGGAGGTGGTCGAATCCGCCCTGATTTCAGAGGACGATTTTTCAGCCGTGGGAAGGATACCCTATAAACCGCCCAGCGTTGCAGGAAAAGAGATGGACCTGGAGAAATTCTATAAGAACTTGCAGGCTGTAAGGAAACTCTATACGGATGCGGGTAAGAAGGGGATAAGCTAAACGAGGCAAGGAAGAAAAAGTAGTTCTGTGCCAGGTTATTTCTTACTGCTCATTTGCTCGAGCAAATAAAATGTGGATATGTGCTGAACTCGCGGTAGCCGATCTTGGGATATACAGGGCTTCCGAATTTGCTTGCCTGGAGCACAACTATCCGTGCGCCCATGTCGATCGCAGCGTTGCTGACTTCCTGTACACAGTATTTGGCCAGTCCCTTGCCGCGAGCTTTCCTGATCGTGCCTACCCAGTAGACTCCGGCTATGCCGTGGCTGAGCATGGCCATGGCGCTGCATGAAGGTTCCCCATCAAAATAGACAGTTGCCAGTATTGAGAACGGACTCAGCACGCGCTCAGCATGTGTGAAATAAGCTTCGCTGACCTCCCGTGGAAATAACAGGTCTAAAAATGATTCTGCTGCAACCGCCCTGAAGTCCTGCAGTTCCCCGGCGCTGTTGACCCAGCGCAGTTCCGCTCCGGCAGGCGCCTGTCCTCCTTTCGCTTTCCCGTCAAGCACCATGCCGAGTGAATCGTCTACCAGGAATATTTTCTGGTCTTTGCAGTATTGAATTATGGCATGGTCACGATGGCCCCGCAGCATGATTGAGAAGCCTCGCTTCCTGCCGGAGAAAAAGGCTTTGGCCCGAGCTACAAATTCTGCCGGCTGTTCGACCGGCTCTTCCGACAGGTTGAACGCCAGGCTGCAACCCGGGAAATCAATGCCGCAATCTATGAATACGGTTTCATGGGTCTCAAGAATCTCCGTATCCGGGATCCATTTCGAACTCTCTCGCCAGAACTCGATCAGATTCAGATCAGCCAACTTGAGCAGTTCTGTTTCGTCACTCAATCCACTTCACCTTCCTGTAAACGCCATCGCAAAACATGTACTCCAGCTTCATAGCGGTCTCATACGCATTCTTCATTTTCAGCCTGTTTTCGTCGGTTGTCGCCCTCATGTATTTCTCGACGAAATCGACAATTTCTTTTGTTTCGCTTTTCTCCCAGGGTTCGTCCCCATATTCGTCGATCCATGCCTGGTATTTGTTACTCTGCACTTTTGCCGACTGCTTCATGTCAACGCCAAGCTGATAATAGATCCGTTGGCAAGGCAGAGTCGCCATTAATCCCACCTCGAATGGTTCGAGCGTCGCGGTCTTGACGAGAAAAGAGTTGTAGAACTCCGTGCTGGGATTGGGTGTCGAGTTTATCAACTCTTCCCTGGTTATATGGTACTTCTCGATATGGGGTTTGTGAATACATTCGATTTCCTCGTCTATTTCCTTAATCATGTTTGCGATGAATTGCATCGCGGTCTCGTCCGGGGCCTTCGCGAGCAGAATGCCGTAAACCCTTTTATAATTTTGAAGAAACTGATAATCCTGGATGATGTAGTCTCTGAATACTTCTTCGTCGAGTTCGCTGCTGAGCAGTTCCTGATTAAAGGGCATGTTCAGGATTTTCTGATAGAACGAATAATTCTCCTCCCAAATTCGCTGCGTAAAACTCTCTGAAGAGCCGAGTTTGCCTGCAACGGTGGTCATGACTTTGATCATCTCATCCCAGCCTTCGTCGGGGTCGGGTTTAGGCCAGGCGCTGGTTTGCACGATGACGATGTGGTGGGTGGGATCGATGTAAATAGCCTGTCCGTAAATGCCCATCGCCATGTAAACGCCGCCGTCGAGCAGCCACCATTGATAGGCATATCCCAGGCTCTCCGAATACTCATCACCGGGGCCGGCGGGCTGGGGAAGTTCCGATGCGCCCTCGGTGGTGGTGGACATGCGGACCCAATCTCCCGATACGATTTCATTGCCGCCTAATCTACCGCCGTTCATCATCATGAGGCCGAAGCGCCCGTAATCCCTGAGCGTAGCGCAAAAGCACACTGCGGCTGGGATTTGGGGTTGTTGTTTACCGCGATAAAAAAAGGCGTCATCCTCCGCGCCGAGTTTGTGCCATAGTTCCTTCTCACAATACTTGTTAAGTGGTATGCCGGTGGCCGCTGCAAGAAGCTGTCCCAGTACCTGAGTGTCGATGCTCTGATACTCGAATCGAGTGCCGGGCGGCTCAATTGATTTGCAGGTGGCCGCCAACTCCATGAAAGTCGGCTTGCCTTGCGACCAGGCCCGCATGTAGCGATGAAAATCGCTATCCGTATCCAAATAGTCTTCGTTCCAGCAAATTCCGGTTGCCATTTGCAGCAGTTGTTTGACGGTCACGTCCTTAAAGCCGCTTTCCGAAAGGCAAGGAAGATAACGCGTGACCGGATCGTCAACGCTTTTGATCTCTCCCTTTGCAATGGCGATGCCGGTCAGTACCGATATGATAGACTTGGCCATCGAATTGGAGATGAAATGGGACTTCGGTCCCGCGTCATAGAAGTATTTTTCGAGCGCTATCTGGTCTTCGTGGAGAACCAAAAAGCCCAGAACATGGCTTCTCTCGAAATACTCGTCGAGGGTGTATCGCTCACCGTGAAATGTGTAGTCCACCGTAAAGATGTCCTTTGTTTCCTTAAGGGGGAAAATGTAATCAGACCTGCGCACCCAATCCAACTGGAGATTCAGTTGATCAATATTGCAGAAGTAGCGGAAGCTGTCGGGCTGGAACATTAAGCTATAATCTTCCGGCGCCGAGTGTGAGGTATTCATCTTGTCGATATCGAGGCGAACCGGGTCCTTGCAACCGACCTGCGCGACAGACAGCAGACACAGGATCATCAATACAAGAGGAACCAATTTCCAGTTTTTCATCGTATGCATCACCTTTGATTGAATGATTTATGCCGCCAATTAAAACTGAAATTCATAATCACCCGCGCAATAGCCTCTTTCGTGCATCTGGCACTTTTCAGGCCGCGGATTAGCGATAAATTTCAGGTCGAGTGATTCCAGCCAGCATTCAATGCGATACATCACACCGCATTCATAGCTCTCTATCACGCCCATCCTTTTCATACCCTTATAGGCAAAACACTCATTTTTCTCCCACTCCCAGTGAAGCACATTTCTGGAAGTAGTACTGAAGTGTAACTTACTGAAGACGGAAGCCGGCAGGATTAATTCCATTCCACAAAGCACGAAGTCTCTGATATCTTCCATTGACTTTAGCTGGTTTTTATTAATGCCGATAATCTGCGTAAGCCTCTGCACTTCAAACGGGACCATTGACTTGATAGCATCTTTATTCAGTTTATTTGCCCTCTCTATACCATACGCGTTGTAAACGCTGTAAAACCACATTCCGTCATGAGTAAGCCAGCCTTTGCCCAGAAGGTCCCTTAGTTCTTCTTTTCCTATTGCATCCAGTGATCTCATTATTAGACCCCTAAAATATGTTTCAATAACCCTGTTGGACAACAAATATCCTGTCAGTAGTTATCAGGGGCTTTCTACCGCTGATTAGACGTAATTATGCAACACGTATTGTCTGACACGTGGTAGTGCGCTCAAGGCCTTCAACTTTATGGAAATGCCCGGTGATAAGCTTGCCTATGGATTCCAGGGACTCTCCTTCCACCACAGCAATGATATCATAGGGGCCCATCACAACATCCACGGATTTAACGCCGTCAATCTTTTTCAGCCCCTTGAGAACTTCCTTAGTCTCACCTATTCTGGTTGTGACCAGTACAAAAGCTACAACCGCCATATCGCCACCTCCTTATTTTCAGACTCAAACCCACAGTTTTATCTTTTTACCCGATTAAGGCCACCCCCGGTCTTACACGTAAACATCGTAACGGGGCCGGTTATTTTTAGTGCCGTTTCAGAATCATAAATATTCCAGTAAGCAACTACCTTCTTCTTTTCCATAAATATGTCACCGTTAAGACCATCTTAGCACTTCACTGCTGTTTATGTTAAATAATTAGGCGTACTATCTCATGTATCGAATAGCTTCAGAACATCTCCTATCAGTATAAATGGTTTAATATTAGAGCCTACATTGTTAATAGTTCCCGCCACGTACAAATCACGATCTTCTGAATAATAGAGGAATGAACCTGTGGAGCCGGAATGGCCCCACAGCGGAGTCAGCCCCATCACTTTGCTCATTATCCAGGGCAGTTGAAAATACATTGTGCCATACCCATATTGCATCGGGAATTCCAGTTTATGCCAGTCGTGCATCGACTCCAGTGTATCCCTTTGAATTATTTTTCCTTCATTTAAGGCTTTGAGGAAAATGATCATCTCTTCTGCCGTAGTAACAATGCCTCCATCGGCCCAGTAGGCCTCATTCGAGCGGGTGCTGGTGATCACCCTGCCCTGATAAAATACGTCGGCAGGGGGGCTTGATGGAGCAACCCGGGGTTCGGAACGGCCTGTCAGCCAGGTATTTTTGAGGCCCAGCGGACGGAAGAAAAAATCCTGATAAACGATGTGAAGCGGTTTTTGGGTTACCTTTTCTATAATCTTCCCCAGCAATTGGAAATTTGTATCCGAATAGGATGCATCCGTACCCGGCGGAAAATGAGGTTCCAGGTCGTCCCTGGCCCTTGCGATAGTCTCGTCCACGGTCCAGGGCCTTTCAGGCTCTTCAAGCAACAACTCAAAAAGATCTTTGCCGTCTTTTGATTTCTCAGTGTAGTAATCTGCTATGCCCGAAGTATGCGATAACAATTGCTTAATGGTAATTTCGCTGGAATAATCTTTCCCCTGATAGACGTGGATGCCTCCGATAAGGTCTGCCGGCAGGTATTTGGACATTGGATCATCTAAAGAGAGCGCTCCCTCTTCATATAATTTCATGATTGCCGCAGCAGTATATAGTTTTGTGACGCTGGAAATATATATAGGAGTGTCTTTGGTCATAGGCGCCTGATCGTCGTGGTTGGCGATTCCGGCTGCGCCCGCCCAGGAGTAAGAGCCATCACCCTTCGTCACAGCCAGGACACAATTCTCAATCGATTGATCTTTTTCTACAAGCTCGGAAACCGCTTGTTGCAGCTTCAGATTTAAATCGCTGGAAGGTAAATTTGAACAATTTAATTCTGTCAGCAATAATCCGGCTGCAACAATAACAATAAACAGGGCTTTTATCGATACTACCTTTGTTCTTTTAGTCGTATCAAAAATCATAATAATTTTTCGCAACTGCTATTTAAGGTTCTGAACAATGGAATGAGCGATCATCGCCCATACCATCGGGTCTCCGCTGGCGCCGTTGTGCACCACGATTGCGTTGTGGCCCGGGCTGATGTATATAATCTGACCACCGGGGCTGCCGGTTGCAGTGTAATCATATGTTCCATCCTGATTGACGATCCCCCACCAGTGATATTTGTAATAGCCCCCCGCATTTTTCCAGGCCTGATCATTCATCCAGGGCCTTTTATCGTTGGGATCGGGTGAAGTTGCCTCTTTAACCCAGCCCTCAGGCAGTATTTGCCTGCCTTCCCACCTGCCGTCGTTCAGGAAAAGACGGCCGAATCTGGCAAAATCGATGGCCCGCGCGTTGAAACCGCTGGCCGCCTGCTCGAATCCATCCTGCTCGCTATCCAAGCTCCAGGACGCGGGATATTCCATTCCGAGCTGTCTCCACAGCTTCTCCTCTGTGTATGCTGATATGGTCTTGTGGCTGGTGCGCTCTATGATCAGCGCTTCTAACAATGGGTAATAGTCGTCGTAGAGGAAATATTCGCCGACTGCTTCCTTGCCCGAGTGTAATTGCAGCACATGTGCCCGTGAATTGGGCATATAGTACATCAATGCTTCATCATAAAAGGGCTGGGCCAGTATGAAAGCGTCTCGCGGCAGCAGGGTAAAAGCGACGCCGGAATTCATCACCAGTAGATCCCTGATGGTCATTGCGTCAAGCCCGCGGCCCTTGAGTTCGGGCAGGTATGTGATCATAGCGTCATCTATGCTGTGTATATAACCATCCTGCACCGCCAGGCCGACAAGCGTTGAAGTGATCGACTTGGCCATGGAGAATGATCTCTGGATCGAGTCGCGCTGGTAGCCGCTCGGGTATTTCTCATACAGGATTGTATCGTCTTTGATTACGATAAAGGCCGTTGAATCGGACTGCGCCAGGTAAGGCTCGAAGTCAATTGTTGTGGCATTGCCCGCCGGATAGGTAAAAGTCACCTTCCCTATCTGCAGTGGCTGCGCGGCTGTCTTGAAATTGAAGATGGGAGGCTGGTTTTCGACGGTACGCGCCGGGAATACCCGCTTGTAGTCCTGGATTGTCGCCTCGTTATAGACCAGCACGCGGTAAGCGTATTCAGGACCGTACATGATAGCGATGGTCGCCAGCAGTCCCAGGAACAACACGACCGGAGCGCCGATGATGACCAGGACTGCAATCAACACGCCCTTTCTTCGCTTTGCAGATAAACCGGACATCGCAGGCCTCCTCTTTATGCATTTGTTCACAACCGGACATGCCCTTCTACTTTACCATCTGCAGCGGCATTTTGTACGACCGGGGCGCCATGCCGTAGTCCCGCGACTCACACAGATTACTTGTATGCGATCATGCGGCAGCCCTGCGGCTATTTCACGTTTATGCTGACCGCCTGCTACTGGGCGCCGTCGCTGCTGGTGGCAACCAGGTTGTAGACGCTGGTCTCAGTGTTGGTACGGGAGACTACTGCGGCAGATGGTTCTTCGCTGAATCGATCATGGCCTGGAAGTTCTCAAATTTGGTGTCCAAGGGTATGGTGCATCCCGTGCTCAGGATGAAACCCGTCTTGCCCTTGCCTACATGATCGATCAGCTTTTCACAGTAGGCCGTCACCTCTTCGGGCGTGCCGATGCTGTTGAGCGAGGCGGGGACATCTCCCATGATGCACATATGGTCTTTAAGTATCTCCTTGGCCTTGAAGATGTCCGTGGTGCTGTCAAACTCGCTGACGCACATTTTCCTGGGCAGGTCGAGGAAGTAGGGCAGGTTGAGCGTCCAGTCCTGGTCGAGATGCATGACAGTAATCATCCCTTCGGCGGCGAACGCGTCTATCATCTTTTTCATATAGCGGAACTCGAAGCGTTCGAATATCTTGAGCGGATAGTAGAAACAGCCGCCCCTTTCCAGTATCAGCTCTACGCCCGGTATGCCGGTCGCACGGGCCGCTTCGATAGCAAATTTAATCAGGTCGTCGACCATGGCATCCATGACGGCCTGGACCTTGTCGGGGATCCGGTAGAGGTCCTGCGTGAACGATACCAGCGACCTCCTGGTGGAGAGGAACATCAGAGGCGACATCACCATGCCGCCGCAAAGCGAGGGGATGTTGCGCGACTTCCATAGTTCCCCTTCGGATTTGTAGCGGTCCATCTGCCTTTTGGTCCAGGCCAGCAAAAGCTCGGGGTCCAATGGGAAAAAGCGGCCGATATTCTTTTCGGCAAAGCCCGTCCAGCCCAGCTTAATCATCTCGTCGTAATCTTCGATTGTAAGCAGCTCTTTCTCTATGAACTGCGGCGATGAATCTTCAGAAATGCCCGGATCCTTACCGGGGTATCTGGTATCGCCGATGACTACCTGCATGACGGCGGAAATGTAGGGTGGTATAGGAAGGCTGTATCCCGGCAGGATCATGGCGTCCCATCCGCCGACGTCATCGAAGGTGTCGACGATGGCCTGGAAACCCCTGCGAGGATGAGCGATGCCCTCGGCCACCGTCATGCCCTTATGCCTGGACGGGAACATCACGTCCATCAGGGGAGCGACAGGGATGCGGTCACACGGCTCCAGCTTGATAGCAGCCCAGGTGCGTTCGGTGGGGGTCATTGTCTCTTTGATCATCTATTTCACCGCCCCGGCCAGTTTCTTGCACAGCTCAACTCCCTCCGGGGCGTCGTCCGTGAAGGCGTCGGCGCCCACGTATTTGCGCACGACTTCGGTGACGATGCCGCCGCCGATGATGACCTTCACCTTATCCCGCAGGCCGGCTGCTTCCAGCGCCTGGACAGTCTGCTTCATGGACTCGAAGGAGGGTGTCAGCAGGCCGGAGATGCCCAGAATGGGCGCCCCTGTTTCCTTCAGCTTGTTGACGAAGACCTCGGGGGCGGCGTCTGTGCCCACATCGAAGATCTCGAAGCCGGCGGCTTTGAGCAGCGTGGCTGCGATATCCTTGCCGATGTTATGGATATCGCCCTTGGCGGTGCCCAGCACCATTTTGGCCACCGTTGTTCCTGATTGGCCGGCTTTTAATTTGGGCTCGAGGACGGCCATGGCCTCTTTAAATATCTCGCCGGACATGATCAGTTCGCCCAGGAAATAATCTTTATCCTTGTAGCGTTGTCCGACGATATCCATGCCCAGGCGGCACTCATCCACTATCGATAGCGGGTCTGCGCCCGAAGCGACTTTGTCCTGCACGATTTTCTTGACCTCGTCTTCCTTGAGGTCCGCTATGGCATTGGCGAGTTCAGTCATGACCCCTCCTGTAATTAGTCATATCAATGGCAAAGGTATTGATTGCAGGCCGGTTTACTTTCGCCACATAAAACCGCCGGCCGCTGTTTCGGGATTGTATAGTGCCGATCGGGCTGTGTCAACATTAGTTATCTAGTAATCATCATCCCTGCGCAGCGGGGGCTTTGATATCGTGGAGCAGCAGCGCCAGGATGAAGGCGACCCCAAAGAGTACGGCAATCGCGGTCATGTTGAACAGGAAAACGATGGGCAGACCGCTTATCTGGCCGCCCAACATTAAAATTCCATTGGATGTAGCCTCCGGCACCGGATGGGTCTTCTCGACCGCATAGGTCAGCCCGACCGGCATGGCCGAGATGAGGAAGAATCCGAAGACAAAACCGCACACGCCTAAAAGCACAATCGATGAGAAATACTGTATAAAAAGGCATAGCGGGACCGCCATACCGGCCGCCATTACCAGGAAGATCTTCCGTTTGTGGTACTTGTCGGACAGTGCAGACAGGACAACCGCCCCACACAGGCCACCGATCACCATCAGCCCGCCGACTATGCCCGTGGCGAGGGCCGAATCGATGTCCAGCGGCCGGTCCTTGAATATATAATCGATCTTGGTCAGGATGGCGTTAAAGGCGCCTACTCCTATTAAAAAGATCCCAAGAAGTAAGAGGAAGTCGCGGTTCTTGAAAAGCGCTTTCAATCCGACAGTCATAGTGACCTTTTTCTCAGCCGCGATGGGATTGGGCGGCACTTTGGGCTTATCCTTCACCAATACGAGATGCAGCGCCATGCCGACCAGGGAGGGGATGCCATACAGCCACAGGATGGTATCTATGCCCTGCCTGACCTCGCCGATGCTCCGGTAATGCGCAAGTATGAAATCAGTTGCGAACATGACGATCGCGAAGCCGACGAACATGGACATGGTCAAAAGTCCCGACGCCAGCGCCTCTTCATTCTGCGGGAACCAGTTCGATGCCACCTTGGTAATGGCATTGAGCAAGAACGGTTGAGCGATGGCACAGCCGATCATGCAGGCTAGCATCCAGCCGTAGTCCGGCGCGAAAATTCGCATGAATCCGCACACTCCTACCAGGACGACGCCGATCCCCACCCCCTTCTTCAGTCCGAGGTTATCGATGCACCAGGCGGCGGGCAGGCAGAAGGGGAGCCAGGCGAGCATGGCCAGTATAGCCAGCAGATCGATGAGGTCGATATTTCCGCCGGTATAGATGGCAGCCGCGTCCCTGGCGATGGGAGCGAAGGTCATCCACATGATCTGGGACATGGCGATGTTGAGCATGAAAACTCCCAGCACCACCCAACGGTAACGGGATACGGACGAATCGACGTTCTGCATTAAACCTCCTTTTAAAGCGAGCAGGTAGATGAACCGGCCGCAGCAGTTTGCCCGCTACCAGAGGCCTGCAGCCAGAGCCACTTTGGAGCGGTCGCTCAGAGTGATCGCGTCTTTGGTGCAGCTGGAACGGCAGATCCCGCAGCCGTAGCACCTGCGCGGGTCGATGGTGACCTTGTTATGCGCGATACTGTAGCCCATGGCCCCGAACTGGCAAGCGCGCATACACTGCCTGCAGCCGTTGCACAGGTCCGGGTCGACCAGGGCGACGTATTCCGCGCGGAATATCACGGGGAAGTTCAGGGTTATAGTGGCCTTCATCGCCATGCAATCGGCGCGGTCACAGTTGCAGAAGCCGCCGATAAAGGGCGTCATGAAGGTCCAGACGGTGTGGCAGCAGCCCTTCTTCTCCAGGTCACGAATATTTTTAGCGGCCTCCTCTTTGGATAATCTCTCGACGCCTGAAGTCGAGGGCCCGGTGAGATACTCCGCGCCCAGGGAGCTTATCATCTGTCCCATCTGCGACTCTCCGTGCGGCGCCATGCTGAATCCATAGCAGAAGCGCTGTTCGCTGCCCACGGTGGCCTGGCGGCAGATGCAGGGCAGCCGGGTAACGGAGTTGACGAAGCCCAGCACGTGGTCGATGTCCTCGATGGGCACAACCTGTCCGTAATGTTTTCTCTTCTGCGCGCCGACGGCGAATGGCATGATTATCGCTCTGATGAAAGACGGGAGGCGGTTGAGCTGCAGGACCATTTTTTCCTCTTCCAGCAGATGCTCGGGGTGCATGAAGAATTCTTTCACGAATTCGCGGCGGCGTATATCGGCCAGCAGGTCCTCAGAGTAGTTGGAGACCTGCATGTACCAGATTTTCCCTTCTCCGTGCTTATGGCAGAATTCGCACATTTCCCCGCCTCCTCGTATCTTTGTGCCGCTATTCTATCACAACCTGTTTGCTTCTATATACACTCCGGGATCATGGTATACTGATTTACTGTGTTTATTATGCTTAAAAAACCGGTCATAGTCCTTACGATCATGGCAATTATCGCCGCCGTGCTGGCGAAGCATAAGGCGCCTATCGACCAGTTGCAGAAGACCATAGTGGGTAAGACGCTGGTGGACCTCGATGCGGAACGCACCGATATCAGGACGCAGGAGACCAATTTCGGCAACCTTGTGGCCGACGCCATGCTGGCAAAGGCTTCGACGGCTACGCCGTTTTTCAGAAAGGGACGAATATCGAGCACCCCGGTTTTGTAGACTACGATGTGGTGAGGGAATATATCGAACGGAATTCGCCGGCCAGCCCCAAAATTGAGGGGCGTATCACAAGTTTACAATAGACTGATAAAGCAGGGTCAAATCTGCTCCGCTATTGAGATAACACATTCATCAGGTTTTGCTTGTTGATTAATTCTAATGATCGATAGTAAGCAGCAGTACACTTTCGGCGGCTATTTCGACTGCCGGGTTGTTGAGTGAGGCGGTCTGCACCTGATGGCTTGAACCGCTGACCTTATATAAAGAGATTTGATTAATCTTGCGCATATCGGCAAAGGCAATGCCTGCTATCAGCGGCTTATCCCCGGGATTTGCTATGAGAAGCGCTGTCTGCCCCGCATCATTTATTCCGGCCAGCGCCCACAGCGCGGTGTTTTGAGGAATACTGACCGCCAGTCGATTAGAATAGCCTGTCATCTTCGACCAGAGTGAAAATGCCGATGCAATGGATTTAGGCCTGCCGTCCGCATAGAACAGGCCGTAAAAAGTTGGCGCCCTGATATCCGTATCCCCGCCGCGGTAGAAGGTGGATACCTCAAGGTCGTTTTGCTGCTGGAGCTCGATCCAGGCTGCGCTCAGAATTGCAGCGCCTTTGCTGCCGGTGCGAAGCGCAATTGATTCAGCGCTGTTGTCTTCGCCGCGCTTCATCTCGGTGTTCCATTCGGTAATGTGTTTGCTTGTCTGTGTGAATCCTCGTGCATCCAGCTCAGTCCGGTAGAACCTGGCGGCCTCGGCATATTGCTGGGGCGTATTGGAATACATGTGCCATGAGAAGAAGTCCAGGGGCGCGTTTTTTTGCCTGACAAAATCCAGGAAATCCTGCGTCCATTTTCTTCCCTGGGGTAAAAAAGCGCCGGCGGGGGTCAACCCCGGCCCGCCTATCTTCAGTTCGGGGAATTCACGTTTAATCGTCAGTGCTGTCTCGCTGTAAAGCTGAAAATATTCCAGCGGAGTGTGAGGCTTTGGCCAGAACTGCGCGTTGTCGGGCTCATTCCAGATCTCAACATAGCGGAAGTCGGTATTGAAGCCGTTCCACTTGCCGGATCGATAATGTCGCAGCACTTCAACCGCCGCCCTGACCCAGTTGGCGCGTTCCCGGGCGTTAGCCGGAGGCGCAGCATCATTCCACGAGTCGCCGAGACGAAAATATGGTTCGAATCCGCCTTCGACAATCGACCTCCAGGCCTGATCGCTGGCGCTAAAATTGTAAGATTGCGCTTTAGCCGGATCAGCAGTCCTGACCGGATACATCGTAGACATATCCAGCGCACCATAGTAATCATGAGTGCGAATCAGGTTCACTCCAACCTGCCGGTAAGCGCCCGTCAGGTCGATGTTAGCGGGGTCGGTCCCTGCCGGCAGCGGGCCTGCGTTGACCCCCAGCAAGGGCTTGATAGCGGAACCGGTTGGTTTATCGATGGTCAATGTGATATCTACCTGCGTTGTCTGTGCTGCCGGCGCCGGCTGTTGTGTGGATGTCGCCGGCGCAACGCAGCCGACCATATTCAGCAGAAATGCGGATGTGATAAGAGCGGCTAATAAACGAATGCGCATCCGGCTTCTCCTTGTTTTCCTACCTGCCTGGTAGCATATCAGTGAAGGGCCGCAATGTCTATGGTACTTTGGTAATACACTTTTCAGTTTTCGTGCTAAAATTAAGCAGGCGTATCTCGATGGACAGAACAAGCGCTGTCGACCTGGTCACACAAGCCCGCAGGGGCTCTCATAACTGTCTGTTCTATCAATCACGGGATGATCTGGTCAACCTGCTGGCCGAATATTTCAAGACGGGCATGGAGAAGGGGGAATCCTGTATCTGGGTTACGGTGGACGGCGGCGTGGAGAAAAAGGCGCGCGAGGCTATCAGTAAGAAATTGACGGGTCCGGGGGCACAGCAGGCAGGGTCACAAATCGAATTCATCCAGTGTACCGACTGGTACCTGCGCGACGGTTCATTCCACCCGGAGCAGGTATTAGGCAACTGGGTCGAGAAGCTTAAACTGGCTATTAACGGCGGTTACCGGGGACTCCGGGTCAGCGGCGACATGGGCTGGCTTGACGCCGCAGACTGGCGGACGCTCATGGGTTACGAGAGCGATGTTAACAGCGTTATCGCCGGGCAGGATTTTATGGCGGTATGCAGCTATCCGCTGGTTAAACTAAACGCTTCGCAGATGATCGATGTGATCGGCCATCACCAGGTGGCTGTGGGTAAGAATAACGGCGGTTGGCACACATTTAAGGCGCTTGCACCCGCTGCAGCAGCGGTAGAAGGGAATATACATACCGCGATAGCCGGAAAACAGGCGGGGGATAGAAGCTCCGCATTTCCCGTTCTATTGCCGGATAATTGCAACGGCTGCGGCGATTGCGTGAGCGTTTGTTCCGGCGGCATTCTGTGCCTGAGCAACAATCGCATCGCCCTGAAAGCGACAGGTGAATGCGACTGGTGTACCTTATGTGAGGCAGTCTGTCTTTCCAACGCTATATTCTGCCCCTTTGAAATCGAGTCAGTTGAATCGTAGAGCACTACTGACAGCGGACACTGCTCAGCAGCAAAAGGACGGTATAGATAGCCGGAAATCCATGATACGTCTATACGCTTTGATGCGTTCCGCCTATCCAGACATCGCCATCGTTGAAGAATTTGAACTGGCTGCGGCCGTGACCCTTGGCATAATACAATGCGGCATCAGATTTCCTCATCAGGGTTTCCATGTCCTGTCCGTCTTCCGGGTAAACTGCGATGCCTATACTGGTGGATATATTTAGCTCACGGCCGTCGATAATGAACGGTTCTTTAAAGGAATCCAGGATCTTTTGTGCAATAGCGGTAGCATCATTAATGTGGTTGGTTTCCAACATTACTAATATAAACTCGTCTCCCCCGACGCGGGCAACCGTATCACTTGCACGTATTAAACTCGTCAACCGCATACCGACACCTTTCAGCACCTGGTCACCTGCGCTGTGGCCGAGTGTATCGTTGACGGGTTTAAACCGATCCAGGTCTAACGACATGACTGCAAGTCTATCGTTTTTCCGGTGAGCCAGAGCCGCTGCCACTGCGAAACGGTCGACCAGCAAGATCCTGTTGGGTAAGCCCGTCAGATAGTCATGCATCGCCATCGCTTCAAGTTTTTGCTCCATTAGCTTGCGTTCGATGATATCGCGCCCCACACAGCGGAATCCAACAGCTTCACCGCTGTCGTTTTTTACAAGGGAAATTGAGGCTTCTATAAACCCGGTACTGCCATCTTTGCGGGTGATTTGACAGCTGAGTCCTTTGTTCGGCTCACCTGTTTTGTATACCGTATTGAAAACCAGAAATACCATGCGAGCATCTTCCTTGGACATAACCAGGCGGAAGCTATTCCCCATTAACTCTTCCCTGGGATAGCCGAGGTGGCAGCATGCCGATTCATTAACGAAGGTAAAGTTGCCTTTGAGGTCTACTTCGAAATACGAATCCTGCATCTCCTGAAGTATAGTTCGGTATCTTTCCTCCGATTTTCTCAAAGCATTTTCAAGCTGTTTGCGATCTGTGATATCGCGCGCAATGCCCTGGACGGCATAAGGTTTTCCATCGCGGTAAATCACGGATGCCTGGGTCTCAAGGTACAAGAATGTGCCGTCCTTGAGCTTAATCCTGTACTCGGTTATTCCTTGTTGAGCGCCGGTTTCTTTCAGTTCCTTCAGAGTTTGCATGGTCTTTGAAGACTGGTCGGTGCCGATCAACGATGTTAGATTAAGACTGAGAATATCTTCCCTTTGATAACCGAATAATTTCAGCAACACATTATTGGCATCTGTAAAATTTCCTTCGAAATCATGGATGTAGACGAGTTCGAGCGAGTGATCGAACAGGGCGCGGTAACGTTCCTCGCTTTGTTTCAGCGCCATCTCAGCCTGTGTGCGTTCCGTAACATCCCTCCGCATACCCCATGCCCGGATTAGATGGCCATTACGTACAACGCCTGTTAAATTGTTGATAAACCAGAGGGTGTTTCCGCTGCTATCGGTTATGCGGGTTCGGAAATTCGCCAGTTGGTATCCGGATCGGATGAAGGCCTGCAGGAATTCCAGGTTGCTGGGATCACCAGGGTCGATAAATTGATTCAGACGTATGCCGGCCAAGTTCCCGGCCCGATCCATGCCGTATAAGCGCGCCATAGCATCGTTACATTCGGCTACACATACGTATTTCATGAATTGTTCGATCTGTTCGCCTTCAGATAGCGCAACGGGTATAGGTTGATCAGCCTCAAATCGCCAGATCCCCTCGGAACTGTTGGTGATGAATGTGCGGTAACGTTCCTCACTGTTGCGCAGCTCTTCTTCCAGTTGCCTGCGCTCGGTGATATCGCGAACTATCGACCTGAAGCCGATAACTTCTCCCATCTCATTTCTTCGAAGATCAGCCGAAGATTCAACAAAAATTAGGCTACCGTTTTTGCGCCGAATTTTGTGAGCAAAACCCTTATGCGGCTCGCCGGTGGTATAAACCTGGTTAAAGACGACAAACAAATTCTTTATATCGTCTTCAGGTGTAGTAAAACGATAACTTTTACCGACCATTTCATCCGTGGAATAGCCGAGATTGCGGCATACGGCATCGTTAACGAAAGTGAAATTGCCGTCAAGATCCATCTCAAAATAGCCATCATACATTTGCTCCATGATCGTCCTGTACCTTTCCTCCGAGTGTAAGAGCGCTTCTTCCAGATGTTTGCGCTCATCGATGTCCATGAAGCTCCCCAGTGTCGCCTTCTGCCCCAGATATTTGATGGAGGAGATCCTTTCCAGAACCCACATTACCTCGCCGCTCTTTTTGATGAACCTGTATTCATAAGACTTCGTCCCTTTCCGGCTCTTTAAATTCCTTATTGCTTTCTTTCTGACTGCCGCCCTGTCTTTAGGGAGTACGAGACTGAGGCACTTCCTGCCGATCAATTCCTCACTTGAATAACCTGTCAGCTGCTCAAAGAACTGGTTTACATAAACAAATTTCTTAGACTGGGCAATATAAACCCCGCTTTCAATACCATGCGCAAGATCTCTGCTCAGAGCTACGTAATCCACCTGTGCGGCCCGGCTCCGCTTACCCCTATTTTGCTTTGAATCCGAAGGCATCTCTATCCCTGCCGCACATTTACCAACCTTAATGCGGGATTTCCCATCCTACATCGCGCGACAAAATCCAAACAGACTTTCCTACCCGATATTATATACTTGTTTTAGTAAATATCAACGCAGGCATCAGGATTTGATGATGTATATTAAGAGGCATTAAGTCGCCAATCCGGTGGACGGGTTGATGCAATAGTAGAAGTTTTATTGCAGCGTATTATTGACCGTATTGATAATATCCGCTGCAACTGCCGCCGCTGCAATGTCCCCAGTTGGGATACATCATTTTTAGATAAGAACTGGGCTTGGGCACGTAGGCGCCCGCAGTGGTGCTATCTGTGATCTCGTACGCCGTCGACCCTTCAGATGTATCTACATACGTTTCGGCATAAGAGTCGGATGTGTCGCTTTGGGTCATGGAAGGAGCTGCGGGGGCGGGAGAGGAAACATGGATCTCAGGCTGTGCCGCCGTTTTCAGCCCGTCTGCCGGTATGCTGTTCGATGCCGCAACGACGGGTGTATGCGAACCCGCGTCGACCGAATTGGTGTAATTCATTATCAGGTTAATGGCGACTATCGAAAGCACTATGATGCTCATCAGCAGGAGGATGGCAGCGGGTGACGACTTCCCAGGGCGATATATATTTTCCGCGTAATAGGCTTCTTTTGGCCAGTTGAGCTTATTGCCGCAACTTGCGCAATTCGAAACTGAGATATCTACCCACGCATGGCAGTGAGGGCAGTTATAGTAATAGGCTGCGTGGCAATTTGCGCAAGACCTCACCCCTGTGACACTCGGTGTGCCACAGTTGTAACAGGCGATTCGATTGTCCCTGCTCACGTTCATCACACACCATTATAGCAACGCAGTTCACATAATATCAAAATGCAGCCATAGGCTATGTGAGTGGATGTCAGCTTGCGAACGAGAGGAGTACGGTCCTTTTAAAACCGGCCGCCGGTCAAAGCCCCATCCCCGCGGCCACTTTTTCCTGATAGTAACCGGTATCGCAGGGGAAAAACCTGGACGCAAGCACGCGCCTGTAGTACAGCCCCACGTCGTGGTCCATGGAAAACCCTATCGCGCCGTGTATCTTGATCCCGTCAAGGGCTGTGTGCTGATATACCTCGTTGGCTTTTACCTTCGCCATCGCGATCTGTACAGCGCAGTCCGCCCCGGCGCTCATCATCCAGGCAGCCTGGTATACGAGGTATTGCAGCCCGTCCACCTGCATCAGCATATCCACCAGCTTGTGCTGTATGACCTGGAAGGCGCCTATGGGCTTGCCGAACTGCTGCCTGTCCCCGGCGTAGGCAACGGTCATCTCGAGCACGGCCCGGCAGGCGCCGCATACCTCTGCGCATTTCAGCAGGGCGGCCTTGTCCAGGATCCGGCTCAGCATGTTTTCTGCAGCGCCCGCCGTTCCCAGCACATCGCCGCCGCCGAGCACCACATTCTTGAACCTGACCTGGCACAGCGTCTCGCCCGTAATAGTAGGGATGACCTCAACCTCGATGCCCGGTTTCTTCATATCCACGATAAAAAGCGTCAGCCCTTTTTCCGGGGCCTTGCCGTCTCTTATGCGTGCAGGCGCCAGCATGAAGTTCGCCACGTTAGCGCAGGGCACCAGCGTTTTTTCACCGGTAAGCGCGTATCCCCCGCCTGCCGGCCGCGCCGATGTCCGGATACTGGCAAACCCGCAGTCGGCAGGGTCCTCGCTGATCGCCAGTGTCCATATCGTTTCACCCCTGGCTATGCGGGGCAGATGACCGGTTTGCTGTTCTTTGCTGCCGTAGTCCATGATAGGCAATGCGGCCAGCGCCACGGTGGAGAAGAAGGGCCCGGGCAAGATATTTCTGCCCATCTCCTCCATCAGGATAACCAGGTCCATAAAACCGGCGCCGCTGCCTTCATACTCCTCGGGCAAAAGCAGCCCCATCCAGCCCAGTTCCGCCATACGTTTCCATGTAGCAGGATCATATCCCCGCCCGTCCTTCTCCAGCTCGCGGGTCCTCGATTTCGGGCACTCCACTGCCAGGAACTCCCTGGCCATGGTCCTCAGCATATCCTGCTGTTCCGTGTAGTTGAAGTTCAAATTTGATATCCTCGCGTCTAATAAGACCTGGGCAGGCCCAGCTTAAACTTGCCGATAATATTCTTCTCGATCTCATCCGTCCCGGCCGCTATGGCCGTTCCCGGGGACAGCAGGTATTGACGCTGTATCAGCCCTTTCAGCCTGGTCAGCCTGGAATGTTGTTCCACCTGGCAGCAGGCCCCCAGGATATCGGTCCCGGCCAGTGCCAGTTGCTCCAGCAGGTGATCGGCAAAGGACTTGTTCCTGGAAGCTTCGTATGTGGGGACCACGCCTTCGCCCAGCTTCCAGGCGATTTCATAGGCAAACATCTTCAGGGTTTCCATCTCCACGGCCAGGTCCGCCAGACGGCGCCTGATTGCAGTATCTCCGGCCATCGACTTGCCGTCGCGTTTGGTATCTCCAACGTATTTAGCCAGCCAGTACAGGATCCGCCGGGCTGTGCCGTAGGACTGGCCGCAGAAGCTGTGCCTTTCATAGGCCAGCGACCTCATAAGCTGGTACCAGCCCCGGTTCTCCTCGCCTACCAGGTTCACCGCCGGCACATGCACATTATCGAAGAAAACCTCATTGAATATATGCACGCCGCTATAATTCAGCAGGGGCTTGACGGTTATGCCGCTGCTCTTCATATCCACAATCAACAGGCTTATACCGTCCTGCGGCTTGCCGCCGTTGGAGTTCGTTTTGACTGCCAGCCAGCACCACCTGGCACGGTGGGCGCAGCTTGTCCAGACCTTCTGGCCGTTGACCAGATATTCATCGCCCTGGCGCACAGCGGACGTCCGGATGCTGGCGAAGTCAGATCCCGCATTAGGCTCGCTGTAACCCGTGCACCAGATGCCATCCGGGCTGCCGGAGGATATCATGGGAAGGTATTTCTGCCTCTGTTCTTCGTTGCCGTACAGCATCAGGGAGGGGCCTACCCACCCCGTGCCGCTCACTCCCATGGAAAGGCCGGGTATCCCCCGGTAGGCGGCCTCCATGGCAAATATCATCTGTTCCAGGTTGGAGGCATCCCGGCCGCCGTACCGCTTCGGCCAGCCCATGACCAGCCATCCACGCTCGGCCAGCTTTTTAGAGATGGAAAGGCTGAAAGCCCAATCCTCGTCGCGGCTTTCCTCGTCAAGGAAATTGACTATCGAGTCGTCCGGTATCTCGCGCTCGGCGAACTCACGTACCTCTCGCCGCAACGCGTCCTCTCTTTGCCCAAGGCTAAAATCCATCGCTGACTCTTAAAAAGACAACTGAAATTGATTATAGATTATGCACATAAAACGACACTGTCAAGGGAAAAATATGTCTTAAAAAGGACATTAATAGCATAAAATAGCCGAATATCTACCATGAAGCGACATACCGAGTATTGATCGGGGGCATGCTTTTGAAAAACGGTTCCGAAAAAAGCAAAAAGGTCACCGCGGAAATTTTTTTTCCACTAGTTCGCCGGCGTCCATAAAGGGCGTCAGAAGGGTGTGTCACCGCCGGATTCGGACATGATATAATGTGATTCATGGACGGGTTGGATAACAGGTTAATAGCGGAGCTGGCGGTCGATGCGCGGCGCAGCAATATCGATCTATCGCGCAAGCTGGGTGTGAGTGAAAAGACCGTGAGGCGGAGGATAACCCGTCTGGTGGAGCAGGGCGTGATCAGCTGGTCGGTGATACCCGATCCGGCCAAGCTGGGATACACCGTGAGGGCATTCATATTGCTTGAGGTGGAGGCGCCCCATGTGGACGACATCACGCAGGCGCTGGCCAGCTGCAGCAACGTGGATTTCGTCGCGCTCTGCACCGGCCCCTTCGACATCCTCTTCGGCGCGTGGTTCGTCTCCTCCGCCAGCATGGCCAAATTCCTCAAAGATTACCTGCCCAAAATCACGGGTGTGCGCAAGAGCCAGACACACGTGGCCCTGCAGGTTACGACGGGCAAAGTCGCCAATCTGGCTGCGCTAAAGGAAGGATCGGAAGAATAGACAGGTTGCGGCTATCGCTCGGTAAGTTACGAGCTGTCTTTGCGTATCTTATTAAAAAAGGCCAATTAACTGAGGTCGGATGTCAATAATGGACACCAAACCTTTCATGCTGCCAGTAATCCGGCGTAGAATCTCTGTGCAAAGGCCGCAGGCGACAGGAATCCGAGTCTGGCCTGACGGCGCTGCCGGTTGTAGAATATCTCGATGTACTCTGTGATGTCTCGAACTGCCTCCTGTCTGGTCCTATAGCGGCGGTGATGTACCAATTCCTGTTTGAGTGTGCCCCAGAAACTCTCCATCGGCGCGTTGTCGAAACAGTTCCCTGTCCCGCTCATAGACACTTTCAGATCGAATTGATCCATGAGCCGCCTGTATTCATAGGAGCAATACTGACTACCACGATCAGAGTGGTGCATCAGATCCTTCCCGGGCTGCTTGGTTGCCACAGCTCTAAATAAAGACTGGCTGATGTCGGCAGCGACAGCGCAATAAGGGTCTGCGATTTTTCCCTTGACCTGAAGGCCGGCAGGCATTACAACGTGATATTGCAGATGGATGATTCTTCAGGGAAAACGCTGGCAAGAAATGTATACAAAGATGCGTTCGTACACCCTCCGCATCCCGAAGGTCATCCCGATCGATTGGACGAGGAGCTCGGAATGCGCCTGTTCGGTCTAAAGAACGATTAAACCAGCCAGCCGCGCTCTCGCCATCTATTCAGTGGTAAGGCAAAGAGAGAGCGTATATGGGTCCCGGGAGTGAACTCATATACGCTCTTTTATTAACGTGAAGTAATTAAGTGCTGTCTTCTATTTGGGGGTGCGTTTCTTTGCCGGTTTTTTCTTTTTTTGCAAGCCCTGTTTGATGTTGTCATGAAGCCAGCCTATTTCCAGCCGGCGGTTACTGACTATATGTGTCTGTAATTGGTTGTCAGGTGTCATTACGGATTCAAGGTGTTCACAGGTTTTTTCAGCGGTTGCCAGCAGCTTGACTGCGTCCTTGAATGAATCGTCCTTCACCCTGCTTTCGATAAACTTGATCTGGTTGAATAAATCCTTGCTTATATCTGCGAACTGATTGACTGCCATGGAGTTACTCCTTCCGTTACGTGGACGCTACATGCAAACAGAGCTTTTCTGAATTTGTAGCTATGTGTATATTTTACTTCACTTAACATAAAATTTCAAATATAACGTGGTATTATTTTCAGCTCTGTGAACTTCTCCCGGCGCCGGCATATTGAATGCAGGGTTACATTGACTATTTGATGGGCAATGTAATAGTCTTATTGCAAGGGGAGGTTGCGAAGAGCAGTATATGAAAATCAGCCATTCAGGCATGCCCATCGAGCGCAACATCGCGATGGAGCTGGTGCGCGTCACGGAAGCTGCCGCCCTGGCCTCGGCGCGTTATCTGGGCAGGGGTGATAAAACCATAGTAGATGCATCGGCGGTGGCGGCCATGCGCTATACTCTGGGCTATGTGCCGATGGATGGGATCGTAATTATCGGTGAGGGGGAAAAAGACCATGCGCCCATGTTATACATAGGTGAGCATATCGGTGACGGCTCGGATCTAAGGGTTGATATCGCGGTGGACCCGGTTGATGGGACCAACCTGGTTGCCAGGGGCCTGCCCGGCGCTATCGCAGTCGTGGCGCTTTCAGCCAGGGGGACGATACACTGGCCCAGGCAATTTGTCTACATGGACAAGATCGTCACCGGTCCTGAGGCCAAAGACTGCATCGATATCAACGCGCCGGTATCGGAAAATCTGAAGAATATAGCCGGAGCCAAGAGAAGAAAGATATCAGAGCTTACCGTCGTGGTTTTGGACAGGCCACGTCATGAGAGGCTGATATCGGAGATCAGAAGCGCCGGCGCCAGGGTTAAGTTGATTTTCGATGGTGATATTGCGGCCAGTATCGATGCAGCTCTGCCGGAAAGGGAGGTTGATGTGCTCATGGGCATCGGGGGCACCCCGGAGGGGGTCCTCTCCGCAGCCGCCATACACTGCATTGGCGGCGCCATTCAATGCAAGGCCTGGATGCGCGATGGCGGGGAGAGAGAGTCAGCCCTGGCTGGTGGGATCGATATCGATAAGGTCTATAAGACGGAGGACCTCATAGACAGCGACGATGTCCTTTTTGCCGCTACCGGCATCAGCAGCGGTGAACTGCTTAAGGGAGTGCGATATTTCAGCGGCGGGGCCCGGACACAGTCCATAGCAATGCGCTGCCGGTCAGGCACCGTTCGCTGGATAGATGCCCAGCACAACTTCGACCGGCTGGACAAACTTAGTTTCTTTGAAGTACATTGAAAGATGTTCAGTCAGGGATAATTAAAAGGAGGAAAGTATAAATGCCACACGCACGGCTAAATACCGCTTATCTTAAAGTCCAGGCAACCTTCCCGGACGAGGAACAGAGCAAGTCCATGGAAAAAGCACTGGCTATCAAGAAAAAGATCGAAGACCTGCTCAAGAAAGAGAAACTTGAAATTTACGAGGTTGTCCTCGAAACTATTCAGAAGAGCCGCTGACTGTGGCTGGGAAATCGATAAAAAGGTGTAGACTGCTGAAGGGTCGATGTTTACACGTTATATCGTGAGGAGGACGGCATGAAGTTACTCAAATTACTGGGCAACTTGTATCTGGCGCTGGGATTGCTCGTGCTGCTGGCGCTGTTTATCCATGACTGCATGGCCAACGATAAGTTCCTTCTGCACTTCGTTGGGATCTTCCTCGTGATTCCTGTGATTATATATAGTATCTGGAGAATGAGCGAGGATTTCGAGGGCTACCTGGAGCAGAATCAGAAGTCCCTGAGCGAACTTTCACAGTTCCGTGAGAGCTTACGGAACAGGGGTAAGCAATACCGCGCTGACATAAATGCTTATTTGGCTTCGGTAAAGTCCGCCTGGTAGTACTGTTTTGCGGCAGGTTCACGGTAAAATTCGGTAGAAACTCCACTTCAGCCCGGCCTCCGGCTATACGTCCGTCGAACACATGCCCCCCCCTGATTTCCCGTCGCTGCTGATGAAATGGGCGTGATAGCCGGGATAGATGATCTCACGCATATATGTGGGGCTGACGGTGATCGCCATGGCGCCATCCACGTTATTGAATTCAAAAGTCGGCTCATTCTGCGTGATTGTTGAATATGAGGTGGACGGGTACGGTTGGGTCAACTTTGTCAGGCTCTTGGCCTTTATGGAGTCAAATGTGCCGGTAACTTTGATGGCATAGAGAATGTTTTGCGTGGGCAATTGGCTGTTTATGTATTGCTGGAGCTCCTGGTAACTCATCGGCCTGTCTATCGCTATGACTTTGTCTGCATTGAAAAACGTCGCCGTCGTATTGGGCATGCGCATACTGTCGTCAGCAGTGTTTAACTTGCCCCCCGGACCTATCCGGTAGTATTTTCCATCCATGGCCACCATCTCGCCGTCAACAGCGGGTGTTTACTATCCGGGGAAGAGCCTTTAGAATTTTATAAATCTGTAATATACTACCCGCGTGGGGATTAAACCCTCTTCCTGGAAACAGGCCATCCTTTACCTTGCCGTCCTTGCTGCAGCTTGCCTGTTTTTCAATTGCGCGCCGTCCGCATCTACTGTGGAGCAGTCAGTTCCTGCTGCGATCGAAAACCAGGCTATTGTATCCGCCGGTACAAAGGTCATCAACGTCGCTGATCTGCCTCCCGAGGGCAGTACCACGCTGGGACTGATCAAGAGCAATGGACCCTTCCCGTATTCCAAGGACGGCACGGTGTTCAGCAACTACGAGGGATTGCTGCCCGACAAACCGGGCGGATATTATCATGAGTACACTGTCATCACGCCAGGCTCGCACGACCGAGGGGCGCGCCGCGTAGTTGCCGGCGGCAGCGGCGAATATTATTATACGGACGATCACTACAGGTCATTCAGGTTGATACAGGAGTAACGCGTGGAAGATTGGGCGACCTTGTTCGGTCCATATTTAAACTCAGGCGTTTACCTGGCAACAAGGGGTGCTGATGCCGATATCAGGAATGCTGCCCGGTCCGCCGGGCTGGAGTTTATACAGGTGGATTTAAAAGGTGTTACGGGTAAAAAAAGCTTCTTCAAGAAAACGGCCGGGACACTCGGCTTTCCTCCGTATTTCGGTATGAACTGGGACGCCTTCAGCGACTGTCTGACAGACATGTCGTGGAGGCCGGCCGCTGGCTACGTTATTCTATTAAACGATTATCGGTCTTTTGCCGCAAAGGCCCCGGCGGATGCTCAGGTGGCCAGGCGGATATTCGATTCATCCGCGCAGTACTGGAAAATGAAGGAAGTGCCTTTTTATATAATTCTACGTGATAAAACACCGTGAGAAAGGAGTTCTATGCTCTTGTCTGCAGTTGCAGTGGTTAAGATGGAGTAGATAAAGCGGCCTACTCTCTCTTCCCTGTTCGTATGATGGTTATTTAAAGCTGCTTAAATACATGCATATGGCGCCGCAGGCAGCAACGTTCAGAGACTCAGCTTTTGCCACGGTCATGGATATCTTAATCCTGTGATCGGATTTCTTGAGTAGCGCATAAGTAAGGCCGGCTGCCTCGTTGCCCAGAGCAAGCACCAGCTTATCCAGTTTGTGCAGCACCGCCGGGCCCTCCGGTCCGTGCAGGTCAGCCGCAACCAGGCTGTAGCCCCGTCTTTTCAGCTTATTCACAAGGTCGTGATAAGCGGCCGTCCTCCTTATCCACAGGGATAGGGCGCTGCCCGCCGTCGATTGCACGCACTTCGGAGAGAAGGGGTCGGCGCATTTTTCCGTCAGTATGGCTCCCGAGTAATCGAAGGCCGCAGCTGTGCGTATCAGAGTGCCGACATTGCCAGGATCCTGGATATCTTCCAGCAGCAGGATCTTGCGGCCGGCCTCCGCGGGCAGGCGGTCTGAGTCTGAGTCGGCCGGCAAACGGACCACGGCGATGATCCCCTGGGATGTCCTGGCCGCACTGATGGCATGCATCTGGATATCTGTGAGCAGCCTCGAGGTGTATTTGCCGCAGATAGAGTGCGGTTTTCCCGTGTAAAGAATCTCTATTATGCTGCCGGGACTGCTCCTGGCAACCTGGTCGATGGCGCGCGGGCTCTCCACCAGGAATGCCCCTGCTGCCAGACGGCCTGTATGGGAAGAGAGGTCCTTGTACCACTTCAGCGGTTTCAGCGGGCTGCTGCTGTAATCCTTCATAAATCCCCTGTTTACCGGTTTTATTATCAGTATCAGGCAGATACGATGTCAATGCATGGCAGTGACACGGTCAATTAAGCGATCTCCGCCTGTTGGCCTGCCAGTGCTTGAAAAATTCTACTGCTGAAGGAATCAGTGAAACAATGATTATGGCCAGTATGAAGATCGAAAAATTCTCTTTGACGAAAGGCAGGTTGCCGAAGAAATAGCCGCACAGTATGCAGATCGCCACCCATAACAGGCCGCCCGTAATATTGTAGATTAGGAACCTGGGGTAGTTCATTTTACCCACACCCGCTACGAAGGGCGTGAATGTTCTTAGTATCGGTGCGAACCTGGCAAGAACTATAGCCGTACCGCCGTATTTTTCGAAGAACGTGTGTGTCCGGTCTATGTATTCCTTTTTGATAAACCTGTAGTCCCTGTTGTAGACCTGTTCCCCGATACGGTTGCCTACAAAATAATTGAAACTGTCGCCCAGCGCAGCGGCCAGCCACATCAACAGGATCAATACCCACAAATTTAACGCTCCCAGGGCCGCAAATCCGCCCACAGCAAAAAGCAACGAATCCCCGGGCAGGAAGGGCACGACTACCAGGCCGGTCTCGCAGAATATGATGAGGAAAAGTATGCCGTAGACAAGAAGGCCGTACTGCTGTATGAGCGCGCCCAGGTAAATATCTATATGAAGTGCGACGTCCGCGGCCTTGAACATGAACTGCACGGCCGCCGAATCCTCAAAGAAAATAACAGCCACAGCGATCGCGGCCAGTAGGATCAGGGCGGCTATAATACAGGCTAGTACCAGCCTGTTGGACAATATCCCGTCAGCTTTTCGAATACTAACGTTCCTTATTCACGATTAATAGAACGGGCCCCCCCTGTAATACCAGGGATTATAAGGATAATAGTAAGGTGTTATATAGGAGTTGTATCCTTCCCTCAAGCCCTTGTTATAGCCGGCGGTTTCGCCCTGCTGGTAGCCCTCGTCCTTGCCCTTGGCATATCCCTCGTCATACCCGGCCTTGTTGCCTCTGTCGTATCCGGATTTATCGCCGGCCTGGAAACCTAGGTCATATCCGATCTTCTGGCCGTTCTCATAGCCCCTGGTGAAACCGGCTTTATCGCCGTCGGCCTTGCCGCTGTCGTAGCCTGATTGAAATCCGCTGCCGTTACCCCACAGGTACCCGCCGAGCAAAGCGGCGGCCAGGACAATGACAATGACTGTAATGGTGAGGCCAAGCACCCATCCGCCAAGGGTCAGCGCAAATTTCCCTGACATGGCACACCTCCTTTTCTTCAGTTGCTGCTCAGGTTTTCAAGACCTCTAAGGCTATTATATTGATCAACCTGCAATTAGATTGTACAACCTTTGCTGTGGACTGTGCATTCCCAACGTGATAATCTAATGATAAAGTTAAGAAGATGGGGGTGTTACATGTTAAAGGCCGGCAAAATATTACTAATCATAGCTGGTTTCCTGCTCATCCTGGATGCCTTCCTTATGGCTGCCCGAATACCCAACCCATTGTTCGGCTGGCCGCTGCCCTGCCCGGTGACACTTGTGGCGCTTGGATTGGGGATATTGCTGACAGTGTTCGGCAGCCAATCCTGCAGTAAGAAGTAAACTGCTCGTGGTTTAAAGTTGTGACAAAGAAAGGAAGGATAGCCATACTTACTGGTGGCGGCGACTGCCCGGGTATAAATGCCGTTATCAGGGCGGTGGCCAAGAAGGCCATTCTGGGATTGGGGCTGGAAGTGGTGGGTATCCTGGATGGTTTTGAAGGGCTGCTGCACAACCGGCACCGCATCCTCCATTTCGACGACGTGTCAGGCATCATCGATCTGGGGGGCACTATACTTGGCGCTTCCAATAAGGCCAATCCATACAGGTGCCCCATGAAAAAAGAGGGGCCGCTGGAATTCGAGGACTTATCACGCACCGCGATCGACCATTTCGAGCGCCTGGAGGCAGACTGCCTGGTGTGCATCGGCGGAGACGGCACCCTGAATATCGCGCACAGGTTTTTTAAAGATGGTGTACCTATAATAGGAGTTCCTAAAACGATCGATAATGACATCAGGGGGACCGATATTACGTTTGGCTTCGATACTGCGGTGTATATAGCCACGGAAGGACTGGACCGGGTGCGCACCACAGCCCAGTCGCACCACCGTGTGATGATAGTGGAGGTCATGGGGCGTAATGCGGGCTGGATCGCCCTGCACGCTGGAGTCGCCAGCGGAGCTGACGTTGTGCTGATTCCCGAGATACCCTATGACCTGGATATCGTCGTGGAGAAAGTGAACGATAGAAACAGGCGGGGGAAGAGGTTTACCATCGTCGTAGTATCGGAGGGCGCCCAGCCCAGGGGTGGGGGCAAAGTTGTGCAGAGGGTTGTGGAAGAAAGCACAGACCCGGTACGATTGGGTGGTATAGGCTTCTTACTGGGATCGCAAATAGAATCTGAAACCGGCGTTGAGACCCGTACCGTCGTGATGGGACACCTGCAGAGGGGTGGTGTACCCACCCCATTCGACAGGGTGCTGGCCACCAGGCTGGGTACAAGGGCCGTTGATATGATGCTGGATCGGTCATACGGGTATATGGTGGGAGTGAGGGGCAATGACCTTGTGGATGTGCCTCTGCAGGAGGTTGCGCGCGGCCAGAGGCGCGTCCCGCCCGATGATCCCCTGATAGGATCAGCCAGGTCGGTAGGTACATGTTTTGGGGATATCAGGGATATTATGCAGGAGGACTGACAGGGCGCGCCTGGTTCCCGCTCAATCATCCGCCGGGGGATATTTTGTAGTTGTTGCAGCCGTTTGAGCGCACGTAATACATGCACTTATCGGCGCAATTTATCAGTGTATCGATATCTCTTCCGTCCTCGGGAAACACAGATGTACCGATGCTGACGGTGACCAGTATTTTATGGCCGTTTACCATGAAATGGTGCCTGAAGGCGTCCACCATCTTGTGGTTTACCTTGTCAACGCTGCTGATGTCGTCGATTTCAGGTATTACCATGGCGAACTCATCACCGCCCACACGCGCCACGGTATCGCTCTTGCGCAGCAGTGCCGTCATACGGTCGGCTGCGGCCTTCAACAGGTTATCTCCTACCGCGTTGCCCATAGTATCGTTGACAGTATTAAAATTATCCAGGTCAAGCGACATTATAGCTACTTTCTTTTTCTTGCGCTGGGCATGTAGTATCGCTATCTGAGTGCGGTCGCGGAAGAGCGTCCTGTTGGGAAGACCGGTCATGGTATCATGTGTGGCCACCAGATGCAGTTCCCGCTCCAGCCGCTTTCGCTCCGACATGTCGCGGATATTGCAGTGGACCACGCGGCTATCGTTAATCGTGCATACGTTGGATTCTATCTCCACATCCAGTCGACGGCCGTTTCTGGTCTCCAGCGGGAAATCTTCATAATGCAGGTGGTCCTGCTTCTTCAGATGGTGCGATGCAGCCCTGCTTTTTTCGGTGTCTATGAAAGCCTCGATGTCCCAGAGGTTTTTCCCCAGCAGCTCTTCGTGGGAATAGCCCAGCATTTTTAGCACGTGGGGGTTGGCGCTCTGGATCTGGCCTGTCTCCGCATCAAGTATCACAATTCCATGCTGCGCACTCTCAAAGAGCTGCTTGTATTGACGCTCGGAACTCCTCAGCTCCTGCTCAATAACTTTGAATTCGCCTTCCAGTACTTTAAGCTGCTTGACCTGCTCACGCAGCTCTTCCAATTCAGTGGCGAGCTGTTTCTTGGTTTTGGCCTCTTCTTCCGGCATAGATACCTCCGTATCTGCTTAAAAGCTGGTCCGCTACGTTGTATTTCGGTCGGATTTCCCCCGGGCGTCCTGTGATTTCAATGTAGTATTTATTAGGTTGTTTGTCAATGTTTAGTGTATAATGCTTGCATAGTTCAAGTTTAGGTTATTACAAGCTTATTATAATCCTTCCGAATTATCACAAGCCTTGGATGGCCCAAACCCCGGCTAAATTTACTAACTTAAGAGGTCATTCATTGAGTTTCGAAAACTTCAATCTTCATCCTAGCGTCATGGATGGTGTGCGGGCGCAGGGTTACACTGAGCCCACTCCAATTCAGATGCAGGCCATCCCACCCATTATGCAGGGGCGCGATATCATAGGGCTGGCTCAGACCGGTACGGGCAAGACGGCAGCATTCGTGCTGCCGGTTCTGGACCGTCTGCTGAAGCTGCCGCACGGACGCATAGGCGCCGCGGTCATCTCGCCGACCCGCGAGCTGGCCGAGCAAACCTGCGAGGCGGTCGATGCGCTGGGACAGGCTACCGGCCTGAGGAGCATCTCCATTTACGGCGGCGTAGGCATGGATCAGCAGATCCGCAGGCTGCGTAGCGGCGTGGATATCATCGTCGCCTGCCCGGGCCGCCTGCTCGATCACATCTGGAAGAGCACTATAGACCTGTCCTTTCTTGAGATGCTGGTTATCGACGAGGCCGACCGCATGTTCGATATGGGTTTCCTGCCCGACATCAGGAGTATATTAAGGTGCCTTGTCAGGCCTCGCCAGACGATGCTTTTCTCCGCCACCATGCCGCCTGATATACGCAGGCTGGTACAGGAGGCTTTGCGTATCCCCGTTACGGTGCAGATCGGGCATTCCGCGCCGGTGGATTCTGTATCCCATAGCATCTATCCCGTGAAACAGCACCTCAAGATAAAGCTGCTGACGGCGGTGCTGCGCAGCTTCGAAACCGATTCGGTGCTGGTCTTCACACGCACCAAGCACCGCGCCGACCGCGTGGCTCTGCAGCTGAAAAGGTCGGGCTTCAGAGCTACGGCTTTGCACGGCGACCTGGCGCAGAACAGGCGCCAGGCGGCGCTGGATGATTTCCGCGCCGGTTCGGTTAAAATATTAGTAGCCACGGATATCGCGGCCCGCGGGATAGACGTCCTGAGCATCTCGCACGTTATCAACGTCGATATGCCGGAGAGCGTAGATGCCTATACACACCGCATCGGACGCACGGGCCGCATCGATCAGAAAGGCGATGCGCTGACATTTGTGACAGCAGCCGATGCCGCACTGGTGAAAGAGATTGAGCAGGTGCTCAAAGCGCCGTTGGAACGACGTAAGTTGCAGGGGTTCGATTATAATGCCCCGGCTCCCGAGATATCCGAAGAGGGGCGCCGCCCGGGTGGGCGCAGCAGACCCCCGGCGCAGCGGACTGCAGGCGCACGTAGAAGATAGTCTTTATTTCTTGCGCCTGCCCACAATGCCGTAGAGCATGATATCCAGAACGGCCGCGTAGATGCGCCCCACCGACATGCCGTGCGACAGCACCAGCGGGCTTTCAGCAATGTAAAGCGTCGCCTCTGAAAGTATCGTCTGCACCAGGTTCCAGTCTGTCTCTGAAGGCGTGATCAAACCTTCCCGCCTGGCTGCGTTGAAGACACGCCTGTATATCTCGCGGATCGAAGCCAGGCGCGCGATCTGGTATTCGGCGAAGATCTCAGGGTAAAGCTGTTTGAGCTCGATAACACGGGTGGAGAGGTCTCCCTTGGGCAGCAGACCCACGGCCTCCTTGATCAGTGCGGCGGATCTCTCCGTATCATAGTCCTTGTGCTTATCGAGGCTGGCCAGCGCCTCGTTGATCACGGCCACCATGTGCATCATGCTGGCCCTCACCAGGTGTCTTTTGTCCTTAAAATAGCGGTACACCGTGGCGCGAGTCAGCGCGCAGCGCGCCGCCACATCCTCGATGGTGGTTTTCTTTATGCCGTGGGCAAGGAAGACGTGCAGGGCCGCCTCGATGATCTTTTCTTTAGTTTGGTTGTATTCAGACATGATATGATATTAACATACCTTGTAACATTTGACTAATGATTTATCAGGAGGTGACAGCTTTGAAAAAGACGTGTATAGATAACGATTTCCTGCTGAAAGCGGGGCCCTACTCGCATATAGTGGAAGCGGGTGGCTTCCTTTTCCTGACGGGCATCGACCCCATGGACCTGGAAAAGGAACTGATTATCACAGATGACATTGTCAGGGCTACTGAGATAGTCATGGAGAACATGAAAAGGTCGCTGGAATCGGTGGGAAGCAGCCTGACCAAAGTGGTAAAAGTGACTGTTTTCCTGCGCGACATGGGCGACTTCGCCAAATTGAACGAGGTGTATGCCAGGTACTTCCCTGTGGACCCACCGGCGCGGACCTGCGTGGCCGTCAAAGAGGTCCCCGGCAATTTCCAACTCAAGGTCGAGGCCATCGCCATCAAGTAGGGCTGCCTACATTTGTTTAAATACTTTGCGCGTTGCCCTTAAGGTGGCAGCTATATCCCTTTGGCTGTGCGCCAGGGTGAGGAAGGCGGCCTCGAACTGTGAAGGCGGCCAGTAAATGCCTTCCTCCAGCATTCCCCTGAAGAAGCGGGCGAAGATAGATGTATCGCAACGGCGGGCCGAGGCATAATCGGTCACGCTCTCGGCGCTGAAGAAAACGGTCAAGAGTGATCCCTCACGCGCGATGGAGAGAGGCAGGCAGGCGTCGCAGGCCGCGGCCGCCAGCCCTTCCTGCAACAGCGCTCCCTTCTCCTCAAGTTGCTGGTATACCGATGGATTGTTGAGTATCTCCAGTGTCGTTATCCCGGCCGTCATGGCCAGCGGGTTACCTGAGAGCGTGCCGGCCTGGTAAACCTTCCCCGACGGCGCCACCATTTGCATAATTTCGCGCCTTCCCCCGTAAGCGCCTACCGGCAGCCCGCCTCCGATGATCTTGCCCAGGCAGGTGAGGTCCGGCCTTATTTTATACAGCGCCTGCGCGCCTCCGTAGACTACTCTAAAACCTGTTATAACCTCATCGAAGATGAGCAGGGCGCCGTGTTCTTTAACCAGTCGGTGAAGGTCGCTGAGAAAGCCCCTGGCGGGATGCACCAGTCCCATATTGGCGGCAATGGGTTCGATTATGACGGCCGCGATACCATCCGGGTATTTGGCAAACAGTCGGCGCACCATCTTCAAATCATTGTAGCCGGCCACCAGCGTATCCCTGGCCGTGCTTGAGGTTACGCCCGGACAATCCGGTATACCCAGCGTGGCCATGCCCGAACCGCCGCTGACCAGAAGGCTGTCGGAGTGCCCGTGATAGCAGCCGGAGAACTTAATGATCCTGTCCCTGCCGGTGAAGGCGCGTGCCAGGCGGATGGCGCTCATTGCTGCTTCGGTCCCTGAGCTGACGAAGCGCACCATCTGCATGGAGGGCATAGCTGCAGAGATCATATCGGCCAGGCGGGTCTCCAGTTCCGTAGCAGCCCCGAAGCTGGTGCCCTTCCTCACCGCATCCGACAAGGCTCTCACCACACGCTGGTCGGCGTGTCCCAATATCAGCGGACCCCAGGAGCCGACATAATCAATATAGCTGTTGCCGTCCGCGTCCCAGATCTTTGAACCTTTGCCCTTAACAATAAAGCGGGGTGTACTTCCAACGGCCACGAAGGCCCTTACGGGGCTGTCCACGCCTCCCGGCAGGCGGCGGCGTGCAAGCTTAAACAATCGTTCCGAATTCCTCGTAGTTCTCATCTCATTTACGCCTGCTCAGCCAGCCAGGCGGCGGCTTCCTTGGCATGGTAGCTGATAATGATTTCGGCCCCGGCCCTTTTTATGGAGCCGAGTATCTCCAGGGTGATCCTTTTATCATCTATCCAGCCGCGCGAGGCGGCGGCCTTGACCATAGCATATTCGCCGCTCACATTATATGCGGCCAGCGGGCAATTGAACCTTTCACGAGCCTTACTGATGACATCCAGGTAAGCCAGCGCCGGCTTGACCATGACGATGTCGGCGCCCTCGTTGATATCCTCTTCTATCTCCCTGAGGGCCTCGCGCACGTTGTGAGGGTCCATCTGGTAGGACCTGCGGTCGCCGAACTGCGGGGTGGAGCCGGCCGCTTCGCGGAAAGGTCCGTAGAAGGCGGAAGCGTACTTGGCTGCGTAAGAGAGGATGGGTATATGGTTAAAGCCGTTGTCATCAAGAGCCTGCCTGATGAATCTTACCCGGCCATCCATCATATCGGACGGGGCCACCATGTCAGCGCCGGATGAAGCGTGTGAGAGCGCCATCCTGGCCAGCAGGGGAAGGGTCCTGTCGTTATCGACATCACCGTTGACTATTACTCCGCAATGGCCGTGGCTGGTGTATTCGCAGAGGCAGATATCGGTCACCACGATCATTTGAGGGGCAGCCTTTTTGATGGTATGTACGGCCTGCTGAACGACGCCCTCGGGATCGAGGGCGGGTGAGCCGGTCTCGTCCTTGCTATTGACCACGCCGAATAACAGCACGGCGGGTATCCTGAGGCGGGACAGTTCATCGATCTCAGCAGCCAGCCTGTCGACGGAGAAATGGAAGATGCCTGGCATGGCCGGGATCTCCTTCTTTATGCCTTTACCTTCAACGATAAAGAGGGGGAAGATAAGGTCGCCCGCGTCCAGCTGGCTTTCCCTCACCAGCGACCTTATTGCAGGGCTCTTTCTCAGGCGGCGCATACGTAAATCTGGAAATAGCGGCATTCAGGCCTCCTTGCGGAAGTAATCTTCCATTGCATCGATCAACCCGGCTATGGTCTGTTCTCTGGCCAGGATGTCCACTTTCAGTCCCGCTTTCCTTGCGGTCGCGGCAGTCTTGGGGCCGATGCAGGCTATTTTGGCACTGATGCGGCCTATCCCGACGCTGCCCAGCCCCGCTAGCAGGTTGGTTACGGTCGATGAGCTGGTGAAAGTAATCACGTCCAGGTTGCCGGGCAGCAGCAGGTTTTTCAATCTGGCCAGCTTTCTGCGGGGCCTGGCGGTATGGTAAACGGCGATATCGTCCACTTGCGCGCCCAGCTTTTTTAGCCCCGCCGTGATTTCATCGTCAGCTATATCGGCGCGGGGTATCAGGAAACGTTTTCCACCGGTGGTTGATTTACTCAAACCTCTGATGAAGCCCTGTCCGGTATATACCCCGGGTATGTAGTCCGCGGTGATGCCGCGTTCGCTGAGGGACCTGGCCGTCATGGGGCCGATTGCGCCTATCTTGAGGCCGGCCAGGGCGCGGGAGTCCAGCTTCAAATCATTCATCCGCCGGAAGAATGCATCGACGCCATTGACGCTGGTGAAGACCACCCAGTCATATTCCTCTAAGCCGGAGATGCCCCTGTCCAGATCCTGTTTTCCAGCGATCGGACGTATCTCGATTGATGAGAAGAGCACGGGCTGCGCGCCGCGTTCGATCAGCAGCCGTTCGAAACTGCCTGCCTGGCTGCTGGCACGCGTGACCAGCACGCGTTTGCCGAAAAGAGGGAAGAGGTCGAACCAGCGCAGGTCCCTGCGCATATCGACGACGCGGCCGATGACGATCACAGCCGGGGCCGTCATCCCTGCCTCGCTGGCTTTTACCGCTATATTCTTCAATGTGCCGGCGATGGTGAACTGCGTGGGCAGCGTGCCGTCCCTGATGACCGCTGCCGGCGTCCCCGGTTTCATGCCGTGTTTGAGCAGCAGAGCCGTGATAAGGGGCAGGTTCTGCATGCCCATCAATATGACCAGCGTGCTGCCTGATTTGGCCAGCATATCCCAGCGGATATGAGAGCTGCGTTTGGTGGGGTCTTCGTGGCCGGTGAGGATGGTTAATGAGGATGCTAGCCCGCGCTGCGTGACAGGTATGCCGGCGTAGGCTGGCACAGCCGAGGCCGAGGTGATGCCAGGTACTACTTCGAAGGGGATGCCTGCAGCCTTCAGCGCTGCGGCCTCTTCGCTTCCCCGACCCAGTAGATAGGGGTCGCCTCCCTTCAGGCGCACTACGATCTTACCGCTGGAGGCCAGTTTTATCAGGAGATGGTTGATATCATCCTGCTCAGCGCAATGGCTGCCGCCCATCTTGCCGGCATAGATTTTGTCCGCCGACGCTGGAGCGTGATCAAGGATACAGTTGCTGACCAAATGATCGTAAACAACGGCATCTGCCCTGGCAAGGCACTCAGCGCCTTTCAGCGTGATTAGACCGGGGTCGCCCGGGCCCGCCCCGACCAGGTAGACCTTTCCCTTCTTCACAGGCATCTTGTATCCTTTATAAGGCCGGCGGCCCCTGCCTTCAGCATTCTGCGGGCAAGGTTTTCACCGGCTTCCTGAGGCGATCCCACTCTGCCCTGGTATGAGTCTTTCATTATTTGGCTGCCCTCCCTGTTTGCCACCATGGCCCTTATATCAAGAATCTCATCATGAACCGTGGCCAGGGCTGCCACGGGTGTGCGGCAGCCGCCCTCTAACGTATGCAGGAAAGCCCGTTCGGCCGTCACCGCCTGCCACGTGGGTAAGTGGTTGAGTGGCTTTATTATCTCCCCGACCCGGCGGTCACCGTCCCTGGCCTCCACAGCCAGTGCGCCCTGACCCACGGCCGGCAGGAAGGATTCCAGTGGCAGGTACGCGGTTATCCTGTCATCCCAGCCCAGCCTGAGTAGCGCTGCGGCGGCGACGATGACGCCTTCCAACTGGCCTGAGCTCACGCGGCGCAGGCGGCTGTCCACGTTGCCGCGTATGCTGTAGATCTGGAAATCAGGGCGAACGCGCCTGAGCTGGGCCGAGCGGCGCAGGCTTCCTGTGCCTATCCTTGATCGGGGCTTTAAATCGGCCAGTGGAGCGCTGGCCACTAATGCGTCGCGGGGGTCCATCCTCTCTGTCACAGCCGCCAGCCGTAATCCCTGTGGCAGCAGGGTTGGCATGTCCTTGAGGCTGTGTACAGCTATGTCTATGCTGTGGTTCAGCAGGGCTTCCTCCAGGGCCTTGACGAATATGCCTGTATCGCCGGCCTTTTCGATGCTGATATCGCGGTTGCGGTCCCCCTCAGTCAAAATCTTGCATATCTCGATCTCAAGTCCGGGATGCGCCTGTTTAACCTCACGGGCTACAGTCTCAGCCTGGATGAGGGCCAGCCTGCTTCCACGAGACCCGATCAAGATTTTATTATTCATAAGTCTTTTACGTCATCCAGCCCGAAAAGCCGGCTGATGGTCTCTGCCCGCTCTGCGCCGCTTCCTGATTTGAGGTACAGGATGGGGTCCCTCAATATCTTGTCCACGATCGACCTGGTGAGCAGATCGATGGATTGCTTCTCCTCCTCCGACAACGACGGCAATTTCTGCAGGGACCTGTGATACTGCGCGGCGCGGATCTTCTCGGCCCTGGCCACAAGGGACTTTATGACCGGGCGGGAGCGGTATCCCTGCCACCACCCCATAAGTATATCAAGCTCTTCCGCTATGATCTTTTTGACGGCGGCCACCTCCGCTTCCCTTTCCTGGCGGTGGTTATCTGCAATGCCGTTGAGATCGTCCATATTGTACAAATGCACGTTGCCGATGCTGCTGACGGCGGGCTCCACGTTGCGTGGCAACGCGATATCGATGATGATCATGGGCAATTGAGGTCGGCTGATCATGGCCTCGCTCACCTGTCTGTGATGCAGCACAGGGTGCGGCGATGCGGCGCAGGCGATAACGATGTCCGCGTGCCGCAGCTCAGCCGCCAGCATATCCGGGCCGACAGGACGTCCGCCGTACTGTCCGGTAATGTGTACGGCGCGCTGCAGCGTGCGGCTGACGACGGCCGTGTCTATAGCGCCCCTGCCGCAGGCCATCCTGAGGGCCAGCCTGCCTGCCTCGCCGGCCCCTATAATGACGATCCTGGACCTGGCTATATCATTCACAACATCCAGGGCTTTGTTAACTGCGATGGAGCTGAGAGAGAGAGGGTTTCTGCTGATGCCCGTTTCGACGCGTGCGCGCCTGCCGGTGCGTATCGCGCTATCAAAGATATGCCGCAACGGCAAGTTGACAGTGCCGGCTTTTTCGGCCGCCGCCAGGGCCTGCCCGGCCTGTCCCAGCACTTCGTATTCCCCGATCACCATGGAGTCAAGGCCGCAGGCCACGTTGAAAAGGTGTTCACAGGCGATCTGGTCGCCCATGACATAGAGATAAGGGGCGGTACCCGGCGGCAGACACATGCTGTTAGTCAGGAAATCAACGCATGCTTTTTTAAGGTCGCTTGCGTGGCTGCCCGTAGCATATAACTCGGTGCGGTTGCAGGTGGAGAGTATGATGCCATGCTGCAAGTGCTGTCTCAGCAGGTGCAGCAACCCGGGCATGCCATCCGGGCCAATGGCAGCCTTTTCCCGCACTTCCAGGGGCGCTGTGCGGTGGTTGATACCAGCGAGGCTAAAGTGCATCGATATGCTCCATCTGTAAAATTATTTGCCGCATTTTCGGAGCCTCTCGAGCAGGGCCTCCACGGCTTCTGCGCTCCTTCCCTTTCTGATGAGCGCGATCATGGAGTCCAAATCAATAGTCTCCTGCCAGTCACCGCTGCTTACCTTCAATCGCTGCCTCTTTACCCGGCGGCGGGCCTCCTCCATCACAATTACCAGTGACGCATATTCTTTACCGAAATCATCTTCCAGTCTGCTGCGGATCTTGCGCGCCAGCGCGGGGCTCTTCCCCGAGGTCGATACTGCTATGGCCAGGCTGCCTCTGCGCATGATGGATGGCACGATGAAATCCGAAAGTACGGGGTCGTCCACAACGTTGACGGGAACCCCCCTCTTTTTTGCTTCTTCTGCTGCACTCAGGTTGACCGCGCGATTGCTGGTGGCCACGATGGCGACATGGATACCCTTAATGTCACCGGGCAGGTAGGCCCTGTGTATAACTTTTATCCTGCCGTCGTCTGCCAGCTTGCTCAGCCCTTTGCAGAGCCGGGGGCTGACGACGGTGACGTCGGCCCCGTGTTCCAGCAGCGAAGTGGCCTTGCGCAACGCTATCCGGCCGCCGCCGGCAACAAGGCATTTCCTGCCCTGCAGGTTTAGAAAGACCGGGTAATATATCGGCATCTCCACCTTAAACCCTGTACAGTATCCTGGTTTTTTTAAATTCTTTTACGCTGAAAAGCACAGCATAATCCTTAAGGCCTGTTCCGGCGGCCATTTTTTCAATTGCCCTCTGGCAGGTTGGCTTATCCCGGCTGTGCACCATAGCGAAGAGATTATAGTGCCAGAGGCGATTGGTCTGCCTTTCATAGCAATGGCTGACATGCCTGCTGGAAGCCAGCATGCGACCGAGGTTATCCACCTGGTCGGAGGGGGCGTCCCAGCAGGTCATGGCATTGGCCCTGTAACCCGCATTGCGGTGGTTGATAGAGGCGCCGTAGCGCCGGATAATGCCCCTGCGCAGCAGGGAACGGCTGTGCCGCAGCAGATTACCTACGTCCATGCCAAGGCTGTGCGCCAGTGACGCAAAAGGGTCGGCACGGAGAGGCAGATCATGTTGAAGTCCGTTTATGATCTCCCTGTCGGCTGGCGATAACCTGGCCCTGCCGGGAAGGCCGGAGCCGTTTGAAATGGGCTGTTCTGCTGAAGTATCATCCCTGCCGCTGAAATCGGTCCTCAGCTTAAATATCCTGGTTGCAGGCAGGGCGATTACAGATGTCGCGCCCGAATTTGCAGAGATGTGGAGTATCTCTGCCTGCAGGTCTACCCCCACCGGAACGGAGAGCGTAACCCATATATTGAATTCATGCTCCCTCTCGTAGCCGTGGCTGATGCCCGGATGGACGCTCAAATATCCTTCAGCGCCTGTCATAAAGTGTTTATCCACCTTCATGGCTACCAGCGTGCTCTGGAACCCCAGTTTTCTGGCGTCAAGTACCGGGCTAATCTGGCGTACGATGCCCTTTTTCTTGAGGTCGACTATTCCCCTGATCACGTCATCGCCCGTCATGCCGAGTTTAATGCCTATGTCCCTGTACGGTTCACTGGAGAGAGGGAAACCGGATTGCAGTATGCTGAGCAGCATGCTCTCGCAGGTGACTGGAGCGGACTCAGGCATTTGCCTGCTCTCCCTCGATACCGGCGGGCTGGTATATGCAATACGGCTCGGCCTCCAGGTAATCTCCTGTCTTTTCATAGGCGCGGGCGCGGCAGCCGCCGCAGATTGATTTATATTCACACATGCCACATTTTCCCTTGATTGCGCTGAGGTCGCGCAGTTTCTTGAAGAGAGGGGAATCGTGCCAGATCTGGCCGAAAGGCTGGTTTCTTATGTTGCCTGCCGCCAGGTCCAGGTAGCCACATCCCTGCACCTGGCCGATGTGGGATATGAAGCAGAAGCCGCTCCCGGCCATGCACCCGCGGCTGATCGAGTTTGCTCCTGCCGGGTGTTGATGTGGGCTGGATGAAGAGCCGGCCGTTGCCGCATCATGCTTACCGCGCTGTTTAAGTATTCGCAGGTAATGTGGCGCATCTGTCGGTTTAAAGAATATCCTGTCTTTTAGTTCAAGTTGCCTGTCGTATATCCAGTTCAGGGCGCTCTCGTATTCCACGGCGCTGAGCTCAACTTCGCTGAGTCCCTTGCCCCTTCCTGTGGGCACCAGGAAAAAGGGATGGAAGGCCACGGCGCCTTCATCCAGCGCCAGTGCCAGCAGATCGTCAAGGTAATCAATATTTAGTTTGGTGAGCGTGCAGTTGACCTGCAGGTCGATGTCGGCCTCGCGGATGTTGCGGATGCCGGCCAGGGCCGCTGCAAAGGCGCCCTGCTGCCCGCGGAACTTGTCCTGCAGTTCGGGTGTGGGGAAATCCAGGCTGACCGAAATACGCGAGAGCCCTGAGGCTTTTAGTCGGGCAGCGATTTGCGGTGTAACAAGCGTTCCGTTGGTGCCCATGACCACGCGCAAACCTTTGGCCCTTGCATACTCAGCTATAGAGAACACATCACTGCGGCTCAGTGGCTCCCCGCCGGTGAGGATGATGATGGGATTACCCACTTCTCTGATCTGGTCGACCAGGCGGAACGATTCTTCCATAGAAAGCTCGCCGTCATACTGGCTGTCGGTGGCGGATGCACGGCAGTGGGCGCAGTGCAGATTACATGCGCGCGTGATCTCCCATGCTACGAGTTGCAGCCGGGGTTGGATAAAACCGGGGTCTGACGCGTGCGGGCTCACTTTATTAAACCTATCTCCCTATCGCTGAGGTAACAGGCGGGGTCCTCCGCCCAGATATCACCGTATACAGCTTCGGCGCGCACGCGCAGGTTGCCGTTGCACAGATCGAGGTACCTGCAGCGGGCGCATCGCCCCTTAAGCAGTGGCTTGCGGTTTTTCAACCCTTTCAATATCGGCTGAGACATGTCCATCCAGATATCGCCGAACTTACGCTTCAAAACGTTGCCCGGAGAATAGTTCCGCCAGAACTGATCGGGGTGCACGTCACCATTATCATCGACAGCCCCAATCCTGATCCCAGAGCTGTTGCCCCCGTTAATCTTGAGCAATTCCAGTATATGCCCGGCATCTTCCCTGTTGTCCTCCTTCGCCCTCAGGTACAGGTATACACCGTCCGCATGGTTGCCCACAGTGAGGACCTCTTTGTGCAGACCACGCCTGTGCATGTCCAGTGTACGTTCACAGATTATGTCCATGACCATGCGTTTTTGAGAGTGGGGAAGGTCCTGCGCTATCAGCTTACTGCCCCGCCCTGAATACGCCAGGTGGTAGAAGCAGACACGGTTGATTTTCTCCTGCTCTATTAACGTGAAGATATCGGGTATTTCAATGTGGTTGTACCTGGTGATGGTAAGCCTGAGGGATACCCTGATGTCCCTGGCAACGCATGCGCGGATACCCTCGAGCGCCTGTCGGTAAGCGCCGTCCCTGCCGCGGAAGCGGTCGTTGGTTGAGCTGGCGCCGTCCAGGCTGATCCCGACCTCGGCGAAACCGGTCTTACTGATCTTATCCGCGGTTTGCTCATCAATGAGCGTTCCGTTAGTGGAGAGGGCCATGCGCAGGCCGAGGTTTGCAGCGTGCCCGGCCAGCTCAAAGAGGTCATCCCTCAGCAGGGGCTCGCCTCCCGAAAAAAGGATAACGGGCACATTGAAATCAGCGAGGTCATCGATAAAGTCCATACCCTGTTTTGTGTTCATGAGGGGCATTCCTGCCTGGCTGCTGGCGCCGGCATAGCAGTGGAGGCAGTGGAGGTTGCATTGCCCGGTGCAGTTCCACACCACCACCGGGCCTGGTTCTGCAACGGCCTTCTCTCCCTGGATGTGCCCTGTATCCCGATAACGAAGGCTGTCGCCCGGGCTTACGGTGCCGCAGAGCAGGCGCGATACAGATATCATGACGGGCTGGCTCCGCTCAGCGTATATTTTTGGTGTGCATCTATCATGGCGACAAGTGTTTCGTCGATCAGGTGGTTGGCCAGAGGTATGGCCTCCGCGATGCGTCCGCCCAGGGCTTCGCGTTTACCCATGATATTTGCTGCTGCCTGCATAATGGGTTCGCGGTGAATGAGGAAAGCTTCCACCGAGGCAGTCAGTGGCATCCCCATCTCGGCCAGCAGGCGGCCGAAGCCCCTGCCGGAATCGCGGGCCGCGGCCAGCGATTCCTCCCTCCTGGAGGGCTGGCTGATATACCTGGCGGTCAGGTTAAGCAACTGGCGGCCCAGTTCGGCAAGCCGCCGCTGGTGCTCCTCACACGGTTGCACGGCCTGTGGGGAGCTGTTAAGGAAGCTGCGCGCTATCTCTCTGTGACGGGGTGTGGTATCTTCAAGCTCACTTACCAGGTCCCTGACGCCGAGCACTCTCTGGCCGGGCCTGGTGAGTTTCCTGAGGTCCGATTTTGAGTAACGCCGGTGCCCGCCCGGTGTCACGAACGCGCTGAGCTTACCCTCGTCCGTCCACTGGCGGAGCGTAGCCTCATTCACACCGAGTATCTGGCTGGCTTCACTTATGCTGATTAAATCCGGGTGCTTCAACTTGGCCTTTCCAGTCGGTATTTTGATGATAGTTTCAGTCGATACAAAAATATACAAAATTCTATAGAAAATTGCAATTTTATATAGAATTCGATGTGTTTATGGGTGATGGTGGTCAAGCCGGGCGGGCTCACCCGCCCGGCTTTGATATCAGGCTTCCATTTGAAGCTCTATCTTCTCTACCTTGGCATAGTCCTTCTTGTAGAAAAAAGAGCCGGCTAAGAAGAGCACTGCGGCAACGATCAGGTAGATAGGCAGGAAGGTCATGGCCGTCTTTATGCCGTAAGTATCAGAGAGGGCCCCGGTTACGATGGGGCCCAGCGATGAGCCGAGCAGGTGCTGGATGATAACTGCCAGGGCGACAGAGGTGGCGCGCAACCCGGCGTGAACCACGTCCTGACAGACGGCGAGCGCAGCAGGGATAAAGCTTGTAATGGCGATGCCTACAAGCAGTAGCATGAGGTACTGGCTAATACCTTCGAGAAGCGAAAACGCCAGGTAGACCAACAGCGCCGCGATCAGAATGGATATGGCGCAAAACAGCATCCTGGCTCTTAAATCTTTCCTGTACCACAGATCGGCCAGGAAGCCGCCCAGCGGCGCCCCGATGATCGCCAGCGCCATGATCGCACTGGCACGTAGGCCGGCCTGGTCTTCAGGGATACCGCCGGCGCGGAAGAAATAGGTGGGCAGCCAGGTGATGATCGAGGTGGTTACGAATACGACAGCGGCGAAGCCAAGGTAGGTGAACCACAGAGTTGGTGTCTGCAGGAACTGCCTGCTGATATCGCGGAAGTTCATTTTTTTCTTGGTTGCGCCCTTGCCTTCGTCCACCGTCTTGACCAGCTCAACGGTTTTGTAGTCCTTGACGAAGAAAAACAGGATGGCCACGACCAGGCCGGGTATGGCTACCAGGCCGAAGGCGTGTTGCCATCCTAGGTTCTTGGCGATTATACCACCCAGAGCGATGCCCACGGCGCTGCCCAGCGGTATGGAAGCGTTCCAGATGCCCAACATGCGGGAACGCTTCTCCTCGGGATATATCCCCGAGATCATGGCGGACCCGCCCGGCGCGTAGCCCGCTTCGCCGATGCCGATGGCCGTCCTGGCGCCGAACAGCGCCTTGAAATTGGGCATAAAGGCGCAGGCCGCCGTGGCGAGGCTCCAGAACACAGCCATCAAACCGATGGTCTTCTTACGGCTCCAGCGGTCGACCAGGATAGATACGGGGAAGGTGAAGATGAGGATGGACCAGTAGACCGCGGAGACCAGCATGCCGCACTCAGCGTCCGATATGCCCCAGTCCCTCTGTATAAAAGGGAAGAGGGACGTGACCACTGTGCGGTCCACGTAATCGAAGAAGTAAAGCAGGAAGAGCAGGACGAATATATACATCCGTGAAGATGAAGATAGCTGGTACCGTTGTGCAGCGGGTTGATTATCCATCACGCTCCTTCATGAAGATATTTACTTTTTCTTGAGATGCAGCAGTTCCCTGGCCTCTTCAACGGTAGCGATTTCGAAATCCAGCTCGCGGGCGATCCTGACCGCTTTTTCAACCAGTTCAGCGTTGGATTTGGCCAGCTCGCCGTGCGAAATATAAATGTTGTCTTCGAGGCCGACCCGGACGCTGTCGGCGCCCAAAAGCATGGCCATTGTGATCATGGGGAACTCGTCCTTTCCGATGCCCAGGGCCTGCCACTTGGCATTGGGGAACATCTTCTTGCCCTCTTCGGAGATATACATAAGCTGTTTGGCCGTAGCGGGCTGGCCGCCTGAAACGCCCAGCGGGTAATCGATGTGGAAAGCCATATTTTTGTCGAACACCCCTTCTTCACACAGCGCCATGGTATTGTAAAGGTGGCTGACGTCCCAGATCTCCAGTTCCATGCCCCAGCCCCGTTCCAGGATGCCCTTGATAATCTTTCTCTGGAAGGGTGGGGTATTGCTGAAAGTGGAAAAACCGTACTTACCGATCGACATATCAAACGTGCCCATATTGAGCGTGAGCATATCCGGTTCGGGTTTGATGTCCAGCAGTGCCAGCTTCTGCTCTTCGGATGCCGGGATGATCTGCCATGTAGTCGTATCAACCCATGCGCCGATGCCGCCACCGGCCTCGATTACAATCGGGCACTTCTCCCGTATACGTGCCACAACGTCGCCCCAGACCTTGATATCAGGAGTGGCCAGCATGTGTATGGGGTCCCTGGCATGGATATGGCACAGGCTCGCTCCCGCGTTATAAGAACGAAGCGCCTCCTCTGCCACCTCTTCAGGTGTGATCGGCAGGTAAGGTGTCCTTTTGCCGAGGTTGGGAAGGTTTGGTGTGTTTTCATGTAGAGTGTTTGAACCGAACGGTGCTACCTGGATGATCAGTTTCTTGGCCATGTGTTGTAGTACCTCCTTAATGCATAAAATGTTATTTAATATAAGCCGTAATGCTCTGGAATTCTTTGAGGTTCTCCAAGGAGGGTTTCCTTTTCCCTTCCTCAATTTCCTTTATCAATTTAGTCACCATCTCGTTGGCAGGCGTTTTCAGCCCTACCTCTTTGCCCTTCCTGACCACGTAGCCGTTGACGAAATCCACTTCGGTCTTGCGTCCTTTTTCGATATCCTGCCACATCGAGGGCTTGGTGGCCTTATGGTTGGCGAACGCGATCTCCATTAATTTGGACGCCTTTTCGAAGTCTTCCCTGTTGCGCACCAGGACGATGGATGGCGACACGCCCATCAGGTCGGCGAACTTGACCCCTGCCTTTATGCCGACGTCATAGGTCTCGGTGATCACAGTGAGCGCTACCTCGCGGGCAGCCTCGTTTTCAATCAGACCGCCATACGTCAGTCCGGCCGTTGTACCAACACCGGTAAGTGAGGCTGTGATGAGGAGCTTGGTCCAGCGGTCCCCGATGATATTGTCGGCAACCTCGGTGGTGAAGGCTTTGGAGAGCAGTGCGGCAGTCTCTTCCACTATTATGCTTTTGCCTGTCGGCCACTGCCCGATAATAAATCCGCCGTCTGTGGTCTGCATGAGCTGGCCGGGGCCCTTATTAGTACTACCCCAGGTTATGCTGCACGCGATGGTGCGTTCAACACCGACGATTTTAGAGATGGTCTCCTCGTTGATGCCGTTTTGCAGCGAGACCACAGGTGCAGTCTTGGACATCACTGGCAGCACTGATTTGAGCGCATTTTCCGTATGCAGACCCTTCACTGCCAGCAGGACGATATCAGCCCATCCTGCGTTGTCCTTGCCGCCGAATTCGGCGGGCAGCATGGCCTTGACCGGGATCAATAGTCGCCTGAAGCCGCTTATCTCCAGGCCGCTGTTCATTCGTTTAACGTGCTCTTTATCGGCGTCCAGCACGATCACGTTCAGGCCCTGCTTTGTCAGCAGCGCTGCGGTGATGCCGCCGATGGCGCCGCCGCCGACCACTAAAATATTATTGAATCCCATGGGTGTGTGTACCTCCTTTTGTCCCCGCGGGACGGTTCATCACAATCTCCAGCAGTTGACGGTCGATCTCCTGCATCGTTTCATCACAGCTGCGCCCGGCGTAATCATAGAATCCCCGGCCGGTCTTCATGCCGAAGTGGCCTGCTTGCACCAGTTCGCGGATGCGGGCGGCGCGCGGGTCGCTGTGGGCGTTGGGATCGAAGCTGATAATAGCCTGCCAGATGAGGTCCAACCCGATCAGGTCCATGGTCTTGAAAGGCCCCATCACGGACAGACGCGGGCCCAGGCCGCGTGTAAAGGCGAAGTCGATCGCCTCCAGGGTGGCCACTCCGCGTCCCAGGAAGTCCAGCGCCGCGGCCATAATGGCCATATTGAACGAGTTGACCAAATAGCCGGGAACGACCTTGTCGCAAATGATGGCCTTTTTGCCGATGAGCTGTACCAGGTTTATGGTATCCGCGAATGTTTTATCCGATGTAGCGCTGCCGCGCGCCACTTCTACTATCGGCATGACTTCCGGAGGATTGATAAAGTGCGCCAGGATGGTCCTGTCCTTGCGTGCGACCTTTTCGGCTATGCTGTCGATTGACAGGGTGGATGAGTTGCTGGAAATTATGGTGTGAGGGGAGCATACCTTTTCCAGGTCGGCGAACACGCGGCTTTTTACAGGTAACTCCTCTTTGACAGCCTCAATGATAAAATCGGCGTTTCCCGCGGCCTCCTCAAGAGATGTCGTTAGCTTGATGGCGGACGTAATGTCCTTCTGGCTGTGGCCGCTTCGGCCGTTCTTATCATTAAACAGACCCGCCATAGACCGGAGGCTGGCCGCAGCGCGCTTGAGCGCAACGGGATCAATGTCTGCCAGCGTAACGGGTAAACCGTGGCGGGCGAAAGATACGGCGATACCCGGGCCCATCACGCCCGCCCCGATAACAGCAATCCGCTTAATTCCGGGCATATTTATTTGGCAACTCCATATCAAAGCCGGGCTACTGAAGCATTGCCGGCTTTACCTTCTTCCTGGCTTTTTGAATGTAGTAGAGGCCCAGTCCCACGATTATGGCGAGCATGAACAGTATTATGGGCCAGGTGACCTTCTGCATCAACAGGAAGACGACCAGCAGCAGCATGAAGATCACATTCATCACGGCGGCGGTGATAGCCGCGAATGATACCAGGCCGGGTTTAAACTTGAATTGCGATTGGCCGAACTCCTTGGGGTGAGTTTTATGCAGTCGTGCGGCCGCGATCAGGACCAGGGTGACCATCCACAGCATACCGAAGTTGAGCATCGCTCCATAGATGCCGATGGTCTCACCGGCCAGCAGGAGTATGATCACGCTCAGCGCCCAGGGCAGTGTCAGTCCCCAGTGAGGCGTGCCCCAGCGCTTGTTGATATCGGCCATAAACCTGGGGAAAAAGCCGTCCTTGGCATAAGACATGGCGTAGCGGCCGGAGATTGTCATCACAGCGTGCACCGTGGAGATACAGGCCATCACGGCGCCACCGATGATGAAATAGTAGAACCAGAATGAATTGGCGCCGAAGATCAGTCTACATGCGGCGCCGAGGTCCTTGGATGCTGCAAGCTGTTCCCAGTTCATGACGCCGATGGCGACAATCTCAACCAGCCAGGTGAGGGCAAAAGCGCCGATTATAGCGATGAGCAGACCTCTAGGTATGGTGACACCGGCTTTTTTCACCTCGTCGCCCAGCTCGATGCCGAACAGCCCGCCGGCCAGCAGCGTGTAGCATATAGCCGCCGCCGCTACCAGGCCCACCGTCTGCCCCAGCGCGGGCGGCATGGCGGGGAATTTCAGGTTACCCGTGAACATGTTCGAGAAGTTGGACCAGTCTATCTGGGGGAAGCCCCCGAAGATGAATGCCAGCAGGGCGGAGATCAGAAGGAATACCATGCCGAACTGCACCCAGGCGGAGGGCTTGATGCCCACGATGTTGATGATATAGAAGAGGGTGATGGTGATAATAGCGATCAGCACAACCCACGATATGCCCAGGCCGGGCACCAGCGCGGGCGCGTCCGGGAACAGCATCATGATGAAGCGGCCGTTGGTGATGGCGAAAAGGGGCAGGCCGCCCAGCGGCATGGCCACCAGCAGCACCATCACGCCCGCCACCGCCATGGGGTAAGAGGCGAGCTTGCCGTATTGATAGCTGGCCGCCGACTTGGGCGCGATGGACGTCAGCAGCATGTACGGTATGATGGCGAGGAATACTGGCAGTGCACAGATGATCTGTGCGATGATGAGCGACGGCCCGGTCAGGCCTGCGGCGACCGTGGTCAGCGTGAACAGGGCGCCGCCGACGTTCAGGCCTATCATGAGGAAGATCAGCAGTATTAACGTGAGCTCCTTTCTGAGGGTACCCTGGGCTGGCTGCGTTGCTTCTGTCATCCCTATCTTCTCCTAACAGTTTTATTTGTATGCGCCAGAATCCGTTGGAATTAAGGCATTATACAATTTCCGCTCCCCCTGTCAACAGGCTATTAGAACCCGCCTGCCGATACACTATCTGTAAATACTGAAAGCCGTCTCGAAAGCAGCACGGCTTTTCTGTATGTCTTTCTCGGTCATTACGCCCGACATGTATACGTGGCCGGGCAGCAGCACCACGCCCGGGTTGCTCAAGAGCAGCGCCAGCCTGATCATAAGGTCGAATTCGAAGACTTCCATCGCCTGGCTCATATCGAACTTACCGTTCAGCCCGAAGTGTACGATGCTGTAGATGGCATGGGCCGAGACGTCCATCTTCAGGCCGGCTGCCACTTCGTTGATGACCTTGGCCAGGTCTGCCGCGCGGGCGATGGAGTTCTGGATGTAGTCACCTTTCTCAAGCTCCTCGATGAAGGCGATGCCGGCCGCCATGGCCAGCGGGTGGGCGCAGAATGAGCCCATGGGAAAGAGCGGTCCGAAATGCTCGGCCCTGGGGTCCAGTGCGCCGACCACCGACATCACATCCTCCCGTCCACCCACCGCCCCGATGGGCATGCCGCCGCCGACCGGTTTGCCCAGGCAGGTGAGGTCGGGCGTTATGCCCAGAGCCTGCTGCGCGCCGCCGATGGCCACCCTGAAGCTGGTAGCCACCTCGTCAAAGGCCAGCAGTACATTGTACTTAGTGGTGAGATCGCGCAACTGCTTCTGGAAGCCCTCGTTGAGAGGCGCTCCTCCAGAGGAAGCTCCCAACGGCTCCAGCACTACAGCCGCCACCTGGTCTTTATTGTCCTGCAGCGCCTTTTCCACGATCCCGATATCGTTGGGCGGCAGGTTGATCAGGTTGTCCCAGTGGTTATTGGGTATGCCCAGTGTAAAGAGGGTGCCGGAGCCGGCCGCCAGCGCATCGTAAGACAGCACGCCGTTCCAGCCGTGATGGTGACCGGCGAACTTGATGATCTTGTTTTTGCCGGTGAAAGCCCGGGCGATCTGGCAGACCAGTTCGGTGGCCTCGTTGCCGGAGTTGACTATTTTGATCTTTTTGATTGAGGGGTAATGCTGCATGACTTTCTGCGCCCACCTGGTGGCCAGTTCCTCGCACATCTCCAGGTGGAAGCCGTATTTATCCAGGGCCTTGTCGATGGCCTTGCGGATGGCCGGCGCCTTGTGGCCGATATAGGAGATGCCCTGGTCGATGAACATGTCGATGTACTCGTTGCCGTCCACATCGTAAAGCTTAGAACCTCTGGCATTGTCGATAAACAGGGGGTAGGGCCTGTGCCAGATCATGTAGGCGGGAGCGCCCATGGGCACTATGTATTTGCTCGATTCCTCGATGAGCTTTTTGGATTTGGGTGTCTTCTTCTCGTAAGCGGCTACAACTTCCCGGTACTTCTCGTCGCTAAGTTTGGGTATGCTCATTTTAACCTCCCCTTCGCCCGCCCGGCCCGCTGGCCTTACAAGCGGCGGACGCCGTATTTTAAAACACCGTGTTACAAAAAACAACATTTTTGTATAAATTGTTTAACCCCGGCTTCGGTGTCCATATTGTACTGCTCTTGTGACTGCGATATACTTACCATAACGAGCAGCATGGGAAGACCGATGGATAAAAGTGTTAAAAAACGGGTAAACTACGGCGCGCAGAAGGTTGGCGAACGCTGGCTGACCGACCTGCTCAAGAAGGTGCAGTCGGGTGACCTGTCCCTGCAGGACGCAGTTAAGCAATTGAGCGTTCTGCCCTACGAGGATATGGTACATGCTAAGCTCGACCACCACCGCAGCCTGCGCACGGGCTTTCCCGAGGTGATCTTTGGACCGGGCAAGACGACGGAGCAGATGGTCGGTATAGCGGTGCGCATGGCGTCGCATTCGGGCAGGGTGCTGATCACACGCGTCGATATCGATGTATTTAGAGCGGTAAGGAAGAGACTGCCGGATGCCGTTTATAATGCGGATGCCCGCGCAATCACCATAGACCGCACAATAAAAAAGGCGGGGAAAGCGGGTATTACTATAGTAACTGGTGGTACAGCAGATATACCCGTGGCCGAGGAGGCGGCTGTCACGGTCGAGCTGATGGGCAACAGGGTTGAGCGCATTTTCGACGTTGGGGTGGCCGGCATCCACCGCCTGTTCGACCACCTGGAGCAGCTCAGGAGCGCTAAAGTAATCATTGCCGTGGCCGGCATGGACGGTGTGCTGCCGGCAGTGCTGGGCGGGCTTGTGACCTGTCCGGTTATAGCTGTACCCACCAGCGTCGGCTACGGGGCCAATTTTAAGGGAGTTGCGCCCTTGCTGACCATGCTCAACAGCTGTGCGCCGGGCGTGGCCGTGGTCAATATCGATGGAGGGTTTAATGCAGGCTATCTGGCCGGCCTGATCAACAGATAAAAATGCGCAAGCTGGGTGTTAAAAGCAGGACAGCCGATAAGGCGAGCCACCTGGAAAACATAATAGGCAGGATGAATTCCGCCATCGTGGCATATTCGGGTGGTGTGGACAGCACATTCCTTTCCGTAACGGCCACGGACATATTGAAGGACAATGCGCTGATGGTGCTGGCCAGGTCGCCACTGATGGAGGCTGAGGAATTCGAGGCGGCCAGGAAGCTGGCTGTTGATCTCAAGCTGAAGCTGATGGAGATAGAGTTCAACCAGCTCGATATACCGGATTTTGCCATCAACACCAGGGATCGTTGCTATCATTGCAAGCTGAACATGCTGGGGATATTAAATGAGGCCGCCCGTGTCAGGCATATTAAATATGTCTGCGACGGCACCAACTACGACGACCTGAGCGATTACCGGCCGGGTCTGATGGCCATCGCTGAACTGGGTGTGCGCAGCCCACTGGCAGAATCGTTTTTAACCAAGAAAGAGATCAGAGCTCTTGCCAGGGCAATCGGGCTGCCGAACTGGCATAAGCCGGCTATGTCCTGCCTGGCCACCAGGATACCGCACCGGACGCCCATCACGCACGAGGTGCTGGAGAAGGTATCCTCGGGCGAGGCCTTTATCAGGGGGTTGGGGATTGAACATGTCAGGCTGAGGCACCATCATGATACAGCCAGGATCGAGGTTGATGAGAAAGGGTTCAAGGAGCTCTTTAAAAAGGGCAACCGGCAGGCTGCTGTCGAGGCGATAAAAAAGCTCGGCTACAATCATGTCACCGTCGATTTGGCGGGCTATCAGATGGGAAGCATGAGCAGGTGATTTAGAGGATTCGGATGGGGAAAACGGCCTATTTCGACCTTTTTGCCGGCTGCAGCGGTGATATGATACTCGGGGCACTGCTGGATGCCGGCCTGTCCCTGACAGAACTTGAGAAGGAACTGGGCAGGCTGCCGCTGATGGGCTACAGAGTTACGGCCGAAAAGGTCAAGCGGGGAGCCTTGAGAGCAACACGGGCACGGGTGATACCCGATGATAAGGTCAAACAGCCCGACCGCTCCTATGGCGATATCGTAGAGCTGGTAGCGGGCAGCCGGCTTTCGGACGAAGTGAAAAAGCGCGCGCTGGATATATTCCGCAACCTGGGTGAGGTCGAGGCTAAAATCCACGGAGTCAAGATGGAGCTGGTGCACTTTCACGAGATCGGGGCCGTGGATTCCATCGTGGATATCGTGGGGGCAGTTATCGGCTTCGACCTGATGGGGATAACGCAATTTTTCGCATCCTCTTTCCCGGCGGCTGTGGGCTCCGTAGAGTGTCGCCACGGCGCCCTGCCGTTGCCGGCGCCGGCAACACTGGAATTAATAGCCTGCAAACAGGCGCCTGTTGTCGGTCCTTGCCATGCGGCCATGAATGGCAGGGAACTGGTAACGCCGACCGGCGCCGCCATCGTGACCACGCTGGCTGATTTCCGCACTCCTCATCTGAACGTGGAAAAGATCGGCTACGGTGCGGGCAGTATGAATGCCGATGAGTATCCCAACGTCATGCGCCTGTGGATAGGGCGGGCGCCCGATCTCGACGGCCACGAGGGTATGGTGCTTCTGGAGACAAACATCGATGATATGAATCCGCAGATCTACGACTATGTAATGGAAAGGCTATTCGCGCAGGGCGCGCTGGATGTCTGGTTTACACATATTCAGATGAAGAAAAACCGTCCCGCCGTTATGCTGAGCGTACTGGCCCCTGGTGATCTTGAATCGAGGCTGGCGGAGACCATCATGCGTGAGACCTCCACGCTGGGGATACGTGTACGCCACGTCTTCCGCCATATCGCCGGCCGCGATATCGTCGAGTTTAAGTCAAGCTACGGAAAGGTCAGTGTCAAGGTCAAGCGCTTCGAGGACGAGATAATCAGTATCGCGCCGGAATACGAAGAATGCAAGAAGATTGCCGCTGAAAAGGCCATCCCGCTGAGGGATGTTTATCGGACGATCGAGGCCGAGTCTCGCAAGCTGATTAAGTAGGAGTTCAACACGGATCAACAAACAACCTCCCGGATGCCGGGGGTGGCTTCGGTCCACGCGATACGGACGTCAATTTCTCTCGGTTTTATTTTATCTTGCCTTTCTAACGGGATTATAGTTAAAATCTCGGCCATGATCACCGCGGTTATGATCACAGATAACACGCTTGAGAAAAGTCCCAGAAATAGTATTAAAAGGAAAATAAAGAGCCTTGCATCCAGTTTATTTATAAGATTTAGAAATGCCCGCTTAAATTGCCTGTTCAGAAAGTGGAGAATAAAAACCAAAATGAGGACTACTTGAAAGATCCCGACAGGTATACCGGAAATCATTACCGGCGATTCAACAGCTTCCCAGAATAATCCCCATGACCAATTTCCGACCACACTTACCGCTAGAATGCCCATCAGCAGGAAAAATAACTCAATATTTTCATTGATCTTTTTAACGAGGAACGGGAGAATTAACGTACCGACTGAGATCAAGACCAATCCCGTCAGCACAAATACGGATATCTCTTGCTGCGCAATCGGCATTCCCGCACCTTAAAACATGCCATGCAGTTAAATGATTTTCTACTGCAATTTACCCGCTGCATGTATCAACAATATCGGCACTGTAGATGCGTGCAGAATCTTTTCCGCTATACTGCCCCAGATCCAGCGGCTTACGCCGGACCTTCCATGTGTGGCCATGATAATCAACTCAATCGAATTCACGATTACGTAATCTATAAGGCTATCAGCTATTTTCCTGGTTAAAACACTGGTTCTCACATCGATTCCCCTTGCTCTCAACCGGTCCGCAAGCTTATTCAAATAATCCTGCGTTGCCGCCTCTTGATTGTGCTGAATCTGCTCAATAGTCTCCTCATCAAATACAACCCCGCCATGGACCGGCGCCTCAAATTGTTCGACGACCATTATCAGGTCGAGTTCAGATATTTCTTTCCTTGCCAGGTCTTCCGCATGCGGTAAGGCAAGCTCAGCCAAATCCGATCCATCCAGCGGCGCCATTATTCTCCTGTACATATCCAACCCCCATACCAGTGAATTTATGACATATACGTCTATAAATATATGGTATCTGACGGATTATCCACGGCTATAAACAGAAGGAGATACTCCTTTACATGACGGGTTATTAAAAAGTTTTGTTTCACATGTTCATGTCCATTCTTACCAAGCCACGCGGCATAGTCTGGATTACTGAGCATCTGTTTAAGCGCATAGGCTGCGCCGTCAACGCTATGGCAGAGAAGCCCTGTTATCTTGTTTCTTACTTGTTGGGGAATCCCCCCCACCTCAGTCGCTACTACCGGTTTACTTTTCCACAGAGCTTCGCTTATGGTCAGGCCAAAACCCTCTTTCAACGATTTCTGGAATACGACGGTGGCGGCTCTCTGCAAAGCGTTTATCTCAAGGTCACTGCCGGGAGGAATGGCAAGTATCTTTATATCCGGATCATTGTTGGCGTTTTCCCTGACTTCTTCCAGCACCCGGGACGACTCCGGATCGTCGGTGGCCGTTCCTCCCGCCAGAACCAGCTGGCAGTCGATACCTTTTCTGACCATCCTGAATGCCTGGATAACGCCAAGCGGGTCCTTTAAATAATCGAAACGGGATATTTGGACCACCATCGGCTTGCCGTTGTCCAGGCCGTATTTATCGAGCACCGACTGAATCTGAGATTGTGATATCTCCCTGTTTTTGTCGCTCAAAGGGTCGATTGACGGTGAAATCATATATTGCCTGACGGGCAACTGCTGCGAAAAATCGGGGGCTGAGAATACCGTAGCATCGTATCCCACTACATATTTTCTTAAGAATTTCCACACGTCTTTATCCGGATGCGAAACATCGATATGGCAACGCCATATCCATTTGCCGCCCAAGGATTCTTTTCTCTCGATCAACATAATCGGCTGCGGATCATGGATATAATATATGGCCGCATTTAAAGCCATACTCCCATTGTTTTTGCGGCTTGTCTCCATGAAGATATCCAGGTCGTCTTTAGTGATGCTTTCATCCCTGCCGTGCAAAGCGTTATGGAATTTTTTAGTGACATTGAAAAATGCTTCGTCACCCCCGATCACGTCCCAGGTGGCATCGACGCCCAGCTGGTTTAAAAGCGGGACCATGCGGGTCAGTATCTCCGCCACCCCACCGCCCGAAAATGTCGAATTAATATTGTGGACCTTCCTCCCCGCAAGGTGTGAGCCCAATATCTTCAGTTCATCGATTATATTTTTCCCTACGATCGGCTGGTATTCCTCTAACTTGGTTTTATACTGGCTGATTGCTGTGTCATTCATAGTATTTCCTACTTAATTCGTTTCTCGATGAGTTGAATGATCACTGACCTTAACCCCTCAATAGTCGTAGTATATGGCACAAGATTGTCGATTTTCTCGGCAAGATCGTCTTCACCAAAAGCGTCCCTGATCCATACGGAAAAGTCACTGGACCGTTTCTGCAGCCTCAGCCTCGACTCAAATACATGGTAGTAAAGGGAATCTATAGTAATCTTGCGAAAAACCTCGACAAACTCGCGCAGGTCGGAGGCGAAGTAAGGGGTTGGCACGATGATGTTGACCGCTTTGACGAAATGAAATTCGCGCTCGGCCTGGGTGAACCGGATATCCGGGTTTTCCGCCATATACTGCTCGATAACCGAGATCAAGGCGGCCTTTAAAGACCCCAGGCTGGTATACTCAAAGGTATCTATATTGGCCAGTTTCTCTGACAGCACAGGATTGTCAAGGGCATCACCGACCCATAAGGCAAAATCATTTGCAGGTTCAGGCGTCAGGAACTGATACTCCTCCAGGAAATGATGTGTGTGGTAATAAACAATTGAATCCGGCGCCGCTTTAAGTATATTGACCAGCGCGATTAAATTTGTTGCTTTCAGCCCGGTAAGTTCCTTGAGATGAAGCCTCGTATAGAAGTGAAACGGCTTTGAAGTTTTTTTTAGCGGGCGGCCGTAATTGACGATCGTTTCCCTGACCAGCTTGCTGTTAGGTATCACAATGGTATTTTGATCGGGTGTCTTGACGATTATGTTCCTCCACCCCATGGCGATAACATATCCTTCATCGTCAGAGCCGATTTTGATAAAATCGCCCTCCTTTATAAGACGGCTTGCTGAAATCTCGAATCCGGAGAAAATATTCAATATCGCATCACGCGAGGCCACGATGATCACCAGCATGGCTATGCCAATCAGCAGTATTAAAGGGGTCACCGGCCAACCCCAAAAGTCAAGCAATATCAATAATCCGACTATAAGAAGAGCCGAACGCACAGCGGTGACCACATATTTTCCAGGCTGTTTAACGTGTTTGATCTCGCTCAGGTAAATACGCAGCAGCCTCTCGCTCAGGATGATAAGAAGCCAGATAATGGAAATTATGAATACGCTTGCAATAACCTTGACTATTAGAATCTTATTTTCTTCCGGTAAGGTGGAGAATGCGACAGCAACATATAAACCGAGCAGAACGAACCAGAAAAAGAAGGGGCCCCGGGTAGTCTGAATCAGCACATCCCGGCCACCCCACCCCGATTTACTTAATTGCCTGTCCAGATGGTTGTACAGGACGCGTCTCGCCCACAAGCCAATGATACAAAATGCCAGAAACAGCGCAGCCGGCACCACTACAAGCAACCAATTTTGTTCAAACCATTCGATCATGTTCTTATCCTACGCAATCTTCAGTACTTCAGCAAGTAAACTACTCACCTCGGATGTATCGTTTAAGTAATATGCGGCAGCGGACTTCTGCCTGTTGTCGCCGACAAATATCGATATCCCTCCCGCGCTGTTGATGGCCTGAAAGGCATCCTCATCCGTTAAATCATCCCCAACATACATGGATAGATACGACCCGCGCACATTTTTCGGCACGAACTTCTCTAGGATCATCTGTACAGCCTTACCTTTGTTCCAGGGGACGGCGGGCCTGACCTCGTGCACTTTTTTACCCGATGAAGTCTTGATCTTGCCCCCCTTTCTGCCAATATTAACAGTATTGTCAAATATGGCCTCGACCTGCTGCAGCTGCTCAGCATCGACCAGCCGGTAATGCACACTGAGGGTCAGGCCTTTATCTTCGACGATTACACCCCTGATCCTGGCCGTCGCCTTCGTTAGAATAAGACCTATAATATGCATCGCCGATTTAATTTCATCGGTCAGGGGATGGATAAACCTTATGCCGGGCCCCTCGATCTCCAGCCCGTGATTTCCTGCGAAAACGATATTGCCCACGCCGACCATCTCCCGTATATCAGAGATCGCCCGGCCGCTTATAATCCCTACAGTTACCCCCGGTCTATGCGTCAGTTTATCAAGCATAACTCCAATTCCGTCAGGCAGGCGAGCAATCTCCGGCCGGTCAACTATCGGTGTCAAGGTGCCGTCATAGTCGAATAAAATCACCTTGTGTTTCGCGGCTTTTAATTGTTTCCAGATGCTGTTCCAATCGTTGAAAAGATATTCCATTGATCCTGAAGCGATTTATTTAATATCAACCATGGCCGAGATAATATCGGCTGCCCAGCGATAGACATTGTTTTCCCGAACTTTATCGCGCAATTTAGTCATCCTCTTTCTACGCTGACCCTCAGGCATCTCTATCGCTGCTTTAATTGTCTCAGCGATATCCGCCACAGCATACGGGTTGACCAGCAGGGCATCCTCCAACTCCCTTGCCGCGCCGGTAAACCGGCTTAATATGAGCACCCCTTCCCCGTCCGCCCTGCTGGATATGAACTCCTTGGCGACTAGGTTCATACCGTCATGCAGGGAGCTGACAATACAAAAACGCGCCAGCCTGTTGAACGCCAACAACGTGACGGGTGATTTATGCTCTTTAACATATATGATAGGCCGCCAGCCGTCAGTCTGATGCTTGTTGTTGATATCGTAGATAAGCCTGTCGATCTCAATGTTCAGTTCCTCATATTTCTTGATCTTCATGCGGCTGGGTTCGCCCAATTGAAAAAAGACTATTTTGTTTTTGTACTTGTATTTCGGGTATTTTGTCAGCAGCGCATCAATAGCCTTTAGCCTTTCGGGTATGCCCTTGGTGTAATCGATCCTGTCCAGGCCGATACCGATTATCTCATCTGTAATGCCGTATTTATTTTTAATAGCCTTCATCTCACTTTCAACTTCCGCCGCCTGACTTTTTTTATTTATGGCCTCGAAATCCACGCTGATGGGGAACGGCTTGACATATGTTGTGTGATTGCCATGGCTGACAGAAAATTTCTCATTATCGATCCTGCATTCCAATGCCCTGTCAACAGTCTCTAGGAAATTATGGCGGTGGTAAGCGATATGAAACCCGAGCAAATCGTTGCCGAGCAATCCATAAAGTATTTCATTTTGCCAGGGACAGACCCTGAATGCTTCCCGGTTAGGCCAGGGTATATGCCAGAACTGGGCTGTAATAGCACGTGGATTCTTGGCCTTGATCAGCCTGGATACCAGAGTCAAATGATAATCTTGAATAAAGACAAAAGCCTTGCGATGGCCGATCTCCTCCAGTACCGCATCTGCAAAAAGCCTGTTGACGTTTTTATAAGTATACCAGTCTTCATCATTAAACTTGGGGCGCTGGAATACTATATGGCAGAGCGGCCACATGGCCTCGTTGGAAAACCCTAAATAATACCTGTCCACTTCCTCGTCGGATAGCCATACACGCTTGAGCTTATAGCTCCTGCTTTCAGGCGGAACAAGCACGATGTTTTTGCTGTCTACGACCTCTTTGTCCGCGCTGCCGTTGCCATGTGCCACCCATGTTCCGCCACATGCTCGCATGACAGGATCAAGGGCAGTTGTCAGGCCGCTGGCCGGCACTGTGCACTCGATTTTATCGCCGGCATATGTATGTATGAAAGGCTCTCTGTTAGAAACTACAACAAATAGATAGCCAGACAGTTTTTCTTTAACCAGCCTATGTAAATCGGCCTGATTCCACATAAAATTTCTCCTCGTCTAATCTATTATCGTATCCATGTCCTTCGTATGCAACTAGAATTCTCAATGTCCTATACAACTCCTACTGGTATATCCTGTAGCTGGACCAGATATTATTAAACCTGCCTTTCAGGTTGAACGAATAGCCGCTGAGGGTCCAGAAATTGATCAGGCACTGGAGCAACGCATAGAAAATGAAAGCTGAATTAGCCGGATCGACATCTTTCCTGCCGCACTCAGTAGCCGCATGCCTGCTAAAAATTCGGGATACGTTATCGATATAATTATTAATGGCATTTACCGTCTCTTTATTGAGCTGCCTATCTCCCATGCTGACTACTTCAGTAAATACCTGAAAAAAGATGCCGCGCCTCTTTACCACATTTGCCACGTGCCTTTTCATCAAAGCGTCAAGGTCAGAGGACTCCACCAGTTCAGCATCCGCCACGTATGACAGATCGTCAATTAATATCCTTTCTGCATAATCTATCAGGAAGTGGTAAATTGCTCGTTTATTGGGGAAGTGCCTGTATATGGCGGCTTCCGACAGGCCTATCTCGAGGGCAAGATTTTTAATGGTGACATGCTCACCTCCTAGCTTGACTATCAGCTTTGCCGCCGCCGATGCTATTTGCTTTTGGCGGAATTCCCTTTTCCCCCTCTTAATTACCATTTTTCACACAAATCGCACGCCACGTAGTGGCCGATCCATTATGTAAGTGATTATTCACTAACATTCTAAACAATTTTCACACCTGTGTCAACCGGGAGTGACTCAGGGAATCGGTTAAGCAGCGACTTATAGTAGTCGATAACCTGACGGCTGATATGCTCCCACCCGTATTTATTAGCTGTCGCCAGACCGTTTTCCATCAGCCTTATGCGCAATTGTTTGTCATGGATCAATGCCAGCAATGCATCAGCTATTGATTGCCTGTCAGTGGCCCGGGCCAACACTCCATCGAATTTGTGCGTTACAACACTTGAATACCCGGCGATATCGGTAGCCACAACCGGCGTGCCGCTGGCCATGGCCTCCAGCAGCACGATTCCGAAGCTCTCCCCTCCCGTCGCCGGCGCACAAAATATGTCTGCGGTCCTGTAGTAATCCGCAAGCATATTAAAAGGCACGAATCCTGTGAAGACAATCTGGTCCGGTATTAACTTTTTCGCGAGAAGTTCATATCTATATCGCAGCTTCAGGCCGGGACCCACCACGATAAGTCGGAATCCGGGGAAATCCCTTTTCACATAAGAGCAGGCATAGATGAGGTCTTCTAATCCTTTGCGTTCCTCTAATCTGCCGACGAACAGTATGTTTAGCTTTCCATCTTTATATTCATGTCGCAGGGGGCCGTCGGGCCTGTAATGGCCGGTATCAATGCCATTTGGTATGACCTTGTATTCAGCAGGCAGATATTTGGAAATATAGCTAAGAGCCGGTTTTGAAACCGCTATTTTCCCATGTAGTTTCTTCCCCAGCCTCCTCACAACGGACTGACCCAGCCAGTAAAGTGCTGAGCTCTCATGGCAGGCATGGAAGGTGCCGACGTTCACCGCCGTCGATTGCGCCAACGCGCTGAGGCCGATCATGGGGATAAATGGTTCGTGCAAATGCACTATGTCAAAGTTCTCCTTGTCGAGCACTCTCTTGACCTGGTACGGAAGCCACGGCGACATGGCGATCCGAGCCGTAGTGCCCCCGTATGGTATGGGCAAAGGCAGTCCCACAGATTTCACATCCTGCTCAAAATACGGCACAACTTTCCCGAATGAGGGCGCAATGACCTTTACATTGTGCCCATATATTTGCAGGTGGTGGGCAAGATGGGTAACGTGATTGATTACGCCGCCCGGATGAGAATAGTCATATGAAGAAAACAGTCCAACTTTCATGTTTATGAAATCCACAAAATACGAATAGACATCCTTTCTCGATACAATACGAACAAATACGGATAATTAATGCTGCCCGCAGTTCAATAAAATCATATTACAAATATGGTAATCGGCGGAAGCTATCGGTATCACCTGACCACATAGATATCGATAGGATCACTTACAATAATCCCGGGATGCCCGTCATTGATAACGATCTGGCCGGTTGCTCTGATCGTTTTGTATTTGTACTTATTTAAAGGATAGCCAAATTTTGTAGCGGAATCAGCCATGATCGTGAGCCAATTGCATTTCAGCGTATATAGACTAAATATAGGCAGTCGCCTCCTGCTAAAATAGCGCTCTGAACTGTATGCCAGCTTGTTATCCTGAGAATCTGTTAGTTAACGTTTACTTATTATTTAATTATATTGTAATACTTCCGTGGATTCAATTAGTCCATCATTGGCAGTATTTTGCCTTGAAATAACTGGGCCGTCCGTATCACGAGGCAGATTTTGTCTGTTGTCCGAGATTTGAAAAAAACCAGGAATAGAACCTCTTGAATTTGGTTTTATCGATAAGGAAAACGAGCAGGGACGTTACAATGATACTGATCAATATAATTGCATACGCAATATTCTGGATAATATCCCCACCCGGCATGCCCTGTTGAAAAGGGATGGACGCCAGGACGGCTGCAGCCAGCCCCCTGGGTATTACGACTGCCAGCATCGATGCATCCAGCACAGGCGTGGATTTTAGAACAGTAGCCCTTACAACAGGCAAACGAATTATGTAAATAATAACAGTCAAAACAAGTCCAACCAGTATCAGCCACCAGTTTGCCAGCTGCAACGAAATACCCATGTACACGAAGAAAAATGTTTTCAGGATAAACACCATCTCGGAAAAAAATGCTTTCTCGGATATATTCAATCCGCTCAGGCCTGCGTTATGGCCGTTATTAAGTTTAGGCAATCTCAATGAACCGATATTTCCCAGCGTGATCCCAAATGCCAGCGCTGCTACCGCCCCGCTGTAACCCAGCCATTCAGCGAGGCCAAAAATAACAAAAACAAACGCTGCAGTGGTAAACTTCGAATTCTGCAAACCGCGCACTTTATTCAGGATGAATGACCAACCAAATGCACTAACGGTGCCCAACATTGCAGCCAGTAAAAACGATGCCAGCAGCCTGCCCACTGTCAGCCCTATATCAAAGTCCATGATATCCCCGATTTTGGCAATTTCAATCAGGCTGATTACAGCTAATACGCTGTATACGTCGGTGATTGATGATTCCAATAGCAGCACGGTCTTTCCCTCATCCTGCATATTTAAATGGCTCAGCATCGGCACAATAATTGCGGATGAAATTGCCCCTGCCACCGAAGCGAGAATAAATGACTTAACAACTCCTAATCCGGTTAGAAAATAGGCGGCCGCACCGACTGCTGCGACAGTTACGGCAAAGGTAACCGTGCTGAGCATCAATGTTTCTTTATAGGTTTTACGTAAAGATGAAATAGACAGACCTGTCCCGGCTTCAAACAGGATTAAGATAAACGTTACTACGGTGAAAATGGGACCCACCGCACCGAAATGTGTGGGTGACGCGATGCCGAAGAGGGGCCCCAGCAGAAGACCGATAATCACCAAAGGCAAGACATCGGGTATCCTGGTGTGCCTGAATATTGCCTCAAATAGATGTGCGGCAAAAATAAGTATGCCGACTAAAGCTATGGCGAGCGCTGCGTCATGCATTAATTGTAATAACCTTTAACCGACAGGGATTTGCTTCTCAGTACGATATTATCGTTTCTATATTTAGAACACGGCTATTTCTATAGCGTCATTGAATTCACATATTCTTTGTCTCAGAAAGCAGGACATTTACCTGCTCCCGATAAGCATCTCAGGTCGGCGCTGACGTAGCTTCTTCCTCGGCCGGTTCTCCGCCGTAAATAATAACACCTAAAGCCGAAATAACTACCGTAGTTATAATGATTGTCATAATTATATCCGGGTAAACGGCAGCATTTATTATACCCGCGGCAACCACCAGCTGTATCAGCACTGCCGCAGACTCTCCTCTGGCTAACATCGTAGTCAATATACCCCTGTTTGAGAATAATGTACGGTTGCCTATCGAAGTAAGAAGCACTGCAAAATATCGTACCAGCAGTAATACCAGTGATATAACAACGCCCAGCACTACTAACATCGGATCTCCAAAGGTGATTATTAAGCCGAGATATATAAAAAAGAAGGTTTTTATGAAGAAATATATCTGAGCAGTAAATCTCCTCATTATTTCAGTAGCTTCAGCGGTGCGTTTTAGTTTAAGCAGTTTACTTACTCCAACGCCATTCCCCAGAATCAAACCGAAAACCAGGGCAAATATAACGCCGCTGCCGTTAATTTGTTCAACGGCATAATATAGAAGTAGCACAACAGCCAGGGTCAAAATATCGTTATACTCTTCTTTTTGCAGCAATGTCAGTATCCAGAGCCAGAATAATCCTGCGATGACTCCCACTGATAGCCCAAGAAGAAATTGTGTAACTATATCTACGCCAACGGTCGATAGCGAAATACCTGCTTCCCCGGCAACAACGGATTCCAATAGTACCAACGCAATCACGATTATAACGGGGCTGTTTAATACAGACTCCAAGATTAAAAGCGACGAAGCCTGTTCAGGCACTCTGGCACGGCATATAAGCGGCATTACTATGGCGGAGCTTGTACCCCCCACGATAGTTCCAAGCAAAATGCTGTTCATCAATTTCCAGTCAAATAAATAATAGGCCAGGGCTGCCACGGCAGCTATGCTGAATGCCACGCCAAATAACACGAGGATTAATGTTCGAGGCGCACTTGACAGAACCCTGGTAAATTCAAATTCTATGCCAGCGTTAAATATAATGACAACTAAAGCTAAGCTGGCAATTAGCTGGGAAAAAGGCGCTATCTGAGCCGGGTCAACCCATTTGAGGACAGGCCCTATCAGGAAACCCAGTGCCAGGAGAATCAGTATGTCAGGAAATCTCGTTTTCTTACAAAGGAAATCCGCCAGGAAACCGATGACAAGTAGAATCCCGATCAACCCGAATACATCTACAACAGACATATACTAATCACCTTGATCCGAAAGTCCTGTTCTCAATGTGCTGAGAATGGCTTTGAACTTATCCTTGGGATCGAAGCTGTAATTGCTTAAGGTCCAGACATTTGATAAACCCTGAACCACGCTGAATATCAAAAAGGCGGTCGCATCTACATCGATATCTCTGCGTAACTTCCCCCTACTGACCTCTTCCTTTAATATGGTTTTTAATTTCTCGATATATCTTTTTATCGTATCATAAATACGCCCGTTTAACTTGTTATCACCAAGACTGATTATTTCCGCTATAACTTGGAATGATATACCGCGCCGCATCTCGATAGACGAGAGATGACGTAATAGGATGGTTTCAAGCACATCGCCATCTCCGTCACCCTCGACGTCCATGTCCAAGATCAGGCTGCTCTCAATATTTTCCACGAGTAAATACAGGATGTCTTTTTTGCTTTTGAAATGCCGGTAAATCGCCGCCTCGCTAAATCCCACTTCCTCGGCAATCCTCCTGACCGTCACGTTTTCGCTGCCGATTTTAATGACCAGCTTCCGGGCCGCATTAACTATTTGCTCTTTACGAGGCAACTTGCTTTTGGAGCTTCTAACCATATCTTTTCACTGCTACCAGAAAATTTCAGACTTTAGATGCTAATAATTGTGGATATTATATACTTTTTAATAATCAGGTAAACAATCAAGTAACTGCTTCCTATGACCTTCCGTGATCCCACTCCCACCCAAGACTTGATAACCAGGAGAAAGCCGGTTCTGTCGGGGCAGCAGTTTCGCACATCCTTATGAGCCGATGGAATTGACCGTTATAAACTTGAAGATTAGAATGCAGACAAGGAGGTGGGTCGTATGAAGAAGAATGAAGGAACAGCGGACCGGGTCATCAGGATAATAGTGGGCATACTTCTTATCGGGTTGAGTGTATATTTTCAGAGCTCCTGGGGTATGTGGGCGATGATAGTGCTGGTCGTCCTTGGATTGATCGCGCTTATAACAGGTATAACAGGGTTTTGTGGCCTATATGCGCTCTGCAAGATAGATACCCTTAAGAAGGGTGAATAGGTGGAAACTGGCCGGGTACAGCTCCTGGCTCAGGTATATCGGAAGAGAAGCATATTTGCGAATGCGCCAGCCTGAACCGGCGATGAATATCAGCAGGCAGGCACAGATGATCAGCAGCAACTCAATAGCTTGCTGATTTTAAACGCAGCCCGTGGGCTTGGGTAGTCCTGCTACCTTGCATGCGCCTTTGGCCAGGCCGCTGGGGAAAAGCTTGTAAATGGTCTTGAGATCGAAACCGGTCTGCTTGATGACCGTCCTGATGGGCGGTGCAATCTCGAACTCAAGGAAGTACTTGCGCAGGTAATCTATCACCTTCCAGTGGTCCTCACTCATAGGATAGGCTTCCTCCGTCTTGGCAATATCTTCGGCCACGGCCTTGTCCCATTTCTCTGGCTCCTGTATGAAGCCATCTTCGTCTATATCGAGTTCCTTTCCGCCAAGTATAACTTTAGGCATGCTCAATTCTCCTGCTGTTTATTTGTCTTTCGAATATTTATCGGGATATTCGTCGAACCTTTCCTTTATCCTCTGGTTATAACTGTCATTTTCTTTTCTGCAGCTTGCCTGGTGGCGGCCAGCCTCACGAAATTACTTGCCCAGGAAGGCACTCCACGAGCATGCAGGTGCATGTACGAGGCGAGGACATTCTTATATATAAAGCCGTCATTCCTGCCGTCGATCCCGTTGCCTCTGGTTACGCAATAGGCGAAGCGCGTCCTGCCCACGTTCAATAGCCTGGAATGGTGAAACTCGTGGCCCTTGAGCAGTGTGCCTGGGGGGAAGAAAGGGTTTCGCCCCGTGACCTTGGCTGATACATAGCCGTGCCCCTGCGGCTTTTTCTCGATTGCCGCGTCGGCCGGTATTACACCGCACATACTGTGGCGCCTTCCCCCGCTGCTTACGGAACGGCAAAGGTACATCAATCCCGCACATTCGGCGTAGACCGGCAACCCGGATTCCACACCTGCGCTGATGTCCCGGCGCAGGCTGGCGTTGGCCTCAAGCTCGGCGGCGTACAGTTCGGGGAAGCCGCCGCCGATATACAGGGCATCAATTGCCGGCAGGTGGTTATCCTTCAGGGAATCGATATATATAAGCTGCGCTCCGTTTTGTTGCAGAGCATCGAGGTTCTCTGGGTAGTAGAAGCTGAAAGCCTTATCTGCCAGGACGCCGATTCTAACCGGCGTGACTGTGGATTGCTTCATCGATAGGCTGCTCGTGACATCGCCAGCAAAGCTAGTCAATCTCACTGAATCATGAGCGTTATCATCATGCTGGGCAGCGCAGCTGTCTTTGATAACACCGGTCAGGGCTTGCCCGCTGCGGGCGATATTCAGTATACGGTCGATATCAGCATACTGTCTGAGGACGCTTCCGATCCGGTCGATGATGGTTGCGGCCTCGGCTTGCTCCTGCAGCGGGACGATGCCGAGATGCTGTTCCCGTATTACGAGACGATCATCCCTGGGTATTGCGCCCAGCACGGGTATACTGCAATGCTGCTCAACTGCCCTTACCACGGTCCGCTCGTGCCTGGAGTTGCCAACGTGGTTCAATATCACGCCAGCGACAGGCGTAGCCGGCTCAAAATCAACATAACCGCGAACCATGGCAGCGGCGCTACGTGTCATGCGGGAGCAATTGATGACCAGTATGATGGGCGCCTGCAGTTCGCGCGCCAACCATGCCGAGCTGCCCTCGCCATTCTCAGAGGCGCTGTCGTAGAGGCCCATGGAGGCCTCGATGAGCGCCAGGTCTACCCCTTCGCAATCCTCATGGAAACCCTTTATCAGCGTAGCATGGTTGAACATGAAAAGGTCGAGGTTGCTGCAGGGGATGCCGGCGGCCGCTGTAAGCCAGGAGGGATCTATATAGTCGGGCCCTTTCTTGAAAGGCTTGACCTTCATACCTCTCTCCCTCAGGGCGGCGCACAGACCTATGGCCACGGCAGTCTTGCCCGAGCGCCCCTGGGGGGCGGCGATCATCAATCGCGCTGTCTGCATGTAATGTTTCCTGCTACTTCTTGAGCTGTATATAGGATGTCCCCAGATAGATGTACTCTATCTTGTTTTCCTTGGCCAGCTCGGCGATAGCCTTGTCCACCAGCGGCTTGTCTACTTCGATCGCGCGTGCCACATCGCGGTTTTTAGCTTTGCTGACCGTGCCCAGGTATTTCAAAACTCTCTCTTTGAGTTCCTCGCTAACTCCATCAGTCATCTTGTCACTCCTTTTACCACCTGAACTGTGTAGTGGTACGGAAGGTATCCACGCCGTGTGTGAAATCATCGATATGGTATTCGGTAAAGGGTATGCCTGTCAGCTTAAAGAAAGTCTCCCAGCCGACGCGGTCTATCCACTCGCCCATTCTCTCGTCGGGGAGCGCATGACTGGCATAGACCTCGACGATGTTTTTAATGGCGCTCACAACCTCAGGCCAGCGGGGCGGGTTATTGGGAATGTATGGGATGGCCAGGCGGGAGAACATGGGTGCGCTGCGGGCATTGGAGACCTTGCCACCCACGTAAATTGCCAGGCCGTCGCCCTCGCTATCGGCAAGCGGCATAGCCGGACAGACCGTGAAGCAGTTGCCGCAGTACATGCATTTCTCCTCGTTGACCACAAGTCCCTTTACGTTTGCGTCAGGGCTCTTGCGTATGGCGCCGGTAGGGCAGGAAGCCAGAGTGGTGGGTATCTCGCAAACAGCGGTAACCTTGCTGTTGTCGACCTTTGGTGGCTTAGTGTGTATGCCCACGATGGCGATGTCGGAGCAGTGCACCGCGCCGCACATGTTGATACAGCAGGCCAGTGCTACCCTCAGCTTGGCCGGCAGCTTCATGCTGGTGAAGTAAGGGTATAACTCATCCATAATGGCCTTGACGACTCCGGAGGCATCGGTGGCCGCGCTGTGGCAATGCACCCAGCCCTGCGTATGTATGATATTGGATATGGACTTGCCCGTACCTCCCACCGGCAGGCCGATTTTTTGAACGGCTGCGATAATGGGTTCAACGTTCTCCTTTTTAGGCGTCATGAATTCGATATTGTAACGGCTGGTGAAGCGCAGCTTGCCGTCGCAGTATTTATCGGCGATATCGCAGATATCGCGTATGAAATCGATGCTGACCAGCCTGCAAGAGCCCGCCCTTACGGTCCAGACTTCATCGCCGCTCTCCGATACATGTCTGAGCACGCCGGGCTTTATTATATCGTGGTACTTCCACTTTCCATAATTTTTCTCGATAACCGCTGGAATCATTTTCTTATAGCTTGGGGGACCGATATCGCTTTTTCCCATTCTATCTCTCCTTCAATATAATTAATCGAAGAATACGTATGGATTCGCCCTGGGCTTATAGACCATTTGGGGAACAGGTTTGAGATCAACGGCGCGCAGGAAGGTTTTGAATCCCATCCTCTCGATCAACTCGGCGACGCGCTCGCGCGTTCGTCCATTCTCATCCCACCAATCCCAGATCTTGCGCAGCAGCTCCTTGGCCTCATCGTAGGGCGGCTCCATTTTCATGAAGGGAACTAGCACCCATGAGAGGTAAGCGCCCTTGATAATGGGGGCCTTGCCGCCTATAAGTATGGTGGCGCCTCTTTCCAACCCGGGCCTCAGTGCTTTGGGCATCTTGTTGATGCAGTGCATGCAGCGCACGCAGTCGGCTGCCCGCAGGCTAAGCTCCTGCTGCTTCTCATCCCAGGCCAGCGCTTTGGTCGGGCATTTGTCAGTGACGATGCCCCTGATATCAAAACCGTTCTTAACGTATTTGCGGACTTCGTCCTGGTCGATGCGCAGCGTATCGCGCCATGTGCCGATGATAGTAAAATCGGCGCGGGCAATGGCGGCCACGCCGTCGTTGGGGCATCCCGAGATCTTGATCTTGAATTTATAAGGCCAACGGGGGCGGTGTATCTCGTCCTGGAACTCCTGGGTGAGGTTGCTGCAAATATCCAGCGTATCGATACAGGAGTACTCGCAGCGGGCGGGGCCAACACAGCAACTGATGGTGCGCAGCGCTGAACCTGAGCCGCCCAGATCGAAGCCTGCCTCGGTCAACTCGTCGAAGCAGGGCTGCAGGTTCTGTGTGTTAGTGCCGAGGAGTATGATGTCTCCCGTAGAGCCGTGGAAGTTGGTCAGGCCGCTGCCGTATTTCTCCCAGATATCGCATATATTGCGCAAAGCCTCGGTTGTATAAAACCACCCGGCCGGCTGGTTGATACGCATGGTGTGGAACATCTCGACAGCGGGGAATTTGTCGGGAACATCCACGTACCTGCCGATAACGCCCGCGCCGTAGCCGGTCACACCTACGATGCCCCCGTGCTTCCAATGAGTGATCTTGTCCTTGAAGGAGAGCTCCTGCACGCCCAGCAGATCTTTGGCTGCAGTGTTCTTCCTGGCAGCCCGCTTGATCTCTTTCACATAGCTGGGCCAGGGCCCGATTTCAAGGTCGTTGATTAAGGGTGTATCTCTGTCTGCCATGTACTGCGCCTCCTGGTTATTTAATCAGATCAAGGTTGATACTAAATAATACTACTTACAGGTATAATCGGGCCTGATCCTTTTCCCGCCCGTTAATAGTTAGATTATACATTATTTGTATAATTTGTAAACTGATATAATTAGGCTGGATATTTCATTTTGGAAGGTCCGAGATTATAATTTGAAGTGGCAATTAAGATGATAGAGGTTAATCGTTCTTTGGCTGAAACTGGTTCTGCCATGACAGTATCGAATAGTTCGTTGGAAGCATTGCCGCGGTTGCAGAAGTTGCGCGAGGATATTCTCATCTCACCCTATCACGTCTGTACGCAGAAAGCTTCACTGCTTACCGCTTATTTTAGCAGAAATACAAACAAAGACCGGTGGGATAAGCTGTTGTCGTCAATCCAATATCGCTTTTACCGTAAGGGCCTGGAAAAGTCGGCTAAATCCATACCTCAAAAGAGGTGGCAGGCAGCCCTCAATAACAAGCTAAATTCAATGCTGTTAAAGAGGCGCAATGTTTCCACAAGTGATTCTGTCCTCCAGTATGCCGGGGCATTCAAATACATACTTGAAAATATGAAATTGAAGGTATATGACGGTGAGCTGATAGCGGGCAATCCGTCTGCCTGGCGGGTAGGCGCCCCCATCCATCCCGACCTGGGCGGCCTGCTCATGCTGCCGGAGATAAGGGGTATATCCAGGCGCAGGCAAAATCCCATGGCCATTGAGCCGGCTCAACTTAAAGAACTGGAGCAGGAGATTTTCCCATTCTGGTTTAATCGTTCAGTGCTGGCGCTGACACCTCTTTTGAGCAACGACCCCGACCTCTTTAATTCGATGCTGGAGGGCAGGTACTTTATACTGACGCAGTTCTCAGGAATTTCGCATGTTACACCGGATCATCCGGCCGTGCTCAGGCTGGGCTTCAACGGTATAGCGCAGGAGATACGGGACAAATTGGAGGAAGCAAAGACGGAGTTAGAAGTATACGTTGCGGACGGGTCTGAAGACCCGTCCCTACACGTAGGGGCGGACCTTAAGGTCCGCCCGGATGCAGATCGGGTGAATAACCCGTCTGCACAAATCACTGAAAAAATCGCCTTCTACGAGGCGGCTCTGGTCTGCGCTGAGGCTGCCGCCGATTACGGTAAGCGATGGAGCAAATTCCTTGAGCAGGAGGCTATTAGATCCAGTGATGAAGTGCGAAAACAGGAGTTGATGCGGCTGTCGGAGGTATTTAACCGCGTGCCTGCGGAGCCGGCGGAGACTTTTTATGAGGCCTTGCAGTGCGTTTTTATCACGCACGTCATGCTGCACTACGAGAACTTTCAGCACGGCATCTCCTTCGGGCGCATGGACCAGTACCTTTATCCTTACTATAAACGCGATATCGAATCCGGCAGGTTGACCCGCGGGCAGGCTGCCGAACTGATGGGCTGTTTTATTGCCAAAGCGGGCGAACTGCTGCCTCTTTTCTTTGACCGCGCCACCGAGTATTTCAGCGGCCTGTCTTCGGCCTCGGGCATAACGCTGGGGGGACGTGTAGCCGATGGCAGCGACGGCGTGAACGGACTATCTTATCTATTCCTGCAGGCTTATGACCAGGTGAGGCTCAGGCAGCCAAACTTTCATGTCAGGGTTAATAAAGATACTCCGGTCGAATTCATGGATCTCTGTTGCGAGGTGCTCAAGAAGGGCGGCGGACTGCCGGCCTTCTTCAATGACGATGAGATACCATCAGCTCTGGAAAAATCAGGCATTGACAGGCAGGATGCTGAGGACTATTCCATAGTTGGTTGCGTGGAATGGGGAGTACCGGGGAAAAGCTTCCCTGCAGCCGGTGCGATTTTCCTGAATATGCCCATGGCTTTGCACCTGGCCTTACATAATGGAGAATATAGCGGCGTGCAATTCGGGCCGCGCACGGGTGAAATAAACCAGCTCAATAACATGGAAACCATTGCATCTGCTTTCAGAGTACAGCTTGAGAATATGATAATGCGTGCCACCTTTGGGAACAATGCAATCGAGCAAACCCACGCCGCTCATCGCCCCACGCCATTCCTGTCCAGCGTAGTGGATGGCTGTTTGGATAAGGGCATTGAGATCAATGCCGGTGGCGCAAAGTACAATTCCACGGGCTGCCAGTGCATAGGCCTGGCCGATACAGTGGATGCCCTGACAGCCATCGAACAAATCGTATTTAAAGAAGGCAGGCTATCTTTGGCGGAACTGGTCAGTGCTGTGGATGCTAATTTTACAGGTTATGCTGAGTTACAGGCGATTATTTTGAATCGAATACCTAAATATGGCGAGAATGAGGAAAGGCCCAACTATTACGCCCGCATGGTATCCGCTATTTACACCGGGCTGGTAACACGATGCGACAACCCGCGCGGAGGTAAATACTACCCCGGGTTCTGGTCCATGACCACGCACCAGGGCTTCGGTGCGCGCACAGGCGCCCTGCCGGGCGGCCGCCTCTCCGGACTTCCTCTGGCCAATGGCATCTCGCCCTGCAATGGACGTGACAGGAACGGCCCGACGGCTTCGATGTCTTCGGCAGCCTGTATAGATAATAACCTGGTCGCCAACGGCTATGCGCTCAACGAGAAGCTTGACCTGGGAATGATCAAAGACCCTTCGCGCAATCGCCTGGTGGAAGCGTTGATTCTCGGTTTCTTCGCCAGCGGTGGAATGCAGGTGCAGTTCAACGTCGTTGATCCTGCCATTCTCATCGATGCAAAGGAGCACCCAGGCCAGTATGTGGGGCTGGTTGTGCGTGTTTCCGGGTACTCGGCGTATTTCAATGACCTGACAGAATCGATGAAGGCCGAGCTGATACAGCGCACAGCGCACGATCTCAATTCGTGCTCGTGTTAGGGCGCCATACATGGCGCAGCAGCCATAGACTATTAGCATATTCGCCGATAATTGCAGAACACACATGCAGCAACTTGAGATTATTGCCTTCGTGACCTCACTGGTGTCCCTGCAGATCGCAGTGGTTTTGTATATATGGGGTTTTATTTCCGCCACGTTGGGCAAGAGGCCGTCTGACAATAATGCGTCGCGCTTCGCCATGCCTGTATTGTTACTGTCCTGGCTTGCACTCACAATTACGTTGATCGCTCATGCTATCCAGGCCGGGCATATCCCCGCCACCGATATGTTCGAATTTTCCATGTCATTCGGCTGGGGCATACTGACGGTTATATTGGTTTTCAGGTGGTGGCACAAGAACGATATGATCAGCGCGGCGGGAGCGCTGGTGACCCTTGCCATGCTTGTTTATGCATTCACCCTGCCTGTCCAGCACCAGCCGTTGCCACCGGCGCTGAGCCAGACCTGGCTGCTTAATCTTCATGTATCCTGCGCCATCATCGCCTATGGTTTATTTGCGCTCGGATTCGTTTGTGGTGTCCTCTATCTCACCAGGCGAAGGTTTGCCGCTCCCATTGTGCCCGCCCCTCAAATCCTCGATAGGCTGGGGTACCGCTCGGCATTAGCCGGCTTCTGCTTCATGACAATCGTTATCGTGGTTGGATCGGCCTGGGCTGAAATCGCCTGGGGCAGCTACTGGTCATGGGACCCCAAGGAGACCGCCGCGCTTGTGACATGGCTCATTTATGGAGGCTACCTGATCATGAGGCTGGCGCTTAAGTGGAGGGACAGCCCCAGCGCATGGTTCCTGGTCATCGGTTTCCTGGCCGTGCTGGTCACATTCTTCGGCAATTACTTTTTCGGCGGTCTGCACAGCTACGCTGCAACATGAAAGCCCGCATGTAACCGGCAAACAGATTTCCCCGCAAACATATATATTGCTACGTCTCTATTCCACTGGCTACCTGGGTATCAGATCGTCTATCTCTGCTACTAACTCAAGCTGGCCCAACTTGTATGTCGGGCATTTCGCCGCTCAAGAGATGTCAGGCATTTGCGCATCGCTGGAATCGTTAGGCTTAGGCAAGGCTGTCCCGCAATTGCTGCAAAAGTTACTCTCCTCTTCAAGCCCGCGATTGGGACATTTTATTTTTATGGTTTACCCCTTTGGTGGTTGGGCTTACACCTTTAGGAAATCATCCATCTTTTTAGTATTGAGGGCATGGGAAGGCGAAAGTTTTAGTATCTTGGCTATTATGAACTCAGTGAACCTTATGAAAGAAATCACATCATCATATACTGAGTCATACTCAGAAGAATGCTTGGCACTATTTTTCGGGTCGACTTCGGGAAAACTCCCAAAGTGGACGAGCCTATTTCTGATTTTTATCCACTTCTCAATTTGCCTTCTATTCTCCTCTGTTATATTGTCCTTTATTTCGGACTTTACAAAAAGGAAAGCTACTTTATCAGACGAGTGTATTCGCCTTAACCTGTCTTCTGGAAGCCATTCATGATTAAGAACCGCAAATAAATGCTCCCATATTATCCAGCAAAGAATAAAGGCTATATCCGGAGAACGACTACGGAAAGCTTGTTGTGCTAAAAATAACAGATATCCCCTCTGGTATTTTTGTTTCCACTCTTCAGTCCCAATCAATTCATATATCTGATTAAGGCATTTTTCGAAACCAATGTTGTAGCCGCTCAAAGGGTCGGTGGGGTCTATAAGTCGTTTCTCGTAAGGAATGGAGGCCCCAAGCACTCCCCCAGAGGGATAAAGCCGCGGGTCTGCTATTATTACCTTGCCGGTATCGTCATCAATTGCGTTATCGACCGCAAAGACATCACGCCTAGTAAAAATGGAGAGGAGGAGCAGGATGTCACTCAGGGCAGTCTCGCTACTGTAAGCCCAGGCGAGAGCTGCCTCTTGTTCGTGTTCAGGGATTTCCACATATGCAGTTACGGCATGTTTTCCCGTATTGGCATGAATCTCAAACTCTGAGTAAGATGTAATTAAGTGTTGCAGGCTGGTTATTCTATTCTGATAGTCATCTACCCTGGTAAACTGATATCCAAAGATGGTCAAGTCAGGACAGTTACGAGAAAATTCTAGGTTGTAAACTTCTTTTCTCATCCCACGAACTACTCCCTCACTCCACCGGCCACCCAGGAATGAGTTCGTCTATCTTTGCCATCCGCCGTATGGTCTCTTTAAGAGCGACCGCCATTTTCTGGTAATGGGTCAGCTCGTCATAGGTCAGTGTCCTACCTTTGCGGTCTTTGAGCCACTTCTGGCAGACCTGGTAGCCGCCGATATGGAAATTCCAGACTTCAGGCGGCACGCCCTCGAAATATTGTTCCTTATTGATGTACACTCTACCAACTCTTTCATCATAGCTTACCTTATCCACTATATTTGAGCCTGCCACAGGGTACTTGGTGATAAGGTTATTCAGTAGGGGTGATTCCATGAGGTGAAGAGATACCAACTCGGTTCCTTTCGCTGCCAGCGACTTGAATAGGGCTCTATCGGAAGTCAGTGGCAGTCGCGGGAAGTCCATCTTGAGGAACTCGGCATAGCGGCTGCGGTAAGTGGGCGAGTGGAAGATGGCATAAGCGTAATTGAAGATATCCTCCGGACCAAAGGTCTGCTCAATGTCGCCTTTGCCATCTTCAACGAATTTTAGACCCAGCTTCTCCGAAACGGCCTTGATGAACTCAGTGTTCAGGTTGGGACGGCGGTGACCAGCCTCAAGCTGCATCTCGCCTGCGGTTGGGTAGAGGTAGAGGGGGACAAGGCTAGTAATATCATAGGCGGACAATGCTTTGTGTCCAATAACGAAGCGTGTGGCGAGAGTATCCCATTGGTCACGAGTCTGACGCGTGATTAGTAACGACAGGTTCTTACCAGCAAGCATATGACGCATGACTTGTTTTACGGTGCGCCAGACTAAAGAGTCATGGTAGAAGATAAGCCTAGTATCGAAAGGGCGGTATAATACGGGCTTGATAAACTGCTCAAGGTTTTTTTCTTGTCTGATAAGTTGCCTTGCATGACTGACATTCCAACCCAGTTTTTGAGGTATTGCTAGTTGTTCACACACAACCGTGTCTGCTTCCTGTGAATCGCGAAACAGTGAAGCTCTTTCAATCAGCGGTTCCGCTTCAAAGTCAATTACGATATCATCTCTAGCTGTAGTCATGCCAACGCCATTGACAGGGAAAATGTCAGTTATTTTCCAGCCCCTCATGTATTCATCTAATTCAGCTTCATCTCTCGGCATGAACAAATAAAATGGACTGGAGGGCTTAAGCTCCTTCCAATCAGACCTGTTGATATCTGTTTCAGCCAGGGCTTGATACTTGCCTTCCCGTATTCCCCATAGTTCGTCATAGTGAACTGTTGCAGGGCTATTCTTGCCCCGTTCTTTAACAAAAATACCAATAGCTACCCCTTGCTGGATATCGAATACATTCTCGTCCTTGCCGCCATCCGGGGCAACCTCTTTTTTCTTGGCGTTGCCGTGCAGGTTCAGGATGTATATATCGGTGAAAGTGCTCATCAGTGACTGCCGCAGGCCTCGGAAGGTGGGGTTATCCAGGTAGGAGTGGTTGGTAATGAAACCCAGGATACCCTGTCCCGTGCGCTCGATGCGCCATTGGCCAAATGCCAGGAATTTAACGTAGTCGTCCTGCAACCACTTGGGGTTCTTTTCACCCAGTGGCTTGCCATCAATGGTCTTGTATCGCTCCACCAGTCGTCTCGCCCAATCACCCTTGTTTGCCGAATGCCCGGAATAAGGCGGATTGCCCAGCACCACCATTATCGGCTCATCCTTCTTCACTCTGGCGGCCGCATTGGCTTCCTCGCTTATCCACCGGGCAAATAGCGTATCTGAGTGTTTAATCGCCTCGTCCAGCGTATTGGTCAGGTATATACCCAGCCGCTGCTCACTCTCGAACTCGTAGCCCGTCTCCTGAAGCAAGAGGCCCAGCTTGAGATGGGCAATCGCGTATGGGGGCATTAGCAGTTCAAAGCCGAAGATGCGGGGTAAGAGCTTTTCCTCTACGTAGTTGTTCCACATGCCCTGCTGGCCTTTACCAGCCGTAGCTTGATAAATCTCGTTTATTATCTTGTAGAGGAAGGTTGCCGTGCCCACCGCCGGGTCCAGGATAAGCGTCTTCTCGTCCGCCAGCCCCTGCGGCTTATTGAAGCTGGTTTTTAAAAGGTAATCTATAGAGCGCACGATGTAGCTGACCACAGGCTCGGGCGTATAGTAAACGCCGCGCATCTCCCGTATCTTCGGATCGTAGGCTTTGAGGAAGGTCTCGTAGAAATGCACCACAGGGTCTTCTTTGCCGGAACGACGTCCGAAGTCTTTAAGTAGGCTATATATATCGGCTTGAGCCAGTAGCTGAGATAAATCGTCAACAAGCCATGCTATGCGGTCATCAAGGTCAGGTCCCGCAATCTGGTTAAAAAGCTTGCGCAGGAAAGGATTGGTTTTCGGCAGGAGATAAGCGGCATTCCGTCGGGTAAAATCCTTATTTTCAGGAGCAGTACAGCGGGCGGCAAACAAGCCGTAGGCAATGGTCTGCGCATACATATCGGCAAAATACTCGATCGACAGGTCAGGGATGAGGTTTTCTCGGAAAGCGGCAAGCTGGCTGTGCAGGCTGCCCTTTTCCGGTTCCTTCTCAAAAGCTTTAATGATGAGATTGCGAATCAGGTGTGCCTGCCGGGCCATACGCTGGGCCAATTCCCTGGGTGTACCCACGCCTGTGGCTTTATGTGCGAGAAAACTATCCAGAAGCTCGGCTACCGCCTGAATGCCGTCTTTATCCCGCTTAATACGGCCTTCTTTTGCGGCTGTACCGAGGCGCGCTGAAAGCCGGCGCTCGCCATTCACGTACCAGCGAAACTCAAGGTAATCGGTCAGGACAAGGTTACTGAGTGAATCGCGATAGCGTTTTAGCTGTTCCGATTTCTCCTCTTCATCGAGGTTCTTGTCGATATCCTTGGCCTCAATATAGCCAATGGTTGCTGAGCCTTTTCTGACGATGAAGTCAGGGGCGCCGCACTCGATATGTTTCGGCTCGTTGGTGGCGGTGATTCCCGTATCCAGGCGCTCAACCAGTGTTTCCAGCGCCGAACGGTGGGTGTGCTCGGTGGCATCACCCTGCGCCAGCTTTTTCTCAATGGCGTTTATATAATGCTGAAATGGCTTCAAATCTTCCGCCAAGGCGCTACACCTCCAAAAAGTCCTGTAACTCCTTACGTTTTTCTACCATTGGCGCCCATCATGCCTTCCATATCAGCTTAACCCTTAAAGCTTTGTACCTAAACCTCAGATACCCTTTGGCGGCATTATACTACATGAACAGCTCACACGAAATAGTGCAAAGCACTATACTGCGGAGAACTTTCCACCAGGGAGGGTTCTATGATACTTGACAATATGATACATTAGATTATAATTAGCACAGTTGATTCCCCTACTTTTTCGTAGGTAGGGCACAAAAGCCGCTCTTTGAGCGGCTTTTGTATTTGAGGATGTAGTTGACGGCTAATGTATACGTAGACGGTTTTAACCTGTATTACGGTTCGCTCGCGCATTCCCGCCATAAATGGCTGAATATAGCCACCATGTGCCATATTCTTTTACCCAGGCTTACTATTAAGCACATTCGGTACTTCACCGCTATTGTCAAACCACTGGATCATGACCCAGGAGCTCCCCTGCGGCAAAAGATATATTTGCGAGCTTTAGAGACAATCCCTAATCTTAAAATAGTGCGGGGTCTATTTGTTGGATGGCCTCGTTTAATGCCCCAATATCCTCTTGCGTATACAGATCTTATTAGCCCCCCGAAGAATCCCCCTCAGAAAGTACAAATATTAAAGCGGGAGGAAAAAGGCTCTGACGTAAATTTGGCCTCATATTTATTAATAGATTGTTTCGATAAGGATTTTGATGAGGCTGTCGTAATATCCAATGATTCAGACCTTGCCACACCCATCGAATTTGTAGTTAGGAAATTTAAAAAATCAGTGATACTCGTGAATCCTGACCGGCATAATCCACCAAGTGGAAAGTTGATAAGCGTGGCCAGTTCGCATATGCCCAAGATAAATAATAGTGTGTTAGAGAGGTCGCAATTCTCTGATACGCTCTCTGATTCCCGCGGAAATTTTACGAAGCCAGCAAGCTGGTAGCGGGTTCGGTTTTTTAAAGCGTTTGTGTCAATATCATCTCTTCATCTAAAACAGCGCCGCGGCATTTCTTAAGGAAAATAAGGGATTATAGGGAATTCCACCGGCCGGACTTTATCTCTGTAACAAACACTGTTAAAAGCGGTGTGCAACTTAAGGATTTCGATTTCTATTTTGATTACGTGGAAGCAAAATTTGCTGCGCTAGAATTCTAAAATCCACGGGGATAGTAAAGTCTCCATTCTTTTGAGTATTCCCTTTCTTTCATCTGATGGGTAAGATAGAAATCATATTTGAAATCAAATTGCTTTAACAACTCGATCTGAGTTTCTTTGTAAACTCCAGCTTTGTGAAGATAAAACCCGATGGCCTGGTGATATGGGTAAATGTAGTTTAATTTTCGTAACAGGGCTGTAAGTTTATTGATCGAAACCCTTCCCTGGGCTTTCCGATATGTATTGAGAACTTCGTATATTCCGCCAGCGTAAAATGGCCTTACAGCTATATCGATCAGCGTCCTTTCAATGTCGGTAACTTGTAATTTTTCATTTTCATCGGTGACAATTTCCATGACCCCCCGCCTGTTGGTAAATTGCCCGTTGACCATACATATTTTGTAATCTTCGAATATAGCAGTATTGCTGGATATCCTGGCAGGGCTTGAAAACGCCCTGTCTATGCCGCTTTGCAACAATACATTATCACTGCGGGCCTTCTCTGATTGTTCAAAGTTGACGTATACAGTTTTGGGGACCTGTTCAGTTAAGTTGTGCAAAAAAGTGGCTGTATAGTGGGTTAAGTAAGAATTATTTTCTAAACTAAGCGCCAGGCTCAAAGTCGACGCATCGCCCCAGGTGAATCTTGTTACCCTCCTTATCGGAAAATCAAAATCAACCTTTTTTATTTTTGTATATAGAAGCATCAGTTTAATGAATTCCCGCGTGGTTAAGCTCACAGGGAGCCGCCAGAACCCCCTGTTTTTTTCAAGTATTATCGAGATATCCAGGTATGCGAATACATTCTTGCCAGAGTTATCAAACTCAGCAATGATGTCCCTTTTTGATATCTGAAAACGTGACTTAGCCATTTATACTCATACATTCTATAATAGGTATATATACCTATTATAGTAATGAAATCAGCAAATGCCAGATACTGTATATTTAGTGTGCATATTATATTTTATTATATAGTATATATACTATATGGTCTTATTTTTAAGTTAAGTACCTGACCAACACCTATTTGGTTTTAGCTATATATGCAGTTGGGGTATAGTTAGTGAGCTATGACTTCATAGATCGGGGAGGATTTGCGTAGGTTAGTGTAGAGGCACGAGCTTCGCCCTGGAGAGTTTGACCAGGTAGATCACCAGAGAGACTGCGGCGTAGAGGAGACCCAGCAGGATCAGGCTGAACTTGCAGGCGGCGCAGTATGCGGCTACCTGCGGGTAGGGGTCAACAGGGCTGCCGTACATCATGGTTATCAGGGCGTAGTTCTCCACGGCATCGAAAATAGCCGCCAGCCACAGCCCCCAGGCCAGCAGCATGCCGAGATTGCGCCACCCGCTTCGTGAGACGACCCCGGCGCCTATCACACAGGCCAAAGCTATGGTAGTTGAATACACGGGCATGTAAAGGTAATCGAAGCCCAGGTTAAAGCATGTCTGTAGCCTGGCCAGGGTATCCCAGGCGCCGATGATTGCAGATGATTTTGCCACGCTGCCGGCCAATTCGAAATCCACTATATTTGGTTTGAAAGGGCCGATCAGGCGGAATACCACGCTGATGCCTATGGTTGCGGCCAGCAGCCATAGAAAGGTCGGCAACCTCTTGCCCTGCGGTATGGTGTTCAGCGGATGGTACATTTCAACAGCTTAATTATCTTCAGCCGGACAGCATTTGTCAACGACTACAAATTTATTGTTTCCCCTGTCTGACACCCAGGACTACCTTGAACAGCAGAGTCAATACCAGCCCGCCCATTGCCCAGACGCCCATTGTTATGAGTATTTCAATCAGGGTAGGCGTGTACTCTGATATCTCGCCTAAAGGCGAGGGGATGAATCCCGGTATGACGAGCCCGAGGCCCTTGTCGATCCAGATGGCGATGAAAACAGCCGCGCAGGCCAGTGCCAGGGTCCCGTGGTTTTTGCGCGACGAAGGTATGACCAGCATAACAATGGCTGTGCAGGCCAACAGGATGGAGGCCCATGTCCAGGGTACGAGGTTGTAATGGTTGTCCAATCCGAACAGCAGGTACTGGAAATGGGCCATAGCCTCGGGCGCCTGGCTATAAAAAACGGTAAAGACTTCCAGAATCAGGAAGAACACGGTTACGATGATGGCGTAGGCTACGATTTTAGCCACACTATCCAGGGCTTGGTTGCCCGGGTCGAAGCCGCCCCATTTTTTCATGGCCAGCGCCAGCAATATTAAAAGGGCGGGGCCGGAGGCGAAGGCTGAGGCCAGGAAACGCGGCGCCAGTAAAGCGGTCAGCCAGAAGAGCCGTGCCGCCAGGCCCGCATAAATGAATGCGGTGACCGTATGAATGCTGATCGCCCATACGATAGATACGATGGCCAGGGGTTTTAGCCAGGCCGGGGGCGCCACCTCTTTATATTCGGCATCCAGCGCCACCCAGCCCATGACAATGTTGAGCAGCAGGTAAACCGTGAGCACGACCACGTCCCAGAAAATAATTGAGCCGGGTGAGGGATAAAGGATAATATTAAAGACCCTGGCGGGCTGTCCAAGATCCACCAGGATGAAGGTAATTGCCACCAGGCAGGCCGCTACGGCCATGAACTCGCCCAAGATTAGTATGCGGCGAAACTCCTTAGTATTGTGCAGGTAATAGGGGATGACCAGCATGACGGCGGAGGCGGCCACGCCTACGAAGAACGTGAAATTGGCGATGTACAGGCCCCAGGAAATGTCCCTGCTCAAGCCGGTTACAGCCAGGCCGATGTCCCACTGTTGAAGATAGGCGGCCAGGCCGGCGGCCATAAATAGGAGCAGGCCGCTTATCAGCAGCCAGTATTTCTTCCCGCCCTTCAGTATGTTTTCAATCAATGTAGATCCTACAGCAAATAGTAGACCTGCGGCCGGGTACCCAGTCCGTCCTTGCGACGCAGGTTGAATTGAGATGATATCAGCTTGTACACTTCAGTGCCCGGTTTCAAGTATCCGAATGTCAGCGCGCCGCTGCTGCAAGCTTCAACGCAGGCAGGCTGCAGCCCTTCGGCCAGCCTTTCTTCGCAGAAATTGCATTTTTCGACCACGCCTTTGGTGCGGGTTGGATAGCTATTCTCTATGGTCTTGATATAAGGGCGCGGATCGCGCCAGTTGAAGCTGCGGGAGCCGTAGGGACAGGCTGCCATGCAATAGCGGCAACCTATACAGCGATGGTAGTCCATCATGACAATTCCATCGTCCCGCTTCCATGTTGCCTGGGTGGGGCACACCTTAACGCAGGGCGGATTGTCACAATGGTTACAAAGCACAAGCACCCTGCGGTCCTGCAGTGGTTCCGCCACCAAGCTGTCTTCCTGATCGGGGAAGGCCTGGTCGTAGCTGACGTCCCACAGCCACTTGATGTCCTCCTTGCGGTTGCCTATGTCCGGGACATTGTGCACCCGGTGGCAGGCAGCTATGCAGTCTGCGCAACCATCTGCGGACTTGCAGGCATTGAGGTTGACTGCCATGACAAGGCGCCCGTCGGAAGCCGGGCCGTTGAGAGCCCTGGCGGCGGAAGGCTTTGAGATAAGGTCGAGGGCAGGTTTGGCAGCCAGGGCAAGCAGGCCGAGCGCTGTGAGTTTGAGGAAAGAACGGCGGTCGATATTCATATTGCTCATTGCGTTCCCTGCAGCGGCGCATTCACCGGTGGCACATTATGACAGTCCCAGCAGTTTGGGGCTGTGCCCGTATAGTTATGGCAGCGGTCGCAGAAATCAGCCTTGCTGGGGTGGCATTTGAGGCAGGTTCCTGTGAGGTTGATATCGAATGTACGGTTATCGCTGGATATGTATAGACTATTGCCCTGCCTCACAGACTGGTCTCGCCACTGCTGCACAAGCTGCATATGGTACTCCCTCATATATTGCGCCGATTCTACACACCGATTCTCGCTGGCCGGCAATACAGGATCTGGACGATAATCGGCTTTACCGCTGGCCGCCATGTACCAGACGGGGAAGCTGGCCAGGCAGAGGAAAATGGCCAGGCCGCCGATTATCTTGCCTTTATCATACACCGTGTTGCCCGCCTTCTGTAGGCGTATTTGCAGTCAGGGGCTCGCCTCTCAAGTCTGTCTCCCTCTTTTTCTCTCCTTGCATGACGAGGGCGTTGCCGAGCAGTTCATGCACTCCCGCCGTCTCAACTCCAGGCGCCCAGTATTCCAGTAGAGGAGGGAATGAAGCCTTGTCGATAGCACAGATGCAGGCCAGCACGTTCACGCCATGCTTTTCCTGGACGTACTTCACAGCGTTGGCACGAGGGTAACCGCCGCGCAGCCGCACCTCCATATTCTCGTCGGGACCGAGTCCGGCCCCGCTTCCGCAGCAGAATGTGCGCTCCCTGATGGTGTTCTCAGGCATCTCATAGAAGTGGTTACATGTATTATTTATTATATAGCGGGGCTCCTCTAACAGTCCCATAGCCCTGGCCGGGTTGCAGGAATCGTGGTAGGTCACTTTCCATTTATCGTTCCGCCCGGGGTCGAGCTTGAGCTTGCCGCTGTGGATAAGGTCTGCCGTAAACTCGCAGATGTGTACCATTTTGGTCGACCTGGCGTTGTCAAATCTGGCGCCGGTTACAGGCGAGACCGGCTCCTCGAGAAATGAGGGAGGACCGTTGAAAGTGTCCATAAACTGGTGGATAACGCGCCACATGTGCCCGCATTCGCCGCCCAGCACCCATTTAACCTTTAACCTCTCGGCTTCAGCGTATATTTTGGCGTTCAGGCTCTTTGCCAGTTCGGCCGAGTGGAAAAAACCGAAGTTCCCGCTCTCCGAGGCATAGGTGCTGAAAGTATAATCAAGTCCGATCTCGTGGAAGAGCATGAGGTAACCCATCAGCGTGTACCAGGCGGGGCTGGCAAAGAAATCGGCGGAAGGCGTGACAAAAAGGATCTCGGCGCCCTTCTTGTTGATGGGAACATCTACATCAATACCTGTAATGGCCTTGATATCATCTTGCGCTGATTCCAGGCTCTGTTTCATAGCGTGCGGCGGAATGCCCAGGTGGTTGCCGGTGCGGAATGAGTTGGAAGCCGGGCTGACCACCCATTCGGAAGTGCAGCCCACCAGGTTCAGCAACTCGCGTCCCAGCATGGTGATCTCGCAGGTGTCAATGCCGTAGGGACAGAAGACGGAGCACCGCCTGCATTCCGAGCACTGGTAGAAGTAGTAATACCACTCCTTCACTACCTTCTCGTCCAGTGACCTGGCGCCGCCCAGCTTTCCCCAGAGCCTGCCTCCAACGGTAAAATACCGCCGATATACCGACCGCAGCAATTCAGCCCTCATCACCGGCATGTTCTTGGGATCACCGGATCCAATGAAATAATGGCACTTGTCCGAGCAGGCGCCGCAACGCACACATATATCAAGATACAATTTCAAGGAACGGTATTTACCCAGGCGATCTTTCATACCTTCTAAAATAATACGTTTGAAATCCGGCGGTAACTTCCAGTCAGCGTCCTGCGGGTTCCACCGGCGCGGGTTGGGCAGGTGTAAACTCTCCTGGCTCTTGAGAGGTGCGGCATAGCAGTAGGAACCTTTGGTAAACTCGACGGACGGGTCCATCCAGTCCCGATGGTGAGGATGGTAGTCGATGCCGGCCATCTCTTCAGGCCTGATTATCTTATCTGCCATCATTGCTCCACAGGCGCATTATTCGTTTCAACGGGGATACCGGACTTAATCATGGGCTGCCTGAATTCGTCCTCGTATTCAGCATAGGTATGCACCCTGACAGGCCTGTTCCAGGGGTTTATATGCCTCACCCTGCGGCTGTCGTTCTTGAGGTTGCGGGTGGGACTGAGCAGTATGCCGGCAGCGTGCATCATCTTGCTGAAAGGGAAGTAGGCTATTAGAGTGCAGCCAAGCAGCAGGTGGATATAGAAAGGAAGGCCGATGCCGGCAGGTACCACAGGCCTGAAGGTGATTACACTTATAGCCAGTTCTTTGACTGCAACCAGATCGACCTTGAATACGGAGCGCATGAGGATGCCGGAGATCACCACCGCCAGTATAAGGGACAGCGCCAGGTAGTCAGAGGCCAGAGAGATATACCTGACCTGTGCGGATACCAGTCGCCTGATAAACAGGTACGTTAGCGCAATAAGTATGATGAAATCCGTGATAAAAAGGGCCGGCAGGGCCAGCTGTAACACACCATCGATTGTAGAAATCAATATTGATGGCAGAAATACCGGCTCGGTGAAAAAGCGCAGGTGACGTATGAGGATTATGAGCAGTGACCAGTGGAAGGCCAGACCACCCAACCAGAGCCAGCGGCTGCCTCCGTAGATCAGCCTGTGCTCACCTGCCTGCTGCATGCTGCTATTGCGGAAGAGCGAACGGAATAAGAATATCTCCAGCAACATGCGCCATGCCACAGCCCAGTTATCAGCGGGGTTTTCGATTTTATCGCTTTTTATCCAGTCGAGGGACAATTCCTGCCCGCACGTGGTCGGAATGTTGAACGGGACCGGCGATTGCGCCCAGCGTATCACCCGATATATGAACCCGCTAATGAAAGCTGCTATTGCGATGTAGGGAAGCACTACGGCGAAGATAAACTGCGATGAGGGAACGACAAAACTGATAGTCGCCAGTGAGACTACGGCGGCAACTGCAAACAGGGGCCAGACTATTTTCATAACGCTTTCATACCTTGCGTATGCTCATTATCCTGGCCTTGAAATCATCGGCCTTTGCTGCTTCCTTAACCGAGAGATCCCGGATTTGGCTCTTCATTTTTGTATAAAGCTCGGTTGAAGTATATGCAAGGAGGTCTATTTTTATTTCAAGCTCATTCAGTTCGTCCTGCAGCCCATATGTTATGGACCCGCCAATTACCTGGCCTCTTAAAACAGTTTTCAAGTCGAGCATAAACGCAACTGCCTGTGAGGGTGTGAAATCCTGCACCGCCCTTATTCTAATAATTTTTTCCAGGCAGTTGTGCAATGTACCGGGGTCATCTCCCCTTATCAGCGCGTCCAGCAGTTGTCCGGCGCTGGTCGAAATAGCGTATCCTACGGGGTTGCTGAACCTGTCGCCACCGCCCAGCAGGAAATTACCCCCTTCAGGCGTATAAGAATCAAATATTCCGCGAAGCCATATCTGTAATATGGCCTCTTTTTTCTGCAGCAGAAGATGTTCCAGGTTCATTTATAATTTTGCCTTTTTAAATAGTATTTCGAGTTCGTTTCCCTTAATAAGGCAGTATATTTTATTATCGCTGCCGATACAAGGTTAGACCTGGACGATCATGCCACTTCCTCAGCGATATCAGCCGTGATTCTCTCGCGCAGGGCTATAAATACATTGTCAGTCAGACGCCGCGGGTAGCTCAGGTTCACAGGATAAATGCTTTTTACTGCGCCGGGGCCGGATTTCATGACTACAACTCTTTCAGCAAGGTAAACTGCCTCTTCCACGCTGTGCGTGACGAAAACAATGGTTTTTCTGTCCACATTCCAGATGCCGAGCAGATCTTTCTGCATAAGGTAGCGTGTCTGAGCATCGAGGGAACCGAAAGGCTCGTCCATCAGCAGCACTTCCGGATCATTGGCCAGAGCCCGTGCGATAGCCACCCGCTGCTTCATACCGCCGGAAAGCTCGGACGGGTACTTGTGGCCGCTGCCTGAAAGTCCAACCAGTTCGATGCAGCGTTCGGCGGTCCGCAGGCGTTCTGCCAGAGGTACTTTTAGCACCTCCGGGCCGAATACCACGTTGCCCGTCACGTCCCTCCAGGGGAACAGCGCGAAATCCTGGAAGACCAGTCCTCTATCCGGACCAGGCGCTATCACCGGCTTCCCGTCGATGTAGATAGCCCCCGAGCTGGCATGTTCAAGGCCGGCAACGAGTTTAAGTAGTGTGGTCTTGCCGCAGCCGGAGGATCCTACCAGGCAAACGAATTCACCGTCGCCTATTGACAGGTTGAAATCGCGCAGGGCTACGGTGGAGGCGCCGCCCCTTTTTTCCATGAAGGTCTTGCTGACGCCGTCGATGATAAGCTTCCGACCGCTCATGCTGCCTTCCAGAAAAGAATTTTATCCTCGAGCTTTTTGAGGCCGATAAACATAAGGTAACCTGCGATGCCGATCATAAGCATGCCTGCCACGGTCTTGGATGCCTCCATAGTGGAGTAATAATACATTATCATGTAACCGAGGCCGGAGTTGGAGCCGGTCAATTCAGCCGCTACAAGGCACATCCATCCTATTCCGATGCCGATTCGCAGGCCCGCCATGATCGAAGGGGCAGCCGATGGTACGCCAACCTTAATCAGTATCTGCCAGGGGCCTGCGCCAAGTGTTTTGGCCACCTCTATCAGCTTGGGCGGAGTGTTCTCCATGCCAAGTACTGTATTGAGCAGGATGGGGAAAAAGGCGCCCAGCCAGATGAGAAAGACCGCCGGCTTAAAGCCAAGTCCAAACCATAGCATGGACAGGGGTATCCATGCCAGGGGCGGGATGGGGCGCAATATCTCAATGACGGGCTCAAGCAGGTCACGCGCATTTCGCCACCAGCCGATGATGATGCCGAGAAAAACACCGGTGACGGCCGCCAGGGCAAAACCGGCGATCACCCTCCACAGGCTGATAAGTGTGTTGCCCATCAGCTCTCCCGCCCATGCCATCCCGGGCGGGCCGGGCGCGGCCAGCAGCTGACCCAGTGCGACGATGACGGAAACGGGAGTGGGGAAAAGCTGAGGCAGATTGGACAGGAGGGCTGCACCCTCCCAGATCAGCAAAAAGAGGACGATCGAAATAAGCCGTAAAGGACGCGTGTCTTCACCTCTGGAGGTATTTGGTATCCACCACCGTATCGACGAACGTGTCTAAATCCGGTACATCACTGGCTGTTATGATGGGCTTGATAGCCCCTTTTTCACCGAGGCTGATGATCTCACTGACGAACCTCTTAATATCGTCCCTGCTAAGAGAATAGGTGTACTTAACACGCCCGAAGGCGTTGTCAATGATGGCGGGATCCAGCCTGGTCCATTTGCCGGCGATGGCTTTGGCCTCGGCTGGATTAGCCTCTATAAAATCAATAGCCCTGCGGTGTGCGCGTATTACGGACGCAACGGTGCTCTCATGGGAACGGACGAAATCACCTCCGGTTACGATCACGCAACAAGGATGACCGGGCCAGATGTCCTTTGATTCTACCAGTACTTTGCCGTACCCGCCCACCACGGACCTGGCCACAAAGGGCTCCCAGACAAAGTACCCGTTAATGCGTCCCGTCTGCAGAGACTGCGGCATGTCCGGGGGTTTGACCGTGCCGGGGAAAAGCTCGATGTCGTTATAACCTAAATTATTGCCTGCCAGCAGCATCCCGAACATCACATATTGGATAGATCCGGGTGCTGGGGTGGCTATCTTTTTCGATTTCAGTTCGGCAACGCTATTGATATCCATGCCGGTTACCAGGCCTGATCCTTCCAGGTTGACGCCTGATACGATGGAAAGCGGGATCTTGCGAGCCGCCGCCAGCATGGCCGGCGCCACACCGACATAGCCCATATCTATCTGGTTGGCTGCCAGCGCATCCATCTCTGCAGGACCGGCATCAAATGGTCCCACCACTTCCACATTCAGCCCCTCCTCAAGAAAAAAACCCCTGTCCTGCGCCACAAAAAACGGCAGATGGTGAAGGTCGCCCAGAAGGTAACCGATACGTACCGTCGAAGGCGCCATAGGTGCGCACCCTGACAGGCTGCCAATCGAGGTGAACACCAGCGACGCCAGGATAAAACTTGTCAGAAGCTTAAATATAAGGTTCATCTAATACCCCTGATTCAGCAAATTATACCAGCAACAAGGCGGTTGATTAAATTATACAATATTTGTATAATTTGTCTAATGCCAGATGTATGGATCAATTGGTTTGGTTTGGTGGTATTGCTGTGATATCATGAGGCCGCCTTTGAATCTGATCAGTAGATTAATCGCGATCTGTCTTAATCATTAAAGGAGGATACCGGTGAGTAATAAAATCATCCAGGCAGATTATTGGGACAGGAAGATAGATATCGAGGTGCCGGAAGAGACGGTGATCGGGGAGATCCCCAATCCTACGGTTCTGCAGGACCCAGAAAAAGCCATACGGGAGGCTATTGCAAAGCCCATCGGCGCTCCTCCCCTGGCCGAACTGGCCAAAAAGGCGCGCAACGGCAAAGTCACTATCGGTTTTGACGACCCTTCGCGGCCCGGGAAGCCAAGGCAGATGATCATCCCCATTCTCATAGAAGAGCTGCTTAAGGCCGGTGTACGGGAGGAAAACATATATCTGCTCTCCGGCAGCGGCAATCACTGCAAATGGACCGCCCCGCAGTTAAGGGCTTACCTGGGCCCGGCCATCTATGACAGGTTTGCCCCGGCCGGCAGTGCCTCGAGGGTGCTAAACCATGATTGCCATGATCCGGAGAACCTTGTATATATGGGCACATCTTCCCTGGGCGATTATGTTGAGTATAACCGGGCGCTGGAAGATTCCGAGCTTTTTATTTATACGGGGACCGTTGTGGTTTCGAACTGGGGTGGCATGACCGGGACCGGTGTCATAATCGGTTTTCCCAGCACGCGCAGCATGACCTCAACACACGGTTTTCCGGTGGTTGGCCATCCTGATTCCTGCCACGCAAATCAGCATACCATGATGTATCGTTCTCACAAGGAAGCAATCATGGCCCAGATTGAAAAATATACCGGAAAGCGCGTATTTTACGTGGATGTTGTCCCCAGCGCCGGGGGAGCCCCGGCGGGTGTATTCGCCGGTTATTCACCCGAGATTAACACGCCCACCTGGAAATTTGCCGAAAGTGTCTATCATATGGAGGTGCCCCAGGCTGATGTGCTTATTTACGGCGTGCCCCGCTACTCGCTGTACGGCGAGACCAGCAATCCACTGATAGCGCTCGCCGCAGCATGTGCCCCCGTACGCATGTGGGTCAACAAGCCCGTGTTGAGGGAGGGTGGAGTAGTCATAGCCCTGGCACACTGCGACGGGACCATAGACGAGAGGTCGCATCCTTCATATGCAGAAATACTCGACCTTTACCGGAACTGTTTTTCCATGCAGGAACTGTCTATTTACCAGGAGGAGTTTATGCACCGCGAGGACCTCATCTTTAAATACAGGCACGCCTATGCATATGCGCCGGTGCACGGCTTCTGGCTGATGTATGAGAGTGAGTATGCGCTAAACCATGCCAATAAAATCATCATGGCCGGCGTGCCGGGCATGGACAATCCCCTGGCGCAGGTGCAGGTCAGCGGTACCGGAGGGCCCGGCTCGGTGCGCGACGTCGGCTGCACGCCTGCCAGGAATTTCGCTGACGCAATGAAAATTGCCGAAAAATTCGTCGGTAAGAATCCCCGGGTCATGGCCTGTCCGTCTTTCTGGACCAGAGTCAGGCCCAGGTTTTACGTAAAGTAAAATAATTTCCAGTCATTATATTAATCAGGAGGCGTAAAATGCGTCTACAATCTTATCAGGGCGAACTTAAGGACCACCTGCAATACCTGGGAATCTGGGACAACCTGGTTGCCGGCAAGCTCAAATGCTTTGTCTGCAAAGTTAAGCTGAGCGCTGACAACTTCGGGCTGGCTTTCCGCAATTTCGAGAAGATAGAGACAACCTGTAACAGGCTTGACTGTATACGTACGGTTACGCACGTATTAAAAGACTGAGCCTTAATAAATTAGGATGCAGGAGAGATAGAATGACAACTTTTTACGATAGCCGAAGGCCATATGACAATTATGATTCAACCACCCGGGAATGGGACGCCATTTTTATCGGCGGCGGAGCTTCAGGAAGGTTCGGTTCCTCGTACTTCCGCGCCATGGGCGGCAATCAGCTTACCATCGAGGCCGACAACCACCTGGGCGGCAAATGCTGCAAGAACGCCTGTGTGCTGCATCACTATCTTTACGAGATAGCCGTTGAGTTGGACAAGGCGCGGATCTGGGATAAAAAGGAATACTGGCCCAAGTTCCCCGGGAAAAACGGGAAAGTCGAAATACTACCCGTCCTGAGAGATTACCATATCGGCCGCGAATATGTATTTGATTTCATGTTCCACCAGAGTAAAGAACAGCTTAAACTTCAGTTCATGTTAAACCAACGGGCCTCGGTGCTTGATCCTCATACTGTATCAGTACAGGGCAAGGGAGAGTTTAAGACAAAGAACATCATTGTAGCGGCTGGCGCCGGGCCCTCTGTTCCACCCGTGCCCGGCGCCAATCTTAAAGGCGTATATACCTATGCGGACTTTCTCGAGCTTGATTACGAGCCGAAAGATGTAGTGGTGGTAGGCGCTTCCAAGAGCGGGCTGCCCTGGGCATGTTTTTTCAACGCTGTCGGTTGTAACACTACCGTAGTCGAGATGATGCCCGCCCTCAGCCAGTTCCCCATTGACGATGATGTGCGGGAATACACGCTACGCATGATGAAACTCAGGGGATTGCCGGTGCTGGACGAAACCACATTGGTCTCCATCAACGGTACCGGCTCGGTCAAGTCGGTGACGGTAAAGGGAAAAGACGGTGTAGAGAAGATGATTAAAGCTGACCTGGTCTACCTGGGAACAGGGTGCACACCTCGCTCGGATATAGTTACGTCGATCGGGGTAAAGACGGGTCCTAAAAAAGAGATAATCATTGACAAGTATATGGCGACCAACACACCCGGGGTATACGCCTGCGGCGATATCACGGGAGGGGTCATGGAGATGTGGAAGGCCAGGCAGGGTGGCATGATGGCGGCCAAGAACATACTTGGCTCACCGGCTGAATTTGAGACTGATCTGTTTGCTGATACGGTGCACACATTCTATGAGACTACCTGGGTCGGAATGACGGAGAAAGAGGCCAGGGAGAAGGTCGGGAAGGTCTTTGTGGTCAGGATGCCGATTCAGGGCTATAAGAACTGGCTGCCCCTGCCTCTGGCTGAGGGAACAATGGAGTATGCCCAACAGTGGCCGGACCTTTCCGGGTTCCAAAAGATTATCTACGATGCCAGGACCCGTAAGTTCCTGGGTGCTCAGCATGTTGGCTACGGGGGCAAGGACTCATTCCAGTACCTGCTTTACATGCTCAAGAAGGGCGCGACCATCGACGAGATAGCCAATCTGACTGAGCTCTTCATCAACCCGACGCATTATATCCAGCTTTCACGGTTGCGCTCGGGTATGGAGAATCTTGTAGACCTGGGTTAGAGCCCGTACATATATACTGAATAAATATGAAGTTTAAAGAGTATACGGGGAAAATTGCCTTTATCGCGGGTGGATCGAGCGGCATAGGTCTGGCCTGTGCAGAATTGCTGGCCGCCAGGGGCGCCGAGGTGGTGATCTTCGCCCGGGGCCAGGAGCAACTTGACAGTGCGTTGCAGGAAATTGAACGGAACAGAGTATTTGAAAAACAGCGTTTCCTGGCTGTCCAGCTTGATGTATCACAACGCGCACAGGCTGAAAATCTGCTTAAAAAGACGGCTGTGGATTTCGGCAGCCCGGACATTCTCATAAATAGCGCCGGCACTTCGTATCCTCAGCGATTCGAAGATATATCCTATGCCAAATTCGATGAAATTGTTCGGGTAAATCTGAACGGGACCTGGAACGTTGTTTCCATCCTGTTGCCTTATATGAAAGAGCGGGGTGGCGCTATTGTTAACGTGTCCTCAGTTGCCGGCTATATCGGGGTTTTCGGCATGACCGCTTACAGCGCGTCCAAATTCGCGGTGATTGGTTTCTCCGAGGCATTAAGGAGTGAATTGAAGCGGTTCAATATCACCGTCTCCGTGCTGTGCCCGCCGGACGTTGATACTCCTATGCTTGCGAGAGCAGAAAAGATCAAGCCTGAGGAAACTAAGGCCATCTCAGCAACGGCCAGGGTCATGAAAGCGGAGGAGGTGGCAAAGGCGGTAATCGATGCTCTGGCAAAGGGGGGGTTCTTGATTCTGCCCAGCTCCAACGTCAGGTTCACATACAATATGAAAAGGCTGTTTCCCTGGCTGGTCGAGTCGATAACTGACAACCAGATAAGTAAGTTCCAGAAAAGGGCTGCCTGATCAGGTGGACGATTTAACTATGCTCTTATCCCCGCAGGTATAATATCTCCAGTCGTATTTTAATAATAAATTATTCACCCAGTCGGATAATATTATCCGCTTTAATGCCGACAGTGCATCCGCGCGTATCAAATACCAGCTTCGAGTTCTTGATGATAGATTTCAGGTCATAACAACTGTGGTCGGCCGCTATCACCACGCAGTCGTAATAGCTCAATACTTTCTTTTCGAGCTTAATTGACCTGAGCCTGTGGTTTGCCTCTTTAATACTTGCTATATAGGGATCATGATAATGGACCGAGGCTTTCTTTTCGATAAGCAGGTCTATCACCCTCAGGGCGGGAGACTCCCTCAGATCCTCGATGTCTTTCTTGTAGGCCACGCCCAGAATGAGTATTTTAGCCCCCTTGACGCTTTTGCTACGGGTGTTGAGAGTATCCACAACCCGCTCCACAATGTATTCAGGCATTGTTTCATTTATTTCAGCAGACAGCTCGATGAACCTGGTGTGAAAAAAGTATTCCCTGGCCTTGCTCGCGAGGTAGTATGGATCAAGTGGAATACAGTGTCCTCCTACACCGGGACCCGGGTAGAACGGCATGTAACCGAAAGGCTTGGTGGATGCGGCCTTGATAACCTCCCAGACGTTGATATTCATTTTTTCGCAAAGCTTGGCAAGTTCGTTTACCAGCGCGATATTAACGCTGCGGAATACGTTCTCGAAGACTTTGTCCATCTCGGCCACTTCCGGCGTGGAAACCTGGAGGACTTTGTCAGATACATGCTGGTACAGTGCAGCAGCGAGCTTGGTAGATGTGGGTTCCATGCCCCCGACAACTTTAGGGGTGTTCCGGATAGTAAATTTCCGGCTGCCCGGGTCGATGCGCTCGGGCGAGAAGGTCAGGAAATAGTCCACACCCACCTTCAGTCCGGTGGATTCCAGTATCGGTAGTACTATCTCCCGGGTGGTGCCGGGGTAGGTTGTGCTCTCCAGGATAACGAGATGTCCCAATCGCAAGAAACGGGCGATATCGTTGGTGGCACTGACGATGTAAGTTAGATCGGGCTCCTTGGTCTTGGTCAGGGGAGTCGGTACACAAATAATGATGGCATCTACCCTGCGCAAGGCCGATTGACTGGTGGCAGCCTTTAACCTCCCGCTGGAAACAGCTTTTTTCAGCCGTGCTGATTCTATATCCAGCAGGTAAGATGTACCCCGGATAATCTTATTGACACGTCCCTTATCCGAGTCAATGCCGGTGACATTAAATCCTGCCTCTGCAAAGGCCAGCGCCAGGGGCAGTCCCACGTATCCCAATCCCACGATACATACATCGGCTGATTTATCACGGATCCTGCTTTCCAGGTTTCTCAGGTCGTTCACGCTTAATTCTGGCCGCGCCATTTTACCCTCACATATGGTAATTCATTTACCATTCAATCAAATTATGCATAGTTTAACCGTGAGGTGAAACCGTGTCAAAAGGGATTGAGAATTGAACCATATAATCACATAAATACCAGCTAGATTAACAATTTCAGGTTACCATAATTGACATATTCAGTTATTTGACTATAATGGAAGCTAAGTGAGTATGCAGCAGCAGAGTCAACCAAAAAACAAGTACTTGTACGTGCTTTCCGATATATCTGATATCGTAGCAAGTTCCCTATCCGACAAGGAGATACTGGACGGTGTCCTCTGGGAGCTTGGGAATGTGATCGATCTTGATGCCTGCTGGGTGCAGAAGTACAGTCCCGTCAATAAGACGCTGATGCTGGTAATACAGCACGGTTTACCCGATGAGATGATCAAGGAACTGGAAGTGGTCGAGGAGGGTACCGGCGTTATAGGAGCAGTTGTACAAACGCGCAAACCGCTTTTCTGTAACGATATTTCTGCTGATGCTAATTACCGATGGGAATCAGCCGCAGAAAATGGATACCTATCGTTTATCGCGTGTCCGGTGATATCGGGAGGGCAGTTGTTGGGCCTTATCGCGGGGTCTTCCACCAGGACAGGGATTTTTACGGTTAACGAGCTTAAACTGATGTCAGCCGTCAGCTCGAGCATTTCGGAAGTATGCGGCAGGGTTAAGTGCGGCCAGGAAGACAGCGAGGCTGCAAGCCAACAGGATGAGATCACGCATACACACCTGTTTTTAAGTGCCCTGAGCCATGAATTGAAGACACCGCTTACCGCGATCATTGCTTCCACAGGCTTATTGATAGAGGAACTGGATAAAAAACAGGAGACTGTATTGCTGAAGCTGGCGCAGAATATATCCCGCAGTGCGGCCAGCCTGCGGAACCGTCTCAATGAGTTGATTAGCCTGTCTAAAAATAAGGATGAGTCATACGGGATCGCAAAGAAGGACTTCGACTTCTCAATGCTGGCCGCTGAGGTCGCTGACCAGGTATTATCGCTGGCCAAAGAGAAGAAGCAGACGCTCAATTTAGAGGTTGCCCCGTATATGAAAATCAATGCGGATGATCAGCGGATCGAGCAGGTGCTGTTGAACCTTTTATCAAATGCAATTAAGTTTACCCCGGAAAACGGACAGATCTTTCTGAGGGCTGAAAAAGATGGGAACAGGCTGGTTGTCAACGTACAGGATACAGGGCCGGGCATAGCAAATGAAGAGAAACGGAAACTATTTGTTCCATATTACCATCCGTCTACTGACAGGTCCGGCATACCCGGGTTAGGATTGGGGTTGGCTATCAGCAAGCAAATCGTAGAGTTACACGGCGGGGCAATTTGGGTTCAGAGCGAGGTTGGCAAGGGCAGCAATTTCTCTTTTTCGCTGCCGTTACATGAAAAATAACAGGGAGCTGCGGCTTTATGCAGGAACCATTAAAAATACTACTTATAGAGGATAATGCCGATATCAGGGAGGTGACCTGCCTGATATTTGAGATGCACATGCCTGAGGCCACGGTCATTCAGGCGGTAAAGGGCGCTGATGGTCTGTCTTTGATGAAGTCTGAGAAGCCCGACCTGGTCATTCTTGACCTTGGACTTCCCGATATGGATGGTATGAAGGTGCTGAAGGAGATACGCGGCCACAGCGATATACCCATCATCATATTAACCATACGAGGTGATGAGACCGACAAGGTGAGGGGACTGGAGATGGGTGCTGACGATTACATGGTCAAGCCTTTTAATCATAATGAGTTGCTTGCGCGTATCAGGGCTGTGCTGAGACACCGCCAGAAAAAGGTAGCCGATAAAAAGCAAGCGGTTACGGCTGGCAAGCCGGTTGAGGTTAAAACTATGCCGTTGGGGAAGAAAGTCAGGGTAGACGTATCCAAAGGGTTGGCGCATAAGAATGGAGGACAGATTAAGCTAACTGCTACCGAGTTGAATTTGTTGAAGTGTCTTACTGCGCACGAGGGCAAGACCATGTCCGGGGAAGATATACTCATCAGGGTCTGGGGCATAGAGTATGCAGATTCTATATTGCACCTGCAGCAATATATACGTCACCTGCGTGAAAAATTAGAGGATAACCCGGACAACCCGGAGATTATCGTTGGAGCGGAGGACGGATATAAAGTTGCGCAAAATGCGATTGAATATATATGAAGTTAAAAATAAAAATAATTAATTTATTCACGTGAGGGAATGGTTATGAGTCAAATTCTCTTTCTTTCAAGTGACCTTGTATTAAAAGAGAAGAATATCGAGATCCTGCAGCAGAGCGGACTTGACGCAATTGGAACGCAGGGATGCCTTGACGGGCTGATGATGATGGACAAGAACAACTTTGACGTCGTAGTGATTGACGACGAGCTGTCGGATGTAAGTGGTTATGAAGCGTGTCTCAAGGTCAGGCAGCAGCAGGGAGCCATGATCGTTCTTCTCGGGACTATCCCGGACTCGGATGCGTGGTCCCGGGTAGAGGAGTTGGGTTTCGATCTTTATTTGCGCAAACCTATCAGCCCCAGGGAGCTGCTGGCGCGTATTAAAGCTCTTTTGAGGCGGCCGGGCGCGGAAAAGGAGGCCGTTGACGCTACGGCCGTGAAGCCGGCATCCTCTCCTCAAGAAGATGTTACACAGGCAAAGGCTAAAGCGAAAGAAATGTATACTCAGACTGCAGCGCCACAACAGGCAGTGCCGGCTCCAGAGCGGATAATAATCAAGCCTCGACCCGAGCCACAGAGGTTTGAAGCTACCCCATAACAGCAGGCGCCACCGGTACAACAGCCATACGTACGACAACAGGAGGCGTCGATTCAGCAGCAGGTAAATGTACAGCCGCCGGTCCCGCCGGCTATGCCTTCAACCCCGCTCAGGCCATTACAGGAAGCACTGGAAAAGCCGGTTGTGATAGCTCCCAGGCAGGCAACCCCTCAAAGGCAGGAACAATCGCCTGTAATAGTGCCTCCGCTTGATCGCGACGCTAAAAAGCAGCCCACCGCGCCCTTTATTATCAATACTCAGGTACAGCAAGTGACTTCCGCGCCCAGAGTACAGGCGCAACCTGCACAGCAGGAGGCTGAGGGCGCCGTCCTCGAGGACCCGCGGGTTATCAAGCTCGTCGATGCGCTGGTGAGTGGCAAGCTTCCCGATATCAACCCTGTTGTCGATTTCGGCTATAAAAATGGGTATGCTTACCCGTCCGTTAGCAGCATGCTTGACACTTCCGAGGTTGAAACCATAAATATACTCGAGTCCCTTGCCAGTAGCGGAATACTGATTAGGGAAACGTATGAAAAATTCTATGTTGATCCTGATGGGCTATTTCAGCTTGTTCCTATCGAAAGGTGCCCCCGCTGTGACTCCTCCAACATAGTCAAAGGACAACTTGTGGAACATTTCTCCTGCGGATATGTAGGACTCGATAGGGATTTTAAACAGGAGAGCCGGTATGTTTGCCCCAAGTGCCGAAAGGATTTGAGATTGATCGGCACAGATTACCGCAATGTTGGCATACATTACAGGTGCCAGGACTGTAGCGAGGTCTTTACCGTGCCGGTTGTGAAATGGCGCAATATGAAGACACGCAAAATATGGACCTCCGAAGAGCTGAAAGAAGTTGAGGCGTATTCATACCAGTTCAGCCCCGATAAGAAGGGCTGGCTGGAATTCCAGCTTAAACCTAAAACCCAGCTTGTAGATTTTCTCAAGCACCAGGGCTACCAGGTTCACGAACTGGCGCAGCTTACGGGCCGCTCCGGTGCGGTGCATACCGTGGATGTGCTTGCCATCAGGGATGATATTATCACCAAGATCAATCTCGGCATAGGTATTCTCGTCGCCCCTTCGGGGGAACCCGAGGTGGGACTTGAGGCGCTTTTCAAGTTCGATACGCGGGCTTATGACATCGGCATAAACTATAAGGTGGTAATAGCTATTCCCAGGCTCGGGCAGGAGGCATTGAATTTCGCCGGCAGGCAGATGATCAGGGCTTTTGAAGCTAAAACTCTGGCAACCGTGGTTGCGGATATCACGCACCTTGACCGTTCGAGTATCGGTATGCAGAGCAGGGTTGAAGCTGGAGTAAACCATGCCGGGTCGGTCTCGGCCAATGCAAGGAGCCTCATTGTGGGGTTCCTACGCAACAGGGGTTATGAAGTGTACGAGCGAGCCCTGATTCTCGGCAAATCAGGTATCGAACATATTTTCGATATTTTTGCCAGGCGCGATGACAAAATCGTGGTACCCACGGTTGCGATAGGCATCGGCAGCGAAACGGGACAGCCGGTTGGCCTGGATGAATTATCAAAGTTTGATGCTGCGGCCTTTGACGCGGGTATCCGCAATAAAGTATTCCTGGGACTGTCGGAGATAAGCATGCAGGCCAAGCAATTTGCCATGCAGCAAAAAATCGACATAATAGAGCAGCAGGACCTGCGCAAATTGACATGATTGACGTTAGCAGGTTAACCGAAATACATTGTGCAGACTGGTTGATAACCGCTGAATGCCGATGAAAAATATCGCAGTTTTTATCGTTGCGGCCCTTTTTCTGATACTGCTTATGGGCATATTTTATTTTATGCCCGCAGAATCAGTTTGGATAGCCCTCGGCGCACTCATCGTCATCCTTGTATTCCATTTTCTATCAAGGCTGGTGAAAGGCAAACAGTCCAGGGAGTCAAAACCAAGCCCCTGGCAGAACCTCACTTCGTTGCTTGTAATATTTGCGATTATCTTCATAATTTTCGTGGCAACACTGTGGGATGTGGTTCCTTCTGCCCTGGTACATGTGCTCCTGGTTTCGTTGATATTCACCATGCTGATCAATTTCCTGACTGTGCCTCTGGCGATTTTCCACAAGTTGAGGGAGAAAAAGGAGATATTCCGGCCGAGCACCTATAAGCCGCGTGTCAGCATCATTGTGCCTGCATACAACGAAGAGAAAGTGCTGGCGAGGACTCTGGAAGCTCTGCTCGAAGCTGAGTATGCCGATAAAGAGATTATAGTGGTCGACGACGGATCCAAGGACAACACATATTCTGTGGCAAGTGAATTCAGCCGGCGTGGTGTTAAGGTGGTACGGCGTCTCAACGGCGGGAAATTCGCCGCGCTGAATACGGGCATCGCTGTTTCCTCTGGTGAAATAATAATGACTGTTGATGCCGACAGCATGGTGGCACGTGCTGCCATAACTGAGATGGTCAGGGGCTTTGAAGATCCCCAGGTGGGGGGTGTGGCGGGGAACCTGAAGGTGTTTAACCGCAATAACTTGTTGACCAAGCTTCAAGCTCTGGAATACATTGTCCAAATTCAGATCGTCAGGAGGGCGTTCGAGAATTTCGGTTCCCTGACTGTCGCCTCAGGTGCTTTCAGCGCTTTTCGCAAGTCAGCGCTCGAGGAGGCGGGATACTATGATCCCGATTACCTGCTCGAAGACTTCGACATGACCATTAAGATGCTTAAGTCGCACCAGATACTGCATGGCAGCAACGAGGCGATCTGTTACACAGAGGCCCCGGAAACCTTCCGAGATGTCTACCGGCAACGGCTGAGCTGGTTCCGCGGCGATTTTCAAAATTTCTGGAAACACAGGGATGCTTTCTTCAACCCCAGGTTTGGAATCATGAATAAGCTCACGTTTCCCTACATGCTTTTATCTATGACACTGGTGCCTTTTGCCAGCCTGGTTGTTGTGGTAACTTCGGTCATAATGCTCATCGACGGCGAATGGATGACCCTGGTGATGGCCTTTGCTCTCTTCGCTGTATTACAATTGCTCTTGTCCATACTTGCTATACTGGTGGCCGATGATGATCTCAAACTGGCGTTATATTCGCCGCTCTTCATTATCGGATATAAGCAGTTCTTGGATTTTACTATGATCAAGGCCATGATAGATATAATCGTGGCCGGTGGCACATACCTCAGGCGTGAGAGGGTCACCCGGATCGGGGACGTACCGCATGCCCAGTTACCTGCTCAGGCAGGTCCTGTGCTTGAACTGCCTGCTAAGTCCGTAAAAGGGGTGGGAAATTGATTATATCCCCGTTTCAATATATCTCAGCTTAAAGCCTGGCAACGCGTGAATAACAGGGAAAGAAACAATTAATGAGCGATATCCTGAAAAAATATGACGGGCAGCGGGTACTGGTAACGGGTGGTGCGGGATTCATAGGGTCTCACCTTGTGGAAAAACTGGTTGACCTGGGCGCCCGTGTCTCTGTTATCGATACCATGCTGTGCGGCAACAAAATAGAACACCTTGAAGGTCATAAGAACCTATCCATCCACCGGCTGGACGTTACAGATATCACGGCTATCGGGCCGCTGTTCAAAGGACAGGATATGGTTTTTCACCTGGCGGCCATGGTGGGAGTGGAAGAGACGCAGGATGAGCCTGTGAAACTGCTGAATGTCGAAGTTGGTGGCACCTCGAATGTCATATCTCTGGCAGCCAAGAACAAAATCAGGCGCTTCATCTCCGCGTCATCATCGGAGGTGTACGGCGATTCTTCTGCCCCCATGGTGGAAGAGGGACCTTTCAACCCCAAATCCACATATGCCTTGACCAAGCTTATGGGTGAACATTACTGCCAGGCCTACTACCAGAAATTCGGTCTCGAATATGCGGCCTTGCGTTATTTCAATGTCTATGGCCCGCGCCAGGATGATCGTTTTGTATTGTCCCGTTTCATCAATAGAGCTTTGAATGGTGAGGAGCTCCGCATATACGGAGACGGGAACCAGACCCGCGATTTTACATATATAGACGATAGCATTCGCATGTCACTTCTGGCCGGGTTGCTGGATGGAGGTGTTAACCAGGAGCTAAACTTCGGCACCGGAAAAGCTGTATCAATCAATACGCTTGCCGATATGGTGCTGACCTCCCTCAAGCTGAAAGGACAGATAAAAACAACGTATGTAAATTACGATCGTCTAAGGTCGTTTGAAATAGAGGTATTTAACCGCGTAGCCGACACCACTAAAGCAGAGACGCTGCTGGGATACAAACCTGTTACCGATTTGAAAGCAGGTTTGCAGAAATGTATTGACTGGTACAAAAATCGGGCGTAACCGCTGATTACGGCTACGTATCGCCGATCTTGTAACGGTACCATTGTTCAAAGGTCATTATCGTTGCGAACGACTTGAACCACTTGATGATAGCATCCAGTTTTTCAAGCTTGACCATGTCCGGCTTACCATCTTTACCAAGAAAACAATCGGGGTGCATCCCTATAGCTGCCACTCCCAGTGCGCTCATGGTGCTGCAGATACTTATCCCGTAGTCGTTGTATTCGATAGATTCACCCCAGGCGTCTATATAAATGCAGTAGTCCTTTTGTTTCATGGGCTTGTCCAGATTGATAACATCGGTCCATTGGCAGTTGTACCAGATGCACATATCGGATGCCGTGGGGATTCTGTACATACCCTTAGCCGGATCGATGTGGCAATTGTAGTCAACCGGATCCAATGACGGACATGGTTCAACCGATTTGTGTACCGAGAATATTTTATAACCGGCATCCTGTATCGCTTTATATCCGAGTTCATCGTAATAATCCGTGGGGACGGTAAAAGATACGGGATTGATGCCGAAGTATTTCAGGAACTTGCATCGCGCTTGAATCAGCTTGAATTTTAATTCTTCATAGGATACCTTGGCTTTTTCCGCCTCAGCCTTTGCAGCGTACACGTTTATGCACGGATTGTCTTCAAGGTGCTCAAGGTATTTTTGACTTATATCCAGTTGATAGTAGGTCCAGTCATAGCCGTGAACACTGATGCCAACCGCATTATCATCAACGTATTTTTTTAACCAGGGGATCTTATATGAATCGGTGCCATCGACATTGGAGACCACCCCGCAATCCAATGGTACCCCGTTTCGCTGGAAAAGCTTTATTATTTCCTGCACCACGTCTTCCCGGTATCCCTTGGCAACATCGTCCAGCCTGAAAATGATTACGGGCCCACCGTTATATGGTGGTAACGGCCGCTTGATACCGACAGAGTCCGCGGGACACCCGGTGATATACTGGTACCAGTTCTCCAGCGTGGTGATAGCTCCAAGCTCGTGGTAGGACTTAACGAGGCTTGATAACTGTAATAGTTTGGCAGGATCCGGCTTATCATTTACGTCCAATACCGATGTTACGGGTAATTCGATAACGGCCACTCCGAGGCTGTTAATGCTCTGTTTGACCGCATCGTACAATTTGGTGGATGTATCGGACTTTTGCGAGAAGTCGATCTTGCCAACTATGGGCAAACGGTAAAGTCCTCCGGCATCCATCTGGCCTGACCATGTCAGCGGTTTAATTGAAGGTGTGAGCACATCCGCATCGCTGTAAGCGATGACCTTGAATCCGCTGTCCTGTAGTGCCCCATAGTTGGCCTCATTGATAGCCGCAGTGGGTAGCAAACAGGTAAAAGTCGGCGAACCGAATATGTATTTAAGCTGATCGCGAGTCAATACAAGGTTGGCTGTAAATGCTGCGTATTCGTCACCGGTTAGTGAGGACTGAGAACCCAGCCACGTAACCGAATTACCGTCAACGCTTGTATCGATGATACCTGCATCTGAGAAATAGGTCAGTTCCCTGGTGTTTTCATTCTGGCCGTAATTCTTGGCTGGGGGTTTTACAGCAACATCGAGGGGCGCATCGTTTTCCGCGAATACGCGGATGATCTGGCTCACAGCATCTGTGGGTACGTCACCATCGATCTGATCGAGGATGAAAATGACAGCGCCGCCTCCCTCGTACGGCAGCGTCTGCATCACTCTTGAGTGTGGTGACGGAATTGACTGTGAAGTTGCCGGTATCACCTCAGGTTGGGCAAGGGGAGCGGTGCAGCCGATAGAAAACAGTAAAACCAGGCATAATAAAAGATTGACCAACTGTAACGCCAATGAGTTCATGTTGTTATCATAAGACCTTGATACCTTCGAAGTCAAAGTGTGGCGTAGAGCGCTCTGGCGGCCTCGATAAGCTTGGGGTCGGTTGTATATTGAAGGCACATCTCTATGTCGGATTTCGCCTGCTCGTAATCACCCATGTTCTTATGTATTATAGCCCGCGTAAAATAGGCCCAGGCAAAATCATATTGAAGCCGTATGGCTTCGTTTATATCGGACAACGCTTTTTCGAACATGCCCTTGCCATTATAAGCCCAGGCACGGTTTGACCAGGCCGCTGACAGCTTGGGGTTTAATGATATGGCAAAGTCGCAATCAGCTATAGCCAGGTCGAATTGCCTTAAATTATTGAAGGCCCAGGCGCGCGTGACGTAAACAATGGCTAATTCGGGACTCAGGTCAATAGCCTTCGTAACGTCGGCGATGGCCAGTCGGTATTCCTCCTTCAAAATATATCCGCGTGCCCGCATGTTATAAGCGAGGGCGGATTTGGGATTCAATTCGATGGCCTTGTTGCAGTCATCCATGCCCATCTGCCACCAGTCTTTAGAGAGATCATAAGGATATTTCTCGAAGTAAGCCCAGGCGCGTTGAGTATATGCAAACGGCAGGTTGGGATTGAGTTTAATAGCGGTATCGCAGTCAGCTATGGCAAGGTCGTAATTACCCCTGGCTATCTGTGCCCAGGCGCGGTTCACGTAGGCAGTGGCAACCCTGGGATCTAAACTGATCGCTGTGTCGCAATCCTCGATAGCCGATTCATACACAGAAAGCTGGTTATATACCCAGGCGCGGTTGACGTATGCCAGCGGCAGCGTGGGGTCGATCTCAATAGCTTTATTGCAGTCAGCCATTGCATCTTCATACTGGCCCATCTCGTTATAGTCCATGGCGCGGAATATATAGGCTATAGCCCTATCCGGCTCAACGGCGATACCATCGGTGCATGCGACTACAGATTCCCGGTACTTGCCCAGGCCATAGAGCGCCCAGCCTTTATTGATGTAGCCCAGGGCAAGCTTTGGATTTAATTCAATGGCCTTTTCCGAGTCGTCCAGCGCCAGCGTATAAAGGCCTTTTTCATTATAGGCGGAGGCGCGCGTGGTATATGCTAATGCGATATCATGTTTTTTATTAAGGGCTTTGCTGCAGTCCGCAATAGCCAGGTCATACTCGCCTATTTGGTTATAGGACAATGCCCTGTTGATATAGAAGAAAGGCTGGTTTGAATCCATGCTGATAGCCTTTGTATACTCGGCGATAGCCTTATCCCACTGCTTTTCGCTGTATAATTCATTTGCTGCTTTATAGCGGTCGATGGGGCGGTCAAAGATAAAGCAGGATAAGGAAAGCGCTGAGATACAGATTAATAGGATAATGCTGGCTGTTTTATTCCAAATGGTATTCATAAACCTTATCCCACACCTGCTATATTAAAAAATGACCTGGTAGATAATTATTTGTATACCTTCCACTTCCACTTAAGTTCCGGCAGCTGCAAGCAATCCATGCTGGTGACATAAATCACCTGTTCTGAGGGTAATATGGTACTCTCAACCACTTTGCCGCTGACGGTGACCTCCGTCATCATCCATTCGTTGTGTTTATTGATTATACGTCCCTGGTGCCAGCAATTCACGGTATCGCTGGCGGTATTTCTGTTGCGGTCGATTATTTCCCAGACAACGTATTTATTCGGGTAGTAGCTCCAGCCCTCGTATAGTGGCTCGGTCGTGATATTGTCGGAGCTGCTCTTAGGCCAGATAATTGCTCCGTCTGCTGTTTTAACGATAACCAGGAATTTGGTAGATATTTCGTAGCGTCCGTCGGATGCCCTTAACGTATATAACGTAATTTCCCGCGGTGATATCGAGACATTTCCGGAATTTCCGCTTACACTCCCGATGGCCGGATCGATTGAAAGTGAAGTAGCGCCGGACACTTTCCAGGAAAGAACGGTATTTTCGCCCAGTTTTATGGTTTTAGGTTGAGCGGTAAAGGACTTAATATCAAGAGATGCCGGGGCGGTTATATTGCCCGTTACAGAAGGATTACCTTCCGGAGGTTTTACCTGTACAGGCAATTCGTCAACAGTACAAGAGACCCCGACCAAGAGGAATAGCGATATTAAAAATGATACTGTCAACGAAGAGTATCGCCGTTCCAACTTAAACAACATATCGAATTAAATTCTGACGATCATTCTTAAAGATACCGATTCAATTATAGCGTCCCTTTGATGTTTTGGGAATAAGCAGGTGTATTTGTAGTTCTTACTTTGAATAAAAAATTGAATCATGCCAAAATAACCTGGCCTTTTTAAAGATATAAATAGGGCATTTAACGAAAAGATATGCCTGAAGACAAAGAAAAAAAGCTGGTTAACCACAGCAAAGCCAAGGAACATTCCATTTTGCTTGGCCTGTTGCTGGGGATATTCGGGCTGATAACCGGCATAATTGCCGCAGTTATAGCCAATTCGCTGACCCTCGAGTCGGAGATTCTTAAAAATATAGGGCTGGTCACCGCCGTGTTTTTGTCCTACCTGAGCATCAGGAAGGTCAACCGCGGCCGTACAGAGGGGTATAACTATGGGTACGGCAAGCTTGAAAGCGTCTCGGGCCTTATCGTGGCAACGGTACTTGTTATATCGCTGATAATCGTGATCGGGCATACCATCGAGAGGTTTCAACACCCGGTGGAACTGCATGCGGGCGGTGTTGACCTTGCCATCGTGTTCTCGGCTGTAGCGCTGTTAACCAGCGCATGGCTGTGGCGGCACGATTACCACCTGACAAAGGAGGAATATTCACCGGTACTGGAATCGCTCTGGCGCATGTACCGCTCTAAAACCGTCGCGTCTATGCTGGTTATAATTTCACTGGCGTTGAGCGCCATATTCAGTGATCAACCCTGGGCAACCTACGTCGACCCGGTCGTCTCCGTTATCATCGGGCTCTTCATCGTCCAGTCCATATACAATATCAGCGCCATGTCTGTCTACGACCTGCTGGACCGTGCCCTGGAAGAGTCTCTCCAGATCGTCATCCTCAGGGAGCTGGCACATTATTTTGACGAATACGAGGCTATTCACGGAATACGTTCAAGGCGGTCAGGAGCCAATGTATATGTTGAGATCTTTTTGGAATTCGACGGCGACAGGAAGATGGCCGAGGTGCAAAAGGTAATAGATGACATCAGGACCGGCCTGGAAAGTAAGATTAACGGCAGCGAGATAATAATCTCACCTGCTACAGCAGACGTAGCATGACGTTTAAGGCGGGTATTATAAAGGAACATTGCGATCAGCAGACGGTGGATAGCAGGCATGGATGACAATACACTGACGATAGAGAGTGCAATCATGGAGGACATACCCAGGATTGTCGAATTTGTGGTTAACTGGTTGCAGAGGAGGGGATTGGATAAGTATGTTTTTGCACTCGAGACGGCTGTTGATGAAGCAAGTACCAACGTGGTAAAGCACGCTTACGGCGGGAAAGGCGGTTTCTACCAGATTTCCTGTGCGCTATCTGGCGCCGATATAATTGTCACTATCAGGGACCATGGTGATAAATTTGACCCTGGATCTGTTCCACTGCCGGAAGTGGGCAGCCAGCTTGATGACCGTAAAGTGGGCGGCCTGGGCATATACATGATGAAGAAGATGATGGACCATGTCGACTATAGCTTCATCGATGGGGAAGGCAACCGGCTGGAGCTGGTAAAGAAAACCTCCGTTTAAGCCTTCTTTATAAAGGCGGGGCTAAGCGATGATGATATCCCGCAGCGCGCGTTTCGGCACATGGTGCACGCCCTCGTTGTCGCGCCAGTATTTCACAACGCCGTCCTGTCCCAGCGCGTCAATCACCACCTGCTCTTTGGGTTTGCCGATGGCGATTACCAGCAGTATCTCGTAACGTGGACTGATATCAAGTGCACGTGCAAGGTCATTCTTGCGTATGGTGGCTATCATGCATCCACCCAGGCCTTTCTCAGTAGCTCCCAGCAGGATGCTCTGGGCAGCGATCCCGTGGTCCCACTCCACATGCTTGATGATCTCCGTATCTCCCAGCATGATGATGTAAGCTGAGGGTCTCTCTCCCTCGGCCGGACCGGGCCAGTCCTTGAGGTAGGCCGCCCACCCGATATGAGCGAAGATTGCGGCGTTTCTGGCCGGTTCATTGGATAATATGTATTTGAGCGGCTGCAGGTTCATGGCGGAGGCAGATAGCCTTCCCAGGTCGACCAGTTCTTTAAGAGTGTCAAGGGAAACCGGGACATCCTGGTGATAACGGCGGTAGCTGCGGTTTTTGAAAACGAGCTCTTTAATTGCCATCTCTGCTTCATCCTTTACATTACGAAGTTGACGACCGGTGTCGCATGGAGGGACCCCGATCTAAGAATTCAGGCGTGTTTCAATGCTACGCCTTCAAGCACGTTGGCGACATCTTCACACATGTCCGTGGCACTTTCCATATGTTCGTATATTTCACGCCATTTAATAATATCCGTGATATCGTTTGAATCCTCAAACAATTCCTTCAGCGCAGTCCGGTATATTTTATCTGCCACGTTTTCCAGCCTGTTTATCTCCACGCAGCTGTTGAGGATTTTCTCAAGGTTGGCGTTGTGGTGCCGCAGGCTGGGCATGACATTCTCTACCTCGGTGGTTATCTGGACTATGATATCTGCCAGTTCACGTGCCCTCTTCCCGGGTTCCTTGACCTTATAGAGCACCATTGTATCGGCCGTCGCCTGGATGAGGTCGGTGACGTCGTCCAGCGAATGCGCCAGCAAACCGATATCCTCCCTGTCAAAAGGTGTTATGAAGGAACGGTTAAGCTGGAACATAATCTCATGGGTAATAGTGTCACCCTGGTGCTCGATTCTATCCATCTCTTCCAGCTTCTGGTCGACGCAGTCCCAGCAATATATCAGGTCCTTGAGGGTTTGGGCTGCTATGACCATATTCTTTGAGCTTACTTCAAAGAGGTCGAAGAACTTGTCTCCGCGGGGCATCAGGTTGAACTTAAACATTTTCGACGCAGCGATTATAACACAGGCATAAAAGTTATTGTTATCGCCCGGAGTTTCCGTGAGAAATCATGGCTTAAAAATGTTGAATCTTCCATTTTTAACGATTTGCACCACGGCGGGATGAACCGGTTCCCTGTCTGCTGTGAAGCTGAAAGAACCCATGGGTGTGGTGAAATTGGATATTCCGGCCAGCGCGTCCCGGATGGCTGCTGGATCGGAGCTGCCGGCGGTGCGTATAGCGTTGGCCAGCAGCCATGTACCTGTATAGGCCTGGGTGGCAAACTGGTCCGGCTTGATTCCAAAGGCTTTTTGATAAGCCGAGATGAATTCCAGGTTGGTCGGGTTGATGCTGGCAATATTCCATGCCGTGCCTGCCATGACTCCCTCAGCATCGCTGCCAGCCTGCTTGATGACGTCCGTTGAGTTGAACCCGTTGCCGCCAATGATAAGGCCGGTATAGCCCAGGGATCGTGCCTGGACTATTATAGACGCGGCTTCCTTGGCCAGAGCAGAAACGAGTATTGCATCGGGCGCCGTTGCCATGATCCTTTCAAGTTGGGGTTTGAAGTCTGTGTCACCGCGGCTGAATGTCTCATCTGCCATGACCTTCAGCCCGTTCTTCGTTACGGCGTCTTTAAAAGCATGGTATCCCGCCACGGTATAGTCATCGTCCTTGCCCCACAGGTAGGCTATTTTAACTACGCGCAGCTGGCTGGCTGCAGCTTTAATGGTGCCTCCGATGACGGTTGACTCGGGGAGGCTGCAGCGGAATATGTAGTCGCCCATTTGAGTTATACCGGGCACTGTATTGCTTACGGCTATCACCGGGATCCTGCAATTCTGTGCCACCGGGTCGGCTTTAAAAGCCTGTGAAGATAACGTGGGGCCTATGATAGCTGATACATTGTCAACTTCGATTAACCTTGTCATGGCAGCAACTGCCGTATCTGCCCCGGGACCGGCATCAGCAATGATCGCCGTGATTTGCCTGCCTGCGCCGAGATAGTTGCTTTCGTTCACCTCGCTTACAGCCAGCTCGACTCCTTTCTTCTGAGCTTGCCCGTAGGACGACGCTATATCGCCGCTCAATCCCAGCAAAGCCCCTATCTTAACCGGCGCCGGCTGGGGTGGTTCTGTTGTTTGCGGCTGCGCAGCAGAACAGGCCGCAAGGATAACAACAACCAGGATAATAGCTGTTCTTAACATAGTGAATGTTATGAGTCGAGGTCGAACGGTTCCTTGCAGTTGCGGCAGCGCCTGGCGCCCCGGAAAGCAGCAGCGCCGCAACGAGGGCAGGTGTAACGTTTCTCTTCCTCCATTATCCATTGTTCGGTGCCGAGTTCCCGCCATCTGGAGATGGATCGCAATATGACCTTCTTGCCGACAGGAACAGGGAAATTGTCGATGAACCGGCAGGGGAATTCGTCACACATATGGCATCCCTCTATCTTTTTATCCTGGCAGCACGATTTAATCGGGCAGGTCTGACAGTATGCAAAGACACGCCGGGAGAGGCATCCGTCGCATACCAGGTCTTCAGGCTTGGCGCCGTAAACCGGCGCCAGCTTCTCCTTAAATTTTTCATTGTTGTCCCTGGTCGCCAGGTAGATTCCGCAGACCCCGCAATACAGGCCGCACGGCGCCGCCAGTTCCTTATTAACGGTCATGATACTAACCCCCCTGTGCTTGATTGTGCTTGATTATACGCTCCGTCAGATGGCTAAAACAAGCGGCCCAAGCACAATTTGTTGATACAGAGGCTCTGTTGTAGAATTGCATGGCAAAAGATCGGCCCGTTCGAACTGAGTAAGGAGGTTATTGAAATGAAATCTACCTGGGGATGTGTTCTGGCTGCCGTAGGTGTGATAGTACTCGGAGCTATAATTATCGCAGTTTCGCTGGTCGGTATATATAACAGCCTGGTGACCAAGTCGCAGGCCATAGATGCGCAGTGGTCGCAGGTTGAGACGCAGTACCAGAGGCGTTACGACCTTATCCCCAACCTGGTCAACTCCGTCAAGGGCATGATGCAGCAGGAGCAGACGGTGTTCCTGGCCATCGCAGATGCGCGCACCAGGTACGGGGCGGCCCAGACGGTCAATGATAAGGCTGCTGCAGCCGGCGAGGTTGAAACGGCGCTGGGACGGCTGCTTGCCGTTATGGAGAATTATCCCGACCTCAAGTCCAGCCAGAACGTTACCCAGCTGATGGACGAGCTGGCGGGGACGGAGAACCGCATCAGTGTGGAGCGCAGGCGATTCAATGACCTGACGCGGGAATATAACACACAGATCAAGACCTTCCCCACCAATATGCTGGCCGGTATGTTCGGGTTCAGTGAAAAACAGTACTTCCAGTCGGTTACCGGCTCTGAAACGGCGCCGAAAGTGGAGTTTTAGTGGGACGTCTGCTGGTTCTCCTTGTACTTACCTGCCTGGCTATGGGGCTGCTGCCTGCGGGCGTTATGCCGGTATCGGCGCAGGATTTCCCTGCCCTGACCGGCTATGTTAACGACGGCGCAGGTCTGCTGTCGCCGCAGGGTAAAGACGAGCTTGAATCGCAGCTGGCCCAACTGGAGAAAGATACCACTGCCCAGGTCTTTGTAGCGACGGTAAAAAGCCTGGAGGGGGACAGCATAGAGGACTATGCCAGCAGGCTTTTCGAGAAGTGGAAGATAGGCCAGAAAGATAAGGACAACGGTGTGCTTTTCCTGGTGGCGCTGGATGATCACAAGATGCGGATAGAGGTTGGTTACGGACTTGAGCCGGTGATCACGGACGGCCGCGCAGGCAGGATACGCGATGACGATGTGATACCGCTGTTTAAAAAGAACGATTACGAAGGGGGCATCAAAGCAGGGGTTGCTTCTATCGAGAAGTATATCAGGGACGGCACGCCTCCCGCTCCGCTCGAGGAAAACCCGGTGAAATCGGTGTTCGGCGACTTTGTCTTCGCGTTTTTCATACTGTCCATCATCACAATCTACTTATCGGGTTTCATGGCTCGCAGCAAGAGCGTCTGGGTGGGAGGGATATGGGGCGCCATAGCCGGTGTGATTATGGGGCTGACCATCGGCGGTATAGCCGCGCTGGTTGTCACGACCCTGATATTTGCCGGGCTTGGCCTGGGGACTGATTTCCTGCTGTCGCGCAATTATCAGAAGCTAAAGGAAGCCGGAAAAGCGACCGATTGGCATAAGACGGGGGGTGGTTTCTGGGGAGGTTTTGGTGGCGGGTCGGGAGGTGGTTTCGGTGGCGGGTTCGGAGGTGGTGGTGGTGGTGGATCCGGAGGAGGGGGCGCCAGCGGCGGCTGGTAGCGCAGAATAAACGGGGGATCTCGTTCAGACCCCGCCCCATATTAAAACATTGTATATTCGGTTTTAATAGGCGCGCGGCAAACCGAGCTTGAATTGCCCGATGACGTTCTTCTGTATCTCCATGGTCCCGGCGGCGCTGAACCACCCCATGTTGACCATGTACAAATTCTGGAAACGCCCGTGTAGCCTTGCCCATTTAGAATCCGGGCTTACCTGGGAATAGGCGCCCAGGATCTCAAGCCCTGTTTTGGCCATGTTGTCTGTCACGATGTTGCAGACCAGCTTGTTCCTGGCAGCCTCGTAGCCAGGCATCTTGCCCGTGCTCATTTTCCACATGATCTCAAGTCCGAAGAGGCGCAGTGTTTCGAGCTCCAGTGCCCGCTCGGCCAGCTTATGGCGCACCACGGGGTCAGCAGACATGGGCCTGCCATTATGGTCGGTATCTTTGGTGAAGTGGACGAGCAATTCCAGCATGCGGCGTACTGTTCCCAGGACGTGTGGAGCTAATGAGAGTCGCTCGATTGCCAGGGCGGGGATCAGCATATAGAAGCCTTTATTTTCTTCGCCGACCAGGTTTGATGCAGGCACTCGAACATTGTCGAAGAAGACCTCGTTGAAACTGTGGATGCCGGATAGATTGACCAGGGGCCTGGTGGTGATTCCCGGGCTCTTCATATCCACGATGATGATGCTCATGCTTTTGTGGATCTTGTTTGAAGTAGGATCGGTTTTACATGCCAGCCAGCACCAGCGCGCGCGGTGGGCGCAACTTGTCCACACTTTCTGTCCATTTATAATATAATCGTCCCCTGACTTGATGGCAGTGGTCTTGATCTTATTGTAGTCGGAGCCCGAATCAGGTTCGCTGTAAGCGGTGCACCAGATCCCATCGGGGTCCCCCGAGGCTATGAGAGGGAGGTACTTCTTTTTCTGCTCCTCGCTGCCGAATAACATGAGGCTGGGACCGTTAATGCCTGTACCGGAGATGCCCATGCTGGTACCGGGAATCTCGTGGTAGCCGGCCTCCTCCAGGTAAACAAATTGTTCCCAGTAAGAAGCGCCCGTGCCGCCATAATGTTCCGGCCAAGTCATGCAAAGCCATTTCTTCTGAGCCAGCTTTTTAGATATGGAGAGTGAAAACTCCCAGTCCTCGTCCGCGCTCTCCTCCTCAAGCATGGCCGTGTTGTATGGTTTCCCCGCCACCTCGGCGACGGCAAATTCTCGTACCTCTTTGCGCAGTTGGTCCGTCTTATCGCCAAGATCGAAATCCATACAACTCCTCCAGTTTGTTATAGCATACCAGGTGTCGGGTTTCCCTAAAAGACATCATATATTGTAGTATAATTTTTATACTATTGATAGAGGCCGGGAAATCATGTAGAGCGGATCATAAATCGCGGGGAAGCGGGCGAATTCCAAGGAAAGAGAGGAGCATAATAATGTCACAGGAACTGGGTAAAGTGGAGAAACCTGAAGCAAGCAGCTTTAAGGAGAGTAGAAAGATCTTGCAGGTGCCACTGGTCTATGCAGGTAAGCACTCACCTGCCGACTATCTCGAACTCCATGAAAAATACTGGCAGCAGGTCAACGAGATGGTGGCAAAGCTCGAAGGTAAACTGGGGCGCGTGACCCTGATCTATCATGAGACGGTTAACGCGGAGGGGGAAGAGGGCTTAAAGATGCTTGAGGGGCTGCATCCCATAAGCCATAGGATGGTAAGTGATCGCTGCAAAGAGTCAGGTTCCCTGAAGTGCATCGAGGTCAGCGAGTTGCTTGAGGAGGTTATGGACTGGGAACGATGCATAATGGTTGGCCTTATCAGCGAAAAAGTGGCCAAGCAAGTATATGAGGCGTATGGCGAGGCCGCCAGGAAACGCTACCAGTTTATCAGTAAGACAATCGACGAGACGCTAAAAGCCGGCGATGTGGCACTGCTTTTCATCCGGGAAGGGCATTTAGTCCAGTTCCCGCAGGATATCGAGGTTTTCATGGTGGCGCCGCCGGCATTGGACGAGATACACCGCTGGGCGCGTGACCGTGCTGTGAAAAGGGAGAAAGAGCAGGCTTAGATTACGATCCTCAGCACTTCTTAAGCGGTACCTTGCCGGCCTCTCTCGGCTTGAGATAGAGTGCATCGGTAGGACAGACCCACATACAGACACCGCAGCCGATGCAGCGTATCTCGTCACGCACCAGCTTGCCGTTTTCTATTTTCAGGGCTTTCATCCAGCAACGGTCGATGCAGGCCTCGCAGGCCGTGCAGTCGTTCTCATTCACGTACACAAGGTACCGAGGGTTTACCATCTGGCTGGGGGCGGGAGCGTTTTTAGCGCCCCTCAGGATAAAGCAGTGGCATCCGCAGCAGTTGCATAGCAGGTTTGTGAATTGTCCCGGGCTGTTGACATAATTATGCACCAACCCGGCTTCCTCGGCTTGATCCAGCTTTTTGAGGGCCTCATCCTTGGATAGCCGTTTGGTGAAACCGCGTTCGATCGAGAATAAAGCCGACTCGCCTAAGACCATACAATTATCCATGGGTTCGGAGCTGGGCTTGCCCAGCAGGTTGCCCTGGTGCCTGCAGACGCAGGTTCCCGCGGCGATATGCTCGGTATCCAGGATCAGTTGTTTCATTTCCTGGTAGGGGATTACGCAGGCAAGCTGCTGAACTTCCTTCCCCACGGGAACTGTTTTACCAGGGGCTGATTTCTCGATTTTAAACGGTTTGCCGGACATGAATTCCCGCTTGACCGCTTTGGAGTAAGTGCTTAATAGAACAGCCCATCTTTTGCTGCGTTCGTCGACAATCCCCTTCATGAGTTGAAATTCGATCAGGCCGGGCACGAAAGGCAATCCCTCGTAAAGTCTTTTACCACCGGCTTCCTTGATATGTATGAGGCCTTTGTCGCCCATGCCCTCGAGCCGGGCTGCAACTTTATCAACGTCCTTGGTTCCGAGATTTTTGGCAATCTCTTCCACAGTCGCATACTCTATGGGCATGGCGCAGGCTATTGCGGCCTCCTCCGGGGTAAACAGGAACTCGACCAGATCGTAGTACTCCTGGCAGATAATAGCAGGTACAGTCGTCCCTCGGGCGTTGAGGGCGCCTGCCAGTTTCTCATAAGCCGGATCAATCATCTCTCACCTCATAAAATACTTTTGCACCAAATAATTTGTGTGCAGTATATTTGCATGCAGTCTATCAAGGCGAGGCGGCGCTTGTCAAGCAATGATTTCTGTTGTGTATGGGTTGGCCGCCGGTATCGGGTATTGCCGGACTATCAAGGTCAAAGGTTGGTGGCTCTGTTAAGGCACTGCTTCCAGCGCGCATTAACCCACTGCTGGAGCTCATCGATCTGTTCTTCAGTTATGGTCTTGAATCTGCCCTGAGATTTGAAGTACTCGCGTACCGGCTGCAGGTTGCCGCCTTTGCGGGCCAGTGATTCGCTGGCGGAAGTTATCCGGAAGATGCCGTCCTCGATCTCGTAGAGGACGACAAGGCCGGTCTCGACCGCCATCTCGCCGAACTTAATGGTATCACTGAACGGGAATAACCAACCCGGCGGGCAGGGCGTGTGAATATGTATGAACCTGGTTCCTTCAATGGTCTTTGCCTTTTTAACTTTCTCGTAAAGGTCCAAGGGGTAGGAGGCTGAACAGGTTGCCACGTAAGGGAGGCCATGCGCTTCCATGATGGCCGTCATGTCTTTCTGGTATTGCTGCTTGCCCAGCACCGGCGTGGTCCCCGACACGGCGCCCAGGGGTGTGGAACCCGAACGCTGGTTGCCGGTATTCATATAACCCTCGTTGTCGTAGCAGATATACATGAAATCATATTGACGCTCTGCTGCGCCGCTCAGTGATTGGATACCGATATCATGCGTGCCGCCGTCCCCGGCGAATGCCAGCACGGTTATCCCTTTCCTGCCCAGCGCCTTGAGCCCGGCCACCAGGCCGGTAGCCGAGGCGCCGGTGGAAGCGAAAGGTGTATTCACGCAGGGCACGTTCACAGCGGTTATGGGATACATCCCGTGCAAGACCGTAGCGCAACTGGCTGGCACAGTGACGATGCACTGCCCCTCGAGCGCTTTCAGGGTGTGTCTGTACGCCAGTGAAAGGGCGCACCCGGGGCATGTGCGGTTGCCCGGTAAGATCCACTCTTTCTCGATCAGGTTAACTGCATTCGCTTTCAATTCAGTTCTCCATTAGATATGGCAGATCCATTCGGGGTAATCCTGATTGATCACCGTTTCCTTAAGGGATGATATTGCTTTTTTTGTTGCTTCGGCAAGCTCGCGGGCCTTAACGTCGCGACCGCCCAGACCGACGATGAAGTTCCTGATGGCGGCGTTAATATACGTGCCGTAAAGCGCCGATTTGATCTCTGAACAGGTTGCGCCTTCCGAGCCGTAGCTGATATTTTTGTCGAAAACCACGATCAAACGTGATTTGCGCAGGGCCTGTACCACGTCCTGCTTGGGGAAGGGGCGGAATACGCGCAGTCCCAGCACCCCCACCTTGATCCCTTCCTCCCTCAGCATGTCAGCCGCCACGATCGCCTCGGAGGCCAGGCTTCCCATAGCCACAATCGTAATCTCGGCATCCTCGTTGCGCTCTTCCCAGAACATACATGAATAATCGCGCCCGAATATATCATTGAACTCTTTTCCCGCCTGCAGGATTGTTTCCCTGGAGTTCTGCAGCGCTTCCTGTAACAGGTATCGGAGCTCCATGTAGCCGTGGCACAGTTTGCCGTCCACACCCACGCGCGGATTGGCCAGCGTAACCAGGTTGTAGTTCTTGGGATTGGCCGGATCGAGCGTAGTGTGAGGCTTATATGGCGGCAGGTAGCGGTCCACATCCACCTGCTCTGGTATATCGACCGGCATCTCGGTGTGGGATAGGATGTATCCATCGTAACATACCATGACGGGCACATAAACGCTTTCTGCTATACGATAAGCCTGTATAACCGTATCCAGAATATCCTGGTTGTTGCGGCAGTATATTTGGATCCAACCCGTATCGCGCTGCGAGATCGAGTCCTGCTGGTCGTTGAGAACATTCCAGGGCGCCCCGATGGCGCGGTTTACGCAGGCCATGACGATGGGCAGGCGTGCGCCGGCGGCCCAGTGCAGCATCTCGTGCATATATGCCAGGCCGTGGGAGCTGGTGGCAGTGAAAGTGCGCGCCCCGACTGTGGAGGCCGAGGTGCAGACCGCCATGGCGCTGTGTTCACTTTCGACCGCCACATACTCTGCCTTGAGCTGGCCTTCCTCAACGTATTGGGAGAGCTGTTCCGTGAGCGGAGTCTGGGGGGTGATCGGGTAGGCGGCAACAACCTGCACACGGCTCATCTTGGCTGCTATGGCAGCGGCCTGGTTGCCGTCGAGTATGTGCATATTAGATTTTCTCTGTACTGCCATCTTATTTTTAACCCAAGTTTTTCTCTTCAGGGATCATGGTTATAGCCTGCACCGGGCAAACTTCTGCACAGATGCCACAGCCCTTGCAGTATTCCAGGTCTATAGTGGGCGGAATAGACTTGGTCACAACTGCTTCGGGGCAATAGAGCCAGCAGAGAAAGCAGGTCGGCTTGTTCAGTTTTGAAGCCGTGCATCTCTTGTCATCGATAACCGGAAGATGGGTGCGCCATTCCCCGGTGCGGCCTGCTTCACCGATGCCGGGCGATGACTCGTCGCAGATATGATTACAATCTCTGGTGCCCATAATATAAAACCCTATTTGCCCACCTTAGTTATCTCGTATGTCTTGTTTATGGCTGCAAGATTGATGTCCACCGTATTGCGTGAAAAACGTTCCCGTATAACCTTTTCCAGCGTCTGTATATCCACAATTTTAGTCGCGCGCACCAGTGCTCCCAGTATGGCCGTGTTGACGATAACCAGTCCCGCCACTATAAGTTCAAGGTCCTGACATACCTTGGTGGCATCGGCGGTGGCGATGTTGAAATCCCCCTTGAGACCGAGTTCCCTGGGTGACAGCGGGGAATTTAATATCAGCCAGCCGTTTTTGACCAGGCCCAGGGTAACATCCGGGTATTTGAGCAGGGTATGGTCGAGCACAACCACTATGGCGGGGCGCTCGACCTGTGATACGACCAGCACAGGTTCGCTGGAGATCCTGGTCGAAGCGCTGACCGGCGCGCCGCGCCTCTCGGCTCCGAAGGACGGCGCGGCAGTAACACCCTTGAAGCCTTTTGCATATGCTGCCTGCGCAATGATCTTGGCAGCTGTGATCGCCCCCTGTCCGCCGCGCCCGTGCCACCTGATTTCGAGCGGTTTATTATCGAGCGAAGATTTCGAAGCCATCAGCGATTTCTCGTCAAGGTTAACAAATACACAACGAAGATATATGTTAAACCTTGCTTAAAGCCCGTGTCAAACGGCGCAAACGTGTAAGAGCCATATAATCCGCTCGACACGGCATAGGTGTGCCCTCTTTTCAGTCCCCGGCCGGGAAAAACCGGGCGTCTATTTTTTATTTACGTCGGGGATAACGCAAATAAGTTTGACGGTCTGGTCTCCCTTGTTGAATATCCCGTGCATCTCATTGGCAGGGATAAAAATGACATGTCCCGGCTTGAGCGGTATTTCCCCATCCTTATGCCTGACCGCTGCCGCTCCTTCCAGTATAAATATCTCGTGCTCCCAATCGTGCTGATGGAAAGGTGTGTTGCTGCCCGGTTCTATCTCGAAGACACGCATTATGAAGTTCGGGGCGCCTTCCCTGGGACCTGCTACGACGTGCATACGCACGCCGGCTGCGGCCTCAACTGCTTCGACTTCCCGGTAATGATGTACTTTCATGACTACCTCCAGTGTTGATACAATCAATTATAGCTCAAATGCAGCCCGCGCCTTGAGATCATCTTCGTGTGTGATAAGATATTTCCTGTGTCTCTTCCAGCCGGGGCAATATTGACCTACCAGGTCCCAGAATCTCTTCGAATGGTTCATATGCTTTAGGTGGGCCAGCTCATGTATGATCACGTAATCGACGATCTCCTCCGGCGCCATTAGCAGCTTCCAGTTCAGTGTCAGGTTGCCTGCGGGGGAGCAGCTGCCCCAGCGCGTCCTCTGACCACGGATAAAGATGGTGTTATACCGCAGCCCCATCATTTCCTGGAAACAATCGGCCTTTTGTTTGAAGACCGCCGCAGCCTGCCGCCTGTACCAGTTCTCCAGTATTCCGGGTACAGGCCGGTTTCTGCTACCGGTTGAGATCACGAGTTTATCGCCGTGCAGCACAGCTGGGCAAGCTGCGGATTTCCCTGTACTTATCACAAGTTCAATTGGCCTGCCCATGAAAACCAGCCGGTCACCCTGTCCGGGCTCCAGGGTGAAAAGCGGCATTTGAGCCGGTTTGCTTGTGGACAGGTGTTTAAGTATCCAGCGCGCCTTTTGCCTGAGAATATCATGGACCTGTTGCTCGGTGTACTTTCTGGGAACAACCACGGTCAGGCCTGTTTCGCTGCGGATCTCCAGCCTGATTCCTCTGGTCCGCTGGCTTTGCTTCAGCCCGTAATCTACAGGTGTTCCGTGGAGGTCGACCTTTCCTTCGCCTATAAGCGTGAGGCGGCGGTTACGTTTGATCGAAGCGTTCATTGAAGATTCATAACCTCTGTTAAAGCGCTTACACAATTATAATTGATTACAGGGTGCGGGTGGGGTACACTTTGAATTCTGTAGAGGACTATTTAGCTATTAAGGAGTTATACGGAGATGAAATGTTTGATACTCGCCAGCGGTTTCGGGACCAGGCTCTACCCGTTAACACTAAACCATGCCAAAGCCCTTTTACCCTATAAAGGCAAACCTATGATCAGCCATATCGTGGACAGGATACCGCCCGGCATCGAGATACTGGTTAATGTGAATATCAAGTTTGAGCAGGATTTCCGGGAATGGAGCGGGAAGCAGCAGCGCGACATAACCATCTGCGTTGAGAACGTGAGGTCAGATGATGAAAAGATGGGCGCCATAGGCTCGCTCAATTACTGGATAAAACAAAAGGACATAAACGAAGACCTGCTGCTTTTCGGCTGCGATAATTATTTTGAGTTCGATCTTGCCAAATTCCTCGCGGCGTATGACGGCCGGCATGTTCTCGTTGCCGTATATGATGTGGGCCATCCCTCCAAAGCTACGCAGTATGGAGTGGTCAGGATCGAAAACAACAGGATTATGGAGCTGGAGGAGAAGCCGGCTATGCCTAAAACCAGCCTGGTAGCCACAGCCTGCTGGATACTGCCGCCGGAAGTGTTTCCTGTTATAAGCGCGTTCTGCGATGCCGCTCAAACCGATAATCTGGGATTCTTTATCAGCCACCTGGTCGGACAGGACGCGGTACATGCCTATCCATTTACAGAGCAGTGGATCGATATAGGCAACCTGGAGATATATCATGCCACTAAATAAAAAAAACGCCTGTTTCACCCGGCCGTTCACGCTTGATGTAAAATAGAGGTTATACAGTGCGACGCAGATAATAGTTCGTTAATCAGGGGGTGCAGCTATGGAAGATGTTGAAAACATGGTGAGGACCACGATCAGCCAGATTGAGAAGGTGCTCAGCAGCAAAACGGTCGTCGGTGAGGCGATTACCGTGGGGGAAACGACGCTTATACCTCTGCTGAGTATGGGCTTTGGTTTCGGCGCTGCCGGAGGGGCGGCGAAAAATGAAGTAAAGCAGAGCGGGGATGGTCTTAAGGGAGGCGCCGGCGGCGCCGGAGGCATGAGGCCTATTGCTATAATCGTGATCGACAAGGAAGGTGTGCGGATAGAGCCCATCAAAAGCAGCGTTGCCGCGGCTATCGAAAAGCTGGGTGAAAAGGTGCCGGGTGTGGTGGAGAAGATCGCTGAAAGGTGGGGTGAACACAAGAAGGAGCAATGACCCTTGGCCCTGCTCATCTGCGTTCTTTCGGTAGTTGCCTTTATATCTCTTCTGCTGGCGCTCCCGCTGGGGATCTGGTTATCGGTAAGCTTTCATGGCGGCGCTGTGTTTGCTGCGCGGATTAAATACTTTTTCGGGCTTTTTTCCTGGGAATTATCAACAGGGCGCAGGGGGATAGACAGGGAGGTCACAAAGGAGGCTGATGGGAAGAGCGATTATGGAATATCCCGTGTTATTGAGGCTGCCCGGGTTAAGGGAGTTGGTGACAAAGCCGGGCTGCTGGCTAAAAATGTAGCCCGGCGGGTGAAGGTGCAGTCAGTGCAGTCGGATTTAGAAGTGAGCCTGGGTGACGATTATTATACGGGCATACTGGCAGGGCTGCTGATACCGTTGGTCTTATATTTGAATCAGAGGTTCACCGGCGCGATCTCGCTTCGTCCGGTCTTTGAAGAGGACCTGTTTCTGGAGGGGGATGTATCCTGTGATCTGCTGGTACGTCCCATACACGTGCTGGCGCCCTGCCTGGCCTTTGCGCTGTCCCCCGAGTTTCGAAAGGCGCGACGGGCAATGGCTGGAGGTCAATGCAAAAAGAGGTAGTCAGATGCGAGGAGAAGCGAGAGATCATGGGGTTGAAGCTGACTCCCGTGGTGAGATCGACTATCACCTGGGTGGAGCTCGGCGAAACCGCCTCATTTTATGCTTCCAGACAGCCTGTCTACCTGCTGATTGAGACTCTCATGGGTGTGCGCGCATGGCGGGCGACCGGGGAGGAGATCACTCTCCAGCAGGCATGCGACGAATGTCCCTCGATCAGGGAAGATCTTGCTGAAAGTTACCCTGCTCTTCCGGCGCAGGGATGTTAGCAATGGCCACGGCGGCCTGCCTCCTGTAGCGAGGCTTTCTCCTGGAGTATTTACGCTGCCCCATGGTCCACAGGGATGTGAAGAACTTGCTGTCGAGCTCGTGTAAAAAGTCGGCGGAATTTATCAGATCGCGGGATGCGGCGTTCTCAAAATAAGCCACTTCCACATGCTTGCCCATATTCTTAACGACCTGCACCGCGTAGTTGAAGTCGGAGTCTCCGCTGACCAGTACGGCCGTATCGTAGGTGTTATTGGCGGCAAAGTACAGCAGGTCGGTAGCCAGCATTACATCTATACCGCGCTCAACCGGAATGCCCTGGGAAAGCTTGGTGGTGCCCAGCCTCAATTCCAGGTAGGGCGTCTTGCGCAGCGTCTCTAAAAACTCCTGCTGCTCGTGGGAACCTTCGGACCGCTGGCTGGACTCCTGCAGAACGTTGTAGTAGTAAGTTCGTATCAGTTGCCTGCTGCCGCAAAGCTTTTTAGTGAATTCTCCAAAGTTGAGATCGAAGCGTTTGAAATTATTTTTCAGGGAATGGTAAAGGTTGCTGCCGTCAATGAATATAGCCACCCTTTCGCTCATTTAATACTCCTCTTGATATTACCCCGCCCCTATAGCAATAACGCGGTGAAATATACATAAAAATAAATTGATGTCTGCAGTTATTATACTTGAATTCTGCGGCGAGTGTATATCAGGGCAGGGACGGCGATGATTTGTCAGTGCTGGACCAGAGCCTCCGTCCGTCTGTAATATACTCGACATTGCCGTGAACGGCTGTGACAAAGATGTTGCTGATCTGCACCCTGGCTGCCAGCCTTTCGAGGGTCTCCTTACTGGGATGGCCGAACCGGTTGTCTGCGCCGGCCGAGATGACCGCGGATACGGGTTTCACTATGGCCAGGAAATCATCCGAGCTCGACCCTTTGCTGCCGTGGTGTGCGACTTTGAGGACATCGCTCTGCAGGTCCGCCCGGTTATCAGCCAGGTATCGTTCGGCCTCCATACCTATATCGGCGCAGAGCAGGAAACTCACTTTCCCGTAGGAAACCCTGATCACGACGGAGTTATTGTTGATGTCATCATCGGTGCCCTTAAATGGTTCGGGTTGGGGGTTCAGTACCGTTAGCAGCACATCGCTGCCGGCGTTTAATTGCATTCCGTGAACCAGGGTACGCAGAGCAACCCGCCTGGATTTTGCAGTTTCAATGATCTCGCTTGGCAAAACGGCGCTGCTGGTGGAGGGAGGAATGCCCATCGAACCTATGTTGTACCGTTTCAGCAGTTCCAGGGAGCCGGCAATATGGTCGGACTGAAACTGTGTGAGGACAAGCATGTCGATCCGCCTGTCCCAGAACGGCAGTTTTTTGCCGAGCTGAATGCAAGCTGAAGCCGGGTCGGGTCCGGAGTCGATCAATATGTTGTGGCCGTCGGGGGTCCTGATCAAGATGCAATCACCCTGGCCCACATCAAGTACGCTGAGGTGAAGCCTTCCGTCCGGGAGCATGGAAATGGCTACTGATACCAGTATATTGCCTGCCAGCAACACGATCAGCGCAGGGTAAATGAGCGGCCCGAGCTTGATTGACTTGAGGGTGCCCGTCATCCGCCATATATTGTGCCCCAGTGATTTCACCAGATTCCAGACCTGCCGCCTGTACCTGATGCATAAGAGCGCCATGCCCAGTGCACAATAGTACACCAGGGCCTGCCACGGCTGTAAAAAGACTTCGCGTATGTAAGCCGCGGGCACTGAACTGAATACCTGCACCACGAGTAAAAAATATGATAAGAACAGCCAGTCGACCCATCCGAAGATCATGCCCAGCGGCTGCCAGGCCAGGCCTGCTGCGGCGGTGAGCAGGGAAGTGACGATTATGCCCGGGAACGATGGCATAGCGAAGAAGGTGGCGGGCGCGCCGACAATTGAAAAAGAATGAAAACTGAGTGCTGTCAGCGGCCAGGTGGCTATTATTGCGGCCAGCGTCGCTCCGAAGCTGATTACGACGATTTCTTTCAGCCATAACATATACCTGCTTTGCCCGGGTGGTCCATGCGGGCTGGTGAATTCAATAAAATAAGGAGTTATCAGCACCAGGCCGAGCATCGAGAAGAAGCTTAGTTGAAAGCTGATATCCCAAATTATACGGGGCTCTACGGCGGTCATAAGTGCGGCTGCCAGCACCAGAGCTGCCAGGCCGTTGCGCTGCCTGCCAAGCAGTTCCGCTGCCAGGAATACGCTTCCCATTATAGCTGCCCTCACCATTGTCGCCGGCATGCCGGTCAATACCGTGTAAATCCAGATAAAGGCCAGCGATATCCAGAAATAAGCCTTGTTTCTCCTGCCGAAGATCCAGATGGACAAAGCGAGGATCATGCCCAGAAGTATGGTCAGGTTCATGCCGGAGATGGCGATGAGGTGAGTGGTGCCGGTCATATAGAAGGATTGCACAAGGTCGAAGGGGAGGCTCCCGCGCAATCCCAGCAGGATCGCCCGGGCCAGCGAGCTCTGCGGTTCGGGCAGGAAAACAGGCAGGCTATTAGACAGGCTGTTGCGCAGACTATAGATCCAGGCCAGCGGCGGAATTCCTTTATCAGTGCCGGTTACGCTTGCGGCCGGGTAATTCATGACCGAATAAATTCCTTTGTTTTCCAGGTAGCCGCGGTAATCGAAATCATCGAACTGCGGCGGAGTTTCCAGCTTGCCGCTCAATTGGAGCATGTCGCCGTATTGAAAAGACCTGTAGAAAGGTAACTTGACCAGCACACCGCCCTTAACAGGGGAAGTGTTATCGGCGACGCTGATATTGCTTGCAGATAATTTAAATTGAACCGAGGATCCTCTGACCTCCGGTTGATCGTCTATGATGCCTTCAAGGACGACGCTGCCTTTTTCATTATAGTACTGCGCCTGTGTGCTGTTCAGCGGATGTTGAGATGACTGGTAGACCAGTGCCCCGCCGGGGAAGGCCAGCAGGCACATGGCCAGTAAGGCCAGTGACCTGCGCCGGCCGGGCATCAGGAATAACAGCGGTATAACCGGCAACGGGAGCGCCAGCAGCCAGGCGGGGAAGGATAATATCGAGCCGGCCAGTATACCGGCCAGCCAGGCGGCGCTGACGTACAACAGGGGCATATCGGATTATTCCCCTATGGACACAAAGCTCCGCACATTATCCAACACGGACTTGCCGAAGCCTTTGATTTTGAGCAGGTCATCCACGCTGCGGAGAGGGCCGTTTTTGACCCGGTAATCGACGATCTGTGCGGCTTTGCCCTCGCCAATGCCGGGCAAAGCCTGCAGCAGCCAGGCATCTGCGCGGTTGAGGTCGACCTTCTGGGGTTGGGAGATTTCACCTTTTGCCGGCACGTGGATTGAGATGGCGTCGATGTCCGCATTGTCGGAGATGCCGGCGGCGGAGACAAGCGCAGTCAATGTATCGCCGGGCTGGGTTGAATAAATGCCGGGGCGGGCCACGCTGCCGCATACGTATACGTCGCCGCTGATATCGGCCTGCCTGGACTCGCTCAGTATTATCTCGGTGGGCTGGAGATCGTACAGGCGGATGCAGAAAAACACTGTGCCGGTGATGAGGCAAACTGCCAGGAATGCTGCTATAATAAGCCACATTTTCTTGCGGATACCCGTCATTGACTTCCCCTCCTCACGTGTATTTAAGGCGTTGGCAGCGGTAGAATTGTAACACATATGGAAAACATCAAAACGATAACAGTGAATAAAAAGGCTTACCATGATTATCATATCCTGGAAAGCTACGAGGCCGGCATAGCGCTAAAAGGCTCGGAGATCAAGTCCATCAGGATGGGCCGGGTCAACATCAGGGACGCCTATGCCAGGCCCGAGAAGGGCGAGCTATGGCTGCATAACTCGCATATCTCCGCTTACCAGGCGGGCGGTTTCGATACGCATGAGCCAGACCGGCGGCGCAAGCTTTTAATGCACCGCAGCCAGATAGCTGAGCTGGAGCAGACGGCCAACCAGAAGGGTTTGACTCTGGTGCCCCTGCGGATATATATTAAGAACGGGATCGCCAAGCTGGAGATAGGTATCGGCAGGGGTAAAAAACAGTACGACAAGCGCGATACTATCGCCAGGCGCGAGACCGAGCGTATAGTGGAGCGGGCTATGAAATCGGGGGCTCGCAAAGCACGTTAACAACCAAATATTTGTGGGGGCGCGTGGCTTCGACAGGGAAGAGCCTACAGTACGGCAGGCCGAGGCGCCATCTACCTCGTAAATCAGGTGGCGAAACACAACTGCCAACGAAGCAGTACCAGTAGCAGCCTAACCAGGCAGCTCGTCCAACCTTTCCTCGTCCCGGTGGGATTGGATTGGGCGACGAAATGCCGGGATGCAACGGTCCCGATGCTGATGAGGACTGGCCAAGATTAATCAGCTGGCCCGCTTGTACTCCGCCTGCAGAGGCTGAGCGGGTGAGTATAAAGAGCAGACTAAGCCTGTAGAAGTGCTGGCAACTTTTTTCTGGACGGGGAGTTCGACCCTCCCTCGCCTCCACCAAGAAATTTGAAGCTAAAATCATAAAGATTTTAGCTTATTTATATCTAACGGGGTCGTGGCGAGGGGTTTTCATACCAAATAGTGTGCGGCATAACCGGCTACTACCGGGCGAGGGCTTTTTCCAGCATGCTTATATTTGGCTCAATTTTGACTAATTTTGAGCGCATTTTTTCAGCTACTTCGAGAACCTTAAGACCCGATCCTGTAGCAACACAAATAACAGTTTCTTTGCTATCTATCACTCCTCTGTTCAAAAGTTTTTTCAACCCTGCGCAAGTACTGGCGGAAGATGGCTCAATAAATATCCCCTCCGTGCTCGCTAATGATTTTTGCGCCGCCAGAATTTCCTTGTCTGTAACTTCAACAGCACAGCCTTTTGATTCTCCAATAGCACTTAGCGACCACGATCCAACAACCGCGCCTATACACAGTGCATCTGCGATGGTCTTAGGCTCAAACTCTTCTATCTCAAAGAATTGCTTATGCCCGTCAAAAGCTTTAACCAGCGGGGCAGCACCTTCTCCTTGAACACCAACCATACGGGGCAGATTCTTTATCAATCCCAACCTATGAAAATCCTTGAACCCTTTCCATATGGCGCCTAAGCTGTCGCCGCTGGCAACCGGCGAAATGACCCAATCTGGCGCTTTCCATTCAAGCTGTTCACAAATCTCATAGGCTATCGTTTTGTGCCCCTCAGTTGAGTAAGGACTGAGAAGTTTAGCTGTGGTAATATTCGACCACCCATACTTATTACAGGCCTCTATAACCAGCATGCCAGCATCAATAAGGGAGCCTCTAACTGAAAATATCTTTGCGCCATACATACTCATCTGAGTTAGCTTGGAGCTAACTGCGAATGCCGGAGTTAAAACAAAGCACGGAATCCCTGCCTTAGCGCTATAAGCTGCTGCGGAACAACCGGCATTACCATCGGAGACAAGTGCAACGGCGCGTGCGCCTTTTTCAAGGGAACGTGTCACCATGACTGTGAAAGCACGATCCTTAAAACTAAAAGTGGGATTTACGGTTTCATTTTTTATATATAGATTCTTGATACCAAGTTCACGTGTGAGGTTATGGCTTTTTATCAAAGGTGTTCCACCCTCACTCAATGAAACAATTTTTGATTCATCTGTAATTGGCAATAATTCCTTATATTTCCAAACGCCTGGTTTTCTACTTTCCAAAGTAGCTCTGTTTATTTTTATACTGATCCTATCGTAGTCGTAAACCGGGTCGAGGAGCCCAAACCCAAGTCCCTTTTTGCTACACACAGTACAATTGGGGTTCAATTCTTCTGCTGAGTATTCTTTTCCACAGTCTATGCATTTTAAATTCTTAACAGGAGACATGCGCAATACCTCCAATGCATCCGTTTCTCTTAGTCCTCTTTATCGATGACGTCTATCCCTTCATATGGTGTCCTGATTGATCTTTCCCCGGATTTAGCAGCACCGGCGCTTAGAATCCAGCCGTTGTTCCCTAGCTATCAATTTAATGATATCACGAACCTTCATTGGAATATAATGTAACCATAAGAATATACCTGTCAAAATCGAGTCGCTTTACTGTTGGATATAATTGCCCTATCATCAATATATAATTTGGTTGAGAAAGGAGTACCGGATGCGCTTATTGCCTTTGCTCTTAATTTTTACAACCGGGGTCCTTTTCCTCAATTGTCTGCCGGCAGATCAGAATCCGCCTGCCAAAGATAATCATGTGCCGGAATCAACACAGGGGATTACATATAGCATGAAAGGTGTAGGTATCGATCTTCCTCAAACGGATTTCGTGGAGATGAAGAATGCGGGGATAGAGATACTGTCGACGGAATGGGGTATGGAGGAGGATGTCGGCAAGGTTAAAAAATTCCTGGATCAGGCCCAGGCTGCCGGGTTAAAGGTCGTGATGGACGGGGGATTCAGTTACACCGCCTGGGGTTTTACTGACGCTGATTGGGATCGTCTGCCCAGGGGCAAGAAGCCGGTGTGGCAAAAAGAACGCGTGCAGAATTGGATCAAGGCCATTAAAGACCATCCGGCCATATATGCCTGGGACATCTGCAACGAATTCGGAGAAAATTTGCCCAGCGGCGCCGGTATGCAGAACTCGGATTGGCCAAAAAGCATGATTACCATACAGCAACTCAGGCAGGCCAGGGCCGATGTGCTCGCCGTAGATAACACCAGGCCTATTCACATAAGAATGTACGAATGGGATTCTGAAGATACGCCGTCTCATATAAAATCCCTGCTTGATGAAAGGATCGCAGATATAATTTCGTTGAACCTTTATTCCAACTATCTGGAAGGTGGCAAGCTCCAGTGGCCTGAGGTAATAAAGGAAGCCGGACCCCGCTGTGTGGCAGCGATAAAACAGGAGGCGCCTCAAACAATAGTCTGGCTGTCTATCGCAGCATTTGAGGATGCAAATATGTTCCAACGGCCGTCGCCGTCAAGTTTGGCCAGGGATATGAAATATGCTGATGAGATCGCTCAGCTCGATGGGATCTCATTTTTTTGCTGGGGACCGGTTAATCAGTGGGATGAGAGCAATAACTGGTACCTGCCCAAAACCGGGTCTGACCTCTGGAGTGTCATCAAAGAGGAAATCGCGAAAACCAGGTAATTCAAATAACAATCCGGCCGTTGATGTTTAGTTGTTTGAAACACATCTAAAAGGGACTTCCATCGAGAGCACGAAGCAGTTCATCTGCCTTCAGCCCAGGACTCTTCCCTGGGGTCGGCGCCTCCCGTCAGCTGGCCTATCTGATGATCTCTGATTATGGCGTCCGCCGCGCCGTATTTATTGTCCCAGGCTTCGCCTATCTCGATCTTATATCCCATCGACTCAAGCTGTCTGCCGACCTTTTTATATAAGGGCAACTCAAGGCCGATAGTACCGGGCTTGTATACGTTCGGGGCAAAGGAATCAGGGAAGTTGAAGGATTGGAAACGCGGCTCATTTATGGCTTCCTGGGGATCCATGCCGAACACCACGACGTTCAGGAACACCTGCACGTTGGTCTGCGTCTGCGTGTCTCCGCCGGGTGTGCCGAAGCTCATAAATAGCTCGCCGTCTTTAAGCGCCATGCAGGCGTTGGGCGTTATGCGGGGCCTTTTGCCCGGCTGGAGCGCGTCCGGGTGCTGCGGATCGAGGCGGAACTGGTTCATGCGGTTGCCCAGTGTAAGCCCCGTGCCCGGAACCATGGGCGTCTGCGGGAAGTCGCTGGGCGTCAATGAGACAGCATTACCATTGGAATCGACTACACAGATATAGCTGGTGTCCTTGCCGAATTGGAGGCCGCTTCCCTCTGAAGCGACTACGTCAGCGGGGCCGGAAAGGCTCGACGGGGCGGCTTCGCCCTGGTATCTCCAGGGGTCGCCGGCTGCGGGCATTACTCCGAAGGCCTTGCCCGGCGTCATCAGCTTCCTTCGTTCCTGCGCGTAGCGGACATCAAGAAGACCCGCGGCGGGCACCTTAACAAATGCGGGATCGCCGAAATAGGCCTCCCTGTCCGCCATAACCAGCTCGATTGTCTGAAGCACGGTATGAACATACTCAGGTGAGTTATGTCCCATGCTCTTAAGGTCTATCCCGTCCAGGATCTGCAGCGCCATGGGTGTCACCGCGCTCTGGTTCCAGGTATCATTGGCGTAAATGGTATAAGGCCCGAAGCGGCCCTGCAGCGGCTTTTCCCAGTGACCGCGGTAGTTTGCCAGGTCTTCGGCGGTGAAGAGCCCGCCTTTTTCCCTGTGGAAGGCTATGATTTTGTCGGCTATCTCTCCCTTGTAGAAGACATCCCGGACTGCCATCAGCCCTGCCTGGCGTGTGCCGCCTATGGCCAGGATATCCTGCTCCGCTTTGGCCATCAGCTCGAAGGTGTCCGCCAGATCCGGCCGGCGGAAGATCTCACTGTGATGAAGGGGCCGCCACCACTGGCCGCCCAGGTATACCTGCGAGTTATATGGCATGAGGATCGTGAAACCCAGCCGCTCGACCAGGCTGAGATTGAGGTTCTTGAGCATGGTATCGTGCACCGGGAAGCCTTCGCGCGCAAGCTTGATGGCAGGGGCGCTTAATTCGGTAAACGATTTCGTTCCGTATTTAGCCAGTATGGAGATTATCACGTCGGGCGAGGCAGGCAGAAGCTGTGACCAGATGTCCATCTTGGGCACGGTCTTCCAGCCGCGCGAGCGGAACAGCTCGATGGTGGCCGTTGCAGGCGCGGTCCCGGCGCCCGTGTAGCTCTCCACTGTCTTCGTCTCCGCATCGTATATCAAGATCGGCGCAACTCCCGGGAAAGAGGCCGCCTCGCCGTATGTTACGTTGAGCGCAAGAAGCGCTGCCACGGCGCCGTCTACGGCGTTGCCGCCGTCCTCCATAACATCCAGTGCAGCCTGTGTGGCCCAGGGTGTGCCGGTCGCCGCCATGAAGTTATATGAGATCGCTGCAGGGCGGTCCATTTTGTGAGTATCGTTAAATGACATAGTCTCCCTCAGTCCTTTGGGCAGTATCAAATAGACGATACCCAGTATGAGAATCAATCCGGCTATGATTGCTCCGGCCCAAACCAGGAACCTGTAAAAACGTCTTTTTTTTCATAAAAATCATACTCACCTGGAATTGTAGTCCTCAAACGGCACATCCCAGCCGGCCAGCAGCGTCTTTATCAATGTGGAAAGACGTGGATGCCCCAGTAGCCCAGGTATGAGAAGAGGATATGTTTGGGCAGTCTTCCCGCTGCCCCTATCAGCAGGAACTTCCATAGTGGATACCTGAGGGCGCCAGCAGCCAGGCCCGCGACGTCAAACAGAGGGTTTGGCAACAGTGCCAGCATAAAAATTGTGAGGCTGCCCCATTTTTTCATCCAGCCCACCACCCTCTCATATGTCCTGTTATCAGGTATTGCCATTCTACCGCTGTATCCCAAAAGGTAGCCGGTGGTCTCGCCAAGGGTGGCGCCCAGGCCGGAGGATATGCCGATCAGGAGCGGATCCCAGGGATTGACCGACAGTGTCCCTATGAGTGAGGTCATGGCAAGCCCCGGTATTGGTATTATCAGCGTTGCGGAAGCGGCGGCCGAGATGACAAATATACCCAGGTATTTAAGTTCCGGATGCCTGGCCAGTTTGACGGCAAATAAAGCTATATTGTCCCGCTGCCAGATTATGATTATGATAAGCGCTATCACCAGCGCCAGTGAACCAAGCTGGAGATATCTGTCCCTGTTCCAGAATCCGGGCTTCGGTTCCGGGTCATCCCCGCGTAATTGTCGCGCCGGTTTTTGATCTTCGTCGCTCATATTTTTGGCAGCAGATCCGCGTATTTTTCGGTGCGGCTCAACCCGGCTTCGGACTGGACCAGCCATGTCATCCAGCAGAGCTCTATGGCCCGGTACCCGGTCGCCGGGGCCAGCCTTTCCACCATCCGGATGAATTCCAGGTCGCCGGCCGGATGTTCGATGCCGGCCATATCAAGTATCTCATAAATCACCTTTTTTACTATCTTGTCCGGCATGACCGTGTCAACGCCGCCCATCATGCGCAGGTACTGGTAGGTGTTGATGCCCACCCCTCTAATGCTTCCCACAGGGTCATGCTCCCATCCATCGAGTTGGGCATGCCGCGCCCAGTGTATCAGCGCATCGCGGTCGCCGATCCCGTGGCAGACCTCCACCGTCAGTAAATGGGCTGCAACCTGGCGGGCAACGTGCCACGAGCGCGCGTTTTTCCATATGGATTTGAAGTCATTCACATCGGCTGCGGCCAGGTCTTCCAAAGATGTGATCTGCCCGGTTTCCACGTATCTCCGGCGGAAGAGCTCGACTTTCGGTACGACCGACTGAAAATAGTTCAGGCCGATGGAGTCGAAGGCGGCATCGATAATCATCAGCAGCGCACTGCCATACCAGCGGGCGCTGGCCAGGCAGCGGGCGCAGTGCTCATGCACCATCGGCGCCCGGCTCATGTAACCGCCGACCGCTTTCTTTAATAATTTACGCCGGTTTTTCACACCTGACTCGTCACCGCCCCGGATAAGATTTTGAATTATAACACGTGGTCAGGCCAGCCTGTTAAAATGACTGATTCACCTGTTGCACAATGATTGTAATATGTTTTATTCTTAGTAAACAAAGGGAAATAAATTCTGCGAGGGGTTATTATGTCTGGACATTCTAAGTGGGCGCAGATAAAAAGGCAAAAGGGTGTGACTGACTCACGAAGGGGGGCCATGTTCACCAAGCTCACGCGCGAAATCATTATTGCTACCAGGCAGGGCGGTGGTAATCCCGAAGGTAATTTCCGTTTGAGGCTGGCCATTCAGAAAGCACGCGACAGCAATATGCCCAAGGACAATATCGAGAATGCCATAAAAAAGGGTAGTGGGGGAGCCGAGGGTACCATTTTTATCGAAATGGTTATGGAAGGGTATGGGCCTGCCGGCGTGGCCATACTGCTCGAAGCTGTGACCGATAACCGCAACCGGACGGTCTCAGAGATCAGGAGCACTTTTGTGAAATACAATGGAAACCTTGGGGAAAATGGCAGCGTCTCCTGGATGTTCGAGAATACGGGTGTCATAACCGTGGATACCACCGGTATTGATCCCGATGAACTGTCGCTCTATGCCATCGACGCCGGCGCCAGGGATGTCAAAGAGGATAAAGCGCTGCTCGAGATATATACCGATCCCAAGGAATTTGAGAATGTAAAACTGGCAGTTGAAAAACGCAAGAAACCTATCTCCGCCGAGGTAACCATGCTGCCCAAGACCACGGTTTCGCTGCCGGAGAAAGAATCCCTGCAGACGGTTAAGTTGCTGGAGAAGCTGGAGGAGCTGGACGATGTTCAACGGGTGTTCTCTAACCTCGATTACAGCGATGCCCTGATCGAGAAACTGAAATCCGAGGCATAGGTTTGCCGGTACTGCCGTAGACTGGCGCATATTAACTTTACCGCGTAAAAGGATTTAATAATTGCGAGTATTGGGCATTGACCCCGGCACGCTCAATATGGGCTACGGGATCGTAGAAGAGCAGGACGGGAACCGCATAGCCATGATCGGCTGCGGGGTCATATCTGCGCCGCAAAAGTTGCCGGTCGAGCAGAGATTGTGTCTTTTATATGAAGGACTGCTCAAGGTTATTGCCGATTTCCATCCTGTTGAGGCGGCCATGGAGGAGCCTTTCGTCGCCGGCAATGCCCGCTCCGCCCTGGCTATCGGCAGGGCACAGGCCGTAGCCATGCTTGCAGCGGCACAGGCAAGATTGCCTGTTTCGCGATACATGCCCACCCAGGTCAAGCAGGTCGTGACCAGCTACGGCAGGAGCGGCAAGGACCAGGTGCGCCAGGTGGTGAAATTGCAGTTGGGGGTCAGCGATCTGCCCGAGGCCAGCGATGCCGCCGATGCGCTGGCTGTGGCCATCTGCCACCTGAACCAGGGACATCTTAGCCGGGTGCTCAAACGGGGATATCAGGAGTGAGTGCATGATCGTTGCAGTAGAAGGGATACTTGTCAGCCGTGGTACAAATACCGTAACTGTTAAGGCCGGGCCGTTCAGCCTGCAGATAAATGTACCCGGATCCATTTTCAACCGGCTGGGGCATACCGGCAGCACGGTTATGCTGCACACGCACCTTCACGTGCGCGAAGATGCTATCTCACTCTACGGTTTTGCTACCGGCCAGGAGTTGGCCTTGTTTGAGCAGTTAATCACAGTCAGCGGTATCGGGCCCAAGGTCGCGCTGGCGCTGTTGACAGCCCTCAGCGCCGATCAGATTATTACCGGTATCATCAGCGGCAACGCCGACCTGCTCAGCCAGGTGCCCGGCATAGGCAAGAAGACAGCCGCGCGTATAATTCTCGACCTGAAGGGCAAGCTGGAGAAGGGGTGGGAAGGCGAGGTAATTGCTGCAGTTACCGATTCCGACAGCGATGCCGTGGCTGCCCTCACCGGGCTGGGGTACTCCATCAGGGAGGCTATGCAGGCGCTGGGCGCTGTAGCGCAGACTGAGGGCATGAGCGTGGAGGACAAGGTCCGCCTGGCGCTTCAACAGTTAGCCAAGAAATAAGCGCTTGTACCGCCCGCACCGGATTGGATATAATTGTGCGCCGCCGCGGGATTTTGCCGCGGCGCCTCCAGGAGGGTGAAAATCCTCCTTCCAGATAGCCCCTCCACTCTTTACACAGGAGGGAGGGGTATTTAAATAAGGGTTTGGTTTTTCGCCGTCTGAACTTATAATTAGATGACGATGCCTCCTTTCAAACTTGTTTCCGACTTTGGTATGACAGGCGACCAGCCGCAGGCCGTTGATGCCCTGGTGAGCGGTGTGGAAGCCGGCTACAGGCGCCAGACACTGCTGGGAGTGACGGGCAGCGGCAAGACCTATACCATGGCCAACGTGGTGGCCAGGATGCAGCGGCCGGCCCTGGTGATGTGCCACAACAAGACGCTGGCCGCCCAGCTCGCCACGGAATTTAAGGAGTTTTTCCCTGAAAACGCCGTGGAGTATTTTGTCAGCTACTATGATTACTACCAGCCCGAGGCTTACATACCCAGGACCGACACCTATATCGAGAAAGATACCGATATTAATGAAGAGATCGACAAGCTGCGCCACGCCGCCACGCGGGCCCTTTTGACCAGGCGCGACGTACTAATCGTGGCCTCGGTATCCTGCATATACTCGCTGGGGGAGCCCGAAGAGTACCAGGGCTTCGTGGTCAGCGTAGCGAAGGGGCAGAAGATCGAGCGCAACAAGCTGGTGCGGCGCTTTGTCGACATGCAGTATGAAAGGAATGACTTCGATTTCCAGCGGGGCAGGTTCCGCATCCGCGGTGATACCGTCGAGATACTCCCCTCGTACGAGGAGATCGCTATCCGCATAGAGTTCTGGGGAGATACGATCGAACGGATCATGGAGATAGACAGCCTCACCGGTGAATTGCTGGCCGAGAAAGAGTCTATGGACATCTTCCCGGCCAAACACTTTGTGATCTCGGCTGACAAACTGGAGCCTGCCATCGCGGATATCAAAGCCGAGATGGCTGAGCGGGTGGAGGAGTTCAACCGGCAGGGCAAGCTAATAGAAGCGGCCCGTATCGAGCAGCGCACCAATTACGATATCGAGATGCTCACGCAGTTGGGCTACTGCAACGGCGTTGAGAATTACTCCCGCCACCTGCAGCGGCGTGCGGCGGGCAGCTCGCCCTGGACACTGATACATTATTTTCCCCAGGATTTTATCCTGTTCGTAGATGAGTCGCACATGACTTTACCCCAGGTGCGAGGCATGTACGGCGGCGACATGAGCCGCAAGAAAACCCTGATTGACTATGGTTTTCGGCTTCCCTCGGCGCTGGATAACCGTCCGCTCAACTTCCCCGAATTCGAGAAGCTGATCAAACAGGCGGTCTACGTGTCGGCCACTCCCGGGCCTTACGAGTACGGGAACAGCCAGCAGGTGGTTGAGCAACTGGTGCGGCCGACAGGCCTGCTGGAGCCGACAATTGAGATCAAGCCGACTAAAGGGCAGATCGACGACCTTATCCACCAAATAAAGACACGCGTGGTCAAAGGTGAGCGCTGCCTGGTAACAACGCTTACCAAGAAGATGGCCGAGGAGCTGGCCGATTACCTCAGGGAGATGGATGTAAAAACGCACTACCTGCACTCGGAGGTCGATACGCTTGAGCGCGTGGAGATACTGCGGGACCTGCGCCTGGGGATTTACGACGTGGTGGTGGGTATAAACCTGCTGCGCGAGGGGCTTGATCTCCCTGAAGTTAGCCTTGTCGCCATACTTGATGCGGACAAGGAAGGCTATTTGCGGTCCAGGGACGCGCTTATCCAGACTATGGGCAGGGCGGCCAGGCATGTCGACGGACACGTGATACTTTATGCCGATAAACTGACCGGATCCATGAGCCGCGCCATAGAAGAGGTGTACCGTCGGCGCAAGATACAGGAAAACTACAATAAGGAACATGGCATAACGCCGCAGGGCATCAAGAAGGCGGTGAAGGACATCACAGAACGCGTCAGGGTGGTGGCGGAGGGGAGGGGTAAATACGATTCCAGCCACGTGCCGGCTGATGAGGTCGCCAGGTTGATAAAGGACTTTGAAGCCCAGATGAAGAAAGCGGCCAGGAACCTCGAGTTCGAGAAAGCCGCCCTGCTGCGCGACAGGATCGTGGAATTGAGAAAGGACGAGGAGCTTTACTCCCCGTTCAGGAAAAAGAAGTAATCGGCGCGCTTTACAGTTATAATACTATAGACCAATAATCTGGCAGGAGGTGAACCTATGCAAAGCACATGGAAGTCAACTACGGCAGGTATCCTGGATATAATTGCCGGTGTATGGGCTTTATGCGTCGTAGTGGTCCTTTTTATAATGGGCGGAATAAGCGGTTATATTCCGAACATCCCGGCCTGGGTGGCTACCGTTCTTTTCAGCATCTCTATCCCCATCATCATACTGGCGGTACTGGCGGTGGCGGGCGGCATAGCAAATATCCTCAAGAAATCATGGGGTTTCGCCCTGGCCGGCTCGATCGCCGCATTCTTCTGCAGCTTCACCTTCTTCTTTTGGGGTTTCGTGCTGGGAGTAGCGGCTATCGTACTGACAACCATGGGCCGAAGCGAGTTCAAATAGACGACTATGAATCTGTAGGGGCGGGTTTTCAAACCCGCCCGCCAAACGGGCGCACCTGAAGGTACACCTCTACACTACTCGCAATAACAGTCCGCCAAACGGGCGCGCATAGAAGGTACGCCCCTACATTTAATATCTTCTAAACCACGTTGACGCTGAGGGGGAATTTGGACATGGCCTCGCAGTTCTTCTCTTTTATGAGGATGGGATTCTCGTAGCGGAAGCCGATGTTCTCCTCGGGGCAGGCGTACTGCACGGCGCAGATCAGCATCTCGTTCTTGCGGTAGACATGCTCTGGGTTGGTCCAGTACTGGAAGGGGCCGTCGTTGAGGCCGATGCGCCATTCGTCGCCCATCATGCCGATGCCGTGCTCGAACCCGGGAACCAGGTAATCCTGGAAACCCCTCTCCTCGGCAAATGCCAGCATCTCGTCCGCCAGCCTGGTGGGGGATATACCTGCTTTGTAGGTGATCAGTACCTGCTTCATGAGGTCTACGAAGTTCTTGGCATGCCATAGCTGTCGCTTGGTGGCCTTGCCCAGGAAATAGTTATGTGAATGGTCGCCCAGGCCGAGTTTGAACATGGCGTGAAGATCCACCATCAGGGGGTCGCCTGCCTTGAGCTTCCTCCTGCTGGCCGGTGTGCAGGCGCCCGCTGCCAGGCCTGACCTGTAGCCGGAGGCGATCTCGTTGCCGCCCGTGAACGACCACTCCCACTCGCTGCCGGCCTTGCGCATGGCGTAAGCCGCCAGGCCGCCCACCTCGGTCTCAGTCATCTTCTGGAAGCCGCCGTCCTTGATGACAGCGTATACAGACTTGTGCCCCACATCGACGATACGTGAAGCCTCGCGGAAGCGATTAATGGTGCCCTCGTCCTTGATAAGAGAGAGTCTGTCTATGATGTCATGGGCATTCTTGAAGGTGGCCTTTGGCAGCGCAGCCTTGAGCATGACGAACTCGAAGAGAGTGAGATGCCCCTCAGGCAGGTAGTTGCCCATGCCGGTCTCCATGCCGATAATGCCCTTTCCACCCTTAAGGTAAGGCTTCATCAGCATGCTCAGAACTGACACCTGATCCTGGCCGCCCATGGGTCCGTAGCCTAGTACGTGGTCCTCGTCCAGCCAGGAATCGTCGGCCACGCGCGCGGCGTCGATGACGAAGGTGACGGCGGTGGGCAGGCCTTCGGGCGGGATAACTACGTAAGTACGCCAGGGACAGAAGGCGTCGAGTATCCATGACATGGTGCGCAGGCGTGAGCCCAGGTAAACGTCGATGCCCTGTTTGGCCATCTCCTTTTGCACGGCCTTGACTCTCTTGGGATTATCAACAAAATAGGGATCATCCTTGGCCAGTTTTTTAATCGGCATTTATATGTCCTCCAGCTCTAATATTCCGTTGGCACGGTGGCGATGATTTCATTCAACCTGTCGACAGTGGGAGACAGGGTCAGGGCCTTGACCAGGTTGCCCTTGAGCAGCATCTTGCCTGACATCAGCGCGGCGCGCGCCTTAAGCTCAGCCCTTGAGATCCTGGCGAAAACTTCGTAATCGGACGTAATGGAGAATTCGGCTTTGGGTGGTTTGCCCTCGACGATAGAGACGTTTTCAACCACCCCGTTCACGAGCTTGTAATAGACGGCCCTGGTTTTGCCGTCCGGGCACTTGTTGTAAACGGTCAGCATAGAGGAGGTGATGTTCTTCATTTTCTCGGGTGTAAGGGTTTTCTTGCACCTCCTGCAGACCTCGTCCGCCCACTCCTTGCTCAGGTACTTGAATTTCTTTTCAGGCATTTGGGACCTCCTTTAAATTATTGCTGCTTTAAAAAGTCTAATATCAGACTGTTGACCTGGTTGGGCACTTCTACCTGGGGGTCATGGCCGATGTCGTTAAGCTGCTTGAATTCAACGTTGGGCAGCGCCTTCTGTATGGCCTGCGCCATCTGAGGTGTGATGTCGTTATCCGCTGTGCCCCAGATCAACAGTATCTTGTGGTCCTGCTTGCCGACCTTTTCGTAATCGGCCGTGTAATCAGCCCATGCATCGCTGCGGGCCGCGGCCAGCGATGCCTTCTCGAAGCCTTTAAACTGGGTCTGGTCATTGAACTGCTTAGCGTACTCTGCAGCTTTGGGCGATTTCTGCATGAGTTGAGCTGCCCGGTCCGACATGACCTTGACGGCTATCAACCGTGTGAGGAACTCTCCCACCACAGGTATCCTCATCAACTTGAAGTTGGTGTCGTTCGCGATCGAGTTGATCATCGGTGCAATCAGCACCAGGTCCTTGACACGGTCGGGGTAGTTGGCCGTAAAGTCCACTGCCAGGGCTCCGCCCATGGAGACGCCCACAAGGTCCACGGGCTGCTTTATCTTGAGCGTGTCCAGCAGGTCGAGAAGCTGCTTGCGATAGAAAGCCTGGCTGTAGTCCCCATCCGGCCTGTCCGAGTAGCCCCTCCCGTACATGTCATAGCGGAGAACCCGGTAGCCGGCCTTGGCAAGTGACTCAGCCTGCGCGTCCCACAGGTACATAGGAATCGTAGCGCCGTGCGCCAGCGCCACCACCTGGCCGTCCTCGGGGCCCGTCAGCTCATAGTGTGTTACGCCTTCAGTCAGTTTGACATATGAACCGCCCTCTTGCGCGCGGGTTGCATCGTCCAGGTCCTTGGTCTCGATGTCCGCCGTGGCATAAAGCGAAAGGGGTGTGATTATAATAAGCAGGATAATGACGCAGATGATAATAGCGTTTCGCCAGCCGTGATACTTATTTGCAGAAGACATGAATCTACCTCCCCTGAATGCGCTTGCGCTAAGTTTATATTCAGACTACTGATCAGTCAAGGTTGCTATCGCCCGGTGGCAGTAACGTAGGGGCGTACCTTCAGGTGCGCCCGATCCGGGCGGGTTTGAAAACCCGCCCCTACAGATTGCTTCGTCGTTCACAACTTGCAATGACAATCCGCACTATTTTATGAATGCCGACAGCCGTTCCAGGCTGTCGGTGATCTCGAAATCGCTGTCGAATTCCAGGTCGAGGCTCTTGTCCAGCGTCAGGCTCTCATTGGCATTGTAAAGTTGCTTGTAGGCTGCGATGGACTGTGCGCTGTTGCCCATGATCTTCTTCGCCATATTCTGCATGGCATCCTCCAACCGGTCTGCCGGGGCCGCCAGGTTGATCAGACCGATACGCTCGGCCTCCTTACCTGTAATGGCCTCGGCCGTAAACGAGAGTTCCCTGGCCTTGAGGTAACCCACCCTGCGCGGCAGGCGTGCGCTCATACCCCAGGTCGGCCGCAGGCCCCACTTGGCATGCGTATCTCCGATCTTGGCATCCTCCGCCGCGATCACGATATCGCAGGCAAGCATGATCTCCACTGCACCCGTGAAGCAGAACCCATTGACCAGGCAGATGACTGCTTTGGGCACAGAGCGTATGGCATTTATCAGCTCCCGGGCCGGCACGTCGAGAAAGTCGCCAACCTTGCCGTTTACCAGCTTCTGGTCTCCCATGGCTTTGAGGTCAACCCCGGCACTGAAAGCCCTGCCGACGCCGGTCAGGACGATGACCCGTACATCCCTGTCTTTGCCTGCTTCTAACACGGCGGCTTTAAGCTCTTTCAGCATGCCGGGAGTGATGGCGTTCATCACCTGCGGGCGGTTGAAGGTGATCCTGCCTATGCCTCCACTGGCCTGGTATGTAATAGTCTCATATGCCATGGTTTTCCTCCTCGATTCAGAATGCCCCGTGCCCCCGGACGCAACGATAGTAATATAACACAATATGCGGGGCTTTGACACAGGGGCGAAGCCCATAAGATAATTGGCCCCGCAGCATATATTGGTGATGCACGCGGAAGCCCCGGTTCCCCGGTAATAAGAGGAGGAAATTAATGACCAGCTTTACTGCGCCGGACTTAAAATATCTTTTCCAGCCTCGTTCGGTGGCCATAGTAGGGGCATCGAAGGACGAGTGGAAATCGGGCGGCATGTTTATCAATAGCATGCTCAAGGACAGCTATGCCGGCACGATCTATCCCGTCAACCGCAGGGAAGACGAGATCATGGGGCTGAAGTGCTTCCCTGACCTGCCATCCATACCCGGCGAGGTCGACCTGGCCGTGCTGGCCGTACCGGCCCATGCGATTCCCGCTGCAATGGAGGACTGCGCACACAAGCGCGTGAAGTTCGCCGTAGTGCATGCCGTGGGCTTCAGCGAGATGGGTGCCGAGGGGAAGGAGGCGGAGAAGAGGATGGTGGCCATCGCCCGCGAAGGTGGTGTGAGGGTGATCGGGCCAAACTGCATGGGCATTTTCACATCGAGGGGACGTGTGAACACGGTCGTTCCTTATGCCAGGATGCCGCTCGACCCCGGCTGTGTGGGTTTTGTGGGCCAGAGCGGTTGGGTAAGCGAGATCATGCTTCGACTGGGCAGCGCCCGGGGGCTCCGCTTCAGCGGCGTCATCAGCATCGGCAACCAGAGCGACCTGACGCTGGAAGATTTCATTGGATACTGGGGTGATGATCCCGACACGAAGGTAATCGCGGCCTATATCGAGGGCTTGAAGAATCCGCAACGTTTTGTGGAGCTTTCACGGGAGATCTGCCCGCATAAGCCCGTCATTATCTGGAAGGGCGGCAGCTCCGATATGGGGGCCAGATCGGCCGCCTCCCATACCGGCTCGATGGCCGGCAGCTACCGGGTTTTCCAGGCCATGTGTGGTCAAACGGGGATAATCCCTGCCTATGGCATGGAGGACATCATCGATCTGGCCGTGGCCTTCAGTTGCCCCGTTCTGCCGCCCGGCAGGGATATAGGGTTGTTGATTGAAGCCGGAGGTGGCGCGGTGGCCTCGTCAGACGCCTGTGCTGGGGAGGGGCTCATCATCAGGCAGTTTCCCGAAGATCTCCAGCGTAAACTGGCGGAATATCTCAAAGACAAGGTGCCGCCGTCCAACAATCGCAAGAACCCGGTTGACCTTATCTGGGCGCCCATCGGCGGGGCCGCCCGGGTGTACGTCGACTGCCTGGAGATGATCATGTCCCACGTGGATGCCTGCCTTGTGATCACATATGCATTCCTGCAGGACGCATGGTTCCGGCAGAAGCTGGTAGAGCTGCGTGACCGTCTCAAGAAGCCCATAGTGCTGATCCCTGCCAACCCGCCCGACCAGTTGGACGGCCTTATCCTGGCAGCTATGGACGGCATACCCACCTATGTTATGCCGGACAATGCCATCCGGTGCATCGGCGCCATGGTTCGCAGAGCGGAGCAGTTGAAAAAGCGATTTTAATAGACTGCCTTAAAGTGCAGCGATGGGAGGATCAAGTATGAAAGAGATAACCAAAAGCGGGCCTTTGCTGGATGAGCAGGGTAACCTGGCCGATTACGGTTGGGCGCGGCAGCCTCTGCTGGATGCCAACCTCGAGAACGTCAATATCTACGCCTTGAAGTTCTTACAGCCGCTGCGCATCAAGCGCTGGCAGTACTTCGGCATTACCACTCCCACGCATTTCTTCTCGTTCACGCTCAGCCACGTCGGCTACCTGGGACCTGTCTTCGCCTACGTGCTGGATTTCAGCACCGGGGAGTACCACGAGCAGACGCTGAGCATTCCCCTGGGCAGTGGCATAGTGCTTCCGCGCAATAGCACCTCAGGCAATTGCCTCTACGAAAAAGGCAGCCTGTACCTCCGTTTCCATACACCAGACGACAGCCGGCGCAGGCTGGAAGTCGACTGGCCCGGCTTCGGCGGGTCCGGGCTGAAGGCTGACGTCAAGATGTTTTTAAAGGAAGGACATGAATCGGTCGTCAATGTGTTTCCTTATGAGAACAGGCGTTTCTTCTATACACGCAAGGTCAATTGCATGCCCGCCGAAGGCGCCATCGAGTACGGGTGGGACGGAGCAGGAGAGGACGGAGCAAAAAAGATCAAATCATACAGCATCGATCCTGATACCTGCCTGGGGACGCTGGACTGGGGTGTGGGTGCGTGGCCTTACCGCTCCTTCTGGATCTGGGCCAGCTTCTCGCAGTTCCTGCCGGACGGAAGAACCATCGGGCTGAACGTCGGCGACGGGATCGGCAATAGCCCGGAATTGAACGATAACGCGATCATTTTGAACGGGAAAGTACATAAGCTGGGGAAGGTGGACTTCAAGTACGATAACAGGGATTTCAAAAAGCCCTGGCTGATGACCTCGCCGGACGGGCGGCTTGACCTGGAGTTCAGACCATTCTTCGAAAGGGTGGCGAAGACTGACGCTGGTGTTTTAGCAAGCGAGGTCCACCAGATGTTCGGCCGCTACAGCGGGACGCTTATCATGGACACGGGAGAAAAGATAGAAATAAATGACCTGATCGGCTGGGCAGAGGAGCACCACGCCCGCTGGTAAAAGTTGCGTCACTGCGGGTATATATCACACCGGTTCAAACTCGAACTGACCGTTTTTGAAGAGATCCAGGCAGGCGTCCACGGCGGCCTCGTCGTATTTAATGCCCCTGTTGCAGGTGATCTCCTCAAGTGCTTTCTCAATGCCCAGTGCCGCGCGGTAAGGCCGGTGTGAGGACATGGCTTCCACCACGTCGGCCACGATCAGTATTTTCGCTTCAGGCAGTATATCGGCGCCCTTCAGGCCATGGGGGTAACCGGATCCGTCCAGCCTTTCGTGGTGCTGATATACAATCTGTGCGACGGGCCCGTTGAAATCTATCTTTTTTAATATATCGTAACTTCCCTGGACGTGGGTCTGGATGATCTGGAACTCTATTGGTCCCAGTTTCCCGGGCTTGCTGAGTATGTCGGACGGCACATATATCTTGCCGATGTCGTGGATGGTTGCCGCCGTATTGAGATAAGTGACCTGCTCATCCGTCAGGTTCATCTTCTTCGCCATGGCGTTTACCAACTGAGCCACGCGTATCTGGTGCCCCGCCGTAAACGGATCTTTCATCTCGACCATCTTGGCTATGGCGACCACGGTGTCGCCCAGGGTCTTTTCCAGTGCCGCCAGGCTCTGCTCCAGCTTTTTCTTAGCATCCCTGCGCTCGGTGATGTCCCTGGCCTCGCCCATGATAGAAACCGGCTTGCTGTTCTCATCCCTGATCAGGCTGAATGTATTTTCCGACCAGAGGGTTGTGCCGTCCTTGCGATAGATCTCAAGTTCTAATTTGCGGACGGGATTGTAATCGGGGTCGGCCATCATCCTGGGGATCTCCTTAAAAAACATTTCGGTTGCTAATCTAAGCGATTCAGGTGCGATTCGTTTTTCAAACGGTAGTTCCATCAACTCTTTGCGAGTAAAGCCGGTATGCTTTTCTGCAGAAGGACTCTGGTAAGTAGGATTAAGGTCCATATCCATGAGCCATATAAAGTCTGTAGTATGTTCTGACAGCAGGCGATACTGCGCCTCGCTCGCCCGAAGAGCAGCGTCTGCTTGTAAGCGCTCGGTAACATCACGGGCAATTCCCCGAAATCCGATTATCTTGCCATCCCCGTTTTGCAAGGGCAAGGCCGAGTTTTCGGTGAATATTAGTTCTCCGTCCTTTCTAATTCGACATACTGGGAACCTTGTGTTGGGCTTTCCCGTCCGGTAGACCTGGTTGAATACCTCGTATACGCGTTGCGCATCATCTTTGGACGTGTAAACCCGATAGTTCATCCCCGTTAGCTCTTCCATGGAATAGCCCAACTGACGACATGTTGCATCATTGAAAAAGGTCAAGTTACCGGCAAGGTCCACTTCATAATAGGCCTCTTCCATTTGCTCTAAAACAGTCCGGTATTTTACTTCCGATTGCCTAAGCGCCTCTTCCGCCAGTTTGCGGTCGGTGATGTCAGTATAATAGTCAAGGGTAGCCGGCCTGCCCTGCCACTCAATCAGGACAGTGGAGATCTCCACCCACCTGATATCGCCGGATTTGTTTATGGCCCTGAATTGATAGACATTTTCAAATACGTCCCCTTTCAGTCTTCTCGCCTCGTGTTCTTTGATGAATTCCTTGTCCTCCGGGTATATGAACTCGGCGACCGACATAGAGATGATTTCTTCATCGCCATAGCCAAGCATTTGTACTAGTTTGGGATTCACCAGTTTGAACATGCCATCCTGCGATACGGCTATACCTTCGCTGGCGTTCATATATAATACGCGGTATTTCTCCTCGCTCTCACGCAGTAATTCATCGGATTTCCTGCGCTCGGTGATGTCCCTGGCCACGACCAGTATAGATACCGGTTTGCCGAGCTTATCCCGGATGATGCTGAACTTGCTTTCCGCCCAAAAGGCTGTACCGTCTTTTTTATAAAACTCCAGATCAAGAGTCAGGATGGGATTGTAATCCGCATCGGCCTGTACCTTAGGCAATTCCTCCAAAAATGCTTCAGCCACCGCTTTGAGCGACTCCGGTGTGAAGTACTGCTCCAGCGACATCTCCATTATCTCCTGTACCGTGAAACCGCTTTGTTTTGCGGATGAGGGACTGCAGTACATAAGCTTGAGGTTCATGTCCAGAAGCCATATCCCATCAACCGTATTGTCTGCCAGCAGGCGGTATTTTGCCTCGCTGTCTTTTAACGCATATTCCATCTGTTTGCGCTCTGTGATATCTACGTAAGCGATCGCCACTCCGAAGTTCTCCAGTGGGATAGGCTCGGCGGTTACGTTGACCCATGTGATCTCACCTCCGCCTTTAACGATACCCATCTCTACATTTTCTATACGGCGGTTTTCCCTCAAAGCGCGTACACTTGAATATTCGTCAACCGGCAGGGGTGTCCCATCCGGGCGAATAATCTGCCATTCTGGAGAATCATATTTACGCTGCAAATGCTTATCAGGCGTGAGGCCCAACAGCCGTTCCGATTCCTTATTAGTGTCGACCGGGTTGCCGTCGGCATCGGTGATGCTGATGCCCAGGGGGAAGGATTCGAAAAGGATCCGGTATTTTTCCAGCGTAATATGTGTTTGTTCCTCAACACGCTTCTCAGTTTTTACCTGCGCAACGCCCTTTTTCCCAACTGGCTTTGCCCTGCTTGTGCCGGCATCTTTTTTCCTAGCCCTGCCTGCCATTCTACGTGTCCTCCAAATACATCTACGGATGTGCGGGATTAATCAATCGTATAATTCAAACATATCACATACTATTGGATTTACACAAATACGACCAACCCTTCTGACCCTGACTGTCCGGATGTAGGGACGGGCCTTCAGGCCTGTCCACTCTTACGGGCGCAGCTGAAGCTACGCCCCTACGTTTTACCTCCTGAATTTGCCTGATACAGCGATGATGTTCAGCGTGAGGCCGAATAGGTTGATTCCCACTGCCAGTGCCCATGATATGATCGAGCTGTATACCTGCGGCTGCGTGAAGATATTGATTATATGCGTGACCACGCCTCCGTAGCCCATTACGATTATTGCGATCCCCATCAGTATCCTGTACAGGGTGATCTTGCGCAAATAGCCCGGGATAAGGAACAACGCGTAGGTTATCATGGAGATGGCGCCCAGAGCCGGTTGCGTGGGCGCCAGCGGCGGCGCTCCGATGGTTGTGAGGTAAAGGCTCAGGCCGTTATAGAGCATGCCGAGGATGAAATAGATGACCTGCAGTAGCAGCAGCGTTGTCAGTTTCATATCTCTTTCTCCGCACTTATTTGGCGATCAGGGTTTCCTGCTGGACTTTAGCCATGTCGGCCGGATAGGTGCGTGCGGCCAGCCAGAGCAGCAGCGCCGCGATGAAGCCCGCTATGGTGGTGATCAGGAAGGCGGTGAGGAGCCCGTCGGCGCCGCCGCCCAGCCTGTCGGAGATGGCGCCCACTACCGAGGGACCCCAGGCGCCGCCGAACATGTAGGAAGCGAATACAGCCATGCCCATGGAGAGGCCCTTATGCGCCGCCGGAACCAAATCCTGAGAGACGGCGTTGAGGGCAGGTGAGCCGATCATCGAGAGGAAGCCGTAGAAGAAGCCCAGGGCTATGCCGATGGGGCCGAACTTGAGTATCACCATGGCGATCAGCACGATGGCAGCCAGTAAGGAGGCCAGCGCGGGTAGGTAGAGCCGGCCCTTGCCGGTCTTCTTCTGCCAGAGGTCGGCTAGCCAGCCGCCCAGCGGGGCGGCGATGATGGCCATCAGGGCCCATCCGCCCACGATCAGTCCGGCCTGGGCCTCGGATATGCCCATCAGGCGCATCATCAGCGCCGGCGCCCAGACCAGCACGGACACCGTCATAAAGCACAGTATGCCATAGCCGAAGAAATACAGGACCAGGCTGCGGATGCGGAACAGCGCTGCGATGGACTTGCCGAAATTAATCCTGGCGCCTGCCGTGCCCGGGCCGGCAGGGGTCTTGTAGTCCCTCATAAAAAAGGCCAGTATGCCAAGGATGACGCCCGGTATGGCAAAGATGTAGAAGGCCCAGCGCCAGCCCATAGCTGCGGAGATGGCCCCGCCTGCGATCATACCGATGGCGGCGCCCAGCGGTATGCCGATATTTAAGATGCCCAGCATGCGGGCTCGTTTTTCCGGCGGGTAGGCTGCGCTGACCATGGCCACGCCGCCGGTCGTGAATCCCGACTCGCCCACGCCCACCAGGCTGCGCGGTATGATAAGCGAGGTAAAGTTTTTAGCAAAGCCGGTCAGGAAGGTGAACAGGCTCCAGAGCAGGGCCATGATGCCGATGGTCCTGTTGCGGCTCCAGCGGTCGACCATGTAGGCCACCGGGAAGGAGAAGATCGCCATGCCCAGGATGAAGATGGTCTGCGCCAGGCCGCACTGGGTATCGGTCAAGCCGAGCTCGATCTTCATGGGCTGCAGTACCACCGAGAAGACCTGCCGGTCGATATAGTTGATGACATACAGCAGGGTGCAGATGACCAGGATATACATGGCGCTGCCGCCGCCTGTTTTGTATTCCAGGGGTTGTGTGTTAACCGGCTCTTTCATATTCATGATCCACTTATTTCTTGAAAAGCAGTTCTTCCAGTTGCTCGGGCGCATGGGTCAATTTTAGGTTGCCGTTCTCGGTTATCAGCACGGTATCGGAATGGCGGTAGCCGCCCTGCCCCTTGAAATAGATGCCCGGCTCGATGCTGACGATCATGCCGGGGGCCAGCTTGCGCTTGTCGCCCAGCGCCAGGAAGGGGTCCTCATGTCCCGTGATTCCGAAGCCGTGTCCCGTGCGGTGGATGATATTCTTTTCGTAGCCGGCGTCGATGAAGACCTGCCGTACCTGTTTATCGATCTCCTCCAGCACCGTGCCCGGCTGCGCCAGCTTGTAGGCCAGCGCGCGCCCTTTCATCATGATATCGAATAGCTTCTTTGCGTGATCAGGCACATACTCCAGGAACAGTGTGCGCTCGATCTCCACGCCGTATCCGTCCACGGTAGCGCCGACGATTGAGCAGGAAGGCCCTCCCTCCTCCATGGCCATGAAGGGTGTGGGGATGATATGCGGGTCGTGGGAGATGGAGGGTGGCCAGACCGCGCCCTGGAACTTGCTGGCCATGAGATTGATGTCGGGCACTTCGATAAGCGCCTTGGCCATCATGGCCTGCACCAGTCCGCTGTAGATGGTGATAATCGGCACGCCCACACGTGTGAGCTCCAGCAGCTTTTTCATGCCTTCGTCCACCACCAGGCAGGCATGTACGGTGCGGCCTATCTCGTAATCGGTCTTGATTACGCGGACCTCCTCGATGATATTGGTCATCACGGTAGTGCCGCGTGTCTCCTTGAGAATGCCGGCCGGCATGGCCGATTCGATGCCGATGCGGTCGCCGTCTTTGAAGAGCGGCCTGTAAACGTTGTACCAGTTCTGTCCCTCTGGCGCCGGGAACTCGTAATAGATGACATAATCCAGGTCGCAGCGCGCCCGGGTCTTGACGTGGGTCGATTCCAGCAGCGGGCAGACCATTTTCAGCGTGCCTTTTTTCGGTATCACAAGTATGAAGGGACGCTCGTGCACAATGTTGGCGAAATTGGTCAGGTAGTAGATATTGGTCGGCGAGAAGGAAACATAATAATCCAGCTTCTGCTTCTCCATCAGCTCGCGCACCTTTTCCAGTCGCGTGCCCAGCTCCTCTTTACTTGGTTTCGCAGTTAACGGCTCAATCTTCACGGTCTGCCTCCTTTAAACGGGGATTTCCCGCTATTATATAGAAATATTTCGGGATGTTAAATGAGCGTATACAGATATTAAATATCGAGTAATCTGATCAATTGAGCCGGAGTCACTATCCGGAGGCTGGATTTCTCCGTCAATGATGAGGCAGAGTGAAAATGCTTGTCACCGGTGACGAAATATTCCGGTTCTGCGCTTACTGCTGCGGCAAATATCGCAGCATCTTCGAAATTCAGGTATTCAGTCCACTTTTTCACCTGGTCAAAGGACGGATTTATCACGATTTCAGGTGGGGAGTTGGTCAGGAATGCGTTTAATGCGGAAACGGCATTGGGTTTCTTTTCCTGCAAGGTGAATACCGTCTCCGCCAGTATCAATCGTGATACTACGACCGTTACCCGCCCGGACGCGTGCAAATACAAGATATTGGCCGGCGTGCCTTTTGGGGAATAAATTCCTGATATCAGGACGTTACTATCGACGAATATGCGGTGATCAGGCTTTCCGGCCATACTCTTTTGCGACCAATTCACGCCTTATCCGCCGCGCCGTTTTAAGCAATTCTTTTTCAGTAACGTCAGATGTCTGAAAAACCCGGTGCAGTTCCTGCAAGGCATTCAGAGCCACAGATTTCTTTGGTTTTGCAACGAGCCTATCCCCTTCAACATTCAGGATAAGCCTGTCGCCAGGCTCTACACCTAATTGCTCGCATAGTTTACGCGGCAAAGTAATCTGGCGCTTATCACGGATTATGATGTCGTTCGATATATTCTTGCTCATTAGCTTTTGATATTGGATGTAAGATGTCATACATCCAACATCAGATATTTTATCACATTCTTAAGAAATTCAACACATTCCTTCAGGAGGCGCTTAATATGGTATATTATTATTCTCTTAGCATACCTTTAATTCAGTAATAGTATGTATTGAATTTGGATTAAGTAATCATGGATAAAAATAAGGTCAGTCCTATCAATTCCCAAATGTTGGTTGACCTGGTATCTATAAAAATGCCTTTTGGAAAATACAAGGACTATATCCTGTGTGATCTGCCTGACCCTTATCTGGTCTGGTTTCACCAGAAAGGTTTCCCTCCGGGAAAAATTGGCGCGCTATTAGCTGCTCTTTATGAAATTAGACTTAATGGATTGGGATATCTCCTGAAGCCAATTAGAAAATATTCGCAGTGAAGTAGAGCAATACGAGATAGAATTACAATATGGGCGTTATAAAGCGTGAGGATATAAAATTGGGCTTGCGGGTCTCAATAGTAATGAAGCCAGACCAGAGGTCCGGGAAACCAACTGAGGGGATAGTCAAAGATATTTTGACAAACTCTTCATTTCACTCCCATGGCATCAAGGTCCGGCTGGAAAGTGGTCAGGTTGGTCGAGTTAAAGAGATAATAAATTGGAGCTGACCTTACCCCTCCCCCGAAGCATGACGGTACAATACTGGCTTAAATATTGTTATAATTCGTGATAGAGTCAATCCGGCCGATTGACAGGCCAATATGCGTACTGTGAAAGAAACGTCCGAAATCATGCGGCGTGTCCATTCCAAGGATACGGCGCCAGACATGCTATTCCGCAAAGCCCTGTGGGCCCATGGTTTTAGATATAAATTATATGATCCCAATCTGCCTGGCAAACCTGACCTGGTATTACCTTCCCGGAAAGTTATTGTTTTTGTTGATGGCGATTTTTGGCATGGTCATCAGTGGCGGTTACGCGGGCTTACGTCGCTCGATGCGCAATTCGCAAATGTAAAGAATAAAAAGTATTGGATCAATAAAATTAATCGTAATATGGATCGGGATTGCCGAAATGCGACAAAACTGCTGTCTGACGGCTGGACGGTTGTGCGTTTTTGGGAGTCCGAGATAAAGACGAACTTGGAGAAGTGTATTAATTTGACGTTGGATGTCATCAACAATGGCCATTTGGATCACAACAATCCGACGGTTACCAATAAGACATTTGCCGAGTTTTTTGCAGGTATAGGCCTGATGAGAATGGGATTGGAGAGACATGGCTGGTCGATTCGTTTTGCAAACGACATAGACCCCCTGAAACATGAGATGTATAAAGACAATTTTAATGAGTCGCACGATACTTTTATACTTGGGGACATTCATGCAATTTCCGCAGATGCGGTTCCATCGGTGACTCTCGCTACGGCTTCTTTTCCATGCAATGACCTATCCCTGGCCGGATCGAGATCTGGATTGCGCGGCAAGCAATCTTCGGCATTTTGGGGATTTGTACGGATTATTTCAGAAATGAAAGAGCGACGTCCCCCAATTGTTTTGATTGAGAATGTTGTTGGATTTCTGACTTCAAATCATGGAAAGGATCTTGAAGATGCGTTAACATCTCTGAATAAACTGGGATATCAGGTTGATGCACTTATATTAGATGCGGCGAATTTTGTCCCGCAGAGCAGACAAAGGCTATTTATAATTGGCGTTCTAGTGCCTAGCGGTAGTATTGAATATCTAAATATAAATGAAAATTATCAGTTTTATGAGAGCAATATAAGGCCAAAAGCGCTGGCAGATTTCGTTTTACTTCACCCGCAAATAACATGGCGTTTACGTAAGTTGCCAAACCAACCATTAAGGAAGATAAGTTTTGAGGACATTATAGAAAATATGGACGACGGATCGAAAGAGTGGTGGAGTACCAGTCGTGTCGATTATCTCTTGAATCAGATGAGCGCCAAACATCGAAAAGTGGTTGAGCAAATGATGAATAACTCCTATTACTCATATGGGACAATATTTAGACGTGTTAGAAAAGGCAAGTCAATGGCGGAATTGCGGACTGATGGATTAGCGGGTTGTTTACGTACCCCTAGGGGTGGGAGTGGGCGACAAATAGTACTCAAAGCTGGAGATGGCAAGTGTTTTGCTAGGTTGCTTAACCCCAGGGAATGTGCGCGTTTAATGGGGGCAGATGACTATGAGGTCGCAGTGCCATTGAACCAAGCGCTATTTGGCTTTGGTGATGCGGTCTGCATACCCGTGATAGAATGGTTAGTGAACTACTATCTGAATCCCCTTGTGAATGAGCTTAGCAGGGGAGTTGTATTGAAGCCGCAGGTTGTGGTGAAAAATGAAAACAAGTAAATCGGATCTGGCATTACAAATATTTTATAAATGGTATAGCGAGTTGCCGGTGCATAGTACCACTGGGGGTCCTGCTAGAGGGACTCTTAGTGGCGCCCTTATAGTGTTGGATAGACTGCAGCAAGAGTTTAAATTAGACTTAGATTCACATCGTACTAAAGGCAAATCTCAGTTGATTGGCCTAAGTGCTGCAGCTGAACGCAATATTTTAGGAAGATTTGGGGAAACGCGACCATTTCTTAAGGAAGGCGGACGAACAAACCGAGGTTTGCCAGGCGATATTGATACAATGCTCAAATCCATTGCTGAAATGCACTTGGACAAACTGACCAAGAAGGAACGCAACGAGGCACTGCAACAATTGCAAGAGTTTTTGGTCAATAAAGTTAGGGATTTTCATAACCGACAAACGCTAAGGCTAGAATATGACCCCTCATTTAGTACATGGCAATTTATCCATAACTTGTTGAACGCAGCGAAGGGCAGAGGTACATTAGGTCAGGTTGCACAGTATTTGGTGGGAGCCAAGCTACAACTGAGATATCCTGATATTAAGGTGGATAATTATTCATATAGTACTGCTGATGATCAACTTAAGAGAGGTGGTGATTTCTTAATTAATGACACCATTTTCCACGTTACTGCAGCCCCAATGCCAGCTGTCTATGAAAAATGCAAATCCAATGTCGGCAATGGATTCAGGGTGTATTTGCTGGTACCAGATCGATTCTTAACTGCTGCCAAAGACAATGCTGAAATGCACTTGTCCGGGAAAATCTTTGTTGGGTCAATTGAAGCATTTGTTGGTCAAAATATCGAAGAGTTATCCGTATTTTCTAGAAATAGGATCATCTCTGAATTCAGACAATTGCTTGAAATATATAATGAAAGAGTAAATGCTGTTGAGTCTGATAAGTCATTGCTCATTACGATTCCTCCGAACCTGTTGAAATGAATCGTGTTTATTACTCTTCCCCCTTCACATCTTTCTCACCCTTCTCTTTCCCAAAGCCCTCCTCCTTCAGCTTATCCATGATTCTGGCCGCCCGCGGGAAGCCGATCTGCAATTTTCTCTGCAAGTAAGAGGCGGAGATGTCCTTTGACTCCAGGGCAAGCTGGCGGGCTGCGTCGAGTAGCTCGTCCTCGGCGGGCTTCTTGCCATCGGCCCCGGCCTGGGCCATCTCCTCGAACTTAACAGCCTGCGCCTCCTGGCGGCGCTGGCTGGCCCAGAAGTTGACCAGCCTCTCGATCTCGGCATCGCCGACCATGGTGCCCTGCAGGCGCTTGGGCTTGGAGGCGTCCTGAGGCATGTACAGCATGTCGCCCCTGCCCAGCAGCTTCTCGGCGCCGGCGGAGTCGATGATGGTGCGGGAATCCACCTGCGAGGTCAGCGCGAAGCTCATGCGCGTGGGGAAGTTGGCCTTGATCAGGCCGGTCACCACGTCCACCGACGGCCTCTGGGTGGCCACGATCAGATGTATGCCGGTGGCGCGCGCAAGCTGCGCCAGGCGGCAGAGGGCGTGCTCGACCTCGTCATACGCGGCCATCATAAGGTCGGCCAGCTCATCGATCACTATAATGATGTAGGGCATGCACTCCGAGGGTTGCCTGTTCTTATTGAATTCCTCGATATTACGCGCCTTGCCCGCTGAAAAACGCTTGTAGCGGATGTCCATCTCGGCGCTCAGCCAGCGCAGGGCCATTACAGCCTTCTCGGTATCCACCACAACGGGCGACACCAGGTGCGGGATGTTGTTGTAGTTGACCAGCTCGACGCGCTTGGGGTCCACCATTACCAAGCGTACGGCGTCGGGCGTATTGTTCATCATAAGACAGCAGATGATGGAGTTGAGGCAGACGCTCTTGCCGCTGCCAGTGGCGCCGGCTATAAGAAGGTGCGGCATTTTAGCCAGGTCGGCCACAATGGTTTCGCCTCCTGCCCCTTTGCCCAGCGCGATGGCCAGGTGGGATTTAGCCAGCATTTTCTGAAATGCGGTGCTCTCCATTACCCCGCGCAGGCCTACCGAGCCGAAGGTGGTGTTGGGCACTTCGATGCCCACCATGGACTTGCCGGGCACGGGCGCCTCAATCCTGATGCTGGGCGCGGCCAGCGCCAGCGCCAGATCGTTGGACAAGGAGTTGATACGCTCAACCTTGACACGCGTGCGGGCGACCTCCTCCTGCCTGGTGGAGACATTGCCGTCGCGATCCTTCTCCCTTACGTCTTTGAATTTGCGGTCCCAGCCGGGCTCGACGCCGAACTGCGTGACCGTGGGTCCGCGGTTAACTTCGATAACTTTAGCTTCAACACCGTAGCTGGCCAGCGCCTCCTCGATGGTCTCTCTGCGCTTCTCAATCTCGCTGTCGCTAATTATGGTCTCGGCGATCTTGTCGAGTATATTTATATTGGGCAGCGACCAGCCGCCAACGGTTATGCCGGAACGCAGCCTGTCCATTACGGCGGTATCGGCAGGAACAGCGGGTTCTTCATGCTGCTCGGCTTTAACAGGCTGCTCTTGTTCCGCCTCCTTGTCGGCGGGCACGGCTTTTTTCTTCGCGTTGGATTCTTTGACAGCTTCAGTGATCTCCCCGACCGCCCCGGCCGTCCCTTTCGCCGTGCGCTTGAAAAGCCTCAGTGTCCACTCGGGCGCCACCAGGAATATGCCCAGTATAACCAGCATCAGGAGGATTAATATCCCTGTAACCAGTGAACCGGTGATGATAGCCTGGCCGATGCGACCGCCCAGCGTAACCTGGGCCAGTATCCCGGAGCCGGACGGGCGCAGGAAGGATAATATTCCCCAGGCGGCCGTCATGAAGGCCGCGGCGGCAATGAAGTAATTCCAGTTGCGCGAAAAAAACGAAGGGCGTCCGATGATGATCAGCAGTCCTATGACGGCTATTATCATGAAGATCACGCCCAGTCCCATCAGCCTGACGATGTTCGCCCCGGCTATGTCAAGGGCTGACGCGATCTCCGAGCCAAGGTCACCCAGAGCCCGCGTGATAAGCGGCCAGAAGACGACTGCAAGGCAGACGGCTATAACGAATACGATGGCGAGCAGCACGGGGGGAGAAAAGAGGAAGGCCAGGAACGCATTGCCGGAGCCTTTGCCGGCTTTCTTCTGCGATGATTTCTGGCTGTTATTACCCCTGCTTTTTCTGGCGGGCATAGTTTTATTCTACTATACATCGATAGCAGTTGTAATTATCATGGGGCGGCGCTTGGTTTTTTCGTAGAAGAACTTGCTCAGGGTTTCCTTGATGCGGGTATGTATGGCGCTCTGCTCCGTGTGGTGTCCCTTGCCCAGCGTGTTGGCCACGAGCTCGCGGCCCTGCTCGATCACGGTTCCGTCATGCTCGGCATCCACGAAGCCGCGGGATACGATGTCCGGCGTGCCGACTAGGCGGCCTTCTTTTTTGTCCAGTGCTACGATGACAACCACGATGCCGTCGCGGGAAAGCAGCTTGCGGTCGCGCAGTATCACGTGCGCATGGCGGCCCAGAACCAGGCCATCCACATAGACGTTGCCGTAGGGCAGCTTGCCGCCTATGCGCCCCTTCTCGCCGTCGATCTCAAGTATATTGCCGTTATCCATGACGAAGATGTTACTCTCCGGTATGCCCAGGCTTTTGGCCAGGCCGGCGTGTATGACGAGGTGGCGGTACTCGCCGTGTATCGGCATGAATAACTTGGGCTTGGCCAGGGTGATGAGCATCTTGAGCTCCTCCTGGCTGCCATGGCCGTGCACATGGACGTTGGAGCGCGAGCCGTAGATAACGTTGGCGCCCTGGCGGAAGAGGTTGTCGATGGTGCGATTGATTAGCGACTCGTTGCCGGGTATGGGTGTGGCGGATATGACCACGGTATCGCCCTGGTGTATACGTATCTCGGGATGGTCGCGGTTGGCGATGCGCACCAGCGCCGAGGTCGGCTCGCCCTGGCTGCCGGTGGTGAGCAGTATGGTCTGACTGTGGCTGTACTTCTTAAGGTCATCTGCAGTGCATAGCACTTGACCCGGGTCGTGCAGGTAGTCGAGTTCCAGCGCCATCTTGACTGTATCGCGCATGCTGCGCCCGACGATGAAGACATGGCGTTTGTGGTGGGTGGCGGCATCTATAACCATCTGGATACGGGATATCAGTGATGAGAAGGTGGCGATGATGACCCGTCCGGGCGCATCGCCGATGATATGGTCCAGGGTCTGGCCGACAATTTTCTCCGAAGGAGTGTAGCCGGGCAGTTCGCTGTAGGTGGAATCGGCCATCAGCAGCAGAACGCCCTCGTTGCCCAGCTTGGCCAGCTTGGAGAGGTCGGTGGGACGGCCGTCCACCGGCGTGTAGTCTATCTTGAAATCGCCGCTGTTGACGATTGCGCCCAGGGGCGTATATATGATCAGTCCCACTGCGTCGGGTATGCTGTGGCAGACCGGGAAAGCCTCGACCTTGAAACTGCCCACCTGGAAGCGTACCCCGGGCGTTATCAGCCTGAGCCGCGCCTTGATCAGGGAGCGGTGCTCCTTGAGCTTGACCGAGATAAGCCCCTGTGTGAGTTTAGTGGCATATATGGGGAGGTCGAGTTGCGGCAGGATGTAGGGGAGGGCGCCGATATGGTCCTCATGTCCGTGCGTGATGACGATGCCGCGCAGCTTGTGCTTGTTCTCGAGCAGGTAGGTTATATCAGGTATGAGAAGGTCGACTCCCAGCATTTCGTCTTCAGGGAACATCATGCCGCAGTCGATGATGAGAATATCTTCGCCGTATTCGACGGCCATCATGTTTTTACCGATCTCGCCGAGGCCGCCGAGGGGGATTATTTTTAACTTGTGACGGGTCATTGCGTTCTAGAAAAGATTGAGCTGGGCGGGCCTGTCTTTTTCTTCCTCCATTTTGCCGGCCTCTGCCAGTACAGCGGGCAATTTGAGCATGTCAGCTTCGATTACCCTGCGTAAGTTGCCCTGGTGAAGGGCGGCCGCCGGGTGATACATGGGAAAATAGATCACGTTGCCTATACGCTTGGCCCGGCCGTGCACCTTGCTGATGCTGTCGCCGGGGAAATATTTGGCCATGGAATAGCGGCCCAGGGTTACGATCACACGTGGCTTGATCAAATCGAGCTGTCTCTCCAGCCACTTGCCGCAGGCCATGATCTCGCCGGGCAGCGGGTCGCGATTCTCGGGTGGCCGGCACTTGATGACGTTGGCGATAAAGACCTGGTTGCGCTTATAGCCGATCATGCCGATTAGCTGATCGAGATACTGTCCCGCCTGGCCTACGAAAGGCCTGCCCGTCTGGTCCTCATGGTAGCCCGGGGCTTCACCGATGAAAAGAAGCCTGGCGTTATCAGGCCCTTCGCCCGGCACTACCCTGGTGCGGTGCCTGGCCAGTTCACAGTTTTTGCAGCGCTCGATTTCCGCGTGTAGTTCAATCAGAGGTGACATCTAGTTCGAATGATAACACAGGCCCTGTCGGCGGTCAATTCATTTCAATATCAAAATGAGGCTGGATGACAGCATCACCAGCAGCACGATGCAGACGATCATGGGTTGTCTTTCCCGCTCGGCGATGAAATGCGCAAACGACAGTACAAGTATGGCTGCCGGCAATAGCAGGATAATGATCAGGCCTGCAGTTATAAAGGAGGCAGGATCGAGCCCGGCCAAACCGGGCGCCAGGGAGGTCACGGGCGTCAGCTCAGCAGTATGGGGTGCGCCGCTGATAAAAAACAATGTGAGCCCGGCTGTAATCAACAGCAGGCTAACTACTATACCTGCGCGCAGGGTCAGGCTGATGCGCCGGTTAAGGCCGTGCAGCTTTTCGTGATGGCTATCAAACTGGCATTCCATATTCTTGTCACCCCAGCATATTAAGCGCCTTGAGAATCATAATGACCGAGGTTACGGCCAGGCAAAACGTGAATGCCCACATCAGCAGGACGCTGCGGGAATGATGCGCCAGGGACGACCCAAGCCTGGCGCCAAGGAATGCGCTGATGATAAGCGGCGCCACTATGTAGGGCACGACATACCCGTTTAATACATAAATAAATGAGCCTGTCATGGTGGTGAAACAGAGCATCACGCTGCTGGTGGCGATAGCGGCTTTGAGCGGCGCCTTCATGAGCTGGTACAGTACCGGGACGTTGACAATACCTCCGCCTATGCCCAGCAGGCTGGAGACGATGCCGGCGAAGAGGCTGGTCACCAGTCCCGTCGCAGGGCGGTGCACCTGGTAGGCTATTTCTTCGTTTACTGACGGATCATAGTAGCAGCCGTCCAGCCAGGCGTGAGGGGCATGCTTCTTTTCATGTATTTCTCTGGCTGCCTCAACCTGCTCAGGTGTGAGCCGGCGCTGCTTCTTAGGCATCATGAGATAGGCGACGTAGACCATCACCGCTCCAAAGATAATAGTCAGAACGGGAGAGGATAATCGGGCTGCCAGAAAAGCCCCGGCCACTGCGCCCGGAATGAGGGTGCAAGAAAGAAGCAGGCCGAGCTTGAGATTGGTCATGTGCAGACGGATGTAGACGCCGGTCGCCGTGCAGGCGTTGATCACGATGGATACCAGGCTGCTGCCGATGGCATACTGGATGGGCAGGCCCAGAGCCAGTGTAAGCACGGGCACAATGATGAAACCGCCGCCCACACCCAGCATAGAGCCCAGAAGGCCGGCACAAAAGCCGGTGCCGGCCAGTATCCAGATATTGACGTCGGCTGGCATAGTGAGAAAAAGGATAGCACTTTCATCATGCCATTGCGAGGTGCTATACTTGCGCGGGAATTTATACAAGAAGGAAAGTGGATGGCGAGAGCAGACGGACGCGAAAATGATGAAATGAGGCCGGTTAAAATAACCCTGGGCTACCAGGATTATCCGGAGGGGTCGGCCCTTATCGAGATAGGCAATACGCGGGTAATATGCGCTGTGAGCGTGGAGGAGAGAGTGCCGCCCTTCCTCAAGGGGCAGGGTAGTGGCTGGGTCACGGCCGAGTATGCCATGCTGCCGCGCGCCACGCACACGCGATCACAGCGCAATCCTGACAGGCAGCAGGGCCGCTCGCAGGAGATCCAGCGGTTGATCGGGCGTAGCCTGCGTTCCGCCGTGGACATGGACTCTTTGGGTGAAAGGACCTTTACCGTGGACTGCGATGTATTGCAGGCCGATGGCGGGACGCGCACTGCAAGCATAACCGGCGCATATGTGGCTCTCTTCGTGGCCATCGCCCGGTTAAGAAAGCAGGGCATCTATAAAGTCATGCCTGTCAGGTGTGCCGTGGCTGCCACCAGTGTGGGAGTGGTTGACAGGCTGAAGCTGCTAGACCTGTGTTATGACGAGGATTTTCGCGCCGGGGTCGATTTCAACGTGGTTATGACGGATAAAGGCGAGTTTGTAGAGCTGCAGGGTACGGCGGAGGGTAAGCCTTTTTCCAAAGATACTATCGATGCCCTGATCGCGCTTGCCGATAAGGGCATAAAGCAGCTTTTTACGGAGCAGAAAAAGGCGCTGGAAGATTTGCGCTAAGGCCTCACCTGTCCATTGCCTTTTATACACCACTTGTAGCTGGTGATCTCTTTAAGCGCCATGGGGCCGCGGGCGTGGAACTTCTGCGTGCTGATGCCGATCTCCGCACCCATACCGAACTGCGCCCCGTCGGTGAAGCGCGTGCTGGCGTTGGCGTAGACACAAGCGGCGTCCACCTCGTTTAAAAAGCGCTGGATCGAATTATTGTCTTCGCTGACGATAGCCTCGGAATGCCCTGAACCGTAGCGGTCGATGTGCTCCAGCGCCGCGTCCAGGGAATCCACGACCATGATTGCCATCACCAGTGCCAGGTACTCCCTGCCCCAATCGTCATCCACGGCGGGCTTGATATTAAGCCCGTCTATAGATTTGAGTATGCCCACCGAGCGGTGGTCGCAATGCATCTCAACGCCGGCCTTTGCAAGCTCTCCGGCCATGATGGGAAGGAATTTAGCTGCGATATCCTTGTGCACCAGCACGCAGTCGAGGGCATTGCATACGGTGGGACGCTGCACCTTGGCATTGTAGGCGATAGCCGAGGCCTTTGCCGTATCCGCTGTCCTGTCCACGTACATGTGGCAGACGCCGATACCGCCGGCCACCACCGCCATGGCGGCATTGTCCCTTACGAATTTGATCAGGGGAGCCCCTCCCCTGGGTATAACGAGGTCGATATACTCTTTCATTTTCAGCATATGATCCACAAGGCCGCGGTCGGGCGATTCAATGAACTGCACCGCTCCCACAGGTATGCCCGCCTTATAAGCGGCTTCCTGCACGGTACCCGCAAGTGCTAGGTTGGAGCGTGCTGACTCCTTGCCGCCGCGCAGTATCACGGCGTTGCCGGCCTTGATGCAGAGCACGGATATGTCAACCGTTACATTGGGTCTGCTCTCATAGATGGCCCCTATTACACCCAGCGGCACGCGCCTTTTGCTCAATAACAGGCCGTTTGGCAGGGTGCGCTCCTCGATTATCTCGCCCACGGGGTCGGGAAGCGCCGCGACGGTTTTTACATCATCCGAGATAGCCTTGATCCGCTTCGCGTCGAGCATCAGCCGATCGAGCATGGCCGAGATCATACCCGAGGCTTCGGCCTCTTTATAGTCCTTCTCATTATTGCGGAGGATGGTGTCCTCCTTATCCAGCAGCGCCTGCGCGATGGCCATCAACGCCTCATTCTTTACCCCAGCCGGTATAAAAGACAGCCGTTTAGAGGCTGCTTTGGCCTGTGCCGCTTTTTCCTGCAATTCGTTTATATCTGCCTGCATGTGAATCCCCCCCTTGATATTTAGACAAGCGCCAGGTTATCACGGTGTACAGCCTCATCACCGTATACGTATCCGAGTATATCCGCTATCGTACCTGACTTCTCGCCCCTGATACGCAGCAGGTCGCCGGAGCTGTAATTGGCTATACCGCTGCCTATCTTTTTACCTCCGCTTTCGAAAATGTCGACCACGTCCCCCCGTTTGAAGCTGCCTTGAACTTCAACTATCCCCGCGGGAAGCAGGCTTTTTTTCTGCCTGCGCAAAGCGGCGGCAGCGCCTTTATCTATGAATAGTCGGCCCATGCAGGATAATCCCGAAAGCAGCCAGCGCTGACGGCTCTCAATCTTGCTGTCGCGAGCTGTAAAAAAAGTCCCGACGCTCTTGCCTGATGCTGCCTCAGTAATTACTCCGGGAAGCGAACCTTTGGCGATAATAACCGGCACTCCGGAAGACGTGGCCAGCCGTGCCGCCTCGATTTTGGTTACCATTCCGCCCGTGCCGCGCGTACTGCCGGCGCTGCCTGCCATCTCATCTATTTTATTATCGATTATATCGACGACCGGTATGAGCTTCGCCCGCGGGTCCTGCTGCGGGTCGGATGTATACAGCCCTTCTACATCGGAAAGAAGCACCAGCAGGTCTGCATCCACGAGATTGGCTACCATGGCTGAGAGGTTGTCATTATCTCCAAACCGCTGCTCTCCCAGTTCGTCGGTGCACACTACATCGTTCTCGTTGACCACGCAGATCACCTTGAGGTCCATCAGCGCCAGCAGTGTGTTGCGCGCATTCAGGTAGTGCGCCCGGTCGGTGAGGTCCGACCGTGTGAGAAGGGCCTGGGCCACGTTTATGCCATGCTCCAGAAAAAGGCCGTAATAGATATTCATCAGCCGGTTTTGTCCCACGGAAGCCATGACTTGCGTAAAAGGTATATCTTTTCGTTTGTTCTTTATGCCCAGCAGATCCCGGCCGGCCGCAACGGCGCCCGATGATACTACGATTATCTCATGCCCATCGTGGTGCAGTTTTGCCGCCTGCCCGGCCAGGTCGGCCATGACTTTCAGATCCAGGCTGCCGCCGCCACCGGTGATCAGATTGGTTCCGAGCTTGATCACGATGCGTTTGTACTGCATGGTGCGTAAATTATATCACAGCAATGAATTTGACTGAGCTTAGGGGTTGGGTTAAATGTCTGTATCCCGTTCGGATTAACAGGTCGGGCGGGCGCCGCCACTTTCCAGTACCGGCCAGTTTCATGACGCTCCGATCAACTTTACAAGGCTGCGAGGCAGGGCTATAATCTTTGCTTGTGTTCGAAATCAACCAGGACCTGATGGGTATACTGACCAGGCTTTCCCCGATCTGCACGGCTCTTGGATGCAAAGCTTATCTGGTAGGGGGCTTTGTGCGCGACTGGCTGGTGGGCAGAGATACGGTAGACCTCGATATCGCAGTCAGTGGCGATTCGCTGGCTATAGCTCAAGAGGCGGCTGAACTTGTAGACGGCCGCTATGTGATGATGGACGAGGAAAATGGCGTGGGCCGCGTGGTGGTGGCCGGCGAGACCGAGCCGTGGCATATAGATATAACGTCATATGCCGGTGATATCGAGCGTGACCTGCTGCGCCGTGATTTCACCGTGAACGCGATGGGGCTTGATCTGGCTGCCTTCGCATCAGCCGAAATATCGCTGCTTGACCCTTCGGGTGGGGAAGAGGACTTAAAAAAGGGCCTGTTAAGGCAGGTCAGCGACAGGGTCTTTGACAATGATCCCTCGAGGCTGATGCGCGCGGTAAGGCTTTCAAGAGAACTGAACCTTGAGATAGAGCCGATTACCGAGGAGACTATACGCTTAAACAGCAAGCTCGTGGAAAAGGTGCCCAGCGAAAAGGTCAGGGAGGAATTGCTCAGGATACTGGCTCTGCCGTTTGCCGGCAACTCCGTACGTTACCTGGATGACCTCGGGTTGCTGTGCAAAATAATGCCTGAGATCGAGGCTATGAAGGGCGTGAAGCAGCCGAAGGAGCATTACTGGGATGTTTTCGATCACTCCATCGAGTCTATAGCTGCCCTTGAATATATACTGAGGGAGAGCGATTGGGTCTATGGAAGAGGGGGCATTCTGGAAGATGTTCCGTGGCAGTCGGAGATCCAGCAGTATTTTAACGGGGATATAGCGGGAGGCGCCAATCGCAGGACTTTGCTGAAGTTAGGCATGCTGCTGCATGATATCGCCAAGCCTGAAGACCGGACCGTTGAGGAAAACGGTCGCATAAGGTTCCTCGGTCACACCAGGGACGGCGCCGTTACAGCCGCAGCCATACTGGGGCGGCTGAGGTTCAGCAACAGCGAGATCCGCTATGTGGAGAAATTGATTTACCACCACCTTCACCCGGCTCAGATGTCCCATGACGGCATGCCTACCCACCGGGCGATATACCGTTTTTTCAGGGACACCGAGGGCGCAGGGATCGATATAATTTACCTGGCGCTGGCGGATTACCTGGCCGTAGCCGGCCCGCGGGTTGATATCGGAGAGTGGCATATGCAGACTGAGCATGTGAGGTATATAATAGGTGTTCATAATAAACAGGAAAGCGAGATTTTGCCGGTCAGGCTGCTGACCGGTGATGATTTAATACATGAGTTCAGGATGCACCCGGGTAAAGATATCGGCAGGCTGCTCAAGCTGGTCAGGGAAGCCCAGGCGGCGGGCGAGATCAGCACCAGGGAAGAGGCCCTGCAATATGTCAGAAATGAGATCGACAGGGGCGCCTGCTGTGCAGCATGAGATATGGGACCTGCCCCGGACTGTGATTAAAACGTTGCTCAGGAGGGAGAATAGATAATTGAAAACAAGTGATATGTTGCTACTTTTGTTTATAGCGATCCTGGTGGGGTTCAGCTTATGGGCCATCACCCCGCTGGACGGTGACCGCTTCGGCCGCCGGGGACTCACACTGGGCCTCGATCTCAAAGGCGGCGCTTACCTTGTCTATGAAGCCGACCTCTCCAAGATGGACCCTTCACAGACGGTCGACCAGGTCATGACCAGCGTCCTCAATAAGATAGAGCGGCGCGCCAACGCATTCGGCGTGAAAGAGCCCATCATCCAGCGGCAGGGCGAGAACCGTATCCTGGTACAGTTGCCCGGCGAGAAAAACGTGGATGAAGCCAAGAAGCTGATCGGGCAGGTCGCTTTGCTGGAATTCAAGGAGACTACCTCGGACATATCCGGGCAACCACAAACGGACGATAAAGGTGAGGTTATCTGGACGATTACCACGGGAACCGGCAGCGATGGACAAATCAAGGAATTAACCGGAAGATACCTCAAGCCCAACTCCAGGGTCGAACTAAAGCCAAATACCAATGAGCCGGAGGTGGCATTCGAGTGGAACGATGAAGGGGCGATACTCTTCGAGCAGATCACCAAGCGCAATATCAATAAACCCCTGGGCATATTCCTGGACGGCCAGCCCATCTCGGCGCCCACGGTACGCGCCGTAATTAAGAGCGCCGGCATCATCGAAGGCATGGATATGAAGGAAGCGCAGAACCTGGCCATCCAGCTTAATTCCGGCTCACTCGATGTGCCCCTGACCGTAATACAGGAGCAGACCGTTGACGCCACACTCGGCTCGGACTCCATAAAAAAGAGTATCGTGGCGGGCGCCATAGGCCTCATCCTGGTAGCCCTTTTCATGATCCTATACTATCGTATGGCGGGTGTCGTAGCGACACTGGCACTGATCATTTACGGCATCATACTGACAGCCATCTTCAAGCTGGTACCGGTCACACTGACGATGGCCGGCATCGCAGCGGCCGTAGTATCGGTCGGTATGGCGGTAGACGCCAATATCCTGATTTTTGAACGTATGAAAGAGGAACTCAGGGCAGGGCGCACGATGGGGGCCGCCGTGGACGCGGGCTTTAACCGCGCCTGGCTGGCCATACGCGACAGCAATGTGACTACATTCATAGCTTGCATTGTGCTCTTCTGGTTCGGAGATACATTCGGTGCTTTCATGGTTAAAGGCTTTGCGCTCACACTTTTCATCGGTGTGGCCCTGAGTATGTTCACTGCCATCACCGTCAGCAGGCTGTTCCTCTCCATAACGGCAAAGGGCGTTAAGAATACCTGGTTATACGGAGTAAAAGCATGATCAACATCGTAGGTAATCGCAAATGGTTTTTCCTCATTTCCATATGCTTGCTTGTGCCGGGAATCATCTCGATGCTGGCATTCGGGTTTAAACTGGGCATCGATTTCACCAGCGGGACCGTTATGACGCTGCGTTTCAGTCAGCCGATCGAGCAGGCCGAGCTCAGACAGCAGATGTCCCAGCTGGGATATAGCGATGCTACGATCCAGAAGACCAGCGAAGGCGATTTCCTCGTCCGTACGAGGGATATCGATTCCGATGAAAAAATAGCCTTGATCGACGGGCTGAAGCAAGGACTGAATATAGATGTGATTATCAGGGACTTCGCCACGGTATCACCTCGGGTGGCCAGCGAGGTGGCGCGCAACGCGGCTATCGCGGTTTTAGTGGCATCTATTTTCATGATACTTTATATCGCTTTTGCCTTCCGCCACATGCCCAGTCCCTTCAAATGGGGCTTCAGCGCTGTTATCGCCCTGCTGCACGATGTACTGATAGTCATGGGTGTTTTTTCAATACTTGGCTGGCTTACCGGCTACCAGGTTGACGCCATGTTCATCGTAGCCATGCTGACTATAGTGGGCTTCGCCATCAACAACACCTGTGTGGTCTACGACCGCATACGCGAAAACGTTCGCAGAGGGATAAGCAAGGATTTCGCGGTAACGGTAAACTCCAGCATCCTGGAGACAACCGCCCGCTGCGTCAATACCAGCCTCGTGGTGATTTTGACCTCCCTTGCGCTGTACCTGTTCGGTGGAGTAACCATACAGCAGTTCATCCTGGCTCTGCTGGTCGGTGTGATGGTCGGCATCTATGACTCCATATTTGTGGCCGGGCCGCTCCTGGTATTGTGGGAAAGGGGTCTTAAAACTGAATCAAGGGCTGCATGATAACGATGATCTATGCTTATCGATTCATGTAGATTATAAGGGGGCTTTATGGATAGGAACCTTTTTATCGGTTTATGGGCATTGATCATGATCCCGCTGGCCACGTTCATGGGCATCGCGGGCATGATTTTAGGCGTTCTGATAATCCTTTTCCTCGGTATGGGACGCAAGGAAGGCTGAATACTCTCTGACGATATCGTGAATGCGGGGCAACTGCCCCGCATTCTTTGATTATGGCAGTTCTAATATCACAGTTTATGGATAGAGCGGATACGGCTAACGAAGTCGCTGAAATCCCGTGGCGAATATGACATGGGTGGTGGTCCCAGGGGATCGTAAACCTCGCCGTGACCCATGAGAAGTTCAAGGGTAGCGGTGACGGAATAAGCCAGCGCCAGGTGATTGTAGCCCCCTTCCAGAGTAAATACCAGCCGGCCGCGGCAGAATTCATCTGTAATAGCCTTGATGATCTTGGTCATGCGCGCAAATCCCATAGTCGTAAGCGTCATATTGGATATCGTGTCCTGCCAGTGGGCATCGTAGCCGGCCGATACCAGCACCAGGTCCGGCTGGAAGCGTCCCGCCATCGGTGCCAGAACCTCGTTGAAAACCCCAAGGTATTCGTTGTCACCCAGCCCGGACTCAAGAGGAACGTTCACCGTATACCCCTCCCCGGCCCCTTTGCCGGTTTCTTCGGCAGCGCCCGTAAAAGGGTACCACGGATACTCGTGGGTGGAAAAATATAGTACCTGTGATTCGCTATAGAAGGTCTCCTGCGTGCCGTTGCCGTGGTGGACATCAAAATCGACTATCAATATTCGCTTGATATCATAGTTGGACAGCGCGAAGCGGGCGGCAATGGCGATGTTGTTAAAAAGGCAGAAACCCATCTGGTGGGAGCGTACGGCATGATGTCCCGGCGGCCTGACAGCGGCAAAAACTCCGTCAGCCTTGTGGTCCATGACCTGCTCAACAGCTGTCATCATTCCGCCGGCAGCGTAGATAGCCGCCTCCCATGACCCGGGGGAGGCGTAGGTATCCGGATCGAGCCAGCCGCCGCCGCTGTCTATCTCGGCTTTCAGGCTCCTGATATATTCCCTGTCGTGTACAGCGGCTATCTCATCGATACTGGCGGGGCGGGGAGATATGTGAACGAGTTGTTCTTTGACCTTTGTCTTTTCAAGTACGGCGTCTATTGCGGTCAGGCGGTCCTTCCCCTCGACGTGGTTGCCCGTCTCATGACGCTGGTAGATCTCACTGCTTACATAGCCGACTGGCATTTGCTTGTAGATTTCCTTGTATATTTCCTTGTATATATATTCTGTATAGAGGTTCTTAAGAAGGTCAACTCTTTAGCTGTGGGCCTCGGCCTATGACCATCACCCCGTGGAAGTAACGGTCGTAAATATCTTTAATAGACTTTCCCCATTCAAAGGAGCCCTTGTTTTTCCTCAGCGCCAGGCTGGCGATTTTGATATTATGCGGGAGTCTGTCGGCACGGTCGGAACACGGCATCAGCTTCACGCAGGGAAAATCGATGCACTCTGAACAAAATTCCAGGCCCTTGCTGTTTGCGCAAATCCAGGTTGCGCACTGCTCCCCTATTACCGGGCAGTAACCGTCTATGGACCTGCAGCCTGTGCACGTGACTTTATCCAGGGATAGGTTCAACATCTCTGAGAGCCTGTGTTTGAGCTTGTCATCCTTGATTGCCAAATTTAGAGGGCAAAGCCCGCAGTGAATACCACACGGCGCTTCCAACGCGTTTTTATCCATCAGTCTCTCCTCTGTAAATCATGTTGCCTCGGGGCATGCTAATTATATAGCTAATGTTCAATTGTTACGAGGTTGAGGCGTGGCACTCCCAGCGGGTCGATGCTGTAGTTCTTTACACGCGGGTTTACCAGTACGTAGCTCTGGTTAAACCAGAGTGGTATGACAGGCGCCTGGTCGACAACGACCTGCTCCGCCTGCTGGTAAAGCCTCATGCGCCTGCCATGATCCTGCTCAACGGCTGCCCTGTCGATCAGGTCGTCCAGTTCCTCGCTGGAGAAACGGCCGTTATTGTATTCTGTGCCCGTATAGAAGAGTGTTTGCAGGAAATTCTGCGGATCCGGATAGTCAGCTATCCAGCCTAACACGTACATCTCATCGGCCTCTTGCTGCAGGTTATAATGAAATGGACCTGGCTCAAGCAGCCTGATCGATACGTCGGCGCCCAGGTTTTTTTCCCAGTCCTGTATGATAGCCCCCAGATAAGGATCGACATCAACTCCCCCGTAGCCAAGGACGGTAATGGTGACAGGAGGAAGGCCTGCGCTATACCTGGATTGGGACAAAAGGTCCCTGGCATGTGCCGGGTCATAACCCGGCCCCTTTAACTCTTTGTTATAGCCGGGCATGCCCGGCGGAATTATGCCGTCCGCCCGGCTGACCATATTCTTCTGTATGATCCTGATGATGCGGTCCTTATCCACAGATTGGCTGAAAGCCTGCCGGACAAGGGGGTCGTCGAAAGGAGGCTTGCCGGTGTTGAACCCGATATATTGCAGGCTGAACTCGGGAAAAACATGAAGCTGATCGAAGAAAGGCCCCATTTTATCCGCGGCGCGGTCGATATGTAATTGGCCTATCTCTGCCACGTCTATCTTGCCCGTTTCATAGAGGGACATGGGTACGCCGTCCAGTAGTTGGAAGGCCACGCGGGCCGCAGGCTTCTTGCCGTAAAAGTACTGGTTGGGCTGCAGTATGATGAGGGAGCCTTCGTTCCACCTGGCCAGCCTGTAAGGCCCGCTGCCGTTGGGTTTGTGCCACCAGTCGCTGCCTGACTTCACATTGTCCCTATCCACTACGAAGGCTGTGGGGTAAGCCAACTTGGACAGGAAATAAGCTTTAGGCGCATCGGCCGTGACTGCCAGCGTGTGATCGTCGATAACGGATACGCCACTGAGGTTTTCAGCTTGGCCCGATAGCACTTCAGCCGAGCCCTCTATATCGTTAAGGTAGGTAGACGCAGTCTGTGATCCGGTGGCCGGCTTGCAGGCCCTTTCCCACGAGTACTTGAAATCGCCGGCTGTGACCGGCCTGCCGTCATGGAAGCGGGCGTCCTTGCGCAGGAAGAAAGTATAGGTTTTACCGTCGGGACTTACCTCCCATCTCTCGGCAAGGTCGGGGACGGGCTCAAGATTCTCGTTGAATTCGACCAGGCCGTTGAAGATATGCATGACATAAAGGTGGGATGACATCTCGCTGGATATGGCCGGGTCAAGGGTGAGTGGTCCAATATCCCACAGGTTCAAGGTCCCGCCCGGGCTTGATTGGACATCGATATCATCAGCTCCCGTCTGCAGCAGGCCACATCCCGCAAGCGCGGATATGGCAAATGCGCCGATGGCAATTATAGCGATTAACTTGAACAGCAATTTTCTTTTCATACTTGACCTCAAAGTAGATTCCTCGATTTCAGGCTGGTATAACCCTTGTCGCTGACGATGATATGGTCGAGGACCGGGATGCCCAGCAATTCGCCTGCCTGCACCAGCCTCTTAGTCAGGTTCAAATCTTCCGAAGACGGCTCAAGGTCGCCTGAAGGGTGATTATGCACGAAGATAACAGAGGCTGCCAGCGACGAGATGGCGTCCTTGAACACCTCGCGCGGGTGGACTATGCTGCTATCCAGGTTGCCAATGGAGATCTGCTTCTTGTTGTTGACCCGGTTGCGGGTATCCAGGCAGAGCACATAGAAATGCTCCCTTTTCTTTCCCCGTAATTTTTCCTGCATGGAGGAAAAAGCTTCCTGTGGCGACTGCACGGGCTTGCCCTTCTCGCCGTAGTCCGGATCCAATAGTCGTCTGCCGATCTCAAAAGCAGCTTTCACTTGAATAGCCCTGGCCTCGCCGATGCCCCGGGACCTGGAAAGCTCCTGGATGGATGCTGCGGCGATGTTATGCAGGTTGCCGAACTCGGACAGCAGTTTTTGAGACGTCATAACAACCGAGTTACCCCGTGTGCCGCTGCCCATGATGCAGGCAAGCAACTCTGCGGTTGAAAGCGCTTCCGCACCCAGCCTCTTGAGGCGCTCCCGCGGCCTGTCCGAGGCCGGCAGGTCGTGCACTGTATAAGTATCCATCTAACCGCCTCCCTTTGTGGTTACGCATGCGGCAGGAGAAAAGTTAAGACCGTCGAGCGCTAGACTTAGCGGCAGCGCGTTCTGAGGGGCAACCTTATCACGGTCAGCAGTAGCCTGCGGCTCGGCCGTCATATATCTAAGCCAGGCATCGTCCAGGCCGCTCAAATCGAAGCCGTAGATCTTTATCAGAGCGTCGTCCACGCTGTAGCCGTCGTTAAGCAATACAAGCAACTGGTTGATCTTATCTTTGCCGTAGTTGTTTATCAGGTACTCGGTCACACTCTGGCTCTGCGCATATGCGTAAAAGGCGCCTTCGGGACTGGCGGGAAAAGGGCTTGAGAGGGAACGCAGGGTGGCTATGCGGCCGTCCTCGATGGACATTTGCAGCGCTTTCCTATCCTCTTTGCTCTGATCGCCCTCCGCGTGCATGGCCAGCCCCTCGTCCAACCACAGCGGCTTTATTGCCCCATAGGGGCTGCCGGTAACCTGTTGGGTCACCAGGTGTCCCAGCTCATGGGCCACGGCTTTTTTCCCCCAGTTGAGGTTATTGGTCGAGATGCCGATGGATATGATATTGTAACCCTTGTAAGCTGCTCCTCCCGTCCATTCATCCGGGGCTACAATGGAGCTTTTAAGGTCGCTGTAATTCGCGTATATATAGATGTAGACCGGCTCGTCAAGGGTCGCGCCGGTATCCCGCTCTAACCGTTCTTTGGCGTCTACCGCAGCCTTGAGCAGGTCTCCGGCAAAGGTACGGCTGCCCTGGTACCAGTAAACGTTGATATTTTGATCGCTGATCTTCTGCCATTTGTAGCGTGTGTCATCGAATGTTATATTTTGTTTAGGCGTGGTCAGCCGGTTGCCCGTGTTGTCCTCGATCACCCACCAGTATGTGACTCTGGCGCCGGGAGGTAGCGTGCCCTTACGCATATCCCAACTCCAGGCGACCTTGACATCTTTAGCCGGCTGAAAATCGGGCCAGGCCTCGGCGTAAGTAGGCACATAGACTTTTTTATCGACTTCGTAGCGGAGCCTGATGCGCGTTATGGGGGCGCTGCTCTCGGCCCTGACGTTGAAGCTGAGAACGTTGGGGAAATCGGCATCTGTGCTCGATTCGAGAAGCTTTATATCACCGGTCTCTGCAGATACTCCGGCCGGGATCAGACAGATCAGCAACAGCAATAAGACAAAACCCAATTTTCTGGTCATTTTTCCTCTCCAACTTTCGATCGTAAATATGCGTTGATAAACTCGTCGATCTCGCCGTCCAGCACGGCTGCCGTGTTGCTGGTTTCATGCTCCGTCCTGTGGTCCTTGACCATCTTGTAGGGATGAAGAACGTAGCTACGTATCTGGTTGCCCCAGCCGGCATCTATGCGTTTTCCCTTGATCTTGGCTTTCTCGGCCTCCCTTTTCTCGATCTCCATCTCAAGCAGGCGCGCATACAGTACCCTCAGGGCGCTCTCCTTGTTCTGGTGCTGCGACCGCTCGCTCTGGCAGCTTACCACCAGGCCCGAGGGGATGTGCGTGATCCTGACCGCGCTGCTGGTTTTTTGCATGTGCTGGCCCCCGGGTCCGCTCGAGCGGAACGTATCCACCCGGATGTCTTCGGGGCTTATCTGGAGATCTGTCCTGGCCTCCGCTTCAGGCATAACCTCAACAAGGGCAAAAGAAGTATGCCGCGCGTGGTCGGCATCGAAGGGAGAAAGGCGAACCAGCCTGTGCACGCCGTGCTCCGACTTCAGGTTCCCGTAGCATAAATTGCCCTTGATCTCTATGGTTGCACTTTTGATGCCGGCCTCGTCCCCGGGCGACATATCCAGGACATCAGACTGAAACTTGTGTCGCTCGCACCAGCGCAAGAACATGCGCATAAGCATCTGCGCCCAGTCCTGGGATTCCGTTCCCCCTGCGCCGGCGTGTATGGCAAGTATGGCGTCCCGGCCGTCGTACGGGCCGTCCAGCATAAGCTGCACCTCGATATCATTGAAATGCGCTTCCATGCGGTCGATCTCCCTGTGAATATCGGCCTTCAGGGACTCGTCATTCTCGGTCAGTGAGATGGAAATGACCTCTTCTACACCCGCCGCTTTATTTGCGATGTCGCGCCACTGTGAGACGGTATCTTTGAGCGCGCCTATCTGGCGCATGACCGACTGTGCTGATTGCTGATCTGACCAGAAGCCGGGATCGGGCGTCCTTGCCTCCAGTTCAAATAGCCGCTTCTCTTTGCCTGCGATGTCAAAGATGCTCCATGATGGCGGAAATCCTGCGCCGCAGCTCTTCAATACGCGTTTTTTCTTCCAGCATTATTTATCCCCGTTGTACCTTTCGTTTGTTATCCGGGTACCCGTAATCGGACAGACTCGATGAACGGCCGGCTGCCATATGTGCCAGGCGGGTAGGCTGCGGCAACCGGAGGCCGCGGCAGCATTCCAGAACCAGAGAGATGGCGCTGTCAAGGTCAATCCTGTGCCCGATTGAAACGTAGACGGGTTTAACAGCGTGTCTGGTTCTGACTGCTGCCCCGATTATTTCATTCCTGTCGCTCAGTAACCTGTAGCTGCCGGCCATATCGGGAAGCCAGTCATGCGTGCCGATCAAACGTGACTTGGCGCACCCTATCGACGGTATGTCCAGCAGCAGTCCGAGGTGAGACGCAATGCCCAGCCTTCTGGGGTGGGCGATGCCCTGGCCGTCAACTATCAGCAGGTCGGCGCGCGATTTTAATCCCTGCAATGCCCTCAAAGCCAGCGGGGCTTCCCTGAATGATAACAGGCCGGGAATATAGGGAAAATCGATCTCGCCCTCCACAACAGATACCTCGCATAGCTCCAGCGATCTATAATCTAATACTACAGCCGCTGCTCGTCCGGCTGTCGAGAAACGAGATATCGAGACATCGATACCTGCTATCAGTCTAATATTCGTGCTGTCCCTGCGGTGGACGACCTCATGTGACAGCCTGGTCTGCAGTTCACGGGCCTGCCTAAAATCAATGTCCCAGGAATGGGATAGGTGAGTTTTCATAAAGCTGATTATAAAGGCTGAATATAGTATATTACAAATAACGCGCGTATATGGACAAAGTTGCAGCGTGAACCTGGTTCAAACTATCAGGCTGCAGTATTCATCATATTTATAGGGCACAACCGGGCAGGGGCGACCGGTAAAAGAAATTGGCAAAGGCGCCATTTTGAAAAATGGCCAGGTTGGCTATAAAATAATTTGCGTTTAAGGCGTTTATTTCGGCGGACTGAATGCCGGGGAGAAGAAAATGAAGTTGATGAGATCTTTGATCAGCATATCAATCATGACCGCGGTTTTATTATGCGCATACGCCGGCTGCAGCCAGGCAGGCAGTGTCAGCCAGCCGGACAAGTCAGCCATCACTGAAGGTGTGATGACCACGTCGGTAAATGACGATTCAAAACCCACCAGCCCTGTCTGTATATCTTTCGCACCTGACACACCGGCCATCTACTGCTCGTTCAAAGTATCCGGCGTTACGTCGGACGATTTGATCAAGGCCAGTTGGTATTATATAAAGGGTGAGGCCGTGGATAAGGAAAACGAACTGCTGGATGAGATATACACCAGCGCCCAGGGTGGGGACCAGGGTTACTACCTGGCCTTTTACAAGCATATGCCGGCAGGAGGCTGGTACAAAGGAAGCTACAAAGTTATTCTCTCCGTGAATAATAGCGATAAGCTATCTGTTCCTTTCGAAATAAAATAACCGGGGCGCTCGTCAAGAAGTCTTTTGTGAGCGGCGCAGCCCGGAGTACTCGGCCAGTGCGGACATAGCCCGGGCGCATTGCTCAGGAGTATCATAGACCGGTATGCCTGCTTCCTTAAGTGTATCCGCAACAGGGTCTTTTTTGGCATCGCTATACCAGCGCACGCAGATGATCGGTTTGCGGTAGATGCGTGGCAGATCGCAGAAACGTTTGGTCCCTTCATCGGTGAGCCTGTTTATGTTATCCAGAATCTCCGGAGGTAGCTTGTCCAGCTTTAAGCCCCATACCAGCGGGTTAATCGGTACGTTGCTGATGACGCCGTCTATGTAGTCCAGTTTTAATAGAGTTTCCACTACATCAGCTTCATCCACAGCGGTGCGATAGCTACCGGCAAAATCGACGGGGTTGGTAGGTGGCGGTGCGTGGGGAGGGAGCATTTTCTTCAGAGTTGAAGAGGTCGCTTGATCCAGTTCCGGTACATCCAGCCCCAGTCTCTGGCATGCATCCGTGGACACGACACCCTGTCCGCCGGTCCCCAGCACACCCATCCTTTTGCCGGGTGGCAGGGGCTGGCCGATAAATGCCACGGCGAGATCAAAAGTATGGAATGACTCCTCCGTGCGTATCAAGCCGAGTTGTCGGCAAGCGCTCTGAAACACTAAATCCGATCCTGCAATAGATGCCGTATGCGACATCGTTGCACGGGCGCCGGCCGGCGAGCTGCCGCCCTTGTAGAGTATGATCGGCTTCTTCTTGAGCGTCTCCCTGCATACGTTAAAGAATCTCCTCCCATCTTTGATGCCCTCAGCGTAAAGGATTATCACCCTGGTTTCGTCATCGTAAGACAGGTATTCGATATAGTCCGCCATGGTGAGGTCAGCCTGGTTGCCGATGCTGATAAACGTGCGGAGGCCGTAGCCCTTGGTACTGGCCATATCTGCCATGTATCCACCGAATGTGCCGCTCTGCGAGATAAAGGCGATCTGACCGGGCTTTGGCGCTTGTTCAAAGGCATTGTTGAGGCAGGCTGCCCCACTCCAAATACCCATACCATTGGGGCCGACGCAACGTATGCCTCCCTTAGCTGCGGTAGCCATCACTTTATCCTGAAGCGACTTCCCTTCAGGGCCTGTTTCGGCAAAGCCGGCAGATATCAATATGGCTCCCCTGACGCCTTTTTCCACGCATTCCTGCATGATAACAGGCACATGGACGGCCTGAACGGTAATCACGGCCAGGTCTACCGGTCCGGGTATATCTTTGACGGAGCGGTACGAGGGGAGGCCTAATATTGTGCCGCCCTGGGGATTAACGGGGTATATATGGCCCCTGTAGCCGGTGCGCAGCGGTCGCTCAACCATCATGTAGCCCCACTTGGTGATGTTGTCTGAGGCGCCGATAATGGCCATTGACCTCGGCTTGAAGATGTAGTCGAGCTCTACAGTTTCGGGCAAGATAAAGCCTCCGGTTCGAAGTGTCAGGGGGGATTATAAACCATATCACCGCCGGATTTCATGCAGGAACCTGTGCCGGGCACGAGTGCATGCGATCGGTGTAATATGCGATATTGTTGACAGGTACGTATGCTTCATGCATAATAACCTGTAAAAAAATAAAGGACTACAGGTAGACTGATATCATGGTTAAAATCAGGTTAAGAAGAACGGGCGCCAGGCATAAGCCCACGTACAGGATAGTGGTGACCGACAGCCAGTCGCCGCGCGAAGGCGCTTTTATCGAAGTCATAGGGAATTATAATCCTCTTACTGATCCAGAGACTGTAAATATTGATGAGGCAAAGGCCCTGGCATGGCTGGAAAAAGGCGCCCAGCCAACCGATACTGCATACAGGCTGCTGGCTAAAACCGGCGTGATGGGAAAATTTACTGCGGCGCATCCTACCAGGAAATTCAAGCAGGCAGTACAGAAGACTACTCAGAAGGTGAAGAAGAAGTCCAAATCTACAACTGAGGTGAAGGCATAATGAAGGAGTTAGTCGAATATATTGCCCGGTGTATTGTGAGCGCGCCCGATGATGTCAAGGTAACGCAGGAGACTGACGCGGGCGGCGTGGTCATCAAGCTGGAGGTCAATGCCGAGGATAAGGGCCGGGTGATTGGCAAGCAGGGAAGGGTTGCTGAAGCCATGCGCACCCTTTTGCGCGTGGTTGCCACCAAAGCAGGTACAAGGGTCAGGCTCGAGATAATCTAAATAACAGGGTAATAAAAAAGCCAATATCGACCGGACGATCGATATTGGCTTATGTTATTTTTATTAGGCTGCAATCTGTCCGCCGGGTTTGTAGCCTGGCATTCTGCGGCGCTTTTCGGCAACGCGCACGCGGGCGATGGAGCGCCTGAGGGCTGCTTCTGCCCTCGACTGGTCAACCTCAGGACTCAGGCCTTTCAACCGTTCTTCGGCTCTCTGCTTGGCCGCGGTTGCGCGCTCGAGATCGATCTCGTCGCTTCTCTCGCAGACGTCAGCCAGCACGATTACTTTTTCCGGCATGACCTCCATAAAACCGCCTGAGATAACCATGTATTGCTCATCGCCGTCTTTGCGGATAACGAGTTCGCCCGGGGCAAGCATGGTGATGAGTGGGGCATGCTTGGGAAGTACGGTCATCTGCCCCTCGGTACCCTCGGCAATGATGGTAGTGACATCGCCCGAAAAGACCTGGCGCTCGGCAGTGACAATCTCTAACTTAATAGTCGGCATAATTACGCCCCTAATTTCTGTGCTTTCTCTGCAGCTTCTTCAATGGTCCCGACCATTACAAATGCCGATTCCGGCAGGTGGTCCCATTTGCCTTCGAGTATCTCTTTGAAACCGCGGACCGTTTCCTTAATCGATACATATTTGCCGGGTATGCCGGTGAACGGCTCTGCCACGAACATGGGCTGGGTGAGGAACCTCTGTATGCGGCGCGCGCGGTTGACCGTCACCTTGTCCTCTTCGCTCAGTTCTTCCATGCCCAGAATGGCGATAACGTCCTGCAGGTCCTTATAGCGCTGCAGCACCTTCTGTATGCCGCGGGCAGCCTGGTAGTGGTCTTCTCCCACAACCTGCGGGTCGAGGATACGCGAGGTGGAGGCCAGGGGGTCTACCGCGGGGTAGAAGCCCTGTGCCGCGATGGCACGCTCAAGCGACACCACACCGTCGAGGTGGCCGAAGGTTGTAACGATGCCCGGGTCGGTGTAGTCATCGGCCGGCACGTAAATAGCCTGGAATGAGGTGATCGAACCTTTCTTGGTGGAAGTGATGCGGTCTTCCATTTCGGCCACATCAGTGCCCAGGGTCGGCTGATAGCCCACGGCTGAAGGCATGCGGCCGAGCAGGGCCGATACTTCCATGTTGGCAAGGATATGACGGTATATATTATCTATGAAAAGGAGCACATCCAGCCCTTCATGATCCCGGAAGTGCTCTGCAAATGTTACGCCGGTCAGCGCCACGCGGGCACGGACGCCGGGAGGCTCGTTCATCTGGCCGAAGACCATGATGGTCTTTTCGATGACCCCCGATTCCTTCATTTCACGCCAGAGGTCATTGCCCTCCCTCGATCTCTCTCCCACGCCTGCAAATACCGAGAAACCGCCGTGCGCCGTGGCGATATTGTGGATGAGCTCCTGGATGATGACCGTCTTGCCCACCCCGGCGCCGCCGTAGGCTCCGATCTTACCTCCACGGGTGAAGGGTGTGATAAGGTCGATGACCTTTATGCCCGTTTCAAGCATCTGGATGGTGGTTTCCTGCTCCGCCAGGCTGGGGGGGTCGCGGTGAATCGGTAATTTATCCTTGGTTTTTACCTCTCCGAGCCTGTCCAGTGGATCTCCGAACACGTTGAACAGGCGGCCGAGGGTGGCCTTGCCGACCGGTACCGAGATGGGAGCGCCGGTATCGACAGCCACTGCACCCCTCTGAAGGCCTTCCGTGGGGCAGAGGGACAGGCATCGGACCCAGTTATTGCCGATATGCTGTACCGTCTCCAGCACGATCCTCTCGCCATCCTGCATAATTTCGAGGGCATTATAAATCGCAGGCAACTCTTCCTGGGGGAATTCTATATCAACTACTGTGCCGATTACCTGTATTACTTTTCCTTTTGCCAAATTGCACCTCCTATTTGAGACCTTCAACGCCTGCGACGATATCGAGCAGGTCCTTGGTGATCATCTCCTGACGGGCCTTATTCAAGGTCAGCGTGAGATCGGCGATTACATCATAGGCATTGTCCGTGGCGTTGCGCATAGCCATCATCCGCGCCGACTGTTCGCTGGCAATTGATTCAAGTATAGAGTGATACACCTGCATTTCGACGAACCTTGGCAGCAACTCGCCGAGGACATGCATAGCGTTGGGTTCGAAAATATATTCCGGGCTGACACTCTTGGGTAACTGTGCCGGTTCCACCGGCAGTAAAAGTTCCAGTGTGGGCTTCTGGATCATCAGGTTGACGAACCTGGAATAGGCAATATAAACGCGGTCATAGAGCCCCTTGGTATAATCATCTATCACTATCTGCGATATGGCTATGGTATCTGCCATCTTGGGCCGGTCACCCAGTTTGGTGAACTCGGCACGAATCTCACGCATCGATCGGCGCATGAAATCGCGGCCTTTTGAACCCACTGCAATAACCGTGACAGGAACCTTTTGATCGAGAATAAAATTACCTACCAGCCGGTTCAAGTTGGTGTTCAAGCCGCCGCACAGGCCCCTGTCGGTGGTTATGTGGACGATGCCGATTTTGTTTACGGGGCGTGCTACCAACAACGGATGGACAGCTCCTCCGGCGGCAGCCTGGGCGGACAGGTCGGCGATGATGTGCATGATCTTGTCACTGTAAGGCCTGCCTGCGATTGCCATATCCTGGGCCTTTTTCATTTTGGCAGTGGCGATCATCTCCATGGCACGGGTTATCTTTGCCGTGTTCTGGACACTGCGGATCCGCCGTCTAAGTATTTTTGGACTTACCATTTAGTCGCCTCAATAAGCAGAGCTCTGCTTAAATTCTGCTATGGCCTTTTTGAGTTCTGCCTCAGTTTCCGGTTTTAATACCTTTTCCGTGGCAATTTTATTGCCGACTTCAGGATGGTTATTGACCATGAATTTATAGAACGCGTTTTCGAAGGCCGAAACCTTGTCAACCGGGACATCGTCGATATATCCATTGGTGACTGCAAACAGTATCATCACCTCATTTTCCAACGAAAGCGGCGCGTACTGAGGCTGTTTGAGTATCTCAACCATGCGCTTGCCGCGTTCGAGCTGCGCCAGCGTGCCCTTATCAAGGTCCGAGGCGCCGAACTGGGCGAAAGTAGCCAGTTCCGCGTACTGTGCCATATCGAGCCTCAGCTTGCCGGCCACCTGCCTCATGGCCTTGGTTTGCGCATTGCCGCCCACGCGTGACACGGAGAGGCCGACGTTGAGCGCAGGGCGTACACCAGCGTTGAACATGTCGGTCTCAAGCAGGATCTGTCCGTCTGTGATGGAGATGACATTGGTCGGGATGTACGCCGACATGTCGCCAGCCTGGATCTCGATTACCGGCAGCGCTGTAAGCGAGCCTCCGCCCAACTCTGCGGAGAGTTTGGCGGCCCGTTCAAGCAGCCTGCTGTGAAGGTAGAAAACATCGCCTGGATAAGCTTCGCGGCCGGGTGGACGGCGGAGGATGAGCGAAACCTGGCGGTAAGCCCAGGCATGTTTTGAAAGGTCGTCGTATATAATGAGGGCGTCCTTGCCCTGCTCCATGAACTCCTCACCGATGGCACAGCCCGCATATGCTGAAAGATATTGCATTGACGCGGGATCTGACGAAGTGGCAACCACCACGACGGTGTGTTCCATGGCGCCATATTTTCTGAGTGTCTCAACGATGTTGGCAACCTTGGCCGTCTTCTGGCCGATTGCCACGTAGATACATATAAGGTCTTTGCCTTTTTGAGCGATAATGGTGTCGATGGCAACTGCGGATTTACCGATAGAGCGGTCGCCGATTATCAGCTCACGCTGCCCGCGGCCGATGGGTACCAGAGCGTCAACACACTTGATGCCGGTGTGTACGGAAATGTTGACCGGCTGCCTGTCAACTACGTTGGGGGCGATACGTTCGACAGGCCGGGACTTGCTTGTCTTGATCGGACCAAGGCCATCGAGGGGCTGACCGAGCGTGTTGACCACGCGGCCGATGAGCTCGTTGCCGACCGGCACTTCAACCACGCGGCCGGTGCAGTGAACCTCGTCTCCTTCCTTAATATGGCTGAATTCACCAAGGATCACGGCGGCCACGTTGTCTTCCTCCAGGTTAAGAGCCAGCCCCATGATGCCGTTGGGGAATGCCAGCAGCTCATTGTTTCTAGCTTTGCGAAGGCCTTGTATACGGGCAACACCGTCGCCGACCTCCACCACGGTTCCAACGTCTACCATGGTGGCAGTAGCACCGAAGCGCTCGATTTGCTCCTTGATCACCGATACTATATCTTTGTCCTGGGATTTCAATCTGCTCACCCCCTTAAAGGTTGTTTATTTCGTAGCTTCTACAAGGTCTTTCCTTAACAGATCCAGCCTGTTACGTATACTCCCATCTATCAGGGTATCTTCTATACGGGCTACAATGCCGCCAAGTATGGATGGATTGACCCTGAGCTTAACAGTAACCTTCCTGCCGGTTATCTTTTCCAGTTGGCCGGTTATCTTCTGCTTATCCGTTTCATCTAACGGGACAGCGGTCGTGACCACGGCGTGTTTAATGCCGCGCTGCTCATCCAGCAGATTGTCATATTCGTCTGCTATCTGTTCCGTGTTTTTAATCCTGCCTTTCAATATCAGCAGGTAGCACAGGTTGAGAACAAGCTCATTTGGCGTGTTAAGCTTCTGCTTGATCAGTTCAGCTTTAAGGTTGAATGGAACCTTGGGATGATCTATCAGATCCACGATCTCCCTATCCTTCATCAGGTCAGAGAGCTTGCGGAGCTCTTTTTTCCATTCGTCCAGGTTGTTCTTCGCCTGTGCGATCTCAAAGATCGCTTGAGCGTAGCGCCTGGCAGAAATCGTCGAAATCATTTATCTATCCTGCTCAATTCTGTTTAAACGTATTGCTCTGGTCCAGGACCTCATTGATAAGTTTGCGGTGTTTCGGCGCGTCAAGGGACTCCTTGATTACCTTTTCGGCGGCAAGGATGGTGAGGTTGGAGAACTCGGATCGCAACTCTGCGATGGATTTATCGCGTTCGAGCTTTATTTCATCCCTGGCCTTATTCACGATTATGTTTGCTTCCTTGCGTGCACCGTCTTTGGCCTCTTCCTTGATCTTTTCGGCTATCTGGGAGGCCTGGGCAATGATGACCTGCCCTTCTTTACGTGCAGCTTCGACAGCTAGCTTGACCTGTTCTTCGCTGCGGCTCGTCTGCTCCTTTATCTTCTCCGCCTGTTCAAGGCTCTCCTTTATTTTGGCGGCCCGCTCATCCAGCATTTTGAGCACCGGCTTGTATAGGATTGCCGTGAGCAGCCCAAAGAGGACAAGGAAGTTGATCAGAAATGCAACCAGCAGTTGCCAATTTACTCCGATACTTTCCATATTTACCTCAAAGTTCCAATCCTGTATTTTCTCAACGCAACGCCGGCTGTTGTTGCCGGCGCCGGGAAGGTCCCCAATCGAAATTGGCCCTTCCTTAGCAGCAACAGGTATTAGACGACCATGGCAAGCAGGATAGCGACGATCAGAGCATAGATGCCGACCGCCTCAGTCAGAGCGCCGATCAGGATCATGTTGGTCAGGAGTACGCCCCTGGCTTCGGGATTGCGGCCCAGCGCCTGCATGGCTCCCAAACCGATCAGTCCAAGGCCAATGCCCGGCCCGAGCATTCCCAGACCTGCAGCGAGTCCGGCGCCCAGCATTTTCATAGTTTCAGCGTCCATCTAGATCCCTCCTTTTACTTGAGTACAAAATTAATTGTGTTCAGCACCCTCTTCGTGGTGCGAGGTTACTGCCATTACACCGAATACAAGTGTCAAACCGGCGAAAATCATAGCCTGCAGGAAACCGACAAGGGTCTCGAGCCCGTAAAAGGGCACAGGCGCTATGAAGGCTACTAAAAATGTCATAACGCCGAGCAGGATCTCGCCGGCCGTCATGTTCCCAAATAGACGAAAGGTGAAACTGACGATCCTGATGAAGTGGCTCAAAATTTCCAGTAGACCGACATAGATATTGATGAAGCCAAATAGAAATCCGCTCAGGAAAGATTTCCAGTTGCCCTTGAAGAGATCAGCGAATGCCTTGCCCAGGGAACTGAACTGGAAGAACGAATCCAGGTACTTGAACGGTCCAATCCTGGAAAAGCCCAGGTATTCAATGAACAGGAAAGATACAATCGCTATGGAAAGCGTCAGGTTGATATCCGTGTTGGCGGCCCGCAGGAAAGGGACAGTAATAGCATAGGTATGCGAACCCTCTGTTATATGTTCAACCGGACCCCAGGTGCCCCATAAAGGCACCAGTGCCAGCAATGCGTTGGTTACCACGTATAAAAATATGGTGGTGACGATTGGCAAAAAGATGCGGACGTGCTTGGGACCGGCGACACCCTCGATGGCATTATGGATGCCGTCGACAACCACCTCGGCAAAGCTTTGCAGCCTGCCGGGTATAACCTTCATTTTCCTGGTGGCGAAGAAGAATAACGCACAGAGCAAAATGATGGTGATCCATGAAGAGATAAGGGTATTGGTGATCTTGAAGTCACCCATGTGGAACATTGCTTCCGATGGAAGTACAACATGGAGCTTACTGATCTGCAGTTCCCTGGGCACGTCAATATTAAATAGCTTGCTGCCAAGGGGACCCATCACAAACGAGGTCAGGAAGAGTGCCAGGAGGACTATGCCAAGGATAACCATTAATCGGCTGGAGCAACCAAGTTTACTCACTGTCCTGCTCCTTTATCGAGTTCTTTTTTGCATCCATTTTCTTTTGCTCGTCTATAAACTGTCGCAGCATGCGGAAAAGTCCATATCCGGCTGCCGATGTCCCAAGTACTAACCCAATTAACGTGCATAGTGGCCGGCTGTTCAATCGCTCTGGAGCATCCAACCACAAGCCAAGGGCTGTTGGCAGTATCAGGCTTAACGCTACATACCAACCGACATTGAAGAGAAACCAAAATCCTCTGAGTAGCTGTCTTTTGTCTGGTTTCAGTTCGCTGTCTTTTTTTATCACAGGCATTATAACAAGCCTATATTTCAATCGTCAACGGAAAATCCATTGATTTTTGGCAACATAGCATACGCCTTAGTAACTACGCATTTTAAGAAGTTGCAGCGATTACTATAGTAAATATTGGTGGGGTATAACTTATTGCAGGTGCTCAATGATCAGGACTTCTTTTTGCCGAAATCGTCCAGATCAAGAGTGTTAATAAAATCGTAAATAGCCGGGTATTTCATTAATTCCTGCTCGTTAATTCCCTCGGCATTCACGGTGCCGTCCCCGGCCGGCCTGGGCTGAGCTGTGATTTTGCCGGATTCGCCATCCAGAATTATACCGGCCTTATCAAGAACGGATTCCTCTGCGTAAATGGGCGCGGTCACCCTGACCGCCAGCGCAATGGCATCGCTGGGACGGGAATCAAGCTTCATCTTGGTGAGCAGCCATCGTTTATTATGCTCGTCGTAAAACACCTCGAATACCCAGCCCTCCCCGCCGTCAATTTCCATAAAGTGTTTTTTTCCGTCCTGCCACCTATTCACAATAGTGGATTTAAATTCATGGCCCTGCCATATAAGTGATAATTTGGCATCCCTCTCCATGTCCTGTAAACGGCTGTGGCCTGAGCGTGCCTCAAGCTCAACAACCGGAGGGCCCTCGTTGAATTCAAACACTATCTGCGCATAAAAAGTATCAGAGCGCAGGTCATTAACCACGATCTTCGAGATGTTGGTCCCGGACAGCGATTTAAGGGCAAAAAAAGTGTTCTTTAAAAGGTCATGTGTCATAGGACGCGAAACATCCACGTTCTGCAGCTTCATAGATATGGCATCAGCCTCCGCCGGGCCTATCCAGATCGGCAGGTAGCGGTCCGTCTGCCTTTCTTTGAGTATGACCACATGCTGGTAATTCATCAGGCTGACACGTATACTGTCGATTTGCATCTCTTTCATCAGAAACCTCCTGAGCAACGTTGCTCAGTTAGCGTTGATTGTAGCTCAAGACCCTTGGGGTGTCAATTGCAATAAGTGCATATACGAAATACAATGTTGTCTATTAAATTGCCGGTCATGTTCAGGGTTGTGATGCTCAGGGTTCTTCTTTGTTATCCTGCGAAGTATTTATTAAAATAATGAGGATTGTAATGGGGATAGGTACGAATTGAAAGCGCTTTTGCAGCGGGTAATCTCGGCAGCTGTGACGGTTGAAGGCAGGGTAACCGGGCAGATCGGGCAGGGTTTTCTTATATTGCTTGGAGTAGCCGTGGATGATAGCGAGAAGGATGCGGATTACCTGGCCGAAAAAGTTGTCAACCTCCGGATTTTCAGTGATGACAATAGTAAATTCAACTTGTCCGCATTGCAAATAGGGGCCGGGTTGCTGGTGATAAGCCAGTTTACGCTGATGGCTGATACGAGGAAAGGGCGCCGTCCAAGCTTCACCGCGGCAGCGCCGCCGGAGCTGGCGGAAACACTGTACAAGTATTTTGTCAGGCGCATCTCGGAAACCGGATTGAAAGTTGAAACCGGCATATTCGGGGCACATATGCTGGTCAGCATTGTCAACGACGGCCCCGTTACCATTATGCTGGACAGCAAAGATAAGCTGGCATGACTGGCCACGGGTTACCTGCTCCAGGTAGCAAAAGACGATGATTTTACACTGAGGATAAATCCGGCGGTCAATAACGCAACATCGATCGATGCTGTTACAGGCGAAATGCAAATTGATATGGATGCTACTAATATGACGAGTCCGGCTGTCTGGATTGCGCCCGGTGCTCTGCCGGAAGCGGGAGCTATATACTGGTGGCGCATTTGTGTATACCGTAGCGCGACCAGCCAGTTAGCCTGGACTGACTGGTCTGAGGCGCGCAGCTTCACCGTCAAGGCGGGATTCATCGTCAACACCCCGTACTACGGCGTACAGTTGCTGGCCCCCAACAACGGCTGCATCGGCTGCAGGGTACAGCCGGCATCCTTCTCATGGAGCCCCTGGAAAGAGGCCACCAAGTACCAGTTCGACCTCGCCACGGATCCTGAGTTCAAGAGCCTGGTTGTAACCGCCACCACCACCACCACCGGTTATGAA